>OJHC01000001.1_pt1 | contig 469959 bp, 431 predicted proteins | sample 1595091 | NCBI WGS metagenome assembly OJHC01 (sample SAMN05416829, study PRJEB24817) | seawater metagenome | isolation source: Sea water | place: Canada:Atlantic | collected 2013-07 | reverse complement strand
TGACCCCGTTCTTTAACTGGGTGCACCTATGGAACACCGGTGCCGCATTCAGTCTGTTCGCAAATGCTGGAGGCTGGCAGCGCTATTTTTTTATCGGAATCGCGGTGGTGGTCTCAATCGTGCTGATCAAGCTGATCCGTGAAAAAGGTCATAAGGCAGACGCCATCGCTTACAGTCTTATCCTCGGTGGCGCCATGGGCAATCTGATTGACCGGATCTTTCGCGGCTATGTTGTAGATGCCTTCGATTTCTATTGGCGAGACTGGCACTGGCCAGCCTTCAACCTTGCCGATATTGCAATTGTCCTCGGTGCATTGCTTCTCGTTTTCGCAAGCTTGCTGCGAAAAGAAAATCCCAATGCCGAGTTGGATGGGTCTTCCTGAAACCTACGCGGAAAAAGCCTTAAAAATGCGCTCGGTTTGACCGTGCTTGCCAGTCGGTAAGGCTGCATTTCCTGGCCGGTAATCAAAGCCGAAATTTGTTTCCCGAAAACGACCCGCTCCCGGCCAAATGGCGGCCAAGAGCGGGCTACCCGCATGCAATTACACCTTTTCATCCTGGCGGTGCAGCAATGTGTACAGAATTGGCAGTACAAACAGCGTCAGTAGCGTCGATGAGATAATCCCGCCTATCACCACTGTGGCCAGCGGCCTTTGAACCTCAGCGCCGGTACCCGTATTGAGGGCCATGGGCACGAAGCCGAGGCTGGCGACCAGTGCCGTCATCAGGACCGGACGCAAACGAATCAGAGCACCTTCCACCACGGCGGAAACCAGATCACCCTGGTTGTGCCAAAGATCACGAATAAACGCCACCATCACCAGACCATTGAGTACCGCCACCCCCGACAGGGCGATAAAGCCCACACCGGCGGAGATCGATAGCGGCATGTCCCGCAGCCACAGCAGCAGCACGCCACCGGTTAGGGCCAGGGGGACGCCGCTGAAGATGATCAGCGCATCTTTCAGCGATCCGAATGCCATTACCAGCAGAGCAATGATGATCGCCAGGGTCACGGGCACAACAATGGCAAGGCGTTGGCTGGCGGATTCCAGTTGCTCGAAGGTGCCGCCGTAATCCAACCAGTAGCCGGCGGGCAGATCCACTTCCTGTCGCACTCTGTTTTTGATTTCCTGCACAAAACCGCCCAGGTCGCGATCCCGGACATTGGCGGTGACCACCACCCGCCGCTTGCCGTTCTCCCGGCTGATCTGGTTGGGGGCCGGGGCCAGCTCCAGTCCCGCGACTTCTGACAGGGGCACATAATCGCCTCCCGGCAGGGGCACCGGCAGATCCGCCAGGCTGTCCACATCCCGGCGGATGACCTCGGGCAGGCGCACCACCAGCTGGAAGCGCCGGTCCCCTTCATAGATCAGGCCGGCATTTTCGCCACCCACACCCGCCGCCACCAGATCCTGCAGATTATCCACGGTCAGGCCATAGCGTGATAGCGCCATACGCTTGGGGTGTACCGACAGCATGGGCAGCCCCGTGACCTGCTCCACCCGGGCGTCGGCGGCACCGTCCACAGACTCGACCACCTTGAGCACGGCGTTGGCCGCGGTCAACAACTGATCCAGGTCATCCCCGAACACTTTAATGCCGAGATCCGCCCGGACGCCGGAGATCAGCTCGTTGAAGCGCATTTCAATGGGCTGAGTAAACTCGTAGTTGTTGCCGGGCAATTGCTCGACCGCCGCCTGAATCTCGGCAATCAGCTCATCCCGCGGTTTGTTCGGGTTCGGCCATTGCGACCGCGGCTTGAGAATCACGAAGCTATCCGCGATATTGGGCGGCATGGGGTCGGTGGCCACCGCCGCCGTGCCGATGCGCGCGAACACTTTTTCCACTTCGGGAAAGGCTTTGATGCGCTGCTCCAACGGCTCCTGCATGGCGACCGACTGCTCCAGGCCTGTCCCGGGAATGCGCAGGGCCTGCACGGCCATATCGCCTTCATTGAGCTGTGGAATGAACTCCGACCCCAGAGTTGTTGCCAGCCAGAGACAGGCCAGCAGCAAGGCACTGGCTCCTCCCAGTACCACCCAGCGAAACTTCAGAGCCAGCTCCAGCGCGGGCCGATAGAATCGCTTGGTAACACTGATAGCGACGCTTTCCTTTTCACGGATTCGTCCGGTCAGGAACACGGCAATGGCGGCAGGGACGATGGTGAGCGAAAACACCACGGCTGACAGCAGAGCCATGATGACGGTGGCAGCCATGGGATGGAACATCTTGCCCTCCACTCCGGTGAGGGAGAAGATGGGGATGTAAACCACGGTAATGATCGCCACCCCGAACAGGCTGGGCCGGATCACCTCGGTGGTGGCTTCGTACACCAGTTGCAGACGCGCCTTCAGCGGCAGGCGCGCACCCGTAACCTGCTGAGACTCGGCCAATCGCCGGATGCAGTTCTCGACGATGATCACCGCGCCATCGACAATCAGACCAAAGTCGAGCGCTCCAAGACTCATCAGGTTAGCGGATACGCCGGTTCTGACCATGCCGCTAATGGTCGCCAGCATTGACAGGGGAATCACCGCCGCAGTGATGAAAGCAGCGCGCAGGTTGCCCAGGAGAAGGAACAACACAACGATGACCAGCAGCGCTCCCTCGAGCAGATTCTTCTCCACCGTGGCGACGGCCTTGTCCACCAGGGTGGTCCGGTTGTAAGCGGTTTCAAGGAGAACACCCTCGGGCAGGGAGGGACGGATTTCCTCCAGCCGCTCGGCAACAGCCTGAGACACACTGCGTGAGTTTTCCCCCATCAACATCATGACGGTGGCGACGATGGTTTCCTTACCGTTGAGGGTGGCGGCGCCGGTGCGCAGCTCCTTGCCTATGGCTACCTCGGCGACGTCCTTGACCGTGACGGGTGCACCATCGCGATTGGCGATCACCACCTGCTCCATGTCGCTGATGGTCTTCAACTGGCCGGGGGAACGCACCAGCAGCTGCTGGCCGTTGCGCTCGATATAGCCGGCACCACGGTTGGCGTTGTTAGCCCGTAGCGCCGCGACGAGCTCCTCGAGGCTCACGCCGACTTCCAGCAGCTTTTTAGGGGACGGAGTGACGTGGTATTGCTTCTCGTAACCGCCGATGGTGTTGATCTCGATCACCCCGGGCACCTGAGCCAGTTGCGGCCTGATGATCCAGTCCTGCACTTCACGCAGGGCGGTGGCATCCCAGGGCTCGCCGTTTTCCCGTGTTGCACCGGCAATCGCGTCCACCGTATACATGAAGATTTCGCCCAATCCGGTGGCGATAGGCCCCATTTCAGGCTCCATTCCGGGCGGCAGGACGCTTTTAATGGCACCGAGGCGTTCATTGATCAGGTTGCGGGCGAAATAGATATCCGTGCCTTCCTCGAACACCACGGTAACCTGCGACAGGCCATAACGGGACAGTGATCGCGTGTAGGACAGCTTGGGCAGGCCATACAGCGCCGTTTCAACCGGGAAGGTGATACGCTGCTCCGCTTCCAGCGGTGAATAACCCGGTGCTTCAGTGTTGATCTGCACCTGAACATTGGTGATGTCCGGTACCGCATCGATGGGCAGGCGCTGGAAGCTCCAGACCCCGACACCGATCAGAACCAGAATCATTGATAACATGAGATAGCGCCGCTCTACAGAGAGGCGCACGATAGCGTCGATCATAGTGGTTTCCTGTCAGTGGTCGTGGCTGGCGCCGGATTTTTCGATATCCGCCTTGATGAGATAGCTGTTCTCCACCACGTAGTGTTCGCCGGGTTTCAGGCCGGAGAGTACTTCGGTGAACTGGCCATCCGTGCGGCCCAACTCGACAGGCCGGGGCTCAAAGCTATTGCCCTCCTGCACAAACACGACCCGGGATTCATCAAGTGACTGCAGGGCCCGATTTTCTACCACCAGCGGCGCTTCGATACGCTCTACCACGATGCTCGCCGAAACCAGCCGGCCCGGTGAAAGCAGCTCCTCTGCGTTGGCAATTTCTGCCCGGGCAATGACGTAGGGCGAGCCGCTGTTCTGCGGCACGATATGACTGATCCTGGACTCATGTTGGGCATCTCCGGTGTCAATTCGCACCAGCTGTCCTGGTGCGATTTCGCGGCGCTGCCCCGGGAAGATTTTCAATTCCACCCATAGCGGGTCGAGCTTGGCGATGGTGAACAGCGCCTGCTCCCCGGCCAGCTCGCCGACGTTGATATTGCGCTGGATAACGGTACCGGCGAAAGGCGCACGCAAGGTGTAGGGTTGGAGGCTGTCGTTGGATTCGATGCTGGCCAGTGGCTCGCCAGCCTTGACCGCGTCACCAAGACTGGCATTGATTTTCGTAACCTGACCCGGGAAGCGTGCCCTGATCAGGGCAATCCCGTCGGGATTGGGAACAAGGCGGCCATAACTGCTGATGGTGCGCTCCAGGATGCCGGCACCTGCGGCCTTGCTTCGGATACCGGCTTGCTCCGCCACATCGGCGGAGATTTCCACGTAGGTGCTCTCCGACTCCTCGTGCGCCTCGTTTACGCCACCATGCGCATTTTCACCGTGGTCATCTTCCGCGGCATGAGTCGGTCCGACCGTCAGCACATAGACGCTGGCGAGTATGAGTAAATAATAAACGACTTTCATGGTAGTAATCCTGTTGTTCAGCGGTCAGCCAGAGGCTGCGCCGTCAGTTGTTCGATCAGAGCCTGGTTGAGCAGCGCCGTGGTGGCGGTATCGACCAGCGCCTGCCGGGCGGAGAGCAATTCCCGTTGGGCGGCGGTCCACTCCACATAGCTGTAGCGACCTTTCTCGTAGGCCTCGCGGGTCTGGCTGAGGGCATCACTCAGATCGGGAAGCACTTGGCCGCGAATCTGCTCAACCGCCTCGATGTTTTGCTGCCGCTGTCGGTAAGCCTCGAACAGGCGCGAGTGGAGGCGAAGCAGGGTGTCCTCCCGGCGGTACCGGACTTCATCCCGCGCCGCCAGAGCGGCTTGCACTTCGCCGCGATTGCGCCGTCCGGAAAACAGCGGTACGGAAAACCCGCCGACCAGCGCCGAGTCATCCGTCTCCTCGAACTGCCGGACACCCACCTGCCAGCGGATATCGCTCTCGGACTGGCTCCGTGCCAATTGGACTTCCGCCTCACGGACGCGCCGCTCGCTGGCATAGATTTGAATGGCCGGGCTCTCACTGACCCGCTGGTACAGGATCTCGAAACTGTCGGAGGACCCGAACTGGAACAGGTCGCCCTCCAGACTCTGAAAGTCCGGACGGGTATCACCCCAGAGCGAAGCCAGAGCTATTTTCCGGCTCTCGTATTCGCTTAACACGCGGGACTGCTCGATACGACTCCGGGTGAGCGCGGCCCTGGCGCGCATGACTTCGGCCTGGGGCGCCGCGCCCCGGTCGGCGCGACGGGTGACGATCTCGTGGGTGGCCTCGGTCAGCGCCACAGCGTCAGCGGCCAGTTCAAGTTTTTCCTGCAGGGCCAAGGTGGCGACAAAACGCTGGGCCACCTGTCCCAGCACATCCAGGGTTTCGGCCTGGCGCTCGGCCTCGACCAGAGCGTATCGCGAGTCGACGACGCTGACGCGGGCCTCACGCTTGCCGCCAAGTTCGAGAACCGATGACAAGGACAGGGTGTACTCTGCCGCGTCGCTCCCCTGCCGGTTGCCGCTGCCGAGGACGTTTTCCACCTCCAGGCCGGCTTCCAGGGCAGGATTTTGATCCGCCGTGAAACGACGGCCTTCAAGGCCCTGAAGGCGAAAATCGAAAACCTGCAGGGTGGGGTTCTGCGCCACGGTCCGCGAGAGGGCATTGGCAAGTGTGAGAGGTGCCTGCTCGGCGTACGCAACAGTGCCCGTCAGGGTTAGCACGAGAAGACACAGCAAGGTGTTAAAAAATTGACGCGGTATTGCCCGCAGCCCATTTTTAATGGGCATTCCAAAAAACATGAAACTACTCCTACGCAAGTCTAAATGACAGTAATTCCCCGGGTTGGGGAAAGTGCTCGCAGGATCAAACGATAGGAGGGCGGAAAGGAGAGGATTGATCGACAGAGGAAAAGCGGGCCCGGTAACCCGTCAGGCTTTTCTCCGGCATATTGCCCAAAGCGTCAGGCAGGTAACCCATCGATAGCATATGGCAGTGCCCATGGCATAGATCACATTGCACGAATGAGTCGCCGGAATCGTCCGGCGCGGCGGGAGACTGATTGCCGATCGTGTCGGCTGGCTCAATATCCGAGGACTCAGTTAAAAGCTCAGCATCATGGTGAACCACTCCCGGATTGTAAAACTGACCCATATCAGCAACAGACACCACCGACTGCAAAGCCATCAGGAGCATCATTGCCATTATGAATCTGCGTCTAACCACGCCAGTTATGCCCAAACAAAAAGGAAGGGAAGTCTAGCGGCACAGCAATTGCCTGTAAAGTCCTCTACGCATTCGGGGGCTACGTTCAGCGCCAAGACATTTACCAAGACCATGAAACGGTTGTCCGTGAGTGCTGGATAAGCTCTATTCATTGGAGTTTTTCCTTTGATTAGCGACTAATATCCAGATTCATTTATTATAGATCGTCAAGTCCCAGCGGTCGGTTGGATGGTTTTTTACCGGGTCAATTTGCAAATCGGCCGCCTGCCACCAGTATTTTCCCAGCCATTGTGATGCGGGCAGAGCGCCTGACTAGACAGCAAATTGAACGGATCGTGATATCCGCGACCATTTCGAACATTACCAGCAGCGTACAGCAGAAGACCGCCAGCAGGAGCGCGAACAATCCCGTTCAGTTAACCAGGGGCTGAAGGATCAGATTCAGGATCTGCAACACCGGCTCGCTCAGGCAGAGTCGAGAACGACAGAGCTATTTGACGCTAATGCGCAGTTACAACGCAATGCTGATGAATTAAAACAGGCCAATGCGGTGCTACGCAGCGACTTGAACGGCAAGATAGAAGATATCCAGAAGCTGAAACACGAGCATGAAGAAGCCGTGACGAAGTGCCGGGAATACCAGTATAAAAATGACCAATTGACGGAAAATATGGCAGTGCTCACCGCTCAGAAAGCAGATGTCGATAAGCAAGTGGCCGTGTTGTCCCAAGCTATGGAGACCGTCAAAGCCGAATTGAAAACTGCCCAAGACAAAGTGATGTTTCTGACGGACGAGAACAAGGTGATTCTTCAGGAAAAGGCGGTGATCCAGGGCCGGTTTAAACAACTTCAGGAATCGCTATAGTTTCATATCAGATAGGATAGAAGTGGCTAATAGCAACGCTTTTACCGCCCTAGCCTACCCCTCATCGCGGAAATCCCCCTGGTGAGCCAAGTTGGAATCTGCCTTACTTGGAATTAATACGGAATTGCTGACAGTAACCATGATTTCATTGACAAGCTTTGTTGGATCGATAGCTACTGGCCGTACAGTGGAATAGAAACGTTACATAACAGAGGCCGCTGCCTGAGTTTATCTGTTATATTCATTATAATTATCAATAAGTTGTGATGCTATGGAAGTTTTATGCTCTATATGTCGAAACACCCTTATGGCCTCAATGTCAGCGACGTGCAGCGCACCCTGAGCGTCGCCGTGGGCGGCAGCGAGGCCGGACAGGTGTTCGAGGGCATCCGCCGCTTTGATATCTATGTGCGCCTTGAAGAGCCCGCGCGCAACCGGGCCGATGTCATCGGGCAGCTCATTATCAAGAACGCCGCCGGGCAGCGCATTCCCCTGGAGGAACTGGCAGCCATTGAGGAAGTGGTGGGGCCGCGCCAGATCACCCGGGAAAACAATCAGCGCTTTATCACCATCCAGACCAATGTCCGCGACCGGGACATCGGTTCCTTCGTGGCCGAGGCCGATGCCGCTATCAAGCAGCAAGTGGATTTGCCGCCGGGCTATTTTCTCAAATGGGGTGGGCAGTTCGAACTCCAGCAGCAGGCCAACAAACGTCTGATGATCGTTGTGCCCATTACCCTGGCGCTGGTGTTCCTGATGCTGTTTGTCAACTTCAGATCCCTGCGCAACGCCCTGCTGATCATGCTCAATATCCCGTTGGCGCTGGTGGGCGGTATCGTCGCCCTCTGGCTGAGTGGTCAGAGCCTCTCGGTGCCGGCTTCAGTAGGATTTATCGCCCTGTTTGGTATCGCCCTGGAAAATGGCCTGGTGTTGGTGAGTTACCTGAATGAACTGGTCAAGGACGGGGTCTCCATTGCCGAAGCCAGTGTGCGGGCGGCCTGCGCAAGGCTGCGGGCGGTGATCATGACCGCCGTCACTACTGCCCTGGGGCTGTTCCCGCTGCTGTTCGCCACCGGCACCGGCAGCGAAGTGCAGCGACCACTGGCCACCGTCGTGGTCGGCGGCCTGGTGACCGCCACCATCCTGACCCTATTGGTTATACCCGCCCTGTATCACTGGTTTGCCGACAAACCCGCTGATATGAGCGAATCCCATTAACCCGGAGTGATTGTCATGCAAGAGATCAAAGCCTATATCAAACACCACAAACTGGAAGCCGTGACCCTGGCCCTGCACCGTGTGCAGGGCGTCACCGGCATGAGCGTCGCCCACGTTGTCGGCTTCGGCCGCAGCAAAGTCAATACCAGCGCCGCCAACCCGATCGATGGCGCGGGGGATTTTGTCAAGCACGTGAAAGTGGAAATCGTGTGTCACGATCAGTACGTGGACGAAGTCGTCCGCGTACTGAAAACCGTGGCGCACACCGGACTGCGAGGAGACGGCCGTATTTTTGTCAGCGACGTCAATCGTGCGATCCGGATCGAGGACGGTGCCGAGGACAGTACGGTTGTCTGAGAAAAGAACCCGCCCTCTTCAAGCGGGCGGGTTCCATTTCAGCTGTCGCTCCCTCTGCGCCTGATGATTTATCTTCAACAGGAGCTGTGACTCATGACCTTGTACAGTCCGTTCAAGCCGTTTTGGATGGCTTTACCGTGCAGGGTTATGACGACAGGACAAGATTATGAGTGATTCACCCAAGCATCGAAAAACTGACCCGAAGAATGCTCCCTCCTTTCGAACACATCGTATCCACGCCATCAACAGTGAATGGTATTTTTTAACCCGTGAAGGTCAAAATATCGGGCCATTCCCGAACAAAAAAGCGGCAGAAGAAGGCCTCGCAGAATTCCTGAAAGCTGTCAAGAAGGATGAGTAAACACTGGCCCAAAATCCACAAAGTTATCGATACAAAAGTCCGTTACCGTGAGCCGGAAGAAATCAGGTAAATCCATGACCCAGTCAGTAGAAAGAAACAGCATTGATCTAGCCTATAAAGCAACTGGCCGTAAGTTTTTGGACAGGGAAACCGCCGGAGGGCTGCTTCTGATTGGAGCCACCGTCATCGCTCTGGTGTTGGGTAATTCTCCCTGGGCAGACGCTTATCACCACTACCTTAAAGATGAACTTCTTTTTGAGCTGTCCGAGCATTTTACTTTCCGTCTGACACTCGAAGAGTGGATCAACGACGGCCTTATGGCCATATTCTTTCTGGTGGCTTCTCTGGAACTGAAGCGGGAAATTCTGGTAGGCGAATTGTCATCCCTAAAGAAAGCCTCCATGCCACTTTTGGGAGCGCTTGGCGGGATGGTCGTCCCGGCCCTGATTTTTGTCGCCCTGAATGTTGACACAGAAAATATAGCCGGCTGGGGTATTCCGATGGCGACTGATATTGCTTACTCCTTAGGCATTATCGGATTACTGGGAAAACGCGTGCCTTTGCAACTTAAAATCTTTTTGGTTGCACTGGCTATAGTCGATGATTTGGGAGCCATACTCGTCATTGCTTTGTTTTATAGCAATGACCTGAGTTGGTTATATTTAGGGGCAGGAGCAGGCACTTTCACTCTATTGATACTATGCAATCGCCTTGGCGTAAAAAATCTTTTTTGGTACCTATCGGGAGGCGTCGCTTTGTGGTACTGCTTTCTGAATTCAGGCGTTCACCCCACCATTGCCGGCGTACTGATTGCCATCACCATACCCGTAAAACCCAAATTGGACAGTAAAACCCTGAAAGAACGCACCGCCAGAAATGTTGCGGCACTGGAAGAGACGGACATAGAAAACCGTGACCCATTCCAGGATAGTCGTCAACGAAAAATTCTAGAAGCCATAAAAAAAGACACTGAAAACTCAAGCCCACCACTACTGAAATTAGAAAATTCGTTAATTGATTTTAACGTCTTTTTCATTATCCCTGTCTTCGCTATTGCTAACGCGGGCGTTAAATTGGATGTCAGTTTATTGGAGGTGGTATCGGGTTCCCTGGGCCTGGGTATATTGCTAGGTCTCGCGCTTGGAAAGGCATTAGGAATAACCCTCTTCGCGCTAATCGGTGAAAAGCTGGGCATAGCCGAATTGCACAGCTCACTGAGATGGCGGCATGTGGTTGGCATGGGCATGATAGCCGGCATTGGATTTACCATGTCGCTGTTCATCACCAACCTGGCGTTTAGCGACCCTGAATTGATCAAAATATCCAAGATCAGCATCCTGTTGGCGTCGCTGATTGCCGCCGTTGTCGGTGTTGCCACGTTGTTGATCGGCACTGCGCGAGATAGCCACGAAAACAGGAAGAAATAAACGATGTCCGATGGTATTCGTGTTCAATTCGCGGCTTTTCTCGCCGCAGGAGGCCTGGCTACCGCCACTCACTGGGCGCTCATGGCATCTCTGATCGCCGTGACAGTTCAACCGGTCACGGCCACAGCTGCCGGAAGTGTGGCTGGCGCTGTCGCCAACTACGGCCTGCAGCGGCGACTCGCTTTTCGCAACGCGCGTGGCCACGGTCGAACACTTTGGCGATACCTGGGCTCCTGCGTGTTCGCATGGTTCGCCAACTTCGCCCTCTTTACGTTGCTGAACCACGGTATGAATCTACCCGTTATCGCGGCACAGGCAACTACCACGGCGCTGGTGGCAGTACTGAATTTTGTAATTTATAGGAGTTTGATATTCCATGAGCCTACAATCTGATCCACAGCAAGCAACACGCCGTGAACTGCTATTATCGATAGTCGTTCCGGTCTTTAACGAACGCACGATGTTGCCCGTTTTTCTTGAAAACCTACTGCCAATTCTCCAATCGCTAGCCCTGAAATCGGAGGTTGTTTTCGTCGATGACGGCAGTCAAGACGGCAGTGCTGAATATCTGAAACAGATGATATCCAAAATGCCGGGCATCAAATTGCTAAAGCTGAGCCGTAACTTTGGCAAGGAGGCGGCGGTAACCGCTGGCCTGGAGCACTGTGGCGGAGACGCCGTCATCGTGATGGACGCGGATCTACAGGATCCACCGAAATATATTCCGGCCATGGTCGATGCATGGCAATCCGGTTCCGAGGTGGTACTGATGCAGCGGCGTTGCCGTAACGGCGATTCCCGGCTCAAGCGCTTGAGCGCCCACCTGTTCTATCGGCTGCTCAATGTCTCAAGCCGTACCGAAATTCCTGTGGATACCGGTGATTTCAGGCTGATGAGCCGAAAAGCAATTGACGCTTTACTCAGCCTCAATGAGCGCAATCGATATATGAAAGGGCTATATGCATGGATTGGCATGCCTACCCACACCCTACAGTATGAGCGGGAGCCTCGCGTAGCTGGCGAGACCAAGTGGAGCTATCCGGCGCTTGTCGGACTCGCCTTTGAGGGGTTGACGTCGTTTTCAGTATCGCCATTGCGATGGGCGATCGGCTTGGGAATCTTATCCGCCACTTCAGGGCTCGCCTGGGGGCTTTGGATTTTTATTAAAGCGCTATTGGTTGGAGATCCAACCAGCGGCTATCCATCCCTGGTGTCCATCATCACTTTCCTGGGCGGAGTTCAGTTGTTCAGCATCGGCATAGTCGGTGAATACATCGGCAAGATTTACCTGGAAACCAAGCAAAGACCCATCTATATCGCCGAGAAAATTATCGAAAGCCAGCAAGCAAAATACTGCATCCGATCAGTCCAGCAGGAGCCGTTTAACAATGTTGCCGAAATATAGCTATTGGCTGCTGGCTCTGGCAGCGATTCTTTTAAGTCGTTTTGTCGGTATGGCGATATTTCCTTTCGCCGATACCACGGAGCCGAGATATGCGGAAATTGCACGATTGATGGTAGAAACGGGGGACTGGATCACCCCCTGGTTCGAACCGGGCGTACCATTCTGGGGAAAACCTCCCCTGTCATTCTGGTCACAGGCTGCGGCAATCAAATTATTTGGACTGTCAGAGTTCGCCCTGCGCTTGCCGTCGTGGCTAGCCACTATCGGCATGGTCTATCTCACATGGCGGCTCGCCTTGCAGCTTTGGGGCAGTCACGTAGCCCGCTGGTCGGCGCTGATCTTTTCCAGTATGGCCCTGACCTATGTAAGCGCCGGCGCTGTGATGACGGATGCCTTCTTGGCGCTTGGGACAACACTCTCGCTCGTGAGTTTCTGCCTAGCGACGCAGGAACAGGGCTTTGCCTGGCGCTGGTTATTTTTTTTGGGCCTGACCATCGGACTGTTGTCCAAAGGACCACTGGCAGCCGTGCTGGTGGGAATTCCGATTGTGTTGTGGTTATTGTTTCGAGGCGGGAAACTCAGCGATTTGAAAGCGCTGCCGTGGCTGCGGGGAGGCTTGATAACCGCCGTTCTGGTACTGCCCTGGTATGTTTTGGCGGAACTCCAGACCCCGGGATTTCTGGATTATTTCCTCGTCGGCGAGCACTTCCGCCGGTTTGTCGTGCCCGGCTGGGCGGGGGATCTCTATGGCAGTGCGCATCAATATCCACGGGGCACCATCTGGGTTTTCTGGCTCATGGCCAGCTTCCCGTGGGGGATACTGGCCCTGTTTATGCTCATTGCTGCCACGGTGAGAAGGCGATTGGCGGCAAAACGCATTTTGAATGACCGGATGACGCTGCTGTTACTGCTTTATGCCCTGGGGCCGCTGCTACTTTTTACTCTCGCGGGCAATATTCTGTGGACGTATGCGCTGCCTTCGTTACCCTTTGCGGCGATACTGATCGCAAGACCGGTTTCGGCGCTGAGTGCGCAGTCGTGGCCCGGGCGCCTGCGCGCACCTGCTGCCGCTATCACCCCGCTGCTGTTGACTAGTGTCGTTATCACTGTCGGCAACAGCTTAACCCTCGTCAAGTCGGAGAAGAGCCTGGCCAACTACTACAGTCGCCAGAGCAGGCCCGCCGACAGCCCCTTACTATATTTGGATAAATTGCCATTCTCCGCGCGCTTTTACTCTCAGGGGCGGGCTCGAGCGGTAACAGCGGAACAGTTTGAAAACATGCGCGAGCGGCGGGAGTATCGGCGGTATTTTGCAGTGATCCCTGCGCGCTGGCCAAATGAGCGCATAACCGCATTGTTTGGCGACGCCAGTACCGAATTCACAGACCGCCGACATCGGCTATTGTCAATCCAAGAGCGGGCCGTGGATCTTGTGCCTTCGGCCAAAGGCCGATAATTGACCGGGATTAATTCCCACACTGACCTGGCCGGGCTGCCACGCAGCCGGGATGTTACTGGAGACGATAATCCAGCTCCTTGACCTCATGGAAAGTTACGGACACCGCCGATGCATTGCAACTATTATCCAAAACCGCGCCTAACTAACCGAAAACTGACACATGGAGTACTAAGTAACTATCATGAAGAGCAGACCACCAAAGCAAATCTCTCCATTCATTCGAAGATTAGCATTCCATGGCGCGCTAGGGGCTATCCTCGGCGTTTTACTGTTACATCCGCTGATCACGGCAGTTTTCTTTCTGGAATTCAAGAGTCAGTTCGATATTCCGTCAGAAAGTATCTGGGATTTTGCCATAACTAGATTACAAACAAATGCTTGGTTTGAACTGGTCCCCATGAACGCCATTTTCGCGTTGATTGGTGCCTCATTCTCTATCGTCATCAGCGCCTACTCCCGCACACTCGACGCACAACAAAGACGCGTTTCGTGGTTGGAAAAAGAACTGGATATGAATCTCTTGTATCTCGTGGATGCAGGTGAGAGCGAGTGTCTGGAATTCAAATCCTCGCTTCGGTGGGACCAGCGTAAGCAGGAATCTAACAAGTCTCTTGAAATGGTGGTCGCCAAATCCATAGTGGGATTAATGAACCATTGCGGGGGCAGCCTAATAATCGGAATAGACGATGACGGTCAAATTATCGGGATCGAGGCGGACTGCCAAACCTTGAGGCACAAGAATACGGACGGTTTTGAGCGAGCAATCATGGACCTGGTACGCACAACGCTTGGTGCGCACGCCTGCACGCTCGTTCACTGCCAGTTTCCGGTGATAGACGACCGCCAAGTCTGCCGCATCGTTGTTGAAAAAGCGTATGCTCCGATCTACCTCCAAGACGGAAAAGTCGCACGGTATTTCGTTCGTACAGGAAACTCGACGAGGGAACTGGATGCCCGTGAGGCCCAAGAACACATCACACAGGGATATCATGTAGAAAACCAGTAGAGGAGACAATCACGCGTCAGCTCGTATTGCGCTTGCATAAGCCCCATGTGCTCTATATCGATTGGTGTCGCGCTATTATCAACCTGACGCACACACCGGGCAGAAGTGTCAAACAGTGAATTCGGTGCAGAATATATCATCTACGTCTACTTTAACGGATAAAGACAAAAACACTGGAGAAAGAAGTTGGCTTGGAAATTACAGTTGCAGCTTGCGAGCAGAACAATCGCCAGCGCGGCAGCAGCGTTGTGTGCCTGCGGCTTTGGGTTAGTCTCGCAGCATATTCCAGGTACCGATCCCAGTCGCGCTTTGGTTTCAACAAAAGATAGGATGTGCAACCATGGATAGAACACTTCGCCTTGACCTCCCGCTCCTCCTTCCCGACACGCCGGATGCGCATGGGGCTTGTGCACAACGGCTAGCCGAGAGCCTGGAAACTCGTGAAGGTGTCTCTAGCGCCCACCTTCGCAGTACAGAAAGCGGTGGGGGCATGGAGCTATGTATTCATTACGACCCCGCATTGCTTTCGCTCGAACGAGTCCGCGAAGTCGCCAAGGCGTTCGGGGCAGAGATTACCTCTCAGTTCGGGCACCTCGTGTGGCAGGTTGAAGGTATTCCGGATCAACGTCGGGCAAGAGCGGTCAGCGCGCAGCTGCGCAGTCTCCCAGGGGTTGTAGAGGCCGAGGCCAATGCCAAGGGGCCGCTGCGGATTGAATTTGATCGAAGGCAAACGGATGAAAACACTCTGCGTAATGCCCTTCAGAACATGAGACTGTCGCTGGTACAAGACGAATCCGGCCCCCATGAGCCGACTGGCGAAGCACACGATCATGAGCATGGCGGCATATTTGGTGCGCAAACGGAACTTTTTTTTGTGGCCTTGTGCGGTGCGCTTTTGCTGATTGGCTGGCTTTTGCCGAAGTTCGTGGCGACGCCGCCATGGGCGCCCCTGTTCGTCCTCGTGCCCGCCTATTTTTTTGGCGGCTACTACGCCCTGCGCGAAGCTATTGACAGTGTGCGTAATGGCCGGTTCGAGATTGATTTTCTGATGCTGGTGGCGGCGGCGGGCGCGGCAGCTCTTGGCGAATGGGCCGAAGGTGCATTGCTGCTGTTCCTTTTCAGTCTTGGTCATGCGCTGGAAGGCTATGCCATGGGTCGCGCCAAGCGGGCCATCGAAGCGCTTGGTGCCCTGGCGCCCAAAACCGCCACCGTACGCCGCGACGGCAAGGTCGAAGAGATCGCCGTCGATGCCTTGCGGGTCGGTGACATTGTGCTGGTGAAGCCGAATGAGCGTCTGGCCGCGGACGGGTTCGTCATCAAGGGTGAAAGCAGCGTCAATCAAGCACCGATCACAGGCGAGAGCGTGCCGGTGGACAAATCACCCGTCGGGGATGCGACCGTTGCCGCGGAAAAACCCGACCTCGTGGATGCCGAAAACCGTGTCTTTGCCGGTACGATCAACGGCGGCGGTGCCTTAGAAATTCAAGTCACGCGCACGTCGGCGGATTCGACCCTCGCCCGTGTCGTCAAGATGGTGAACGAGGCCGAAACCAACCAATCGCCCACCCAGCGCCTGACCGACCGGTTCGAACGCATCTTTGTACCGGCGGTTCTGGTTCTTGCCGTTGCGCTTTTGTTTGCGGGCTTCGTCGTCGACGAACCTTTCAGCGACACCTTCTATCGCGCCATGGCTGTACTGGTAGCGGCAAGCCCCTGTGCGCTTGCGATCGCGACGCCAAGCGCGGTTCTCAGCGGGGTCGCACGCGCCGCCCGTGGCGGTGTTCTGATCAAAGGCGGTGCCCCGCTTGAAAATCTGGGGCGGCTGACGGCCATCGCCTTCGACAAGACCGGCACACTGACAGAAGGCAAGCCGAAGCTCGTCGATGTGGTGACGGCCGATGACGTAGCGGAAGAGGAGCTTCTGCGGGTGGCGGTTGGGGTCGAGATGTTGAGCGACCATCCCCTCGCCGCTTCCGTTGTCAGGGGTGGACGCGAACGCCTGGGCGATACGCCTGCCGCCGAGTCATTGAACCTGCGCAGCATTACGGGCCGCGGGGTCGTGGCAGACGTCGAGGGCGAGACAACCTACATCGGTAAGGATGACCTGTTCGCGGAGATTGGCGGCCCTGCCATTCCTCCTTCTCTGAAGACCCAAATAGAAGCATTGGAAGCGAACGGCCGCACCACGATGGTTGTTCGCCAAGGCGACCGATATCTTGGCGTGATTGGGCTGATGGATACGCCGCGCGAAGCGGCACCGGCGGTGATAGAGACGCTGCGCACGATCGGCATTCGCCGGATGATCATGATCTCTGGCGACAATCAGCAGGTCGCGGACGCTGTCGCGCGGGCTGTCGGCCTTGACGAGGCACGCGGTGATCTGATGCCCAATGATAAGATGGAGACGATCAAAAAACTGCGCGCAGAGGCTAAAGTAGCGATGGTTGGCGACGGCGTCAACGACGCTCCCGCGATGGCGAACGCCACAGTCGGCATTGCCATGGGCGCGGCGGGCTCGGATGTCGCGCTGGAAACCGCCGATGTGGCTCTGATGGCGGATAACCTGAACCATTTGCCCTTCGCCGTGGCGTTGAGCCGGTCGACGAGCTCAATCATTCGACAGAACCTGTGGTTCAGCCTGGGCGTTGTTGCCTTGCTGGTTCCCGCGACGATTCTCGGTCTTGGGATTGGACCTGCGGTGGCGGTTCACGAAGGGTCGACTATTGTCGTCGTGTTCAACGCACTGCGCTTGCTCGCATTTCGTTTTGCTCCACCTGTTACACCCGTGGGTAGGGTATCCAATGCGGAAATGTCGGTGTAATCAACCAGACAACAGGAAGCCGTTGCAGGAAGCTCCCAATGAAGTGGATCGAACAAACTCTCGGACCACTCTTCCTGGATGGGGATACAAGGCGTGTTCATTTGTTCGAGCTTCTGCTTGACGTGAACGACGGATTGAAAAAGGCAGGTAATAACACACAATTTACAGGTCATTGGTGCTGGATCATCGGCTGCGCAAACTCCGACGACCGCGCTAGCGGCCTTACATACATGTGTGAAGATTATTATCACAGAATAAGGGGCGGTGTTATCCCGCTCTCTTCCAGAGCCCAACGGGCGCGCCATATATCTGAACTCCGCTCAAGCACCAGATAGTTGCGTTCCGCAATATAGCGCGACTTCTGACCGGGGATACATGGGATTCGGATCGGACACGCCTTGAGCGGCGATTCACCAAATTGTGCAAGGGCCCCCAGAATTCGTGCCCACACCCTTGGCGGGGCGCGATGCGCAATGCCCGAGGCAACCAGCTGGTGTAACCAGCGACCGGCGCCGAGCTTCATCGTGGCACGCGTCGCCAGGTGGATTTCCCCCGAAAGCACCGTGACATCATGGCCGTTGGCAAGCGCCATGTCCCGGATCACCCGAAGCATATCGCACCATTCGTCACGGTGAGCGCGGCTTTGCCACTGATCGCGCAGATCGTCCTCGTATTTCTGCATTTTGGGGATGGCGACCATCAGAGCCTCAAACACCGACAGGCGTGGACCCAGCAACGGCACGCTGGACATCAGGAACGTGTGACCCTGCACCGGGGTCGAGGCCTCAGCTCGAATCATCTTCCAGCCGCCGTCCCCCATTACCTCGTGGCGCGTACGCTCCGACCTCATATCAGGTGCAAGGAGGCGCAGACCGGCTGTGCGAACACTCCAGCCCAGATGCAGCCCGGCAGGATCGTGGAACCGTTCAGGCAGATCACCATCTACTGCGGCATGCTGAAAGGTCAAAAAACTCTCGCGGGCAACATCAAACAGGATTTGGCCGACCGGTGTGTCGGTCTTCGACCCCGGTAGCGATCCCCAGCCATCGCAAATATCGTGGTCGTCCCACTGCATGAGAGACGGCACGCGCGCGGCGATCCAGACAAATTCCGGCGCACGATAAAGCGCCACGTAGCGCTCCAGGAAGCGTTCGCGCAAATAATGGCGCAAATCGGCAAGATCGGCGCGCGAAGGATCCTTGGGGATATGTTCGGGCCAGTCCTCGCTCAGGGGGTGACCCTCGGTGACTTGGTCAGCATAGACCTGATCGCCACCGTGCAGCAGCAGGGAAAACGGCGCGTTCCGGTGATCTTCTGTCAGGCGTGCCCACATCGCATTGCGCTCGGACCCTTCGCGCTCCAGATCGCCGATTTGCTCGCCGTTGCAGGACACATAGGCGATCCGTATATCGCCTCGAAAATCACTTGCCAAGGAGTAACTTTGGCCGTTCCAGGCATAACAGGACGAGCGGTTTGCGGGCAGGTCGAAGCGTGCTCGCCAAACGGTCATATGATCGTATTCCGCGAGGATTTCCGCTGTATGTACGCCGTGGACCGTTTCGATTGGCTCCGGGCACTCGCCATTGTCCGCAATGAAAAGGACAGAGAGCCGTAACACATATTTCTCGACATGGTCGAGAAAGAGAAGCGGTCCGGTCATGACCGGAGGTTCGGATGTCATGCGCAAGGTGGTTCCGATCAGTCTTCGGGCACTACTGTCGCCGTTGTCCTCGTCGCAGGACAGCGGGTATTGCAATCAGCGCGATCAGCCCTGCAACCCAAACCAGCAGAACGACCGTCTTGACAAGAAAATGAATCGATCCACCCGCCCAGCCGAGCAGCCCCTCAATATTGGCCGCATCACGTAAAGCCGTGGCTTCCTCCCCAAGGCCAAACCACTTCGCAAGCCCCGCTCCGGTATCGGCCAGTGGCCCGGCTGCACCGGAGATCCAGGAGAGGACCGGATCGACCAGCCACCAAGCGCCGAGCGAAAGCGCAGACCATATGACCAGCCCGGCCACGATGACCGAGGTCGGAATATTCAGCACCGGCAGGGCTCTGCGTTCGCGATAGCCGGAATGGTCATCGCCCTCATAATACCCACCCATGTCGCGATACCGTCTGTGTTTGGGTCGCCGGAAAAGATGATGTCCCATGATTTGCTTCCTCTAAGGGTGACGTTCACCTCCGCCAACACAACGTATCGCATCCTGGCCTACCAGATGACTGCGGGGGATGCAAAGCGCAAGGTGAAAGTCCAGACGTAAGGAGACTGCGCCGCAGTGACTCCAAGCAGGCCCATGTCCACCCGTATTTGCTGCCTGCAAAGGCTATCTAATCAAAAATTTCCGACAACCAGGACTTGCGGCGATACCCATGTTTGCCATGGCCTCCATGCTTGCCGTAACCGCCGTGCTTGTCATAGCCTCGGGGTTCTGGCTCGCGACGTGGTGGCTGCGCCAGTTCTACGGCACTACGCTCGATGATCTTGTCCAGCTCCCCCCGGTCCAGCCACACGCCCCGGCATTTGGGGCAATAATCAATTTCCACACCTTGTCGATCGGCCATCGTCAGATCAACACTCTCGCATACTGGACATTTCATGAGCTTCTCCTTTAGGTCAATCATCAGGGAAATCATAGTAGCACCATACTCACACCCCTTCACACTTGGGGCAACTAATCAAAATATTCTCCAGCATGTTATCGGCACCAACCATGATTAATTGGTGTGCCCAGAAGCCCCCTGCCCCCATTGAGCAGGTGATCTATTATCTGTTGTGAATCAAGGGGCAGTCTAGGTATCCTGTATTTTCGGTCAATACCGATAATTCGACGCGGATTATTCCCACACGGATGAGGTCGCGCCCCATGCAGCCACGCTGTTGCCGGAAACCACGATCCAGCTCTTTGACTTCATGTAAAATTGTGCACCTGCCATTAATTTAAGTCTGGTGTTGCACCACAAATAGAATTCCGAGGGCGAGAGACCAAGCATAGAGTAAGCTGAATACAGCAGATACACCTTTATACATAGACACCAAACGAGGTCGATCCAATGAGTCATGACCATGTGCATATGCGCCCAGAGACCAAGGATAAACGCGTTGCTATCGCCATCTGGGCGAACGGGATCCTGACCCTGGCTCAGATTGGGGGAGGTATCTTTGCCGGTAGTCTCGCCCTTATCGCGGACGCCTTGCATAATTTTTCAGACATGGCATCACTCGTCATCGCGTTCGCGGCGCAAAAAATTGCGCGCCGCCCGGCTGACGCAAAGATGACCTTTGGCTATGGACGCATTGAAGTGGTTGCAGCCCTCATCAACTACACTACCTTGATCATTATCGGGTTCTACCTGATTTACGAAGGTGGCATGCGGATAATCGATCCTCCAGAGGTAAAGGGCTGGTGGGTCGTCTGGCTTGGTGGCATCGCCCTGGTCGTGGATGCATTAACGGCGTTACTCACGTATTCGATGCAGAAAGGCAGCGTCAATATCCGTGCACTGTTTCTTCACAATCTGTCGGATGCACTGGCGTCGGTCGCCGTGGTTATTGGCGGGGCGCTTATTTTACTCTACGACATGCGCTGGGTTGATCCTGCCATCACCATCGGCATCGCGGGCTACATTCTCTACCTGGGTCTGACAGAAATCGGCGGTACCATCAGAACACTCATGTTGGGTAGCCCGGTGGACATCGATACCGATGCCGTCATTGTTGCCCTGTCCAACATCGAAGGCGTTATCGATCTTCACCATGTGCATTTTTGGCAGATGGGCGAACACGATGCCTCGCTGGAAGCTCATGTGATTATCGAGGAAAGTGCATGGGATCAGCTTGAGAATATCAAGTACAGGATAAAACAGGCTCTGGCGCAGGAATTCAATATCAGTCATTCGACACTGGAATTCGAACACCCGGACCACATGCACAAGGATACCCACACCTATGGGCATGGTTAAGAGAGATGTTCTCCGCAAGCACCGGCGAGAGCGGAGACTATTTCAATAGGCCGCCCAGGCGCGGAATTCTGCCGACATGAATCCGAGCAGCGAGAAAGAGCCAGAGACTAATAGCGCAGTTGCAGAATACGCCGGGCGCCATTCAGCACAATCAGCCCGATGATCAGACCAATGACCAGGTCGGGATAACGGGAACCCGTCCAGGCGACCAATACACCGGCGACGATAACCCCCACATTGGCGATGACATCATTAGCGGAAAAGATCCAACTTGCTTTCATGTGTGCGCCGCCGTGCCGGTTTCTTGCGATAAGCACCAGACACCAGACGTTGGCCGCCAGGGCCACAACACCAAAACCCATCATTAACGCGGATACAGGTTCGCTGCCGAAGACAAATCGCCGCCCGACTTCAGCCAGGACTCCCAGCGCCAGAATCAACTGCAGCCAGCCTGAAAAATGCGCCGCGCGCAGCTTCATCCGCACACTGTGTCCAACGGCATACAGTGCCACGCCGTAGACGGCGGCATCAGCAAACATGTCTAAAGAATCCGCGATCAAGCCAGTGGATTGCGCCAGCCAGCCTACCGTCAGTTCAATCACGAACATAACGCCGTTGATGGCCAGCAACCACTTCAGAATACCGGCTTCGACCTGGGCGGTTGCCTCTTCCTTCTCCCTGGCCAGGACTAAATCCTCTTCCCCCACCGGGGTGGTTTTTTCGAGCGTGGCACCCAGCCCCAGGGAGCGCATCCTCTCCTCGATGGCAGCCCCATTGTCGCCATGGAATACCCGCACCTTCCGATTCGGTGTATCGAACTCCAGTAAAACCCGGGGCTCAATACTGTCCAAGGCCATGCGGATCATCCCCTCTTCCGACGGGCAGTCCATTTTTGGTACCCGGTAGTCACTGACATAGCCATGTTGAAAAGCCGTATCAGTATTCGCTATCCCAGAGGCGGGGACATTGGCAATCTTCGCGCTCTGGCAGCCGTCATTGCACGGGTCAGACATTGAAAAGCCCTTGTGGATGTACAGACGGTCACTATAAACTCTATAATAACTATAGAGTCAATCGGAATATTGAGAGATGATAAAAATCGGCGAACTGTCGAAAGTGACTGGCTGCTCCGTGCAAACCATCCGGCATTATGAAAAGGAACAATTGATTGCCTCCGCAGAACGCAGTGAAGGTAATTTTCGCCTGTACGGTGAAGCTGCCGTTGAGCAATTATTGTTTATCAAACACTGTCGGAGCCTGGATCTCAGTTTGCCGGAGATCCGGCAATTATTGGGATTAAGCCGTTCCCCCGGCGCACAATGTGATGATGTGAATCGGATGATGGATAGGCGTATCGAGCAGGTGGAGGCGCGTATCCAGGAGCTCACCAGGCTGAACGAGCAACTGAGAATGCTGCGCCGCAGCTGTTCAAACCGTCGGACAGTGGAGCAGTGCGGCATATTGCGGAATTTGTCGGCTACTCCGGTTTCGAGCGGGTGACACCCGGTTCCAAAAACTCTCCTGAACGTTCTGCAACAGGGGCATTTTTCCGCTGCCTTCTCGCCAGCCCCAGAAAGACCAGGAAAACCACCAGTACCGACAATTGCGCCATGATCCCCTGCCAGGTGGATTTGACGCCGACCCAATCGAATTCAAAACTGACAGGCAATGGGGTAATACCGATAATATCCGCTTCCTGAAGTGCCGACATCGCCTTACCCATGAGGATAAACGCCAGGGCCAGCAACAGGTAGGTGGTGACGGAAAAGAATCTGGCAATGGGTAATTTCACTGAATAACGCACCAGCAACCCGGCCAATACGGCCAAGAAAGCAGTACCGGCTACAAAGCCGCTGAATACGGATGAATATTGAGCGGCTGCAGCCTGGGTCAGCAGCGCCTGATAAAACAAGACCGTTTCAAAGACTTCACGATAAACCGCAATAAATGCCAGCAGCGCAAGACCCCACAGGGTACCCGCAGTCAGGTGGGAGTTGATGTGCTGCTGGATATAGGCCTGCCACTGGGCAGCATGGGTTTTACTGTGCATCCAGATGCCGACATAGAGCAACACGACCGCCGCCAAAAGGGCCGCAACCCCTTCCATGACTTCGCGGCTGGCGCCGCTGATACTCACCAGGGACTGCGCGGCAGCCCAGGTCGCAACACCGGCCACCAATGCCGTTACCCAACCCAAATGCACATACCGAAGTCCGTCACGCCGACCGGTTCGCACCAGCACAGTCACCAGGGCAATCACCACGAGCAGGGCTTCGAGCCCCTCCCGCAACAGAATAACCAAGCTGGCACTGAACAGGGTCGCATTGGACAAGGTAGATTCCGAAAGCAATCGATCCGCATCATCCAACCTTGCCAGCGTCCGGCTCACAGCGCTTTCCACCTCACCCGGGGACTGTGCCTGCTTCAATAATTGCCTTATCGCCATCATATCGGCTTCGAGCGTCTGGCGAAGTGCTTTATCCTGCGCATCCAGGCTGTTTTCGACCAATTCAAAGCCATCCAGATAAGCACTGACCGCCAGTGCTTGTGCTGTCTGATAATCGCCGCGCTGGTGCGCCTCTTGTGCTAGCAGCAGTTGGTCGCGGGTGATTTTCAGAGGATTGGTCGTTTCCTGGAATAACAGTTCTGGCTTTGCGCGCAACCGTTCGATCCCCTTCTGCGTCATCTCCGGATGTTCTGCAGCGAGTTGCGCCGGCGTGTGGTTAACCATCTGTGACAAGGTGACGCTGGGTGCCTCGCCTGTAACTTCAGAGCCGGATTGGAATGCCAATCCGCCGACATGGAACGCCAGCGACCAGCGTTCCTCTTCCGTCAGTTGGGTAAATGCCGGCATTGCGGTATCGTCTATGCCATTGGAGATGGCGTCGTACAGGCCCAGAAGTGACCGGTTCAAGGCTCGCTCTTTGCTGGTGAAATCGGTTGGAGCGGGCTCCAGCTGTTCGGCCATCACACCATCGCCCCCACCGGCTGCGCCATGGCAAGAAGCGCACTGGCTCTCATACAACCCTTTGACGGTCGCTTTCGACAACAGATGATCCGGCAGGGACGACTGCGGCATCAGTGCCAACAACGTACCCCGCAGGCTGCCGCTCATTTGCCGAATTGTTTCAATAGCCTGTTTGTTCTGGATGGCTTCCTGTAAAGCCTTGGCCTGATCTGTCAGGTCGCCAGCGTCGGCTGATTTATCCTGAATCTCAGAAATATTCGTCACAATGAGCTGGGAGAACTCCAGCATTTCCTGATATTCACCGTCATTGACCACATGGCCATCTTTGACGGCTTCCACGTAATCCACAGCAATGTATTCGGCCAGCTGTGCCAATTGACGCATCTGAGCCCAGCCGTCATCACTCATCTCGGCCTGACTAGTCGCTGGAAGCAAACACGATAAGCCCAGCAGCAGTACTGAGACATTCAAAACAAATTGCTTCGGGCTTATAAAACGGTATATCCAGTGCGCCTGCATTAACGAGATCTCTACTTGGCTTGTTGCTAATGATAATTAATCTCAATTCTAATGCCTATGGTAGCTATAGAGTCAAGTGTGTGACTGGTTTGTTGGCATTCCTGACAACACGGCTCCTGTCGGCACACGGGATATCCTTCTGCCTCCATTGAGCTGCTCTCATAACCAGTCGTACCCGCAGTCCGGGGCCGTGCAGAATGGCATTACGGTGCGTATCTTCTGTCGGAGCAACCTCACGCATCGCACTCCTCTTGCGTTTGTACACTGGACTGGTTGAGATACACCAGCATGATCATCCTGATCTTCACGGCGACCCCGGACAATGCGATTCTCTAGGCGCCAACAGATTATCGATTTCTTACAAAGTGGATCCTAGCTCTTGGGCTCATTTCATGAAGAAGACCCGCTTCAGAGTGGCTTTTGGGTTGGTGCGGTATCCTTAAGCTGGCTTTAGCGGCTGTTCGATAAGCCCGAGGCGTTCGTAATAACGAATAGTTTCGACACTGACCCGAGCTGCTTGTGCCAGTTTACCGATGGTCAATTGACTCATCACTTTCTCCCGTAGCACTCACCTCTACATCAGCCATGCTGGGTAAACTGATCGTGAAGCGCGTGACGCCGCGTTCGGAGATCACCGCGATGTTTCCTTCATGGGCCTCGACTATGGACTTGACGATAGCCAGCCCCAAGCCAGCACCTTCGCTTTGGCGTTGCCGGGAAGGATCGACCCGGTAAAACCGGTCGAAAATCCTGAGCAAATGCTCGGCTGGAATTTCTGGCCCCGGATTCTGTACGCTGAGTAACGCCCTACCCTCGCCCGATGAATCCAGACGGATCAGCACACTTCTTCCCACTGGTGTGTGGCGTATTGCATTGGACAGCAGATTGGACAATGCGCGACGCAGCATAGCGCGGTCACCTTGTATAATCGGTGCCTTTCCTTCCAACACCAATTGGATGTGCTTTTCCTCCGCCAGGGCCTCGAAAAAATCGAACAGCTCGCGCACTTCCCGAGCCAGATCCAGCGGTTCCCAGACAGGCTTGAGCAGGCCGTGTTCGCTCTGGGCCAGCCAGAGCATGTCGTTGACCATTTTGGTCAGGCGCTCCTGTTCTTCAAGATTCGAGTAGAGCAGTTCGCGATATTCTTCCAGGCTTCTGGACTTACCCAAACCCACCTGGGTCTGGGTGATCAGGTTGGTCAAAGGCGTGCGCAATTCATGGGCAATATCGGCGGAGAAATAGGATAGTCGAACGAAGCTGTCTTCCAAGCGGCCAATCATATGATTAAAGGAACAGACAAGGTTTTGCAGTTCCCGGGGAACGGTGTTAGGGTCTAGACGCACATGAAGGCGATCCGCCTGAATATCACTCATTGTCGCACTCAGCTCGCGCAAGGGCGCGTGCCCCTGGTGCACGCCATACCAGGCCGCCAGGAGAGTGATGGCCCCTGCCGCCACCATGATCAACCACAAACTGCGACGAAAACTTTCCAGGAAGTGGATGTGGAAATCCATATCGATGGCAGCAACGATGCGATAATCCTGGCCCGCGATGCGGGTATGAGTGATAGTGCCACGGTAGGTTTTGCCGTCAGTTTGCCAACTGTAAAGCTTGTCTACCTGAATGCGGCTCACAGGAGAATAGGCGTTTGCTTGTGGCAAAGGTCCACCCTCCTCAGGACCATAGACCAAACGCCCCGCATCATCCCACACTTGAAAGTAGACACCATGGTGACCAGAAACAGCTCGCGCAAGGGCGCCCTCCGGAGCCGAGTCCCGATCTTTCGCCGCTTGTAGAGCGCCTTCAACAGCACGAGTAATCACCACCAACTCGTCGGCATCCTGTTCAGCAAAATGGCGCTCTACCTCCTTTAGCACCAAATGGCCAATCATCAGCAAGCTCAAACCGATAGCGACCGCGACAAACAGCATCACACGGCTGTTGAGTGACAGTGGTCGTCTCCGGGCAAGGCTAACCTTCGTCATGCTCGTCCTCGACCTCCAGTTTGTAACCCATACCGCGCACAGTGTGAATCAGCTTGGGCTCATAATCGTCGTCGATTTTTGCCCTTAGGCGCCGTATGGCCACATCAATGACATTGGTGTCGGAATCGAAGTTCATGTCCCACACCTGGGAGGCGATCAAGGAGCGCGGTAATACTTCGCCCTGCCGCCGGACCAACAGCTCCAGCAAACAAAACTCCTTGTGGCTGAGATTGATCTTGCGGCCGGCGCGCGTGGCCCGGTGACGCGGTAAATCCAGCGTGAGGTCAGCAACTTTGATCTGGTCGGTCATCACCGGCACAGTACTACGACGCAACAGAGTGCGCACCCGGGCCAGCAGCTCGGCAAAGGCGAAGGGCTTGACCAGGTAATCGTCAGCACCCAACTCCAGACCCTTTACGCGGTCATCCACGCTATCACGGGCGGTCAGGAACAGCACTGGTGTTTGACGGCCGGCCTCGCGCAATGACTGCACAATGCGCCAGCCATCCACATCCGGCAGCATGACGTCCAGCACCAGCAAATCAAAGGTCTCTGTCATCGCCAAATGATGACCGTCGAGGCCATTGCGCACCAGCGTGACCATAAAACCCGCCTCGGTCAGTCCCTGCTGTAAATAATCGCCGGTCTTGATTTCGTCTTCGACCACCAATAGCCGCATCGTTGCCCTGCCCCGTAGTTTTCAGAATGGGTTTGGAGACAGCCTAAGCTCGGCTAACCCACAAGAAGATGACGGCCAGATTACAACTTTGTCATTTTTAAGTCATGCGGGTGACAGGCTCGGCTCGCTAGTATGCGGAGTCAGAACGTGTAACAACCATCACTTATTCGAAAAGAGATTGACTCATGACCCATGATTTCCCCCGACCCAAGCAAGCCTGGCAACTCAGTCGCCGCCGCTTCGTACAGGGACTTGCAGCCGGTGGCGTGCTGGCCGCCACACCGTCATGGTTGCAGGCAGCCGTAAACGGCGCGACCGCGCTGGGCTCAGCACCAGTGTTCAGCGGCCGAGAAATCGATCTGGTGATCGCCGAAACACCCGTCAATTTCACTGGCGTCACGCGCACGGCGACTACTATCAACGGTTCCATCCCGGCACCGACGTTACGGCTGCGGGAAGGCGATGACGTCACCATCCGCGTCACTAACCGCCTGCCGGTCGCCACCTCCATTCACTGGCACGGGATATTGCTGCCCTATCAAATGGATGGTGTACCCGGCATCAGCTTCAATGGAATTGCCCCGGGGGAAACCTTTGTTTACCGCTTTACGCTTCAGCAGAGCGGCACCTACTGGTACCACAGCCACTCCGGCTTTCAGGAGATGACAGGCATGTACGGCGCCCTGATCATTGAACCACGGGCAGGCGAAAGACACCGCGCCGATCAGGATTACGTGGTACAGCTTTCAGACTGGACCGACGAAGACCCGATGCGCGCCTTCAGCAAACTGAAAGTGCAAAGCGATGTCTACAACTTCAATCAGCCCACCTTTTTCGATTTCACAGCCGATGTCTCCAAGCTGGGCTTACAGGCGGCACTGGAAAAACGCCAGATGTGGAACCAGATGCGGATGAACCCGACCGATCTGGCGGACCTGTCGGCGGCGACCCTCACCTTCCTGATGAATGGCACCACTCCGGCGGGCAATTGGAACGGGTTGTTCCAGCGCGGTGATCGCGTACGGCTGCGGTTTATCAATGCCGCCAGCAATAGCTTTTATGATGTTCGCATTCCCGGTTTGAAGTTAACGGTGATCCAGGCAGATGGCCAGGATGTCGAGCCGGTCACTGTGGATGAATTCCGCTTTGGCCCCGGCGAAACCTACGATGTCATGGTCGAGCCCCAGGACGACGCTTATACGATCTTCGCCCAGAGCATGGAACGCAGCGGTTACGCCCGCGGCACCCTGAGTGTGCGGCAAGGTTTAACAGCGCCTGTGCCAGAACCCGATTCGCCCGAGTGGTTAACCATGAAGGATATGATGGGAGCAATGGGTGGTAGCGCCATGGGCCACGACATGATGAAAATGGACTCCATGGGCCAAACCAAGATGGATCATTCCCAAATGTCCGGCGGTATGGCCATGGACCACAGTATGCAGCAGGGTTCTGACAACTCGCTTGTCAAACCTTCATCTACCATACACCACGCCCGAACCGAATACGGGGCTTCGGTTGACCAACGGGTGGATACGCCAAGTACCAATCTCGACGACCCCGGTATTGGCCTGCGCAACTTAAGCCAGCGTGGGCTGCGCCCACAGGGACACCGCGTGCTGACGCTGGCCGACCTGAAATCCATCGATGGTGTACTGGATGACCGCCGCCCGCCAGCGAGGGAGCTGGAACTACACCTCACCGGCAATATGGAACGCTATAGCTGGTCCTTTGACGGACTGGAGTTCGGCAAAAGCACACCGGTCTCCATGCGCCACAATGAGCGCGTTAGAATCATTCTGCAAAACGACACCATGATGACCCACCCCATGCACTTACACGGTATGTGGAGCGAACTGGAAACTGCCCAGGGCGAATTGCGGGTTCGCCGCCATACCATTCCAGTGCAACCGGCTCAACGCATCAGCTACCTGACTACACCTCACGATTTGGGTCGTTGGGCCTGGCATTGCCATTTGCTGTTTCATATGGATGCGGGCATGTTCCGCGAGGTGGTGGTGTCATGAGGCTGATTGCGATAAAACCCCTGACTATTCTGGCTTTTACTGTCGGTGCTTTTCCGGTGAGTACCGTACTGGCGCAAATGGATCACATCGAAATGCAAATGCAGGGCGGCAGCGCTCCTGCCGATGCCCGCGATCCCCATGCTTATTCCGACGGTTACACCTTGACCGAAGGGCCCTATGCACAGCCGGGGCCACGGCAACTGAAACTGGCGGACGAACACGCTTTCTGGTCCATTCTGGGTGATCGCCTGGAGTATCAGGAAGATAGCGATAGCACGGTTTACGATGTCCAGGCCTGGTATGGCACCACCTACGACCGCTTTGTCATCAAAGCGGAGGGTGATATCGCAGACGGCACGCTGGAAGAGAGCTCAACCGACCTGTTGTGGGGGCATGCATTTAACGCCTTTTTCGACACCCAGCTCGGTGTTCGACTCGACCAGTTTAACGAAGGCAAGGACCGTCAGTGGTTGGCATTCGGTGTACAAGGCCTGGCGCCCTACTGGTTCGAGGTGGATGTGACTGCCTATGTGGGCGACGACGGTCGAACCGCGCTCTCCGCCGAATCCGAGTACGAGTTGCTGCTGACACAGCGACTCATCTTGCAGCCCCGTGCGGAACTGAATCTGTATGGTAAGGATGATGCAGAAAACGGCCTGGGGTCGGGTCTCTCGGATCTCGCGGTGGGTTTGCGCCTGCGTTACGAATTCAGCCGCCAATTCGCGCCCTACATCGGTGTGGAATGGACAGACGCTTATGGCGACACAGCCGATTACCGCCGCGCAGCAGGCGAAGATACCTCAGATACCCAATTCGTCGCGGGGCTGCGATTCTGGTTTTAGTAATCACCAAATTGATACAGAAACTTTTCAAGCACCTATGAGGAGCACCTTTATGAAAATGAAAACACTAGCCACTGTCATCGTGTTCGCCACACTGGGCATCGCTTTCTCTGCACAGGCCCATGAACCTAAAGAACATATGAAAGACGCTCAAAAACCGGATTGTACCGCCATGAAAAATATGGATCACAACAAGATGGATATGAATGATCCGGTGATGCAGGCCATGATGCAGCAGTGTAAGAATAACATGCATCAAGATAATCGAGCTTCCGGAAACGCAAACCAAGAAAACGGCGGACTGGAAGGACACACCGCGAATGATGAATCGATTGAACACAAACACTGACGACCCACGGTCTATCATTTCGAGCGATATTGCTAAGATTCAAACCGGATGGAGATGTCATGGCCGCTTTCAAATTTCTAACCTGTGGTAAATGTCTGCTTATCGCAGCAGCGATATCGATCATTGGCGGTCTGGCGTTTTTGTATTCCGGACTCTATCCAATAGGCGCCGACGTTCCCCACAATCGGCTGACCTACTGGCTGCTGGAAACCTTGCGTGAACGTTCCGTCGCACGCGCCGCCAGTGACATTAAGGTTCCTAGCGAACTAAACGCACCGGAGCGGTTACTGGCAGGTGGCGCCGACTACAATGATATGTGTGCAGGGTGCCATCTGAAGTCGGGCAGAACCGAAACTGATTTCACCCTGGGGCTATACCCCGCACCACCCAATTTAACACTACCGGGTGATGAACATGGACACGACCATGCGGGTAACACCGATAATGACGACGAAGCCATTAAGCGACAATTCTGGATTATTAAACACGGCATCAAGGCCTCGGGCATGCCCGCCTGGGGAACGGGGCATGACGACGAACGTATCTGGAACATGGTAGCGTTCCTGCAGCGATTGCCGGAATTATCTTCCGCTCAATACCAGATACTTACCGCGCGCGGGCAAGACTCGGAAGGACACGGTCACTGACGAAGTATCTCAGGCTATCCTGCGCTAGATCACCCCACAACCATCAATAATACGAGGAGAGACATTTGCATACCTTTGAGGACGCTTTGAAGTCCATCCTGGCAAGTGGTGCTTTGGGCTACTATTGTGCTCTTTCTTTTCCTTGAAGCAGTTATGGCCCGGCATCCAGTTTACACAGTTTCGCTCGCCATGCTGTCCGCCTGTATCGTCAACGGTCAATGTCGTGCTGATCGCTGGCAGCCCATGATGTCCGGGGCCTCCATCTTAACTTTTCTCAATTTTATCTACTTTTCCAGCCTCGTGGCGTGTTATCCGGCCTATATTGATAATATCTGGCGACCCCAGTACCGTAGCGACTGGCCCCGATGGAGGAGGAGCTGCTGTTTATGGGGACTTTCGGCTTGATGTGGTGCCCTCTCTATGAATACCTCTATTGGCAGCAATACATTTTGCGGTTAATACGATGAAAGGTTTTTCAGCACCGACTAATTTCGCCTGGATGGTGCTGGTGGCGATACTCTGGGCCATCTGCTTCCCGTTCATCACCATCGGCCTTCCAGACGCCCCGCCCTTGCTCTTCGCTGCACTGCGGGCATTTCTTGCCAGCGGATTTCTCGTCGTTGTCGCCATGCTGAAACCTGGCGGGAACCCTTGTCATTTCAACGTCCAGAACCCAGTAAGGCTCGCGTTTATCGGAGTGTCCTACACCGCAATGGGCTTTGGCGGCATGTTCCTGGGCGCCGGGCACTTGTCACCGGGCCTGGCAACCGTGCTGGCGGGCACCCAGCCACTGATTGCCGCGGCGATCGCAGCCATCTGGCTTGGTGAAACCCTGAAGGCCAAGGGTATTGCCGGGTTGGTCACCGGTTTTTTGGGTGTGGCCTTGTTGTCGTGGCCGGGATTCGGCGGGAACAATGACGGTTACCTCTGGGGAATTACCTGGGTACTGATGGCGGCTATCGGAACGGCGATAGGCAATATTCTGCTAAAAAAGGAAGCGGGCGGCTCCATAGCTACACCCATGGCGATCCAACTGCTGTTCGGTGGCGGAATGCTGTTGTTCGCCTCAGCGATGGCCGGTGAGCACTGGAAGGTTGACTGGACAGCCCGGTTCACCGGTTCCCTGCTCGTTCTCTCCGCGCTAGCAACAGCCGCGATGATATTTCTCTGGTTTGGACTACTCGCCCGCGCCCCCTTGAACCAACTGAACGTCTTCAGCTTTCTGACCCCGGTGTTTGGGCTTCTGATTGGATTTTTGTTCTTTGATGAAAGACTGCAACTTGCCCAGGCGCTCGGCATCCTCGTAGTCACTTTCGGCATCGCCCTCATGCAAGGGAGAAATGCTGTCATTGACTCTGGTCGTAGAGAGGCGTCTTGTTGATCACTGCTATCGATAGTCGCAGTGAATAGACTAATGGGAGACACCAACAAACGGAGCAATGCATGACCGAACGGATAGGCCGAGGAATATTTGGCAGCACGGAATATAGGGGCGATCCACGATTTCCAGAATTGCCACTGGCGGGGTTCGGGTTTTTGACGAATTTTGCTTGGGAGATTCTGCAGGCGCCCTGGTTCAGGGGAATGGCGGAGGCATCTCACGGTTCGGTGATCGGATTGTGTATACGGGCCACGGGTGGTGACATCCTGATTCTGCTGGCCAGCTTCTGGTTGTCATCTATTGTCTGCGGACATCGACAATGGCTCCTGAAAGGTGAGCAAAAGTCAGCGGCCATCCTAATTATCACGGCTCTCCTCGTCACCATCATGCTGGAATGGCTGGCGACTGGCCCGCTCGAGCGGTGGGCATACGCGGAGTCGATGCCGATCATCCCACTACTGGGGGTGGGGGTGGGCCTTGCCCCGCTGCTGCAATGGCTATTATTGCCACCATTGATAATGTGGCTGACGCGCCGACACATGCTCAGCCACAACGCTTATCACTCCTACGGCTCTGGCGAACCACCTCGCAATACTAGAGGCCAAACCAGGTAAATGCTCTAGCTCGGAGTCAGGCAGACTAATGAAGCACGCGAGCGACAAGGCTCAATCCAGTTTTCTGCCACAATTTAGAGAGGAAATAATATATGCACAATTCGAGCGCACCTGATGTTCGTTTAGGTATCGTCCCGTTAGGCAACACCTTGTCACTGCTACTGGCAATCAGCTACCTGCTCTGCGTGGGCTTTGGCCTGCTTGCACCGGAACAGATGCGCATGTATGAGGCTTGGGCGCCATTGTTGCCCGGTTTCGAATGGCTTACGTGGACGGCGTTTTTCATTGGCTTAATCGAAGCCTATTTGTACGGTTGGTATATTGCGGTTCTGTTCGTACCCTTGTACCGACGGTTTTCCAGAAATGGACATTGACGGCATCACACCGGTCATAGGTCGAACGAACCATTTCAGAACCTTCGACCATCATTCGCAGGCTGTTGGCGAATTTTCAAACTTTATTATTTATGCCTATGAAGATTAACGCGAATAGCTTCAAGTGAATCGTTTATGAACAGGTTAACGAAATTTCTGCGGGAATATCTGGGCGATGTGGGAGTGGTGTTTTACACCTCCGTAGTGATTATCACTGCCTTCGTCACCACCTCCGTGCTTTATCCCGATGCGGTGGAATCCACAGCCCAGCAAATTCTCGATATCACCGCCCGGAAACTCGGCTGGATGTATCTGGTGGCAACCACCGGCTTTGTGTTGTTTGTCCTGTTTCTCGCCCTTTCCAAATTTGGAAGCATTCGCCTGGGCGCGGAGAATGAACCGCCGGAGTTCTCGTTCAACAGCTGGCTGGCGATGATATTTTCAGGTGGAATGGGTGTCGGTCTGGTTTTCTGGGGCGTGGCCGAGCCGATGATGCATTTCAATGATCCGCCCCTTGGCCTCGCCGAACCCCGTACCTCAGATGCGGCGCAACTGGGCATGCGCTACGCGTTTTTCCATTGGGGATTCCACCAATGGGCCAATTTCACACTGGTGGGGCTGGCCATTGCCTATGTACGTTTTCGTCACAGCAGTCGCGGCTTGATCAGCGAAAGCTTCCGCCCGTTACTGGGCGATCGGGTGGACCGCGGCTGGGGCAATATCGTCGATATCCTGGCCGTGGTCTCCACCGTATTCGGCGTCGCAACGACTCTGGGCCTTGGAGCGTTACAGGTCAACAGCGGCCTGGCCAATCTGGGATTGGCTGCCTACTCGACGACATCACAATTCTACATTCTCGCGGGACTCGCAACCTTGTTCATCATTTCGGCAATGACGCCCCTCGACATGGGAATTCGCTATCTCAGCAATGCCAATATGGTGCTCGCCGCCGGACTGTTATTTTTTGTGCTCGCCACGGGACCGAGCGGTTTTATCTTCAGCGAACTCACCCAGACAGCGGGTGAGTACCTTGGCAATATCATAGAGATGAGCCTGGTAACTACTCCCTATTCCCACGAACACTGGGTGGAGCAGTGGACCATGTTCTACTGGGCATGGGGGTTGAGCTGGGCCCCCTTCGTAGGCAGTTTCATAGCAAGAATCTCAAGGGGCAGAACTGTCCGCGAGTTCGTCCTGGGCGTGATGATCGTCCCCGTGGCTTTAAGCATGTTGTGGTTCGCCACCTTCGGTGGCTCCGCCATCTACTTCGATTTGTTCGATGGCGTCGCCATTGCAGATGCCGTGTCGGAGGAAGTGCCGGCCGGACTTTACGTACTTCTCGATCAGTTACCCTGGGGCGAGTTCGCGGCCATACTGACCGTGGCGCTGGTCTCCATGTTCGTGGTGACTTCTGCGGATTCCGCCACCTTTGTGCTGGGCATGTTCACCTCCAAGGGGGTTCTGACTCCAACACGGTTTGTTCGCATCCTCTGGGGAGGTCTTCAGCTACTGATGGCGTCCGTCCTCTTGCTAACCGGTGGGCTGAACGGGCTGCGAACCGTATCCATTATCGCCGCTTTCCCCTTTATGTTGTTGATGCTGCTGATGGCATTCTCCCTTCACAAAGACCTCGCGGCGGAGATCAGGCGGCGGGAGGAAAAGGACCAATTGCTCCACACCCGGATTGAACAATTACTAATGCGGGAATCCGAGCGGGACGCGGAGCGCCGGGAAAAGGAAGAAATTCATCCAACCGCTCCGGAGGAATGTCCCGTGCAGAAGTGCGACAACTAGCCAATCCGAACCGCCTTCATTGGGATTTGTGATCGTGGCTAAAGGTTGCCTCCACAACCTCGTCCCGCTACGGCAGCTGTATGGCCAGCCAAATACGGTAGGGAGCCTCGCTTTAGGGTATTGGCACCCTCGCCAATCAACCCGTCGGACACAGAAGCGCTTTCGAAATGACTGAATACAATGAGAATCAGCATCGATTGATTATCACGCTTCCAGAGGGCTTTGATCGGTAGGCCCTGACAGGTGAACGCGTGGGATTGATAGACGTTATCGATCACCTACAAGGCCCCGCTTTACAAATTCAATGTATATAGCTTTTAACGCCAGTGTTTGGACTCTATTTTGGTTACGCCTATTTTTGTGAAACACTATCGTGGATACAATGACTGGGCATCCTCCTGATTATAGGAGCCATTCTCCTGGAGACCTCGTTGTCCAAAGAGCAAGTGGCTTTAGTGAATGTGTAACCAGAAATTCAACCTGAATGAAATTTTGAAAACGGCCTACCAATAAGGTAAAACCATGACCAAATCAGAGAAGACAAAACAGCCCTATAAAACACAGCTTAAAAATCTGCAAATTCAGCTCGTCAGGTTGCAGCGCCACATTATCAAGAACGATCTGCAGCTACTGGTCATTTTCGAGGGAAGGGATGCAGCTGGTAAAGACGGCATGATAAAGCGGATCACCGAACATTTAAGTCCGCGAGAGACGCGAGTGGTCGCGTTGGGTAAACCCTCAGAGAAAGATACCAACAGCTGGTACTTCCAACGCTATGCAGCCTTTTTGCCGAGCCGCCAGGAAATGGTACTCATGAATCGCAGCTGGTATAACCGTGCAGGCGTCGAAAAAGTTATGCAGTTTTGTACAGAAGCGGAATACGATCAGTTTCAAAAAACAGTCGTCCCTTTCGAAAAAATGCTCTGTGATTCCGGCATACAAATCATTAAATACTATCTCGACATATCGAAAGAGGAACAGCAACGGAGACTGGAGGATCGAAGAGTAAACCCCCTGAAACAATGGAAAATCAGCCCTATCGACGATACCGCTATCAAACATTGGGATGATTACTCGGCCGCCCGCGACGACATGTTACAACACAGCCATAGCGAGCATGCCCCCTGGTATATTGTCAAAGCCGATAACAAAAGGCGCGCCCGCTTGAATGTCATACGGCATTTATTGTCTATTGTTGATTGCCCTGACAAAGATCAACATTTGACGAAAGCAGATGCTAAAGTCGTATTCCAATTTAGCAGGTAATTTATCGAGAATGAAACAGAAGATCTCAAGCCTAAAGCTTAACTTGTAGTGGTCAGTTACTGCCGCCACTACCGAGCCATAACCAGCATCATAGAAGTCAAAAATAGTTGGTATCGGAAAAATACATCACCAATTGGCCACACATGAGGATTTCATTACTCGCTAGAATATTAAAGGAGCTTCGGGAATTGTTACTGCAACCGACGTCGAAATATACCCAATGACAAAATCAACATTGGAATTGCGATGGCGATCAGGCATAAGCTTTCATCCCACAGATCCCTCCAGCCGACACCTTTTAAAAACACACCGATAATAATATCCATGTAATAGCGCAACGGACTCAGGCGGGATAACGCCTGGAGAACGTCTGGCATCGCCTCCACGGGCGTCAGGGTACCCGATAGGAACATCACCGGAAACAACCCAAAAAAAGACAATAACAGGGCTTGTTGCAGGGTTCGGCTATAGGCGGCGATCAGCACCCCAAGAGCAACGGCACTGAGCAGGAAGAATCCCGTAAGGATCAGAAACAACGCGAGGCTGCCACGCATTGGCACGTCAAAGGCACGCACAATCAACAGGCTGGGAAACACGGCCAATAGGCCTATGATCATGGTCGGGGCAATTTTGGCGAGGAACAGCTGGAACGTGGAAATCGGCGCAACTAACAGTTGCTCTAGGGTACCACGTTCCTTCTCACGCACAATCGAGGCGGCGGGATGAATGACGCCCACCATCATACCGGCCAGGGCAATCATCGACAGTACCATGAAGCTCGATGTGGTCAGTTGCGGATTGTACCAGACGCGTGTCACCGCGATTGCACCGGTGTTCGCTGCAAACGGCAGTTGTTCGCGGACCAGCCTGGCAAGAACACCTCTCGCGTTATACAGCGAGTTAGCGGCAATATTGGAATCGGTGCCGTCCAATAACAATTGTAGTGTCGTCTGCTCACTGGAACGAATCGACCGCTCAAATCCCGGCGGTATCACGAGGATGGCAGTCACCTTGCCGTGCGCTAAGTGCGTTTCCGCAACCGATACCGCGCTTTCCTGATACTGAAGGTCAAAGGATTCACTCAGGGCAAATTTTTGCACCAACTCGCGACTGATAGTACTGCGGTCCTGGTCAACAATGGCCAGCGGCACATCTTCCACGTCAAAGCTAAGCGCGAGGGTGCAAAACACCGCTTCGACGGTGTATAACCACAAAATCAACACCAGGATCACTCGATCGCGAAAAAACTGGATAACTTCCTTGCGCAGCAGGCCAATCATCGCTATGGACATATCAGGCCACCTTCTGCTTCATACGCCAGACAGCAAACACGAATACCACCAGGGTGTACCCTATCAACAGCAGCAGATTGGGCAACACTGCCTCAACACCCAGCCCTTTTAATAAAATCCCTCGCGACACCTCCATAAAATAACCGGCGGGGAATAACCGACTGTAGAGCTGCAGGCTGTAAGGCATTGTAAAAATGGGGAACAAAAATCCGGAAAACAGGAAAGACGGCATCAGGGTGACGATCAGGGTAATCAGCATGGCGGCAAGCTGCGTTCGCGCCAGGGACGAAACCAGCAACCCGATGCCCACCGTGGTAAACACATAAACCAGTGAGGCGACAAACAACAACGGCAGGCTACCGGCGATAGGAATCTCGAACCAGACAAAGCCGACCAGGATGACCATCAGGATTTCGAGAAAAGCCACCAGGGCATAGGGCAGCAGCTTTCCCAACACATACTCAGCGGAGCGCAATGGCGAGGCATAAATCTGTTCCACGGTGCCTGTTTCTTTTTCCCTGACGATGGCCAAGGTGGTCAGCAACGGCGGAAAAGCCATCAAAATCACCGCAAACAACCCGGGAATGACAAAGTTGATACTGTTCAGGGACGGGTTGTACCAAACGCGGGTTTGCATCTCAACGGGCTCGGGCCGCGGCGCGGGAAAATAAGCGATGACGGCGTCGATATACGCCATCCCCAACCCGGCAACCATTGGATAGCCGCCATCGACGATCACCTGCACCGGCGCCGGCTGATCCCTTAGCAGCGCCCGGCCAAAACCGGGAGGAATCACAATGCCTGCGCGGATACGGGATTGCTGCAGGCTGCGGTCAAGGTCGCGAGTATTGTGACGGTATTCGATGATGTCGAAATAGGGAGAACCAGCAAAGCGCGCCACCAGCGCACGACTGGCAGGCGTATTGTCCTGATCGTAAAGACCCAACGCCAGCTCATCAACATCCATATTGATGGCATAGCCAAACAAAAAAAGCATGACCAGCGGCATCACCACGGCCAGCGCCAGCGTCACTGGGTCCCGCACCAGTTCCCGAGTTTCCTTGAGCAGCAAGGCAACAATGCGACGCGCGTTCATCCCTCACCTTCGCTCAATGATGCGCTATCGGCCCGTGCAACTGCGGTGAGAAAAAGCGTTTCCATATCGGTATCGGGCGACAAGGCGAGAGATTCAATGAGTGCATCGCGGCTACCATGTGCGATCAGGCGACCGTTCATCATCAGCGCCAATCGATCGCAGTAAGCGGCTTCGTCAAGATAATGGGTGGTCACGGCCACGGTCATGCCTTGTGACGCCAATACCCGGATGACCTCCCAAAAGCGGTAGCGCGAGGCGGGGTCAATACCGGATGTCGGTTCATCGAGAAACAGTACTGCCGGCCGATGCAGAATACTGCCAGCGAGCGCCAGCCGCTGTCGGATGGCGCCGGACAAATCCCCGACCATGGTCCGAAGAGGCACCGTCAACCCTGTTACTGCACTGGCCCATGCCACGGCGGCACGCGCGGTATTGCCCGACAATCCGTAGAGGTTGGCAAAAAACGCCAGATTCTCCCCCGCCGTCATATCCAGATAGAGCGAAAATTTTTGCGACATATAGCCGATTTGCCGTCGCAGATTGCGATTTTTCAAACTCACTGCTTCGCCACCGACAACCGCCCCGCCCTCGGCAATTGCCGTCAGACCACAGATGGCCCGGATCAACGTGGTTTTGCCCGCGCCGTTGGGTCCCAACAGCGCCAGCAACTCCCCTCTCTCAATCGTCAGATTAATGCGATCGACGGCGGTGAATTCGCCAAAACGGATACTGAGGTTTTGCGTTTGCACGCCGTTGCGATCTTTATCCGCATCAAGTTTGGCTGCTACAGGGAATCTACTGGCCTGTTCACCATTCCCCATAGCAGGTGGTTCAACACAGTCCATTTCAACCTCCGTACGGCTATCCAGCACGAACAGATCTTCAAGCTGTGGTTCAGCTGGCGTAACCACGGTATTGGCTGGCAGCTCGCGCATGGCTAGTTGTTTGAAATCGTCGGCATCAGTGACGCAGCGCAGACGATCCGGCAGCCGCTGTATGGCGCGCATCCCTTGCAGTCGACGCAGCTTTACCGAGACATCGTCAAGCGGCTCGGGCGATGTCGAAAATGTTACACTGAACACCCGCCCCCTGAGCTGTTCCAGCAGTGCCCCGGGTGTCCCATCCGCCAGCACTTGACCTTCCCGCAACAGAACCACACGGTCGCAGCGCATGGCCTCATCCATATAGGAAGTCGCAATAACGCTGGTGACTTGCCGCTGCTGAAAACGATCCAGCATTTCCCATAACTGGCGACGCGACAGTGGATCGACGCCCAGACCCGGCTCGTCCAGAATGAGCAGTTCAGGCTCATGAATCAGGTTGGTACAAAGGGAGAGCTTTTTGCGCATGCCACCGGAAAGCTTGCCCGCCGGCCGCTGCGTAAAGGTCGTGAGGCCGGCCATCTGTAGCAAGCTGTTGCGTCGCGCAAGGTATTGATCTTGAGGTACGTCGCGGATGCGAGCGGAAAACGCGAGGTTTTCATCCACGCTCAAGCGATCATAGAGGGTAAAGCCCTGCGACATATAGCCGATGCGAGCGGCAATGATTTTGGACTCGCGGCGTGTATCAAGGCCAAACACCCGACAGTCACCGCTGCTGGGGTCGAGGATGCCCGCCAGCATTTGCAACAGCGTGGTTTTCCCGGCACCGTCTGCGCCGACGACACCGACACGCTCTCCCCGTCGCACGGCAAAGCTGATATCACCCACTGCAACCGTCTCCCCGAACCGCCGCGAAAGTTGTTCAGTCTGTAAGATAAGTGCCTGGGGCTGTTCAACAATGGCGTCAGGCATGTTGTATCAACTTGCCGGAACCGGTAGCGAAGCCGGCCATTGTTGGGTGGCGTCCCAGCGAATCCAGGCATCGGCCGGCATCCCCGGTTTCAACAGGCCATCAGGATTGTCCAGTGCCAGGGTAACCCCGTAAACCATGCGCTGGCGTTCATCCGGCATATGTACATCCCGCGGGGTGAATTGAGCAAAATCATCAATACGGCTGACATTGGCGACAAACTCTCGATCGACACCATCGACGCGAATACGCGCCTCATCACCCAGGTGCAGGCGGTTCAGGTGGTTGGCGGAGACATAGACTTTCAACTCCAGACGGTTGAGATCGACAATCAACGCCAGCGGCTGGCCGGCGGCGACCACCTCGCCGGTCTCCACTGCACGAATCAACACCGTGCCCGACAAGGGGGCTGCCACCTCCAGTTTGTTGCGTTGGGATTCGGCCAACGCCAACGTAGCACCAGCGGCTTCCATCTGTGCGTTGAGCGCGTCGCGCTGCTTCTGCAACGCCTGCAAGCGCCCCATTGCTTCTTTAACAGCATTTTCTGCCGTATCGACATCCTGCTGCGTACCCAGTTTCTTTGTCTGCAGGGCGCGTACACGTTCCAATTGGCGCTTTGCAGTCGCGGCGTGGTGGCGCCAGGTATCACGTTCACTGTCAATTACGGCGATGTTCTCCTTAAGTGACTCAAGTTCGCCCTGGGCACCACGGATCTGTTCGTCGGCATCCACCGGATCGATCTCGACAAGTACGTCACCCGTAGAGACCGCTTCGCCTTCCAACAGGCGATGTCGCAGCACCCGGCCACCGCGTTCAGCGGCAAGCTTTACATCACGCCCCTCGATATACCCGTTACCATAAACGAAGCCCTCGGGTAGCGGTTTACCCTGGGTGAGCCAAAAGAGCCCGTAAGAAACAACGGCAACCAGGACTATCACCGCTAACGACCAGATCCAGGATGGATTTTTCATCTTTTTTCCTTGGTTCGCACATCAACTCAGTCGAGCAATAGCCCTCGTATCAGGGCGCCATAGACCACCATGCTAATTCTCACTCTATGGAATCGCTCTCTGAACAGGGCTGACAAAATTTCATCCGGTTCATCGCCAGCAACGAAAAAGAGGCCGACCAGGTGATCAGCACCAGTCCGTTAATGGCCTCCAGCCCATAGAGAATTTTAAACCATCCCGAGGCCGACAAATCGCCGGCACCCAGCGAGCTGTAGGCAACAAATGAAAAATACAGGGTATTGATCCAGTCTTCGAAGCTGGAGCCCGGCAGTTCGCCAAACCCCGGAATAAGATGCGCAAAATAATAAACAAAGGCATAAACCACTACTTCGACGACATGGGCAACAAACAATCCGCAAATGATGGCAATCAATTTAATCGACTGCGCCCATCCGGTATCCAATATTGCCATCAACCGCGTCAAAAACCCATAATGCACCGTCACGGTTAATACCAGTAGAAAAGGAAATAAAATTATCAGAACCATCACATTACCTTATCGAAAATAACCAGGGTTAGGATGTTTTTACACGCAACCAGTGTCGGTGTTCATAAAACGCGCTCCACATTGCGCCAAGGGAAAAGGCAAATAACAACTCCTCTACCGGAATCCCGGCAACCTGTATACCGCTGATATTGGCATGATTCCAATACAGCGCCACAAAACCCGGATGTGAGGCCGCCATGGCGCTAAAAAACAGAAAATACAATCCCGTAAACATCAGGGCACCTTTTATTGCCTGCGATAACAAATCCGGCCGGCAAACTATCGTTGTCATTGCACCTCCCAGCAAACTCAACGAGGCGGTATAGATGGCATTCCATGTGGTAAGTCCCTCAAGCCCGAGAAACAGCCACACCGGCGAGCTGAGCAAGAATTTATGGTAGCGATGACGCCTGCTGGATTTCTCGCAATCAGCCAGCGGCTTGAGCACGTATTTATCCGACACCCCAAAGAGACTACTTGCCAAACCACCCACCGCGAAGGAAAAAATCAGGCTTTCGATATCGAAGCCAGTGGCTTCGCCCAAACGAAACAAGGTCGGTGGAAACCAATAGTCCGGGTAAAACAGCGGTTCAGACAGTCCCAGCGGTGCCGTCCCGATACTCATCGTCATCATCTTTACATGCTGGCTCTTTTGCACAATAAAAACGACCAGCCAAATCAGCAACAGAATAAGACTCCAGACGAAGTAAGTGTATTGCATATCCATCATTGACCGTTTTCACTCCGGGGATCGAGATGATTCGCCAGCACCGGTATGACACTGGAGGCGATAATGGCGGTCGCCAGCGTCATCAGTACCAGCGCGATCATGGCGTGGTGGGACAAATGCCCTTGTTGAAGCCCTACACTGGCAACAACCAGCGCAACCTCTGCCCGAGGCAATAGCGCAAACCCAAGCAACCATCGTTCACGCAGTGACAGGAAAGAACCCATTACCCAGGGCGCAAGCAACTTACCGATAACCGCCGCCGCGATGACCAATAGCACGTACCCAATCAACTCATCGTCCGCCAGAGCGAGCTCCGTAATCTGCATACCGATGGCCAAAAAAAACAGCGGCGAAAAAAACCTGCTGACGCTGGCAAAAAATTCACTGTCCGTTGTTTTGGCCGCTTTTGTTGATTGTGCGAATCGCGTTTTAAATACGGCGGCAACCGCACCCGCCGCAAAACCACCGACCACCGGTGAGAGTTCAAAACTTGCCGTCACCCATGCAGCCAGCAGCGCCGTCAAAACGGCAAAAACCCTGCGCAAAAGTGTTAGTCGTCTTAGCGATGAGCGCACCAGCAAGGTATTCAACAGCCACAGAAGAACACTGAGTCCGGACAAGACGAGCAAACTCATTAACAGCGAAAACAAGATGAGGCCCAGACCATTGTCACTGCTCAGCCCCGCATGGGTGGCAGATAACAAATACAACACCAAAATGTCATCGACGATCGCTGCCGCCAATAATATTTGGCCCACCTTGCTCTCAAGCACCGCAGCATGATGCATCAGGGCGACACTGAGTCCGATACTCGTGGCTGACAACGCGATACCCACATACAGGGCTTCATCAATGTCCTGCGATACGATATAAGCGGCTGCAAATCCCGACAGCAGACTTAAGATTATTCCCGCCAACCCCACCAGGATTCCCGGCTTGATTGCAGCGGCAAAATGTGACCATTGAATATCGTAACCCGCTGAGAACAGGATCAGGATAACCGCCAGTTCCGATAGAACGTGCTCAGCCTCACCAATCCGAATCAGGCTGAAACCCGCCGGCCCCAGCAGCACGCCAACGACAATAACCACCGCCGCCTGCGGCAACCTAAATCGCTCAGACACCCCATCACAGGCGACCATCAACAGTGATGCGGTTAAAAACAATGTCAGGTTAAAAAACAAAGCTGAATTCCCTGTAGCGTGGTTTCATTGCTGTCTCAAAGATTGTCATAACGACTCACATCGAGCAGACCTTCGCCACCACCCATACGGCCTCGATAGTGATGAAGCTTATCCAGGATCAACCAAATTCGGCGGTCTGTCCTGCGGACACCATAACGCTCGACCCATCGATCCATAGTCACCGGGTCGGTGATTTTGTTTGCTTGGCTGGTAAATTTATCAAGCTCGCTGCGCTCTACCAAAAAAATAAAATTCGGATAACTGCCGATAGCCCCGTCCACCAACATCAACATATCTTCATCAGGTATACGACGATCTTCCTCGCCGAAAATAAATGACACATTCGCGTGAGCCTTATTGATAATCATCGACACCACCTGCTCAATCTCACCGTCTTCGTTATGAATCACCAAATAACTCAGTTCGGGCAGGTTGCGTATCCAGGCTGACTGCTTTGCCGACAGGTGATCCAGAGGTTTAAGCGCGTTGGGCACGCGATCACCGATGGGAACGGCTTTATCCCGCGTGAATGAAGATCGATCACGGATCATCTCGACCAGTTCGCTTTTGACATCATGACCGGCATATCGGATGGCTGCCGGGGTATCAATCAACAACTTGGAATGGCCGTAAAATACCTTGGCCTGTGCCAGCGCCCCCCGATACCAGCGTTTAAGAATGGGTTCTCTATCGGCAATGGGTAGGAAGGAGAGAAACAATCCCTCGCTTTCCATGCGCAGATAATCCATGTACATGCGAGTCAATATTTGGTGTGACACACTGCCGAACACATCGAAGTTCACCACCAGGTCGTAGTAAATGCGCTCCAGTGTCGGGTAATCAATGACCCAAACGGTATTGGGATCCTCGCCAATCAAACCCTCCGACACAGAAGCACTGTCGAAATGTCTGAACACGGTGAGCACCGGCGTTGATTGATTTTCACCCTTCCAGATGGCTGTGATCGGTAGGCCCTGCCGGGTGAGCTCGTGCGATCGATAGGCGTTGTCACGGAATTCCAGATAGCGCCGGTGGGCATGAAGTCCTTCGTGCCACAACGCGGTAAAGTCCAGAGGACCAGCGCTTGTCGGCGGGAGATCCAGAAAGGGTATTGTGTTAAAAAGATAGGCGTTATCGACCACCGACAAGTCATACTCCGGCGACAGGAAGGCCACAAAGAAATAATCGTTAATCACATTCAACGCGACCTGCCCGCGACAGACCGGACCTTTGATAAAGGATTCAACAAAAAATTGGACGTTATCCAGCATAAATCGATAACGAGCATCGGCGGGAATAGCACTGAACGTCAAGAACGGATTGGTCGCATTTTTCGTGGTGTAGCCAGCCGACTCAGAAACCTTCCAGTCACTGTAGAAAAACAGGGAGTTCCAGCGAGCCATACGACGCTGATCGAGTGGATAAACGCTATGTGTTTTATCCAGGAGTGTTTCCCTGACAGGAATGAGCCGGTAGTAAAACGGCTTTTCCCCAGGGTCACTGTTAGGTCGACGAGCCGCGATTTCATTCGGCGCAATAGCCGTCGGTGTCGATGATCGGATCAACCGAAAGTAATAAGTTTGCTCCTTATCGGAAATCGCCAAATGCCCCAGAAACAAATGTTCATACAAATAGCGGGAAACCAGTTTATGCCGGGGTGATTTTTCGTTGAAAAATGCCTCCCACTGGTCGACTTGCGCGATCACACTGGATGGCAGATCAAGAGGTGGATCAAAATCCGGATAGCCCTGCTTTATCCAGTTTTCCAACTGCAGTTGTTCCTGGCGCGGTAAGGGCGCCATGCCATAGGGCATGGCGGCCATCGGCTGTTTGGCAAGAAAATTATCAACTTCTTCGATTGTTGCCGCACAGGACAATTCACGGTTGATATCCAACGGAAAGTCCGTGGGCAATTTTCCTCCGGAGGGAAAGGTATTCTCGGGTTTGCGTGTAACAAGCCTGTATAACGCGTCGTCCAGATAGTCGGTATTTTTGGGCGAAGCTGAGGTGGCGGTAATCACCTCGTGAAAGCCTAGCTTGCGCCAGTCGGTGACGGAACGGCCATCAATAAAAAGCCTTGTGGTGACGTCTTCTGAGAATCTGGAGGGGTTATAGACAGTTTGAGGGGTCGCTCCGCGCAAGAGCCCCTCATAAGCACCAAGTTTTAATTGACAGGGGGCGTCATAACAGCCATGGCACACCACGCAGCGTGTATCCAGGATGCGCTTTACGTCGGTGCTTTCCGAATATTGGGTGGCGTCAGCCCAACCATTGCCGATCATCAACAGAAAGGCGGCGATCAATATTGATATTGTTTGTATTGGAATCATTGGCACCAACCTGTTCACAGCCAGCGTTTAACCATCATGGCAATCCGCTCCAACCATCGCGATACCCCATCGCGCCGTTCCCAATCCTGAGACTCGATGCTTTCCGACTGCGATAAATCCTGCAGGAACTGCACTTTAAGTTCGGCGGCCAATCCCCTATCGGCTGTTGCCAGATTGAGTTCGTAGTTAATAAATAAACTGCGGTAATCCAGATTGGCCGTTCCCACCATCGACCAGTTGTCGTCGACTACCACCGTTTTTGCGTGCAGCATTCGCGGCAGGTACTCAAAAATTCGCACACCGGAATCGAGCAAGGAGGCATAAATATGACGGGCGGCCCAGCGCGCAATACGCACGTCACTCTCACCGGGAACCAGTAGCCTGACATCCACGCCACGCTCAGCGGCCTGACGCAATTGGCTGAGGGTATGACTATCGGGGACAAAATAAGGGGTGGTCAGATAAATAAACGTCTTCGCCTTGTCGAATGCCGCGCCGTACACACATCGCAAGCGGTGGCGACAGGTCAGCGTATGATTGTGCAGCAGTCTGCTGCCCGCTTCCTTTTGCATGGGCTGCCAACGCAGACGACCTTGCCAAAATGCGTCAAACAATTGCACGGCCACGTCGACAAGTGAGCCGCCAAAACTCACATGGGTATCACGCCAGCGCGCATCCCCGTAATACTCCCTGGAATTTTCCTGATGTATATTGAAGCCACCGAGAAAGGCGACACGATCATCCACAATCAGCATCTTGCGATGATTACGGCGGTTATAGCGCCAGGGCCTGCGCCAGCTCCAGCGGTGAAACCAGCGTAATTTCACACCGTTGCAACGCAGGTGATTTTGCATCTTGCGCGAAAACCAGAACAACGAGCCCGCCGCATCGATATGCACCCTTACCACGATACCCGCTTGTGCCCGTTCAATAAGCGCCTGACAAAACCGATTGCCTACCGCGTCATCGGCAAATATATAGGATTCCAGTCGAATACTCTCTTTCGCACCCGCTATCGCCGAAAGCATGGATGCATATAAATCATCGCCCTCGGTAAACAACTGGAAGGTTTCCGCAGCATGATCGGGTAATGTGGTGCAATCGTTCCCGTCACATCGGTTTTCCGTTCCGTCCGGCCTCACGTTCAAACTTGTGCAATATTCAATCATCAGAATTCAAACTGGAACTGCCGACAAACGCTCGCCATTGCTCCCGTCGAGGAATAAACATAGGCACCCGTTGCTGGTAGGCGCGATAGGTTTCGCCAAATTCCGCCAGTACCTGGCGCTCTTCCTTTCGGGCCAGCATGTAATAAGCAAATACAATCACCGGGAAAAGCCCCACAGAAAACAGTGTGGGCCAGTGCACCACACCCTCGCCAAACAGCGCGATAAACAGGCCGTGTATTGAGGATGCCGGACAAAACGGTACAACCCATCGGTCACCAGCGTGTTTTGTTGACGTGCGCGATGCACCTGTCGCCAGCCCTGGAAAAAAATGCCAATCCCGAGTAGCACCAACGCATAACCCAGAATCATCGAAATCATCATGCCCGTCTCGCCCATGCCCAATAAGGTGGACCATAGGCTGGCATTCAGATCGTACCGATCAAGGCCAAAGAACCGTGACAGCAAATATATGGTTAATGGGAATCCATACATTTCAGCGTATAGCGCGATAATAAATGCCTGCACCACGCCCGCACTGGCCCATTCATGCCAGGATTTGGGTGCCAGATAGCGATAAAAAAACCAGGAAATCACCACGATCATAATGATCGCGAGCGCCCACGCGCCTGAATGTTGTATCGTTTGTTCCATCTTTAATCCTCCAACTCACGTGCTGTTATGGTAAATTTCATATTTGTTCGACAATAGCCTGTCCAGCACCAGACAAGCGGTAATATCGCCGGTGACGTTGATAGCTGAACGCTTGAGATGTCTTTTCTTCATGCGCTTTACTTATGTCGTAAATTGCATAGACCTTATCTACCAACGACCGAGGCAGAACCGTGCTACTACGGTCGGCCCAACTCCACTTGCATTACATTGATCCCTCCGGTACGGAACATGCCGGCACAACTGGCCAGGTAGAACCGCCATTTGCGTATAAATATTTCGCTGTAGCCTAGCGCCTGTATTGCCGGAATTTGTTTATCAACGTTTGCCAGCCATTTTTCCAACGTAATGGCATAGTCCTGGCCGAATTCAAAAACATCATTCACCACCAGCCCGCTGTCCACGGCAATCGTTTCAAAGCGTTCCCTGGAGGGCAGCATCCCGCCGGGGAAAATATGCTCTCTGAGAAAATCACTGCCGGCTCGATACCAGTCAAACCGCTCTTCTGCGATGGTAATCGTCTGTATCATTGCCTTGCCCGCAGGTCTTAGGTAGTTGTACACATCCCTCATATACGTAGACCAATACGACTCGCCAACGTGTTCAAACATCCCGATCGATACCACGTAATCGAACGATCCCGTCAGTTCGCGGTAATCCTGCAATCGAACCTCGGTATTCGAGTCCAGTCCGGCGGATTGCAGTCGTTCAGCAGCATATTGCGCCTGCTCTTTTGACAGAGTCACACCCGTGACATGGCAATCACGTGCAGCCGCGACTTCCATAAAACCGCCCCAGCCACAACCGATTTCCAGCATGCGGCTTCCCGGTGACGGGGCCAATCGCTGAAGGATCCGTTGGTATTTGGCTTTTTGCGCATCAAAAAGTGAGACGGAGGCATCACCGTTAAACAGAGCGCTGGAATAGGTCATGCTCTTATCCAGCCAGAGCGGGTAGAAGTCGTTGCCCAGGTCATAATGCTCATGCACGTTTTGACGGCTGCGTTTGAGCGTGTTGGGGAACAGGTGGTGTTTGCACCAGTACAGTAGTTTTAGCCACAGGTTGGTCTGTAAATACCGGTCGAAAACGGTCAGATTGGCGGCGGCTAAACGCATGAGCGCCAGCAGATCGGGCGTGGACCATTTCCCCGCCATGTAGTCTTCCCCCAGGCCCACGTCACCGTGGGTGATCAGACGATCAATCACATCCCAATGAAACAGGGTCATTTCAGCATTGACAAAGGCAGTTTTCCCTCCATGGTGTGTTGTCTGACCATTGGGCCAGGTAAGCGACAAAGATCCGAACTGAAGCGACTTCAAAGCCTGCAAGAAAAGCTTCTGGTGGATATTGCTCACTTTTCCTTTTCTTGTTTCTGGTATCTCAGATTCACTGTTTTCGGAAAAATATGCTTTGTCCATGCGTCCCTTCATCACAGTGTTTCCAACAAATCCAGTAGACGACAGGCATAGGCATACTCGTTGTCGTACCACACTTGAAGCTTTACGGTTCGGTCACCGATGACCCGCGTGGACAGCCCGTGTACGATGGCGGAATGGGCGTTGCCGACAATATCGCTGCTCACCCACTCCTGCAGGGTAAAATCCATGACCCCACTAAGGGCATTTTTACAGGCATCCAACAAACGCTGATTGACTTCATCAACCGTCACTGGTTGTTGCAATCGCACCGTAATATCGGTCAAACCGCCATCGGCTATTGGTGCCCTGACCGCCAGGGCGGAAAACTTCCCGGAAAGATCGGGCAGCACAGCCGCAACGACTTTGTCCGCACCGGTGGAAGTGGGCACCAGGTTGAGGGCCGCCGCGCGACCGCGAATGCGCTTTCGGGAGGCGACATCCACCAGCCCCTGAGAGGAGGTGTAGGCATGAATGGTGGTGGCCGACGCCGTCTCAATACCCCAGGCCTGCAGTAGCACAGCCAGCGGCGGCACCAGGGAGTTGGTGGTGCAGGAGCCACTGGAAATGATCTGGTGTTGTTCAGGGTTAAATGCACCCTGGTTAACCCCATAGATAATGGTTAGATCAGCCGATTCAGACGGGGCGCTGATTAACACCCTTCCCGCCCCTGCCGCCAAGTGCTTCGCCGCATCGTCGTGCTTTCTGAAAACGCCCGTGGCTTCAAGCACCCAGTCCACTGCCATATCCGACCAGGGCAACTGCCCGGGATCAGGCTGATGACTCACCGGAATGGACACACCGGACACGCGCAACTGATCACCACTGATTTCAACAGGCGCCGCAAGACGACCGTGGACCGAGTCAAATTCCAGCAAATAGGCCAGCGTCTCATTGTCAGTCAGGTCGTTGAGCGCAACCAGTTGCAGATTTTCAGGCATGCGTCGCAGGTATTCGCGAATAACTAACCGGCCGATTCTGCCGGCGCCATTGATTGCAAATCGTTTCATGGCTCTTCTCCCTGTTTGCGTATGAATTTCAGTTAGTGGTACTGATTCAATCGGATAAAACCACCAGTGTGTTTGGCAACTCGTTTTTGTCTTGCGTTGCCGGGTAATGCTCTGCCAGTAAGCGACCACAGGATTGAATGCACTGAATAAATCCCTCAGCAATTTGCTTGCGCTTTACCTGTTGGACAAAGGCAGAAACAATGTCCTGCCATTGCTCATCCGCTATTTTTTGGGCGATACCCCGGTCGGTAAGGATTTCCACATAGCGTTCCTGCGCTGACACAAAAATCAGTAGGCCCATCCCTTCCCGCGTATGATGCAGACCGTTCTCCAGAAACTGCCGCCTCGCCATATTGGCAGCGCGCCAGTAGCGAACCGGTTGGGGAATAATCCGCTGAAAAAATGGCTGCCAGCGAAATAGCAGCCAGGACGCGACGAAGACCAGCAACTGCAACAGTGACACTGCGCTACTGTGTCCCCACCAGGGTGTTAATACCAACAGCAGAGGTGACACCAACGCGAGCAACGCTGCCCAAAGGGCTGGAATGTAATAATAATCATCGCTGCGTGGCGCAAGCACGCACACCACTTCCGCATCGGTGAGTTGTTCGACGTCACTGATGGCCTGACTGATCTGTTGCTGTAACCGTTTTGAATACTGCATCACCAACCTCCCGAGGCGCCGCCGCCACCAAAACCACCGCCACCGCCGCCGAATCCACCGCCCCGGCGCGAACCACCGTAATGGCCACCATGGTGGCCATAAAATCCCCCCATGCCAAAGCGCTGTAGAAAGATCAGGGGAAGAAAGAAAATCACCCACCAGGGTGGCAATTCATTGGATTGATTCTGGGGCGATCTGAAACGGTATTGTCCACCCATGGCCTGAATAATGGCATCCACACCTTCGGTAATACCCTGGGCGAAGTTGCTATCACGAAACTGCGGCAGGATCACCGCCTGTATAATGTTGGCAGACAGCGCATCGGTCAGCTCGCCTTCCAGGCCATATCCCACTTCGATACGTACCTTGCGAAGACCTGGCACCACGATCAGCAAGGCGCCATTGTCCTTACCTTTCTGTCCGATACCCCACGCCCGTCCCAGCTGGTAGCCGTAGTCCTCGATTGCCAGCCCTTGCAGGTCCTTCAGCGTAACCACCACCAGTTGATTGCCAGTCGCGGCCTCGTGGGCCTGCAACTGCTGCTCAAGCTGTTGTGCCGTGCCGGAATCCAGCAACCCGGCCTGATCGACCACCCGACCGCTGAGCGGGGGGAAGGAGACCGCCGCGAAGAGCGGCAGACTGGCCCAGAGCAGCAGTAGGCAGGTACTGATTCGCCATACGCTAGTCATTGAAATCTACCTTGGGCGCCTGTTCTGCATTCTGGTTCGTAGCCTCATAGGTTTCCCGTAGCGGCATATCACTGTAAAGAATCCAGTGCCAGATCCTGCCGGGAAAGGTTCTTATCTCCCTGTTGTATTGGTTGACTGCCTGAATAAAATCGCGACGGGCGACGCTGATTCGGTTCTCAGTGCCTTCCAACTGGGATTGCAACGCCAGAAAATTTTGATTGGCTTTCAAATCGGGATAGCGCTCAACGACGACCATAAGACGCTGTAGCGCACTTCCCAGCTCGCTCTGAGCTGCCTGAAACTGCTGTAGCTTCTGTGGATTATCAAGTAGATCTTTGCCCGCCTGAATGGAACCGACTTTGGCGCGGGCCTCAGTCACCGCTATCAGCGTTTCCTGTTCATGGGCGGCATAACCTTTGACGGTGGCGACTAGATTGGGAACCAGATCCGCACGCCGCTGGTACTGATTCTCCACCTGGGCCCAGGCAGCTTTCGCCTGCTCATCGTAGGTGGGGATGTTGTTAACGCCGCAACCGCTTAACCACGGCAGCGTGAATAACAAAACCAGCAGAGCGCGCGGGAATAATGGCCTGAGTTCCCATCGAGCGTTTATCAACATTGTCATAATATTCTCCATCGTTAGGGTTATAGGGGTTACAAGAAACGATCCGCAGCGATACCCAACGCGATGCCGATCAACAAGGTTAAAAAGCCCATGGCCACCGGCAGACGCAAAGTCTTAGCCCCCGCCGTCAGGACAATCGCGTATTTAAAAATCAGGTTGGCAACAAAGGCTATCACGATGGCGTTTACCGCCACCGGCGAGCTGAGTGTCTGGCTCGATACCAATTTAAGGTTGGAAATGGTAATGGCATCCAGGTCCGTCAGACCTGAGATAAAGGCCACGACATAAACACCGGTATCGGCGAAGTTGTCGTTCATCCATGATACCAGTAGCAATACCACAGCGAATGCCGCCGCAAAGCCCAGCGCGGTTTTCAGTTCCGCCGGATTCCTGACCTCCAGATCTGGGAGGGCTTTTTGTGCACTAACAACACGACGATAAGCCCAAAGCCCATAAACACCACCCACTAAACCGCCGCCTAATAACCAGGGCAACATGGGCCGCAACATGGACGGCTCTACCACTGAAACCAGGATACCAACGCGAATGAACAGGACAATGTGCGAGAGCAGGATGATGGTGCTGGCAACAGTGGAGAACCCCCGCAGGCTCTTACTGTGTCGCGCATAGACAAGCGTGGTCGCCGTGGTGGAAACCAGGCCGCCAAACAAGCCGATAATCAGCAGCCCTGCCTTGCCGTCCAGACAGCGTAGCGCCACGTAACCGGCGAGACTGATACCGCTGATCAACACCACCAGCCAACCGGTTTGATAGGGGTTGAACACCGCATAGGGACCATAGGTGGTATCAGGCAGGATGGGCAGCAAAATAAACGCGACCGCCGCAAACTGGAAGAACGACCGGATATCCTTATCCGTCAACTGCTGCGGCACCTGTCTCAATTGCTCGCGGAAATACAAAATAGCGGTGATAGCGATGGCTAAAGCAGACGGTAACAGCGGATGGCCAAGCCACAGACTGTAGCCAAGCGCAAAAGCGATTAACCCGGCCATCACCGTCGTCGTGTCCGACTCTTCGGATGTTGATTTTGCCTGCGCAACGACCAATGAAAGACCAACCAACAGACCAATCGCAATGGCCAGCCCCACATTCTGATCAGGTGTAGCAATATAGCCGGCCAGACTGCCGGAAAGCGCAATCAGGGTAAACGTGCGCACGCCGGCAATGGCATTATTGTGGCGCTCACGTTCAAGCCCGATCAAAAAGCCGATGCCGATACTTTGCGCAAACAACATCAGATGGGAAAGTTGCGTTTGGTATTCATTCATAACACGGATAACATCCTCCACGATCCATAATGCCGTGACGACTGAAGACGATCTGGTTGATACCCCTCACGCTCCCCTGCATTAATGGTTCTCCGTAGGCGTGAAGGTGGAAAACGCCGCTTGCTGAATCGCCGTGGACACGCTGATTTTCTGTTTGATGCCAGACAGATGTTGATCGTCCAGTGTCTCCTCCGCCAGCAATCGTTGGGCGGTTTCTTCCAGCAACGATTGATTGAGTACGAGAATATCCGTCGCCAGGGCAAAAGCGTCATTCAACAGTTGGCTGACGGCTGCCGATACCCGCTGTGCCATATCGGGGCCGAAACGCAGGCTGGAATCAGTGATGGATGGATCGAGAAACGGCGATTTTGGCGTATCAATGGACAGCATGCCGATCTCGTCCGACATGCCATACTGGGTCACCATGGCTCGGGCAATATCCGTGGCTTTCACCAAATCGTCGGCGGCGCCGGTGGTCACTTCGTCGAAGATCAGTTGCTCCGCCGCTCTCCCCGCCAACAGCACGGCGATACGATTCTGCAAATCTTTTTTGCTCATTAAATAGCGATCTTCCGAGGGGCGCTGGATGGTGTAGCCAAGCGCTCCCACACCACGGGGGATTATGGAGACTTTTTGAATCGGCTGTTCCGGGCTGAGCGCCATGCCCACCAGGGCATGACCCATTTCGTGATGCGCGACGACGGCCTTTTCCTGTGGATTGATCAGTTTGTTTTTCTTCTCCAAGCCAGCAATGATGCGCTCGATGGCATTGACAAAATCCTCCATGGAGACACTGTCGGCACCGCGCCGGGTGGCGAGCAGCGCCGCTTCATTAACCAGGTTCGCCAGGTCCGCGCCACTGAATCCGGTGGTTAGCGACGCAACTGCTTCTATGCTGACCGTATCATCGGCCTGTATCTTTACCATATGGACGCGAAGTATCTGTCCACGGCCGACTTTATCCGGGCGGTCGACCAATACCTGACGGTCAAAGCGGCCAGCGCGTAGTAAGGCCGGGTCGAGGATTTCGGGCCGGTTGGTGGCTGCGAGAATGATCACGCCTTCAGAGGGATTAAAACCATCCAGTTCGCTGAGTAACTGATTCAGGGTTTGTTCACGCTCATCGTGGCCCCCGGACATGGGGCCTACACCGCGCACACGACCCAAGGCATCCAGTTCGTCGATAAAAATAATGGCGGGGGCATGTTGCTTGGCCTGTTCAAACAGATCCCGCACTCTGGCGGCACCAACACCGACAAACATTTCGATAAATTCCGAGCCGCTAATGGAAAAGAACGCCACTCCGGCCTCCCCCGCCACGGCGCGGGCGATCAGTGTTTTACCGGTACCCGGCGGGCCAACCAGTAATACCCCCTTGGGAATATGGGCACCCAATCGGCTATATCTCCCCGGTTCTTTTAAGAACTGCACCACTTCCACCAATTCTTCCTTGGCCTCATCCACCCCAGCCACGTCATCAAACGTGACGCCCGTATCTTTCTCAACCAACACCTTGGCTTTGCTCTTACCGATATTCATCATGCCGCCCATGCCCTGCTTGTCGGCAAATTTACGGAACATCAAAAACCACACCAGGAAAAACACCAGTGCCGGAGCGATCCAGCCGATTAATGTGGCAAGCGGCCCACCGGAGACAACACCCTTGTAGTCCACGTTATAGGGGGCGAGTTTTTCCGCCAGGTCGATATCGACCCGGGGTGTAACGAAGTGGTCTTTGCCCTCAATCGGCTCCTTGAAGCTGCCGCGAATGGTTTGCTGATCAACCACCAGGTCTTTTAACCAGCCCTGTTGCAGGTAGCGCTCAAACTCGCTGTAACTCAGTTGAGCCTGACTAGCTGTGTGTCCCCAGAAGCTCTGAAACAGCACAACCCCCCACAGCGCCACAAACAGGTAGACCAGATTCAATTGCTGCTTTTTATTCATTGCATTTTCCTCAGTGACAACCACCGTCCTTGGTCAGGTGTGCAAGGTTGTCGAGTTCACACTCCTCGCTGTAATGAATCAGTCCCCGTTTAACCTGATCCAACACACCTTTGCGAAACCCAACTGCCGCTTTCTCGATGGCTTTTTCAATATCCTCCAGAGAGACTTGAATGAGGTCGTAAGTCACGTACAAGTCTTCACCTTCAAACACAATTGCTTCAACACCCATCAGCATCTGCAGTGAGGCTTCCAGTTCTGCTTTAAGGGGATCGCTGATGGCTTCGCAAAATCGAATGCGACGCTTCTTTAACACCACCTGGTCTTTCTGCTTGGGTGACTTGCCATGTTGGGGGTCACCCACAAACAGATGTGGATGGGACTTAAATCGCTCCAGACACTGGGTCGAACAAAAATAGTGATCAACGCCCTGATAGTTCACCAACAGTGATCGGTTGATTTTTGTCATATAACAAACAGGGCAGTGAATCGTGAATTCCAGTTTGTTCATCAAAACCTCCTCAGGGTTGCTGGCCCACGCCATTCAACAACTGGTACAACTCGCTTTCGGTGGTTAATACCAGCGTGGTGGAAGGATCAATCACCTGCTTGTAGGTTTCCAATGTCTTCACAAGGTCATACAGTTCACGTGACGACTTGGTTTGGTTGTAGGCCGCCGCATAGATTTCTGTGGCTTTGGCATCGGCCACACCTTGAATAGATTGAATTTTTCGGTACGCTTCGGACTCAATACGCTGCAGGTCTTTTTCCTTGTTGCCGATAATTTTGGCGGCCTCACCGGCACCTTCGGAACGAAACCGCTCAGCAATCTGCTGGCGTTCACTGATCATTCTGGCGTAGATTTTCTGCCGGACGCTTTCGTTATAGTTAATCCGCTTAAACCGGATATCGAGCAACTCAATACCGAATTCCGCCAGTTTTACGGACGCGGCGGAAAAAATATCCTCTTCAATTTGCCGCCTGCCGCGCTTAATCGGTAGCAATTTTCCAACGTCCGCTTCTGCCAGCAGGGGATCAACAGCAGGCGTTCTGTCTTTGGTGGTTCGGACAATTTCAATCAATTCGTGTTTGGCGACGGCATTGCGGGTTTCACTGCCGAGAATATCCTCCAGCCGGGACTGGGCACTGCGCTCGTCCCGTAACCGCAGGAAGTACTGCAGCGGATCTTTGATGCGCCAGCGGCCGAAGGTATCAACCGTGATATAAAGCTTGTCCTTGGTCGGCATATCGTTGGCGGAACCATCCCAAAGCAATATCCGTTTTTCGATACGATTGACTTTCTGGATAAAGGGAATCTTTAATTTCAGGCCGGCTTCATTAACAATTCCGCCCACGGGTTTACCGAACTGCGTCATGATCACCTGCTCGGTTTCGTTCACGGTATAGAACGCTTCATAGGCAACGATCAGTAGCGGAAATAATACCGCCAGCGCGATGTAGATGAATCTGTTCATCGGGGTTCTCCTTGCATGGCGTTGAGTTGCAGCAACGGCAAAACGGACGCTGCTTTATCGTCGAGCACAATTTTGTTTTTCACGACTGGCAATACCTCCTGCAGGGTTTCCAGGTAGAGTCGCCGCTTGGTAACCCCCGGTGCCTTGATATATTCAGCCAGCAGCGCGTTAAATTTGGCCGCGTCCCCTTCCGCCTGATTGACACGCTGGATCGCATACCCTTCCCCTGCCTGGATGGAGCGTTCCGCCGTACCCCTGGCTTGGGGTACGGCCTTGTTGTACTCGCCGCGGGCTACATTAATCATGCGCTCACGTTCCTGCTGCGCTTCGTTGACTTCATCAAAGGAAGCCTTTACCGGTTTCGGCGGATTGACGTTCTTGAGCTGCACCTGATCTATGCGCAAGCCCATTTCATAGAGGTTAACCACCTCCTGCATCTTGGTCTGGGCATTGGCCTCAATGTCCTGACGACCGATGGTCAACACTTCATCTACCGTACGATCACCGACAACTTCGCGCATCACCGATTCGGAAATGTCCCGCAGGGCATCCCCCGGATCGCGCACTTTGAATAGGAAGTCGAAGGCGTTCTCAATGCGAAACTGAATCACCCACTCCACCAGCGCCGCATTCAAGTCTCCGGTAACGATGGTGGTTTCCAGCTCCCATTCCCTGGGATCGGACATCTGTCGCGTAAACGTCGCGCCGGGTGTACCGAAGCCAAATTCTTCTTTGAGCTGACGTTTCACTGGGACCTGAACCACCTGATCAACACCGAAGGGAATTTTGAAATGCAGGCCAGGATCGACGACATAGTGGTAGTGACCAAAGCGCTGTACGACGCCGACGGATTCCGCCGAGACTGTGTAAAAACTGCTGTAGCCCAGATACACCGCGAGCGCGATGACAATACCCAAAGCAATCTGACGCGGTGAAATGGGTATGTCCGGCAATGATTGTTCAAACTTATCGTTCATGGCTGTTTCCTTTTCTTTGATTGCTTAGGTGGCGCGGTTTTGGCTGAATGGCGCTAGCTGGTGGTGGCATCGGAACCGATCTCCAATACGTTGTTTCCCAAGTACTGATGCGGAGGAATAATCAGGTTGGTAGGGGCCGGCACCCCTTTAAATACCCGCCCGGCCAGATCGAACTTGGAGCCGTGACAGGGGCAGAAGAAAAGTGCGTGCTTCACCTCTGCTCTGCCATCCGGCTCATAGTTGGGTACACACCCCAAATGGGTACAAATACCCACCGCCACAAAGATATCGTCCCGGATACTGCGAACGGCATTCCTGGCGTAATCCGGTTGTTGATTAACGTCGGAATCGGGATCTCTTAATTCGCCGCTATGCTCTTCCAGAGCCAGGTTTTTTTAAATTTTCGGCAGTGCGCCGAACGACCCACACAGGTTTTCCCTGCCACGCCCCGGTAATCATGGCACCTGGGTCAATTTTGCTGATATCCACCTGTACCGGAGCTCCGACAGATTTGGCCTTGGCACTGGGATTCCAGGATTGAACAAAGGGCGTGGCGACTCCGACCACACCCGCACCTGCAACAAAGGAGGTGGCTCCTATCAGAAACCGGCGCCGAGGTTCATTCACTTCAGTCATTTCATGCCTCTCCTCTGCCTATTTTCTGCATAACCACTGTGGCAATGGACTGCGCATCAGACTGATTCGCCCGTAATAAACCTGGCGTATCCAAGGTACCGCCTTGATTGCGGTAACCAAAAGCGATACATCGATCAACGCCAAGATCCAAAGGGCGGCAGACACCGAGCAATATTTCCGGTCGCAGGTGCGATACAAAAATGCGCAAACGAATGTCATCGGGAAACAGGTTTATGCGGGTAGCCACATCGCAGACATAAGTCTTCTCATAGGGATCTCGCGGCTGCCGGAAGCGACCCGGTTCTAACAGGTAAGTTATGCGGCATTGAATACCTTGTTTAGATAAAGTGCGTTTTACTTCCTGACAAACGCCTAATTGATAGGCACCTACCGCGACAAGTTGTACCGGTGCACCGTCAGTCTTATCCAACGTCAATGCGCCCTGTTCTGCCAACTGGGCTGCCTGCTTGGGTGTGAATGCTGTAACAACGTCATTTTTGGGAATCGTCATCCCCCAGATTTGACCCTGGGTCTGGTAACAGGCATCGAGGCAGGCGACCGCACTATTGGCATCGGCGGGATACACAACTCTCGTCATATCGCTCATTTCCCCCAGCAACACCTCGCCAAAGGCGGAATCCTGATGGGATTGTTCATTCTTGCCGTTCTCCCATAAGTGCGAGGTGGCAATCACCGGCACCGACAGCCAGCCCGGCGGGCGCCCCAGCGCTTTTTGATGGCGCGCAAAAATGATTTCCTGGCGCAGCGCACCGATCATTTTCATGGCGAAGGCTTCATAGCTCACCACCAGGTTCAGACCGCCTTTGTTTCCCAGCGCCGCATTTACGACCGCCTCTTCATTGAGTGCGGTAATCACCGAGCCGTGAATGGATTCGGCCACACCCTGTTCCGGCTTCAGCACCCGGTGCTTAAGCAGATCAAGCGTCTTGCCCATGCGATTACTGCGCAGCTCATCCGGGTTGCCGATCCGCACCCGCCTATCGGGATTAGCGAGGTGCCATTCACAAAAGCGTGTGTCCACCGCTGCCATCGGGGATGTCGGGTCACCCTCGGTATGCCATTGTGGCTCTGTGGGAGATTGAAGCCTGACGTTGCGCATACACAGGGCATGGTGTTTTTCCGGCACTCGATTATCCGCCTCATGCTGCGCAATTTGTGAGATAGCCAGTTCCAACTCACTTCGTGGAAGAAATAATTTGGCCGCGTGTTCGTTAAATAGGTTGCGGGAGCGTTCATCGCTACCGGGGTTACCCGGTAGCGGTGTGCCATGAGCAGCATTGGTACCGGCGCCGTAGAATCCGTAGCCTTTTTCCGTTTCAGCAATCAGATATGGCAGTTTCACCGGATAGTGCATATGGCCTTCACGGATGTGCGCACTGCAGGCTTCGAGCCGCGCTTCGGATTCAAAAATTCCCCAGATAAACGCCGCCGGATCACGCCCGTCGATGGCGATGGGGTGAAAATCATTCTGTTCCAGGTGCTCGTAGAACCAGGACAAACCGCCTTGCTGGTACATGGTGGAGCGCTGGTCAATTCGCCTGCCATTGGCAATCATCACCGGTGTCACCAGCCCGCAATCCTCGGCGCGCCACCAGCGGCTGGCCCAGTCGCTACCGCGCTGTTCTTCAAAAGCACCGTCACTTAGAAATGCCACTAGCCGTTCCCCGGGCAGCGGCATATGCACATATTGCAGTTCGGCAAAACCCAGATAGCCGCCTTCAATCATTCCACCAGCGGTGTGCGGATTTACATGGCTACCCAGAGGAACGCCGGGGCGACCATCATCCGTTATGGCGTAGCTGTAAAAATCCTGCGCTAGCTGTGTCAGCCCCTCTTCACTCAACGGATAGCGTTCAGACTGCTCCGGATAGAGGTTTTGCAACAGCGCGTTGACCGCATCGATGGCGGCCACACAGTGCCCCTGTCCCATCAACCAACTGCGGGTGATACCGGCCAGGCGATTGGCAGCCATATAGCCCACATAGGCAGGCACCATATTCAGGGAACCGCCGGTATGCCCCTGAGGGTTAGTTTTAAAATCTGATGCCCCGAGTGCGCTGCCTCTGAAATCCACTCTGTTGCTATAGGTCATATGCACCACCAACCACATGGACGCACTGGCCAGGCGATCTGCGGCAGACAATATGTCCAGCACTTCATCGATCTGTTTAAAACGCCCTGTACACAGCAGTTGCTGACAAAGATCGAACACTCTCACCTGCGTTTCATCCCGGTGTTGGATCACGCCATAACCTTTCGACCAGCGCGCAAAGGCAGGATATGTATCACGATATAACTTTGCGCGCTGTTGTGTCCGATGATCGTTTTGTTGATCTATGGCATACATAGAAATTCCTCAATCAGCCAACGACTGAAATTTATTCTCAAAAGACAAGTGGTGTTGTACGGATCGCAACATGGCCGCTGCCTCATCGGCGACCACTACCCAACACTGCACCGGCGATGCCGGTGACGATAAAAGTAGTGGTAAAGGGGAGCGAGCCAGGGGATCTTTTAACGCGATGCCTAAGTGGGAAAGACCGGACAACAAACGACGGCAAATATCGATGTTGTTTTCCGCAATACCGCCGCTAAGAACGACACCGTCCAGCCCGCCCAGAATGGCGAAATACGCGCCCAGTGCTTTCTGGAATCGATAACGGAAAAAATCAAACGCCAGTTGGTGTTGCGGCTGTTTACTCGCAAACAAATCCGCCATGTTATCGATTCCGCCGGACAGACCCCGCCAGCCGGATTCGTGATTTAAAACATGATCAGTCTCTTCCGGCGTCCACCCCTCCTGCCGCTGCAACCAGGTCAGTAATCCGGGATCGATATCACCGCTGCGCGTGCGCATCAACAACCCTTCATTGGGTGTAAACCCCATGGTGGTATCGACCGGTTTGCCATCGCGGATGCCAGCCATGGAACAGCCGCTTCCCAGTTGCGCAGTCACCAGGGTGTAGTGTTCGATATCGGGATTCACTGTCTCCCACTGTTTGACCATGGACTCATGAGCAAAACCGTGAAACCCGTAACGGCGTAATCCATATTTCTCAGTGAGCGCGACGGGCAGTCCATAAATCTGTGACAGCACCGGCAGGTCGCTGAAAAACTCACTATCGAAAACCGCAAAAACGGGAATGGAAAATCGGGTATTCCGAAGCTGCTCAATCAGTTCAATGGCCGCCTTATTGTGCAGTGGCGCCAGTGGTATCAGGGTTTGCAGTTGCCGAAAATTATCGTCGTTGATGGGTATAGGTTTATGATATTCAGAGCCCCCGTGTACGACTCTGATAATCACCGCGCGAACAGCATGATTTGTCAGCACATCGGTCAGCCAAGGGGGCGCGCCAGGATAAGTCTGCGCAGCTGATTGGCCGACACCTGCTTGCCCAATAGCAACAGGCACCGTTGCACCCGCATATTCAAGCGCCGAGACGTTATGCGTGCTCCACTTGATGGATGAACTACCCGGATTCAACACCAACAGAACCGGTTTGTCATAGCGCGGCAAACTGCTCATCAGCTGGATAATCAGTCGGATGACTGCAAGCGGTTATAAATGGCCGCCAGCAACCACCCGGCGATACCCGCTACCACGAACCAGGCCACCAGCCCGATAACGACACCAGTGAGAGTCAAGTGCCAACCCATCTCATTCAGTTGCATATGCACCATTTCTCCGGACATGGACAACATCATGGAAGGCATTAACATCACCAGCAGACTGCAAGCCAGCCACAGTATCGCCGCGGTAATCGCGCTGGCCATCCCGAATTGGAACGCATTAAGTGTCATGATTATTCCTCCGTTTATGGTGGTGTATCTGTGAGAAATTAGTGTCTCTACAAATCCCCGAACCGGTTGGCAGACTGCGCCATACGCATCATTTCGTGCTCCTCCAGCGACCGGAGTGATTCCATCAACTCTTTGGCAGAGGGGATCTCCGCCCTGGAGGCGAGATAGCGATACAGTTCAATCACCTGCTGGTGTTGATCGACTATCACCTCCATGATTTGCGTCGCATCCAGCTCGGCAAAGGGGGCGTCGCAATGCGCATGCCGAACGATGGGGTGCTTTGCCACATATTCGTAACACCAGGTGTTCAGTGCATGCTTGTCGCCTGAGGTTTCAAACCCGCTGACTACCTTGGTCAGTGCCTTCTCATGATCGGACAGATACGCAAGGATCATCCGGGCCCGTTCATCCATATTCTTGTCCGCACAGTGGGATAAACACTGGCTGAGGTGTTGGTGAAATTCCCGAGTCCAGTGCAGCACATCTTTTAAGGTTTCAATTTGCATAACTTTTTCTCCGCTGTGGATTATCTCTTCGATTACAGGCGCAAAATATCGCGATAACCCGCCACATTCACCGCAAACGCGGTGTGCTCCTGCAAGTGCACCCGAAGGGCTTCAAGGGCTTCCGGGTCACCGTGAATCAGTTGAATTCGAGTAGTATCGGTCAGCGCTGACTGCTGTAACCACTGGGTCAGTTCGAGGTAGTCTGCGTGCCCCGACAAACCTGAGATGACTTTGACAGTGGCTCTCAACGGTACCCAGCCTCCGTGGATTTTCACCGCATCAACACCCTCCAGCATTTTTGCGCCGCGAGTGCCGCCCGCCTGATAACCGGTAAACAGTACCGTGGTTTTAGAACTGCCTAACAGGCGTTTGAAGTGGTGGAGAATACGACCTCCGGTAGCCATGCCGCTGCCAGCGATAACAATATGGGGGAAAGCCTGTCCGGCAATCGCCTTCGATTCGTCCACCGTGCGGGTATAGGTCACGCCATCGCATAGGCGGTAGCATTGCTCGTGACTCAACCGGTGCTGATCACTGAACTGGCAGAAAATATCCGATACTTTGATCGCCATGGGGCTGTCGAGATAGATGGGCATTTTGGGGATATCGCCCTGATCCATCAGGGTCGCCAACAGATGTTGCAAGGCCTGCGCCCGCCCTACCGCAAAGGCCGGGACTAGCAGCACGCCGCCGCTTTTGGCGACACGGTTAACAATTTCCGCCAACTGCTGAAACGGATCTTGGGTGTCGTGCCGGCGGTTGCCGTAGGTGGACTCCATCAACAGCAGATCCAGCTCCGGCAATGGTCGAGGGGGGGTCATCAGCACATCATCGAAGCGACCGACATCACCAGAAAAGCCGATTCGTTTCCCTTCCGCTTCAACGATAATGCTGGCGGCGCCGAGAATATGACCGGCAGGCTGTAAATAAAAACGGATATCCCCGACCTCGATCTGTTCATCAAACTCCACAGACTGAAATAGCCTCATGCTGGCTTCCGCCGTTTGACGGTCGTAAAGCGGCTCAGGGTGCGCGTGCTTGCCCAATTTATGTTTGCTGTAATACTTAGCGTCTTCCTCCTGGATATGGCCGCTGTCGGCCAATAAAATCTGACACAGGGCCTTAGTGGCGTGATGGGTAAACACCGGGCCGCGAAAGCCGCGCTTGTATAGCACCGGGATATAACCGGAGTGATCCAGATGTGCGTGAGTGAGCAGCACCGCATCCAGTTTGTCGATGTCCAGGGGCAAGGTTTGCCAGTTGCGTTCCCGCAGCCACTTGTAGCCCTGGAACAAACCGCAATCGACTAATACGGTTGTCGTTTCAGTTTCCAGCAGAAATTTTGAGCCGGTAACGGTCTCGGTGCCGCCGACAAAGGTAATTTTCATAATGATTTTCCTGGCAATTTAAGCATGCTGATAACGGGCGCAATCAGTTGCGACGTAATATCAATAACATTGGAAGAATGGGGGATGGTATTGGATGTGACCAGTTGGCTCAGGCCTGAGGCCAGTAAGGTTTTATCGGAGTGATCGGCAAATATGCCGTGCACCGCCACGCACTGAATGTTGTCGATACCTTTGGACCGAAGTGTTTTAACGCATTCCAGGATTGTTTGCCCGCTGGAAATAACGTCGTCGATAATCACTGCCGTTCTATCCCTGACTTCGTTGATGTCGGGCAGCATCACTTCGACTTGGCGATCCCCGAAGCGCTGCTTTTCTCCAATCACAAAAGGATGTTGACTAAAGGCAGCAATCTCAGCAACCCATTGCTCGCTTTCGCTGTCGGGCCCTACCAACAGTAGGTTGCTTTGCGTTTTGAGCCAGTGCGCCAATGCCGGAGCCCCTTGCACAACACGACTGGGTATGGAATAGATTTCATCCAGGGAATGATAGCGATGCAAATGTGGATCGACCGTAACCAGCCAATCAGCATGTTGAGAAAGGGACTTGGCAAAAATACGTGAAGTAACCGCTTCCCCATCAACAAAACGGCGATCCTGACGCATATAACTGAGGTAAGGCACCACTAACCCCACTTGCGACGCTCCCAGCTCCCGCAGTGTTTCCAATAAAAACAACAACGGCAGATATTTGGTGTTGGGGTGTGACAGGTCAGCCAGAACAATACAGGCGCGATTTTCTACATCAGATTGAATACGCAGATAGGACTCCCCATCGGGAAACTGCCGAGCGTTAAATTCGCCAGGTTGACCACCAATCGCTTTACTGAGTGACTCAACCAACGGATGATTGTTTAGGGAAAACATCAACGGAGGTTTATTGTTCACTGCCATCGCCTCGCTCATCGTTCCTTCTCGATCATAAAAATTGTCGATTGGCGATAAAAATCCATCGCATATTGTTGCTCTCCGATCGTATCGGAACAGAGCGTAAATAAAGGTTGTCCGACAGTGATCTTGTCGCCGACGCAGGTATGAAGACGTAACCCCGCAGCTGCTGTCGCCGGAGCACCTGCCAGCTTCGCCAGACGCGCGAGTTGACGATTGTCAATAGCGGTAAGTGTGCCCGCTGCTGTGGCCGCTTCGGTATGTTGGTAGCTGGCGTCAGGCAGGGCTTTCATCCCACCCTGCGCGGCCAAAATGCGCTGGAACTGCTGCCAGGCTTTACCTTCATCCAAAATCGCGATTGCTCTTTCCAGCCCTTGTTCATAACGCTCTTGATAAGCAAGTGAAAACAGATGTGCAGCCAGAAACAAGGCTCGCTCCCGAAGATCCTGCGGTGCATTTTCCTCGCACTGCAATACCGCCAGCACATCCCGCGCCTCTTCTACTGGGCCGATACCAAGCCCAACCGGTTGGCTACCATCCGTAATAAGGCAGCGAATTTGAATACCACAGGCAGCTCCCACCTGGGTAAAAAGTGAGGAGAGCCGCTCGGCGTCTTTTTGCGAACGCACCTTAGCGGTAGGGCCAACGGGAATGTCTATCACCGCATGCGTGGAACCAGCAGCGATTTTTTTAGATAAAACCGAGGCGATCAACTGCCCTTCACCATCCAAATCCAGGGCCCGTTCAATGCGAATCAACAAATCGTCGGCAGGACTCAGGTTGACAGCTCCACCCCAAACAAGACAGGCATGGGTTTCAGCCACTACGCGTTGAATCTCATTGAGCTCCAGATTGACGGTAGTCAATGCCTCCATGGTATCCGCAGTACCGGCAGGAGAGGTGATCGCCCGCGACGAGGTTTTAGGGATGGTGAGTCCCACAGCGCTGACAATGGACACCACGAGCGGTGTGGTGCGGTTGCCCGGCAGCCCACCGATGCAGTGTTTATCAAGAACCAGGGCTTCGTCTGGCCAGTTCAGCCGCTTACCACAGGCCACCATGGCCTGGGTGAGACTGATGATTTCATCTACGTCTAAACGGCTACCCGCGCACACACTGAGGAAGCTGGCGATTTCGATATCCGAATAGCGGTGGTCGCCGATGTCCTCGACAATAGCGGTAATCTCTTGATCACTGAGTTTGTGTCCAAAGATTTTTTTGCGCACGGCGGCAAGTGATGTCACTACCGGTGCGTGGTCGACACTAACCGCGGCGCCATCATCGACGTCCAAGCGCTGCATGGCACTTTTAGACAACCCTGCACTCCCGGAACTCAGTACCTGTTCGTCCACCACATTCAGCGTGGCGATAACGCTGTTTTCCCCGTACCGCAGCATGACACGGCTGTTGGCAGTGAAACCTTCAGAGCGGCAGATGTGACAATCACTGCGCATATACACCACCGGTTCCTGGTGGGTGTCGATGCCCATGTCGATCACCTTAAGTGTGTTAATTTGATCCATTAGCATTTCCTGAACAACAAAATTTAGCCATTGCCTTTCTTTCAGTGGCCAGCAGGCTTTCTCCACCACCATTTTTAATGGTGATGTTCATTATCCTGACTCAGGTGCACAACCTGCTTTCGTTTTTTAGATCCCAGAAATAGTTGCTCGCCGATAGCGATTAGCATCATTGTGACAACGGCCACACCCAACACAAATGGGTCTGAATTCAACTTCACCCAAACAAACCCGCTTAGTGCAAGCAAATCTAATATAATCGCAGTGACGGGAACCCAGCTTTTAGCTTTAACATCGTCCAACAAGTAGCGCAGAACACCCCAATGAATGGCGATATCCATCACTAGATAGAAAACGATGCCAAGTGCTGCTATACGGGAAAGATCAAAAAACGCTGTGAGCACAAGACCGAGTACCACGGTGTATACCAATGTATGTTTCTGAATGCTGCCAGGCATACCGAAGTGTCGGTGAGGCACCAACTTCATCTCTGTTAGCATCGCGAGCATCCTGGAGACCGCAAAAACACTGGCAAGAATCCCACCCGCCGTCGCAAGCATGGCAATCGCAACAGTGAACCACACGCCATACTCACCGAGTGCGGGTCGAGCGGCTGCAGCCAGGGAATAATCACGGGTTTCGATAATCTCACTGAGTGAGAGGTTGCTGGCCACCGCAAAACCAACCAATGTATAGATGACGACACAGGCAGCAATCGAAATAACAATGGCGCGACCAACATTGCGGTGTGGATCGATCACCTCGGAACCACTATTGGTAATGGTGGTAAAGCCTTTGAATGCCAGAATCCCCAGAGCCGTGGCGCCGAGAAAATTACTGGTTGAACCGGTCTCGCTTACCTGGTCAAAGTCCACCGCCAGGCCATCAGCCAACCAGATTCCGACGAGGCCAATAATCAGAATGCCGCCAATTTTCAGTAGACCGATGAATCCTGCAACTCCTTGAATCAGCCGATTACCCAGCAGGTTCACAATGAACGCCGCCAAGATTAGGGAGACGCCGAGTATAGGCGTCATTTGTCCTGATGGGTCACCGCCAAACAATTGCATGGTGTAGGAACCGAACGTACGCGCGAGAAAGCTCTGAGCGATGACCATCGAAAAATACATAAGTAGTGCATTAAATGCAGTGGGCAACCGATCGCCATAGGCCTTATGCAGATACATTCCAATACCCCCTGCTGATGGGTAGGCATTGGATATTTTGATGTAAGAGTAAGCGCTGAAACCAACGATGATTGCGGCCGAGAGAAATGCCAATGGGAACAATGCACCAGTCATCTCTGCCATTTGACCGGTTAGCGCGAATATTCCCGCCCCGATCATCACCCCAGTCCCGAGCATCACCGTACCTGATAGAGTGAGGCTACCTTCGTCGTAATGTGTCGAACGATCGTCTTTTTCCTTCATTCAGGACTCCTAAAAATAATGGTTAATCCCCTTTCTGGGCTTTCGGTGCAAGGTATGCAGGCTGCTTAACTGCAATTCTCTATTTATCGACATTCACCATGGAGGTATACACTAGCGCTTGCGGCCAGCGCCCGGGGGTATTTGATGACAGCTCCACGGTTCGTGACTGGCGTTGTTTTTAACATTCTGATCGACAAATTTGTAATAACCTTCTTTAAAATGCGTCCACCAATCATGGCTTACTTCGACGCCATGCTTTTTCAACACATCTTCGATACCATCCAGACAAATCCTGGAGGCGTCATAAGCAAGATTCAGCACATGACTTTTTTCATCAAAGGAAATGGCGTCGAGCCCGTAAAGCTGATCGACTTCAGCAACCACTGCTTGCAGGTTGTTCTGATCGGCAGGTTCCAGTTTTAAATGGCGTACCACAAGATTGATTTCTGATACGCCCAGCCGATGCTCTTTTTTGCTCATTTTCGATTTCCTCTAATGAGGCGGCATCTTGTTGCAACAATGCGCTTCATGCCTGGCGTTATCCTTGATATTTTCATCCGTCTGTCGCTGCCAACTAAGCCTTGTACGGTTCCACCAACTATCTTTAATAACCGCGCCATGTTTTTCGACAATGGCGATCATTTCATCGATATTGTGGTGAGAGGCGTCATAGGCGATTTTGAGAGTACCTTTCGTCATGTTCAGCCAAACACGGTCAACACAAGGAAGTCCATCCAACTCCGCTGTGATAGCATGCGCGTTACTTTCATTCACCCCGCGCAAACTTAAGCTGTGCTTGGTTAGAAAACCCGGATTGATACCCAGTCGATGCTCTGCCACCACTTTCTCCAAATTATCGATTACTAACGATCAATAGTCCGCTTTGCTTATTTCTTAATGTGTTTAGGACGACTCTTGCGAGCTTCGACCATGTTGTCCATCATCTGCCCCATCATCATCTGCATCATCCCCATACGCTCTTCCATCATTTTCATGCGCTCTTCGGTAGAGCTGGATGCCATGTCGCCTTCACCCTGATTTAGCGTCATCATGCATTGCTGCATCTCTTTCATATGTGCTTCGATGAGTTCATCCCGTTTGCCTTGGTCTGCTTCCTTTTTCAGCTGACCCATCAGGCGCTCCATGGATTTTTTGTGTTCTTGCATCATTGGCATCATTCGCTCATGGCTCATCATCATGCTGCCTTGCTTACCCTGTGTGTTCGGGTCACCGTCATGTTGATGCTCACCTTCGGCGAAGACTGGAGATGCCAATAATGCGGAAATAGCGAGTGCTGACATTAAATTTTTCATTGTTTTATCCTCAGACAGTTTCAGGTTCATTGATTTTAAATTTCGGAATCCACGCTGGCGTAGATTCCATATAATGGCGATATATTTCGCCAAATTCTTCCAGCGCCATCCGCTCCTCTCGCTTAGCGAGTCGCACGTAGACCACTACCAGTATCGGGAACATCACGAGCGTTGGAATGGTCGGCCACTGCAACAGGAAGCCGAACATAATCAAAATAAAAGCAATGTATTGAGGATGACGGCAGCGCGCATACCAGCCGGTAGTGGCCAGGGAGTGGGCTTGCTGCGCCTTGTGCAGTACATTCCAAGCCGAAGCAAGCAGGAAGAAACCCAGTATAATCAGGATATTGCTGGCAATGTGCAGTGGATCAAAATGGGGATTGCCTTCAAAACCAAGTAAAGTGTGCAACAGATGGCCGTTTTCGTGGGACAGAAAGTCGATGCCCGGATACTTTTCTGCCAGCCAGCCAGAGAGGAAATAGATGGTTAACGGAAAGCCATACATCTCGGTAAACAAGGCAATAACAAACGCCGAGAAAGCGCCAAAGCTGCGCCAATCAGTTTTGGTTTGCGGCTTGGTAAAGCTGAAGGCAAAGAAAATAAATATCGCCGAATTGAGTATCACCAGCATCCAGAGGCCGTAAGCAGATTCACCGTGCATGCTTCTTCTCCTGTAATGTATTGGGTTAATGGTGATGACGGTTTTCGTTTTCCCGACGGCCTTCCTCCAGCCCCCGCTGATAGGCATCCTGATCGGATTCATCCTCGTGCTTGCCATGGTCACCGTGACCGCCATGCCCCCCATGTCCGCCATGCATAAACAAATGCATAAACGGACAGGCTAAGAGAATCAAGAAAGGCAAAAACTGCCAGACGTGTTGCCGATGCTCGATCAATAGGAAATAGCTTGCCGCTGCAATTAAACCCAGGGCGGCCAAGCCTTTGGGGGTCAACCAGAATGATGATTTTTTGGTTGCCATGTCACACCTCACCTGTGTAATTGAAAATCGTTGTCTGTTGCACTGCGTTTATCGTGTATCCACAGCAGATCGTTGACTGGCACGATGCAGACCAGCCCTTCGCTATCGGCATTAACATGCGCCGCATCCACAATCAGCTGCGCAATTTCCCTCGCCTGCTCAGCCTTGGCATAAATCTCCATTTGAATATGCTTGATCAAGTGGTTTTCGTTAAAACTGTCGAAGTAATAGCCCCGGCCACTAACCGTGGTGTAAGGTGAAGCCCTTCACTCCGTGTCGTATCAAGGTTTCTTCCACCTCTTTCAGGCGAAACTCATCAAAAATGGCCGTAACTTTATTGATGTTCATTTGCTCCTCCTGCTTATTTCACCATGATAAGTCCACGGTACATCTGCATCTGGCAATGAAACGCGTATTCACCTGCTGCCAACGCGGGTAACTGAATGGTTTTCAATTTATTCAATGGCAGGGTGTCGCTGATTTGCAGTTCGGGGATCAGTAAAGTCTCAGAACAGGGTGATTGATCTTTGCGGATAAATTTGATTTCGACAGGTTCTCCGGTCGGCACTTTAATCCGCGAAGGAGAATAGGTGCCATTTTCAACAGTAATCACCAAATCGCTTTCCCCCAGCTCGGCTTCTTTCGGCTTGTAAAGCCAGAACCACCACACAATCAGAGCGATTAACGCCAATCCGGCTATATTGATCAGTAACATGTCGCATTTCTCCTGGTGTTGGACTTAGTGTTCCTGCGCTTTAAACAAACGCAGTCGATTGGCGTTGGTCACAACAGTGAGTGATGAAAACGCCATCGCAGCCCCGGCAATCACCGGGTTCAACAACAAACCCAAGAATGGGTACAACACGCCAGCCGCAAAAGGTACGCCGGCCACGTTGTAAATAAAGGCGCCGAATAAATTCTGTTTGATATTGCGCAAGGTCGCTTTACTCACTGCAATGGCATCGGCCAAACCATGTAACGAACCCCGCATCAGGGTGATGTCGGCACTTTCAATGGCCACATCGGTACCTGTGCCAATGGCGAAGCCGACATTGGCGATGGCCAGGGCTGGCGCGTCGTTGATGCCGTCCCCGGTCATGCCCACCACTTCGCCTTCCATCTGCAGTTCCTGCACTTTTTTGGATTTTTCTTCCGGCAGTACTTCGGCGAAAAATTCCTTGATACCGGCTTTTTCCGCCACCGCTTTGGCTGTGGCGCGGTTATCGCCGGTGAGCATCACCACCCGTATACCGTTATGTTGCAGGCGCTTGATGGCAGCGATGGAGTCTTCCTTAATCGGATCGGCTACTGCGATAATCGCTGCGAGCTTATTATCAACGGCGAAATACATCGGCGTTTTAGCCTCGGCGGCCAGCGCCTGGGCCTTTTCAACAAAATCACCCAGTTCGATAGTGCGCTCGCGCATGAGCTTTTCATTGCCGAACAACAGTGTTTTTCCGTCCACGTCAGCCTGCACACCATGGCCGGCAATGGCGTTAAAATTGGAGACCTTACCCATTTCGATCCCCCTTTCCTGAGCACTTTCAACAATAGCCATCGCTAAAGGATGCTCGGAGCCTGATTCAAGCGTTGCTGCCAATCGCAACACCGCCTGCTCGTCATGTTCACCTGCCACCAATACATCGGTAACCTTCGGCGCGCCCAGGGTGATGGTGCCGGTTTTATCCAGAATCATCGCCGATATCTTCGACGCGGTTTGCAGGGCCTCGCCGTTACGAATCAGCACGCCCGCCTCTGCGGCCTTACCCACACCCACCATCACCGACATCGGCGTGGCCAGACCTAGCGCACAGGGACAGGCGATAATCAATACGGTGGTCGCCGATACAATCGCAAAAGCTACCGCTGGTTCCGGCCCAAAATTCAACCAAGTCAGGGCGCTCGCTACAGCGATAATCATGACCACCGGAACAAAATACGCTGAGATGACATCAGCCAAACGACCAATGGGCGGCTTGGAGTTTTGTGCGCGCTTGACCATATTGATGATTTGCGCCAGCGCCGTGTCTTTACCAACGCGGGTAGCTTTAAACAGAATTGAGCCTGACTTATTGATGGTGCCCGCCGCCACGGTATCCCCAGTGGCTTTTTCAACCGGCATCGGCTCGCCGGTGAGCATGGATTCATCAATCGCGGTATGCCCTTCAACCACCTCTCCATCGACGGGAATTTTTTCGCCGGGACGCACCCGCACCACATCGTTCAGCAGTACCAGTTCGATGGCAATATCGAGTTCTTTATCGTCGCGAATGACCCGTGCTGTTTTTGCCTGTAAACCAATCAGGCGCTTAATGGCCTCCGAGGTACGACCACGGGCTTTCAGTTCCAGTGCAAGGCCAAGATCAATCAAGCCGATAATGATCGCCGTAGCCTCGAAGTATACATGGCGCGCCTGATCGGGAACGGCGTCGGGAAAAAACACCACCACCATGGAATACAACCATGCCGTGCCAGTACCCAAAGCAATCAGCGTATCCATATTGGCAGAGTGATTGAGAAAGGACTTCCAGGCGCCGACAAAAAAGTGCTTGCCGGAAAAATAGAGAACACCAAAAGTCAGAATACCCACGACCAGCCAGGCGATGCGTTCTGTGGTGGTGTTGACGTTGACTTCACCGGTGATCAGCGCATAGGCCATCAAAGGGCCACCCAGTGAGAGAGCAATCCAGGTTTCTTTCATCAAGCGCTTGTAATAAACCTGATCCGCCTTTTCTTTTTCGGCCAATGCATCATCTTCATTCTCAGCAGCCGCAAGCTTGGCGTTATAGCCCGCCTTCTCCACCGCCTTAAGCAAGTCAGACGCGGCTGCATTGCCAATCACGCTGACGGTGCGCTGAGCGAAATTCATTTCCGCGTTCTCCACACCCGGTACCGCCTTCAGAGCTGATTCGATTTTTCCCACACAGCTGGCACAACCAGCACCCTCGATAATCAGTTCCTGGTGCGCCGCGCTATCAACATGATCATGGGGACCAGAACCGTTTTCATGATTATGATGCTGTGTGTTGTTATCGGTATCTTTATGACAACCCGGTTTGCCGGATTCCGTGTTCACTGAACTCATGGGATCACTCCTGAATTATTTGATGACCGCCGCAGGAAAACCCGCCCTATGCAATGCCTCTATCAACGCGTTAGACTCGACCCTGCCAACGACCGAAGCGACACCCGTCGCCAGATCCATACACGCATCGCTTACGCCGGAAACAGCGTGTAGCGTTTGCTCAATGCTTCTTACACAACCACCGCACGTGGCGCCTTGCACCTGTAACCGCTGCAGCGGGATATCGCTATCTGAGCCAACACTGCTCCGAGTGTTAGCTGCAGTGGATGACTTGCTGGCGCAACAGCAGCCGCCCCGGTGATGAGTAGGGCTCTCGAATTTCTGTGTATTCATGGCAAATCCTCTATGTTGATTTACTGGGCAAACTCTTCAATCAGGTGACAGATCATATGGCCAGTCGGCACCTTATCTGGCTTTTGGCTCCACTCAACCACGGCCTGCTGCATGCGTTCCCGCAGTTGCAGAGTCTCCGCGAACCGTTGTTCAGTTTCATTCAGGCGTTGGTCAATCAAGCGGCGTACCGTCGGGCAAGGCGATTTCTTCTTATCCGCGTGGTTCAAAATTTCCTGAATATCCTCAACGGAAAAACCCAGTTGTCGTGCACTCAGCACGAATCGCAAGCGGTTGTAATCCTTTTCTCTGTATTCCCGATACCCATTGGCTTTGTTCTTACCCGGTCTAAGAATCTTGATCCGGGTATAAAATCGCACGGTATCGGCCGTAACTCCTAAACGCCTGGCCATTTCGATAACTTTCATACAGACCTCCTTGCAGCTCAGTCTGACTATTGCAGGATTCAGGTTAACCCCGAAGGTCTGCTCCTTACCTTGATATGAGTCAATCATCAGTTATAAACCTAAGAAAAATTCCCAAGAATTAATCCAGCTTTTTTGTCACCCTACACCTGTGTCTAAGACACAGGTCAAGCAAATTCTAATAACAGGTATCAGGCTTCTCGTATTAACTCTTCCACACTCTTCGATTTGTAGTCTGCTCGCCGCCACCCCGTTAATCCTGACAAGATATCCTTGTACATTGAATCGGCCCGCACACAACTGCCAAGGTGCACCTAGAGTCATCCATTCTCATCGTAGAGAGGCGTTTCTGACCCTAAGATGACCTATGTATTACATTTCTGTAATGTAAGCGGCCGGCAAACACACCTTCCATCGTTTTCCAGAGCCGGTAGCCTTGGTGTCCACTTAACTTTTAGTGGACACCTATCATGGATAGCCAAGGATTACTCCCACCCCCAGTTAAACGTCGCCGCAAGCACAGTCCCTCCTTTAAGAAGACCGTTGTCACCGAGACCTATAAACCGGGCAATTCTGTCGCGGGCGTGGCGCAGCGCTTCAACGTGAACGACAACCTGGTACATAAATGGCGGCGCCAGCTTCGATCTGAGGGCGGCGGCGATTTTGTCCGAGTGCCTGCAGCAGTCAAACCAGAACCCGTATTGGATGACAAGACAATTCGGGTTGAACTGGCGATTGCCACCGGAACTCTTGTGCTGCATTGGCCGATGGATCGGCCTCAAGCTCTGGCTCAGTGGCTCAAGGCCCTGCAGGCATGATCCGCATCGACGAGATCTGGCTGGCGCGGGAGCCACTGGACATGCGTGCCGGCCCGGATACCACGCTGGCTCGCGTGGTACAGAGCTTCGGCGAAGCCCGCCCGCACTGTGCCTATCTGTTTGCCAACAAACGGGCCAACCGGATGAAGGTGCTGGTCCATGACGGCTTTGGTCTGTGGCTGGCGGCCCGGCGACTGTATCGCGGCAAATTCATCTGGAGCGCTTTGCGTGAAGGAAGTGCTGTTGCCTTGGATGAGGAGCAACTTCAGGCGTTGGTAACGGGATTACCCTGGCAGCGCGCCGGTGGCGCGGCCACCATCTCAGTCCTGTAATTCCCCCCAGATTATGGCGCGACCGCGAGCATAGTTGCCGCGTCGCGTCCATTTACGGAATCGTCATCGAACCCTGCGCCGAGTTCTGGCAAAGTTTACGCATGACTCAGCTTCAGCCCACAGACCTTCAGCATCTGACTCCCGAACAGCTTCGGGAATTGGTGGTGCAGCTGCAGGCAAGCAGCTGCAGGCAAATAACGAACAGCTAGAGTCTGCGAACAGTAATCTGGAATCACTTAATACCAGACTCTCCACCCACAACGACAAGCTGACCCACGAGCTGGCCCTGCTTCGCCGCCATCGCTTTGGCAAGCGCAGCGAAGGGATGGGCAAACACCAGTTGGCCTTGCTGGACGCCCTGGTCGAAGAAGACATCGCTGCCATTGAAATGGAGCTGGAGGCGCTCTCACCAACAGCGGCAGAGCAACGCGAGCGCAAGCAAGCCAAACGCCAGCCCCTCCCCCAAGAGCTGCCCCGCAGGGAGATTCACCACGAACCCGTGAGCACGACCTGCGGTTGCGGTTGCACCCTGACCCGGATTGGCGAAGACGTCAGCGAAAAGCTGGACTATCAGCCCGGCACCTTCAGTGTCGAGCGCCATATCCGAGGCAAGTGGTGCTGCCGGGATTGCGACAGCCTGGTACAGGCGCCGGTGGCACCGCATATCATCGACAAAGGCATACCGACCACGAATTTGCTGGCCTAGGTGTTGATCAGCAAGTATGCCGATCACCTGCCGCTGTATCGGCAGGAACAGCGATTTGCCCGCGCCGGTGTCTCCATACCGCGTTCCACACTGGCGGATTGGGTCGGTCGTTGCGGTGTGGAACTCCAGCCATTGGTCGGTGCGCTGCGAGACGTCTTGCTGCAGGAAGCGGTGCTGCATGCGGACGAAACGCCGGTGGCGATGCTGGCACCGGGCAAGAAGTGCACCCACAAAGCCTATGTCTGGGCCTATGCGTCAACCCGCTACTCACCGGTACAAGGTGTGGTTTACGACTTCCAGCCCGGCCGGGCAGGGAAGGCAGCCCGAGACTTCCTGGCGGATTGGCAGGGTAAACTGGTCTGTGACGACTATGGTGGTTACAAAGCCGGCTTTGCCAACGGCATCACCGAAGTCGGATGCTGGGCGCATGCCCGGCGCAAGTTCCACGACCTGCATGTTGCCAACAAAAGCCAGATTGCCGAGCAGGCGCTGGCGTACATCAAAGACCTGTATCTTATTGAGCGGGAACTGACAGCCCTGGCGCCGGAAGAGCGACAGCCTCAACGTCAGGAGCGCTCCAAACCGATCATCGATCACCTTCATCACTGGCTGATCGGAAAACGGCAGCAGGTGCCGGATGGCAGTGCCACAGCAAAAGCCATCAACTACAGCCTGAAGCGCTGGGACGCCCTGACGCGCTATCTTGATGACGGTGCCGTACCCATCGACAACAACTGGGTGGAGAACCAGATCCGTCCCTGGGCGCTGGGCCGTTCGAACTGGTTGTTTGCGGGATCGCTGCGCAGTGGTCAGCGTGCGGCCAATGTCATGACCCTGATCCAGTCGGCGAAGATCAATGGTCTCGATCCTCAGGCTTATCTGAAAGACGTGATGGATAAGCTACCGACGCAGCGTGCTTCAAAAATCAATGAGCTGCTACCGCACAACTGGGTGCCCGATCGCAAGGGGTAATGCCCGGACACTTACTCTGTAATAGCTGTGTAGTCTTGCTGGTAATCCCGTCTACCCACGCTAGACGGAAAACATGGGCTGCTCCCAGCACAAAGCTGGAGAGCCGCCAGTAGGGATTTCAAAGGTTCAGGAACTAGATCCCGCAAAGGCGAAACCATTCAAGAAGCAGGTATCGCAGGTTGTCCTGCCGATACCGGCGGCGCTCCGTAGGGCTTCTTCGCAGTAGCCTGATGGAAACATCTTTAGTACCAACGCGAACAATATCTGCTGTATGAAAGAGCCAATGGCTTTCGGCCACACCTTGTTGGCAGCTAAACCGCAGCGGCTCATCTGCTTTACAGGGTTGAACAACACTATGTCAGCCATAGCCCCCTGGACCAATGCACTGGCACTCGAGCCTGTTAGGTCGAGAGACCTACATAGTGAGTTGCTAGTCTACTATGCGAATTGCCAGCACATTGCATGGCGCATGGTGAAGCACTCTGTCCGCTGTTGAACCAAGCAATAACCGTATGCCGCGCCGACCATGTGTGCCTAGCACAATAAGGTCTGCGCCATCGTCTTTTGCCTTTCTGACAATCTCTTCCGCAGCATAGCCAAATCGAATGTCTATCGAACCCGCTTTATGCGACCTGAAAGTGCAGAGGTCTAGTGACCAGCGATGGATTGTGGCAGATAAGGGTCTTCTGAAATATAGCGAGAACCTTACTCAACTCAAAATCTCCAAGCGACTTAACATAAGCCGGCACATGAATGACGCTACCAAAGCTCTCCGGAGTGCACGGCTTATCTTCCACAGGTAAACTTCATCAGTAATCCAGCCGAGTGTTCGCAACTTTCGGTGTCTTTCAGGTTCACTCTGTCTGTAGTTGTAAAACCAATAACTTGCTGTAACGCGGCGTTGCGTCAAGGCCCTGCAGAAATACCACTATCGGGACATGGCCGGCAAATACTACCTTGTGCAATACGGGCAGGATGAGTTGGCCGCGCAGAACATGGGGCTTAGAGGGCAGGAAGGGCGGATTATCGCTCCAGATATTTGAGTTTGTCCATTTCACTTGCCCAGTCATCAGCATCCGGCGGCGGGTCCTTTCGCTCGGCGATATTAGGCCACTCTTCCGCCAGCACGGCGTTGAGTTCGAGAAAGTCTCGTTGACCCGCCGGTAACTCGTCTTCCGATACAATGGCAGCAACTGGGCACTCCGGTTCGCAGAGCGCGCAGTCAATACATTCATCCGGATGAATCACCAAAAAATTGGATCCCTCGTAGAAGCAATCTACGGGGCAGACTTCCACGCAATCCGTATACTTGCATCGGATACAACTTTCCGTCACCACAAACGTCATAATCGCCTCCCAAACCGACAACACAGCCAGCAACAACCTTTCAGCATTTACGCCCATAATTCCAGATTGAAATTGCGCATAACAGCGCGCAGTACATCACCGCGCGTAATGATGCCACGCAATCGACCCGTACTGACCACTGGCAAGGCGCCGATCCGTCGCTCCACAAACAGCCGCGCGACATGCCGCACGTCCGTGTGAATATCGGCGGTTAATACTTCGGGTGTCATCACCGTTTCCATATTTGTAGCAACGGAGTCGCGCGGGCTCTTCCCCGCCAAATAGCGCAAAATGTCGCGTTCCGATGCGATCCCTACCAACCGTCCCTCGGGCAAAACTACCGGCATGTGGCGGAAATTCCGGGCGTGAAACTGATCCAGCGCCTCGGCGATCAGGGTTTCTGGCGTCACGGTTGTTACGGGAGTCGTCATCACCGCTTCAACAAACAATACCTTAGGCGCTACGGGCAATTGTGCGACTGTCTGGTAGGCTGACTCGGACGGAGATCTGCCACAGGATGAGGATGCGGGGTGGTATTCCTTTTCGTCTATGGCACGTATACCCCCGCTCGGGCCGACTTTCGAAGTTTTCCGTTCGCGCAAGACCTTCTCCAGCGACATATGCTCGTGACCGTTTACGGTGAATACGAAGAAGGTCAACGACTTATCCGCCTAATGACAGCATACTTAGGGAAGGTCTGCACAACCTCTCCCTTTTATAAAATATCGCCAAATTTCCGCGTCAACGGCGTAAAACGCAGCAATCCTCAGTTCATCTCAGCCTGTAGGCAGCCATTTGGCTGACTACAGGCGTACCTACCCTATGAGGGCAGGTATTTCTCCGCTCTCAGCAGGTTGGTAAACGCCGATAACACATACAGGCGGTTGGTGTTTTTCGCCAGCCCACGGTAGCGAACCTTCGTATAGCCAAACTGTTGCTTGATCGTCCGGAACGGATGCTCAACCTTGGCGCGAACGCTGGCCTTTATCCCCTCCAGCATTTCCTGCAGCTGATCAGCCAGATTGCTCCGGGTGCCGGGGCGTAGCGCGATACGCCAATCGACATCCCGATCTTTAAATGCGTCTCGCTTATGGATGCCGGTATAACCCGCGTCACCCCAGACCCGCTGCTCTTCTCCATGAAGAAGCTGATCTGCCGCAGTGAGATCATGCACATTCGCAGCTGTGGTCTCGATGCTGTGAATCAAGCCGTCCCGGTCATCCACGCCAATATGCATCTTCATGCCAAAGTGCCACTCATTGCCTTTCTTGGTCTGGTGCATTTCCGGGTCTCGCTCGCCATCCTGATTCTTGGTTGAGCTGGGTGCGGCGATAATCGTGGCATCAACAATGGTGCCTTCACGCATCATCAAACCCTGCTGACGCAACTGGGCGCTCACGGTATCGAAGATCACTTCGCCCAATTTGTGGCGCTCTAAAAAATGACGGAAGCGGAGGATAGTACTTTCATCTGGTAGCCGATCAGACAAGCGTAGCCCTGCAAAGCGGCGCATGGACTCAATCTCGTACAGGGCATCCTCCATCGCCGGATCGCTGAGGTTGTAGAACAATTGCAGGCAGTGCACCCGAAGCATAATGGGGAGCGGATACGGCGGGTTTCCATTCTCACCTTTGGGGTAGTGCTTGCGGAGCTTCTTCTCTAGCTTGGCCCAGGGAATCAGACTATCCATTTTTTCCAAGAACAGCTCACGCCGCGTTTTACGCTTTTTGTTCTGGTATTCGGCTTCGGCAAAGGTAAGCTGGCTCATGCAGTAGTCCGGTTGAAATGGGTGTTCGCAGGATTATCTCAAATTCTGGAGGTTGTGCAGACCTTCCCTAGACTTCTTACAGTAAACCCTTGAGTCGCTAAAAGGTCAATCTTCGAACCCCGCCGACGCCATTCGACATGTAATCATTAAAACTCGTCGAAATTGTAAAACGGCAGCTTATCCGATATAGCTATTCCAATTAAATCAGCAGGTTACTAATTCTATGAAAGTCTTCTGCTCAATATGTCAACACACCCCCACGGCGGATTCAGGCCAATGCGTTCTATCAAGAAATCGATAAACACCCTCACCTTAGCCGTTAGCACGTTGGATTTGGGATATACCAACCACAAGGCGGGTTCTGCATCCATTCGATATTCTGGTAGCACCTGCACCAGGCTACCGTCGGCGAGCTCCTTATGAACACTCCACAACGAATGTATCGCAATACCGGCACCGCAGTGCGTGGCGATTTTATAGCTGAGACCATCATCTATAGTTAGTCGGTGTCCAGGGCCGCGTGTATTAAACTCACCACTCTTCCCACCGGCTCCGATCAATTTGATGGTGGATGCAGATTTGAACGCTATCAATTGGTGATTCAGCAGATCATCTGGCCTAACGGGTATGCCATGACTATCGAGGTATTCTGATGAAGCGCAAAGTATTCGTTGATCCTCTGCGAGCTTACGTGCGTGTAGATTACTTTCTGGCAAAACCGCATTGCGTAATGCCAAATCAAAGCTGCCCTGTATCAGGTCCAGCTCCATGTCGGACAGCCGCAAATCCAGGCTAATTCCCGGGTACAGTGCCAGAAAATCAGGGATTAGCGGCACAATGAACTGCTGTGCGAAGGTGCTGGGTGCGGTGAATCGCAGGTTGCCGGAAACCGTTTCGTTACCGCACCCCAGCGCCGCCAGTGCTGCGTTCTCTTGAGCCAGAATTTCGCGGGCATAGGGCAGGAAGTCTGCGCCCTCTACGGACAGTGCCACTTTGCGTGTGGTGCGCTTTAATAAATCGGCACCAACGGTCTTTTCGAGCTTTGCCAGCTTGGCGCTGGCCACCGCCGCAGGCATGCCCAGCTCGCGGCCTGCGGCACTGATATTGAGCTTTTCTGCGGCGAGAACAAAGAGCTTAATGCCTTCTGTGTCCATTGTTTATATCCATAATCCGAATTCTGAAACCTAATATCACCCATTTTTTACCAGAAAATGAAATAATAAAGTGGCTCCAACGTAACAGCAAACTTCCCCAGACAGTTGGAGCAAGACATGAAAGCGATGGTTCTCAATCAATATGGCGCGACAGCCAAGTTTGAACAGGCGCAAATCGATACCCCGCAAGCCCTGCCCGGGCAAGTAATCGTCCGCGTGGCGGCTACCAGTGTTAATACCGTGGACACCATGATTCGGCAGATGGGCGCTGATTTGTTTCCCCTCTCGCCCGAGCTTCCCGCTGTTTTGGGTATGGATTTTGCCGGAACCATTGAGTCTGTCGGTGCCGGAGTCACCAGCTTTACCTCAGGTGATGAAGTCTACGGCTGCGCTGGAGGTCTAGCGGATTTACAAGGCGCTTTGGCTGAATACATTCCGGCGGATGCTCGCCTGGTTGCCCACAAGCCAAAACGCTTGTCCATGCGCGAAGCCGCCGCCCTGCCCTTGGTTGGTATAACCGCCTACGAAGGGCTGCAGCGTGCCGGCGCCAGCGCCGGGCAGACTCTGCTGGTTCATGGGGGTACCGGTGGTGTGGGTCATGTGGCTGTGCAGCTGGGTAAGCACTTCGGTGCCAAAGTGTTCACTACCGTGTCCGGCGACAAGGCGTTTGACATTGTCCGTGGCTACGGTGCAACGCCGGTGGATTACAAGAAAGCCGCCGTGGCTGATTATGTGGCTGCACACACCGACGGAGCGGGTTTTGATGTGGTATTCGATTCCGTGGGTGGCGCCAATATGGCAAACAGTTTTGACGCTGCCGCGTTGAATGGCCAGGTTGTAACCACTGTTGCCATGCTGGAGCTGGATCTTAATCCGGCTCATTTCAAAGGGTTATCCATCCACGTGGTCTTTATGCTGATACCGATGCTGCATGACCACCATCGTGAAGCCCATGGCCAGATTTTGACAAAGCTAGCCACCATTGTTGATGAAGGCGCGCTCTTCCCGCTTCTTGACGAGCAACGATTCAACCTCAATGAGGTAGGCCTTGCCTACGACCGTTTGACCAGTGGCCAGGCCACCGGGAAGGTCGTAGTGGAGTGCTGATTGTCCAGGGTCGTTTGCCGGAGAGGTAAATGTGGGCGGTATGGAGCGGGTGCTCACCATGGATCGTCATCAACTAATTTTCGGGGGGATTACAATGAGGCATGAGGGGGTGAGGCAAAATGTCCTCCCTAAAAATGCCAACTCGCTATCGCTATTGTGCTTAGTACAAAATAGCATGGCGTTATTCCCATATCAAAAGTGCGGCAATAGACCGCATTGATATGGTAGGGCCAGGGGGTGTAGGCCAAAACATGGGGCGTTGCCGCGTGGTTTGACTTGCATCAAAAAGCACCGCGTTTGTGCCTGTTACAGTCAGTTCGCACAAAAACCGGAAGGAAACACACATGGAAAATGCTGTCGCATCGCCGAATTACAACTACAAAGTTATTCGGCAATTCACAGTTATGTCGGTGGTTTGGGGGATTGTTGGCATGGCAGTGGGTGTGTTCATCGCTGCTCAACTGGCGTGGCCGGCCCTGAACTTCAATATCCCCTGGCTAAGCTTTGGCCGCCTTCGGCCTCTGCATACCAATGCGGTAATTTTTGCCTTTGGCGGCTCGGCGCTAATGGGCACATCTTATTACGTCGTTCAGCGCACCTGTAATGCGGTATTAGCGTTCCCGAAGCTGGCAGCCTTCAGTTTTTGGGGCTGGCAGGTGGTAATCGTTGCTGCTGCCATAACGCTGCCCATGGGCTTCACTTCCACCAAGGAGTATGCCGAGCTTGAATGGCCCATCGACATATTGATCACCTTGGTATGGCTCGCTTACGCAACCGTCTTCTTTACCACTATTGCCAAGCGCCGCACCTCGCATATTTATGTGGCTAATTGGTTCTACGGTGCCTTTATTATTGCCATCGCGTTACTGCATGTGGTCAATAATCTTGCGGTGCCGGTTTCTCTAATGAAGTCCTACTCAGCCTACAGTGGTTCTATCGATGCTATGGTGCAGTGGTGGTACGGTCATAACGCCGTAGGGTTTTTCTTGACCGCCGGCTTCCTTGGCATGATGTACTACTACATCCCAGTTCAGGCTCAACGTCCGGTTTACTCCTATCGCCTTTCTATTGTGCATTTCTGGGCTCTTATCGCGGTCTACATGTGGGCTGGGCCGCACCACTTACACTATTCCTCCCTGCCCGACTGGGCGCAGTCTCTTGGTATGGTTTTCTCTATCGTCCTTCTTGCTCCTAGCTGGGGAGGCATGATTAACGGGATGATGACGCTCTCTGGGGCTTGGCATAAGCTGCGCACCGATCCAATCATTCGCTTCATGATTGTAGCCCTGTCTTTCTACGGTATGAGTACCTTCGAAGGCCCGATGATGGCCATCAAGACCGTGAATGCACTCAGCCATAACACTGACTGGACCATTGGCCATGTGCACGCCGGGGCTTTGGGCTGGGTTGCCATGATCACCATTGGTGCCACCTACGTGATGGTGCCCCGCCTTTTTGAACGCAAGCAGATGTATTCCATATCCTGGATCAATACACACTTCTGGCTTAGCACCATCGGCACGGTTCTCTATATTGCCTCCATGTGGGTGTCCGGCATTATGCAGGGGCTAATGTGGCGAGCGGTGAATACCGACGGCACCCTCACCTACAATTTCGTTCAGGAAATGGTTGAGCGGCATCCTTTCTACATTATTCGTTTGCTGGGCGGAATTATCTTCCTCAGCGGCATGATCTTGATGGCCCTCAATGTCTATAAAACCATCCGTGCAGAGAATGATTGCCACGGTGATGACAACGTGCAACAGGCGGCCTAAGGAGAACGACATGTCTAACGCTCATGAAGTAGTAGAAAAAAATGTCGGCCTCATGATTGTGCTGATATTGATCGCGGTCAGTTTTGGCGGTCTGGCCGAAATCGTGCCGCTGTTCTGGCAAAAAGCGACCACTGAACCGCTGGAAACGCTGGAGCCGTACACCGCCCTAGAAATGGAAGGCCGGGATATTTACATCCGTGAAGGTTGCCATGTGTGCCACACCCAGATGGTGCGGCCATTGCGCGCAGAAACCGAACGCTTTGGTGTCTATTCTGTTGCCGGTGAAGACGTGTGGGAGCATCCCTTCCTATGGGGTTCTAAACGTACCGGGCCCGATCTGGCCCGTGTGGGGCTGCGGCCAATCACTGAGCAGTGGCACCGTGAGCACCTACGCGACCCGCGCCAGGTAGTGCCGGAATCGAATATGCCAGCCTACCCCTGGCTGCAACAGACTCCGTTAGATTGGAGCCTGACTGAACGTAAGTTAAAAGTATTCAAAAACGCTTTTGGGGTTCCCTATACCGACGAAGGTATTGCTGAGCAGATGAATAAGATTAATGGCGAATGGGGCAATGCCACAGAAGAAGATGCACTGGTGGCCTACCTGCTGTCATTGGGCCAGGAACGCAAGGAGGCAGCGCAATGAGTTATCACGCTTTGTTTACTCTGGTGTTCTTCTTAGCTTTTATCGCCATGACTTTATGGGTGTATCGGCCCAGTCGCAAAAAAGACTACGAAAAACTCAGTTATATCGCGCTGGATGCGGATGAAAGAGCAACAAAAAGTGTGCACAAGGGGGATGACCAATGAGTGATTTCTGGAGCTGGTTCATTATCGCCATTGTCGTGACCAACTTGTTGGGTTGTGCCGCACTGCTACTGTGGAATAATCAGATTTCCGCAGAAGAAGCGGCCAAGGAAACCACTGGGCACAGTTTTGACGGCATTCAGGAACGCAATGCTCCCCTGCCGCGTTGGTGGTTATTTCTGTTTATTGGCACACTGATTTTCTCGGCTGTGTATCTGGTGCTGTATCCCGGCTTTGGTAAATTCGACGGCATTCTGGGCTGGACTAGTGACAATCAGTATCAGAAAGAAGTGGCTGTCATGGAAAAAAGTACTGGGCCGCTGTTCCAGCAATATGCCCAAATGCCTATTGAAGAGCTGGTGCAATACCCGGAGGCTCTTGGTGTTGGGGGGCGTTTATTCGCTAACAACTGCGCCATTTGTCATGGTTCAGATGCCCGTGGCGCCAAAGGCTATCCGAACTTAACCGATAACGACTGGCTGTATGGTGGCCAGCCCGATCAAATCGTAACGAGCATCACTAAAGGACGAAAGGCCGCGATGCCGCCTATGGCGGCAGCGATAGGCAATACCGATGAAGCTGTTCGAGACATGGCACTGTATGTACAGAGCCTTAGTCGCCCGGATCTTGCCAAGGATAGTCAGAAAGCCGCCGGGATTGAGCGCGCTAAGCCCAAGTTTGCTATGTGTGCGGCCTGCCACGGTCAAGATGGCACAGGCAACATCATGATGGGCGCACCAAACCTGACTGACACGACCTGGTTATACGGCCCACGCTTGGAGGATATCGAATACACCATCCGTCACGGTCGCTCGGGGAATATGCCAGCCCATGAAAACCAGCTCAGCGAAGAGCGGATTCATGTGATTGCTGCCTATGTGTATAGCCTCTCTCAGAACACTGAGAGCGTGCAGTAACCACTCCTCGGTTTCGACCGGAGCAGAAAGCAGAACGCCGCCAGCGGATTGCCGTTGGCGCCCTCCCCCTGGCGGCCACTCATTATCAGCGAATGGACAATGGTAGGGTGGGAGCAAATGGGTGTTAGCGGAGAGTCGCGATGTCGGACCCCAAGAGAATCAAGGTCACTGATGCCACTGATGGCGGCAGCGTAAGTCTGTACAGCAAACGTGAGCGTATTCAGGTCAAGTCCGTATCTGGGCGATTTCAATTTATCCGTGATGTCACCATTTTGGCGACCATGGGCCTATATCTGATTTTGCCCTGGGTCCGCTGGAATGGGCAGCAGGCCGTGCTATTTGATCTGCCTGGCCGTCAGTTCCGTATCTTTGGTGCTAGCTTCTGGCCGCAAGACTTCCTGTTGCTTTCCTGGATTTTGATTCTGGCTGCATTTGCACTGTTTTTTGTGACAGTCTTGGCCGGCCGCGTCTACTGTGGCTATGTCTGTCCACAGACAACTTGGACCCGCTTTTTCCAGTGGATCGAATTTTGGTGCGAGGGTGATCGCCATGGTCGTATCAAGATGGACAATGCCCCTTGGACGACGAGTAAAATTATTCGCCGGGGCAGCAAACACGTTCTCTGGTTGATGCTTGCCCTGCTTACAGGCATCACCTTTGTAGGCTACTTCTCCCCTATCACGGACCTGATTACCCGACTCTTTAGTTTCAGTTGGGGCGGCTGGGAATTGTTCTGGGTTGGTTTCTTTACCGTGGCGACCTACGGCAATGCAGGCTTTATGCGCGAGCAGGTTTGCCTTTACATGTGCCCTTATGCCCGCTTCCAAAGCGTCATGTTTGACCGCGACACCCTTATTGTCTCCTATGATGAAAAACGGGGCGAGCCTCGAGGCCGAGGTGCGAAGAAACGTGAACAGAGTGTGGTTGATGAAAAAGGTGACTGCATTGATTGTGGCATGTGCGTACAGGTCTGCCCCACCGGCATCGACATTCGAGATGGCCTGCAATATGAATGCATTACCTGTGCTGCCTGCGTGGATGCCTGCGACGATGTTATGGAGCACATCGGCAAACCGCCCGGGCTGATTCGTTATACCACTGAAAATGCGCTTGAAGGGTTGAAAACACACATCCTGAGGCCCCGCTTAATAGGTTACGGTCTTATCCTGGTGATCATGGGTAGCCTTTTCATGGCTACTTTATATGGCCGTGTACCGCTGCAAGTGGATGTAATTCGTGATCGCAATCAGTTGTACAGAACCGCCAGCAGCGGCGAGGTAGAGAATATTTATCGGCTGGAAATACAAAACAAAAGTCAAAGCACCCACCGGTATCGCTTGACGATGAAAGGCCCAGAAGGCCTGAAAATGAACAACCGCACTGAATTTACCCTTGAAGGTAGCAAGACATTGTCTTTGCCGGTGACCGTGAGCTATGACCCTTATATCGTTGAAATGGAGTCATCGTCCATCTGGTTTATCGTCACCGCCCTTGACGATCCCGATCTGGAGAAACGCCATGAATCCCGATTCATTGCCCCGGGGCGATGAACTCCCCTGGTACCGTTACCCTTACTTATGGTTGGCTATTTTGCTGCCAGCAGCCTCCGTGGTGGGTGGCCTAACCCTGCTGTATATCGCCATTGTGAATGCGGATACGCCAGTGGTCGACGAGTGGTATAAGGAAGGACGAGGTATAAACCGTTCTGTGGAGCAAGAACGCCTTGCTGCACGCCTTGGGGTTCGTCTTGAGCTGGCGCAAGTAGGTGCCAGCGTCCAGGCGAGGCTTACCAGCGAAACCGCGATGCCCATGCCAGAAATGTTGCATGTTTCGCTGCGTCACCCCACCCTTCCCGAGCTGGATGTTGCACTGCAACTTGATCACCAGCAGGGAGCTCTTTATCGCGGTGACGGCGCTTTGCCCCATCAGGGACGCCGCGCAGCTACTGTCACGGCGCCTGGCGATCACTGGCGTTTATACCAGACAGTCATAATACAGGATGGCAACCTCACGCTCGGGAAAACTGCAGCGCCATGACATCGGCTTGCTGGCACTGCGGCAATCCAGCGCCTGCGGGCGCCTTTCCTGCAAGAACCCCGGAGGGCGATCGCGACGCTTGTTGCCCTGGCTGTGCTGCTGCCATTGAGACCATTTATGGGCTGGGCCTGGATGATTATTACCAGATGCGCCAGGATGCTGCGCCGCAACCAGATGATCAGCGCCAAGCATTAGATGAAGCCTTATTCGATGTGCCAGAGCTGGTCGCACCACACCTTACCAACACCGCCGAAGGTCAGCGCCTGAAATTGCAGCTTGGCGGACTTACCTGTGCCGCCTGTAGCTGGTTAATTGAAAAAACAGTCAGCCAGCAACCGGGGGTTCTCGGCGCGAGTGTCAATCTCGCTAACATGACACTCAGTGTTGATTATCAAGGAGAAGCGGACCCCAGCCAAACCGCCAGGCGAGTTCAGGCACTGGGCTACCGGGTCACTCTGCCCGGCGATCCGCGCACCAAGGCCGATGAACAACGGGCGCACAAGCAATTACTGGGTCGGCTCGCCTTGGCCGGCCTGGGAGCCATGCAGGCAATGATGTATTCCACTGCGCTTTATATTGGTGTTTTCGACGGTAAGGACGCGCTATACGAATGGGTCTTTAGGCTCGCCAGCCTTGTAGTCGCGACGCCGGTTGTATTTTATTCTGGTTGGCCTTTTTTCCAGGGTGCTCTGCGCGGCATTAGGCAAGCACGATTAACTATGGATGCCCCCATTGCGTTGGCACTACTGCTGGCCTGGACAGGAAGCCTGGTGATGATGGCCACGGGGGGCGAGCATGTTTATTTCGACTCTGCAGCCATGTTTGTATTCTTTTTGCTGTCCAGCCGCTGGCTTGAGCAGCGCCAGCGAATGACAATCCAGCAAGCCTATCAACGCCTTAGCGACACGCTGCCCCAAGCCGTTCGGCGCCTTGATGAATATCATAACCCTCATTGGGTTAGCGCTCGGCAAGTTGTTCAAGGCGACCGTCTGCAGCTTATTCAGGGCGATATTATCCCCGTTGACGGCACGCTGATAGACGGACACGGGGCGTTCGATGAATCTGCCCTTAATGGTGAACCGCTACCAGTAAATCACAGCATTAATGATTCCGTACACGCGGGCAGCCGGCTGGTAGAAGGCAATATTGTGCTCGAGGCCTCGGGGAATGTGGCAGAAAGTCTTGTGGCTAAAATCACCGAGCAGGTTGAGCATGCCCAGCACGAGCGAGTCGAGGTGGTACGTGATTGGCAGCGGATTGCGCCCTTATTTACAGGCGGGATTCTTTTGCTGGCCGCATCGACTTTACTATGGCACTGGTCTTCCGGCGTTGCTCAAGCCTTTGAGCATACCCTCGCGGTACTGGTAGTAACCTGCCCTTGTGCGCTGGCGCTGGCTGTCCCACTTACACTGTCGTCCACATTGGCGACAGCACTGCGCGAGGGCATTTTGGTAGCGTCACCACGGCAACTGCTAAAAGTCGCAAGTATAAAAGGCGTATTGTTTGATAAAACCGGCACGCTCACAGCTGGACGGTTCCGTATTGTCGATAGCCAAGTCCTCGACAAGAGCCGCGGGCTTGATGACTTACTGTCGATAGTGGCTGCACTGGAGTGGAATAATCCGCATCCGCTAGCCAAGCCATTTCAACAATATGCTCGCATCGCTGGTATGACGGATATCCACGCGGACCATACCGGTGTTACCGGGATGTTGAACCAGCAGCAATGGAGATTTACTGGCGCTCCGGACATGGCAAAGCAGGGAACAACCTGCCTGCAGCTGCTTTGCGATAACGAAGTACAACTTTACGTATGGATGCAAGATCCAGTTCGCCAAGAAGCACCGATGGTAATTAAGGCTCTTGCCGATGCCGGCATTACTGCTCGGCTCGCCAGTGGCGACAATAACAAGGCGGTAACTTCTGTAGCAGACCAGCTGGGTATAAAAGAAAGGCGCGGGCAGCAGCGGCCAGAGGAGAAAGCTGAATGGCTGGAAAGTTTACAAAGCCTCTCTCCACAGATGATGGTCGGTGATGGCATCAACGATGCCCAAGCGATGATGGTGGCCTCGGTGTCTGTGGCCACCGGAAATGCTACCAGCTTGGCTCAGCGAGCAGCGGGCATGTTCCTGCTCCATGATTCACTTAAGGGGATTCCTGCCTTACCGCACCTTTCGCGGCTGTGCCAACGCACCATCCGCCAGAATTTGGCTTGGGCGCTGCTCTACAACATTCTTGCTATTCCGTTTGCGGTCAGTGGATTGCTCCCCCCATGGATGGCCGCACTGGGCATGTCTGCCAGTTCGCTCCTGGTTACTTTTAACGCCACGCGGGTGTCTCGATGGAAATTGTCCTCTTATTGATTCCCCTGGCCTTGCTGTTTCTTGGCGGAGCCATTGCCGCGCTTTTTTGGGCTCTACGTAAAGACCAGTTTGATGACTTGGACAATGCCGCCTGGAGGGTCGTATTCGACGATAGGGAGCAGCGCAACCCACATTCAACAGCGAAACCAACACCAGAACAGGAACAGGAAACGAAAATGAACAGCAACACTGTCACCACGTTGAATGCAGAGTCTAGCGATGACCATTGATACGCTCATTCCCCTTATTGCCAGCGCGTCCCTTATTGCCAGTGCCGGATCTGTGCACTGTATTGGTATGTGTGGTGGCATCAGTAGTGCGCTAACCTTCTCCATACCTGAGTCCCGTCGTCAAGGCGTGGCTCTCTGGGGCTGGCAGTTGCTGTTTGGATTGGGCCGGGTGACAACTTACTGTGTGCTGGGTGCATTGGCAGGAGCCCTGGGAGGGCTGTTCCTGGGCCAACTTCCCGGTCCATCTATGTCAGTGGGGCTTATCTTGTCTGGTGTACTAATGCTTCTTTTAAGCGCCTATTTGCTTGGAAAAGGGGCGTTCCTGCAGCGTATTGAGAAAATAGGCCAGCGCCTTTGGCGCAGCTTGCAGCCCATTACTCGCAAGCTCATGCCCATAGATCACCCAGTAAAAGCACTCATGTTGGGGTCCTTATGGGGGTTTTTGCCTTGCGGTCTTATCTACACGGCCTTGGCACTTGCAGCCACGGGGGGAACGGCTGTTGCGGGTGCTTTAGTGATGCTCTGTTTTGGTGTTATTACCGTCGTACCTGTTGCTATTACCGGTGTTCTTGCCTCCCAACTACAGCGATTTCGTAAAGGCGCTTGGCCGATGATTGCCAGTGCTCTGACTTTCTGTCTCGCGTTAGTGTTTTTCTGGCAGGCCTGGCTCATGGCCCAACATGGACATAGCGGTCATTCTGGTCATTCTATGCCCGGCCCAAGCACAGAGGCCGGCGCTTCAGAGCATCATCACGATCATCATTTACACCCTTGATCTGAATCAAACTCTGCGCCCGCAACAAGAGGATAATCACCGCCAAGACAAGGTTGCGTGAGCACAGGAGCCGCCCATGGTTAGCTGGAACAAAGCACTGATTCGTGAGCATGGCGGGCCCGGTCCACGCTACACCTCTTACCCGCCCGCTCCGAGCTTTCATTCAGGCATTGCTGAGGAGGACTTCTGGCAAGCTATGGATGAGGGCAATGCGGCGCGGCGGCCACTGTCGTTGTACATCCACATCCCTTTTTGTGGCAGTGTTTGCTACTACTGCGCGTGTAACCGCATCATTACTGCCAACAAGGCGCGCTCGGCAGACTACCTACGTTTACTGAAGCAGGAAATTCAACGCAAGGCCGTGCACGTGGACTCCCGTCGCCCCGTTACCCAGATGCACTGGGGCGGTGGCACCCCCACCTTTTTGGATGATGGCCAGCTAACTGAGCTGGTGTATGACCTGGCCCGCCACTTTAATCTTCGTGATGATGAACGCAGTGACTACGCTATCGAAATTGATCCGCGCACGGTGGATCAATCCCGCTTGGGCTTGCTACGAGGCCTAGGCTTCAACCGTGTTAGTTTGGGTGTACAGGATCTAGACCCTCGCGTGCAAAAGGCGGTCAATCGTGTGCAGCCCTATGAGCTGATCCGTGACACCATGGAATGGAGCCGCGATTTCGGTTTTCGCTCTATTAACACCGACTTGATTTACGGACTTCCTTGGCAATCGGAGTCCAGCTTAGCGCGTACTCTGGAGCAACTGCTAACTCTTCGTCCGGACCGCATCTCCCTTTATAATTACGCCCACCTGCCGGAGCGTTTCAAAATTCAGCGTCAGATTCAAGAGCACGCGCTACCGGATCCGGAAGAGAAGCTGAATATGTTGACCCGAGCGGGAAAAATGCTTAATGAGCAAGGCTATCGGTATATTGGCATGGACCATTTCGCACTGGAAAACGATAGCTTATCCATCGCGCAAGAAAATGGTCTGTTGCACCGTAATTTTCAGGGGTACACCCTCCATGGGGATGCAGATTTACTGGGCTTGGGCGTCAGCGCCATCAGCCAGATCGGTAACCTCTACGCTCAGAATCACAAGGCCTTGGACGATTGGCAAACGAGCCTTGAAGACCGCATTTTGCCAATCGAAAAAGGCTTTATGCTCAATCGCGACGACCAGATTCGTCGCGCGTTAATTATTCAATTACTCTGTGATTTATCCGTTGACATGCTTCAGTTTGGTGACACATGGGGCATCAATTTTGCGGATTATTTCGTCGATGCACTTACAGAGTGGTTAACGTTTGAGGCGCAAGGACTGGTAACGGTTGAGAATGACCGATTGTTCATTACCGAAACTGGGCGCTTGGTGAGCCGTGCATTGGTAATGCCTTTTGACCGTTACACCCAAAGGGAGCAAAGAACCCGATTTAGCCGGATTATTTAACCTTTATTCTACTATTTGCACCCTATACTCTAAGGGTGATGCTTTGCGCAGCGATCAACCGGAGTCAAACCGTGTCCCATCAAGTTTCCTGCAACGACTGCAGCCTCAGCCCAATTTGCCTGCCCTTAGCGGTAGCGCCAGCCCAGCTCGACCAGTTGGATCGAATTATTCACCGCGGACGGCCCTTAAAGCGGGGCGAACATCTTTTTCGCGCCACTGACGGGTTTTCCTCCGTTTACGCCGTGCGTTCTGGCGCCCTGAAGACCTATGTGGTCAGCGATGAGGGCGAGGAGCAAGTCACAGGCTTTTATCTGCCCGGCGAAGTGTTGGGTATGGATGGCATTAGCACAGCCCATCATGTCTCCAATGCAAAGGCCTTAGAAACGGCCACTGTTTGTGAAATTCCTTTCGCACAACTGGAGACCCTATCCCAGCAAATTCCGTCATTGCAGCACCATTTTTTCCGTCTGATGAGCAATGAGATTCGCTCGGACCGGGAACTGCACATGCTGCTGGGCAAAAAAAATGCCGACGATCGCGTAGCCTCCTTACTGCTATCGCTTTCTGCAAGGCATCAACGCCGTGGGCTAAGTGACAATATTTTTCGGCTTCCAATGTCTCGATATGATATCGCCAATTATCTTGGCATGGCCGTGGAAACCGTGAGCCGTATCTTTACTCGCTTCCAGCAACAACAGTGGCTGCGCGTCGATGGCCGGGAAATTGAAATTCTTGATCGTGGCAGCCTGTGTGGCCAGAACCATGACCCTGCGATGGAGTTACTACTATGACCGCCCCTATTGTTGCCATCCTTGATCGTGATCTGAAAGCAGACCAGCCTGCGCTGAGCAAAGCTCAGGTAATTGCGGCAGCCTCCCAGGCGCCCCTCCATGTCATCGTGAATGCCTATTCTTCTGCCATGGTTAGGGCTGTGGGTCTGGATACGGAGCGCCGAAAGGCCGCGAAGCAGCAAATTCATGATGCTTGGCACAAACGGATCACCCAGCTGCTAGGACAAGAGCGTGCTGAAATCAGCGTGCTGTGGGAAAAAGACAGCATGGACGGTTTACGCAAGGCCATTGTGGCCCAAAAGCCATCGTTGGCTGTCGTCCACACCAGTGACGACAGCGCCCTACGCCGCCACCTATTCACGCCCCGCGATTGGCAATTAATTCGTAAGGCGCCTTGCTCTGTGTTGTGTGTACACAGCCGCCAATGGAACAAACCACCGCGAATCTTGGCCGCTCTAGATCCAGGCACCGGGGAGGCCTTAGACGACAAGCTGTCTATTCATGTTCTTGACTGCGCTCGTCGATACTCCACCCTGCTCGGTGCGGACCTCACTGCCTGCCATGTGCTCGACGAAATGGATGAGGGCTTAATCATGGTGGCCGGTGAAGCCATTCCTGATTACACCGCCAGTATGGAAAAAGTGCGCAGCTTCCATCGGGATAACTTTTTCCAGTTTGGCGCTACCCAGGGCCTGGATAAGCAGCAGATGTGTACGCTCAGTGGTCCGATCGCACAAACCTTGGCCAGCCACTGTGAGCAAAATGATGTGGATCTAATGGTGCTGGGTACAGTACACCGTAATTTGCCCGAAAGGTTGTTGCTTGGTTCAACGGCAGAGTCGGTGATTACCAAGGCGAATGCGGATGTTTTGGTGGTAAAACCAGATGGATTTCAGTCCCCCTGGATTGATTAACAGTAGCAAATCAAGAGAGGCTAACGTTATGTCTGACAAGAAGGATTTTACTGCGCGTGCTCGTCAGCAACTTGAAGACTGGGATTATCAGCTCGATCGCCTAACGGCACGACTGAATGATTTGCGTGATGAGTGGCGTGAAGATGCCAAGGAAAAGATTGCTGAAATGAAGCATCGCCGTAAAGAATTTGAAAACAAGCTAGAGCGGTTGGAGTCCCATAGCGATGATGCTTGGGATGATATCAAGACAGGACTAGAGCTTGCTTGGGATGGACTTAAAACAGGCTTTCTTGCCGCCAAAAATGAATTTGACGAGAATAAGAAAGATTGACGTTGATCGGTGCCGCAAGCCTCGCTTGTGGCACCATCTGAAGCCCTACCCCTACCCTTGCTCTGGCCGTCGGAATACGGGCCTTAATGCAGTGGATTGCGCCTCACAGTAACAATAACCGGCCACATCAAACTGGGTTAACTTTGCCGGATCCTTAAGGCCTTTCTTGATAATCCAGGCGGCCATTAAGCCCCGCGCTTTCTTGGCGTAAAAACTGATAATCTTATAGTTACCATTTTTTTCATCTTGGAATACTGGCTCAATGATTGTGCCAGCAACCGCTTTCTTTTTTACTGCCTTAAAGTACTCGTTGGATGCCAAATTCACTAACACATCAGTTTTGGCGTCTTTCATATCTTTGTTGAGCAATTCGGTAATGGTGTTGCCCCAAAAGGCATAGAGGTCCTTGCCACGCTCATTATCAAGCTTTGTGCCCATTTCTAGACGGTAGGCTTGCATTAGATCTAGCGGTCGAAGCACACCGTAAAGTCCAGATAACATTCGAAAACGCTGCTGCGCCTCGCTAAGCTGATGATCATTGAATGATTCAATGTCTAGACCTGTGTAAACGTCACCCTTGAACGCAAACGCCGCTGGCCGGGCATTTTTTTTGTTGAAGGGCCTCTCCCACAAGGAAAAGCGTTCTGCGTTAAGATGGGCAATTTTGTCACTAACCCCCATCAGGCTGCTGATATCTGCTGGAGAAAGCTGCCGCGCGCGCGCTATCAACGCCTCGCTATCATCAAGTAAGCGGGGTTGCGTGGTTTTTAATGCCGGTAATTCGCTTTCGTAATCAAGCGTTTTGGCCGGTGAGACAACAATCAACATGCCCTTCTCCTTTACATATGCCTTTGGGGATTATATGAATCAGGGATGGTCAGGTCTGCATCTACGGAGGATTAATGCGCCTATTGCTTATATTAACGGTGGTTATCGCGGTCTCTGCCCTGTTGTGGGGAAGCTGGCAATGGGGGCGCCGGCCGTTTTTGCTGACGGTCAGCCTGGTGTTGGCCGGCTTGATCACTCTCGGCGTTGGCGTTTGGCAAGACAGCATGCATGACCAGGTTCGTATGGCACCGGAAGGCATCGCACTGGCGCTCACGGAAATTCGCAATTCTGAATCCGGTGTTCGGCTCAGTGGCACCGTTCGCAATGAAGGTGCGCAGGATGTGGCAGCCCTGACCTTACGGGCTCAGGCACTGCATTGTTCGACCCAATCTAGCTGTGCGGTGATTTATCAGCAACCGATAACGCTGCAAATGTATTTACCTAAAGGAAGCGAATATCAATTTGCTGTCGTCAGCCGTCACCCCAAGGAAAACACCCCGGTGGATCGCTGGCAGCTGCGAGTAGTGGATAAGTTAGCCTATCCGAACCCCTGAAATTCGGTGCTGGCAAGATATGCGCTGAGTCGTCACAATGCGGCTTCCAAAATTCCAGGAGTCACTATGGCATCCTTGATTCCCGGCCAGCTCACCCCCATTGGCGACAATGCCTGGCGGATGCTGGCGCGCAACCCAGGCATGATGACTGGGCCAGGCACCAACAGCTACCTGTTTGGCAAGGACAGCCTTACCGTTATTGACCCTGGCCCCGAGGACCGGGAGCATTTGCAGTCATTATTGCAGGCTGCCCGTTCTCTGAACAAACCGATTACCCAGGTAATTGTGACGCATACACACCGTGATCATTCTCCCGGCGCACTAGCTCTAGTCGCCGCTACAGGGGCTCGCTGCCTTGGCCCTTGGGTGCCCGATGATGGGCTCCAGGACGAAAGCTGGGATGCAGATACCTTGTTGGCTGAAGGTGACACGGTAGACTGCGGCGGCGCCATGCTTACAGCCATTGAGACCCCTGGGCATGTGGGCAACCACCTCTGTTACCTGAGTGAGCAAGGCTTGCTGTTCACCGGGGACCATCTGATCCAGGGCTCTACCGTGGTGATCGCCCCCCCGTCCGGGTGCATGCAAGCCTATTTTGCTTCGCTGAGAAAATTGCAAAACCGTGGTATTAAGCTTATGGCGCCAGGCCATGGCGATGTCATCACTAACCCAGAAAAGATACTCATTCACACCCTCGCCCATCGCCAGAAACGCGAAGACAAGGTGCTCGACAGCTTGAGCAAAGACGCTCAGCCATTGGCAACATTGGTAACCGCGGTTTATGACGATGTGCCCGCCTTTTTACACGGGGTGGCCCAACTTTCGTTGAGCGCCCATCTGATCAAGCTGGCCGAGGATGGCAAGGCGGCTGAGACAACGAGCGGATGGGTATTGGCCGGTTGATGTGCGGGGGGGTGAGCCTCTGCTACCCACCACCGATGCCTTCTACAACCAGCCCTTGCGTTTGAAGTACCAATACGGCGCCATGCCGGACAACACCATCAAACCAATTGCCATGGGGTAGCCAAAGCGGAAGTCCAGTTCTGGCATAATGTCGAAGTTCATCCCGTAGATGCTGGCGATCATGGTGGGGGGCAGAAACACCACGGCGGCAATAGAGAATATCTTGATGATCTGATTTTGCTGAATGTTGATAAAGCCCTGGGCTGCATCCATCAGAAAGTTGATTTTGTCGAACAGGAAGGTGGTGTGTGACATCAACGTATCTAGGTCATGCTGAATTTCCGCACAGGTTCTCCGCCGAATTTTATCAGGGCGCACATAGCGCTGAATAAACGAGATAGAGCGCTGGGTATCCATCAAACACAAACGGATTTTCCCGTTAGTGTCTTCTAGCTGGGCCAGACGCTCAATGTCTTCTTCCAGTTTTCCGTTTTCTTCCTCCAGCACGCTGTAGCCGACTTTTTCCAAGTCTCGGTGTACGTCCTCAAGCGCATCCGCAAGATTTTCCACTTTTTGATCAAGTATACTTAGCAAAATATCCAAAGGCTGGGATACCTTGACCCAACCCCGGCGGACTCGCAGGCGCAATAAGCGGAAATCCGGTAACCGGGAATCTCGGAATGAGAGCAATCGCCCTTCTTGGACGATAAAAGCAACTGTGGAGGTCCGTGCCCGGCCCTCGGATTGGAACATAAACAAAGAGTGGACATGAAGCCCCTGCTCATCACTGAAAAAACGGGCGGAAGCTTCAATTTCTTCCATATCGTCGGAATCAGGTAGTTCGGTCTGGAGAAATTGCTGAACCAGGTTGCGTTCTGCGTCCTCGGCATCTACTAGGTCGATCCAGCTGCCTTCCTCAGATAAGGTAGGCATAGTGGCATTCACCTCTTTTTCTCGTAGAACACCATCTTCAATACGAAAAATATGCAGCATGATGTTTTCCTGATCATTCTTGCCGGCAATACGCCGTTTACATTTTGATAGAGCGGCTATGTACCCACCATCGACAGAACCAGAGCATCACCTACTCCGTAATCCCGCCAATGAGACTACTCCGGCTGGCGATGCCACATTGCATTACTGGTCAGGACTGATGGGACAATCACACGCTGACCATGCATTAATCACATTAAGCCAGGCGCTGGACTGGCGACAACCCAACATTACGGTGTACGGGCGGCAACACCCCGTCCCTCGCCTCACTGCTTGGCACGGTGATGCGGGCTTGCACTACCGTTACTCTGGGCACACACATATCGCCACAGGCTGGCTCGCCGCACTATTGCCAATTAAAGCAGAGATCGAACACATCACCGGTAAAACCTTCAATAGCGTGCTGGCTAATCGCTATCGCAATGGCGATGACTGTATGGGCTATCACAGTGACAATGAGCCGGAACTGGGCTGCACTCCTTGGATAGCCTCCTACAATCTTGGTGCCACTCGGGAGCTGACCTTTCGCCCCAAGAGCCCTGGTGGGCGACGACAATGTTTCAGTCTGCCACTACATCATGACAGTCTGTTGTTGATGTCGCCGCAGGTTCAGGCCGGATTTGAGCACGCGCTACCCCGCCGTCGAAACTGTCCTGATCCGCGCATTAACCTGACTTTCCGGTTTATTGTTGATTAAACACAGACAAACACCTGGTTAGGTAAAAAACAGGTAGCTCAAGAAAATTGCGCTAATCAAGCCGGCAGCATCCGCTGCCAGCCCACACCATAACGCATAGCGAAAATCCCTAATGCCCACGCTACCGAAGTAAACGGTAAGCACATAAAAGGTGGTTTCTGTGGAGCCTTGCATGACCGCGGCCATTCGCCCTGCTAGCGAATCCACACCATGGGTTTGCATCACGTCCACCATGGCAGCCCTTGCGCCGGAACCACTTAAGGGCTTGAGCAAGGCCACGGGCAATGCATCTACAAACCGGGTATCAAGACCAAGGGCAGCAACGCCCACTCGAATGCCTTCCAGAAGCAATCCGAGTACACCCCCCGCTCTAAGCATGGCAATTGCGGTCAGCATAGCTACTAGGTAAGGGATGATTTTTACTGCTAGGGTAAAGCCCTCCTTGGCGCCCTCCACAAACGCATCATAGCTATCTACCCCAGAGCGCCAGGCGGCAATAAAGAACACAGCTAGCACCAGTAGCAGGATGCCGTTGCCTAGCAAGCTGGCAAAGGTATTGGCCGTTTCAGCAGGTGCGACCAAAACGATGGCACCCAGCAGGGCCAAAACGGCTAGCCAGATGCCCGCCACCGCCAATAACAACGGGCTCGCTAGCGGTAATTTCTGTACCCTCGCGGTAACAATTACGCCGATCAGCGTAGAGATCGTCGTTGCCATTAATAAGGGCAAATACACTAATGCGGGATCGGCGGCGCCTTGTTGCGCACGGAATAACAGCACCGTAACCGGCACCAGGGTCACCGATGAGGTATTCAGCACCAGAAACATGATCTGGCTGTTGGTGGCTTGGCGCGGGTTGGGATTGCCTTCTTGTAGAGACGCCATGGCTTTGAGCCCCAGCGGCGTGGCGGCGTTATCAAGCCCTAACATATTCGCCGCCAAGTTCATGGAGACCGGTGCCGCAGATCCGGGAGAGCGTGCAATCCCGGGCATCAACCGAACCATCACAGGGGTCACCCAGGTGGAAACGCGATGAGCAAGCTGGCTGGCTTCTGCTAACCGGAAGAGGCCGCTCCATAATGCTAGAACGCCAATTAGCCCCAAGCTAACATCAACCGCCAAATTGGCTGATTCCCACAGGGCGTTGATAAGACGCCCTGGCGCCTCTATATCACCGGTAAGGAGCTGAACCACAGCCCCAGCAATGCCTACAAGGAAAAACAAGCTGAACAGTCTGTGCAAAGTATCTCCCGTGCGCTAGGGTCATAGAATTGCGCCGACAAACGGCGTTAGCAGCACTGCAATTTCGTGCTATCACGATAGTCTACATCGATTACCCGCATTCAACCCTGAATGACCGCTTAGCGGTGGTCGGCTATACTGAAAAAAACTGTTTGAGAGCCAGCATGTCATTACTCCGTAAGCTATTCCCTCTTGCGCTAGCCCTGTTACTGTTGGGTGGAGCAATCAAGGGTGGTAGCGCATTACATTCCAACTCGCCTGAGGTCCAGGGCGACCTGAAGCCGACGGAACAGCAGCTGGAAGCCGCTGAAGAGATCGCCGACAAACTCAAGAATCACTACCGTCAGCTTGATTTTGATGATCAGCTCTCGGAGCAGGTTCTGCAGCGTTACCTAGAAGACCTGGACCCTAATCGGTTGTATTTCCTGGCATCAGACATTGAAGACTTCGAGCGTTATAGCCATATTTTGGACGATCAACTGCGCAAAGGTCAGCTTGAGGGCGGATATACGATCTTTAATCGCTTCCAGAAACGACTGGAAGATCGGCTTACCTGGTCTCTGGAGACGATCGCCAATGACCTGGAGTCACTGACATTTGATGCTGAAGAATCGGTGCGTGTTGATCGCGAAAACGCGCCTTGGGCGAAAGATGAGGCCGCTCTTGATGAAATATGGAAACGCCAGTTAAAGAATGCGGTACTGTCCATGCGTCTTAACGATTCCAGCGCCGAAGACATCGAAACCCGTTTAACGCGTCGTTACGAGAGCCAACTCAAACGCATCAAGCAAAATACTCCGGAAGATGTCTTCCAAGTGTATATCAATGCACTTACGCAGACGTTTGATCCACATACCACCTATTTCACCCCACATAATTCGAAGAATTTCGACATCAGTATGAGCCGTTCCCTGGAAGGCATTGGGGCCGTGCTGCAGTACGAAGATGGCTACACTAAAGTGGTTCGTCTGGTGCCTGGTGGCCCTGCCGCTAAAGGCGGGCAGCTAAAGCCTGCGGACCGTATTGTTGGTGTATCCCAAGAAGAGGGAGATCCGGTACCGGTGATCGGTTTGCGTTTGGATGAAGTGGTCGATCAGATTCGTGGCCCTAAGGGCACCAAGGTTAATTTGGAAATTATTCCGGCGGGTAGCGCAAGTGAACACGACACGCGCACCATCAGTATTGTCCGTAACAAGGTGGTACTGGAAGAACAAGCAGCCAAGAAAGACATTATCCAGATTACGCGAAACGGCCAGGATCTAAAGTTAGGGATCATCGAAATTCCCGCTTTTTATCTCGATTTCGATGCGTACCATCGCGGTGATCCGAAATACACCAGCACCACCAGTGACGTGGCAAAACTATTGGTAGAGCTGCGTAAAGAAAACATTGATGGTTTAGTTATTGATCTACGTAACAACGGTGGCGGCTCTTTGTTAGAAGTGAACAAGCTGGTTAGCTTATTCATTAACAGGGGCCCTACCGTTCAGGTGCGAGAATCCAGCGGTCGGGTCAGTATTGAGGGTGATAAATTTCCAGGGGTTCTTTTTGCTGGCCCCATGGCGGTAATTGTGAATCGGTATAGCGCGTCCGCATCGGAAATTTTTGCTGGCGCCATGCAGGACTATGGCCGCGCCATCATTGTTGGCGATCAAACTTATGGTAAAGGTACGGTGCAAACCTTGTTGGACCTTAATCATGGCAAACTGAAAATGACCAATGCAAAGTTCTATCGTGTTTCCGGCTCCAGCAACCAGAACCTTGGGATTGTGCCAGATGTGGAGTTACCATCATTAGTAGATATGGACGATGTGGGGGAAAGTTCTTTGCCCAACGCTCTGCCTTGGGATGAAATTAAATCAGCAAAGTATCAGCGTGTTACGGACCTTGTACCTTTTCTGCCACAGCTTCGCGCGCAGCACGAGAAACGTACGGATAACGATCCAGAGTTCGTCTATGTGCACTCCCTGCGTAAGCTCCTTGACGTTAACCGTAACCGCACGGAGCTATCATTGAACGAAGAAGTACGGACGCGAATGCAGGCTGAGTTTGACAAAGAGCGCCTAGCGATCGAAAACAGTCGCCGCCAGGCCCGCGGTGAAGAGCCGCTAGAAAGTATTCAGGCGTTACGCACCCTAGAAGAGCAGCGAGCACTGGATCCGGAAAGTCATGATGAGGCCATGAATGAAGACCCTTATATACGCGAGACCGGGGAGATTTTGGTCGATTACATGGGCTTGCTGAAAGAAAATCAGGTCGCTCGTAAGGAGTGAAGTGATAGCCTTTGTTAAATACAAACCGGCCTTCGTGCCGGTTTTTTTTATGGCTCTAGCAGATTTTAAAAGACTGCTCACTCACATAAATCTGCCTAGAGCCTAGAACCTTAAACTGACCCCGGTAAGCTTTGCGCTGCATCTGCCACACTTTCCAGCAAGGTATTGATCAGCCACTGAGGGGCATCCAGTGGCAAATCATGGCCGGCTTCTGTATGAACTTTAAGCGGCAACTGCCAGGCTACGGCTAGGCTGCGTGAGCAGCTGGGGCCGACCAAACGATCTCCTCCGCCATTAATAATGACCACGGGTACACTACTGGGTAGTGCCGCGGGGGCGCGAAAACGTATGGCTGCCAGCAATTGGCGCAGGCTATTCCCCAGAGAAACCGGCTGAGACACGGCATAATCGCGCCACTTATCCGCAAGGGCACGGAGGTAGTCTTGGCTGCGCATATTAGAGGTAATTTCCAGAATCGCGCTTTCTTTTTGCAATGCGTTTCGACTAAACACCGCGTCCTTGAGAAGTCTGCGGTAGTTGGCCGGACGAAGACGTTGCCAGAACGGGCTATATCGGCTTGCACTGGTATTGATTAGGGCTGCAAACGCCACCTCATGGGGCGCTTGACATAGCCACTGCACAGCCACCATTGCACCCAATGACAGTGCCACAACGTGGTAAGGCCCTTGATGGCCCTGCTTCTGAAGTTGCCCTCGGGCATGGGCAACCATGTCTGCAATGCGTGTAGGGCTGTTTTCCTGGCAAAATTCACCGTTGCCCGGCAAATCCAACGTTATCACGCTATCTTGCGGTACTGCCGCCTGAAAATGAGCGGGAAAACCCTCCCAATGCCGCTTTTCACGAACCAAGCCACGTAGTAACACCCACGTCCTCGCCATTTGATCTCTCCTTAGGACAATGACCCGCTTTATAATAAAGGCTAGAATGCCACCGGAGTTCTGGATGGCAAATGGAGTTTCCTCGCGACTATGGCACGTAAAACGGTAAAACGGGTTAAAACAGGCTCAGTGGAGCGACGATTCTCAATGGCCAAGGCCGGCTTTATGGCTGGCGCCAAATACGCTACAGCCAGTGCAGGAACACTGTTCACTGCAAAAGATAAGCGTGGCGAGCGGCGCAAGGAAATCCTTTCTGCTCGCGCTCAGGAGCTAGTGGAAGAGCTGGGTAGCCTGAAAGGTTCTGTGGTTAAGATTGGGCAGATGATGGCGTTGTTTGGTGAACACTTCCTGCCGGAAGAGGTGACAACCGCCCTGCATACCTTGGAAAACCAGACAACCGCACTGGAATGGCCTGCCATTGAACGTCACCTCAAGCGGCAGCTGGGCGAGGTTAAGCTGGCTGAGCTTGAGGTTGAGCAACAACCGCTGGGGGCGGCGTCTTTGGCGCAAGTGCATAAAGCTGTGCGCAAATCAGATGGCAAAGAGCTATGCCTGAAGATCCAATATCCGGGCGTGGCAGATGCCATTGATTCGGACATGCGTGCTCTGGTTCGCTTGCTGAAATTAAGCCGACTGGTGCCTATCACTGAGCAGTTCAACATGTGGTTGGATGAGGTACGCGAGATGCTCAAGCGGGAAGTCGATTACGATCTCGAAGCCCATACCACCCGCCATTTTCGCCATGCTCTGGCCGAGGACACGCGTTTTGTGGTTCCAGAAATTGTTCCAGAGTTCTCTACCCACAACATCATGTGCATGACGTTTGAACACGGGATAAGCGTGAATGACCCGGCTGTGCTTGAGCTATCCCAAGCTCGGCGAAACTTTATCGGCCGCGCGATTATGGAGTTGTGCTGTCGTGAAGTGTTTGAATGGAACAAGATGCAGACTGACCCGAACTTCGGTAACTATTTATTGCGCATAGGAGAAACCCCGGAGCAAGACCAGGTTGTCCTGCTCGACTTCGGCGCTATCCGGGATTTTGATAATGAAGTGCTGGGGCCAGGCCGAGAGATGATTCGCGCCTCCTTCTATCATGACACCGATCGACTAATCCGAGCACTCAACGCTCTCGACTTCCTTGCGGGTAATACTCCGCGCAAGCTGCTTGAGGAGTTCTCCGAGCTCTGTTTTGAGGCAATCGAAGTCCTGCAAGACCCTGATCGCTACCCTCCCCCTGCATTCGTTCTAAACGAGAATGGCGAGTACTGCTGGGGCAAAAGCGACCTGCCAAACCGGATTATGAACCGCGCGGGACGCAATGCTTTGTCCGTGCATTTTGATGTGCCGCCTAAAGAATTCATCTTTTTAGCTCGCAAGCTACTGGGGGCATACACTTTTTTGCACGTTATTGAATCTGAAGTCCGAGGCAACACTATTCTGGAGCCTTTCATTCACATGCAGGAAGAGGATGACATTGCCTTGGTCAAACAGAAAACAGTCACTCCGGGTGGCTAATTTGCGCCATGGTCTAGCTAGCCCTCCCTAGGGCTGGCAAAACGCGTATTTATCAGCCGCTTATCGGTGCGATAACCATTTGTCATTTGCCAAGCTGGCACGTGCACAATAAGGTTAGCACCCTGCTCATCGGCCGGTTCACCTGAACCGGCCGTTTTTCGAGGCTTTCAGAGGTTTTGGGTTGCCAATACCATCCTTTGAACAGCCAATTATTTGCGAACCACAGACGGGGGTAACGCAGGTGATTATCGGTGTTCCCAAAGAAATCTGCCCTGGCGAGCAGCGCGTTGCTTTAACGCCTGCCAATGTCAGCGCACTGCTTAAAAAACAAGGTGTCGAGATCATCATCGAGCGCGGAGCTGGCGATATTGCTGGCTATCCGGACAGTGCATATGAAGCTGCCGGTTCCAAGCTGGTTGATCGCGATGAGGTGTTCTCTTCCGCTCAAGTTGTTCTGCAGGTACAAACGCCCGGCAGTAACATCAAGAACGGTGACGAGGATCTGACTAAATTGAAGGAAGGCCAGATATTGATCGGCATGACCGATCCACTGGCTAACCCACAATTTGCCCAATCCCTGGCTGAGAAAAAAGTATCCGGTTTGGCGCTTGAACTGGTGCCGCGTATTACCCGTGCTCAAGCCATGGATGTACTGTCTTCCATGGCCATGATCGCCGGTTATAAGTGTGTACTGCTGGCCGCTACAGAGTCTGCACGCATGTTCCCCATGAACATGACCGCTGCCGGGACCATGAAGCCGGCACGCGTACTCATTATGGGTGTGGGCGTTGCCGGCCTGCAGGCCTGTGCCACGGCCAAGCGCTTGGGTGCCGTCGTTGAAGCCTACGACGTACGCCCGGCTGCCCGCGAACAGATTTTGTCGGTCGGCGCCAAGCCGGTCGAGTTGGATCTGGACACTGGTGAAGCCGAAGGCTCTGGCGGTTATGCCAAGGCCCAAGGTGAAGATTTCCTTAAGCGTCAGCGTGAGCTAATGACCGAAGTGGTTAAGGAAATGGACGTCATTATCACCACCGCCGCTATCCCTGGCGCCAAGAGCCCGATTCTGGTTACCGAAGACATGGTGAAAGCCATGAAGCCCGGTTCCATTATTGTGGACATGGCCGCAGAACGTGGTGGCAACTGTGATCTGACCGAATCCGGTAAGACCGTCGTGAAACATGGCGTAACTATCATCGGTCCAGAAAACGTGCCCTCCACGGTCGCTTTCCATGCCAGCCAGATGTTCGGCAAAAACATGGAAAACTTGCTTAACTTGCTCATCGATGATGAAGGCAAGCTGCAGCTAGACTTCGAAGATGAAATCGTTGCTGAAACCGTGATCAGTCACGAAGGCGACGTTCCCCAGCCTCGTTTGCGCGATCTTCTCGGCCTCCCCGCTCTGGCCAAACCTGAGCCGGAAGCCACTGAAGCCACGCCCGACGCGGCTAGCAAGGAGGAAAAGTAATGGATCCTGTAGCCAATCTTACCTTGTTTGTGCTGGCGATCTTTCTCGGCGTGGAATTGATCACCAAAGTGCCGCCCACCCTGCACACTCCGTTGATGTCCGGCTCCAATGCGATCTCCGGTATCACCATTGTGGGTGCGCTGGTTGCCGCTGGCTCCGAGGGCAGCACGCTGGTTAGCGTACTCGGTTTCATCGCGGTGGTGCTGGCCACGATTAACGTGATTGGAGGCTTCATGGTCACCAATCGAATGCTGGCGATGTTCAAGAGGAAGTAAATCATGCACGTTTCTCAGAACTGGATTGATATCGCCTACTTGATTGCTGCCTGCCTGTTTGTGCTAGGCATCAAGGGGCTGACCAAGCCAAAGACTGCAGTACGCGGTAACATGCTGGCGGCAGCCGGTATGGGCGTGGCTGCCGTGGTAACACTGCTCAATGAGCGCATCGTTACCTATGAAGTGATCATCGCTGGCGTCGTTGTCGGTGGCCTGATTGGTGCCATTATGGCCAAGAAGGTACAGATGACGTCCATGCCGCAAATGATCGCCCTACTTAACGGTTTTGGTGGCGGCGCCTCCTTTGCTGTTGCCTCAGCTGAATTCTTCAGCACAAGTAGCTCCCACGATGCTGTGTCCATGATCGCCATAGGCGCAGCTGTATTGATCGGTGCGGTCACCCTGACAGGCTCCTTGGTGGCTTTTGCCAAGCTACAAGAGCTCATCAGCGGGCAGCCTATGGGCTTCCCCGGCATGAAGCTGCTCAATGCCATCTTGTTTATCGGGTCGATCGTTGGCATCGGTTACTTGGTGGCCAACCCGGGCAGCGAAATGGTTCTCTGGGCTCTGGTGGCTGCGGCCATGTTGCTGGGACTGTTCCTAGTGCTGCCAATTGGTGGTGCGGACATGCCCGTTGTGATTGCCCTGTTGAACTCCTATTCCGGTGTGGCCGCAGCAGCGGCGGGCTTCATCATGGGCAACAGCGCCTTGATCATCACCGGTTCTCTGGTGGGCGCATCAGGTCTAATCCTGACCAGTATCATGTGTAAAGCCATGAACCGCTCCCTCACCAATGTTCTCTTTGGTGTAATGGCAGAAGCTGGCGAAGCCATGGACGCAGACGAAGTCTACGCCGGCAAGGTGAAGTCTACTTCTGCAGAGGAAGTCGCGATGATGCTCGAAACTGCACGTCGCGTGGTCATTGTTCCAGGCTTTGGCTTGGCGATGGCGCAGGCGCAACACGCCGTGCGTGAAATGGCAGACACTCTGGAAGCCGCTGGTATTGAGGTTGAGTACGCCATTCACCCGGTAGCCGGGCGTATGCCTGGGCACATGAATGTTCTGCTAGCAGAAGCTGAAGTGCCATACGATCAGCTCAAGGATATGGACCAGATTAACCCGACCTTTGAGCAGACGGATGTGGCAATCGTGCTGGGCGCCAATGACGTGACCAACCCCATGGCCCGCGAAGATAAAGGCAGCCCGATTTACGGCATGCCTATCCTCAACGTGGATAAAGCCAAGACTGTGGTTGTGGTAAAACGTTCTCTGAGCGCCGGTTTTGCCGGCCTGCCCAATCCATTGTTTGCCAAAGACAATACTCTGATGTTGTTTGGTGATGGTAAAGGTGCCGTGCTCGATATTACCACGGCCTTGAAAGAAGGCTGATTAATCGCCTTTGCAGAAAAAGGAGCCTTCGGGCTCCTTTTTTTGTTCATCGCGGAATTGCGATAAGCGCGATTTTGATTTTCATGGTGAAGTCGTCGTTAGTGTCTTAAGCAGTCAGTCATTCCCCTGGCATGCTGAAATATTACCGCCCCTGCCTGCTGGTGAACTCACAGTGCCTGAGGCGGGAATAGAGGAAAAAATCTTCAGCGTCTCGGTGCACACCGCCGCCGTCTCAATAGCACCTCAGTCAAGAGCGCAACTTAGAATAAAACTCAGGTTCGAATACCCAAGGGTAGATGCATGACAGCGTGCATCACGGGGTTGGTGGCGGTTACACCGATATGCGTAACTTGGCTTGGGGTTAGCTGAGGCTAATTCAGGGGCGGAGAAACGGCATGGCTGGGGATAAATGTTCCCCGCCATATCAAACGTAGCATTTGATATGGCGGCAGTACGGTTGCTGCGTTACTTGATCGCAATCAACATTGTACCGCCGCCCTACTCATTTCTTTTTAATCCGTGGCGAGCAAAAAACAACCGGTGTTGGCGTTTTTCTAACGCTTGGAACGGTGCTACAGAAGTGAGTAAACCACGCCTACAGAAAAGGTATGGTCCGTTTCATTGGTTCCCGCAGGTGCCGAAGAGTCGTTCTCAAGCAGATGGCGTAGACGTAACGCGAAACGGGTGTTGATTGCCGTGGTCAGAGAGGTTTCCGCCCGGGTATCCGCTCCATCACCACCAACCTCTGTGGAAAGATCTTCCTTGAAGGTGGTGTTGTCGCTTACCTTAAGCTCATACTTGATACCGACGCGTGCGATGGCATTCTCTTCGGAGTCGTGGCAGCTCATATAGCTGTCCTGAGGCTCCAAACACTTTATTCGATAACCTGGACCGATTTCCGCATCCAGAGTCTGCCGATCCGAATCAACCCACCGACGCCCCACACCGATGGCATAACTGGCTTCGTAGTGATAACCCGAAAAATTATCTTTTTGGTAGGTCAGCACATTGAACAGGTAGTTCTTGGCATCTTCACCGAGTTTGCGGTCCAACTTGTAGGAAGCGAAGTAGTTCTCATCCGTACGGTTATATTCTTCCGTATCAGGATCTTCTTGCTTCTCGTTATTGGCATCAGCCTTGAAGGTATGCCGCCATTTCTCGCTGTCCCGGGCCATGTTGACATTGGCATTGGTAGAGTCGGAATTGGTGTTACCGCGCTTGAATAGCAGCCCGACACCAATGTCGCCAGACCATTTGCTAACTTCACTACCCTTATCGGCAGCTGCGTCTTGCGCAGCTACAGAAACCGCCGGAAGTCCGGCGGTTAGCAGCATGGCAGCGATTGTCTTACTGCGCATGAATAACTCCTTAGTCATTTTTGTCTAGATGTACGTCCATCTGTGGGAACGGAATGCCAATCCCTGCTTCGTCAAAGCGAAGTTTCGCCGCTTCTGTGGTGTCCCACAGAACTGGCCAGTAATCCGCGCTATTTACCCAGGGGCGGCATAGGAAATTAACTGAGCTATCCGCCAGCTCACCTACCACAATAGTTGGGGCTGGATCCTTCAGAACACGCTCATCCGCAGCAAGAATCTCTTCAAGCACCTTTTTCACCACAGAAAGATCAGCATCGTAGGCAACACCGAAGACCATATCCACACGGCGGGTCGGTTTTTCGGAGTAATTGACGATATTACCGGACATGATTGCGCCGTTAGGGACAGTAAGTACTTTATTGTCCGGGCTGTTCATGATGGTTGCGAAAATGCGGATTTCTTTAACGGTACCAGAAGTTCCCCCTGCTTCAACGTAATGGCCCACGCGGAACGGCTTGAACAGGATAAGCATCACGCCGGCAGCAAAGTTACCCAGAGAGTCTTTCAATGCCAAGCCAACAGCCAAGCCGGCAGCACCCAAAATGGCAACTAGCGAGGTCGTTTCAATGCCAAGCTGATCTAAAGACGCAATAACAACGAAAACAAATAACAAGATATGAACAATGCGCCCTAAGAAGGTGGCGACCGTTTCATCCATTCGTTTGTTTAGTAGTTTTTGCACCCAGTGACTTAGCCGAGCAACCACCCAGCTACCAACAATGAAAATTACCAGTGCGGCGGCAATGCTCCAGGCATAGGGCACCAAGTTTTCATTGGCAAAGGTTTCTAGTTGCGACAGATATTGATCCATTAAGCGTACTCCTCATCCAGTGATGCGCAATTATGCCCATTCCTACAGCAAGCCCAAGTGCGAAAGCTGCTGGCATACAGGTTTTTACAAAGATTTCATCTGCCAGATTCAAAGGCCAACCTGCCAACCCTGGACCCAGCCTGCTCAATAATGAAAGTAAATAGTCCGCATGGCCAGTCTCGAAGGGGGTTGAGCCGGCTTTATCATGGTCTTTTCCAGGATAAGGCACCACAGATTGGGTATCTGGCCCTTGCCCCGGTATAATGCACGCCCCAATTTCCCGCCTTTGCTGGAGCCATCAATGTCACAGAACTCGCGTGCTCAACTCACTGCCCAACTTAAAGAACGGATTCTGATTCTTGATGGCGGCATGGGCACAATGATTCAGCGTTGCAAATTCACTGAAGAAGAGTTTCGTGGTGCCCGATTTGCTGATTGGCCTAGCGATCTGAAGGGGAATAATGACCTGCTCAGCATGACCCAGCCTGAGCGGATCAAAGCGTTGCACAAAGGCTACCTTGATGCTGGCGCGGATATCATCGAGACCAACTCGTTCAACTCCACGTCTATCGCCATGGCCGATTACGACATGCAAGATCTGGCCCGTGAGATTAATGTGGCCTCCGCTCGCGTTGCCCGCGAAGCGGCAGACGAAGCATCCACCCCGGATAAGCCTCGCTATGTGGCCGGAGTGCTTGGCCCCACTAACCGTACGGCCAGTATTAGTCCCGATGTGAATGATCCCGGCTACCGCAATACCCATTTTGATGCCTTGGTAGAGGCATACCTAGAAGCTTTGGATGGGTTGGTAGAAGGCGGTATCGATATGGTGCTAATCGAAACCATTTTCGACACTTTGAATGCTAAGGCCGCAGTCTTTGCGGTGGATCAGTATTGCTACGAAAACAACTTGGACTTGCCGGTGATGGTGTCCGGGACGATCACCGATGCGTCTGGCCGTACCCTCACGGGGCAAACTACTGAAGCGTTCTACAACTCCCTACGCCATGCTCGCCCGATCAGCTTCGGCCTCAATTGTGCACTGGGCCCCATGGAGCTGCGCCCCTATATAGAAGAGCTCTCGCGTATCTCCGAGACCTACGTGTCTGCTCACCCTAATGCGGGCTTGCCTAACGAAATGGGCGAATACGACCTGGACCCTGCCACCATGGCTAAAGAGGTCCGCGCTTGGGCTGAGAAAGGTTTCCTGAACATAATTGGTGGCTGCTGCGGTACTACACCAGAGCACATCGACGCCATGGCCAAAGCAGTTGAAGGGCTGGCGCCACGCCCGTTACCTGAGATTGAAGTGGCTTGTCGCCTTTCCGGTCTAGAACCCTGCACAATCGCCAAGGACTCCCTGTTTGTAAATGTAGGCGAACGAACCAATGTGACCGGCTCCAAGCGTTTTCTGCGCCTGATCAAAGAAGAGGATTACGATGCAGCCTTGGACGTGGCTCGCGATCAGGTAGAAAACGGCGCCCAGATCATCGATATCAACATGGACGAAGGGATGCTGGAGTCCGCTGAGTGCATGGTGAAATTCCTCAACCTTGTGGCCTCAGAGCCGGAAATTTCCAAAGTGCCGATCATGATCGATTCCTCCAAATGGGAGGTGATCGAAGCTGGCCTGAAGTGCATACAAGGCAAGGGAGTGGTGAATTCCATTTCAATGAAGGAAGGCGAGGCTGCCTTTCTTCATCAAGCTCGATTACTGCGCCGCTATGGTGCGGCGGTTATTGTCATGGCTTTCGATGAGGAGGGCCAGGCAGATACCCGTGAGCGTAAGGTGGAGATCTGCACCCGTGCATACAAGCTGCTCACTGAGGAAGTGAACTTTCCGGCTGAAGACATCATCTTCGACCCCAACATCTTTGCTATCGCGACGGGCATTGAAGAGCACAATAACTATGCCGTGGATTTCATCGAAGCGGTGGCTGACATCAAACGCACTCTACCCCACGCGATGATTTCCGGCGGGGTGTCCAATGTGAGCTTTTCGTTCCGAGGGAACGATACCGTCCGCGAGGCGATTCACGCGGTGTTCCTCTTCTATGCCATCAAGAATGGCATGGACATGGGTATCGTTAACCCTACCATGCTTGCTATTTATGCCGATATCCCAGAAGAATTACGCAACGCGGTTGAAGATGTCGTCCTTAATCGCAATGAAGACGCCACCGAAGTGTTGCTGGACTTGGCAGAAAAATACCGAGGTAGCGGTGCCGAAAAAGTTAAGAAAGAAGATCTTGCCTGGCGTGAGTGGGAAGTAGAAAAGCGCCTTGAGCACGCCTTAGTCAAAGGCGTTGCTGATTATGTGGAAGAAGATACCGAGCTGGCCCGTCAGAACGCTACGCGTCCACTCCATGTGATTGAAGGCCCTCTCATGGACGGCATGAACGTGGTTGGTGACCTGTTCGGCGAAGGCAAGATGTTTCTCCCCCAGGTGGTGAAATCCGCCCGGGTCATGAAGAAGGCTGTGGCTTACCTGTTGCCTTTTATGGAAAAAGAAAAAGAAGAAATGGGCACCCAAGATGAAGCGAACGGCAAAATCTTGATGGCCACCGTGAAAGGTGACGTACATGACATTGGCAAGAACATTGTTGGTGTGGTGCTACAGTGCAACGGCTACGACGTAGTGGATATGGGCGTGATGGTGCCCTGCGAGAAGATCCTTGAGACTGCGAAAGAAGAGAAGGTCGATATCATTGGCCTGTCCGGGCTAATCACGCCGTCACTGGAAGAAATGGTCCATGTGGCCAGCGAAATGCAGCGCTTGGGCATGGACCTACCGCTGATGATCGGTGGGGCGACTACCAGCCGCATTCATACTGCAGTAAAAATAGACCCAGCCTACGACCAGGCCGTAGTGCACGTGGCGGATGCATCCCGTGCGGTAGGCGTGGCGTCCAAGTTGCTATCCAAGACCGCTAAGCCGGAATATGTTGCCGAAATCAAAGAAACCTACGAGACGCTCCGTGTTCGACGTCAGCAACAGCAAGTGGACCGCAGTTTAATCTCCATTGACCAGGCAAGGGAGCACCGTTTTCAACCCGACTGGAGCGATTACACACCTCACGAACCGAAAGTTAAAGGTTTGAAGGTTTTAGATGATTACCCACTGGAGGATCTGGTTCAGCGGATCGACTGGACTCCTTTTTTCCGCGCCTGGGAATTGGCTGGCAAGTTTCCACGCATTCTGGAAGATGAAGTGGTTGGTGTTGAAGCGACAAAGCTCTACCGTGATGCCCGGGAAATGCTTGATAAAATAGTTGAAGAAAAGTGGCTAACTGCCCGCGGGGTAATAGGTTTTTGGCCTGCCAACTCTAAAATGGATGATATCGAACTATACCGTAATCCCGGTGATAGTGAGGCCTTCATGACCCTCCACCATCTTCGCCAACAGTTGGATCGGAGCAAGAACAACAAGCCTGATTACTGCTTGAGTGACTTTATCGCCCCCAAGGAAACCGGGCTCACCGACTGGCTAGGCGGTTTTGCAGTAACCGCAGGCATTGGCATCGACGAGCATGTGGCCCGATTCGAAGCGGACCACGATGACTATTCCGCCATCATGCTTAAAGCCTTAGCGGATCGACTAGCCGAAGCGTTTGCCGAGCGTCTACATGAAAAAGTGCGTAAAGATTACTGGGGTTACGCCAGTGATGAAGCACTGAGCAATCAGGACATGATCAGCGAGAAATACCAAGGCATCCGCCCTGCTCCAGGCTACCCCGCCTGCCCTGATCACACAGAGAAAGCCCTGTTGTGGGAGTTGCTTGATCCTGAAACCCACGCCGGGATGACACTCACGGAAAGCTACGCCATGCTCCCAACTGCGGCGGTATCTGGGTGGTACTTTTCACACCCAGAGGCTAAATATTTCGGCACGGGTAAGCTGGCGAAAGATCAAATGGATGATTACGCGGCACGTAAAGGCATGTCTCGCAAAGAAATCGAGCGAATGGTGCCCCATCTGCTCGGGTACATGGACGAAAATTAAGTCTACTGACCGCACACCACCGCATCGGTCCGCCACATGGCGGACCCTGTAGTGGTGTTATCAGTCAAATTTCAATCTTCTTTGGGCAACTCAAATCGCGGTTCCCATTCCTCTGCGTCGATCACCTCTCGGTAAGCATGCCAGGTAGCAAAGCCAAGTACCGGTAGTAGCACCAATAAACCTAGATATGCTGTTAACAGCCCGACCAATAGGCAACCCCCAATCAAGCTGGCCCAGATAAATAGAGGTAGCTTATTCCGTAATACCGCATTTGTACTCGTGATAACCCCCGTGACCATATCGGTCTTGCGATCCATAATCATGGGCAACGAAAAGGCACTAACCGTGAAAACGATGGCGCAAAATAACGCTCCTACGCTACTGCCGACTCCAAAAAAAAGCAGCACATTTTCCAAATGCCACTCGTTCACCGGGTAAAAGATATAGATCAAATTAGCGGCCCTGGCCCACACCAAAAATACCACCACCAGAATGACCGTAAAGGTCAGGGCATCCCCCAAGCATGAACGTGCCTGCTTCAGACTTTCTGACAGGCTTGGTTGGCGGCCTTGTTGCAACTGGATACTAATGGCGTAAAGATTGAGTGCGAGTAGCGGCCCCAAGAACACAAAGCCTGAAAGTAGGCCAAGATACAGGCCCATATTGCCGAACCACCAGGTCGCGGCACTAATTAGGTAGCTGATAAAGACCATTATCGCGCCATAGAGCAGGCTTGGCCCCGGTGCATTAAGAAAGTCGCGCCACCCTTTGCGCAACCAACGCAGCGGTGCGGTGTTATCAATGCTGTGGCATGGAGCCACAAATGGCCGGGTATCTTCTTCTTGGGTCGGGGGTTGGGGCACGGCTCTCACCTCTCACCTTTAAAAGGAAAACAACCACTTACCTAGGCGAGCTTCTCGGCCTACCCAGGTTACTGCACAGTAACGTCATCGTTATTCATATCCGACGCCATGGCAAGCTTGCCATGGGTCGCGTCTAGAGTGCCCTGCAGCGCATCCTGAACACTATGCATCACGTCGCTGGCGCCCCAAATAGCGGGAATCCCATATGTCACAGCCAAGCTAGCCGCGCCGTTAGCAGGGTCCTGTTGGGCAATCACCAGCCCTGCTGCTTGTACCAGCCAGGGCAACCAAGCGGGATCGACCTCATCTACCACAACAATGTCGCCAGGCTGTACCTTGTTAAGGCACCAGGCACTGCACACACGGCGAATGGCACCTTCAGCAGAACCAGGCACCAGCGTCAGCCCACGTAATAGAGGGCTAAGACGCTGTCCGCCGCCAAAACCGTACCCTACTTGGTCCATCTTCCAGTCCGGCGCTCCCTGTAGGCCATCATCAAGGTAACGCAGTTTACGATCACCGATCACAGCTTTATTGGCGCTGGCAGGCAATGCTGATCCCATCCACAGCTGCCAAAGCTCATCAAAGTACAGAAAATGAATATCATCAAGGTGTTGTAGCGTCCCTTGCTCAACCGCAATAGCCGCCATGGAACGAAGTAGTTGCCGTAGACGATTACCAATAGCAAAACGCAGCCCGCGAGCGGTTCGTGCCATTTTAAATGCCTGCTCGTCCGCATCTGAGAGTTGCGCCAACGGGGCGTCGCTAACGATTCCCGGTTGTTGCAATCTATTAAGTGTAGACGCTTGAGCCGGCCCCTCATTCAAGGGGGCATGGACAGGATCAACACCCGGTCGTAATGCTGTATCACGTACCGAATCCACCTCGCCAGCCACCAGGGATTGCAGGGCCCGAAGTTCAGTAGGCGTAACCAGCAACGTCAAAGGCAGAGGCGCACGATAATCGACCAATGCATCTGCCAGCCTTAGGTAGGCAAGCTCACCTTCTACGCGGCTAAGGGACTCTCCCATGGCATCAAGGCGCATAAAAGCGCGCCATAGGCCCTCACGGGTTACCTCTGGTTGCTTCCACTTCTGCACATTCAGTGACAGCTGCAACAAGATCCAGCTCTGCCGCCATTGGTTAATGCTCTTAGAAAATGAGGAGCCTACCGTTTGTGGAGCAGATGCAGGGTCACATTCCAGAGATTGCCATGCTGGTGGCACAAATCGTGCGGCCCCTGGGTGTTCGCGCTGAAGCTCACGAAAGAACGCACAATTGGTGTAAATATGGCTATGTTGACGCCGGTAAGGTTCAACCTTGGCGAGCCCTTTCCACCCGGCACTTTCTACTAGCGGTTCCCAGAAGCCGGCTTTTAACCATCGCCCGGCCAGGGTATACCACAGAGGAGTTTCCACCTGATTGAAAAGCCCTACCCCAGCCCGGCGGGCCCAGGCTTCTTTGGGTACAGAGAGCGAACCTACAGGAAGGGTTTGCAACAGCCATAGTTGCTCACCATCAAAAACCCACTCTCCAGCCTGTGGATGTTTAAAATTATCTTTAAGCTGACGGTGAAGCCGACAAAAAAGGGCTTCACCGACCTGTTGGTTTAAAGGCAATTGAGCCTCAGGGGCATACACCAACCGGTCATTTTCATCGAAAATAAGCCGCTGACGTTCACTGTTACCACCTACGACTCCTTCAACCACCATATGCGGTAGATCTTGGCGCAAAGGGTGTCGGGTAAATAGCACGCCGGCAGCGTGTTGTTTTGGTAACGCTTGAATCACCACATGATCTGGCCCAGAAACACGCTGGAAAATGCGTTGAAGTGCCGCAGCGAGCGCTTCATCTGAATCCAGATTTAATAGGCTTTCTCGACGTGACTCCGGATTCATTGGCCCTTGTTGCAACACCCAGTAACGGTCGCCTGAAAACATGTGTGCCAAGGTAGCAAGCTGTTGCGTCAACGACTGAACAGAATTGCCTGTTATAACTTGACGACTAATGCGCCAACTTGGCGGAATAGGTAAGCCCATGGCAGCCCAACGCTGCAAGTTTTCGCCGCCCTCAATATCCGCAGTCAGTACTTCAATGCTCATTAGCCGTTTCTTATTTGTTTTGCCGATCGTTTGTCAGTTATCTGCTGGGTGCTGAAGCACTATGCGCGCTCCCCACAAACCGAACCAGTAAAGAACTGGCGTGAGCAGTAATGCTCCCAAAGCGATTACCATTGCAATGCCACCGAATAAAACCGGCGCTTTCATCAATGTACTCATCAGCGAATCTTGCCAATAGAAAAACCACTGATGGTCAGCGGGAAAGATCCAGAGGTGAAACTGATAGAAAACCTGGGTCGGGCCGGCAATCAACAACCACGCTAACATAGCCCCTAGAGTGAAAACAGTAATGCCAAGGCGCCACCGTATCGGTGGTGATTTCAGCCTGACATTTAGACAGGCTAAAGGTAACCAGAGCGCCAGCAATACGAAGAAAAGTATGCGGCCTCTATCAATAAAATCAGCCACATCCTGCAAGTGCTGAACTTCCGCATGGTGTAACAAAGGGCGTGGCTCTTTGCCTGGTGGTTGGTAGTCGATATCAGCCAGCCCCATGCCACCGTTATGGACCGCATCACGGATTTGTTCAAAAGCTTCCACGTGTTTCTCGGCGGGCAGCTGTTCAAAGCCAGCGTTAAAACGATTCTGAGGACCATAGACTTGTATATGGCTACCAATACCCAGAGTTTGGTACCAGAACCGATAACCATAATTTACCTGACTATAAAGCGCCCAACACAGTATTACGGCCAGCATAACGATCGTGACCGCATAGACAAACCACATAGCCGTGGCTGCGATCAGATTTGATCGACCGGTTTGGTTCATAACACCCTCATAACAATAACAGCATAATAAACAGAGTACCCAGCCACATGCGATCGCTGTTATAGCCTTAATTTTCTTTCGAGGGTATTTGCTCCCTGACGGGTTGCCAATCAATCTATAGTGACGACTCTATAGGGGTACAGTGCAGCACAGAGCAACACTGATTCGTTAGTGAAAAGACGGTAACGCCAGCGTCTCACAATGAGCTGCAAACGCTAAGCTTGCACCTGAATCGTTATTATGGGAACAGGGCTAACGCTACTGTTGACCACTGAGTCATGTCCCACATCCCGTTGATCCCAAGATGCCCATGTCACTATATCTACTCTAAGACTAGGCTAACCCGGCCGCGATTCAGCCGACGGCAGTGGCATTGCGCTCATGAGCAGGCCGGCTGCTTAGTACAGCTAAACGACAGAGATAGGCGTAGGGCCGTATAGCGATTACGGCCATCAACTCATTTTTTTGTGGCGCCTTACCGCTTACTTCTGCAGGGTCGCACGCACCGTAGCGGTACCCGATTTCTCACCAGGCGTCATTTCAAGGTTGCTTATCTGTATGCCGCTCTGCTGAAGCGATTGCAGCCAAAGTACCGTTTGAGAGGTTGCCTGATTTTCCATCTGGATACGCACGGCGCGATTACCATCCGGTGAAAAGCCTTTCAAAGTAAGGCCAAACTGATCAGCACTACGGCTCACGTTACCGGTCCAATTGCCGTTGGGTTGTGCTGACGATACATCGCTCCGCCGAGCCGCGATTACCGCTTCGCGATTGTCCTGGATCCACTGTAACGTCTGCTGATTGACCATAAATTGCTTCTTTGCCTGATCCCTGGCCGCGACCGACGGAGCCCAGAGCAACCAATACAGCAGCACCACAAACGCTACCACGGCCAATATTTTCAGGATGTGTTGTTCTCGGGGTTCTCTACTTTCGTACCACTGTACTGCCTGTTCTCGACGTTGAGCCGCCAGTTTCTTCAGTTCTGCTGCACTGCTCATCCCGGCTGCTCCACCTTGATTCGCGCGCTCACGCCCTGAGCACTATTGCGATAATTTGCTATTGAGGCGCGTGCTCCCTGTTTTTTGAGCGCATTCTGAAGTTGTTCCAGTTGGGCATAATCCTTAGCGCCAACATCCAATAGCAGCGTATTTTCACGTTGATCGTATTGCAGCCGCTTGGGGTCAACGTTTATCTCTTTCAACACTTGCGCCACTGGTCTCAGAAGTGGGAAGAAATCAGCCTGCCCCGACTTGCTACCGCCACCAAGGCGAGCAAGCCGGCCCTCAAACTGGCGACTCAGGGCCGCAGAGGCCTTATCACCGGGGAACAGGTTCTCGAATAGCGTCTGGGCATCGGCGAAAGTCGCTTCGGCCGCCTGATTATAACGCCACTGTTGCACCCAGATGGCCACCAGAGCCAGTACAAATACGGATGCAGCAAGAATGCCAAGTGGCTTCCAAGGAGCAAACGTTGTATTACTGCCTTTCTTTTGTTTTGGGGCATAGGGGCCTGTGAGTAATTCCTGCCCTGAACCGTTACGCAAGGCGTCAACAAACGCCGTTGGGCCGGATAACACCATAGGCTCATTGAGGCTGTCGCCAAACAGGGCCTGCACACCATCACGCTGCTGAGCATCAACCACTAGGCAACGATCTCGGTCTGCCATTAATAGCGTCTGATTTTCGTCCAACTCAGCAATCAGAGGTGCTTGACCCTGCAACCGCTCAGCGTCCACCTGCAGGGAGGTGATCAGTACGTCTTGTTCTGCGGCCCACCGTTTGAGTTGCTCGATAAATTGTCGAGCAATGGCGGTCACTTCATAGTCATCACCGCTGCCTTTGCGGGAAACAAACCACAGTGATTCAGGGTTGTCCAGCATCTGCTCTTCCAGCAAATACGGAAGAATGCGCTGCATATGACGTGCCTGTTTTCGGCTCAGGCTAACATGGGTTAGCCGGGCAAATGCTACGCTGACAATGACATGGAGGGTCTGGCCGGCAGACTGTTCCAGCGCTTCGCGCAGGCTCATGACCTGGACGTGTTCCGCAGGGTTTCGCTGCAACAGCACCGGATGTTCAAGATCCAGTTCCGTTCCCCCTGCACCGCTTAAATAAATCAGTGGAGCCTCTGCCACGCTGTTGTGTCCTTTGGTCGTTATATCCGCGTTATTATCTTTGCATGTGTCCGTCTGGCATGGCCGACGCTTAATGCACTTTCTAACAGCCTGCTCCGTTAGTCCAGTGTATCAAGACGAGCCTTGGGTCACATTGTAGAAGGGATTGCATGCCGGTTCGAGTGGGGTTAGCAATGGGCTGACCTGCCGACTAAATACTTCAGTGCTCTGCCCTTCACCATTGCGGCGGCGCAGCCGGCTTACTAGGCGACTTAGTTGTCCGTCGACCTCTACATCCACCATAACCTGAAAATACTCACTGCTGACACCGAGCAAGCTGCTTATCTGCTGCTTGATGTCGGGATCCATTTCGCTAAAAGGAGCAACCTGCATCAGGTCGCTAATGGCGTCAATCGGCTCCTGCTCCCGCTCTTTAACAATAGCTTGTGCCGCGGTATCACCCGCCGTGGCACCTAACACCGCATCCAGTACCTGAAGCGGTGCAGTATTAACGTTCAATGTTGTGCCCAATGGCAAAGCTGTAAACAAGCCCCAAATCATGCCGTCCTGGGGCTGGTTAGCTACCTGGAAGCTGAGCAAGGCACGCAGTTCAGATTCATGCGCGGCGGGCATATTTGGAGTCCGCCGGGTGCGGTAATCCGCATCTTCCGCCCCTTCAACTCCGTCCACTATATTGTTGGAATCTAGCCAGTCGGCCATTTCGTTGGCGAGCCGCGATGCGTCTGTTTCTTGGGGAAAGGTGAGCTCGATCAGGCGGGTGAGCCTGTCGATACCATCCTGGTCTCGAACAAAATTGTCACCTTCTGCGGTAATGAGCCAGTTCAAATTGAAACGGCCTTGCAGGTCCTGCACGCTGGCGCTGAGTATGGCATCTTCATAGGGCGTTGGCGGCAATTGCACGGCCCACTGCTCGTCAACGCAATCATCCACTAGGGCGTTATTCTTTTGGTCATCCTGCAAGTCATCAATTAGACCCTGCTGGGCAACCACCTCAGCTGCCATGGCGTACTGGTAGCGCTTGTCCCATTGCAATAGATTATCGGCGCGGGTAAGGAAACGATCTTGCCGGAAAAGCACTTCAACGGTAATGGTCGTCAGTAAGGCTAGCAGTAGCAGCACGATCACCAACGCCATGCCCCCTTGCCTTCGAGTCATTCGACCTGACAGGTTTACCGTCATCCCCATGGATTCACCACTGTTCGGTAATACCTGTGCACAATGTTGCCATTTTCTAGTTCGATCTCTACCTCAATACTTTTTGGCAGGCGTTGCTGCCAAACGGGTACTGCCGTCATGCTCACATCTGGCCACAACTCCAGCCATTGCCATTCGCCTTGGGGGGTGAGATCAAGATAGCGTACAGTGAAGCGCTCCACACGGTCGATTAGCACGTCCTGCTGGTACTCGGTGGCCACGTTAGTGTCTAGCACCGGCCAATAACGGCGATACAGGGTGTCATCTTCCAAAGCGTATACCACACGCTGCATTTCGCTACGCTTACGCAGTCCAAATGGGTTGGACCATCCTAAACGGGTAAATTCAACATAATTGTCACGGCCGAGAATGGCGGGCTGCGGGTCACCATAAGGATCCCTGACCGGACGGTTGATTAGCTGCTCGAAGTCGAGGGTTAGGAACGTCACCGCCCGCTGGTTACGCTCCATCTCATCTGCACCTTCTTTGAGCTGCTCACGGCCTTGCAGTGCGCTACTAAGAAAGCTTGCCACCCAGACATAGATAAACGCAAAAATCGCGATGGTGATAACCATTTCCAGCAGAGTAAAACCGTGCTGGAAGGAACGCTGGCGGCTAGTGGCGTGCTGGATGTTGATCATCCGGAGGCCGGTTTCCCGATCAGACTGGCTAGGTGATACGCCATTTGACCTTGATCATCGTCCTGCATCATGCCGACTTCAATATCTACCCGGCGGGTATCGGGATATGGGCCTTCACTGACCCGGGTATTGACCCACCAATCACGACCATTTCGAGTGACGGTAGAATCGGACTCACCGGTGGACGGCCACTGTTGGTACACCTGCATTTCCACTAATTTATCCGAGGCAACTAAGAAGCCGAGATGGGTCTCATTAATATTGGTATAGGCGCGAGCTGTGGAACCCATGGTTTGACCAAGCACCACCATAACCAGAGCAAGAATGGAGACAGCGACCAACACTTCTACAAGCGTAAAACCGCGCTGCTGTTTCATTCCGGTTCTTCCTCAATCATCCGTGCGCGCCGCTCTAACCATTCTTCTTTTCTCTGTTCCTTATCTTCGTCCTGCTGTAGGTCCGGGTCGGAAATTTGCCCTAAGGCCGACACTTGCCAGCGCTGCACTGTTTCCATATCAGCAAGGCTTCGTATCGATAGCGTTACCGGAGAGACTTCGCCACTGGGGAAAAAGAATACCTGGGGGAATACCTTTTCCTTCTCATCTTCGCCTCCCCGATTTTCTTTGCGCTGTAATGCCGCTCTCTCATCATCCTCGTCGCCGAGCACACCTTCACCCAGATCCAAAGAGGTGTCTTGCTTGACTAGGCTTTCAGCAACCTGGCTAAGGCTGGCTTGTTCTTCATCCGCCAGTTCATTTAGCTGCCAAACCAGTTCTAGCGACGGAGGGGTTTGACGTGGCTTGAGGGCGGTATCTTCGATGGGGACAAAGTCTGCGGTTACAATATCGTAGGCTAGAGGCTCCCAGCCATCATGGTACAAGCGTAGCGCCAATAACTGCCCGGAAAACAGGCTGCGTTCGTTGAGCAACGCCAGGGTATCCTTGAGACGAGCAGATTCCTGTTCTAGCTGCCGGTCGTCCGATGTCCAGTTACCCTGGCTGACCACTACCGCGCTCAGCAGTGCAATCAGCCCCACCACCACCATAATTTCCAGCAAGGTGAAGCCAGACTGCTGGGAGCGGAGCAAACGCATATTACTGAACTTCGCGCCAGTTGATGTCCGCGTCGGCGCCTTCGCCCCCCTCAACGCCATCGGCTCCCATTGACAACAAATCGAAGGGACCTTCTACACCGGGGCTAATGTAAACGTAGTCATTGTTCCAGGCATCGAGCGGGACCTTGGGCAGGTAGCCACCATCAGGCCACTTACGAGCGGATGAGGGACGCTCAACTAAGCCATTCAGCCCCTCTTCAGTGCTTGGATAACTGCCATTGTTGAACTTGTATAGGTCTAGTTGCTGCACGATTTTGCCCATGTTGGCCTTGGTCAGGTCCACCTTGGCGGCTTCCCCCTGACCAATGACGTTAGGCACAATCACCGCAGCCAGCAGGCCGATAATCGCAACCACAACCATAATTTCCAGCAGGGTAAACCCTGACATGGCCTTTTTTGCTTTCATTTCTTCACCTTAACCGGCTAGTAAGTTATTCATTTGCATGATCGGCAGCATGACCGAGAGGACGATCATGACCACCACTCCGGCCATGACCAACAACATGATTGGACCGAGCAGCCCTACCATGGTCCCGATCGTACTGCTGAGTTCTCGTTCCTGATAATCCGCAGCCCGGGTCAGCATGTTGTCCAGTTCGCCGCTGGCCTCGCCACTGGCAATCATCTGCACCAGCATGGGAGGAAAATAACCACTGGCATCCAGGGCTCGGCTGAGGCTGCCGCCTTCGCGGACCTTAGCGGCCGCGTTTTTTACCGCATTGCGGACCGCCAGATTGCCCACCACCTGCGCGGCGATAAACAGGGCATCCACCAACGGCACACCGGAGCGACCGAGGATACCCAGCGTGCTGGCCAGCCGGGCACTGTCACCCGCCCGCAGCATAGTACCTACCAGAGGCATATTCACCAAACGCTGGTGCACCCGTAATCGAAAGCGCTGATCACGCATGGCCCGCATAAATACCACCACGGCCACAACGATCAATAACACAACCAACCAGCCCCAGCCCCGAGCAAAGTCGCTCATGGCCATGACAATTCGGGTGAGTAACGGTAATGCTTGATCTCGTCCCTCAAACACTGCCACCAGCTTTGGGACCACGAAGGTCATCATCAGCATAATGACGATGGAGGCAAACACCATGATAAACGCAGGATAAATCATCGCCTGGGCTACGGAACGCCCAGTGTCGTGGCGGGTTTCCAGGTAATCCGCCAGTTGCTCCAGCACTTGTTCCAAATGCCCGCTCTGCTCACCGGCCGCTACCGTGGCGCGGTACATTTCCGGGAAAGCACGGGGAAATGATTCGAAACTGTGCGCTAGGCTATAACCTTCACGCACTTTGGCGCGCACCGCCAGCATAATCCGTTCGATACGGTCGTTGGCGGCCTGCTTGGAGACCGCAGATAAGGCCTGTTCTACCGGCAGGCCGGATTTCAGCAGGGTGGCCAGTTGACGCGTTATCAGCGCCTGCTCAGCACCATTGATTTTGCCGGACCCGGCGAACCGGCCCATGCCCTGGCTGCTGGAGTCGTTGGCTTCATTGACCTCCAGCGGCACCCAGCCCTTGTCGCGCAATTGCTGGCGCACCTGGCGGGCACTGTCTGCTTCCAGCGTGCCTTTGTTGATCTTGCCCCTGTGATCCAGAGAGCGGTATTCAAATGCTGGCATGGAGAATACTGTCCCGTTAGTCCTCGCGGGTTACCCGCAGGACCTCTTCTACACTGGTGTGTCCGCCGAGCACTTTTCGCCAACCATCTTCGCGGATACCGCTAGTTAGTGTCCGAGCATGGCGGTTAAGTTCTAGCTCGCCGGCGCGATCGTGGATCAACTGGCGTAGCGTGTCATCCACCAGTACCAGTTCATAGATCCCGGTACGGCCCCGGTAACCCTGATGGTTACAGGATTCACAACCATTGGGGTGATACAGCGTACGGCTCTCCGTAGCCGCCAACCCCATCATTTCCAGCTCACTAGCGCTAGCCTGGTACGGGGTTTTACAGTCATCGCATAGCACACGCACCAGCCGCTGAGCCAAGGAACCCAGCAGGGAGCTAGAGAGCAAGAAAGGTTCAATGCCCATGTCCTGCAAGCGGGTCACCGCCCCCACTGCTGTATTGGTATGCAAAGTAGACAGTACAAGGTGGCCGGTCAGGGAGGCTTGCACTGCAATTTCAGCGGTTTCCAGATCCCGGATCTCCCCCACCATCACCACATCTGGATCTTGGCGAAGGATGGCACGCAGTCCGCGGGCAAATGTCATGTCGACTTTAGTGTTGACTTGAGTCTGGCCGATCCCTTCTAGCTGGTATTCGATGGGATCTTCTACCGTAAGAATATTGCGGGTACTGTCATTCAATTCGGTTAGGGAAGCATAAAGCGTTGTGGTTTTACCGGACCCTGTCGGGCCGGTCACCAGAATAATGCCATGGGGTTTATGGATTAGCTCGCGCATATGAACGTCACAGGTTTCGCCCATGCCCAAATGCGATACCTGTAAACGCCCCGCTTGCTTGTCCAACAAGCGTAGCACCACCCGCTCACCATTGCTGGAGGGCATAGTCGATACCCGCACATCCACATCGCGCCCACCAATGCGCAAGGAGATTCGACCATCCTGAGGTATCCGCTTTTCAGCGATATCCATTCGCGCCATTACCTTGATTCGCGAGACTAACAACGGCGCCAGCTCCCTTTTCGGGGTAAGCACTTCACGAAGGACACCATCGACTCGCATACGAACTACTAGCCGTCGTTCGAAGGTTTCGATGTGGATATCGGAGGCATCTTCACGGATGGCTTCCTGTAACAAGGCATTGATCAGCCGAATGATCGGAGCATCGTCTTCCTGCTCAAGCAAATCCGACGTTTCCGGCAGTGAGTCTGCTAGGCTTGCCAGATCAAGTCCTTCCAGATCATCGGCGGCTTCTGCTGCCGCGCCGCGCTGCTGTTCATAGGTGATTGCCATGGCGGCGCTAAAAGCCGTGTCGTCCATGGGTACTAGGCGCGGCAGGCGGCCGATATGACGTTGCACCTCACCTAGCGCGGCCAGTGAAACATCCTGCCGGTGACACAACTCTTTCTGCCCATCGCGCTCACGCAACAGAACACCGAAACGCCGCGCGAAACCATAGGGCAACAACGATGAAGAAAGCTCTATGTTCTCAGGCGACTCCATGTGCTCAGCCATAATTTAATAGTTTTCCATTAGGTTTTCGATCACATCACGGGTGACCGAATTCAACGTCTGAAACTGAAAACCTACCTGAAACTCACCAGGGGCATCTAACGTTTCCGCCCAAACAACCCGGGCATCAAAGCTGACGGTGTTTACCCCTGAAATCTGGTCGGGCAGCACCATGCCAAGTTGCAAATCCTCACCATGGGCTAATGCTCGGCGGGAAAAAAGCTTGAAGCCGTTCACACTCAAGTTTATTAAGCGCCCCACATTACCACCGGTGCTACGGTCAAACACTACCATTTCGCGGAACAACCTCTTGCGAGGGTTACGGCGATGGTTACGAGCGCAGTCTCCGCCATTATTTTCATCATCTGAGAGGCCAAGTACCACGACCACCCCTGTGAAGATGCCTGCATCATTAGTAATCGCATTGGCTCTCACTGATAAGGCTAGCAAGCCATCATCATCGGGAGTATACAGGTTATGCTCATTTTCCCAGCTTTCCCCTTGTCTGCAAGCTTCCTGTAATGGAGAGCTATCCCAGCTCCAACACGACTTGCCAGCATCATCATTGAATATCAGGTCGGCGATATCATTGCCTACTAAGTCATCACGACTCTGTCGCAATAGGGCACAAGCTGCTTCATTACAAAAAGTGATTTTACCCTCGGCATTGGTGCCGATCAGAGCTTCGCCAAGTGCATGCAGCAGTCGCTCGTTTTCGTCTTTTAGCCGTTTCATTTGCACCACGGCCTGTTGTAACTTGCGCCGTTGGCGATCCAGTTCCAGGAAAACGCTAACCTTGGCTTCCAGAATTTTTTGGTCGATGGGTTTGAGTAGGTAATCCACCGCCCCACACTCGTAGCCCTTGAAAACGTATTTCTGTTCTTTTGATATAGCGGTAACAAAAATGATCGGAATGTGGCGGGTTTTCTTATTTTTACGCATAAGTTCGGCCACTTCGAACCCATCCATTTCCGGCATCTGCACATCCAACAGCACCAGAGCTAAATCGTGCTTGAGGGCGAGGGACAAGGCCTCGTTACCGGACTGTGCCATGATCAGATTACGGTCGTCAGAATCCAGGATCGCCTCCAGGGCGATCAAGTTTTCGCGGTGATCATCCACAACCAAAATGTTTTGTTTCATACGCGTCCTACCCCATAGCCTGTTTAGCCAAAAAGGGCCCGATTGCCTCAAGATCGAGTACCCTGGAAATCGCACCTGTTGTTATTGCCGCTTCAGGCATTGTGGGTGCTTCCGAGCTCACCGGTGACTGGGCGATGGTGAATCCGCCTCTACGGTGTATATACTTCATGCCTGCTGCGCCGTCTTCATTGGCCCCTGTGAGAATCACGCCTATCAGATGACGGCCATAAACAACGCCAGCAGAAAAAAACAATTCGTCTATTGCCGGCCGGGAAAAGAGTACAGGCCTTCCATTAGAGAAAGCCAGTGTCTGATCGTCTTCCACCAACATATGGTAACCCGGCGGGGCCACATAAACATGCCCTCCTATAATCGGCTCTTTATCTTCCGGTGTAACCACCGGTAAAGCACAGTAACGAGCCAGTAACCACGGCATACGGTTATCCGCGCTAGCCTGCTGGTGCTGTACCATCAGGATTGGCAAAGGAAAATCCGCGGGCAACACAGACAGAATGTGAATATAGGCATTAAGCCCGCCCCAAGACGCGCCCATAACAATTGCTTTTACTCCCCCTATGCAAGTATTCACGACTATTGGTCGCTGCCCTCCCCGCCCCGTGTCTTGCCAGCTTCATAGGCCGCACGGTGCGCTTGGGCTTCTTTCAATTTTGCTTGCAGCTGGCGTCTCTGTTTATCCAAACCAAGAAAAAAATCTACTTTGCTTTTGAGGATCAGTGGGTCCAATGGTTTGAATAAGTAGTCTACAGCGCCAGCCTGGTAGCCCCTGAAAACGTATTTTTTTTCTTTACTGATCGCCGTCACAAAGATAATCGGGATAGTCTGGGTGTCTTTGCGTTGACGCATCAATTCAGCCACTTCAAAGCCATCCATGCCTGGCATCTGCACATCCAGCAGCACTAAAGAAATATCTTCCTTAAGCAGAATCTTCAACGCCTCCTGCCCCGAGTGCGCTTTCATAAGGATGCGGCCTTCACTTTCCAGAATCGCCTCTAGCGATACTAAGTTAGCTGGCTGATCATCCACTAATAGCAACTTCTGCTCAATCATCAGTTGTCTCTAATCATGCGTGGTGTTGAAACTGCCGTTTGCGAAAAACTCGCAACGACTTGTTGATAACATCGAACGACTCTTCCTGCCCACTGAAACGTAAACTTTCCTTGGTTCCCAAGCACAAGTAACCGCCCATATCTAGACTGTCACTAAACAGCTTGATCACACGCTCCTGTAATGCTCGATTGAAGTAGATGAGTACATTCCGGCACAGGATGACATGCATTTCACCAAAAACCTGGTCTGTTGCCAGATCATGATCGGCAAAGACGATATTACGTTTCAGTCGCTGCTCCATAATCACGCTGTCATAGCGGGCGGTAAAATAGTCAGATAAAGAATGCTTACCACCGGCCCGGCGATAGTTGTCACCATACTGTTTGACCGCTTCGATGGAGTAAATGCCCTTCTTGGCCGAGGCTAGCACTTTCTTGTCGATATCGGTTGCGTAGATCATGGCCCGGTCGTAAAGCCCTTCTTCCTCTAGCAAAATGGCCATGGAGTAAATCTCTTCCCCGGTGGAGCAGCCTGCGTGCCAGATCTTAATAAACGGGAACGTCTTCAGCACCGGGATAACCTCTTCACGGAAGCTTTGGTAGAAATCCGGATCCCGATACATCTCGGTTACGTTCACCGTCAGCTCATTAAATAAGGTGGTAAAGAAGGACCGGTCGCGCAGCACCTTATCGGTCATCTCCATGATTGAGTCAAAGCCAGACATGGTTAGATGATGCATGATCCTGCGACGTATGGAGGCGCGGCTATAGAAACGAAAATCGTAGCCGTACATCTGATATATCGCCTCAAGCAGCAGGCGAATTTCGATGTCTTCGATGCTAACGTCAGCATCCTCAATCGGACATGTTTGTGCCATAACGTTATCCGCCACGGTGCTTGTTCTTATAAAGTGACTGCAGGCGTATTTTCCAGTCACTACGTATGTAACCAAACTCGCAGCAAAGACGTCAGCTTCGCCATATCTATGGGCTTGGAACAATAATCGTTCGCTCCAGCTTCAATACACTTGGCACGATCATTCTTCATCGCCTTTGCTGTAAGTGCAAGGATTGGCAACTTGCTGAATTGGCTCTGTTCACGAATCCTTGCCATGGCCTCGTAACCATCCATCTCTGGCATCATGATATCCATCAGTACAATATCAATGGATGGATTATCATCTAGGACTTGCAGCGCCTCTCGGCCGTTGTTGGCAATATGGATGGAGAACCCCAATTCTTCCAACTGTGCAGACAGGGCATAGATATTACGCATGTCGTCATCCACGAGCAGTAACTGCTTGCCCTCGAAAATATCACCACGGTGTTCAATGGATTTCACTTTAGGGCGACGATTCGCCGGCAAGGTGGACTCCAGCCAGTGCAGGAAGAGCGACGCTTCATTCAACAATCGCTCATGGGAGCGCTCGGTCTTGAGAATGATGCGATCGGCATATTTACGGAGTTTAGCCTCTTCTTCCCGGCTCATATCCTTGCCCGTGTAGACCACTACTGGAACACGGCCGTAATCGTCATTGGCATGTAAAGTCTCCAGCAACTCAAAACCACTCATGTCCGGCAACGTTAGGTCCAGAATCATGCAATCGAATACGGTGCTCTTCAGAGCATCCAGCGCTTGCTGACCATTGGTGGCTGCGGTGATTTCTACCCCTTTCTGGTTGAATAGCTCACGAATACTTTCATGCTGGATTTGACTATCTTCAACCACCAGAAGGCGGCGAACATTGGTCTCAATGGCTCCTTCAATTTTGGCAAATGCGCAAAGAATATCGTCCTCATTCGCCGGTTTGGACATGAAATCCAGGGCGCCCATTTCCAGCGCCTTATTGCGTTCATCGCGACCCGACAAAAAATGCACAGGGATATCCTTGGTGCGCGGATCGGCCTTAAGCTTTTCCATCACTTCCCAGCCATCAATGCCAGGCAGGCCAATATCGAGGATAATAGCGCTGGGCCGGTAATGGCTTGCGTATTCCAGGCCATCTTCGCCGTCATGACAGACATGCCCCTCAAGCCCATAATCCGAAGCCAACTCGACCAGCACTCGAGCAAACTCGTCATCATCTTCAACAATGAGCACCGTTTTTTCACGCACGACGAAATCGTCTGAATCCGGATTCAGTGGCATCATCGGAGCGGTATGCGCTTGTCCATTATTATTGATGTCCTCGCCTGCGCCGTCGCCAATATTAGTTTCAACCTCGTCAGCTCTGCCCACGGGTAAATACAGGGCAAACGTCGATCCTTGTCCTTCGCCGTCGCTGTAAAGGCCGATTTCCCCTCCCAGGAGACGAGCTAACTCACGAGAGATGGTCAATCCTAGGCCAGTGCCGCCGTATTTACGGCTCGTAGTGCCGTCAGCTTGCTGGAATGCTTCGAAAATCAGTTTCTGTTTTTCACGTGCAATCCCTGTCCCCGTGTCAGTCACCGCAAATTTTAGTGTCTGTCCTGGCACCAGGTGTCGTGAGGGCAAGGTTTCCGAGACATCTGGCTGAGTTAGGCTCAGCATCACCGAGCCATGCTCAGTAAACTTGAGAGCATTAGAGAGTAGGTTCTTGATGATTTGTTCAAGGCGCTGGCGGTCCGTATAGAAGTGGTCAGGCAGGGTGTCGCCGAGCTCAACCTTGAAATCCAAATTGCGGCTCTCCGCCACGTGAGCAAAGTTGCGACGGAAATGTTCAACAATTTCTGTTGGGGATAAATCATCAATGATGACATCCATTTTCCCTTCCTCGATTTTGGAAATATCGAGGATGTCGTTGATCAGGCTAAGCAGATCAGTACCGGCAGAGTGGATGACCTGGGCGTGTTCGACCTGTTTTTCTTCTAAGTATCCTTTCTTATTCTGCGCTAGAGCATTGGACAGAATAAGAATTGAATTGAGCGGTGTACGCAACTCATGGCTCATGGTTGATAGGAATTCAGACTTGTAACGTGAGGACATTTCCAGCTCGCGAATCTTATCCTCCAGCTCATGGCGCAGCAGTTCAAGCTCATCGTTCTTCTGAGCCATTTCCGACTTCTGTTCGGTGAGCATACGAGCCTGGGCTTCAAGCTCTTCATTCGTAACGCGTAACTCTTCCTGTTGGTTCTGCAAACTTTCTTCCGACGCGCGAAGTGCTTGGGTTTGAGATTCTAGCTCTTCGTTAATGGCCTTCAACTCTTCCTGTTGTTGCTGTAGTCGAGATTCGGATGCAGATAACTCCATGGCCTGCTCTTCCAAGTCTGCATTTACCTGGGCCATTTCTGTTTTTTGTTGTTCCAGCGCTTCCGCCTGTGACTGGGTTTGTTCCAGCATGTTTGCCAGCCGAAAACGGCTCTGTGCGCTATGCAGTGATACAGAAATCATGGAGGCACATTGCTCCATAAAAGCCAGGTCTCCATCATTGAAGTCACGGAATGCACCGATCTCAAGCACCCCTTTTACCTCATCCTCATGGATAACGGGCATAACTACCACGTTACGTGGCTGCCCAGCGCCAGTACCCGAGGCGATACTAATGTAGCTATCAGGCACCTTCTCGAGCAGGATACTCTTGCGTTCCAGTGCGCATTGTCCGACCAGTGATTCGCCCAGCCGGAATTTATTGGCGAGATGCTTGCGCCGCTCCATTGCATAGGAGCTACTCAGGCTGAGAGTCTCAGTATCCGCATCGTAGCTATAAAACGCGCCGACCTGCGCATCCAGAACAGGCACCAAAAAACTCAATATATTATTACCAAGCTGCTCGAATCCCATCTCACCACGCATGCGATTATTTAATTCGGCCAGATGGTTTTTCACTGTTTCCTGTTGTCGATCCTCGGTATGACGCGCAATCAAGGCATCACGCATTTTTCGGATAGCCTGCAGCAGGTAACCCGTTTCATCTTGCCCCCCATTTTCAATATGGGTATCCCATTTACCATTGGCGATATTGTCAGCTGCATCCACTGCCCCTTTCAGTGGCAGCGTAATTGCTCGAGTGACCCACAGGGCAGTTAACGCCAATAACGTGAAAGCGACAAAACCTAGAAACAAGCCAATTTTCTGCGTTCCCAGATTATCCGAACGGCTTCTGTTCAGCGTCTCGCGAAACGCTTTATAGCGCTCTTGCTCAAAGGCTTTCTGGCTGCTTTCGTAGGCATCCTGAAGTGCGCGAACGTGAGATATCCGCTGGGACAGGTGGTCTGGAGTGTCATTAGTGGTAATCAGATTACGGGCCAGCGCAGCGGCTCCGTTGATGTAAGTGGTGAAATGACGACGCAGCTCTTCCACGTCATTGGAAAGAGTTGGATCTGCTTGGCGAATATCCACCAGCCGTTGTTCGAAGGCCGCCGCTCGGGATTGCGCTTGCTCCAGTAAATCCGGATCTGCCTCAGTGATTGATTCAATATAGGATTCACTGATGGTTATGAAATCTACATTGTTAGCGTTAATCAGCTCAAGAATAGGAAAGTCTTGGCTTTCTATCCGCTTCAAATGGTCGATATTGGTTTCAGCAATGTAAAAACTGTAGGCCGCGTAGACTATAAACAACACAACCCCTAGTCCGGCTACAGACAAAATCTTCAGCCGCACAGATAGGTTCTGGAACCAGTTCATTTAAATAGCCCTCATGCCTTTTCCAGCTTGTTATTATTCAGCCCCGATTGAAGCTAAGAATATAGTCTGAGACTAGCAGAAACGGACGGAAAGCGGCAATAAATCATCCGAGCACAATAGGTAGACTGCTTGAAACGGGCTTAAGCGATGAGATCACATGGAGTGTAGTCAGTTAGGCCAAACTGATTAGCGACGAGATTTAAGAAGGATCTACTTTCAGGATGCTGTCGGTGTTAGGGCAGAGATGGGAAAAGGAAAGTGGTGCGGGTAGCCGGACTTGAACCGGCATGACCTAACGGTCGACAGATTTTAAGTCTGTTGTGTCTACCAATTTCACCATACCCGCAGGAAGAGCATCGTACCCAGAAAACGCTGAATAAAAACAGAGGCGGGAATAAACAGCTGTTTTTATTTGTCTTCTATTGTGCCGGCGACACTAACCATTTTCCAGGCTAGGTAGTTTGTCACCACATCACCCCAAAAGGGTGGTAATTGGAGGCGCGGGTCGGAATCGAACCGGCGTACACGGAGTTGCAGTCCGCTGCATAACCACTCTGCCACCGCGCCTTAACTGCTTTAACAAGAAAAAACCTCGGTGTAACCGAGGTTTTCTGAAACTTGGAGCGGGAAACGAGATTCGAACTCGCGACCCCAACCTTGGCAAGGTTGTGCTCTACCACTGAGCTATTCCCGCACCTGTTTTAAAAAGCTTACTTATTAAGTAACGGTGACTTGTTTACTTAGCGAGTTGTGTGCTGCTCTCTAAATCTGGGCTGCATTTTACATCCACTATCAAGACTGTCAACAACAAAAATAACAATTTGTGACTGACTGCTGGATTTTTGACTAAAGCGCTTTTTTTTCAAACGATTTAGCCCAAATAACCTTATTTTAACTCCGATTTTGAGAGCGATGGCCATGCCGCAAGTGTGTAAGAAATCATCGACCAGAACGATAATACTGCTGCAAAGTACAATAATATGTATCCCAAGGTGACCCAATAAATTGGAATTCCCATAAAATATTCTAATTCTGAGAGCAAACCAATTAAGGCTAGCATTTGGGCCATGGTTTTCGCTTTCCCCATAAAAGACACTTTTACGGTATCTTGTAGTCCTTTTTGGCCCATCCATTCTCGCAGCGCAGAAATATATATTTCTCGCGCTAACAGTAAAATCGCAGGAACGGTTATCCAAATAGAGGCATAAGTGTGGGTAATTAAAATTAATGCCGTTGCCACTATAAGTTTATCGGCCACCGGATCTAAAAAGGCACCAAAGGCTGTCGACTGTTGTAATTTTCTAGCTAAATAGCCATCGAACCAATCGGTAATGGCCGCAAACCAAAACACGAATGCAGCAGCTTGATGCGCCCACTGCCAATCAAGAAAATACACAGCGACGAAAATCGGTATCAGTAACACACGGATCACTGTGATGATATTAGGGATAGTCCACATGGAGCGGTGAGTCCTCATTATTTGTTGGTAGGCTAGGCTGCCCTACTCGTTACGTGTTAACCACGTGCTGTTGTTAATTATGGATATGGTCATAAATCGTATCCGCTAGTTCTGCGCTGATCCCTGGCACATTGGCGATTTCACTGCGACTTGCTTGCAATATACCCTGCAAGCCACCCATGTATTTCAATAAACTTTGCCGGCGTTTTGCACCAACACCTGGAATAGATTCCAGTTTGGAGGTCTTCTTGTCTTTTTGACGCCGAGCCCTGTGCCCTGTGATCGCAAATCGGTGCGACTCGTCTCGAATATGCTGAATAAGATGCAGCGCAATAGAGTCACCAGACAGTGGGATAGTAGCATGGTTACCGGCCAAAATAAGCGTTTCCAAACCTGCCTTACGGCTGCTGCCTTTTGCTACCCCGATCAGTAAAGGTTTCTTTTCGTGCTTCCAATCTTCAAAGTATTCTTCCGCTTGAGTTAATTGGCCCTTACCACCATCAATAAATAAAATGTCAGGGATTTTACTGTCGTCTTTTACGTCGCGATAACGCCTTGCTAACGCTTGCGCCATCGCAGCGTAGTCATCCCCTGGTGTGATGCCTTCAATATTAAAACGTCGATAATCCGCTTTAAAAGGCCCCTCGCGATTAAAAACCACACAAGATGCCACGGTTAACTGACCCGATGTATGGCTGATATCAAAGCATTCCATGCGTTGAATAGGTTGTTCGAACTCAAGTATTTTTTCTAATTCTGTATAACGCGCAAATACCGACTTTTGTTGTCCCTGTTTGGCAATCAGTGCGTTTTCAGCATTGGTATTGGCTAAATCTAAATAACGACGCTTTTCATCTCGCACGCCTCGATAAAACTGAATGCGACGGCCAGCTTCTTTGGTCAATAATTCTTCTATTGCACCTTGTTCACTCAGCTCTATTGGGGTCACTATTTGCTTAGGAATAACTTTATTACCGGCTAAATAGAATTGCAGAATAAATGACTGAAATACTTCTTCATCTGTCGCATCAGCAGGCACTTTAGGATAAAAGCTTTTACTGCCTAATAACTTATTATCGCGAATAAACAGGCCCTGAATACTGGCGATGCCATTTCGATAGGCAAAACCAAACACATCCATTTCTTCTTGGTTTCCACTGACCCATTGCTGCTCTTGCACTTTATTAAGGGCACTAATTTGATCACGATAGCGCGCAGCAGCCTCAAAGCGCAGATTTTCACTTGCACTTTCCATGCGCTGAACAAGTGAATCTATCACTTGTTTGTTTTTACCTTTTAAAAACATTCGCGCTAAATCAACTTGTGCTTGGTATTCTTCGTCCGTGACTAACCCGTCTACGCACGGACCTGCACATCGTTGCAGTTGATACTGCAAGCAAGGCCGTGACCGAGCGCGGTAGTAGCTGTCTTCACATTGACGGATAGGAAAAATTCGTTGCATGGTGCGTAAACTCTCGCGCACCGCCCACGCACTGGGGTATGGGCCGAAGTATTCACCTTTGAGCTTTTTTGGCCCACGGTGGTTAGCTAATCGAGGGTGTTGATGATCAGACAAGAAGATAAAGGGATACGACTTATCATCGCGTAGTAAAACGTTGTAGCGTGGCTTGTACTTCTTGATTAAATTATTTTCAAGAATAAAGGCTTCAGCTTCACTGTGCACCACGGTGACATCCATGTGAGCAATTTGCTTGACTAAAGACTGAGTTTTAATGCTATCAACTTGACTACGAAAGTAGCTAGATACGCGATTTTTAAGATTTTTCGCTTTGCCGACGTAAATCACATCCTGCTTGTGATTATACATGCGATAAACGCCGGGTTGATGAGTTAGGTCCTTAAGAAACGCCTTAGGATCAAATTCGTTAGTATCGCTCATGAATTACAAATTATCTGAGCTTATCAACTTATGACGAAGTGCCAGATGAGTGAGTTCAACATCTGTACTCACATTGAGTTTTTCAAACATCCTATACCTGTGAGTATTCACCGTTTTAGCACTGATGTTTAAGAACTTGGCTATGTCAGGCACTTTAGAGCCCTTGGTTAACATTAGCGTAATCTCAAGCTCTCGTTCAGATAGGCATTCGAAAGGGTTGCCATCAGTAAAGTCTAATGCGCCGATTGCAATTTGCTGTGCAATATCGGGCGATACATACTTTTGACCTGCGGCCACTTTACGAATGGCCATCTCCATTTCATTAGGATCGGAATCTTTCGTTAAATAACCGAACGCGCCCATTCGCATCACTTTCGCTGGGATAGGGTTTTCTTTGTGAACCGATAACACAATAACACGTGTGTTCTCACTAAAACGCAAGATCTGCTTGGTCGCTTCCAAACCACCAATGCCAGGCATACTCATATCCATTAGTACCAAATCGGGTGCATTTTTGCGGCAAAACTTTACTGCTTCTTCACCCGTTGTAGCTTCTCCAACTACGACAAAACCTTGTACATCTTCCAAAATACGTCTTATTCCGGTTCTGACCAACTCATGGTCATCAACCAACAATATTTTTATCAAACAAGTGCTCCTAAAGGAGAGTAATTTTTCTCAAATATGGGAGTTAATATCACATAAAAGTGAAATAATTTCAGCCCTCAATTACCTTATATTTAATCAATACAGATGTTTATTCATTAAAACAGTATGATTTTTGTACTTATCGGTAAAAATGAGTGCTGAGTCTATTCCAACCAATGATGGTATCTTTCAAACCTTGACCTGTATTGCGTGCTAAGCACGTGCTAACTGAGCAACAAATTGTCCATCTATTTTGACAATCAGGAACCCGTACAGGGGCGATGGGCGTTCCACCACAACGGCACTTACTCGGTACATCTGCTATGTCAGCAAGGCGCTTCGACAAACTGCCCACTTCACTTTTGTGTTTCATATTTAAACTGAACCGATATTACCGATAGCCAAGAGCATAAAGTAAATAACCCTACAAAGTCACGGTTAACTTTTGTCAAACGTACTAATTTGACGATTTACACAGAAAATAATGACATTTGCATATTGCGCAAAGTTAACCTCTGTTATAAATGTCATTACACGAACAGCGATGTTCAGCCAGGCGGGTAAATAGACGCGGGGGTTCTCACCCTCGCTATCGACACGACGAAAGCAAAAAAGCCCCAACGAATACAGTTGCCGATCTAGCTATTTGATTGTGCGCATACAACGCGCGGGATGTATTCAGGCACTTGCCTGTACCTGACATTCGCTCGAACCGCGGGGGTTCTCGCCCTCGCTATCGACACGACGAAAACAAAAAAGCCCCAACGAATACGGTTGCCGATGTAGCTATTTGATTATGCGCGTAGCTATTTGATTGTGCGCATACAACGCGAGGGATGTACTCAGGCACTTCCCTGTGCCTGACGCTACGCGCGCCTGCGGCGGTAGTAATACCAAACCCTACAAGTAAAAGTGCCCTCAGCGAGAATTTAAAAGGACTTAGTCGCGGCGCTTAATTGACGGAAGAGTGGTGCTCTTTTGAGAATGAGCAACAAAGAATAAGCCCTTTTAAAACTCGCCCATCGGGAATGTCTCAGCAGCTCTTGCGCTGCGTTCTCATCGATTAAAAGGGAACAGCCATTTCTACTCGATGACGCCTTGCGCAAAAACCGCTGAGAACATTCTGAGAGCGATTATACTTGCAGGGTTTGGTATCGAGTTCCTGACATTCGCTCGAACCGCGGGGGGTTCTCACCCTCGCTTCTTATCGCTATTTTAATTTTGACATAAAAAAACCCGCAACATGTGCGGGTTTCTTTAATATGGCGGATAGCGAGGGATTCGAACCCCCGGTAGGTTTGACCCTACGTCTGATTTCAAGTCAGGTGCATTAAACCGAGCTCTGCCAGCTATCCAATTCTTTTGTGTAAACAGACTTCAATCTAACGAATTGATTTTAATCTATTTACTATCACAATATGGCGGAGAGGGAGGGATTCGAACCCCCGGTAGGTGTGACCCTACGTCTGATTTCAAGTCAGGTGCATTAAACCGAGCTCTGCCACCTCTCCGAATTGAGGGCCCGAATATTAATGGCGTTTTCAGTGCTTGTAAAGCCTTTATTGGTCAAAACTTTCTGACCGAGCACAATTTAATCACACTGGGCATTTTTACATCAAGTTACTAATATTTCGTATAATAGTCGACGCTAACACTTGAATAATTGAACAAAACCCCATACAAAGGCATCATAGATATATTATCTGTATTCACTACATCACTTTACCTATTGGAGGTAACAAATGGAACATCGTACTACGTATAGCAATACTGCTCAGGGTTCTGCCCTGCAAACAAACAAGGTCTTGCGCAATACGTACCTACTATTGGCAATGACTCTGACATTTAGTGCAGTGTGTGCTGGCATAGCTGCTGCCATGAATATCGGACCAGGTGCTGCGTTAGGTATGAACCTTGCCGCTTTGGTCATGATATTCTTTTTAAATAAAGCTTCACAAAGTTCTATGGGCATTTTGTTTGTATTTGCCTTCACTGGGTTACTAGGCGGTTCTTTAGGTTATACCTTAAATTACTACGCTGGTTTCCAAAATGGCCCTGAAATGATTATGCAGGCCTTTGGTGCTACAGCACTGGTGTTCTTTGGTTTATCTGGTTATGTACTTACAACCAAGAAAGACTTCTCTTTCATGGGTGGGTTCTTGATCGTTGGTTTGATCGTGGCGGTTGTTGCCTCGCTTGCTAACCTGTTTTTCCAAATTCCAGCCCTTAGTCTAGCGGTCAGTGCTGCTATCGTGTTTATTATGTCTGGCTTCATTCTGTTCGATACTAGCCGTATCATCAACGGCGGTGAAACCAACTATATTCGCGCGACAGTATCTATGTACTTGAATATTTATAACTTGTTCACGTCTATCCTGCACCTACTAGGCGCGTTCGGTGGCGATGATTAATCGTTAATGTGTTGCTAAAACACCCCGCTTCGTCGGGGTGTTTTTATTTGTACTAAACTTAGGTAGTTTTCAGTTATGGCAAGCTTTGGTTTATTAGTCACTCATGCTCCTTTTGAGCAACAACATGCTTTTAGTGCTTATCGCTTTGCGTGCAGTGCACTGAGCTTAGGCCACGAAATAAAAGGAGTTTTCTTTTATCAGGCAGGAGTTCAGAACGCTAATTGCTATCAAGCAAATCACAGTGATGAATTTAATTTGTACAAAGCTTGGGCGGCTTTAAGCACGCAACACGGCATAGCGCTGAATGTGTGCGTCACCGCAGCTAATCGCCGAGGCGTTATTAACAGCCAAGACGCTAAAGATAGTAACCAACAAGGTTTTAACCTCACCGAGCCCTTTAATGAAGTCGGTTTAGGGGACTTAGTTGAATTAAGCCAAGTCAGTGACAGAGTGATTCAGTTTTGATTACCAAATCCCTAGGTGTAATTAATAGTACCGCCCCTTATGGCGTATCTAACGGGCAAGAAAGCTTAGACTTAGCCTTGGCCGCTGCTAACTTCGGTCAAGACGTCACGCTATTTTTTGTTGATGACGGCGTATTTCAATTGCTTAAATCACAACAACCTATTCCTGAGCAAGGCAAGCATTATAGCAAGACCTTTGCAGCCCTAACCTTCTACGATATAGACGATATTTTTGTCTGTCAGCATAGTCTGACTGAAAGAGGGATAGCGGTTTCGGACTTATGTATACAAGTCACAGCCCTTCCCCACGAAGAACTTAATCAGCAGCTTGCGCAGCTTGATCATTTGATGAGGTTTTAAATGACTCTGCATATCGTTACTACCAGCCCTTTTAGCAACGCGACGTTCAAAAGTGTATTTGCCCGTTGTAGTGACAATGACGGGATCGTGTTGATACAAGATGGTGTTTACGCACTAAATCACGCTGATGTAGTCAACCAGCTAACGAGATTACAGCAAACGTTAGGCGTAGCCTGCTTTGTATTAGCAGATGATTTGATTGCCAGAGCCAATCAGGCACTACCGGCAACTACAAACACAGACATTATAAAGCGGATAAACATGGAAGATTTTGTCGAGCTAACCCTTAACTACAAAACGACCATTAGCTGGTAAAGGCTAAGGTCTGCGTCAACCGTCACACAAGCATATTTCAAACAAGATGAGCAATGTCTCGAACACATCGAAAGAAACGAAGAGGTTAAAGTAAACGTGAGTGGTTTTATAGAATACCAAGACCAACAGATCCCCGTAGACAAACAAGGCTATTTGCTAAATGTAGAGGACTGGCAACCAGGTTTAGCACCGATTTTAGCCCAAGATGAAAATATAGAACTTACCGACGCACATTGGGAAGTGGTTAACTTCGTACGTGAATTTTATTTAGAATACAACACAAGCCCAGCGATGCGCGCGTTAGTAAAAGCCATGCAAGCTAAATTTGGACCTGAAAAAGGCAACAGTCGTTATTTGTTCAGATTGTTTAAAAAAGGCCCTGCCAAACAAGCCACCAAAATTGCTGGCTTACCCAAGCCAGCGAAATGCTTGTAGTTTAATATTAAGTAAAAAAAAGCGCGGCCACTTCACTTTATAAATGAAGCGACCGCGCTTTTTAGTATCAATAAATCCGTAGCGGTATAATGCTACTTAACTTCACCAATCACCGTTACGCCTTTCATATAAGGCTGAAGCGCTTTAGGAATAGTAATACTGCCATCGGCTTGCTGATAGTTTTCTAAAATCGCTACAAGCGTACGCCCAACGGCTAAACCCGAGCCATTCAGGGTATGCAACAATTCTGTTTTGTTTGTCTTCGGGTCGCGATAACGCGCTTGCATGCGACGCGCTTGGAAATCAAACATGTTAGAGCATGAAGATATCTCACGATAGGTATTTTGTGCTGGCAACCACACTTCTAAATCAAATGTTTTACATGCACCAAAGCCCATATCGCCAGTACAAAGCAACATCTTACGATATGGTAATTCAAGCAACTGCAATACTTTTTCAGCGTGTCCGGTTAATTCCTCTAAGGCCTCAAATGACTTGTCTGCCTCAACCAATTGCACCATTTCAACTTTATCAAATTGGTGCTGACGAATTAATCCACGGGTATCACGGCCATAAGAGCCTGCTTCGCTTCTAAAGCAAGGAGTATGTGCAGTCATTTTTATCGGTAATTCGCTCGCGGCGAAAATACAGTCGCGGGCAATGTTCGTTAATGGCACTTCTGAGGTTGGAATTAAAGACAATCCTTGCCCTTCTTCTGTCGCTGGTTTGGTATGGAATGCATCCCCAACAAATTTAGGAAATTGCCCCGTCCCCAACATGCTTTCTTCATTCACCAAGTACGGCACGTACATTTCTTGATAGCCATGCTGCTCTGTGTGTAGATCAAGCATAAACTGGGCAATTGCGCGGTTTAAGCGCGCTATTTGGCCACGCATCACCACAAAACGAGAACCGGTTAATTTAGTGGCGGTTTCAAAATCTAAACCGTTGGCTACTCCAGCGCCGAGATCAACGTGATCTTTAACTTCAAAATCGAACTCTCGAGGTGTTCCCCAACGTGACACTTCAACGTTTTCCTCTTCGTCTTTGCCTTGTGGTACAGAGTCGTCAGGTAAATTTGGAATGTTCAGTACTAATGCTTGTATTTCATCTAGTAATACCGTGAGTTGTGCTTTGGCGGCATCTAGCTCATCACCTAGTTGGCCTACTTCTGCCAGTAAAGGGGCGATATCTTGACCAGACGCTTTCGCTTTACCGATAGACTTGGAGCGCACATTTCGTTCATTTTGCAACTCTTGAGTGCGCATTTGTAACCCTTTGCGCTTTTCCTCTAAAGCAGTGAACTGTGCGACATCAAGCGCATAACCACGCTTGTTGAGTTTTTGCGCCGCAATGTTTATATCGTTACGTAAATACTTAGCATCTAACATCTTGTTTGACTTAACCTTTAACTAGTTGTGTACCCAACCATGCTGCAAATAAACAGCAGGTGATATTTATAAATATATTCAACGCCCCTTTCAGCCACATGCCCTGTTGTAGCAACATGAGTGTATCCACTGAAAACGTCGAAAATGTTGTGAGTGCGCCCAAAAAACCAATGCCTATAGCAGTGCGCCAAACGATAATTTCGAGGTGCCCTTGTTCAATGAGCGTATATAGCAGCCCTAAACTAAACGACCCTACAATGTTGACCAGAAGTGTACCAAAAGGAAATCCTTTGCCAAACCATTGCAGCATCAAACTAGAAAGAAAAAAGCGTAAACAGGCACCCGTTGCGCCCCCTAGCGCAATATATGTGTATATAGCAAAACTATGCTGCATTTACTTGTACCTTTTATGAGCGCTTTTGTTGTTTAAATCCGTTAGAAAATCTAATTTCGCCTTCAATTTAATTTCAAGCCCTCTTTCATTGGGCATGTAATATTGAGTATCTTTCATTTCAGGTGGTAAATAGCTTTCACCCGCAGCAAAGGCATTTGGCTCATCATGGGCGTAACGGTAGCCATCACCGAAGCCCATTTCTTTCATTAACTTGGTAGGTGCGTTGCGCAAATGGCTTGGCACTTCGTAATCTGGCAGTGTTTTAGCATCTCGCATGGCCTGTTTAAACGCAGTGTAAACAGCATTACTTTTGGCAGCACTTGCACAATACAAAGTCGCCTGCGCGATTGCCCGCTCCCCTTCTGCTGGACCAACACGCTGAAAAATATCCCATGCATTTAAGCACACTTCCATGGCACGGGGATCTGCATTGCCAATATCTTCTGTGGCAATCGCTAATAATCGTCGCGCTACATATAGAGGGTCGCAGCCGGCATTTAACATACGTGCGTACCAATACAGCGCGCCATCGGGTGAAGAACCACGTACTGATTTATGAAACGCCGAGATTAAATCGTAAAACTGATCACCACCTTTGTCATACTGGGCGACCTTTTCACCAACGGCTTCTTTAATCGCTTCAAGGCTAATGTGGCCCTCACTGGAAAAATCAGCGGCTAACTCAATATAATTTAATAAGCGCCTGGCATCTCCACCGGCTAATTCTGTTAACAGGTCAATACCCTTGTCTTCAATGTGTAGAGATAACCGGCCTAAGCCGCGCGTTTTATCCTCTAACGCTTGCTTGGCAATATCAGTGAGATCATCTTGGGTAAGCGATTTAAGCACATAGACACGTGCCCTTGATAATAATGCACCGTTTAACTCAAAAGAAGGGTTTTCCGTTGTCGCACCGATAAATGTAATAGTGCCATCTTCAATAAACGGCAAAAAAGCGTCTTGCTGGCTTTTATTGAAACGATGCACTTCGTCAACAAATAAAATTGTGCGCTTTGCCTGACTGAGCGCATTTTGTTTGGCTTGCTCTATGGCGCTACGAATGTCTTTAACACCAGATGTTACCGCTGATATTCGCTCGATATGCGCATCACAATGCATAGCAATGATTTCGGCTAACGTGGTTTTACCCGTACCGGGTGGCCCCCAAAGGATCATCGAGTGGCACTGACCACGTTCAATGGCGCTGCGTAATGGCTTACCCTCGCCTACAATATGCTGCTGACCAAAATACTGCGCAATATTTTGTGGGCGCATGCGTGCAGCCAATGGCGCAAAGCTTGGATCATCTTGATGGCTAAAATCGAAACCTTGATTCATCAATTACGTTGATCATCTAGGTCGTAGCCCTCAGGCAAAGTAAATGTAAATACTTCATCGCTTAGGGCTTTATTCTGCTGAATATTGTCGAAATACAAATCGCTTATTTGCTGCTGGCTATCTTGCATGCTCATTGAGCTTAACTGCTCACCGTCAAACACCAACACTAATGAATGAACGGCAGAATCTGGACTTTTCGCATCAATTCGAAAGGTGTCGTTGGTATGAGTTACCGTGAAGTCACCCCAAGCGTCACTATTTGGTTGCGTTAGCAAAATCAATGGGTTGTTCGCCACAGCCTGACTTTGATTAATCGCGGTCACTTGCTCTACAAAAGGATCAACATTCCATAAAGTAGTCCCATCGGCTATCAAGATATTTTCATTGGGTGGGTCAAGCTCCCAATATAGCTTGTTGGGCTGCTTTAGTTTTATCACCCCTGTCGCTTCTTGTAATACTTCGTGATTGGCATCCGTCACTTTCTGGGTAAAGTCAGCGCTGAAGTAATTTAATGTCTCAAGGCGAGTTTTTAGCTTATCTTCGTCGCTTTGTTGAGCGTAGGCACTGAAAGCCAACCCCATAGCTAAGCATAATATGGCTGAGACTTTACCTAACGCACTGCTATATTTCATTTTTTTCATACGTTGTTGAATACCTATCATTATTAATCTTTTGGTGGCGGTGGCGCTAAAACTTCGCGATTACCATTGTGCCCTGGAGGCGTTACGACACCACTTTGTTCCATTTGTTCGACCAGTCGCGCTGCGCGATTGTAACCAATTCTAAATTTACGCTGCACACTGGACACTGAGGCCCGACGTGATTCGGTGACAAAAGACACGGCTTCGTCATAAAATACATCAAACTCCTGATCACCGCCTTCCGGTTGCTCGCCTGGTAGCAATACTTCAGCAGTGGTATCACCATTGAGAATTTCATCAATATATTGAGGCGCCCCGCGACTCTTCCAATCTGCTACTACTGCATGCACTTCTGGATCATCAACAAAAGCCCCATGCACCCGAGTTGGTACGCCCGTACCTGGGGGTAAATACAACATGTCCCCCATGCCGAGCAAGGTTTCTGCCCCTTGCTGATCTAAAATGGTGCGCGAATCAATTTTTGAAGACACCTGAAACGCAATACGCGTTGGAATATTCGCTTTTATCAAGCCGGTGATAACATCAACCGATGGCCGCTGCGTAGCCAACACTAGATGAATACCCGCGGCCCGCGCTTTTTGCGCAATACGTGCGATAAGCTCTTCGACTTTTTTGCCCACGATCATCATCATGTCAGCAAACTCGTCCACTACTACTACAATGGCTGGCAGTTTTTCTAGGTCAGGGGCTTCGGTCAACATGCTTTCTTCTGATTTCCAAAGTGGATCTTTTATCGGCTGACCTTGAGCAATGGCTTGTTGAACCTTATGGTTAAATCCTTTGAGGTTACGTACCCCAAGCGCAGACATGAGACGGTAACGTCTTTCCATTTCACCCACACACCAACGCAGTGCATTGGCAGCTTCTTTCATATCAGTTACTACTTCTGCCAGCAAATGCGGTATGCCTTCATACACCGACAATTCTAACATTTTCGGGTCAATCATGATCATGCGCACATCTTCAGGCGTTGATTTATACAACAAGCTCAAGATCATCACGTTAACCCCCACCGACTTACCAGAACCCGTGGTACCTGCAACCAACAAATGTGGCATTTTGGCTAAATCAACAATGACAGGTTGGCCGGATATATCCGCCCCTAACACCATGGTCAAATCAGACTCAGCAGACTGAAAAGCATCACAGCTAATCACTTCACTTAGGCGGACCATGTCACGTTTTTTATTTGGTAACTCAAGGCCTATCACCGATTTACCCGGAATAACCTCAACAACGCGCACTGAAATAGCTGACATCGCTCTGGCCAAATCTTTCGATAATCCGGTAATTTTGCTTACTTTAACACCTGGGGCTAAATCCATTTCGAACCGAGTAATAACTGGCCCAGGATAGACACCAACGACTTGGGCATCGATATTAAAGTCTTTTAGCTTTTCCTCGAGTAAACGAGAAACCATGTCTAGTTCTTCTGGTGTAATAGGGTTTTTGATCTTATCTGCTCGTTGCAGTAAATCAAAAGAAGGCATTGGCTCTACGGGTGCGCTATCAGCTGCCGCTTTAGCAGCAGCTTGCGCTTCAAGATTGGCTTTTACATCATCAGAAACATAAACCCCACTATTACTCGGGGCTTTGCTCGGGGTAGGTTCAGCTACAGGCGTGGCAGGTTCATCTGATACCGGCTGCGCTTCTTCAGCTTTTTTCTTGCGACCAAAGCCAATTTTGTCACGTAATTCACTGATTGAAATGGGGCTAGCTTCTTCTTTACTTGGTTCTGGCTCGAACAACACTTCATCGGGAATATTAAAACTGGGCTCAGACTGCTCACTGTTGAAGCCTGAAACGCTGGGTTCCACACGTTGCTGAGGTGACGAATAGGCTGGAGGCACATGTGAAGCGGGTGCGCTCTGTTTCTCCAAAGTACTTTCATCTTCTTTGCTGTCTCGATTAAAACCAAGGCGTAACATAGGTGCTTCTTGTATTTTTTGCGGTAGCGACCACGCACCAGTTGCAAGTGCTACGGCGAGCGCGCCGGTTTTATCCACAACGGTTAACCACGATATGCCAGTTAAGAAAGTAAACCCAGTGCAAAATAAGCTGAGTAAAATTAGCACCGTGCCAGCAAAATTAAGGTACGGAATGAGTGATGCGCTGATAACATCTCCTAACATTCCTCCTGCTGAGAAATAAAATAAATCATTAAAGTTAAGACTCGCAATACCCGCCGCACCAACAAGGGCAAGTAACAATCCTAAAATACGTAATCCTATAGTTAAATAGTCAAATTCAGATATACGCTTGCGTTGCTGAAACATAAACCAACCAGCAAACGCAGCAGTAAACGGGAAGACATAGGCAATATAGCCGAAGGTAAAAAATAAAATATCCCCTAACCACGCGCCAATTGCTCCGACCCAATTATGAATATCACTTTGCAAACCAGCTTGGCTCCAGCTTGGGTCAGCAGGATGAAAAGAAGCCAATGCGAGAAGTAAAAAAAAGGCGAATGCACAACTGAGCATCATGCCAACTTCCATGATCCGTTGGATACCTGTGAGTCTTGCCATAACGTTTTCTTTCAACTTAAGGTTACTGCATAAAATTATGCTGTATAAGATACCAGTGCTTCGGTCAAAATCCTAGACAACAGCGTGCTTATGCCGAGTAATTGACCAATCTTGTACTGATCAATTCATCGCTGATTAATTTTCACTATTGTGGTGTCTTTTACTTCTTCCATTACTACGTACGTGCGTGATTCATTTACACCAGGCAGTCTTAGTAACGTGTCACCAAGCAACTTACGATAGGTAGACATATCAGCCACCCGCGCCTTGAGCAGAAAATCGAAGTCGCCCGATACTAAATGGCACTCTTGAATATCTTCATGTTGCTTAACCGCAGCAGAAAATAGCTCAAAAATATCAGGGGAAGTTTTCGTTAATGTAATTTCGACGAACACCAGCATAGCAGCGCCCAGTTTTTGTGGGTCAACTCGCGCGTGGTACCCCAAAATATATCCCTGAGCTTCAAGCCTTTTAACCCTTTCTAAACAAGGGCTTGCGCTTAACCCGACCTTATTTGCTAAATCAATATTCGACAAACGGCCGTTTTTTTGTAGCTCACTTAAGATATTACGGTCGATTCTATCTAGATGCTTGGGCGTTTTTATTAACATAGATAATACTGAAAATTATGAATTTCCCCCTATTTTATACTTAAAGCATTTAATCTTCAGAATAATTTTCTTCGAACCTTCCCTTATACTTCGCTCATTATGCAATACCGCATTCAACCAGCCCTAGCGTTCGCCCTTGGGTCTAACCGTCAAAGGAAAATTTATGCTAATTGGTGTACCAAAAGAAATTAAAAACCACGAATATCGCGTAGGCCTTACACCTGCAGCAGTTAAAGAATTTGTTGTTCATGGGCATCAAGTATTAGTTGAAGATAATGCGGGTGCCGCTATCGGCTTCACCAATGAAGAGTTTGTAGCTGCCGGCGCTGAAATTGCCCCGGATGCAGAAACGGTTTTCGCCAAGGCTGAAATGATTGTAAAGGTGAAAGAGCCACAAGAAAACGAGTGTAAAATGTTGCGTAAAGGCCAAACACTATACACTTATTTACACCTAGCTCCCGATCCAAAGCAAACAGAGCTATTGATTGCTTCAGGCGCGACCTGTATCGCCTATGAAACAGTTACTGACAACCGTAACGCCCTGCCTCTTTTAGCACCAATGAGTGAAGTTGCTGGACGTATGGCGGTTCAAGCAGGCGCACATTATCTTGAGAAAGCCCAAGGTGGTAGCGGTACATTGCTTGGCGGCGTGCCTGGTGTTGCACCGGGTAAAGTCCTGATCATCGGTGGTGGTGTTGTAGGTACTAACTCAGCGAAAATGGCATTAGGACTTGGTGCTGACGTCACTATCCTTGACCGTTCTTTGCCTCGCTTACGCGAACTAGACGATATTTTCGATGGGCGCGTTAAAACTGTTTTCTCAACAGTGGATGCAATTGAGCACTATTCATCAAAAGCTGACTTAGTAGTAGGTGCAGTGTTAATTCCTGGCGCTACAGCACCTAAGTTGTTAACGGCAGAACACGTTAAAAATATGAAAGAAGGCTCAGTTGTGGTTGATGTCGCTATTGACCAAGGTGGCTGCTTTGAAACATCAAAAGCAACGACACATCAAGATCCCGTATACGTGGTTGATGGTGTTGTACATTACTGCGTAGCAAACATGCCAGGCGGTGTGGCACGTACATCAACGATGGCGTTGAATAACGCGACCCTACCTTTCGGCTTAGCATTAGCCAATAAAGGACCTAAGCAAGCCATGCTTGACGATGCGCATTTGCTTAATGGCTTAAATGTACACGAAGGTAAAATTACCTATAAGGCAGTAGTCGATGCGCTAGGCGAATCCATGGGATTAACCTACACGGATCCTAAAACAGCCTTGAGCGCATAAATAGCCTTGAGCTCATAAACAGCCTTGAGCTCATAAACAGCCTTGAGCGCATAAAGCGCTTACTCTTTGGCTAAGGATACTAAAAAGGGCACTCAACAGTGCCCTTTTTTACATCTAAAATAACGAGAGAATAAATATCTCTAACGCGAACTCACTGCCTTAGCATCTCACCCAATCGATGCGTTAATCGCAGCAAGTGCCGCAACCGGATCACTCGCTTGGGTAATAGGACGGCCAATTACCATGTAATCCACGCCCACCTGCATCGCTTCTTGAGGTGTCATAATTCGTTTCTGATCGCCAACATCGCTACCTTGTGGTCGTATACCTGGCGTTACTAACATGAAGTCTTTGCCTAAGGATTCCTTTAACATTTTCGCTTCTTGGGCTGAGCACACGACGCCGTCTAAGCCAGCTTGTTTGGTCAACGATGCAAGCGTTAATACATGTTCCATCGGTGAAGATTGAATAGCAATTTGCGATAACTGACGTTGATCCATACTGGTGAGAACGGTTACCGCAATAAGATGAGGCTTATCTTGGCCAAATTGGGCAAGACCTTCCCGAGCACGTACCATCATATCTTCACCGCCTGAAGCGTGAACATTAACCATCCAAACGCCTAAATCAGCTGCCGCTATACAAGCTTTGGCCACCGTATTAGGGATATCGTGAAACTTAAGATCCAAGAATACATCGAACTTTTTGGCCACTAAGTTACGAACGAGATCAGGACCAAAATAGGTGAACATCTCTTTGCCTACTTTCAAACGGCATTGGGATGGGTCAATTCTATCGACAAAGTCGAGTGCTTCTTTTTTTACATCAAAATCAAGTGCGATAACCACTTTCGGATCTTGCATTAACCTTTACTCTCCGTCTAAGCCTTTAATGGGTTTAACTTGGCCCCACTTTTTACACGATGGACACAACCAATGAATTTGTCCGCCGGAAAAGCCGCAACTATTACATCGGTATTTAGGGCGTTGCTTAATTTGTTCTTCTACCAATTCTTTTAATAGCACAAGGCTATTCATAGATTCATCAGGTGCTTGTTGTTCAATATACAACCCCATCAGCGTTTTAAAGCCTTTCATGGTTGGGTGTTTACGCAATTGATCAAGCAAAACATCAGCGGCTTCTTTGGTTAAACCCTGACGAGCCATGAGTTTAACTTTCGACAAGTATGACGTAGCACATTGCTGCCAATACTCATTCAGAATAGCCTCTAACTGGGAGGTATCATTTAGTGCTGCACAACTTTGTTCTATCAGTGGAATAGCTTCACTCAACCAAGATATGTCACGCAATGGCACTTGCTGTAGATACTCAATGGCCGTTTGGTATTGCTCTTGGCTAATAGCAATTTGACCAAGCATTAGCCAAGGCCTAACGGTGTTTTGATCGGCCATAATGGCTTTTTGTAAGGTTTTCTCAGCTAAGTTCAATTCATTTTTACGTACGTAAATAGCTGCTTGCTCACAATAAAAGTGAGAGATGCGAATACATAGCTCATCGCTATCGCCATGATTTTCCATCATGTTTTCAGCAAGCTCAATCCCTCTACCCCACTCTTTGGTGGCCTGATAGATATCAAAAAGCTGTTGCTGCGCATCTAAGAAATGTTTGTCTGAATTTAATAGTTGTAGAAATGCGTTTTCTGCACGCTCTAAAAAACCGGCAAGTACGTAGTCTTTGCCTAACTCTTTAAGCGCAGACTCCCGTTGAGCGGGTGAAATCTGCTCTTTGCTCACGAGATTTTGATGCACTCGAATAGCGCGGTCTAACTCACCTCTGTGGCGAAAAAACTTGCCCATAGCAATATGAGTTTCAACCGTGTCACTGTCAAGGTTGATCATTTTGATCAGAGTATCGACGGCTTTGTCGGGCTCATCAGATAGAAGAAAATTTAAGCCTTTATAATAATGTTTAGATAATATGCTCGACTGTTTACGCTGTGCTTGGCGCACACTATTACGCCCCATTACCCAGCCATATCCAGCGGCGACGGGCAATAGTAAAAATAACAGTTCAAGCATAATTAAGCAGATTCAACGCGATTTGATTTTTTAAGTTGTCGCTCTAAACTCACAACCCGCCATTTTAATCGCAATACATACAGCGAAAACATAATGATACTAACGAAAACCCCGCATAAAAAGACGATCAACATAAGCAGTGACACACGTAACTCACTCTGGGCGATCAGATAGTTGACCATGACGCTGTGGGTGTTTTGAGAACCAATAAAGCCACCGACAATCAGTAAGGCTAATACAGCAATAAGAGATAGCAATCCCTTTAACTTCATACTTATTTGCCTCCTAGTGGGCATTGCGTTTCAGATTAACTTTGATAAACATACTCTATTCGTTCCTGAATCAAGTATCTCTATCAGCGATTGATAAAGCTATTCGTAATTTACTACACTCTAACAAAAACGGCACCCCAATTGGAGTGCCGTTTTAATGATTTAGAGATAAATCAAGCAATTAAATCTTCGTTGACCCTTTCTCGTAATTCTTTGCCAGGTTTGAAGTGAGGTACATGTTTACCATCTAACTCTACTGTTTCCCCTGTTTTAGGATTACGACCTACGCGAGGTGCGCGGTAATGCAAAGAGAAACTTCCAAATCCGCGGATTTCGATACGCTCACCTTTTTGTAGGGTTTGCGCCATTTGCTCTAGCATTTCCTTAATAGCCAACTCAACGTCTCTTGAAGGTACGTGACGGGCTTTATCCGCTAGTCTTTCGATAAGTTCTGACTTTGTCATTAAAACTCTCCTTCAATATATAAGTACGTTGTGAAAATTCATTGGTGCGCATAAAGCGCACCCAAATTGATTAATCTTCGCTCTTCGCAGCTTTAAAGGCTTCAGCAAATGCGTTAGCAAAACCAACTTCTTCTTGTTGGTTAACTTTGTCAAGTGCTTCTTTCTCATCTGCTTGGTCTTTCGCTTTAACAGACAAGTTAACGATGCGATTCTTACGGTCAACACCCATGAATTTAGCTTCGATTTCGTCGCCTACAGATGCAACTTCTGATGCATCTTCAACACGTTCGCGTGCTAAATCAGTTACGCGGATATAACCTTCAACTTCTTCTGCAAGTTTAACAGTTACGCCTTTCGCGTCAACTTCAGTCACAGTACCAACAACGATAGTACCTTTCTTAGTGTCTGTCAGGTATTGATTAAACGGATCTTCTTCAATCTGCTTAACACCTAGAGAGATACGCTCACGCTCTGGGTCAACTTGTAGAACAACTGCAGAGATTTCATCGCCTTTCTTGTATTCACGAACAGCGTCTTCGCCAGTCTTGTTCCATGAAATGTCAGATAAGTGAACTAGACCGTCGATGCCGCCGTCAAGACCGATGAAGATACCGAAGTCAGTAATAGACTTGATCTTACCGCTAACTTTATCGCCTTTGCTCTGTGCCTTAGCAAACTCTTCCCAAGGGTTAGGTTTACATTGCTTAAGACCAAGAGAAATACGACGACGCTCTTCATCAATTTCAAGAACCATAACTTCAACAGTGTCACCCAAGTTAACCACTTTAGATGGGTGAATGTTTTTGTTAGTCCAATCCATTTCAGATACGTGAACTAGACCTTCAACACCGTCTTCGATTTCAACGAAACAACCGTAGTCAGTTAGGTTAGTTACTGCACCGCTCAATTTAGAACCTTCAGGGTAACGTTCTGCAATTTCTTGCCAAGGATCGTTGCCCATTTGCTTCATACCTAATGAAACACGAGATTTTTCTTTGTCGAACTTAAGGACTTTAACGTTGATTTCGTCACCAACATTAACGATTTCACTTGGGTGCTTAACGCGTTTCCAAGCCATATCAGTAATGTGTAGAAGACCATCAACACCACCAAGGTCAACGAACGCACCGTAATCAGTAAGGTTCTTAACGATACCTTTAACTTCATGACCTTCTTCAAGGTTAGCAAGAAGTTGATCACGCTCTGCGCTGCTTTCTGCTTCAATAACCGCACGACGTGAAACAACCACGTTGTTACGCTTAGCATCAAGCTTGATAACTTTGAATTCCAGTTCTTTACCTTCAAGATGAGTAGTATCGCGTACTGGGCGTACGTCAACCAATGAACCAGGTAAGAATGCACGAACTGTATTCACTTCAACCGTAAAGCCACCTTTGACCTTACCATTGATAACACCTTTAATCGTTTCTTTGTCATCGTAAGCTTTTTCTAGCTCAACCCAGGCTTCGTGACGTTTAGCTTTTTCGCGAGACAAGATTGTTTCACCGAAACCATCTTCAATTGCGTCTAGAGCAACATCAACTTGGTCGCCGATTTCAACATCTAGTGTACCGTCAGCATTACGGAATTGTTCAGCTGGGATCGCGCTTTCAGATTTTAAACCTGCGTCTACAAGTACGATGTCTTTGTCGATAGATACGATAGTACCTTTAACAATTGCACCTGGACGGGTTTCGATTTCTTTTAAGCTTTCTTCAAATAGTTGAGCAAAATTTTCAGTCATAGTTAAGTTATTTGTTTCATTTTGACATCCACACTGCAATCCGGCTAACGTGGGGTTGTTATTCATTGCCAACTTCATCCTGATGTTGGGCAGTTTACGGACTAAATGCTGCTAGGCCTAAAATTAAATCTCAATCTTAGAATTTGCAAATTCAGTAATCTTTTCAAGTACTTGCTCTATTGATAATTCAGTAGAATCAACAACAAGAGCGTCTTTTGCTGGTATTAAAGGCGCTACGCTGCGATTTGAGTCGCGCTCGTCACGAGCCTCTATGTCAGCCAAAAGGCGCAATATGCTAACATCATGACCAGATTTTTTCAACTGATTAAATCTACGGTTGGCGCGCTCTTGCGCGCTGGCAGTCAAGAATATTTTAACGTCAGCCTCAGGAAACACTATCGTGCCCATATCACGTCCATCAGCAACTAAGCCAGGGGCCTCTTTAAATGCTCGCTGACGGCGCAATAACGCTTCGCGAATGCTAGGAAGTGACGCCACTTTAGACGCTACTGAGCCCACCTCTTCGGTACGAATGTCGTCGCTTACATCTTCACCTTCTAAAATCACCTTACAGCCATGTTCAGCTGGCTCAAAGTTTACATCTAAGCCTGAAGCTAATGGCAATAGGCCAGCTTCGTCATTAGGGTCAATTTGATGATGGATAGAGGCGATAGCCAAAACACGATAGATCGCGCCACTGTCAAGGAAGTGCCAACCTAAACGATCGGCTAATAAGGTGCTTACAGTGCCCTTACCAGCTCCACTTGGGCCGTCTACGGTGATGACGGGAAATAATTGCATGCTCTCTCCTGAGCTAATGAAAATCGCGCGCAATTATACTCGTTGAATTTAGATAAGCAATGTAAGCAAGTTTACAATATTGTGACCGCTGTAAACAAAACACCTTGTTTACAGCGGTCAGTATTTTAGCCGCTGATCTGCTTTAACCGAGTAAAGTAATCAGGGAACGTTTTAGCGGTACAGTCAGGGTCGTTTATAGTAACAGGGGTATCACTCAGAGCAACAAGTGAAAAGCACATGGCAACGCGGTGATCATCATAGGTATCAATGTCTGTTTGAATCAACTGCTTAGGCGGCGTAATCGTAATGTAGTCGTGCCCTTCTATGACATCAGCTCCCACCTTACGTAGCTCGCATGCCATAGCGGCTAACCGATCAGTTTCTTTCACACGCCAATTATAAATATTACGAATTGATGTTGTGCCTTCGGCAAATAACGCCGTTGTTGCGATCGTCATCGCGGCATCAGGAATGTGATTCATGTCCATGTCAACCGCTGTCAAAGGCGCGCCAGTGACTTCAATGTAGTCGTCCCCCCAAGTAATATTAGCGCCCATTTTTTCGAGTACATCGGCAAAGCGAATATCCCCTTGAATACTCTTTTTACCTACGCCAGTAACACGCACTGTGCCACCTTTAATCGCACCAGCGGCTAAAAAGTAGGAGGCTGATGATGCGTCGCCTTCAACCAGAAAGTCACCCGCAGCTTGATATTGCTGATTACCTTTAACAACAAAGCTTTGATACTGATTATTCACCACCTCGATACCAAATTGCGCCATAGTATTGAGCGTAATATCGATATAAGGCTTAGAAACCAACTCACCAACAATATTGATTTCAGTGTCAGATTCAAACAGAGGGGCAGCCATTAGCAGTGCCGTTAAAAATTGGCTCGATACCGTGCCTTCCACACTGATCTTTCCGCCTTTTAGCGCCCTGCCCTTCATTTTTAACGGTGGGTAGCCGTCATTTTTTAAATAGGTGATCTCCGCTCCTGCTTGGCGCAATGAGTCAACTAAAGCACCGATAGGACGCTCTTCCATTCTGGGCTCGCCCGTTAACTCGAATTCACCGTTTGATGTGGCTAGTACCGCGCATAGCGGGCGCATGGCAGTACCCGCGTTACCTAAAAATAATGTCTGCGCAGTGTCAACGTTGAAACCTTGCCCTAGGCCTTTAACCCAACATTCTGTTTTGTCATCGGATAAACGATATTCAACACCCAATTGCGTTAGCGCTTTTAGCATGTGGCGAATATCTTCACTGTCGAGCAAATTCGTTAGGTGCGTTTCACCTTTTGCAACAGCGGCAAGTAATAAAGCGCGATTAGATAAGCTTTTAGAACCTGGCACATTAACTGTGCCTGAAATGGCAGCTATCGGGTTGAGTAATAAAGGGGCGGAACGACTCATGTTAACCATTCCTCTTGGCGAAATCTTGCATGAAACTAACCAAGGCTTGCACCCCTTCAATTGGCATCGCGTTGTAGATACTGGCACGCATGCCGCCAACAATACGATGGCCTTTTAACGCTTTTAGTCCAGCAGCTTCAGCTTCGGCTAAAAATTGTTTATCGAGCTCAGCATTTTTCAAATGAAAGGTAACGTTCATGCGTGAGCGGTATTCAGCAGCAACATTATTGGTGTAAAACGCTGAGTCATCAATGCACGCGTAAAGCAAATCAGATTTGGCTTTATTGCGCTCGGCCATTGCTTTGACTCCGCCTTGCTCTTTGAGCCATTTGAAAACCAGCCCGGCTAAATACCAAGCAAACGTTGGCGGTGTGTTATACATAGAATCATGTTTAGCGATTATGGTGTAATCAAAAATCGCTGGGGTAACTGAGCGTGCTTTTTCAAGCAAGTCATCCCGTACAATCACAACAGATAAACCTGACGGACCAATATTTTTCTGCGCACCAGCATAAATAACGCCGAACTTACTTACATCAATCGGTTGCGACAAAATGTTCGATGACATATCCGCTACTAACGGGATGTCCCCTGTTTCAGGTATCCAATTGATTTCAACGCCATCTACCGTTTCATTCGGGCAGTAGTGTACGTATGCAGCATCTGGGTTTTGTTTCCAGCTGTCCTGTGTAGGCATGACCACCAAGCCGTCTTCTTTGGTCGTAGTAGCGGCGATATTTACATTAACGTACTTTTGCGCTTCATCTACGGCACTTTTAGACCATGAACCGCTAACGATATAATCTGCACTATCACCCTCTTTAGACAAATTAAGAGGAACAGCAGAAAATTGCCCACGACCACCACCATGAGTAAACAATACTTTGTAGTTATCAGGAATGCTCAATAAATCCCGCAGATCTTGCTCTGCCGTTTCGGCAAGTGCAATAAATTCTTTACTGCGGTGACTCATTTCCATCACCGAACAACCTTGGCTCTGCCAATTGATGAATTCACTTTGAGCTTGCTGCATTACAGCTTCGGGTAACATCGCCGGTCCGGCGCAAAAATTGTAAACCTTGGTCATTCTCTATTTTTCCGATACAAAAAGAGCGGCTAAGCCGCTCGTTTTAACAAACTGTAGGAAGCTAAGTAAGCGTGTCGCCTACTTTAGCTTCTACGGGCTTTATTCTTCGTTTTGAGGATCTTCATCCGTGGTGTTTTCCACGTCTGTTGCAGCGGCTTCGATTGTCTCGTCACCTTCGCTTAATGCCTCGAGCTCTTCTTCTAACTCTTCAACTTCGTCAATGCGTTGCAAACCAACAACATGCTCGTCTGCACCCGTGCGTATCAAACGTACACCTTGGGTATTACGACCAACAGTAGACACTTCGCCAACACGGGTACGTACGAGTGTACCTTGGTCACTGATAAGCATAATCTCATCGCTTTCGTTCACCTGCACTGCACCGACAACTTTACCGTTACGCTCAGATACCTTAATGGATACCACGCCTTGTGTAGCTCGGCTCTTCGCAGGGTAGTCTTCGACAGGTGTGCGCTTACCAAAGCCATTTTCTGTTGCCGTAAGGATCGCACCATCACCTTGAGGCACAATCAAAGACACCACTCTTTGTCCTTCTTGTAAGCGAATACCGCGTACACCTGTTGCCGTTCTACCCATAGGGCGTAGCGCTAAGATTTCTTCACCAGTTTCAGGGTCAATTTTGACCGCACCGGTTTCTGAATCACGTGCTTTCTCGTTAAAGCGAACCACTTTACCCGCGTCAGAGAACAACATGATGTCACTGCTACCGTCAGTAATATCTACGCCAATCAACTCATCGCCGTCATTTAGATTAACCGCAATAATGCCGTTCGCACGAGGACGTGAATACTGCACCAAGGCAGTCTTCTTCACTGTTCCGTTGGCCGTTGCCATCAATACATATTTACCTTCTTCGAATTCTTGAATAGGTAAAATAGCGGTAATGCGTTCATTTTCTTCAAGCGGTAAAATATTAACGATTGGACGTCCACGCGCATTACGACTCGCCAATGGCAATTGATATACCTTCAGCCAGTACAGTCGGCCACGGGTAGAGAAACACAAAATGTGATCATGAGTGTTCGCCACTAACAGCTTCTCGATGAAATCTTCTTCTTTCATCTTGGTCGCTGACTTACCTTTACCACCACGACGCTGAGACTCGTAATCATTGAGTTTTTGATACTTAACATAGCCCTCACGAGATAGTGTCACCACTACTTCTTCACGCTCTATTAAATCTTCAATGTCTATATCATGTGACGCTGCGGTAATTTCTGTACGGCGTTCATCACCAAACTCATCACGAATTTTTTCAAGCTCTTCACGAATAACTTCCATCAAACGCTCAGGGCTGCCTAATATATGCAGCAATTCTGCAATCAGGTCTAATAACTCTTTGTACTCAGAAAGAATTTTTTCGTGTTCAAGACCCGTTAATTTATTCAAACGTAAGTCTAGGATCGCTTGCGCTTGCTGCTCTGTTAAATAGTACAGACCATCACGGATACCAAACTCAGGCTCTAACCAGTCAGGACGTGCTGCATCATTACCTGCACGCTCAAGCATTTCAGATACATCACCTAGCTGCCAACCTTGCGCCGTCAAAGATATTTTGGCGTCAGAAGGGCTTTTTGACGCTTTAATCAATGCGATTATTGGGTCAATGTTAGCCAAGGCAATGGCTAAGCCTTCAAGGATATGGGCACGTTCGCGGGCTTTTTTCAGTTCGAAAACAGTACGGCGCGTCACCACTTCACGGCGATGCAGTACAAAGGCTTTTAGAATATCTAGTAGGTTAAATACTTTAGGCTGGGTTTTATCCAGCGCCACCATATTGATCCCGAACACGGTTTGCATTTGTGTTTGTGAATACAAATGGTTAAGTAGTACTTCCCCTGACTCATTACGTTTCACTTCAACAACAATACGCATGCCGTCTTTATCTGACTCATCACGTAAAGCAGAAATGCCTTCGATTTTCTTTTCTTTAACCAGCTCGGCGATTTTCTCAATCAGGCGCGCTTTGTTAACTTGATACGGGATCTCATGAACAATTATGGTCTCTTTACCATTATCTTCACGCTCAATCTCAGCACGGGCACGCATATATATTTTGCCACGACCAGTGCGATAAGCTTCTTCTATTCCTTTACGACCACTAATAAAAGCAGCAGTTGGGAAATCTGGCCCAGGGATATACTCCATCAATTCTTCAATGGAAAGCTCAGGCTTATCAATTAACGCAATACATCCGTTTACCACTTCCGTTAAGTTGTGTGGCGGAATGTTTGTTGCCATACCAACCGCAATACCTGAGGAACCATTAATTAATAAGTTAGGTACTCTGGTGGGCAGTACATCAGGAATAAATTCAGTACCGTCATAGTTAGGAACGAAGTCGACGGTTTCTTTTTCTAAATCCGCTAATAATTCATGAGAAATTTTAGCCATACGGATTTCGGTGTAACGCATTGCCGCCGCTGAATCACCGTCAACTGAACCGAAGTTACCTTGGCCATCAACCAACATATAACGTAAAGAAAACGGTTGCGCCATACGTACAATCGTATCGTATACGGCCGAGTCTCCGTGTGGGTGGTATTTACCGATAACATCACCGACAACACGTGCCGATTTTTTGTAAGGTTTGTTGAAGTCGTTTTTCAGCTCGTTCATAGCGAACAAAACCCGGCGATGCACGGGCTTTAAGCCATCTCTTACATCAGGCAGCGCCCTGCCTACAATTACGCTCATGGCGTAATCAAGATAAGAATTTTTAAGTTCTTCTTCAATGTTAATAGGAAGAATTTCTTGGGCGTGATCAGTCATATACAGCCTTGTCCCTAGTCATTATTATTAGAAATAGAATTAGACATAAAATTTACAATCCGCGTCTGCGTATTTGAGCTAGGCCTCAAAATAGCAGTCAACGATTAACTCTGGAATTTCGTATTGTCGAGCCTTGGGATTCTAACACTGACCGCAAAAAATAAATAGATAGGATCCGCTCATATAGTAGCCAAAGACGCTAAAAAACCGCATATATTGCGCTAGCCAGCTTTAATACATGCTGGCTATAATAGCGAAATTCGAATTTTTGGACCGCAATATGAACTCAGCGCAAAATGTTGACCATCAAGAAATACAAAAATTTGCCGATTTGGCATCTCGTTGGTGGGACCTAAAAGGGGAATTTAAGCCCTTACATACAATCAACCCTCTTAGAACCGATTATATTGTACAGCGAACCCAAGGGCTTAGCGGCAAAAAGGTCATTGACGTGGGTTGCGGCGGCGGTATTTTAGCTGAAAGTATGGCTCGCGCTGGTGCTGATGTCACCGGAATTGATATGGGTGAAGCGCCGCTTGAAGTTGCGCGCTTGCACTGTCTCGAATCTGCGCTAAGCATAGATTATCAGCAATCAACTGCTGAAGAATTTGCCGATGCCCACTCTGGCCAATTTGACGTAGTGACCTGCATGGAGATGCTTGAACATGTGCCAGACCCATCATCTGTGGTTGAAGCTTGCAGTCGATTAGTCAAACCTGGCGGCATGGTTTTTTTCTCAACACTCAATCGCAATATTAAATCCTATTTGATGGCAATAGTGGGTGCGGAGCACATTTTTAAACTGGTGCCAAAAGATACCCACAATCACGACAAATTTATTAAGCCGTCAGAATTATTAAATTGGGTTGATAGCACCCCTTTAATGGCAAAGCATATGACGGGCCTGCATGTTAGTCCATTGACGCAACAGTTCTATTTGTCTGACAAAAATGTTGATGTGAATTACATCGTACATTGTCAGCACAGTGCTGATGCTTAAGGTGTTGCCAAAACCCAAGGGGGTATTGTTCGATTTAGACGGCACCTTGCTAGATACCGCTCGAGACTTAGGCAATGCGCTTAATTGGGTATTACAACAGCACAAAATGCCCGTTTGTGAATTTGATGTGTATCGCAATATTGCCTCAGATGGCTCTCAAGGCCTGCTGGAAATCGGTTTTGGTGAAAAACTAGCAGAATTTGATGTTGAAGCACTCAGAGCATTATTTCTCGATCGCTACGAGCAAGAGATTTGCATCGATACGGTTTCTTTTGACGGTATTAAGGAGTTACTCGCCCGTTTGGATGAAGTTAATATTCCTTGGGGAATAGTGACCAACAAGCCACAGTGGCTGACTGAGCTATTGCTACCGAATTTTGATGAATTTGCCAACTGCCAAGTTGTGATTAGTGGCGACACCTTAGCAAAACGTAAGCCCGATCCCTTGCCTCTTATTCATGCCGCAGAAATCATGCAAATTGCCCCAAGTGAATGTTGGTATATTGGTGATGCCAAGCGCGACATTGATGCGGCCATCGCCGCGAACATGACCAGCGTCGTTGCAAATTACGGTTATATAGGCCCGGAACATAGATCAGACACGTGGAACGCGGATCTGTACATAGATCAGCCGCAAGCCATGCTAAAACACCTTTGAAGACAAACACGATATATAGTGGTTTTGCAAACAACAAGACACTATATATCGTGAAATTATAATAATTATTTTTTTCGATTAAAAAAGTTTAATGGAAAAAATTTCCTAAAAATGATCTTGCATTCCCTATACACGCAAAGTGAATAGACTTATTAGGTGAGTCATTACTAACATAATTTTAGGCCAGATTTGAACGCCTACAAAACCACCAGATGTGGGGTTGCAAAGGTATTCAAACCTCATTATCTTGTGGTTTATCGACAGGATGGTCGTTGTAAGAGTAGTTCCGCAACTTTCCCTCTTCGTCAAGCACTATTTCCACAGAAATGATGATGCTCATCGTTTCTACATTTTGTAAAAACTATAATCAAAACGGCGTATACATGAATAACAATCTCTTCGTTACCAAACGAACTGGCGAGCGCGAAAGCATTGACCTCGAAAAAATCCACAAAGTCATTACGTGGGCAGCCAAAGGCCTTAATAATGTGTCGGTTTCGCAAGTGGAAATTAAAGCGCACATTCAGTTCTACGATGGTATCAAAACAGAAGATATTCATGAGACGTTAATTCGTTCTGCTGCAGATCTTATCTCAACAGATGCACCGGATTATCAGTACTTAGCGGCGCGTTTAGCCATATTCCATTTGCGCAAAAAAGCCTACGGCCAATTCGAGCCCCCTGCTCTATTCGCCCATGTTACGCAAATGATTGAAATGCAAAAATACGATCAACATCTATTGAGTGATTACAGCGAAGCTGAATTTCAAGAAATGGATGACTATATTGATCACTGGCGTGATATGGACTTCAGCTATGCAGCAGTCAAGCAGCTAGAAGGCAAATATCTTGTTCAAAACCGGGTAACCGGTGAAATTTACGAAAGCGCTCAGTTCCTTTATATCTTAGTGGCTGCTTGTTTGTTTGCTGATTATCCAAAAGACACACGTATGGATTACATCAAGCGCTTTTACGATGCGACTTCGAAGTTTAAAATATCACTGCCTACGCCGATTATGGCGGGTGTACGTACCCCAACTAGGCAGTTCAGTTCCTGCGTATTAATTGAAGCCGGTGATAGCCTTGATTCAATTAATGCCACCGCAAGCGCCATTGTAAAATACGTTAGTCAACGTGCCGGTATCGGCGTGAATGCTGGTCGTATCCGTGCATTAGGTAGCCCTATCCGTGGTGGTGAAGCCTTTCATACTGGCTGTATCCCTTTTTACAAGTATTTCCAAACAGCGGTTAAAAGTTGTTCACAAGGTGGGGTTCGCGGTGGTGCCGCAACACTTTTCTACCCACTTTGGCATATGGAAGTTGAATCACTGCTCGTATTGAAAAATAACCGTGGTGTGGAAGAAAACCGAGTGCGTCATTTAGATTACGGCGTACAATTCAACAAGTTGATGTACCAGCGCTTGATTAAAGATCAGCATATCAGCCTATTTAGCCCATCTGATGTGCCTGGTTTGTACGATGCATTCTTTGCCGACCAAGCTAAATTTGAAGAGTTGTACGTTAAGTACGAACAAGATGACAGCATCCGTAAGACGCAAGTCAAAGCGGTAGAACTATTTAGTTTATTCATGCAAGAGCGCGCAAGCACAGGTCGTATCTATTTGCAGAACGTGGATCACTGTAATACCCACAGCCCGTTTGACCCGAAGGTTGCCCCTATCCGTCAAAGCAACTTGTGTCTTGAAATCGCCCTACCGACTAAACCGTTAGAGCATGTTAATGATGAAAACGGTGAAATAGCCCTATGTACCTTGTCAGCGTTTAACTTAGGTGCAATTGAAAGTGTTGAAGATTTTGCTGAAATGGCTGACTTGGCTGTTCGCGCACTAGACAACTTACTCGATTATCAAGATTACCCTGTTCCTGCGGCATATAACGCCACTATGGGCCGTCGTACCTTAGGCATAGGCGTTATCAACTTTGCCTACTACCTCGCTAAAAACGGGGTTAAATACTCTGATGGCAGTGCCAATGGCTTGATTCACCGCACCTTTGAAGCGATGCAATACCACTTGATGCGTGCATCTTGTAACCTTGCAAAAGAAAAAGGCGCGTGTCCGAAGTTTGATGAAACAACTTACTCGCAAGGCATCATGCCAATTGATACCTACAAAAAAGATTTAGATAAAATCTGTGACGAACCACTGCATTGTGATTGGGACAGCCTACGTGCTGACATCAAACAATACGGTTTGCGCAATAGTACCTTGTCTGCCTTAATGCCTTCTGAAACTTCATCACAGATTTCAAATGCGACGAATGGCATTGAGCCACCCCGTGGCCATATCAGTGTTAAATCAAGTAAAGACGGCGTGTTAAAGCAAGTTGTGCCTGAGTACGAGCGGTTAAAAGACAAATACGAATTATTGTGGGATCTACCATCAAACGATGGCTACTTGCAGTTAACAGGCATTATGCAAAAGTTTGTTGATCAAACGATTTCGGCCAACACCAGTTATGATCCAAACAAATACGACGGCGGCAAAGTACCTATGAAGCTGTTGCTAAAAGATTTGCTTACCGCTTACCAGTTAGGTGTGAAAACCTTGTACTACCACAACACCCGTGATGGTGCAGCAGATACCTCACAGCAAGAACTGAAATCCGCTCAGTTTGTACCACAAGAAGCCGTCGTTGAAGAAGATGACGATTGTGCTGGCGGTGCGTGTAAAATTTAATCTTTTTTGAGCCCTTTAGCGTAACGCTAAAGGGCTAATTCAACTCAATATGGTCTGCTAACACTCATGAAATACACAACGTTTAATCAAATCAATAACGACCCTTTGCATGAACCTATGTTTTTCGGCAATCCGGTCAACGTTGCCCGTTATGATCAACAAAAACACAGTATTTTTGAAAAACTTATCGAAAAACAAATCAGCTTTTTCTGGCGCCCTGAAGAAGTCGATGTCAGCAAAGACAGAGTGGATTTTCAAAAGCTGAGTGAATCAGAAAAGCACATTTTTATTTCTAATTTGAAGTACCAAACCTTGTTGGACTCTATTCAAGGTCGTAGCCCAAATATTGCCTTCTTGCCGATTATCTCTATCCCTGAGCTAGAAACGTGGACTGAAACATGGTCATTTTTTGAAACCATTCACTCACGTTCATATACGCATATTTTGCGTAATTTATTTGGTGATCCAAGCAGCATATTTGCCGATATCGTGGAAAATGAACAAATCAAAAAACGCGCCGCTGATATTTCAAAATACTACGACGATTTGATTTTTTACACTCAGCTATGGCAAACCCTAGGCGAAGGTACCCACAACATTAATGGTGAAGAGCACGTGGTTACCATGCGCTCATTAAAGGTCAAACTGTTCTTGTGCATGAATTCAGTTAATGCGTTAGAAGCCATTCGTTTTTATGTGTCATTTGCCTGTACATTTGCCTTTGCAGAACGAGAATTGATGGAAGGTAACTCAAAAATTATTCGCCTGATTTCTCGTGATGAAAACCTACATTTGACATCGACTCAGCACATATTAAACCTTTGGGCTAAAGGAAAAGACGACCCAGAAATGGCTGAAATCGCCATTGAGTACAAACAACAAGCCACAGATATTTTCCTTGATGCAGTCAATCAAGAAAAAGAATGGGCAGAGTACTTGTTCCAGAACGGTTCGATGATCGGTTTAAATAAAGATATTTTGTGCCAATACGTTGAGTTTATTGCCAACCACAGAATGTCAGCTATAGGCTTAGGTCAACCTTTTGATATTAAAAATAACCCCTTACCTTGGATGAACAACTACTTGAATTCAGACAATGTACAGGTTGCACCACAAGAGTCTGAAATCAGTTCATATCTTGTTGGCCAAATCGACTCAGAAGTAGGCAGTAACGACTTCGATGAGTTCGAGCTATAGTGTGCAAAAAAGTCACGGTTGTTGAACACGACCCAGACGCCCCCAATGAGCAAACGATGTCGTTTGCTCATAACAATCTTCTCGACTGCTTGCTCAACAATAATATTGCTAAAGAGTACCACTGCAAAGAGGGTTTTTGCGGTGCGTGTAGAACCCAGTTAGTTGAAGGCGAAGTAGAATACCTCCTTGACCCACTCGCGTTTATCGACGACGGAGAAATATTGGCCTGCTGCTGTAAGCCCTTAGGTAATATAAAAATAAAGGCTTAATCAAAAACCGCTGGACGCATTCTGAGACGGTCACTTATTAATGCGGATTGGTATTACTTAGTTACTGATTGTGGTACCAGCTTTGAAACATCAACATATTCCACAGTTGTGTATGATATTTTTTCTTTTTGTGCTTGAAGTCATGCCATAGTAGCGCCACTTTTTCACTATCAAAAATACCTTGTTGCTCAATTTTATCTTGGGTAAGTAAATCTTCTGCCCAGTCATTCAATGGGCCATTAAGCCAGCTTTTTATTGGCGCGCCAAATCCGTGCTTAGGGTTATTGGTCAACGAGTTAGGAATGTGCTGGTCTAGTACTTTTCGAAGAACATGCTTTCCTTTGCCTTCATGAAACTTCATCGACATAGGAAGAGACCAAGCGAATTCGGTGATACGGTGATCAAGTAAAGGGCTTCTTAGCTCCAGACTATTTGCCATGCTCGCTCGGTCCGTTTTGACTAAAATATCGTCACACAAATAAGTGACATAATCATAAAGCATTAAATAGTGTTCAGGGCGAGGTAAGTCTAACGCGCTTACCGCGCGCAATTTATGTTGCTCCGGTGTATGAGGCTGTAGCATAAGGTTCTCAGGGGCAACCCACTTACAAACACGGCTCATGTACATATCGAGTACATTCATCGCGCCTATCTCGTTAGCGTATTTATTCGTCGTCAATCCTAACTTCTGTATCGACGCTAACCTAAACAGTTGACCCGAAACTGCGCGCTTAAGCGCATCAGGTATTTTTTGACTGATTTGCCAGTTCTTAATGTTTCTAAAATAACGGTTGTAACCGTAAAACAGCTCATCTCCTCCATCCCCACTTAATGCAACTGTGACTTTACTTTTGGCTAATTTAGCAACGATAAACGTAGGTATTTGTGAGGAATCAGCGAAGGGCTCGTCGTAATGCTGGGCAATATCAGGTACCAAATCAAGTGCATCTTGGCCGCTCACATACAGCTCATTGTGCGATGTGCCCAAATAACCTGCGATATTTTTGGCTAAATGCGCTTCGTCTTTGTCGCTATGACTAAACCCTATGGAGAAACTATTAACAGGGCGAGCAGACTGTTTTTGCATCATCGACGCGACCAAACTTGAGTCTATGCCACCTGACAATAGGACCCCGAACGGCACATCAGAAATCATCCGTAAGCGAGTAGAATCCTCTAATAAATGCGTTAAATGCGTTTGCGCTTCATCTAAAGTGCCCGAGAATGGATGATTAAATTGGTGCGCAGCAACATCAAGCGCCGACCAATATTGTTTACATTTATCGAGTAAATCATGCTCAGACGTCAATTCATCAACCGTTAGGGTCACAAAACTGCCGGGTGCTAATTTGTATATTCCTTGGTAAATGGAGTACGGCGCAGGAATATAATTAAAGCGCATATATTGCCCAAGGGCCTGCATGTCCAATTCTGGGGTAAAGTCAGGGATGACCTTTAACGCTTTTAGCTCAGAAGAAAAACAAAAAAAATCATTGCTGCGTCCAAAATAAAGCGGTTTTTTACCTACGCGATCCCTAGCTAACGACAAGGTCTTTTGTTGTTTATCCCATATCGCCAGCGCAAACATACCGTTAAATTTGCGTAATGCTGCCTTTAAACCGAATTCGGCAATCGCACAGAGCACAACTTCGCTATCTGAATGCCCTTTGAATGATTGCTGAGAGAGGGACTGGCGGATTTCAGCAAAGTTGTATACTTCACCATTAAATACCATCACATAACGATCACACGCTGAATGCATTGGTTGATGGCCATCCTGACTTAAATCTTGTACCGCCAATCGACAATGGCCCAACGCCACCCCAGGAGTACCTTCCCAAACACCGTTGTCGTCCGGACCGCGGTGATTCAAAGTCGTATTCATTTTTTGAATAATATTCGCTTTGCAAGAAGAAGTATTGAGGCGAAAAAGACCTGTAATACCGCACATACAGTTAACTCGTTATTATTTTTATTTAATAAACAAAAATTACCGAAAAATTAACAAGTTAGCAACCAAATGATAGTAAATAAAAAGCCAGCATAATAGCTGGCTTGAATAAGAAGCAAGTGCAGTTGATTAGTCGATAAGCTGGTACTTATCGCGCAGCACAGCGATCACTTCCTCTTTCGGATTTTCACTTAACGCAATTTTCTGTCCAGTGATTTTCTCAGCAATTTGCGTATAGGTATTTGAGATGTCCATCAACACGTCTACCGGTAAAGCGTTGTCCCGCGCTAGCGCTTCTCGCTCATCCATGCGCTCTTTGTTGAGTAAAATATCAGGATCAGGAAAGTGATTAAGCAACAGTTGTCTGAACCCTTCTTTTGAGTTTTCAACTATCTTACCCTGCGCATATTGTTTAGCATCCCAGATACGAGATGAATCGGGCGTGCCTACTTCATCCATATAAATTAATTTATCGTTACCGTTAACGTCTTTTACATAGCCAAACTCAAATTTTGTATCCACAAAAATTTGCTCAACTTTTGCCAACGCTTGACTAATAACGCCGAAACCTTCGGTCAGTAATTTTTCGTACAATGCAATATCGTCGGCGGAGTTAAAGTTAAAAGCCGCAAAGTTGTCGGCTATATCTTGACGGGACACATTGACGTCGTCCGCTTCAGGGACGCCTTCGATTCCTTTAAGCACCCCTTTGGTTGAAGGGGTAATCAAAATATTCGCTAGTTTACTGTCTTTCGATAAACCTTCTTCAAGACGAATACCACAAAACTCACGCTCACCTTTTTCATAGGCTCGCCACATTGAGCCAGTAATATATTGGCGACAAATCGCTTCAATCATGACAGGACGCGCTTTTTGTACTATCCATACCAGTGGATGAGGAATATCAAGAATATGGCTGTCTGCTAAGCCCTGCTCTTTAAACAAACCGAACCAATGATTTGAAATCGCATTTAATGCTGCACCTTTGCCTGGTACACCCTGCATGCCCTGCTCACCATGCCAAATACAATCAAATGCCGATATGCGATCACTTATCAACATGATAGCTAAAGGCGTATCCTTTGGAACAGGATAGTTATGCTCTTCAATAAGACGACGGCTGTCCTGTTCAGTTAACCAATAAACAGAACGAACCTTGCCACTGTGTACAGGTAAGTCGGTGCGAATAGGAAGGTTGTCATTAACAGCAAGCACTTTATCAGCGAAGCTCATACTAGAATGTCCTTAAAAAGGGGTTGCCTAAAAACGAAAAAGCACCCTTGCGGTGCTCTTTCAAATGATACTAAATGTACTAAATATCTAGATTGTCATCAGCCATCACGCGAGCAAAAACATCATATAAACCAGACAACTTATCTTTAGTGAATGGTGTGCTTTCATTATCAAGCACAGTTAAAGACGTTTGCTCACCGTTTTCTTCCACTCTAAAACGATATTCTTGCTTCTCAAGAGGCAAGGCATTTTCATCGTTTGACCAGATAGAATCCCACCAACCGCTCTCGGTGCCGTTGTACTTAACAAACAATAAACCGTTTGATTTGTCGTAATCTTTTACGTCAAACCCTAGTTTACGCAATACAAGCAACACACGCGGCCAAGCAGTGTCGTAGTTACTGTCTATGATGAACGCGGGCGCATCTTCGCCATCTTGCCCAATGCTAATTTGCATTCCACGACGTATTTCACGTAGGCGCTTAGCATCAGCCACGCGAATTTGATATTCGTAGTGCCCAATCACCTTATTCAAAATATCGACTTCTTTGGCACGTGAATCAACGTCTGACTTTTCAGCGACAACGGATTGGCCTTGGCGCTCTTGATAATCAACCAAGTGCGCATTCAAGGTGGCAGTTCGACCGTGAGATTTCATTTCTAAGTCGAATTCAAAACGTTGACTGGTATCACGCTCAATTGACGACCAGCTATACCAATGATCATCTAACACTTCTTTCACTACGACCCAATCTGTTACCAGGCGCTGCTTGTCTTTATCGAATGACTCAATACCAATCCCCTGCTCTTCTAAATAGCTCAGCAATGAGTTCCATATGGTGGTATCTAGTGGTTGGCTGTCATCAACTTGGTCAAAGAATACTTTGGCATCTTTACTGCCATCGTCAACATGGGAGCCGGTAACTAAAGGCAATACCAATGCGGGTGAAACCACCTTAAGATCCTTGCCGATGAAGTTACGCGGTGCGTCTTCATCTAATGCAGGAAGCTTATATGCCTGACTAAAATTAGGACGGTCAACATCGGCTGGTACTTGAATATCCTTACCTGGTTGCTGCTTGGTATATTCAAAATTACCACTGGCGATTTGTCGCTCTTCTAATGAACTACACGCGCTTAGAACACTCACCGCGATAGCTGTGCCAATGAAAAACTTAGTTGTCATGCAATCTCCTTAAGATAATACGCCCGAATTGCGCATGACTTGTTCGATATGATTTTGGCTATCAAGTTCCGATTCAATTAACGGTAAACGCAAAAATGCAGATTGAATGAGCCCCATTTTGTATAAAGCCCACTTAGGCAATACTGGATTTGGTTCAATAAATAGCGCGCTATGAAGCTCTGCTATTTGTCGATCAATGTCTTTTGCTGTGGCGAAATCGCCTGCAAAGGCGGCCTCACACATCTGTGCCATTTGCTTAGGTACGACGTTAGCCGTCACTGAAATAACACCGTGCCCGCCTGCGGTTAAAAACTCACAACCCGTGCCATCATCACCACTTAAAAACACAAAGTCTTTGTCGACGAGTGGTTGAGTCTGTTTTAAACGTGCGATATCACCCGTGGCATCTTTAAGGCCAACAATTTTAGGGTGCGTAGCAAGTTCAGCAACGGTCTCTGGCAGCATATCAGCTACCGTACGCCCTGGTACGTTGTATAACAGAACCGGTAAATCGGTAGCATCAGCAACCGCTTTAAAATGCGCAACCATGCCTTTTTGTTGAGGCTTATTGTAGTAAGGCACCACACTGAGAAAGCCATCAATGCCTGTATCGGCCATTTGTTCACTAAGAAAAATCGCTTCAGCAGTGGAGTTCGCGCCACTTCCAGCAATTACAGGTATCTTCTTATCAGCAAACTCGACCATACGTTTAACCACTTCAATGTGCTCATCAAAGGGCAACGTGGCAGACTCACCCGTGGTCCCCACAGCGATTAAGCCATGGCTGCCATTGGCAATATGAAATTCAACCAATTTCTTAAGCGACGGATAATCTATCTCGCCTGATTGGTTCATGGGGGTGATTAATGCAACGTAACTACCAGTAAACATGCCTACTCCAGAAAAAATTCGCGCCTAATGGTAAAGAGCTTGTGGGGTAAAAACAAGTAATGAATGCGCAGAAAGTAAAACCGACGGGGAAACTGGAAATACTAGGGGTAATTCAGGTATGTTAGTGGCGTTAGAATTTACCACGAAGATTAATACATTAATGAAACATCAATTAATCATTACCATTTTAGGTGCCAATAAAGTCACTGTGCTCAGCACCCTCACTGATGTCGTCTGTGAAGCAGGTTGTAACATACTTGACAGTCGTCAGGCAGTGTACGGGCAAGATTTCTCGTTGACCATGATAGTTGAAGGTACGCAAAGCGCTATCGTACGCGTTGAAATGGCGATACCTATCGCGTGTCAGCAACTTGATCTGCTATCAATGATGAAGCGTACTAAACGACATGCAAAGCAAAACTTAGAGCACATAGCAGACGTCACCTTCTCTGGGGTCGATGCAGTGGGCGTTGTAAAGGAAGTGACTCAGTTTCTTTCCACCTTTTGCGTTACCGTCAGTGCGTTGCGGTTAAAAACATTGCAAACATCTAAAGACGAACAAGACGAAGTAAAATGTAAAATGGTGGTAAGTATGCCGCACAATATTGACCTAGCCGATTTGGAACACAAATTTGATGCGTTACTGAGTCAATTAAATCTACAAGGGGCGATTAAGCAAAATCATTAGTTTTCGGCCGATCACCCAATCATTTTCCATTCAAATTAAAACCAAGGACATATTTTATGAACAGACTAACCGCCGGTGAAACAGCACCAGAATTTGCATTGCCTAATGAAAACGGTGAAACCGTTAAGCTGTCAGATTTCAGTGGTAAGAAAGTACTGGTCTATTTTTACCCAAAAGCGATGACCCCAGGCTGCACAGTACAAGCACAAAATCTGCGTGATAATAAGAGCGAGCTGGATAAGTTGAACGTTGTCGTCTTGGGCATAAGCCCAGATGCAGTAAAACGCCTACCCAAGTTTATCGACAAAGAACAACTAAATTTCAGTCTTCTATCAGATGAAGACCATGCCGTAGCAGAAGCATTTGGCGTCTGGGGACTAAAGAAGTTTATGGGCAAAGAATACGACGGTATTCATCGCATTAGTTTCTTAATCAATGAACAAGGTGTGATTGAGCATGTGTTTGATAAATTTAAAACCAAAGATCATCACCAAGTCGTACTTGATTACTTAAATCAATAAGCTAAACCGGCCGTGCTTGCATACCATGAAATCATATTTAGGGCATGCAAGCACCATCATGTATGTACAATACGTTTTTAAACTGCGGGAGGAAGCTCCTGCAAAGGCCCTTTCCACGCGTTAGCGACTGCTTTAACCAAGGTAGCGAGAGGAATAGCGAAGAACACCCCCCAAAAACCCCATAAGCCGCCAAAAAACAGCACTGCAATAATAATGTACACTGGGTGCAGACTCACCGCTTCAGAAAACAGCACCGGAACGAGTACATTCCCATCAAGTGCTTGAATCACCCCATAGGCAATCATTAACCACCAAAAATCCGGTGTGATCCCCCACTGAAACAATGCCACTACCGCCACAGGGATCGTCACAACCGCAGCACCGATATAAGGTATCAATACCGAAAACCCAACCAATACCCCAAGTAACAGCGCATAACGTAAATCCATTAACGCGAACGTGACGGCCGATACTGTGCCCACGATAATAATTTCTATCACTTTGCCACGTATATAGTTAGCGATTTGGGTATTCATCTCACTGCCCACTTGCTTAATGAGGCGTCGTTGTGAGGGTAAAAGTGGTGACAAGTTAGCCAACAACTGGTCCTTGTCTTTGAGCATAAAAAAGACCATCAAGGGCACGAGCACAAGATAAATTAATAAAGACGCTAAGCTACCAAGAGAACTAACAGAAGCCGATAACAACTGCTCCCCAAGACTGACAATGCGTTCGTTTATTCCGTCGAGCATGTCCTGTACATCCCCTAAATGAACGAAATCAGGATACTGTTCAGGTAGGTGCAACACCCAGACCTGGGCATGCCCCCAAATTTGCGGCATTTCTCGAATCAGATTAATACTCTGTTGTGATACCACAGGCACAATGCCAATAAAGGTTAAAATGCACAAAGTTAAAAAGCTAAAGATAACCAGACTGCAAGCAAAACTTCGGCGTAGTCCTGCTCGTGATAATTGACTTACCGGCCAGTCCAATAAATAGGCTATAACCGCTGCGACTAGCACAGGCATTAAAATAGTGCCCAGCACTGCTAACAGCAGAAAAACCGCAATCAGCATGATTAACAACATTACGGAATCAGGATCGGAGAACTTGCGCTTATACCACCTTTCAAACACACTTATCATAGAACTGTTATACCTCTTAAACCTGATATTAATTTTGGCGACGAAGCAAGTTAAATCACATCATTTTGCCGAATTGCTACAATGAGTGTCATGCAAAACGCGCCTAGCGCAGCATAATATAATGTGCCACACAAGAAAGATAAGACTTTAACAAAGTTGCGACGGCTTTTTTACTAACCGACATAAAATGGACATGCTCTAGTCACTTTGAAAAGAAAAATACTTGAAGTACGGGCCAATGAACGCAATATTAATGCTTGTCATCAGTTTTTCGGAACTAAATCAGGCAATTGCCTTTCTTATTAACGAAGTTGTAATTGATTAAATAGGTGAAATGATTAAAACGTCCCCCGTATATAAAAAAGCATTGCTTAGTACTGCCTTGGCTTTTGGCTTAGTCACTAGCGGTGTAGGGCTAGCTGCCAATCAAAAAAATGCTTTGCCCGAAATAGGTGTCGTTGCATCAAGCGCAATTAGCTTAGATAAAGAAATACAGATTGGTGATGTTTTAATGCGCCAGCTTCGCGGCCAAGCACCTATCATCAATGACCCATTACTTGATGAGTACATTCAAGACTTGGGCAATCGCCTAGTAGCCCAAGCTGACAACGTCAAATTTCCATTTGAATTTTTTCTGCTGAACAGTGCCGATATAAACGCTTTTGCGTTTTTTGGTGGCCATGTAGGTGTACACACAGGCTTAATCTACAATGCACGCAATGAAAGTGAGTTGGCATCTGTACTTGCCCACGAAGTAAGCCACGTTACCCAGCGTCATATCGCCAGAAGTATCGCTGCCCAGCAGAAGTCTTCCCCTTTGCAATTAGCATCAGCATTGGGCGGTATTTTACTTGCCTTAGCTAACCCAGAGGCCGGTATTGCTGCTATTAGTGCGGGCTCTGCAGCATCGGCTCAAGCGTCAATCAATTACACCCGCCAAAATGAAAAAGAGGCTGATAGCATAGGTATTCGAATATTGGCTCAGGCTGGCTTTGACCCTAATGGTGCCAGTGATTTTTTTGGTACCTTAGTCGAAAAGTACCGCTTAAAATCCAGAACGCCGGCTTTTTTGTTAACTCACCCATTGCCAGAATCGCGGGTAGCTGATGCTCGTACCCGGGCCGCCAGTTATAAAACGGGTAGAATAGCCCCTAGCTTAAGCTTTCACCTCGCCAAAAGCCGTATTTTGGCCCGCTACTATGCTACGCCGGAATACAATATCAATTATTTTGAAACAAGTCTTGAGCGCGGCAGCTACACGTTTAAAGCAGCCGCTGAATATGGTTTGGCATTAGCTTACCTTGCAGACAAACAAAACGAAAAAGCGGGAGACTTAATTGATAGTTTGTTGCAAAAAGACCCGCGAAACTTATTCTATTTAGACACATACACAGACGTAGCGTTAGAGACAGGTCGTGTTCAAGATGCAATTGATAAGCTCACCGCTCAGGCGGTATTAACGCCGCGCAATCGAGTAATAACCTTGAACTTAGCCAATGCGCTAGTCAAAAATAAAGAATTCGATCAGGCGGTGCGCCTGTTAAAAGATTATTTGTTAGTTGAGCCAGAAAACATGCTTGCTCACCAAATATTGTCTGACGCGTACGCGGAAAGCCAAAACAAGTTAGAGATGCACCAAACCAAGGCTGAAGTTTACGCCTTAGCCGCTTCATACCCTCGGGCCATAGATGAATTGCATAGCGCTTATAACTACGCTGGCACTCAAAACATCGAAAAACAAAGAATACGTGCGCGCATTGAGCAATTCCGCGCCTTTCAAACGCGCCTAGAGAGTCTTTAAAATATCAATCGCGCTGCGCAACGATGCAGCGCTTTGCTCGCCTAATAATTGCTTTTTCACTTCACCATCCGGCCCAATAATAAACGTCGCTGGCAAACTATTCGGTTTCTCCATAGGCAATGGTTGTTCTGCGTGGGTAATAACTGGAAATTGAATGTCAAACTTTCGCTTTATCTCAACAAGCTCGTCCTGTGATACATCATCATAGCTAATTGCAAACAAAGGTGTTTGTTCACCATCATGCAGATAAAACTGATTGAGTTCAGGCATTTCACGTAAGCACGGCGCGCACCACAGCGCAAAGTAGTTAACCACTACCCACTGACCTTCATAATCTCGCCACTTGTGAGCCACATCGTCATCAGTACGAAAGTCTGTTCTGACCAAAGAATAGCCGTACATTCCCCCAAGTAACCCTGCGATAATAAGCAGTGAATATAAAAATTTACGCAACATTGTTCTGCCTTCTCTTTTACCAATGTGAACGAAACGATAGAATATCGACATTCAATTTAGATAACAGTAGAAATTTATCATGTCGAAGCTGACCATACTACATAACCCTCGTTGCTCAAAAAGCCGCCAAACGCTGCAATTACTACTCGATAACGGTCAACAACCCAATGTTATCGAATACCTAAAAACGCCACCTAGTGCTGAAGAACTACAGGCTATTTTGTTAATGCTGAGTATGTCAGATCCTCGCTCTTTAATGCGCAAGAAAGAGCCAGAATACAAAGCGTTAAATATCGACAGCGATAATATTTCGCCTGACGAGCTGCTAACGGTTATGCATGCTTCCCCTAAACTGATAGAGCGTCCAATTGTCATTAAAGGGCCGTTAAACGATAGAGACAGCTTGGCCGCGATTGGCCGTCCTCCAGAGAATGTGCTTAAGCTACTATGAGCGACCACATTCTCGTTCTATATTACAGCCGTAACGGTGCCACAAAAGCGATGGCTAACCGTATCGCCCAAGGCATCGAGTCAAAAGGTATGCAAGCGAAATTGCGCACTGTCCCTGATATATCTGACGGCATTGAATTTAAGCAACCAAGCGTGCCTGAGGACGGAGATCTCTTTGTACAACAAGCAGATTTAAAAGCCTGTGCGGGTTTGGCCTTAGGCAGCCCTACTCGCTTTGGCAATATGGCAGCACCGCTAAAGTACTTTCTCGATAGTACGAGTAGCCAATGGTTATCCGGTGCCTTAGTCGATAAACCGGCCAGCGTGTTTACCTCAACAGGCAGTATGCATGGCGGCCAAGAAAGCACCCTACTTAGTATGATGCTCCCCTTATTGCACCATGGCATGGTGTTAGCGGGCTTACCTTATACTCACCCAGAATTACACAGCACAACAACCGGGGGCAGCCCTTATGGGGCAACGCACTACGCCCACGGAGAAAAAAGCAGCAAACTCAGTGACGATGAACGTGCACTTTGTTTTGCTCAAGGTCAACGTTTGGCAGTGATTGCCCAGAAGTTAGCGACTCAATAATAATTAAAATCAGGACACAACATGACCTTAAATACCCAGTTTTATAAACGCCTTGCTTTGGGCAGCTATTTTCTATTAATCATCTGGCTCGTGGTTTGGCATTTCTTCTTAACCATAGATAAAAATACCTCCACTTTATTTACATTACTGCTGTGGATCGTTCCCATTTTGTTGCCGATCCGGGGATTATTGACGGGCAAACCCTACACCTATGCATGGACTAATTTTATCGTGATGTATTATTTACTCCATGGGTTAACCGCAGTCTATGCTGTTGAAGGTGAACAACTCTATGCTGCGGTTGAGATACTATTGTGTGTTGGCTTGTTTACTGGTTGTAGCTTTTATGCTCGTTTGCGTGGAAGAGAGTTAGGCACAGGCATTAGAAAACTAAAAGAAGAATTATTGGAAGAAAAAGAAGCATTCGAAGCGCACAAAAACAATAAACGTTAGTTTAGGTTAAGCGCTTCTTTAACAAATGGGATGGTCAGCTTCCTTTGCTGCTGCAAAGAAAGCTGATCCAGTTTGTCTAAAGTGTTCATCAACGATGGCATATCCCGTTGCCAGTGATTAACCAAGTACACTGCCACTTTTTCTGGCATTACTAGCCCTCTTTGCTTCGCGCGGGTTAATAATGCCACGCAGCGCCCTTCATCACTTAAACTTGCTAGGGTGAAACTCACTCCCCAAGCCAAACGAGAAGCTAAATCCGCTAGTTGTAAGTTCAGCGACATTGGCCCACCATTTGCGCATGCGACCACATGACTGATACCTAGCTCTTTTACCCGATTCAATAAATCAAATACCGCAATCTGCCATGTTTGAGAGTCTTGCAACGCATCTACGTCATCTAAACAAATCAACTGGCTGTGCTCGAGTCCATCGAGTACTTCGGGGGAATATTGCTGCTTTTCTTTAAAACTTAAATATACAGCGGTGACATTAGCAGACTGGGCTTTATGGCATAACGAGTAAAGCAAGTGACTTTTGCCCACACCGTGCTCACCGCTGACAAACGTTAGCCAAGGCTGGCTTTTGGTATTCAACGTTTTATTGAGTAAGCTTTTTAGTCGATGAACCAAATGCGAATTTTCACCCACAATGAAACTGTCGAACGTTTCTGTATCACGCAAATTCACCGCTAAGGACAATTGCTTACTCATTATAGTTTCCAGAAATACTCCAAATTTTGCTTGTCGACTTCAAAGCGATTGACCGGTGAAATCCGCTTGTCTAAGCCTATTGCATCAATTAGATTTTCTACTTCACCAAGTAAGTTGAGTTCGAATCGCGCTACCTGACCTTGCTGGCTGACAAGGCTTGCCGAGCTAACAACACTCAGGCTATTGAAAAACTTAAGTATTTCACCGTATTGACTGAGACTCGTCAGATTCTTTACCGTGACGATAGTTCGCATTGCTTCAGGGTCAAAACGGCTGAAATCAATCGCGTATTTCGCCGCTAACGTGTCTGACATTGCGTTAACCAAAGCGTCAACGACTTGTGCTTGTTCAGCACCTGAAACAGTGCCTGCACTGGTGTTTCCTGCTTCTAGTAGCACCCAGTCGCCTTGCCAAATAGCAGCGCTTTGTGGCTCATCTTCACTGTTTTGCGCTTTGTAGATCCTTGCTGAGAATACATTGTCAACGCCATAGCGCTGACTCGCTTGACTTAGTTGATGTACAAAGCCGCCCCATACATCATAGATACTAATATTTTGCATGTCGTCTAAGTCTAGTAAGGGTTGCACAATTTCAACGCCTCGGCGTTTTGCGGTGTCTTGTGCTATATCAACTAACGCTTGATGACTACCTTCTGCGACAAGCTTACGGCTGCCACCGGGTTCTTTAATTGCTAGCCAAACAATGGTCTCTGGGCGACGCTTGTCCCATATGCGATAGCCTGAATCGCGTAACTGTTTGTCAACTTTGTCTTGATCGAAGTTCACTGATAAGAAAAGCTGCTCAGGAGTTTGTTCAAAACGGTATGTTCTTAAGTAACTTTTGGCTTGTTTAAGTTGTTGCTTAATTTGCGCGTCGTTCAATAACGCTGAATTACCACTGACTTTTACAAACACATCTTCAAGACCATCTCGTATTGCTGCGTTTTGGGTCGAGGTTGACTGATCAGGCACTTCGACCCTAGCACTGTATAGTCCTTCAATAACACCCGCGTAAGCAGTGGTGAAACAACATAGTGATAAGCATAATATTAGGTGCAATCGAACTAAAATAGCGACGCCTTTGATCATTTCTCAACATAACTCCACAGTAGAAAGGTTGTATTGTCATTGATTTAAGTAGAAATTTCATCATTTGTTTCACCCTAGTTTATTTCACTAACAGTAAAAAGGAGTCGATTATCTGTACCTTTTGCCATTCTGAACTGGTAAAATCTGCGCTCATTTTTGGACCCTCACCCTAAAATAGGTAATTACGTGACCGATAATAAACCCTCCTTAAGCTATAAAGATGCAGGTGTCGACATAGATGCGGGCAATGAACTTGTTGAAAGAATCAAATCAGTAAGCAAGAAAACACATCGTCCTGAAGTAAAAGGAGGTTTAGGTGGCTTCGGTGCGCTTTGCTCACTTCCAAGCAAATACAAAGAGCCGTTACTTGTATCAGGCACGGACGGCGTAGGTACAAAGCTACGCCTAGCCATGGACCTAGAGCAGCATGATGGTATCGGGATCGACTTAGTCGCCATGTGTGTTAATGATCTGATTGTGCAAGGTGCGGAGCCTTTGTTCTTCTTAGATTATTACGCAACAGGCAAATTAGACGTTGATACTGCAGCCAAGGTCGTAACAGGAATAGGCAAAGGATGTGAGTTATCTGGTTGCGCCCTAATCGGTGGCGAGACAGCAGAAATGCCGGGGATGTATCATGGTAATGACTATGATGTTGCAGGTTTCTGCGTAGGCGTTGTTGAAGCAGCCGATGTGATTGATGGAACACGTGTAAAAGCCGGTGATGCACTTATCGCTTTAGGTTCGTCTGGTCCACATTCTAATGGCTATTCGTTAGTGCGTAAAATACTTGAGGTCTCAGGAAGTGATGCTTCACAAGAGTTTGATGGCAAACCGTTATCTGAGCACTTGCTAGAGCCAACCCGCATTTACGTCAAATCTGTTCTTCACTTGCTTCAAAGCATTCAAGTGAATGCCATCACACATATTACTGGTGGTGGATTCTGGGAAAATATTCCTCGCGTGTTGCCCCAAGGTACCAAAGCCGTTATCGACGAAAGTAGTTGGCAGTGGCCGAGCATATTTAACTGGTTGCAAGATAATGGCAACGTTACCACCCATGAAATGTATCGCACATTTAACTGTGGTGTAGGCTTAATCATCGCGCTTGAAGCAGATAAAGCTGACCAAGCCATTGAGATATTAAAGGGCCAAGGCGAAAATGTGTGGAAAATTGGTCAAATCGAAACCAGTGATGATAGCAATCAGGTCGAGATTAAATAGTGTCAGATAATTCCGCTATGGCAAAAATTGTGGTGTTGATATCCGGCAACGGTTCAAACCTACAAGCATTAATCGATGATATAGCAGAACAGAAAATAGCGGCACAAATTGTTGCCGTTATTTCTAATAAAGCCGATGCCTTTGGCTTAGAGCGTGCAGCGCAGGCAAACATCCCTCGCCATGTCATTAGTCACAAAGATTATTCATCTCGAGAAGAATATGACGCCCAGCTACATAGCACCATTGCAGGTTTTTCACCTGATTTGGTTGTATTAGCTGGATTCATGCGCATATTAACCCCTTGGTTTGTTGAGCAATTTACGGGTAAGATGTTAAACATTCATCCTTCTTTACTGCCTAAATATAAAGGTTTAGATACGCATCAACGAGCCATAGATGCCATGGATGAAGAACACGGCGCTTCGGTACACTTTGTTACCCCTGAGCTCGACGGCGGGCCGGTTGTGTTGCAATCTAAAGTACCTGTTTTTGCCGATGAAACAGCCTCACAACTTGCCTCTAAAGTGCAAGAACAAGAGCGCCAAATGTATCCGTTAGTGGTTCGCTGGTTCTGCCAAAAGCGATTACTAATGCTTAATAATAAGGCTTATTTAGATGGAAACGAAATACCAATCACAGGTTATGCAGCTGATTAACAAACCTTTGCTTTTAGGTTTGTTTTTTATGCTGGGCTCAGTGGCCCAGGCCTCTGCTTTACCTACATTTGATGCCGAATACACTGCCTATCGTTACGGTAAAAAGCTGGGCTATGCGCTACTGAGCGTGGAAAATGTCGACAAAGATACTTATCGCATGGAGTATCACTCTAAAGTGTCTTTGTTCTTTTTATCCGATAAGCGTACTGAAATCAGTGATTTTGCTTACGTCGACGATAAGATTGTGCCGCAAAACTATCGCTTTAGTCGCACAGGTACTGGCAGCAATAAGAGTATCAAAGTTGTTTTTGACGCTAGCAAAGACAAAATATTTATTGATAAAGAACCAGCCATTGATTGGCAAGATCAGTTTGATAACCAGCTTTATCGCTTAGATCTTCAACAGAAGCTTGCTCAAGGCCAGAAAGAATTTAATTATCACGTAATAAATTATCGTGGCCAAGAGCGTGATTACCACCTAAAAGTGATGGGCACTGAACAGCTAACCCTACCCTATGGCATGCTTGAAGGAATAAAAGTAGAAATTGTTCGTCAAAACTCGACGAGAGAAACCTTTGCCTGGTTCTCGCCTCAACTTAATTATCAATTAGTCCGCTTACAGCAGTTTAAAGACGATAAAGAACAAGGCGATATTCAGCTTAAAACCTTTACAGCCACACAATAGTTAACACATTATGCAGTGACTCATCCACGTCACTGCATAAATATCGCCCCATCTAAATATTCATCCCCCTAGTCAGTCATTGTGCCCATAACCTTGCTAGATAATTAACCATTTAGCTAAAACATTAACCAAATAGTGACAATTGGCGTAAGCTAAAGCTTGATATTGTGTTGGCAAAATACTACTCTGACACTCTGGTCTGACCTCTATATCTGGAGTCTTTATGCAAACGTTATTATGGACACTTATTATTATCGCTACCCTTGGGGCGGCGAGCTATTTTAGAATGAAACTTATGAATGCGACGATCGCTGTCGCTATCGCGATGCTGCTTGGCAGTATTTTTGGCCCTGTAGGTGGCATTGCATGGCTAGTATTTTTAATCATTGCCATTCCATTGAACGTGGAATCATTGCGTAAAAAATACCTCACGGCCCCGATTTTAGATACCTATAAAAAGATCATGCCTGAAATGTCGAGCACAGAGCGAGACGCTATTGACGCCGGCACAGTATGGTGGGATGGAGAAATATTTAGCGGTAATCCTAATTGGCAAGCCCTACATAGTATCCCGCAGGCACGTTTATCTGCTGAAGAACGAGAGTTCTTAGACGGACCTGTTGCCCAAGTTTGTCAAATGGTGAACGACTGGGATATTACCCACAAAGACACAGACTTAACGCCTGAAGTTTGGCAGTTCCTCAAAGACAATAAATTTTTCGCGATGATCATCAAAAAGCAATACGGCGGCTTAGAGTTCTCTGCCTACGCCCAATCTCGCGTTTTGCAAAAACTTTCAGGGGTCAGCGCGGTGTTGTCCACTACTGTTGGTGTACCTAACTCCTTAGGACCAGGCGAGTTATTGCAGCACTATGGAACCAAAGAGCAACAAGATCACTATTTACCCCGCTTAGCGACAGGTGAAGAAATTCCTTGCTTCGCACTAACTGGGCCTGAGGCTGGCTCAGATGCAGGTTCACTGCCTGACAGCGGTATTGTGTGTAAAGGTGAATGGGAAGGTAAAGAAGTCATTGGATTACGCCTAACATTTGATAAACGTTATATCACCCTTGCTCCTGTTGCGACTGTGATTGGTTTAGCTTTTAAAATGTACGATCCTGACGGCCTTGTCGGTGACAAGGAAGATATCGGTATTACCTGTGCGTTATTACCTCGCGATACCAAAGGCATGGAAATTGGCAATCGTCACTTTCCTCTTAACGTGCCGTTTCAAAATGGCCCCATTCGCGGAACGGATATTTTTGTCCCTCTTGATTTTATTATTGGTGGCGTGGAAATGGCTGGTCAAGGCTGGCGCATGCTGGTTGAATGTTTGTCTGTGGGGCGCTGTATTACCCTGCCTTCAGCATCAGCAGGCGGCGCAAAAAGTATTGCCCTAGCAACCGGTGCTTACGCTCGTATTCGCCGTCAATTCAAAATGCCTGTTGGTAAAATGGAAGGCGTTGAAGAAATGTTAGCCAGCATAGGCGGTAACGCTTATTTGATGGATGCCGTAACGAGCCTAACAACTAAAGCGGTTGATTTAGGCGAGAAGCCGTCGGTTGTTTCTGCCATTTGTAAATATCACCTAACGGAAAAAATGCGTCAATTAGTTAATGACGCAATGGACGTGCACGGTGGTAAAGGCGTCATGCTTGGGCCAAATAATTATCTGGGCCGTGGTTACCAAGGCGCTCCCATCGCCATCACAGTGGAAGGCGCGAACATTCTCACCCGCAACATGATGATTTATGGTCAAGGCGCTATGCGCAGCCATCCTTTCGTCCTTAAAGAGCTTTATGCCGCAAGTAACGAAGATAAAGAACAAGGCTTGAATGACTTCGATGATGCAGTATTCGGGCATATCGGTTTTGCGATCAGCAATACGTTTAGAAGTATCTGGTTCTCGTTAACCGGTGCTCGTTTAGCGGGTGCGCCATTTGATGATGAAACCGCTGTTTATTATCGTTCGTTACAGCGCTTTAGCAGTAACTTGGCGTTATTATCTGACGTTTCTATGGCTGTGCTTGGCGGAGAGTTAAAGCGTCGTGAGCGTATCTCAGCGCGTTTAGGCGATGTATTAAGCTATATTTATTTAGCGTCAGCTGTCCTCAAGCGCTATGACGATCAAGGTCGTTTAAAAGAAGATTTGCCGCTAGTACATTGGGCCATGCAAGACTGCCTGTTTAAGCTAGAAACCGCACTGACCGAGTTGTTTGAGAATTTCCCATCGAAAGTCATGGGCGTCATGCTAAAAGCGATCATTATGCCGTTTGGTCGTTCTTACCAGCGTCCTTCAGACAAAATAGAGCATAAAATTGCCTCTATCTTACAAAGTCATAATGGCTCACGTACCCGTTTAGGTGAAGGCCAGCACTTTGGTGAGCAAGACTGTTTAATGGGTGATTTAGAGCAAACCTTAAAAGATGTGCTTGCTAGCGAGCCGGTCTTTGACAAGGTTTGTAAGGCTGCAAAACAGCGCTATCCATTTACCGGACTTGATGCAATTGCCCAAAAAGGCTTAGAACTTGAGGTCATCACCGAGCAAGAAGCAGAGTTACTTAAGCGTACAGAAGCGGGCCGCTTACGGACGATTAACGTTGACGATTTTGACCCTAAAGAGCTAATCGCCAATACTCAGGCTGCAAAGCCTAAGCGTCGCTCAGCGAAGACCACTGAAGCTGCGTAACATACACTCCCACCGTGAGTAACGGTGGTATAAAACTAAAATACCGCTTTTCATAAAGCGGTATTTTTTTGTTTGGTGTTTGGTGTTTGGTGTTTTTATACATATTTCAGGCATAAAAAATCCGCAGCATAGTATGCTATGCAGCGGATTAATTGCTAAAACGAACTGGTTTACTCAGTTGGTTTCGTATTTTCTACACGGCTTTTGAGTTTTTGACCCGGTCGAAACGTAACAACGCGTCTCGCCTTAATAGGGATATCTTCACCCGTTTTAGGGTTACGCCCTGGTCGTTCACTCTTTTGTCGTAAATCAAAGTTACCAAAACCAGATAGCTTAACTTGCTCACCTGATTCCAATGCCTCACGGACTTCTTCGAAAAATGCTTCAACAAGATCTTTGGCATCTCTCTTGTTCATACCTAACTTTTCAAATAAATGTTCCGCCATTTCGGCTTTGGTTAACGCCATATCCGTCAATCCCTCAATGTAGCCCCAAATTTCTCTGACAACTTAGTCAGAATACCATCGACCACGGCTTGAATTTCAGCTTCTTCAAGCGTTCTCGCCATGTCTTGCAAAGTCAATGAAATAGCCAAACTCTTAAATCCTGGCTCGATGCCTTTACCTCGATAGATGTCGAACAAGTTTAGGCCAACTAGTTGATTTGCGCCAAATTTTTGGATGCAATCTAAAATTTCACCAACAACTTTATCATCGTCTACAACGATTGCAATGTCACGTCGATTTGCAGGAAATTTCGAAATTTCTTTAGCTTCAGGGAGTTTTTTGACCCCAAAAGCAGCAATTTCAAGCTCAAATACGAAAACGCGCCCATTTAAGCCTAATAATTTTTCGAATTTCGGATGCACTGCACCCAAGACACCAATAAAGGTATCACCGCGATAAATCGCTGCGCTTTGGCCCGGATGTAAAGCACTGTGCTGTGCTGCCTCAAAACGGAATGTATCGATTGGGGCCACTTGACTAAGCAATGCTTCAACATCTGCTTTGGCGTCGAAAAAGTCGACTGCTTTATCAGTACGATCCCAGTTGGCCTCATGCAAATTGCCGGCAATAACGCCAGAGAATACCGATTCTTGACGTACGCCCATTTTCTCAGAGGCATCAGGAATAAAACGTAAACCGGACTCAAACAAACGTACACGCGACTGTTGACGCTTTTGATTGTAAGAAACCGCTTGCAACAATCCAGTCCAGGCGCTAACTCGCATGGCAGACATATCTGATGAGATAGGATGTGGCAATACGATGGCGTCAATCTCAGGATACAACTGGCTCTGCACTTTAGGATCAACAAACGAATAGGTAATCGCTTCTTGATAATCGCGATTAACAAGCGCCAGTTTAAGATCATTCACCTCTAGTGCTTGCTCTTTACGCCCTGACATTTTCAATTCAGCGCTTGGTGCCACATTCGGAATGTTATTGTAACCGTATACTCGCGCTATCTCTTCGATGAGGTCTTCTTCAATCGAAATATCAAATCTATACGCGGGCACGCTCACTTGCCATTGTCCATCAGACTCACTTGCATTTAAGCCTAAACGGGTCAGGATATCCCCTACTACGCTAGCTTCAATCTCAATACCCAACACTCGCGACAAACGTGCAGCGCGAAGCACCACGTCTTTTACCGGTGGGATGTATTGCTCATCAGTTGCTTCAACGATAGGTCCCGCCTCACCGCCTACGATATCGAGTAGCAACGCGGTTGCTCGTTCCATCGCTTGGCGCTGCATCTGAGGATCAACACCTCGCTCGTAGCGATGTGAAGCATCTGTGTGTAAGCCGTATTGACGGGCCTTACCCATGATTGCATCCGGTGCAAAGAATGCACTTTCTAAAAAGATATTTTGACTGGTGGAAGTGACGCCTGACGCCAACCCTCCAAAAATACCTGCCATAGCAAGGGCTTTTTCTTGATCCGCAATCACTAAAGTATTGTCTTTTAGCTTTATCTTGGTCTCATCAAGTAAAACTAATTCTTCGTCTTGCTCGGCCATTCTCACAACGATATCGCCCGCTAAGGTGTCGTTATCAAACGCATGCATTGGGTGCCCAAGCTCTAACAACACAAAGTTAGTCACATCAACTACGGCATCAATGCTGCGTACACCACTGCGACGTAACTTTTCTTGCAACCACATAGGTGAAGGAGCATTAGCATTTATGTTTTTAATGACGCGCCCTAAGTACCGCGGACAAGCTTGCGGTGCAGCGAGTGAAATCCCGCGTTTATCAGTAATTTCGGTTGCCACTTCTGGGTAAACAGGCATATCCACGTTGCTTTGATTCAATACGCCGACTTCACGTGCTAGACCACGCATGCCGAGGCAATCAGCGCGGTTTGGCGTTAAATCAACTTCAATCGTGACATCGTCTAACTGTAAATATTCTCGTATATCTTGACCCACAGGGGCGTCAGCCGGTAGCTCGACGATACCATCATGATCATCAGAGATACCTAACTCAGAAAAACTACACAACATGCCGAATGAAGGCTGCCCGCGCAATTTCGCTTTTTTGATTTTAAAATTACCTGGTAACACTGCGCCGACTTTAGCGACCGCAACTTTAAGCCCTTGACGACAATTTGGCGCGCCGCAAACGATATCAATTAACTCTTCATCGCCTACATTGATTTTTGTTACACGCAGCTTATCTGCATCTGGATGTTGGCCGCACTCCACCACTTCACCCACAACGACGCCACTAAACTCACCAGCAACCGGTTCTACACCGTCAACTTCAAGGCCAGCCATAGTAATTTGATCTGCAAGCTGCTCTGTAGAGATATCAGGGTTCACCCACTCTCTTAGCCACTTTTCACTGAATTTCATACTTTCTCGCCCTTACTTAAACTGCTTTAGAAAACGAAGGTCGTTTTCGAAAAATGCGCGTAAATCATTTACGCCGTAACGCAACATGGTGAGTCGCTCAACCCCCATGCCAAAGGCAAAGCCAGTGTAGACTTCAGGGTCAATATTCACAGCGCGTAAAACATTTGGGTGCACCATGCCGCAACCTAGTACTTCAAGCCACTTACCGTTTTTTCCCATCACATCTACTTCAGCTGAAGGCTCGGTAAAGGGAAAATAAGAAGGGCGGAAACGCACCTGTAAATCGGCTTCAAAGAAGTTATTTAGAAAATCGTGAAGAATGCCTTTAAGCTGAGTAAAGCTCACATTCTTATCTACCATCAAACCTTCTACTTGGTGGAACATTGGCGTATGCGTTTGGTCGTAATCGTTACGGTAAACGCGACCAGGTGAAATGATACGCAATGGCGGCTGCTCTGCTTCCATGGTGCGTATTTGCACACCAGACGTTTGCGTTCTTAGCATCACATCAGGGTTAAAATAAAAGGTATCGTGATCAGCACGAGCCGGATGATTAGCAGGAATATTTAACGCATCAAAGTTGTGAAAACCATCTTCAATTTCAGGGCCGGTTTTAACACTAAAACCCAACTCAGCAAAAAAGCTTTCAATACGATTAATGGTGCGCGTTACCGGGTGTAACCCGCCTACTTCGGTCGAGCGACCAGGCAAAGAAACATCAATTGACTCATCAGCCAGCTTTCTGTTCATCTCTTGCTCACGAAGGAGTTCGCCTCGCTGATGAATAAGCTGCTGAATTTGCTGTTTTGCCTGATTTATCTTTTGACCCGCAGCAGGACGCTCTTCATTCGACAATTTGCCCAAGCCTTTGAGCAATTCAGTCATGCGGCCTTTTTTGCCCATGAAGTCTACGCGAACCGCATCAAGCGTGCTGGCATCTTGGGCGACGTTGATTTGCGTTTCTGCCTCTTTGATTATGGCATCAAGATCCATAGTTTCCTCGAATTGGATTAAATATTGAGTCACTGACCATAGATCTAAAAAGCATGGCTGGACATTTAAAAAGAACCCGCAATTCTACACGATAGCGACACGGTCAGGCTAGATGCAATTACTGGAAAGTACGGATATTAAACAGATTTTCTTCCAAATGCGGAAAACATCAAGGGTGAAACTAAAAGTAAATTCGTGGGAAAACGGTTTGCGTGTAGTAAAAGGTATAAAGAAAAATCGAATGCAAAAAAAAACGGCGAGCATCCGGCTCGCCGTTCTTCGAAAGAACTTAAACTTAATTGTTAATTAATTAAGCTAATGCACCTTTAGCAGCATCTACTAATGCGCTAAATGCGTTTTTGTCATGTACTGCGATATCAGCCAAAATCTTACGATCGATTTCAACAGATGCCTTCTTAAGACCGTTAATGAAACGGCTGTAAGACATACCATTTTGACGAGCCGCAGCATTGATACGTGCAATCCACAATTGACGGAATTGACGTTTCTTCTGACGACGGTCACGGTAAGCGTATTGACCAGCTTTTGTTACTGCTTGAACAGCAACGCGGTAAACTCGACTACGAGCTCCGTAATAACCTTTGGCTTGCTTTAGTACCTTTTTGTGACGGGCACGTGCCACAACACCACGTTTTACTCTTGCCATATTCTAAATCCTCTCTTAAACGTAAGGTAACATGCGTTGAATCAACGCTGTGTCAGCTACATGGGCCAATTTCTTGCCACGAAGGTGACGTTTACGCTTAGAGCTCTTTTTAGTCAAAATATGACGCAAGTGAGACTGCTTGCTTTTGAAACGACCTGAAGCGGTTTTTCTAAAACGCTTGGCAGCTCCACGGTTTGTTTTCATTTTAGGCATTGCTAAAACTCCGCATTGTTAATGACTTAACTGCTTTGCAGAAACAGAAAGTCGTAGTTACATAGTGTGTAATAAGGTGAGCTAGGGTGCAGTTCCCTGACTACTTGTAGACCTTAATTACTTCTTAATTGGGGCGAGCACCATGATCATCTGACGACCTTCAACCCGATTGGGGAAAGATTCGCAGTTAGCAATGTCTTCTAAATCGCCTTTAACACGATTAAGTAGATCAATACCGATATCTTGATGAGCCATTTCACGGCCGCGGAAGCGGATCGTTACTTTAGCCTTATCACCACCTTCTAGAAAGCGACGCAGGTTGCGCAGTTTTACCTGGTAATCGCCTTCATCAGTGCCAGGGCGAAATTTAATCTCCTTGACCTGAATTTGCTTTTGTTTCTTCTTTTGCTCTTTCTGAGCTTTACTCTTTTCGAAGATGAATTTTCCGTAATCCATTACCTTACATACAGGCGGTTCTGCATTAGGGCTAATTTCAACCAAATCTAAATTAGATTGCTCAGCCGTCTCGAGAGCTTCTGTGATTGATACAACGCCAATCTGCTCCCCATCCTTTCCAACCAAACGAACTTCATTTACTGTAATTTCTTCGTTAATACGAGCTTTGCCCGAATCTTTAGCCTTAATGTTAGCGCCTTTAATATGTTATTCCTCCACGAAATTTACTGAATTTGTTTGCTTTTGATCTGTTCACAAGCCAATTCAATGAAAGCATCGACCGACATCTTACCAAGATCATCGCCTTTGCGTGAACGTACTGCTATTTCGCCAGCTTCAATTTCTTTATCACCAACTACAAGCAAATACGGGACACGCCTAAGCGTGTGCTCGCGGATTTTAAAGCCTATCTTCTCATTTCTCAAGTCTGACTTGGCTCTAATTCCAATTTCTTTTAGTTTTTTCACTACTTTTTGCGCATATTCGCTCTGATTGTCAGTAATATTCATCACAACTGCTTGAGTCGGTGCTAACCAAAGTGGGAAGAAACCTGAATACTCTTCTATCAAAATACCAATAAAGCGCTCAAGTGAACCTAAAATTGCTCGGTGGATCATAACCGGTACTTTGCGTTCGCCATCTTCAGCAACATAGGTTGAACCTAAACGACCAGGCATTGAAAAGTCCAACTGAACCGTGCCGCACTGCCATGCTCTGTCTAAACAGTCATGCAAAGTAAATTCGATTTTCGGGCCATAAAACGCCCCTTCACCTGGCAGGTATTGAAAATCAATCCCTTTTGAGGTCAGTGCTTCTGCTAATTCTTTTTCTGCTTTATCCCATACTTCATCACTGCCCACGCGTTTTTCAGGACGAGTAGAGAGTTTTACAGAAATATTTTCAAAGCCGAATATCTTGTAAATTTCGTAAACTGAATCAATACACCCACCTACTTCGGCCAAGATTTGATCGTCAGTACAGAATATATGCGCATCATCTTGAGTAAATCCGCGCACACGCATCAAGCCATGTAATGCACCAGATGGCTCGTTTCGGTGACAACAACCAAACTCGGCCATACGCAGCGGCAAATCACGGTATGACTTAAGCCCCTGGTTGAATATTTGAACATGACCAGGGCAATTCATTGGCTTGACAGCATATTCACGTTTTTCCGATGTGGTGGTGAACATGTTTTCAGCGTATTTATCCCAGTGTCCCGACTTCTCCCATAATGAGCGGTCCATCATTAGTGGGGCTTTTACTTCTTGGTATTCGTATTCACGTAACTTGCTACGCACGAATTTTTCAAGTTCAGTGTATATGCTCCAGCCATCGTTGTGCCAAAACACCATGCCAGGTGCTTCTTCTTGCCAATGGAACAAATCAAGCGCTTTACCAATTTTACGATGGTCACGCTTTTCTGCTTCTTCTAAACGATTTAAATAGGCTTTAAGTTGCTTCTTATCAGCCCAAGCAGTGCCGTATATACGCTGCAACATTTTGTTGTCGCTGTCACCACGCCAATAAGCCCCTGCCACCTTCATTAATTTAAAGTGTTGGCAGAAACGCATATTAGGTACATGAGGGCCGCGGCACATGTCCACGTATTCTTCGTGATGATATAAACCTGGAGTTGCGTCTTTAGGGATGTTCTCGTCTAGGATTTGAAGTTTATATTCTTCACCGCGTGCTTCGAATGTATCTCTAGCCTCTTGCCAGCTAACGACTTTCTTCACCACGTTATAATTAGTTTTAGCCAATTCAAGCATGCGTTTTTCTAGCTTGACTAAGTCTTCATCGTTAATGGAATGTTCCATATCGATGTCATAGTAAAAGCCGTTATCAATCGTAGGACCAATCGCCATTTTTACGTCCGGCCATAATTGCTTAATTGCATGACCGATTAAATGCGCACATGAGTGACGAATAATTTCTAATCCGTCTTCGTCTTTAGCAGTGATAATCTGCAATTGTGCGTCGTTTTCAATCAGGTCACACGCATCAACGCGCACACCGTCTACTTTTCCAGCAATGGTAGCTTTCGCTAAACCTGGTCCAATATCATTGGCTACATCAAGTACTGAAACTGCGTTGTCGAATTGGCGTTGACTGCCGTCGGGAAGTGTAATTATAGGCATAGTAATCCTTGTGCAGTGGTGACACCTACCAAGCGCCACATGCAAAATGTGTGTTGCGAATACTTCGCGGAAAATAAAAAAACACCTCTTATAGGTGTTATGTTGGCTGTTCTGTTACGATCAAAACAGGGCCGTGATTATAACGAAATTTGTGCAAACTATGCAATCGTCATTCAGATACTATCTATTAGGGATCATTTTTTGCGCAGGGTACAGCATTAACGGATGGTCCAGCATCAGTGAATCGTCCAGCATCAGTGAATCGCCCAGCCAAATCGCTAACGCACAGCATACTTCGGATAACCCTGCGCAGTGGGAACTGGCGTCTGAAACAAAGAATGTGGCTATCTACAAGCGCATCACAACAACAGGCTACATAGAAGTACGCGGTGTTACACAGGTGCGAAATACCCCAGAGGCATTTACGGCCTTATTAGCGCAAACAGCCTTAGCGCCCAAATGGATCGCAAATAATCAAGAAGTGACCGTATTATCCTCACAGCAAAATACGCGCGTAGTTCACAGTAAATTTAATGCACCTTGGCCCCTCAAGAACAGGGATATGGTGACCAAATCGACTACCTACTATAAAGACAATACCTTATATATAGATATTATTGATGCCAGCACGCACTATGCAGAATCAGCAGGTTTTGTGCGTATTCGCGATGTAAGCGGTCAATGGGTACTATCTTCAGCTGGTAACGGCGTGACTATTATTGAGTATCGCGGCCAAGCCAACCCAGGGGGAAATATTCCAATCTGGTTAGCCAATCGTACGTTGATGTCATCCATGAGTGAAACGTTTGAAAATATTGTGTATCAGCTGGATAATCCTCCTCAAACAACACAAGATTAATCTGCTTATACATTGGTACAGTTAATACTCTGATAAAGCACATAAATTGGATAACCCAATTTCAAATATTCGAAGTACAACTATTCGAAGCACGACAAATTCATCGGCTTATAAAAATAGCCACACGTTTTGAATCAAAAATATCGATTTACACACATTACGGAGCTTTATGACAGCCAAAGTCGCTTTTATTACAGGCAGTGCCAAACGCATTGGCGCAGTCACCGCAAACTATTTACATGATAAAGGGTTTAATATTGTGTTGCATTGTCATCACTCTATTGAAGAAGCTGAGTCACTGCTTGTGACGCTGAACAGTCGACGCGAAAACTCTGCGCGATTAGTGGTCGCCGATGTGCGAGAAATCGACACCTTGGCTATGCTAGCCGAGCAAGTCGTGGCGGCATTTGGCCGCTTAGACGTGCTCGTCAACAATGCGTCTTCGTTTTATCCAACGCCTGTAGGTAGCATTACGCAAACCCAATGGCAGGATCTATTTGGTAGTAATGTACAAGCCCCCTTGTTCTTATCACAACATTTGCTACCAAGTTTAACCGCAGCGAATGGTGCGATCATTAATATGGTTGATATTCATGCCGAAAGGCCTCTTCAACAGCACACTGTGTACAGTATGGCAAAAGCGGCGCTGGTAACGATGACGAAATCATTAGCCATTGAACTAGCACCGGAAATTCGAGTAAACGGCGTCGCTCCTGGTGCTATATTGTGGCCAGAGCAAGCACTTGATGCTGCCGACAAAGAGCAGGTGTTACAACAGATACCCGCTAAATCCCTCGGGACCCCTGAAGATATTGCGCAAGCTATCCACTATTTGTGTGAAGCGCGGTATGTCACTGGGCACATTATTTCAGTTGACGGTGGGCGCAGTGTGGTATCGAGTCACAAAGTGTAGCCACAAGAGATGAGTCAGATTCAACCTACTCGGATAGTATTCAGACGCTTTCTGGTCCCTGTTATTATGCTTCTTGTCGTAACGGGGTGCGAGCGCAATCAAGTGACTGATACACTCAGCGACTACCAACAGCGCATGGCCAATGTACTGGACACATCATTTGATGCAGCGATGACATCATCATCAGCGCCTTTAGTCACCTTGCACTACCCTAACAAGCGAGAATTAACAAACCGCATCAAGTCTACCCAACTTGACGTTAAAGCGTTTTATTCGCTGAAACAATGTGATTTAAATGTACTGATAGCCCAGCGCAATACACCGCTTGGGCGCACCCAGTTACCTTCAGTTCGTTATATCTATGAAAGAGAAGTATTAGCATCACTATCAAGGTGTAAAACCTTGATGCCACAGCACAGTGAATTATTGGATAAGTGGCTCGAATATAAACAGCTTACCTTGCCTTTGGTTTGGGCAAACCTTGTTCAGACCAGTGACGAAACAATCAATGCATTTAGTAGCAATAGTGATTTTTTTGTCTCTGCTACCCCTACCCAACTGCATGAAACACAAAGCGCTCTGAGCTATTTACTCGCCTTAAATGATAGCGATAACAGCCTAGCCAATAGCAGTGCGCTAGAATCAAACTTAGATTTACTCTCCAAAGCCCACCTACCCGCCAGAACATGGCGAACGCAGGCGGTATTGCAAAATGAATTAAATAAAACGACTCAGTGGTTAAAAAAGCAAAATTTGCATGCCCTATGTCCAGATGGTAAAGCGAGCCAGAAAATTAAATATCTTAAAAATGTGTTCACATTGTTTTTTATTGAAAAAATCCAGCCAATCGGTAGTGAATTAAACCGAGTACATTACGCCTTAATGCCTTTTTACTCTGCACTTAGTCAACACCCGAGATTGGCCTCGCCGTTTCGTCAGTACATCAACACCCATGGTAACGACGGCTTTGACGGCTACCAAAACGCGATAAAAAACCATGTGCAGTTTTGGCAAACCTTATTTAAACACTGTGGCATTTCGCCGCGCGCAAATTAGCACCAGATCGCGGAGATAGGCGTCGCTTCACCTGAGTAATGCGTGGCTATTTGCGCCTGTAATAGCTCCGCACAGGCTGTGGCATCGGTTAATGCATTGTGCTGGCGATAGTATGGTAAATGATATCGCGAGCGGCAATCCGTTAACCGAATCGAGGGTGTTTTTTGCCCCAACAAACTGCGTAAAAAGGTACGCTTAAAGGTGCGTGAAAAACGTGCCTCTAAGGACATGGTATCAATACACGGAAACACAATTTCTTCGCCAATATACTGCTTCATGGCTGAATTCAAAAAACGGCTTTCGATATCTTTATGGTGAGCCACAACCACTTTGCCTTGCAAGTGTTCTAGCAATTCATCTAACACCCGATTAAATGTTGGTGCATCGGCTACATCCGAATGAGTAATACCATGGATCACCACCGATTTACTTTTCAATTCAGTATCGGGTTTGATGATCCAGTGCTGCGCTTGGGCACAGCGTATCCGCTGGGTAGTCATGGCGACTAAACCAATACTGACGATACTGTCTGTTTTTGGGTTTAAGCCTGTAGTTTCAAAATCTAACGCCACCAGTGGAGCCTCGCAGAGCGGCGTATCACCACTGACGGCTCCTTGGGCATAAAAACGCTTAAGCGCTGGATAGCGAGCGCTTTTTTGCCGCTTTGCATACTCAGCTCCCCAGTCAGTCCCCTTGCCTAAGCGCCGCAGATCGGGTTTATCTTGCAGGGTACTTTTATCTAGATAAAACATAACGTGCTTTGCCCCATTACAAATGTCGTCCGGGTTGGTAGCGATACTTCATGTACTTTTGGGCATCACTGAGTATTTGAAAGGCATCTCGCAGGTTTTTCCGTTCAAAGTCAGATAAATACTCTGGCTCAATATCGTTGTCCGGCACGCGATTCATCTCTAAGTCAAACGCTTGATGGCGAATACGCACCATAGCAATAAACTCCAGCGCATCACGTAAATCAGCGCCTCGCCCAGGAGGGAGTATTTTGGCATCAATAACATCGTTTAACCGAGAAAAACTGTTGCGCCCTTTGGCACCAACTGACAACGCATGCACCCGAATTAAATCAGCAATGGGCGCTGTGCCTCGTCGCTTCATATTAATCGAATTGGTTTGTCTGCCGTCGGTTTCCATCACAAAGTCTTTAAAAAAGCCCAAAGGCGGGGTGCGCAGTAACGCGTTTCTCGCCATACAGGCTAAAAAACGAGAGTTTTTATGGGCTTTTTGACGAATTAGCCTATTGAGCTTTTCTGCCCATACTTTTTTGCCCCACACACCATCTAAGTCAAAAAATATCGCGCTATTAAGTAAGGTTTCTGGCGTTGGCTTTTCAATCCACTGAGTAAAGTACTGTTCCCACACGTTTAGAGGTTGGCGCCACTTTTTGTTGGTCGCCATTATGCCTCCTTTACAATAGGTATAACCGCAGCGGTCTAACCCATCGCAGACAAAGTTAGCCAATTTACTAAAATACTCGTCATGCACTTTGGGTTCAAAGCGATTATCCAACACAAGGGCATTGTCTTGGTCTGTGACGATGAGCTGTTCGTCTCTGGCCATTGAGCCAAGCGCGAGAAAACAGTATGGGATCGGTGGCGGGCCAAATGCCTCCTCAGCGAGTTCAAGCAAGCGTTGTTTGAAGCTGCGCCCAATAACGGCCATCGCACTACCGATCATTTGTGAGTTTGCGTCTTCATCTACCATGCGTGAAAAGCATGCATGTACTTCTTCTTTAAGTGTTGCAAGCTCGTCGACGTTTTGAGCACTGAATATGCTTTTCACCACAAATAAACTATTTTGCGATTCATAACGCAGAATATCTTGATGACTAATTAAGCCAATAGGACGCGAATTTTTAAGCACAGGCAAATGCATGACTTTATGCTTAAGCATTAACATCATCGCTTCGAACACGTACTGATTACTTTGTACCGTGTTAAGCTGGGAGGTCATGATATCGGTGACAGGCGTAGACAAATCAAGGCCTTGGGCCACAAGTCGACTGCGAATATCGACATCAGTAACGATACCAATAACGGGCTCATCATCCGTTTCATCATCGTTGTTTTCAGTCGATACTTGATTGTTCGGCACTTGCTCATTAGAAATCAATACCGAAGAAACACCTTCCTCGGTCATGCGTAACGCCGCTTCTTGAACGCTGGTGTTCGGCGGTAAAATCAAAGGGAGCTGCCCAATAAGCTTTTCCACCTTTGCTGTTAACAGTGAATCATTGTCTTTTTTATCTGGGCTTGGGTCACGCAATCGGCTGCGATCTTCTACTTCAACATAATCAGCAAACTGCTCATCATTATCAAAAAGATGATTAAAGGTGTCTGCATCAATTAAGTACACCAAGGTATCTTCCAGCGCCACAACAGGAAAACGCACAGGGCGATTACGCATTAAGCCTAGTTCGCCAAAAAAATTGCCTTCTCCGAGTCGGTTATACAGCTCACCGTCGCGACGAAATACCTCCACCGCACCGCTTCTGATTACAAACCAATGCTGGTTATCTTGACCAAACGTGAGTATCGGTGAACCTGCTTTGAAATAGGCTATTTCAACTCTTGAGGCAAGATGAGAGAGCTCTTGCTGAGGTATATCTGAGAAGGGTTTGTGACGTTGAAAAAAGTCAGTGACTTCAACTTGTTCGATAGCCATATAGCAGCAGTCCATATAAGAGGGAAACATTGCATGACACTAAGCTCACGCAAATACTATTAGTTCATACTTGAGCTTAAAAATAGAAAATCCAGCCCTAAGGCTGGATTTTTTTAAACCAAATACATTATCTATCTTGGTTCAGACATTAATCCTTTGACCATAGAAAATGCCGCTATCAACAGCACAATGGTAAAAGGAAACCCTGTAGAGACCGCCATAGCTTGCAGGGCTATTAAGCCGCCACCTAATATCAACGACACAGCAACGAGCCCTTCAAATACACACCAAAATACACGTTGTGGTGTAGGAGCTTCTACCTTGCCGCCAGCTGAAATGACATCAATAACCAGTGAGCCCGAGTCGGAAGAGGTAACGAAAAAGACAATAACCAACACGATCGCAATGAAAGACGTAATACTGGCTAGAGGCAAGCCATTAAGCACAGCAAACAATTGTAAAGGTAGTTCTGCGTTTACAGCAGTTTGATAACCGTCTGCAACGACTTGTTGTATTGCTGTACCACCAAATACTGTCATCCAGAAAACACAGGCCACAGAAGGCACTAGCAAGACCGAAATAATAAACTCTCTAACGGTACGACCACGAGATACGCGAGCGATAAACATACCCACGAACGGACTCCAGGAAATCCACCAAGCCCAATAAAAGGCAGTCCAACCAGTTGCAAAACCAGTGTCTTCACGGCCAACTGGGTTAGCTAATTGTGGCAAGTAACGGAAGTACGACACGATATTATCGAAAAAGCCGGTCAATATAGCAATGGTAGGCCCAACTACGAGCACGAAGAACACCAATAACACAGCTAATATCATGTTGATTTCAGACAGTTTTTTAACACCTGCATCTAGACCTGCCACCACAGAAAACAAGGCTAAACCTGTAATGCCGAGTACTAGCAAGATTTCAGTGGTTTCACCTAAAGGCAAACCAAACACTGAATGTAGACCCGATGCAGCTTGCGACGCACCTAGTCCCAACGACGTAGCTAAGCCAAACAAGGTTGCTAAAATAGCTAAAATATCAATGATATGCCCCGGCCATCCCCATACTCGCTCACCTAAAATAGGATAGAAAACAGAACGAATCGTTAACGGTAAGCCTTTGTTGAATGAGAACAACGCTAAACCTAGCGCCATAATGGCGTAAATAGCCCAAGGGTGAAGCGCCCAGTGATAAATGGTTGCCGCCATCGCTAACTTCTGTGCAGCAGCGGCGTCTCCAGCGGCGCCCGCTAAGGGTGCATAATCGGTGCGTACGCCATTTTCAAAGGTTGGCCCTGCGAAAGCAGTACCAAAATGGCCTAACGGTTCGCTTACGCCGTAGTACATCAAGCCTATGCCCATGCCTGCGGCAAAAAGCATAGAGAACCAACCCAAATAACTGTAATCAGGTTTGGCTTCAGTACCGCCTAAACGCACGCGCCCTAAGGGAGAAACAACTAAGGCTAAACACAAAATAACAAAAATATTTGCAGCTCCCATGAAGAAGCCATCTAAGTTACCTGTTAACCAAGTGCGAATATTACCGAAAAAGGGCTCAGCTTCAGCTTGAAACAACAGTGTTAGCACAACAAAAGCGATAATCATCACCCCTGAAACGGCAAAAACACGGTTATGGATATCTAATCCAAATGGTCCAACATTGACCACAATGTTGTCCTGTCCCACTTGATAATCAGTATCGATGGGGTTTACTTCTCCGTCCGGTATCATCGGATCGTTTTTTTCTTTCATCGAAATTTCCTTTTATTTATTATGTATAAAAAGGCGCATTACTTTGTTTTCAACTAAAAGTAATAGCCAATATTAATATTGAAGCGTTGCTCTGTTTCGTCAGTATCACCCGCTGCACTACCACCAATAAAGGGCTGATTTTTAGCATGCACCAAATCGAAATAAGTAAATAAGCCACCAGCGGCCACTGACATCCCCAAGACATTCATCATGGTATCTTCGCTGTCATCTGATTTGTCATAAACCAAACCAAAATTGTTATAGAACTGCAAGTCGGTGACTGGGCCAAAATCTACCGCCATATCGTAAGCGATATTTAATGTGGTCGATTTTGCATCAGCCGCGATGGAGTCATAGAAAGAATATGCCCCCACGGCTAACCTATCTGCTTGACCGATATCATAATCATATTGGCTGTGTTGAAATTGCAGATGCCAATTTTGATATTGACTGCTGGTATGAAAGGCCCACGCTTGGTAGTCACCGGCGCGCTTCTCGCCGTTATGAATACCGCCGTGCAACGCTGAAACGCCAACCTCGGTCTTCACCTCACCTGTATTAAAGTGATAGGCAAAACGACCGGCAAGCGTGTTGTACTCCCCTAACCCTTCGGTGGGTTCGTCATAAATGCCTTCGCCCTGCGTTCTAATACCAACAATATCATAAGAATAGCGATCTGAACGATTGTCTACGTATCCATCCACGCCGCCTAATTCATCATTCTTAAAAAAGCCTACATCTAATTGCCAGTTGTCAGCGACACTGCGCTTAAATACCACACCTAAATCGAAGTCGTCTTCTAAACCTAGATAGTAGTTAGTGCTGAAAAAATAATTCTGGGAGTTGTATGCTTGATTGCCAAAAGGCACTTGCGTAATACCGGCTTGAACTTGCCAGTTTTCACTAAATTGATAACCTGCATAGGCATATTTTACGGCTGTCATGTAATCAAAAAAGCGGATTTCACTGTTTAGAGTAACACCACCGACTTCACCACTCATATTGATCCGAAAAATATCGAAGTCAAAATCCCCGCCACGATTTTTGTTTCCATCATCGTACGAGGTATAGCTATAGTTGGTTCGAATTGCACCACCAAATTTAATTCCATCCGTGCTCTCTTCTGCCTCTGCATCTGTGGTTTCGACCGAGTTGGTTTCAACGCTTTTTTGCTGCTTGGCTAAATCAACTGACTCTGTGCTTTGGTTTTGCGATGATGAAGGCTGGTTTTCGGATTGACTAACGGGTTTTGCTTGTTTTTCCAATTGCGCTAAACGGGTTTGCAAGGCTGCAATTTGCGCTTTAAGTGTTGCCAGTTCTTGTTCACTAACTTCAACAGCTGATGTGCTGAAAGAGCTCGCTATTGCTACTGATAACAGCCCTGGCTTAATACACTGTGTGAGTTTCATGGTATGTCCTTTGACTTTAAATAAAATAAACTATGTTTCCTCTCTTTTGCTCGCAGTGTTCTCTGCATTACGCCAACCGTTAAGCATAGTGTTATTATTATTTTGCTTAGGTTGTTTCTTATTATTATTTGGGCTTTGGGACTACCTCTACCCAGTTTTATTGCTACCGGGCAAACAAAATGGGGAACATTTCATTCATTCGCACCGTCTATTTCTCTCGCGTTTATTCTGTAAATAACATCAATGTAAAATTGCCACATTGCTAGGATTGAGCAAAATGCACACCAATCGCGTAACAAACAAAAAACAAGCCAGCAAAATAGGTAGAGTTCAACCTATTATTTTATGAAAAATGGATTATTTTTTAGACAACACAATGAAAAAAGAATGAAAAGTAGAGATATACAACCCGACGATAGTAGCATGTTCACGCGATGATGAACACAATCAAAAATAATACCGTCAAAAAACAAGCAATAAAATCGTTAAAATACAATAAATTAACGTTAACATTTAGTTAAAAGAGATAATATTGTGTTAGTCATCATTTTCATGCAATAGCATCAAACTCACCGCACAGCATAAATCCTATTTTTTTACCCAAGGACAAAATTTACATTGAGCACTAATAAAAATAACGAAAAATTCGCATGGTAAAATATGTTGAATCAACAGGATTGATGGCCAAATGAAACACTATCGGAAAGAAAGTCATGGCTGTGTAAAATATACAGAAGTAGAAAGAAGTGGTGCGTCCGAGATGACTCGAACATCCGACCCCTACCATGTCAAGGTAGTGCTCTAACCAACTGAGCTACGGACGCACTAAAAAGATTTGCTGAGGAATCCCTCGAAGCGGCGCGTATAATAACGATGCTACTAAGGGACTGCAAGCTGTTTTTTAAGCCTTGCGTTCAGATGCTGAAATTATACACAAAACGGCGAATTATAATCGCGAACCCGCATTATTTTGTGTCAAATAGCCGAGTAATGTAGGCGTGATATCGTGTATATCTTTTACTTGCGTCACTGCGTTTAGCTCAATAGCGACTTTAGGCATACCAAACACCACACAACTCGCTTCGTCTTGAGCTAGGGTAAACCCGCCATTTTGCTTAATATGCAATAACCCTTGGGCACCGTCTTTCCCCATGCCGGTTAATATCGCCGCAACCACATTTTTGGCAAAAGGCACAAGTGACTCAAACATTACATCTACCGAGGGTTTATGCCCACTGACAATCCCTTCGCTGTCCAATTCTATGCGGTAGTCTGCCCCAGATTTGACTATTTTTAGATGCATTGCCCCTGGCGCTAAATAGGCGTTACCCGGTAAAATTCGTTCACCGTCTTCAGCTTCTTTAACTGCTAGGCTACAACAACCATTTAATCGCTTAGCAAAGGAGGTAGTGAACCCAGGCGGCATATGCTGAGTTAACACTACGGCTGGACTATTGGCTGGCATGGCCATTAATACTTTTTTGATTGCTTCTGTCCCTCCTATGGAAGCGCCGATAGCGATGATCTTTTCAGTGCTTAGTAAGGGTAAACGAGCAGGCGTTGTAACAGTTGAAACGTTAGCCCGCTCTACCTTTGCTTTTGCTACCTGACGGATTTTTTCAACGATAACCTCTTGATATTGCTGTATACCCTCGCTAATGCCCAATTTAGGCTTGGCGATAAAATCTACCGCTCCAAGCTCTAATGCTCTTAGGGTGGCATCTGCGCCTTGTTCTGTCAGCGTGGATATCATCAACACAGGCGTCGGTCTCGCCTTCATTAATTTATCCAGAAAGGTTAAGCCGTCTACTTTCGGCATCTCAATATCCAGTGTGATGACATCAGGCTTGTACTTATTCACCATATCTCTTGCTGCATACGCATCCGGCGCGGCCCCCACTAATTGCATGTCTGGCTGTTGCTCGACTATTGCCCCAATAAGACTGCGAATAAGTGCCGAATCGTCGACAATAAGAACACGAATGGTCATCTTGTACCTCGTTAAAATAGTTCAACGTCACCAGTGGCTTGGGCATTTCGCTTAAGCTTCAAGCGATACTCACTTTCTCGGTCGAGTATGGTGGTGTTATGTAATGACTTAAGCTTGCGTACTTTCACCTCTCCGGTTTCTGGAAAGAAATAGACTTTGCGCGGATATATACCTAGCAAATCGCTGGCTAATATTGGAATTTGTTCAGTTTTTAAAAAATCCACCACAAACTCAGCATTGCGTTGACCAACTATGTTAGTCGTCATCCCTTGTAACACTGCCCCGCCGCCAAATACTTTTGCTTCTAAGCGCCGCTTGTCGCCGCCTAATTTCAAAATCTGGGTGATCAGTATTTCCATCGCATATACCCCATAGCGTGCCGACGCCGACACTGGGTTATCCCCGGCGTTGTCGCTGGGCAACAGGAAATGGTTCATGCCTCCAATTTTTAACTTAGGGTCACGTAAGCACACCGCTACGCACGAGCCAAGCACGGTAAGGATCAATGTCTGTTCAGTGGTTGCGTAGTACTCGCCGGGCAAAATTTTAATGGCATCGCATTCAAAATGCCTATCATAGTATCGATTGGGGACCATGCCATTGGTATTAAAATCTGCATAATAATCGCTCACACCGACCTCTTAACGGGTTTGTAAACCGTCTTGCCTAATAGCTTGACCACGTGCTCAGCGGCAGCGAAATTTTCAGAATGACCCGCCACATAAATCCCTTTTTTTGACATCATAGATACCATGCGTTCAAGGATCCGTATCTGGGTTTCTTTATCAAAATAAATCATCACGTTACGACAGAAAATCACATCGATAGGTGACGGTATTTGCCACTCTTTTGCGGTTAAATTAAGTTGAGTGAACGAGACCATTTTTGCTAATTCAGGCACCACTCTCACTTTGCCAGCATTGCTCCCTGTGCCTTTTTGGAAAAAGCGCTTCTTCTGTTCTAGGGATAACCCCTCTATTCGTTCAATGGGATAAATGCCATCACGGGCAGTTTGTAGCACTTTGCTGTCAATATCAGAGGCAATAATCTCAATAGGCACATCAAAACGCCCGTACGTTTCAGCCACCGTCATAGCAATAGAATATGGCTCTTCGCCGGTGCTACTTGCTGCGCACCAAATTCGACGACTGTTTGGCATTTCCTGTAAATAACGCTTGAGCACGGGAAAATGATGAGACTCGCGAAAAAATGAGGTTAAGTTGGTGGTAAGCGCATTAATAAAATGCTGTTCTTCATTTTCATGCGTTGCCAAATATTGTAAATACGCCGTGAAATTAGGCAGTTTCAGCGCCCTCAACCTTCTCGCTAGGCGGCTATAAACCATCGAATCTTTACTGTCTGCCAGCTGTATTCCGGTCTTTTTATACAAAATCCCTTTAACTTGCTGAAAATCGCTTTGGCTAAACGCAAATTCTTGCTTCGCTGCACCGCCACCAATGTTAGATGCCATTAATCAAAAGCTCTCCCACTCGTCTTCTTCTTGAGTGGTCGCCTGAACTAGCTTGATGCGCTCTTTGTGTTGTACTGGCCTCTTCGTCTCTGCCTTGGGCTGAGGTGCCAATCGAGGCGTGACCTGTAAGTCATTTTCATCTAAATTAAATGCCGCCACTCGCTCGCTTAACTGCTCAGCTTGCGATTGCAAACTCTCAGCAGCCGCAGTTGCTTCTTCCACCAGCGCTGCATTTTGCTGGGTGGCTTCATCCATCTGGTTAATCGCTTTACCTACTTCATCAATACCCGAAGCCTGCTCTGCAGAGGCAGCGGCAATTTCAGCCATTAAATCATTAACGCGTTTAATCGAGGTCACAACGTTATCCATGGTTTCACCGGAGCGATTGACTAACGTATTGCCGTTTTCAATTTTGGCGACAGAATCTGAAATGAGTTCTTTTATATCTTTTGCTGCATTGGCAGAGCGCTGCGCTAGGGTTCTCACTTCAGAGGCAACCACAGCAAAGCCACGACCTTGCTCTCCTGCTCGCGCTGCTTCTACTGCCGCATTCAAGGCTAGAATGTTGGTTTGAAAAGCGATGCCATCAATAACCCCTATGATGTCGGAAATTTTTCGAGCCGACTCATTTATAGAAGACATAGTCGCAACCACTTGATTAATTAAATCGCCCCCTTCGCTGGCCACCGTTGACGCCTGAGACGCTAAACCATTGGCTTGATTAGCGTTTTCTGCATTAAGGCGAACCGTCCCCGTTAACTCTTCCATGGTCGATGCGGTTTCTTCTAAACTTGATGCTTGACGTTCTGTGCGATTAGACAAATCGGAATTGCCTTGGGCTATTTCAGATGACGCATTTCGAATGGTTTCAGTCGAGCCATTAATTTGGCCAATGGTATCGGCTAATGAGGCAATAAAGCGGGTAACGTTTTCGCCTAGCTCGTGAAACTCGCCACTGAATTGATGATTGAGCTTAGCGGTTAAATCACCATCAGAAAGCAAATTAAGTACGCGTTTAACTTCGTTTATCGCTTGTTTGCGGGCGGTAATGTCCGTGGCGTATTTCACCACTTTAAACGGCTTACCGTTTAAATCTAGTATCGGATTGTAAGATGCTTGTATCCACACCTCATTGCCTTGCTTGGCAATACGCTTGAACTCATCTGAGGTGAACACGCCATTGTTAAGCTGCTCCCAAAAAGCGCGATATTCGTGGCTATTCTTATACTCAGGTTCAACAAACATACTATGATGTTTGCCCACCACTTCTTGCTCGTTGTAACCCATCGCGTTTAAAAAGTTATCGTTTGCCGATAAAATCACGCCATTCATATCAAACTCAATCACAGCTTGAGATTTACCAATGGCATCTATCTGACCCGAGTAGTCAGCATTATGTAGCTTCTGTGCGGTAATGTCGGTAGCGTACTTAACCACTTTGAAGGGCTTACCATTGACATCCATAATGGGGTTATAAGACGCTTGGATCCACACTTCATTGCCTTGTTTACCAATGCGTTTAAATTCAGCTGAAGTGAATTGCCCCGCGTTAAGCTTTTCCCAAAACTCACGATAGGCTGCACTGTTCTTATATTCAGGCTCCACAAACATACTATGATGCTGTCCTTGCACCTCTTCTAAGGTGTACCCCATGGTTTCGAGAAAATTTTCATTGGCGCGTTGGATCACCCCCTTCATATCAAATTCAATCACGGCTTGAGATTTACTGATGGCGTCAATCTGCCCCGAATAATCAGCGTTGCGCTTTTTTTGCTCGGTGATATCGCTGGCATATTTGACGACTTTGAATGGTTGTCCGTTTAAGTCCATAATCGGGTTATACGATGCGTGGATCCATACATCATTACCTAATTTATCAATACGTTTGAACTCACCAGAATTAAATTCGCCCGCCTTTAGGTGCTCCCAAAATAAGTGATACTCGTGGCTATTTTTGTACTCTGGCTCAACAAACATACTGTGATGTTTGCCCACCACTTCTTGCTCGTTGTAACCCATCGCGTTTAAAAAGTTATCGTTTGCCGATAAAATCACACCGTTCATATCAAACTCAATCACGGCTTGAGATTTGCTGATCGCGTCGATTTGTCCGGCATAGTCAGTACTTTGTATTTTTTGCGCAGTGATGTCGGTGGCGTACTTAATCACACCATTGGGTTTACCCTCTTCGTCAAAAAGCGGGTTATATGACGCCTGAATCCAAACAACTTTTCCACCTTTGGCTACGCGCTTGTATACGTCTGAGGTAAACTGCCCCCGATTTAGCTGTGCCCAAAAATCACGGTATTCTTGGCTATTTTTATATGCCTCATCCACAAACATACTGTGGTGCTTACCTACCACTTCATCGGCGCGATAACCCATAGCGGTTAAAAAATTATCATTCGCGGCTTGAATGATGCCATTTAAATCAAACTCAATGACAGCTTGAGAACGATCAATTGCGTCGAGAATCGCTTGATCACGCATCTGTGATGCTTTTGAACTTTTGCTGCCTAACCAACCAAAAAGGCTCATACGTTACTCCTTCGTTGTTGCGTGATTATCAAACAAACCCAACTCATCGCTTGATATTAAACTTTCAATATTGACCAAAATAACCATGTGCTCCTCCAAAGAAGCTAAACCCAATAAGTATTTACTGTCGAATGCCACACCAAATTCTGGCGGTGGTCGTATATCTTCGTCTTGTAACTTGATGACGTCTGACACCCCATCGACCACTATGCCAACGATGCGATCACATACATTGAGCATAATCACTATGGTGAATTCGGTGTAAGTGGCTTCCCCTACAGAAAACTTAATGCGTAAATCAATGATAGGCACTATATCTCCACGCAAGTTTATGACACCTTTAATAAAACTAGGCGCATTGGCGATTTTGGTTACTGTTTCGTAACCGCGTATCTCTTTAACGGTCATGATATCTAACGCGTAATGCTCTTCGCCTAAGAAGAAGCTGAGAAACTCGTTCGACTCTGCGTGCATGTTTTCTTGCGTGATGTTTGAATTCATAAGATGCTCTCTTTACTCATTCCATTTGCTTTAACGCTATTGGCCAGCGACTCTACATCAAGGATAAGGGCAACTTGCCCATCGCCCATTATGGTCGCCCCAGCAACGCCTTCTACCCGGCGATAATTTTGCTCAAGGCTTTTAATAACGACTTGCTGTTGCCCCATTAACCCATCCACTAATAGACCAAAACGTTTATTACTGCTTTCAATCAACATCACAATAGCCTCGCTGGGCTCAGTAATAGCCCCCTCGATTTGCATTTTTTGATGTAGCTTGACCAGAGGCCAGTATTGGTCACGGATCCAAAGTAGTTTCTCGTTTGAAATCAGCTTCATTTGGCTTGGGTCTGGCTGTACCGATTCGATAATATTAACCAGAGGTACGACAAACGTTTGACTGGCAACCGACACGCAAATCCCATCCACTATGGCTAATGTGAGAGGTAAGTGAATATTGAAACTTGACCCTTCCCCCTGGCTCGACTCGATTTCTATTCGCCCGCCTATGGCTTCAAGATTACGACGCACTACATCCATGCCGACTCCTCGACCCGACACGTCGGTCACTGCTTCAGCGGTTGAAAAGCCAGCTTCAAAAATCAATTTCCATACATCACTATCAGGCATATCAACATCAACTGACATACCATTTTCCTGCGCTTTGGCTAAAATTCGCTCACGGTTTAAACCCGCGCCATCATCGATGATACTAATAATAATGCTGCTGCCTTTTTGCTCGGCTTTAAGGATCACCGTGCCCATTTCAGCTTTGCCTAAAGCCAATCTGTCTTCAGTTTTTTCGATGCCATGGTCAATGCTGTTGCGTACCAAATGGGTGAGCGGGTCAACTAACTTTTCAATCATGCCTTTGTCTATTTCCGTATTGCCCCCTTCTATCACCAAGTCTACTTTTTTCCCTAACTTGCTGGACAGGTCACGCACCACTCGAGGGAAGCGATTGAAGGTAAAATGCATGGGCAACATACGCATAGACATAACCGATTCTTGAATTTCTCGGGTGTTACGAGTGAGTTCTGCAATAGCATTTTGGAGCTTTTCATTGGGTTCACCCGGCATATCAGAACTAACTTGAGATAGCATTGATTGGGTTATCACCAGCTCCCCAATAAGGTTGACCAATGAGTCTATTTTTCCGGTATCTACGCGAATAGAAGACGATTCGACGGATGCTTTTGCAGTACTGCTCTTAGCAGCATTTTTTTTAGGCTCTTTAACGGCGCTTGTTTTTTTCGATTTGGCATTGGGCACAGGTAATTTTTCAAAAAAACCATAGCCTTTTTTATTATCACTTGGATCGTCCTTCGGGTGCTCGTTCTCAGGGAAAAAACCGTACCCTTTATCAATACTTTCGGCTGCAGGCGGCGCGGTATCACAGGTGATGGCGCTATTTCCGGCGTTAGTTGCTGGTGTTTCGGTCGGGGTTGTATCAAAAAAACCAAAACCTTGGTTTTCGTCATTTTCAGGTTCACTTGCGGTGGCTGGCGGTTGCTCAAAAAAACCGAAACCATCTTCGCCGTCGCCATCTATTTGCGCAGTATGAGCGTCACTTGGCTCGTCATCAAAGAAGCCAAAACCGTCTAAGTCACCGCTAACGCCTTCATTATTTTCGTTTTCATCATTATCGCCGTCATCGCCTGTATTTGAACTGTTTTGGGCAGTTGAATCTTCTAATGATGTCATTAAAATGTTGAGTTTACTGATCCCCTGATCAATATCCGCTTGCTCAATCTCTTCTTGATTGCGGTAATTGTCTAAGGTCACTTTGAGTAAGTCGGTCGTTTCAAGCAACAAATCAACAATCGGTGTGGTCATCTCAATTGTATTATTACGTGCCCTATCAAGCAGATTCTCCATAATGTGGGTCAAGCCAGTGAGCGCATCAAACCCAAAAATACCGCTACCACCTTTAATCGAATGAGCAGCACGAAATATGCTGTTTAACTGTTCAGGGTCGGGCTCAGACAAGTCCAGCTCCATAAGTTGCTGTTCCATGTCGGCAAGGTGCTCTTGACTCTCATCAAAAAAAACACCGTGGAATTGTTCCATATCAATGGACATATCAATCCTTACCTCTTTAACCAGAAACGCTAGCCTAAAACTTTACTCGACACTGCCAGTAGTTTTTGAGGATCAAACGGTTTCACCATCCATCCTGTGGCACCGGCTGCTCGGCCTTTGGCTTTCATGTCATCCCCCGCCTCTGTGGTTAATACCACTATGGGTATGGTTCGGTAATTGGCTAACCCTCTTAACGATTTAATTAAAGTCAGTCCGTCCATACGGGGCATGTTTTGATCTGTTAAAACAAAATCAAACTGCTGTTTTTTACACAGATCTAACCCCGCTTGCCCATCGTTTGCGGTGGTCACTTGATAAGCAGCTGATTTCAATGTCATTTCAACCATTTGCCTGATAGACGCCGAATCATCGACGATTAATATATGTTTACTCATAGTGGTTATTTCCCTCACTTAATAAGTACTGAAGTTCTATTTCCTGGTGCAAATACCTGTATTTGTTCACAAAGTGAATGGACAAGATTGAGTCCCCTGCCGAACAACGCCTCGTCTTCCACCTGTTCACTCGGTATTTGTTGGTAACCGCTACCACTGTCTTCGATATCAAAGTAAAGTTGGCCAATTTCAGGTTCGAAACCCAACGTCAGCCGGATACGATCATTCTGCTCAAGTGTTTTTAGGCGGTTTTCCCGCTCTTCTAAATACTGACCAAAACTTTCGAAGTCGTGCTTTAAGCTCGAGTCAAGGCGCAATACGCCATGATCCAATGCGTTATTAATTAATTCTGAAAATACGGTGAATGCTTTTTGGCGCAGCAAGGTATTGAGCTTGATACGATTTAAAACATCATCGAGCACTGAAATCATGTTACCAGGGGCGAGTAAGTCCCCAGCAAAGTCCAGCACTAACTGCATATGTCCTGTGCGCAAGCCATCAACGGACGCTTGTTTCCCTTGATACATTTCATGCAGTTGCCCCAAACTCACGCTGCATACTGATACGTCATCTTCTACTTGTGCCCCTGTGCTGTGACAAGAAAAAGCATCTACCACCTGGTTTAGTAATGCGTTAGTCGAATTCAATGACCGGATCACGTTAGTCAGCCCCGACTTCCCGAACGCTTCACCGTTTACCCCGCGCTGTTCAATCAAGCCATCGCTGTAAAAAAATAGATGTTGGTTGGTGTGCAAAGGGTGAGTATGCACATAAGGGTTAAAATCATTACGCTCGACAATACCAAGAGGTAAAGACTGAGATTTTATGCGGCTGTGAACTTGTCCATTTTCGTTAAGTATCAGCACCTCTGGCATGCCAGCGTTAATAATACTGATAGCCGCTTGTATATAATTAACCTCTATGGCAATCATTGCCACGAAACGATCTTCAGGAATTTCGGCACAAAGCTTGGCATTAATTTCATGCACGATGTTTTGCATTGAGGTCCCTTCATGGAGCATCGCACGAATGGTAGATACCGCAGGTAATACACTGATTGCTGACGCCAAGCCGTGTCCTGCGGCGTCCATTAAAATCATAAGTGTGTTGCCATTTTGTAACTGCTCAGCCACGAAAAAATCACCGTTAAAAGACTTTGAAGAACGCATGAAACTTTGAATCGCATCAGGCTGATCTGAAAACGACTGAGATAAATGGCGATAAACATGTCGTGCAAGTTCTTCTTCTTGCTGTTGCTCATCGAGTAATTGTTCTAGCTCACGATTTTGTTGTTGTAGCTTTTGTTCATTTAAATGGGCATCTAAACAACGCTGCACCACTAACTCTAAGAGCTCTACATTAATGGGTTTTAATAAGTAACCACTGACACCTAACAAAAAATACTGCTGCATCGATTGTTGTTCTTCATCACCCGTAATCATAATGACAGGACACGCCACTTTGTTTTGCAGCATAAATTCGAGCAACTCAGCGCCCAAACCATCGACCAAATAGCTATCAAGTAAAATTAAGTCGAATGGCTGACTCATCAATAACGTCTTGGCCTCCTGAATACTAAATACTGAGGTGACCGTCGCATCTTTTTGAGTCAAACGCAGACCGATGGTGTAGTGATAACTTTCATCGTCATCGACTAACAAAAAACGACGACCTGACAGAGGATTCAGAGGCATAGGAGTTATTCGAATTCAAACAGCTTTTCAAAATTGGCAATCAATAAGATATCTCTGGCATTATCTTTCGCTCCTTTTACCGACACATGAATATTCTGCGCCTTGGCTTTTTTATTTAATAAAACCATCATGCCCAGCGCGGAGCTATCAAGATATTCTGTACGCGAAAAGTCCATAATGATTTTTTGGCACAGCTTTTCCTCTAGCATTGCACTATATTGTTCGGTAAACGTTTTATGCTGGCTAAAATCAAATCGCTGGGGAACATGCAACACTCTTACTTCGCTCATACAGGCCTAACCTCACAATCATTAAAAAAGTTCTAAATCACCTTCATCCATATTGTCTGATGACACTGGATTGTGCTTCTGTTCACGTTTCGCGCGAAATGCTTCTCTCAAGCGATAGAACTCTTCACGTTCCTCGTCGTTTTGTACCGACGTGACCACGTTCAATAGTTGCAAAACAAACACTAACGTTTCTTTGGTATAGCCCAAGTTCTGAATATTAATATCATCAAACTGCAGTGCACGAATGGCTTGGCCAAGGGCGACCTCAAGATTTTTAGATATGCCATCTAAATCTTGAATAACGTTTACATCAGCTTCTGCTTTGGTAATAATGTCGTGTAGTGCGTTTTTAATATCTCTTTTTGCATCAATAACATAGGTAACATCATAAGAGGCAAGCGTACCCACTTCCTGTGTTAACTCCCCTATTTCTTGATTAACAAAACGCAAGCGTTTTTGAATACTCTCGCTAAATTCAGATGAGCGACTAGACAAAGAACGCACTTCATCTGCCACCACAGCAAACCCTCTACCGTGTTCACCTGCTCTAGCAGCTTCAATTGCCGCATTGAGCGCTAACAAGTTCGTTTGCGATGCAATGCCATCTATGTCTTTTAAGGCTTGCATAACTAGCGGTAAAGCTTCATGGATCTTGTTGACCTTATCGAGTAATTCCATTGATGCTGCTGACATATCAACAGTTGATTGAATAAAGCGATCTAGCGTCACTTCAGTGCTATTGGCGAATTGACGCATACGATCGCTATATAGTTCATCGGTATCACCAGCAACCGAAATTAACGTCAAAATACTGCTACTTTGCTGATTAATAAGCTGCTGTAAATCTGCAAACGCACTATTTAATAACCCTACGGCATCTGTTTGGGTGCCACAGATATTGTCGATACTTTGCTGACACTCTTCTATTGCTGGCGTCACTTCAGGAAGCAATTCACTGACCTTAAAGGTAGTGTCATCGGTACTAGGCACATCAGACTCAGCAGAACGCGTAATTTCATGCTGAGGGATAGCCTCACTCTGTTGGCTTTGCATCCAAATAAGCCAAACGGAAAAAAGCAAGTTAGGAATTAATGCGACATAGGGATCAACAAAATAAACCAGTAACAGCGAAAGGATTGCTACCAGTAAAAACATCAACCAACGTGTTCTCAAAATCGTTTCCAAAAATTACCCTGATGGTTAATAAAGCTAATCGCTAATTGAGAAAGCGCAAGAAAAAAACCGATAAAAACTAAATACATTTCAATTAAATAGGGACAAATAAAAATAAAGTTAGTGAACACTACAAGGTTTAATTAAGATAATTTAAGCATCAATTTAACCAGTTAATACTTTAGACTTAAGCAAAAAATATTCAGAATTTATTTTTATTTACCGATTTTTTATTCGACTCATTATTACCATTGTTGGATCCATCGAATTGGCGAAAATCAGCTGATTTTTGCAAGCAAAGCGCAGGCAAATTACGGTAATATCATTCAATGATTTGAATGACAGTTTAATTTTCGTTTTATGTTAGATATTTACGCGGGTAAATCAGCGCTAGCCTTGATTGAAAAAGACGGGTTTCAACAACACATTTTCAGTTCGTTTTTAGGTGCCAGTGGTGGTCCTAAATGGTTTAGTTTATTTGGACTGGACAAATACCTATTCGGCCAATTTTTTAGCAATCGTAGCCAGTCATTAAACCTCATTGGTTCCTCGGCTGGGGCATTTCGTGCTGCGTGCTTTGCGCAAAACGACCCTGTGGCAGCCATCAGTCGCCTAGCGAAATTCTATTCAGAAACTACCTATGAAGATGATGTTACGCCAATAGCAATAAGCAATAGTGCCCGGGTGCTTCTCGATCGCGTATTTGCTGAAAATGGCGCGCAAGAAGTCATAAACAATCCTGTATTCAAGGCGCACTTTTTAGTCGCTAAATCGAATGGTTTAGTGGCATCAGAGCGAAAATCATTACAAATAGCCGGATTAGTCAAAAGTTACGCATTGAACAGAGTCAATCGCCGTCTGTTGACCAAACAATATGAGCGCTTTGTTTTTCAAAATGCCAACAGTACACTCGCCATTGAAGATGAAAGTGGTTTTGCTACTCACACGGTTTCATTAACCGAAGCAAACATAAAAGAAGCATTGTTAGCGTCGGGCTCAATACCTATGGTGATGTTAGGCATTAAAAACATTCCCGGTGCGCCAAATGGTATGTATCGTGATGGTGGCATTATTGACTATCATTTTGATATCTCACTCCAAAACTCATCTGGATTAACCCTTTACCCGCATTTTAGTGCACAACCCAAGGCAGGCTGGTTTGATAAATCGCTCAAGCGCAGCGTAAATGCACAAAACTATGATAAAACCGTTATGTTAGTGCCCTCTGATGCGTTTATCGCTTCTCTTCCTTTCAACAAAATTCCTGACCGAGAAGACTTCACTAAAATGACAACACAAGTGCGCATAAATTATTGGCAACAGGTACTGCGCCAAACTGACGCACTGGCTGACAGCTTTCATGAATTTCTTGAACAACAAAATTTATCGAAAATAAAGCGACTTTCTTAACTGAGTAAATGGGATCGAGTTCGATCCCCAGAGAATCGATGAACATTCGGTCAAATAAATTAATTCAAAAAAGTGTTTTCCTCTATTGCAAGTTATCAACATCAATGCTCGGGTAGATAAACTGTGCGTTTTACAACCAACCGGAAAATAGTGAGTCATATCAAGCGATTAAGGTATAATTATCGAGAACTCAACAAGGTTATCCACAGATTCAGTGGATAACACCGGTATAAAACACAGTGAATGTGCATAACAGACTAAGAATTTGTGAATAAGCAACATTTGATTTGATCGATCATGCTGGGTATGCGATCAGTAATTAAACGACCAGTGTTGAATAAATAAACATGGTCCAACCATTGGGCTTTATACCCATTCCAATAAATAATTACCCCTTCATCGCTACAAATATGTCAGCTCACTCAAGCATAAATACTTGCGTTGTGGAGCAAACCCAGCAAAATAACCACTTCACTTTTCTAACAACGGATCGTTCATGCCCAAACAGACGTTAGCTTTACACCCAGCGCATTTTTGTATTCATAGCTTAGATCACGACGCGACTATTCCCAGTGAAGTACTGCAAGCCCCTATTTTCTTTATCGGTAAAACCGAAGATGAATTGAGTGTCGTCGTACCGGATAACATCGCGTTAAACAGTGAAGCCAGTGATGGCAATTGGCGCGCCCTTGAAGTGCTTGGCCCGCTGAGTTTGTCTATGGTTGGTATAATGGCGCAGTTAGGATCTGTCTTTGCCAAAGCTAACGTAAGTATCTTCGTGGTATCGACCTTCGATACAGATTATTTTTTAATTAAACACAATGATTTGTCTAACGCGGTAGATGCCTTGCGCCGTGATGGCTATAAAGTGACCGAGTGATATTTTGCTCTCCTCTATTGTTCGCCCTGACGCCCCAAAAAAGTTTAATAAAGCGCTAGCCGTTAGCAGCCCACTGGCAGGCAAAATTGTGCCATTAGCGTCTGTCCCTAATGCACTCTTTAATCAAGGAATGTATGGACAAGGGGTCGCTATCGAGCCCTCTGGATATCAGCTGCTTGCTCCCTATTCAGGTGTTATCACGTCGTTTCCACAAACGGGCCATTGCATTACGTTAACCGCGAAGAACGGACTACGTTTTTATATGCAGCTGGGTATGGATAGTCACGCTATGATGGGTGAAGGATTTAAACGCGTGGCCAAAGTGGGCAAAGCCTATAAGACTGGTGAGGTGTTGTTGGAATTTGACTTGATTAAAATGCGCCGGGCACTGCATAGCACATTATCCCCATTTACCGTTCAAAACCCGCAGAAACTGTCTTCTATTCAAGGCCATTATTATCAGGCCATAGCAGCGCAAGACGTTGCTATGACCCTGTTCGTTTAACGTTTATTTTTTCTAAGCCTGACGGCCTAACTAAACTGAATAGTGCTTATTAATGGGTAACGCTCGAATACGCTTACCTGACGCGTGATAAATCGCATTAGTGACTGACGCCGCCACTGGCGGAACACCTGGCTCTCCCACGCCACCAGGGGCCGCATCAGATTCAACAATATGCGTCACAATTTTCGGGCTTTGGTGCATACGTAATACGGTGTAATCGTGATAATTCGATTGCTCAATTGCACCTTCTTTAATGGTAATCTCTCCCATTAACGCAATCGATAACCCAAATATCATCGCGCCTTCTTGTTGTGATTTCACCCTATCAGGATTCACCACGCGACCGGCATCAATCACCGAATGCATTTCAAGCACTGTCACCTTGTCATTTTCTACTTTAACCTTTGTGGCCACAGCTACATAAGAAACGAAACTACGGTGAACACTGATCCCCCATCCTTCGTTTTCAGATGTCGAGTTATTCGCGCCTGATTTTGCTAACAGCATATTCAACACATTTTTTAAGCGCTTCGTTTCAATAGGGAAGTTATCGTACGATTCACCATAATTCTCATATTGAAAACCTTGGGTTTTCGGATCAACAATGCGGTCCTCGCCTATCAGGTTTAGCCACATATCACTGGTGCTTATGCCTGCCTTTGTTGCCACTTCGTCTACGAATGAGCTAATAGCAAAACCGTGCTGAATATTACTGACGGATCGGATCCACCCGATACGCACATGTGCCGGCGCTTTATGTACTTCACAAGAGAGGTTTTCAATCGCAAAAGGAAGATCACCAAAGCCTAACGACAATTCACCGGTTTGCGGTTCGTCTGTGGTGCCGGTAAATGTCCAGCTGATGCTTGGAAAGGCAGTGCGTTGTACCCAACTTGTTACCTTGCCTGAATCATCTAGCCCTGCTTGGAAATGCTGAGCACTTATCGCATGGTAATACCCATGGCGAATATCGTCCTCACGACTCCACACCACTTTAACCGGCTTGCCGGTTTTTTGTGCCAATATCGCTGCTTCCACTGAAAAATCGGGTTTCGATTTACGCCCAAATCCGCCGCCTAGCAGGGTCACATTAACTTTGACCATGCTTTTATCAATGCCTAATGCGCCAGCTACATTTTGTTGGGTTGATTGTGGCGTTTGCGTGCAAGCCCACACTTCACACTGGCCATTTTTAAATACTGCTGTCGCTGCTGGTGGCTCCATTGGGGCATGCACTAAATAAGGTACAGTATAGGTTGCTGACAAGGTATTATTGGCCGAATCAAAAGCAGTATATGCATCGCCAGCACTGCGAATTGACTTTCCTTTAGTCACAATGCGCTTTTCGAGGTCAGCCAAATAAGCCGCTGAATCGTGGCGCTGGTTTTCGTCTAAATCCCACTGCATATTTAATGCTTGGCGTCCTTGCAAGGCTGACCATGTATTGTTGGCCAACACCGCAACCCCATTTAGGTTTTTAAACAACACAGGAAAGTGCTGCTTAGGCATTTCAATTACCTCAACCACATTCGCCACTTTTAAAGGGGCATCTTTATCGTAAGCTTTTACGGTGCCGCCCACCACAGGACATCGCTCAATAGTGGCGTACAACATATCCTCTAATTGCACATCTTGACCAAATACGGTGTCACCTGTTAGTACGTTGGGCAAATCAACAGAGGTGACCGGTTTACCGATCAATTTAAAATCTTTTGGCGATTTAAACGTTAGCGTTTTTACCTGCGGAACGTGTTGAGCGCTAGCCGCCTTGGCTAGCTCACCAAAGCCGAGGGTTTTGCCAGAGGGCTTATGTACAATCATGCCATTATCAGCGAACACGTCACTGACAAGTACATTCCACTTTTGTGCGGCGGCTTGTTCAAGCATGGTTCTGGCGGTTGCGCCCATCTCGCGCATGGTGGTGTAAAAACGACGAATTGAGCGCGAACCGTCAGTATTCTGGCTACCGTACGCCTCATCTCCTAGCCCCTGCACTACATTAACCTTTGTCCAGTCAGCACATAGCTCTTCAGCCACAATTTGTGGAATACCGGTGCGCACACCTTGGCCCATCTCACTGCGATGACAGACAATATTGACCGTGCCGTTATTGTCGATACTGACAAATAAATTCAGCGTGTTCGAACTATCACCAGTTTCAGAAGCAGCCCAAACAGGTGATACGCCAGGCAATATAGTACCTAAAACAAAAGCACCACCAGCAATACTGGTATAACGCAAAAAGTCACGACGGCTAAGCGATTTTATATCATTGTTAGTGCTCATGCCTGCCCTCCTACTTCTTTTCCAAGGGAGTAATCAAACGCGCTTTGCTTATTTTTTGCTGCCGTTTTTATCGCTGCTTTGATACGTGGGTAGGTTCCGCAGCGACAAATATTGCCCTGCATATAGGAATCAATAGTTTCATCATCAGGATCAGGATGTTCGTTTAACAGCGCCACCGCACTCATGATTTGGCCCGACTGGCAATAACCACACTGAGGCACATTGTGTTCAAGCCATGCTTGTTGCACTGGATGCTCAGCACTGGCAGACAAACCTTCTATGGTGCTCACTTCTTTGTCTGCGATAGCGGATAAGGGCATAACACATGAACGAATAGGCTGGCCATCAAGGTGCACTGTACAGGCACCACACTGTGCCATGCCGCAGCCAAACTTGGTGCCTGTCATACCAAGAATATCCCGCAACGCCCAAAGCAAAGGCATATTCGGGTCAACATCTATTTCAACTGGTTTGCTGTTCAAATTAAAACGAATCATTTAACACTCCATATGGGTGATGTTTTATTTAGTTTTTTTGGTCCTGCCCCATTGACTGGTGCCACTGTTGTAGCTCCAACTGGGTATCTATATCAAATTGGGCGTTGGGTAGATCAATTGCCACAACAGATGCGCTGTATTGTTGCAATATTTTTCGTGCCCCGGTGTCTGCATCCAATTCACTTAAAAGTGAAAAATACGTTCTAGGAAAAATAACCGGCGCGCCCAAAATACCCTTGTAGCGAGCAGCGATTATGTTTTCCGGATTAGCAGCACAATGATGCAACATTGTTGTTACCTGCTCACGCGTTATAGCGACCTGATCAGCTAAAGTCACCAATAAATGGGATGACTCGCTGTTCGCCTTTTGTACTCCGAAGGCTATCGTCGCCCCCATGCCTTGTTGCCATTGGGGAAAAATACAAGGCGATACGTAGTCAGGGACATAGGGTAATATGTGCGCGGCATTTGCCCCTAAAACAAGATTAAACTCGCAAAGCTCTCGTGTTAAATCGCCATGCTCTGTCAACTGTGTCAGTGTATGCAACAACATAGGTTGTCCGTTGACCTTCGCGAGTTGTTTAATTCCATTGAAACGCTTGCTCTGCCCTGCAGCCAGCATCAATGCCGCGACGTTGATTGAACTTGTGCTGTGTGAGCCAGTATTCTGTGAACTCGTGCTCTGTGAGCTTGCGCACTGTGAACCTGCGCTCATCGAGCGAGTATACCGCTAATAGATTGCCCGTCTTGCTGCTCAATAAACGCATGGGCTTCAGATAACATTGACAACGCAATTGATTCTGGTAACTCGCCACCTAAGCGTAATCCAATAGGATTGGCCAACGGTTTAACTAGGTTCTCTCTGGAGACTGGAATTAAATCAAGTACGCGATCTGTGCGATGCACTGGGCCAAGCATACCCACGTATTTGGCGCTACTGTGCTGAACTAACGCCAATGACGCTGCGTCTAGCTTGATGTTGTGCGTCATAATGATCGCCATATCAATGTGTTGTAACCATTTACTGTGCTCGAGTGACTCAATCGCTTCGCGCACTACATTCACCCCACTATCAAAATGGCCACTTCGTGCATAACTGGTACGCGGGTCAACCAAGGTCACTTGCCAGCCAAGTTGCGCCGCAATTGCTACCACTGGCCGAGCATCCACTCCGCCCCCAAACACGGCCAAATGCGGAGCAGGTTTAAGAAGCTGTTTGAATACGCCCGCTTCGTGTTCAAGCACAGCATCAACGCTGGCTTCTCGCAGTATATTTTGTGGTGCTTTCTCATGTACTACTTGCCCATATTCTGCACTCTTATTGTTTTCAAGCAGAGAATAAAGTTCGCCCAACTGTAAATATTGGTTATGTTCATCTACTGGCTGCAATAAAATACGCACCATACCGCCGCAGCCAATGCCCAGTTTCCAGGCCAAATCTTCTTCCTCACGCATATCGTATTCTACGATGCGATTGCGCCCAGAGTCCCAGCAGCGCCTTGCTTGCAACATAATGTCTGACTCTAAGCAACCACCGCTTAGCAGTCCGTAATACTGTCCTAAGTCGTTTATCATCATCATAGCGCCAGGCTTACGATATGAAGAGCCGTCGGTTTCTATGATGGTGGCCAATACCCATTTTTGCGTATTTCTACTGCTCTGCCACTGCTTTAACAATTGATTTAATCTATTTGCCACTTAACGACTACTCATGATTGGTTGTTTATTGTGAAGGCTCATTGCTTTATGTCCTTAAAGAATGCGTCTTTGACGTTTGTGTCTTAGGGGGTTGTGTCGCTGATGCAACGGGTGATGAAGGCTCAGACGCCGCACGCTCCTTGCGTAAGTCAATCACCAAGGTTTCAGATATTTTGTCTTGGATCGCTTGACGATTCGGGTCCCAGTAAATTTGTAGAAAACCCAATAAACCGGTCGCAATACCCGCACCGTAACCACCGTAACGACCGAAGCTTTCCCATAGGTTCAAACTACTGCCATCGAGTTTAATCACTTGAATACCGAGTAAACGCTTACCAGGGGTTTGTCCTCTCCACCAAGCGGTGAAAATACTAAAGTAAAACGCAGCCCAACCAAAGCCAAGCCCTAAATCTGCAGCGATGCCTTGAAGCCACGCCAGAATACTCGGTGGTGACGAGCCCTGTGCACGTGGGCCCTCTATTTCGCTTAAGGCGTCAAAAAAGGATTGTGCATTTTCTTTTTGTTCAGCGCTTTGGCCAGCATTTTCGCTTTCAGCGTTAGTATCAAGGTTGTCAGACAGAGCCTCACCTTCAGTACTTCCTTTAACGGCGTTTTCAAAGTCAATCTTATCCACCTCACTTTGTTCAATTTCGCTTTGTTTTGTATTGCTTTGCGAAAGGCGGTTCTGGCTATACATGCGCTCATACGTTTGTGTCATGGCAACTTCTAGCTGACTTTTTTGCTGAGGAGATAAATCGTCACTGACTGCATCGCGATACCCACTAAACAGCTCTTCAGCAACCTTTTTATCTATGGGCATAGTCGCTAAATCCGTCGCGAGCTTTTCACCTAGCGTCGTCCAGCAAACTAACGGCTCAATGCACTTGCCGTATTCGATGTCTTTAGCCACGCTTTTCGTTTCAAATAGATATTTCGCGGTTAACCCTATCAACGCTAAATCTTCGACCTTGTCTAACTCAAAATCGCTAAGTGCATCGTCTTCGACTAATTCTGAGCGCACTTTTTGATTTTCGTCTGGGGTTTCTATCACCTCTTGGAAGAATTCAATACTTTGTGCAGCAATTAAAAACAGCAAAATGGCCGTGACAAATCGCAGGGAAATTCGCGCCACATTAAAGCGTTTTTTCTTCTTTAGGCGATTTCCCGCACGAAAAAAGGTCACAGCGGCAATAAGTGCCAAGAAAATATTACTTGCTTGACTCAACAAGGCGACTAGTGCAGCGTCGACCATCAGTGCGAAACCACGCTTAATAGGCCGCGCTAAAGGAGTGCCGAAAAGCGATTTAGACACGTGAAACGCGTAGGGCGTCACCTGGTTGCGGGTTTCTTTCTGAGTTAAATGAGAGGAGTCAATGGGCGCTTGATCGGAAGAAGTTTGTGCTGATTCGCTCACGCGCCCACCTTTTTATTTTTTGTGTAGCGCTTTTATTGCCTCCCCAAGGCCGTCAATCGTCAAGGGATACATGCGCTGTTCCATTATGTCCTGCATAATACCGATAGAGGCGTAGTAATTCCAATATTCTTGTGGCTGCGGATTAAGCCAAATGCCGTGTTTGAAGTGCTGCAATATCCGCTGCATCCATAACGCCCCAGGCTCTTCGTTCCAATGCTCGACACTACCCCCAGGATACGTAATTTCGTAAGGGCCCATGGTGGCGTCTCCAACGAAAATAACCTTATAGTCAGAACCGTATTTATGGACGACATCGAACACAGACATAGTTTCTTTGCCGCGGCGTTTGTTGTCTTTCCACACGCCTTCGTACACGCAGTTATGAAAGTAGAAATACTCTAAATGTTTAAATTCGGTATGCGCTGCTGAGAACAACTCTTCACACTCTTTGATGTGCGCATCCATAGAGCCACCCACATCAAAAAACATCAACACCTTAATGGCATTACGCCGTACGGGCATCATTTGAATGTCTAACAAACCAGCGTTTTTAGCCGTGCCTTCAATTGTATGCGGCATGTCTAATTCTTCACTGGTACCACTGCGGGCGAACTTACGCAGTTTTCTTAGGGCAATTTTGATATTGCGCGTACCCAACTCAACATTACCCGCTAAATCTTTAAACTCTCGCTTGTCCCATACTTTTGCAGCAGAAAAGTTGCGGTTTTTGTCTTGGCCTATGCGCACCCCTTCAGGGTTGTAACCATTCGCCCCAAAGGGTGAAGTGCCGCCAGTTCCAATCCACTTGTTGCCTCCTTGGTGGCGTTTTTCCTGTTCAGCCAAACGCTCCTTCAAGGTTTTCATTAGCTCGTCTAAACCGCCAAGGGCTTTGATTTTTGCTTTTTCTTCTTCACTAAAGTGGCGCTCAATCTCTTTACGTAACCACTCATCAGGTATGTCTTTACCGAATAAATCAATTTGCTGAACGCCTTCGAAGTAATCGGCGAACGCTTTATCAAACTTGTCGTACTGACTCTCGTCTTTGACCAGACACAAGCGCGCCAAGTAATAAAAAGCTTCAATATCAGCGAATACCACCCCTTTTTGCAGCGCACGGAGCAGATCCATCAACTCGCTCAGGCTGGTTTTGAGTTGGTACTCTCGTAATTTAAAAAAGAAATCGACCAACATTAGCGGCGCGCCATGAATACCAGTTTTTCAAAAAGGTGAATGTCTTGCTCGTTTTTCAACAACGCCCCATAAAGTGGCGGAATCGCTTTTTTGCTGTCTTTGTCTTTTAGCGCTTCAGGTGAGATGTCTTCAGCCACTAACAGCTTTAACCAATCAATCAGTTCAGAAGTAGAAGGCTTTTTCTTTAACCCCGGGATATCACGTAAATTGAAGAATGATTCTAATGCCTGGGCCAATAAGTCTTTCTTAATGTCAGGGAAATGCACTTCAACAATACGGCGCATTTCTTCTTGATCTGGGAATTGAATATAATGAAAGAAACAGCGACGTAGAAAGGCATCAGGCAATTCTTTTTCATTGTTAGAGGTAATAATTACAATGGGACGCTCAGTCGCTTTAACGGTTTCTCTGGTTTCGTAAACAAAGAACTCCATTTTATCCAGCTCTTGCAACAAATCATTCGGAAACTCGATATCTGCTTTGTCGATTTCATCAATTAACAATACTGGGCGATTGGTGTTTTCAAAGGCATGCCACAGCTTACCTTTAACGATATAGTTTTTTATATCATGTACTTTGTCATCCCCTAGCTGCGAATCACGTAAACGAGATACCGCATCATATTCGTAGAGACCTTGCTGGGCTTTGGTGGTCGACTTGATATGCCATTGAATTAACTCAGTGCCTAAACTCGCCGCTAACTCTTCGGCTAACATGGTTTTACCTGTGCCTGGTTCACCCTTTATTAACAGCGGGCGCTCTAATGTAATCGCTGCGTTAACGGCCAAACGTAGTTCATCGCTGGCAATATAGTTACTCGTTCCATTAAAAGACATCAATACCTCGGATTATTAGTTAAGCTTGTGGGTTGCGTTATTATCTTAAGGCTAAAACCGCACAGACATTATTTGTTACCATGAATTGCGCGCGTCGCTGAACTGCTTTGCATCGCGAGTGTCATCACTTACGCAAGATGAATTATGCAATAGTTAACCCCGTGACACGGTCAATTACCAATGAATAATGCTTAGTGTTAACTATTTCCATAAGATATAGCTAAAAAGCACTTTGAATTTGGCGACTTCGCCTTAATCTAAGTATCCTGGCCTTAGTTGTTTGAAAAAACCGAGGTCATTATCAAATTAAAGTTCTCAGACAGAAAGTGCCGTTAACGAATAAGTAAAAAAGTACGCTGACGTAATGGAAGGCGTAACGAATTAGGCACCACTTAGAATCCACAAAGGAAAATTTATGCAAGTATATGACGACAATTCCCTCGCTATCGGTAAAACCCCGCTGGTTAAATTAAACCGAGTTACCGGCGGTAACGTCTATGCAAAAATCGAATCTCGTAATCCAAGCTTCAGCGTGAAATGCCGTATCGGTGCCAACATGATTTGGGATGCCGAAAAGCGTGGCGTATTAACTAAAGAGAAAGAATTAATCGAAGCGACCAGTGGCAACACAGGTATTGCACTGGCTTTTGTTGCGGCATCTCGTGGTTACAAAATCACCTTGACTATGCCTAGCTCTATGAGCTTAGAGCGCCGTAAATTGCTAAAAGCACTTGGGGCAAACTTGGTCTTAACCGAAGCGGCTAAAGGCATGAAGGGCGCTATTGCCGCCACAGAAGAATTAATCGCTTCAGCCCCAGATAAATATGTTCCTTTACAACAGTTCGAAAACCCAGCTAACCCTGAAATTCATGAAAAGACCACAGGCCCTGAGATTTGGAATGACACTGACGGTAAAGTAGATATCTTTGTCGCTGGCGTAGGTACAGGCGGTACTATCACAGGTGTAACCCGATATCTTAAAAACACCCAAGGTAAAGCGATTACCTCAGTTGCTGTTGAGCCAACAGACTCCCCTGTTATCACACAAGCTAAAGCGGGCGAGCCGCTAACGCCTGGCCCACATAAAATTCAAGGTATTGGTGCGGGCTTCATTCCAGGAAACTTGGACTTAGATATTATTGATGCCGTTGAGCAAGTATCTAATGAAGAAAGTATGGAGATGGCGCATCGATTGATGAAAGAAGAAGGGATTTTAGTGGGCATTTCTTCTGGCGCCGCGGTAGCCGCAGCCAAGCGTTGGGCAGAAAAGCCAGAAAACGCCGACAAAGTTATCGTTGTCTTGCTCGCAAGCGCCGCTGAGCGTTACTTAAGTAGCCCTCTTTTTGCCGGTGAATTTGGCGATTCAGAAGAAGTTCAATAACGCTAAGTCGCTTGCCTTATTATGAGGGCAAGCAGCATAAGTAATTGTAAAGGGAGGCTTTTTAGCCTCCCTTTTACTTTGCGTAGAACGCAGGTACACTTGCTCTGTTATTCTTTAACTAACAGATCAATCATGATTTTACATCGTTCGCTTCAACTGTTTGCTCTACTGCTCGCTATTTTCGTTATCAGTGCTTGTGACGGCCCTAAAAATACAGGGGCGGGAAAATACGGCATGATGGACACCAATATTCCAGAATACGCTGCCGTACAATTCTTCACGCACATCTATGCTGACGATGATTTAACCGGCGCGCTGGAATACGCTAGCCCGAAGCTTGCAAGACTGATGAAGTCTTATCGAATTAACCGCAACGTGCAGCGACACATACTCAACCTAACGTTTGATAAAGTCGAAATAAAACCCAGCGCAGCGAACGCCGGTCGTAATGAATTTGCCAAAGAAGCCAGTGTCTCTTTGTTTTTTGAAGGCACGCTAAACGGTGAAATTGTCAAAGACTTGCGTCAAGTTAAGCTCATTCGTAGTAAATCAGGGTGGAAAGTTGACGAAGTCAGTGTTGAGTAACACCAAACGCTCCCCTACTTCACATTAGCGCATGCCAGAGTCGATTTCTCAAGACCAAGCTCGAAAGCTGGTGTTACATGCTCAGGGCCTACCCGCCATTAAAAAACGCGGCAAAGCCCTTACTCACACCCTAGATGCACTGGAATCGTTAGGGTATGTGCAAATCGATACCATTAGCGCCATAGAGCGTGCTCATCATCACACGCTTTGGAATCGTAACCCTAATTATCACCCATCGCATCTCACTCAGCTGGTCGCCCAAAAACACGCATTCGAATATTGGTCTCATGCAGCGGCATATCTTCCGATGAAAGATTACCGCTATAGCCTACCCCGTAAAGCGGCGCTCGCCAGTGGTGAGCTAGATCATTGGTATCCTAGAAACCCCAAGTTAATGCAGGAGGTGCTTTCTCGCATCAGTAGTGAAGGCCCTCTCATGGCTAAGGATTTTGAAACCCCAAGCACCAGCTTTAAACAAAAACCCAAGGACTGGGTCAGTAAACCGGCGAAACAGGCCCTTGAATATCTGTTTATGCAAGGGGAATTAATGATTAAGGAACGGGTGAATTTTCATAAGGTGTATGAGTTAACCGAGCGGGTGTTGCCTGAAAGTGTCGATAGATCTTTGCCCACTGAGCAAGAAAACTGGCATTTCTTGATTTGCCGATTTTTACGCGCTAACGGCTTAGGCCAAGCCAGCGAAATCGCTTATTTGCGCAAGCATACCAAAGCTGGCGTTCAGCAAACTATCAATAAAATGATAGAGGCAGGCGAGCTGGTTAATATTCAAGTAGCAGGCACGACTTACGTCACACTACCTCAGCTACTCGAAACGCTTAACCGCCCAGTGAGACGCAGTAAACTGCATATTTTATCGCCCTTTGATAATTTGCTTATTCAGCGCAAGCGAATACAGAGTTTATTCAATTTCGATTACTTACTGGAATGCTATGTACCGGCAAGTAAACGACAATATGGGTATTTCTCACTGCCCATTTTATGGGATGCAAACCTGGTGGCCAGAATGGATTGTAAAGTAGAGCGCAAAACTAAAGTGCTGCACATACAACACTTAGCGATTGAACCTAACGTGCGTAAAGTGGATGCATTTCATCATGCACTAAAAAATGCCTTACCGGCGTTTCTCGCCTTTAATCAAAGTCATGAATATAAACTGCATAAAACCTCACAAGCAGTGTAGTCATGCTCACCGCTAAGCAATCACTGTCTAACCACTTGCCGTTAAAGACTGCGCAATATCAATGTGAGGCTCTATCCTTGTATGCTCGTTTCCTTTAATGTTCCTTTCCTTTTGACTTTATGTGAAACAAAATGACTTAAAATGCGTTCTGATATGTGTGCGATAGGCTTTGTACCAATTAAACTAAAATGTTCACCTATCAGCTCTATGTCATGACTTGCCATTACGATAGAAATAAGATGGTAACTCATGCGTTTCATTCTTTGTTTAACTGTTAGTTGAGAATTCACTTCATGTTACGACTGCCCTATTCTTGGTCTCATTCCCTTGGCCCCCTACTCGTTGTTGCTGTTTCTATTATGTTATTTTTCGCAGAGCCTAGCAGTAGTATGTGGCTTGCCTTCGACCGCGAAGCCATTGCCCAAGGTCAGTGGTGGCGCTTATTAACGGGTAATTTTTTACATACTAACTTGAACCATCTACTGCTTAATCTGGCAGCTGTATTATTGTTATGGTCGCTACACGGCCAATACTATCGTACTGGCCATTATGCGATGATGCTCTTTACCCTGTCACTTGGGGTGAGCTTTGGTCTATACGTGTTTGAACCCACTATGCAATGGTATGTTGGCCTGTCAGGCATCTTGCACGGAGTGTTTGTTTGGGGGGCGTATCAAGATATAAGACAAGGTTTAACCAGTGGCTGGATCCTCATGATTGGGGTTTGGGTGAAAATTTTAAATGAACAACTTTCCGGCCCCAGTGTTGGCATCGCCCAATTAATTCAGGCCTCTGTCGCCATTGATGCCCACTTATTTGGCGCATTTTGCGGCCTCATTTTAATCATTTGTTCACTTATCAAACTGCAAAAAAGCAGCTAAGCTGAGTAATACTGCCTCTGTATGCTATGCCATAAGGAAATCAAATGAGCCAACCCATCGAACTTACAGGCGCATGCCTATGTAACGCTGTCAGCATTAACGTAGCTCAGGCTAAACCTGATATAGACGCATGCCACTGCGGATCATGTCAAAAGTGGGGCGGCGGCCCCCTGCTAGCAATTGATTGTGGAACAAAGGTGACTCTCGTCCCAAACGATTCAGTGTCTGTTTATGACTCTTCAGATTGGGCTCAAAGGGGTTTTTGTCGTCACTGCGGCAGTCACCTGTTTTATCGTTTAAAAGAAACCCAACAATACATCATGCCGGTAGGTCTGTTTGAGATACCGGATACGACAGGTGTCGGTTTCCATACGCAGATCTTTACCGATGAAAAACCAGCTTATTATGATTTCGCGAATCAAACCAAAATGATGACCGGTGAAGAGGTATTTGCTGCGTTTATGTCGCAAGCTGGTAAATAAAAATCCTTAGGCTCTGGATTATCTATTACACATAAGAAAAAGGCTGCGCGTTGGCAGCCTCTTTATACAGTAAATTTACTATACTTTCCGTCGTCCCATCACCAATGAAATAACCAGTAGCACTAGAAATACGAAGAAAATTATTTTCGCGATACCTGCCGCCGAACCAGCAATACCACCAAACCCTAGTACTGCAGCAACCAATGCGATAATTAGAAAAATAACAGCCCAACGTAACATAAATATTCCTTTTTAAAGTAAATGGACTTTAACTAAAGCGTTATTCGTGCCAAACCAAGCAATAACTTAATTGAACCCAAGTAATAACTGGCTTGAGGGCCGTTAGCCTCCTTTAGTTAAGGTTGATAAACGAGCGTGAGTTAAAGGAAAATATGAATAATTTTATTCCCCTCGTGTAACAATTACATAAACGTTTGCGAGCCAATGTACGGCGATATTTTACTTTGGGATGGCTAAATCAGGTCTGTGGTAAATAAAAACGATCAGAATAATTCAAAAAAAAACGCCAGCAGAGAATATCTGCTGGCGTTTCTTGTTGACGTATTTGAGATGAGTCGCTACTGATTATCGAAGAACTCGTCTACTTCGCGCTGAGCTTCTTCCTTAGACTTGCCGTATCTTTCTTGAATTTTACCAACAAGTTCAGTGCGGTTGCCTTCCATCTTATCCAAATCATCATTTGTTAAATCGCCCCACTTTTGTTGGGCTTTACCTTTTAACTGTTTCCAATTACCTTCGGCTTGATCTTGATTCATCATTATCTCCCTTTAAGAAAATACTTCGAAAATTCCCTTAACACAAAGTCGCGTTAAGGCGTGCTTCAAAGGTAAGAGGAGCAAACAACGTGCCAGCGGCAATCTCGGCTCAACATGTAACTGGGTAGCAGCAAATAACATGTACATCTGTAGACCTGCTGGGAAGGGATGTAATTGGTGTAATCTGTAAACTACATTACAGATGCAATAACAGTGACACCTGCTCTTTCTTAGGTAACTTATACACTACCAATTTATATGAGTTAAGTATCATACGCTGTAGCTCTCCTTCTGGCAGGCTACCGTCTAATATAACGGTATTCCAATGTTGTTTATTCATGTGATAACCAGGTAATACAGCACTGAAGACATCCCGGAGCATAATGGCTTCTTGAGGATCGCATTTAAGATTCATCCTGTATTCCAGCTTGTCATCACCTTCATTTGCTTGGGTATTTTGACTCACAGCCCCCAAGGCCAAGGTGGCAAACATTTTTCCTTTAACCTTATAAACCGCCACATCAGGGCCAAACGGAAAGTCCTCAATGGTTTCTGGAAAGTCCAGCAGCCATTGCCGCGCCTTTACGCCAACCTGACGACTCGACTTACTAACCGTCTGAGTTTTCGTATGTTTGATGCTAAATGCTGTCATTGGAAATCTACCCTGGATACAAGACTTCATTGAATATTGGTTAATATACCCAGTTTTTCTAACAATAACCTTTCAACAGACACAAAAAAGGAGCAACTAAGCTCCTTTTTTACACTATTTTCAGCGCGCTAAGCACAGGCTAATTAGACCAAAATATCTCTCACATTAGCGAGGTCTGTTTTACCGTTGATGATCTCATCCGGAGTTAACCCTGAAATTTCATGTGGGAAGACCAACCATTCTTCACTTTCGTGAACAAAGTAATCCGGTACTATGTCCGTTTTATTATTTTGCGGTTTGTAGTAAGGGCAAGCGATACGCACATTCTTAGGCATATTCGCACGAGACAGTTTCTTAATTTGCTTAATAAGCGCATCAACACTGCGCCCAGAGTCAAATACGTCATCTACGATCAACAAGTCATCATCCGCATTGGCGTTTTCAATTAGGTAATGCAAGCCGTGCACTTTGATCGTTTTAGATTGTTGATCAATCCCGTAATAAGACGACGTACGCACCGCAATGTGATCCGTTTCTACTTTCTTAAAATCAAAATACTCTTGAACCGCGATACCTATTGGGGCACCGCCACGCCAGATACCAATAATAAAATGCGGACGAAAACCGTCTTCGTATACTTTTGATGCCAAGCGAAATGAATCTTCTAATAATTGCTGAGCGGTGATAAATGTTTTTTCCATCGAAAAACCCTTTAAAGCGTGGACTGCCACTGACTGCATAAGGCAGCAAATCAGGGCACGAATATTAAATCATCGCCCATTATACACTGAAATAACACAATATGAGACGAGGATTATTGCAAATTTATGACGCTCTTCAGTCATTTGCTGCAAATTTATTCGTATTTTAACGCACTGGCAGGATCCACCTTCACCGCGCGATAGGCGGGGTAAATACTGGCAGCGAAACACAACAGCAATGAAAATAAAATAAGCAGAACGATTTGGTGCCAATGCATTTCAATCGGCAGCCCTACCCCACCTGTCGCCGCCATAATAGGTAAATCAAACAAGCTGAGCAGATTATTTAATTGGCTAACCAATAACAATCCCCCCGCGGCACCAAACAACGTGCCTTTTATGCCGTTATACAAGCCATTAAACAAAAATACCTGCATAACGCGGCTACGAGACAAGCCTTGGGTAAGCAAAATGGCAATATCACCTTTTTTCTCAGTAACTACCATAACCAAGGCTGAAACGATGTTAAATGCTGCCACGGCTATAATCAGCACTAACATGAGCGCCATCATGTTTTTTTCCATTTTAACCGCATCAAATAAAGGGCCTTGACGTGTACGCCAGTCATCACTGCTCAGCCCCATCTCAGCTAATGTATCCACCACGGATTTGTATTCAAATGGGTCTTGTAGAAACAAGCGCGTTTGGGCTATCCGGCTTACTTTATTGCGCATCAGTTTAGCGCTGTCGTTGATATTCATTAAAATCACTTTCGAATCAAGCTCAGAGCCCACATCATAAATACCGACAACCGTAAATAAACGCTGGCTCGGCATTTGTCCAAATGGGCCAAATACGCTGCCTTGGGCAGATAAAATACGAGTTTGCTCGCCTAATCTCAAATCTAAGCGGGTAGACAGTGCGCGGCCCACAATAATCCCATAGCTGCCAGGAGTTAAGTCGTTAATTTGCCCCATCATCATATTTTCAGCGATGATAGAGTGCGCATCTGTGGTTTGCGGTTCAATGCCTTGGATCATCACGCCTTCTAAACTACGGGATGATTGCACGACCCCTTCTGACTCGATGAAATCACTAGCGGCAATAACTCCGGGCAATTGAGATAAGCTGGAAATGATCTGCTCACTTTCCCCTTGCGTATCTACCACTACGTGGGGCGCAATGCCTAGAATACGGTCTTTTAAGTCCCCCTCAAAGCCATTCATCACAGATAAAACGGTGATCAGGGACATTAAACCAAGGGCAATGCCGATAGCGGAAAATGCGTTGATAAACGCGATAAAGTGGTTACCTTTTGACGACTTTGTGTAGCGCAAACCGATAAAAGCAGAAACAGAGTGAAACATGCTAGCAATAGACTCTTAGCCAAGGGTTAGGGATAATTCAACGTTAATGTTAAATCAGGCAGTTTTTAGCGCCACGTGATTTAAACGCGTTGCATTTAATCCATTAAAAAAAGCAGAATAAAACGTCTTCATCAATAATCGTTTAACTCATGGTAAAGTAAAACGTTTTTTGAATAATACGCTCTGGTCATAACGCAAACAAGGTTACAATACGTCAAGTGATGTTATAACGGATATTTACCCTGTAATATCTCAATTAACATATAAATGGACGATAAAAACCTAAGCTAAAGCCAAGGTAACCAAAGACATCCAGTTTCGGAGAATACATGCACGGCACCAGCCTCGAAGAAAAGCAGCAACAATTCAATGAGTTCTTTACCATAGAACACGCCATACGGGTGAACTTTAAAGCCGTAGCAGCTGGCTTTTCTTTGCCCGATGCAGATGATCTAGGCGAGCACATGCCCTACGCGTTTCGTGTGGCCAGTGAAGCAACCTCAATGGATGCTCAAACCTTACGCACATTGCGTAATATGGGTGAGCATGCTGAAGAGTTGGCCAGCTTTTTAAATGCACAATCGCGTAAAATCGACTTATTAATGTCGCTAGTATTGCAACAGCAAGACGATCCTAGCCAAGCATACGAGTCAGTCAAATTTGGTGGTGGTGGTATCATCGTCAAGTGCGACGACCCCTTCGAGCTTGAGCAAATCATCGAATTAAAGCTTTTTTTGAAAGAAGAGGCCTCCGCCATTTTCTGTTTCGGCGAAGTCATTGGATGCGAGCAGGTAGGCGAGCACTATCACGTATCACTTATTTACAACTGCATTCGTGATGAAGATCAAGACCTTCTGGTACGAGCAAGTTTACATCTTCAAACAGCGCAACTGCGAAAACGCGCCAAGCAACAAAAGAACGACTAATTTACATGACAGCAAGTATTTTTAATCCAACGCTGGCCAAAGGCCAAAGAGACGCTATTCATTGGGGAAACTTACACGGTAGTAGTTTAGCCCTAGCCATTGCTAATGCAGCAGGCAAGACCAAAGGCCCGATTCTAATGGTGACGGCTGATACACCAAGCGCCATGAAATTAGAAAAAGAACTGAGTTTTTTCTTACAAGGTAAAAAGGTACAGGTGCAGTTATTCCCAGACTGGGAAACCCTACCCTATGATAATTTTTCGCCTCATCAGGATATTATTTCTCAACGCCTAGAAACACTTTACCGACTCACTCAGGCAGAAAATAGCGTCTTTATTGTACCGGTAAATACCCTGATGCTGCGCATGGCGCCAACAGATTATCTCAGCAAATACTTGTTGTTCTTAAAGGTTAATCAAACCTTAGACATAGATGCCTTTCGCTCTGGGCTAGAGCGCTCTGGTTACCAACATGTCAATCAAGTCATGGGGCACAGTGAGTTTTCCATACGTGGCAGTATCATTGATTTATTTCCCATGGGCAGCCAACAGCCCTTTCGAATTGATATGTTCGACAATGAGGTCGACAGTATTCGTTATTTCGATCCTGACAGTCAGCGTTCAGGGGACAAAATAGACGAAATTAAGTTGTTACCGGCGCGCGAGTTCCCTACGGATCAAGATGGTATCAAATTGTTTCGCCAACAATATTTAGAAAAGTTCGATGCCAATAATTCGAAAGAATCAGTCTATTACCAAGTGGGTAAAGGCATGATGCCTGGCGGCATAGAATACTATTTACCGTTGTTTTTCGAGCAAAGCGCCACGCTGTTTGATTATTTGCACCCCGACACCTTGCTCATGATGCACGGCGATTTGGCCAAGGCCTGTGACTTTTTCTGGACCGATGTAAACGAGCGCTACGAACAATTGCGCTACAACCTAAGCCGTCCTCTTATGGCTCCGGCTGACCTTTTTCTACGTAACGAAGAACTCTTTGCTGCGTTAAAGAAATGGCCAAGGATCACCATTGAACAAAACGCCAAAGAGCAAAAAGCGGGCGTCACCAATTACGACACTCGCACGATTGGTGATATTGCCATTAAATCGCAGAACAAAGTGCCTTGGGCAACCTTAAAAGAAAGGGTTAGCGAGTGGCAAAAAAGCGGTAGCAAGGTACTGTTTAGCGCCGAATCCCAAGGCCGAAGAGAAAGCCTGCTGGATTTACTCACCAAAGCGGGCATCAAGCCAAAGGCATTTGAGCACTTAGACGCCTTTCAAAAAAGCAAAGAACAACTCGGTATTACCATCGGATTAGCCGAGCATAGCTTTGTACTATTTGAAGATAACAAAGAGCTGGCGTTTATTACCGAAACAGAATTACTCGGGCATAAAATCAGTCAGCGACGATTACGTGACAAACGCCAAGCGACCGACGAAAACGCGGTTATCCGCAATCTTGCCGAATTAGCGATTGGTCAGCCAGTCGTCCATTTAGATCACGGTGTGGGTCGATACCTTGGCCTGCAAACGTTAGATGCCGGCGGTGTCACCACTGAATACCTCACCATTGAATATGCCAAAGAAGCTAAGTTATATGTGCCGGTATCCGCGCTACATTTGATCAGCCTCTACAGTGGTGGTGATTTAGAAAAAGCCCCACTGCACAATTTAGGCACCGAAACCTGGAGCAAAGCCAAGCAAAAAGCCGCTGAACGCGTCCGCGACGTCGCAGCTCAGTTACTCGATGTATATGCAAGACGCGCAGCCAAGCCGGGGTTCTCGTATAAAATAGCGTGGGACGAGTACCAAGCCTTCAGTGACAGTTTTCCCTTTGAAGAAACCTTAGATCAGCAGCAGGCCATCAACGCAGTTATTCAAGACATGGGCAGTAGCAATGCCATGGACAGACTCGTGTGTGGCGATGTTGGCTTTGGTAAAACAGAAGTGGCCATGCGCGCAGCATTTATCGCTGCCAATCAAGGTAAGCAAGTAGCGATATTGGTGCCCACGACATTACTTGCTCAGCAGCACTATGAAAATTTCAAAGACAGATTTGCCGACTGGCCGTTTAAGATTGAAGTGATGTCGCGCTTTGCCAGCGCCAAAGATCAAAAAGGCGTAATGGACGATTTAGATGACGGTAAAGTTGATATCGTGGTCGGGACCCACAAGTTGCTACAAAGCGACGTAAAGTTCGATGACTTAGGGTTGGTGATTATTGACGAAGAACACAGGTTCGGCGTACGCCAAAAAGAGAAATTCAAAGCCCTTCGCTCGGATGTAGACATTCTTACGCTCACTGCCACCCCTATTCCGCGAACGCTAAATATGGCGCTGTCTGGCATGCGAGATTTATCTATCATTGCCACGCCACCAGCCAAACGCCTAGCAATCAAAACCTTCGTTAATCAACGCAACAAAGAACTTATTCGCGAAGCCATCATGCGAGAAATTTTACGCGGTGGTCAAGTTTACTTCCTGCACAATGAAGTAGAAAGTATTGAACGCACAGCGGATGAAATAGCCGAAATTGTACCTGAGGCCAGAATTGCCATTGGTCATGGTCAAATGCGCGAACGTGAACTTGAAAAAGTCATGGGTGATTTTTACCACCAGCGTTATAACGTTCTGGTGTGTACCACCATTATTGAAACAGGTATCGATGTACCAACGGCCAATACAATAATCATGGACCGAGCAGATCACTTAGGCCTTGCCCAATTACATCAATTGCGCGGTCGTGTGGGTCGTTCTCATCACCAAGCATATGCATACTTGTTAACGCCTCATCCTAAACGCATGACCAAAGACGCCAAAAAACGTCTGGACGCCATTTCATCTCTAGAAGATTTAGGCGCAGGTTTTGCCCTTGCCACCCACGATTTAGAAATTCGCGGTGCCGGTGAATTACTCGGTGATGACCAAACAGGACAAATCACTACTGTGGGCTTTACCTTGTATATGGAAATGCTCGAACAAGCCGTTGAATCGCTTAAAGACGGTAAAGAGCCCTCCCTTGATGCCGCCCTTGCCAATCAAACAGAAATTGAATTGCGCGTACCTGCGTTGTTCCCAGAAGATTACGTCAATGACGTGAACACCCGTCTGTCGTTATATAAAAAATTAGCCAGCTGTAAAAACGAAAAGCAAATTAATGAAGTGCAAATCGAATTAATTGATCGCTTCGGGTTACTTCCAGATGCTGCAAAAAACTTAGTTCAAATTAGCCTAATGAAATTAGTGGCCAAGAAAATAGGAATTAACAAAGTGGAAGCAAATAATGCGGGAGGAGCGATTGAGTTTTCTGATAAAACGCAAATCGACCCAAGCTTTATTATTAAACTGATACAATCACAGCCGCGCATTTATCGCCTTGAAGGTGCCAACAAGTTGAAATTCAATGTGCCTACTGAGTCCGCCAGCGATAGACTGCAACTTATCCTGGATATGTTAAATGAATTTAGCCAGCAATTACGAGCCGCTTAATGCCAAAAATGTTTAGTTTTATAAAAACCATAAACCGCCCAACCACAACGCGAAAGCCTAAGCTTGCTATAACGCTTCTCGCGCTAGGCTGCAGCTTATCTTTGCACAGCACAGCACAAGCAAAAGACTGGTGGTTTGATATAGAGGTTATCGTGTTTAAGCGCGATATTGCTGCCCAAAGTATTGCTGAAAGCTTCGAGCACAAAGCGCCAGAGTTTGCTTCATCGACCGCCTTTGATTTACTTAGCGGATATATCACGCCAGACCTGACATACATGAACGCCGGTTTACCGTATTGTGATGTCAGCATCGAAGAGAAACTAACAGAACAACAAGCGCGTGAACTCACCTTAACAAACCATATATTCACCCAAACCGATTATTCCTATCTTGATGCACTGAACGCCCCCGAGTTAGACGAAACAACCGCATTGTTCGAGCAATTAAGCGGAACGCAAAATACGCAATCCGATACACAGTATACGCAAACAGACGGGCAAGATGAGCGCGCTGACGCTCTTAATGAGCAAGCAAACGAAGATAGTGATGCTGCTTTAGCGCAGCGCACCATCACCGAACCCACTTGGGTCAAATGGCAAATCCCGCCATCCTTACCCTGTGCGTTTGCACAAGACAAAGTGTTGCTTTTAGGGCCTTACGATCACCCTATTGCCGAGACACAACCAAGCCATATTCCTCGTGTTATCGACGGTGTGGAATGGCCAGATCGCCAAAGCCCGTATCTGTTGCCCAAAGCGAGCTTAGAATTAACAAAGCTTGAAGAGCATATTCGCTGGCAAAAAGATTTAACCCCTCTTTTGCATGTGGTTTGGCGCCAGCCTGTGGTATTTGGCAGAGACAAGGCCCAGCCTTTCAAATTGATTGCCGGTGAAAACTACGCTTCAGCGTATGACCAAGACGGCAACCGAAAAGTGGAAACCGCGCCCAAAACAATCGTGGACCCGCGCTTTATGGATACACAACAAAGCGAAGATACATCTGAGTCGGGGCTAGCAAATGATACTTTATTCGCCCAAATCAATGCCGCAATTGCGTCTTCTGAACCGGCTAAAATTATCGACTTTAGTCAAAATGAGCACACAGATACTGACGCCAGTATTGATGCTGAAGACTTTATGCATGTGGCCGAGAACCCATTATGGCAAGTTGAGGGTGATTTCAAAGTGTACCTTGAGAACTTAGGTCGTACTCCGTATTTGCATATCGACAGTGATCTTGATTTTCGCGCACCGATCACCCTACGCTTACCCGGAGAAACCGATGTAGAGCCGAATAATTTTTTACAGAGTTTTCATTTCGATCAATTGCGCAGAGTCATTTCGACCCAGTTACACTACTTTGACCATCCCCTGTTTGGCATGGTGGTACAAATTCGCCGTTATGAACCGCCAAAGGAAACATCAGACAATTAATCTGTACTTATTCTTTACTTACTCTTTACCTACCCTGTAGTTACCCTGTAGCGACTTTGAGGTAAAACACAAGCTAGCTGTGTTTAAAAATAGCGATATACGTACCAACACCAATCCGCATTAGTACGTACTTCGTCTCTTATTAACGTGGAATGGTATAAAAAAAGCGGCTCATTTGAGCCGCTTTTTGTTGCTTACCTGCCATTCTTTTCGATGGCTTTATTTTCGGTAGGGTTATTTTAAATCGTTAGAAAACAGTATTTAAACGCATGTAGTAGTAACCGCCTTGCCAATCAACAATGTTGCTTGACCAGTAAACCGCGCCACAACATTCGTCACCGTTATCTTTGTCTGGGTACTCGTCAAAGATATTGCGCGCACCAGCTGCAATGCTGACATTTTCACTGATTTGATAGGTAGCTTCTAAGTCGAAAAATACAGTAGGATCATATTCTTGACGCGTTGTTGCATCAGAGCTAATTGCGTTCTCGTATGAGCCGTAAACATTAGCACGCACCAACAAGGTTAAATCATCAAAACTATGTTTCGCTGAAGCAACGCCACGCCATTCAGGAATTGCATTTTCCAAATCAAATTGGTCTTCTGCGTTTAAGAAAGCAGACGCGTCAGAATCAATTTCGGTTTTGTTGTAGTTAACCGATGTGCTCAGCACTGTATCACCCATGGTGTAGGTCACAACAAAGTCCATGCCGTTAGTGACAGTATCAAATGCATTTTGGAAGTAGTTAACGCCCCCAATGGTGTTAGCACCGGCCACACCTGCGGCTTCTAACTTAAGGAAGTTAGCATAGGCATCTGCATCTGTTTCATCGGTTGATACGTCTAGCGTTGATACGGCATAGAAGCGATCTTCAAGCTCGATACGATAGAAATCCAACGTCACATTCAAATCGTCAATATTGCCCGTTACACCTAAGCTGTAATTCAATGATTTTTCGGGTTTTAACGCTTCTGCACCCAAAGCCTGACCCACAGCACTTAGTGCAGGGAACAAGCCTGTTGCCACTGGAAGGCCTTCAGGTAATCGCGTTGAAACGTTGGTGGTACCTTGTTGGCCAGGTGTCGGCGCTCTAAAACCTGTGCCCACCGAACCACGCATATTGAAATCATCGCTTATGGTGTATTTGAAGGCGAGTTTACCCACCAATTCAGACCCAAAATCAGAGTAATCTTCGTAGCGCATCGCAGCTTGTAAGAATAAGTCTTCGCTAACATCACTGCTTAAGTCCGCATAGATACCGTGCATATCACGCTCATACTCACCTGAGTACTCGGGTGAATAACCTGGGAAACCGTTCGAGCCAACGCCCACAACCTGATACACGGGATCGTCACTGTTTGAACAATCCAAGGTAGAGCCACCGGCAATTACCGCTAACCCTGCAGCGGTCGTTCCGCCAGCATCATCACAGAACCCCCAAGGATCAGACGTCGCGTAAGCACCTGCCGAGTAAGAGGCTTCATCACCGCCTTTTAGCTCGTATGTTTCTTCCATGTAGGTCAAACCAAAAGCAAACAACACATCTGAATACAAACCAAAATCAAAATATTTCGTGAAATCAGCAGAGAATTGCAATTCTTCGTTGATTAAGTCCCCAGGATGGAATTCCGTAGGTGAATCAGCGCCCATTGAGGGGTTGATGGTATTTTTCAACGTGTATTCGATTTCGTTTGAGCCGAAACGGCCACTGAAGTCATAGGTCATTCCGTTAGCGAATTCACCTTCTAAACCACCAACCAAAGAGAAGTCGGTGATATCGCCAAAGAAGCGAGGGGTGAAACCACCTGGGAATTTTTCAAGCGGGCTATAGATAGAGCCGTCTTCTTGTCTTAAGTCTTCTATGGTGCCGTTTCCAGGATAACGATAATAGAAAGAAGCATCCCCTTCACTCTCAGAGTAATTACCAAATGCGTAGAACTTCATATCATCGTTAAATTCATAACCACTGTTGAAGAAAATACGTGTGGCTGAGGTATTTGGTTGTCCCCAAGGTTGCACTACGTCTTCGCCGCCTAAATTAGCGTTTTCTAAACCAGCAACAAAATCAGGGTCGCTTAAATATGGGTTAGCAGCACCACGCGGGTCGCTAGCATCAGCGCAGAACCAATCTTCACAGTATTGTTCACCGCGGTTGGTTGAATCTGAATCTGCATATTCAGCAGATAAACTTAAAAAGCCGTTATCACCTAAGGCAAAACCAATGTTCCCTGTTAGAGTAACTTGCTCACCATCACCTTCGTAATATTGGCCGGCGTCAACTGAAAACGAACCACCCTCGTCATTATCTTTCAACACGAAGTTAATAACCCCAGCGATCGCATCTGAACCGTATTGCGCAGCAGCACCATCGCGCAATACTTCAACCCCTTTAAGCGCAGATGAAGGGATGGTCGCAATATCAGGGCCTTGCGTACCTGAACCGCCAATTTGCACCAACGCGGAGCGATGACGGCGTTTAGAGTTAACCAATACCAAGGTTTTATCCGTTGGCATACCACGTAGGGTTGCAGGGCGGATAAAAGATGCACCATCAGAAATGGGCTGGCGCTGTAACGAATATGACGGCACCAAGGTTTTTAGTATGTCATTGGTGTCCGAGAACGGAACAGCAGCCAAGTCGTCTTCACTCAAAACATCAACCGGTACAGGTGAGTCAGCGAGTGAGCGAGGAGCACCACGCGAGCCGGTAATAACAACCTTCTCGTAAGCATCGGCAGCTTCATCTGGCGTTTGGGTTTCTTGTGCGATTGCTGATGAAATGGCAACAGAACTCATTGCGCAGGTCACCAACCCGGTTTTTATTGCTTTGCTAAGTTTATTTTGCTTAAGCATGTGTGTTCACCTTTTTTATTTTTAATCTCTGCGAGCTAATTAACTTGGCTTTCCGTTACTGCACAGCCTGCTCGTCCCGAGCAGGTCTCCTATCAAATTGGTTTTTACTCTGGCTTAGCCAGCACCACTTCAATTTCTATTAGCATGTTCGGACCACCGGCCAAACCTGCGATTTGAAAAGCAGAACGCGACGGTTTATTTGGCTGCTCCTTCGTACCGAAGTACTTGGTGTATGCCTTCATAAATCCACCGAAGTCCATCTTTCCATCCATGGTAGGGTCGCCTACCATGAACACCTGCATTTTGACGACATCGCCAAAATCAACACCTAAGTCTTTAAACGAGCTCTCTAGTCGTTTAAACACACTCAAGGCTTGGGTTTCTGTGTCGCCGTAATATTCACGACTGCCCTTTTCTGCGTCTGGATTAACTGGGCCTGGGGTCATACCCGCATGAAAAATCAATGTGGTATCAGGGGTAACTTCAACCGCACGGGAGATAGGAAACGGGTTGTTATTGGGTAAAGCATGACGCGTGACTTCTGCAAAGCTGTTAGCACTGAATAATGCGGCAGCTGCGGCGACTAAAATGCTTTTATTCACGGTTTTGTTCATCTAAAGGTAACTCCTGGTTTTATTTAAGTTGGCTGATATACGCTGCGAGGTTTATCGCATCGGGATCAGATTGCACCATGGAAACGGCGGCTTTCATTTGTTGTCCGTACACATCTTTTTGGTCTGAGCCGCGAATACCTGCACGAAAGTGATTAATTTGTGTCAGTAAATACCAGTCATTTATGCCGCTAAGGCGCGGAGCTCCCATCGCTTGGTTTCCTGCTCCGTTTGCACCGTGGCAAGCTGCACAGCCTTGATATAGATTTTTTCCTGCTTCTATATCACCATGAATGGTGGGCTCTGGTGTAGGTGACTCTGTTTTACCAATCCAACTGGCGATAGCGGAGATATCGCTCGGGGTTAAATGACGTGTCATAGCCTGCATTTCGCTGCCGGTCACATCGCTGGTGTGCGCCCCGCGAATACCTTGCTTGAAATTATTTAACTGACGCTCGATATACCATTTTGACAATCCACCTAAACGCGGCGCTTTAATATTGGCGTTGCCCTTTAATTGGCTTCCGTGGCACACAGTGCAGTATTCAAGCCCCTCAGGTGTAGGTGCTTCAGAGGCATGCACCGCACTTGCAGTGCCAGCAAACAATAGAATGAAGAGTGTAGATTTAAGCGACATGACTGGCTGCTCCGCTTTTAGTGTGTGAACTGACAAGTTGGTTGAACTGTTTCAGAGCTTGCTCACTAGAGGCCAAGGCTCCCTCTTGCCAACCACTGTGGTGACTTATTTGATCGCCGATCATGAAGTGACGACCCTCCGGCTTTTGCAACAGGTGATAATATTTATCGAAATCTTCAGGGCTCATGCGCATACCACAACCCATTTGGTGATTCATACGGGCCCAAGGAATACTGATACCGTTTTCGATGTATTTACTGCACCCAGGATGGATTTTCTCTGCGGATAACGCCCCAGCGGTCAGTCGCTCTTGTGGGGTCATTTTTTCAAATATGCCGCTGACTTTAGCGTCCCAAGTATATGCTCCTAGTAAAATGCCTTTTTGCGCATGAATATCATGCGACGGATACCACAATTGATTGATAGGGTCAGTGGTATAACTAATACCGCCGTAAATACCATCACGCTCCCAAAAGCGCTCACTCATCTGATAGGCAATTTTAAATAAATGCCCGCGTTTCACGCTGTCTAAGCCGGCTTGATAGGTTTCAGAGAAATTATTGTCGATACCCGCCATGAAATAAGCCGGAATGTTGTTGAAACAGTAATCTGCTTGAACCGTATGCAGTTTGCCACCTTGCTCATAAGTCACCTCAACACCGTTATCGCGATTATAGATTTTCTTCACTTGCGCGTTGAGTACAGGTTGGGTTTTCAGGTGGCGTAAAAAGCCTTTGATCACACCGTCCATTCCCCCGACAGGCTCCATTAGCGGCTCGCACCAATCGTACAACTCTGCTCCTAAAAGCCCGCCATACCAAAACTGGCTATCGAGCATGGCTTTTAATTCAATTGGTGCGTGGGGAGTCGGAAATTCCAGCATGCGATCAGTCGTAGAGCCTGCTCGCTCACTACCAATGTATTTACCGTTTTCGGTTAAGTCACCATAGGTTTGCGAAAACTTCATGAGTTTCGCGACGTCTTCTTCAGACATCATTTGATCAAAGTTATGTGAGTCTGCTGACTTCCACAGTAACTCTGACATTAACCCGCGCACATCTGTGTGGTATTCAATAATACGCTTTGGTTTACCGTCTAAGGAGTTGTCGTCATGAAAATATGCCATCTTGCTGCTGTTGGCTTTGATCTGTAACGGTACATTCAATGCTCTGCAATAGTGCAATATACGTCTATGGTGGCCAGGAATACGTGCAGGACCGCAGTTAAAATACAAATTATCTTGTTTATCAAATTGGCAAATTTGGGTATTGCCCATTTCATCGATTTTGTCGCCGTTGCGCACGGTCAAGTTACGCCCGCCAGGTCTAAACGAGGCTTCTAATATTGTGCAATGAATACCCGCTTTTTCGAGCTCAAGTGCAGTGGCTAACCCCGCTACACCGGCTCCTAGAATAAGGGCTGTAGGTTGTTCGCCTTTAGCGGCAGGTGTGATGTGAACAGGCCCAGAATAACTATCATCAGGCATTAACCCTAAAGCGAGACTTGTTTTAAGTAATGCTGATGAACCGCCCGCTGCCCCTACATAATTGAGAAATTGTCTTCGAGTAATATTTAGCATAAGCGTTCTAACGTACTTCCTAATTTATCGTTCTAATGAGTTGCAAAATCAGGTTTATATGCTAACGACACGCATCAAATCACAGAACGCACAATAGTATTGTGCCGCCCCATATTTTTTTTATACCCCTTAATTTACAAGGGATTCAGTGACATTAAAGGGAAAATAAAGAAGCTTCCAAGCAGCGTTCTTTTCAAAAATGCATAAGTTATACGGCATTAAAATTGCTTTTCTGGAAGTAGAGTGACTTCGCGATAGTGAACAACGCGTTTGTTAGCCATGGTGAGTAACGTATTTGTCGTCGAAACATGAACGTGACTCTATTTTTGATTTGAACTCGCTTTCACTTAAGAGCATAAGCCCAAATATAGAGCAGATGCTAATTTGGGCACCTATTTTGCTACCTTGTCTTTAGCAAACAATTATATGAATAAAACAGCGTGATTTTGGGTACTGAATGAACACAAAACAATTAGAGTATTTTTTGGCCACAGTAGAGCAAGGAAGTATTTCAAGTGCAGCTAAAATGCTGGATGTCGCACAACCTGCGATCAGTTTGCAATTGGCGAATTTAGAGCATGAGTTAAAAATAAAATTATTTGAGCGGAATTTTCGCGGGGTATCCCTTACGCTCGCGGGTACGCAATTTGAAGAACATGCGCGGCTAATTTTAAACCAAATTAACACCGCAAAATTCGATCTTATTGGCCTACAAACCGAATGCAAAGGCAAAGTGATTATCGGCCTTAGCCAGTCACTGTGTAACGTGCTGTCAGTGCAACTGCAAACCGAATTAGAACATCGTTTTCCCAACGTCGAATTAGCATTTAGGGTGGGACCATCCTATATGGTAGAAAGCTGGTTTGCTGAGCAACAAATTGATATTGCCCTGTGTTACAACGTGGAATTGAGCAAGCATGCCGCCAGCTCGCTGGCGCTGATGAACGAAAATTTGTACTTGTATATTTCGCCTCGTCCCAAAAACCCAAGTTACAGTGAGCTTTCGTTGTTTGGCTCAATTCCCTTTGAAGCGTTGCAAGACTATGAATTATTTATGCCTGACCGAAGAGACGCGCTGCCTAAGCTGCTTGAAGAGCAAGCCCAAAAGCTTGGGGTAAAGTTAAAAACGCGAAACGCGTTTGGGCAGTTGATGACCACCCTACATTACATTTCCCAAGGCTTCGGCTTAGCCATATACCCCTCTTCTGCGACCTGTCATTTAGAGGTCAATCATCAAATTCGGGCAATAAATATTACTGAACCAGAATTAAAGCGAGAAGTGTATTTGCGCCTAGCGGACCACCAGCACAAAAATCCTGCGGTAGCGGCTGTTTTTGAGCTTATCCGCGAAACTGCAGCAAACTTACATGCAGACAACAGCTGGCGTGGTGATTTACTAGATAGCAAATATCAGCAGCAGTCTGTTATTAATATTGAATCCGCTGTGGCAGGCTAGGTGTTTGCAACCTAGCTTCTTACACACTCTTCACATTCAGCGGCTTAAGGTGATCCTAGCGCAGAATATTTAACGCTTGAGCACCGCTCATCCCCTTTTCAACACCTAATTGACGCGCCGCTTTTGACACCTGAGATACCGGCCGTTGCAACATATCTTCATGGGTTTTCACCCCTGAGACGATAGCGCATGCTTCACCGGTTTTTTCGCACGTTTGCACATCAACGTAAGCACAGGCAAGTAACCCTTTGCTACCCTGCACGGTTAACAGGGGTAACTGTAATTCTATTCGCTCGCGTTTTAGCTCTCCCCAGTTAAATACTGACGCTTGAGCCCCAATGCTAAACACAAGGCTGACTGCAACCCCAATCACCTTCACCATATACCGACTCCTTAATCATGCTTAATATCAATGTGGAAACGAGCTTTTGCAGTATTGGTGCCATATGGGCAGCGTAACAAGCAGCACAGTTATAAGCAGTAAAAAACCTAAGTGATTGATATTATTGCACCAAAAGCGACATTTTAACGATTCGAATTGCACTTATTTGTCGCCACGATGCGGGCGCGCACAGCAACCAAATAGACATCCTTAAGCGGGAACGACTTACCCGCACATGTGGCTCAAGCAGAAACCTGAGCTATCGCTAACCACTTTTTCAATATTCAGTTAGCGCAGCTGTTTATAGGCCCAGCGGTTTATAGGCCCAGCGGTTGATAAGCCCCGCTCTTTATAAGCCCAGCAGTTGATAAACGCTGAGATTACAAAGAGCACAAGTTGTGTCCAGAAAGTTTAGGTATTAACGCAGCTTAGGTATTAACGTAACAGGGCATAACACAGCAAACCAACAATACAGGAGATTAAAAAGCTCAAAATCGCTCCTTCTTTAACCATATCATTTATGCTGACTTCACCTGAGCCGTATACAATGGCATTGGGCGCAGTGGCAACAGGTAACATAAAGGCACAACTGGCTGCCATGGCTGCGGGGATCATAAATAGCGCGGGGTCGTTACCAGAAGATACAGCAGCCACCGCTAAGATGGGCATAAGCAATGTTGCTGTGGCGGTATTGCTGGTGATTTCTGTTAGATAAGTCACAATCAAGCAAATGGCTAAAATAACCATTACTAAGGGCAAGCTCGTTAAGCTCAGTAACCATTGCCCAAGAATTTGACTTAGGCCAGAAGCGCTAAACCCTTTCGCCAATGCAATTCCACCCGCAAACAATAGTAGTACGCCCCACGGAATGTTTTTCGCGGTTTCCCAGTCGAGCAATCTGCTGCCTTTTCCATTAGGTACCACAAACATCGCCACAGCCGCGGTTAAGGCGATGGTGCTGTCTCCGGCATAGGGAATATCAAACCAGCCACTCCAACCACCAAATGGCTCGTTGCGGGTTATCCATGCCAGCGCAGTGATACCAAATACCCATAATGTTCGCGATTCTTCTTTACGCCAAGCGCCTAACTTAGGTAACGAAATATCATGCTCAAGGGTGACATTACGCGTCAGCCACAATGCGATAATAGGTAAGCTGATTAATACCACTGGCACACCAACTTTCATCCAAGCTAAAAAACCAAACTCGTGCCCTGTTTGCTGTTGATAAATACCGGCAAATATCACATTCGGTGGCGTGCCAATCAACGTCCCCAGCCCGCCGACACTCGCTGAATATGCTATCCCTAAAATTAAAGCGACTTTAAGTTTTGGATTATCTACGTGGGATAATACCGCCAACGCCATCGGCAATATAATAAGTACGGTGGCAGTGTTTGAGATCCACATGCTTAAAAAACCCGTCGCAAGGGAAAACCCCATTACCAGACGCCGACCACTGCTCACGCCTACCATTCGCACCATGTAAACCGCTAAACGCTCGTGGGCACCACTTCGCTCTAACGCGGTGGAGAGCATGAACGCACCCATCAAGAGCAAAATAACGTGACTCCCTAACGCTGAGGCTGCAGTGCCATGGTCAAGTACGCCAAATAACGGTAACAATGCAAAAGGAACCAGCGAAGTAGCAGGAATAGGCACGGCTTCACTTACCCACCAAATAACCGTTAATGCCGTGATGGCTGCCGTAACAGCGGGCAAATATTCTACTTGTGAAAAGCGTAAAAATTCGTAAAACGCGATCGCCACTATTGGACCAATCAAAATAAAGTGCTGACGGGTTAATTGCATAACATGTTCTGTCCTGATGTATAGCGCTGACGTAATGCTTAGGCTAAGCACATAATTTGTCTTCGCTCTATTTTATGAAACCGTACAAAACAGAGCGTAATCACTAAGAAAAATAATTATTAGGCTTCAGTCAAACGCTTGATAGAAACCCGTGTATTTTGACCCGCCGAACGATCAATTTAGCCGAGCTACTTCGCCCGGTCTATTAACATGCTTGCCGCTCGACATAGCTGCGTGATCTACCCAGCTTCGCAATCTAACCAGCTTTGCAATCTAACCAGCTTCGCGCTTTAGTGTGCGGTGTAAAAAGTAACATCTTATTGATTGTAATACGCTTCAAGTGTACGCAGCGCACTTGTGTAAGCGTCTGTTTTAGCAAGCGCTCTAAAATCAGCAGTGGGTGCCTTAGCTAATTTCGCTAAGCGCGGATTATCCGGTAAATTACTCGGTAAACTGTCGATAACCTGAACGGCAGCATCCGGATTATTGCACACCAACACCATGTCACATCCGGCATTTAATGCTGCGCTTGCTCTGGCGGCAAAGTTTCCAATAAATGCCGCCCCTTGCATTGATAAATCATCTGAAAAGATCACGCCTTCAAATTGCATTTTCTTGCGTAGGTAGGTTTGAAGCCACACTTTAGAAAATCCTGCAGGCATGTCATCCACATCTGGGTAAACAACATGTGCAGGCATCACCCCATCGAGTAATCCCATTTCGTTTAAGCGGGTAAAAACCTGCATATCCAATTGGGTGATTTGTTCGAGGCTGCGCTTATCGACTGGCATGGCTATGTGCGAGTCTTCTTTCACATTACCATGTCCCGGAAAGTGTTTGCCTGTGGCTTTCATGCCAGCACTGTGCATCCCTTTAATAAACGCACTGGCCATCTGAATCAATGGCTCTGGCTGGGAATGAAAAGAACGATCACCTATCACGTCCGACACACCGTTTAAGTCCAATACGGGCGCAAAACTCAGATCAATATCCAATGCCAAACACTCAGCTGCCATCAACCAACCAAAGGTTTTGCAGTAATGTTGGGCTTTGGTCAAATCTTCAGCGCTTTGCTGGTAAATAGCCCCCATTGCAGGAATGGCACTGAAACCATCACGAAAACGTTGTACTCGCCCGCCCTCATGATCGACACCAATTAACACCTGGTTTCGTGCAGCTAAACGAATTTGAGCAATGAGCTGGGCAAGTTGCTTTTGATCATAATAGTTACGGCTGAATAAAATAACCCCGCCCACCAGCGGATGGTCGAGCAGTTCTTTGTCATCAGGTGTTAATTCACAACCTGTGACATCTAACATTATTGGTCCCATGAATCATCTTATAACGCGTTGAATTAAATGCACTATAAGAGAACCCGTTAAATAAACAAAGCCTCAACAAGCCCCTTCATTAAATAAAGAGCAAATTATTCTGCAATTGCGTTTAAACAATGAGCAAACATATAGAGTTTGCACACAAATTAAGCGTTAGAACCCTTAGAAAAATCATAGACATAAAAATGTATGACATTCCGCGCTGGGCATGATTATACTAGGTAAAATCGTTATTTTATTGAGTTACTATGGGTTTTCACACCGTTGGATTGATAGGCAAGCAAGGACATTCTGGAGCGAATTTAAGCTTGCAGGCTTTAATTGTTTATCTAAAGCAGAAAGACTGCCGGGTTATTGTTGAGCAAAGCTGCGCGTCGCAATTAAAAGGCAATGGATTTGAAATAGCCGACCTGAATACCATAGGTACCCAAGCCGATTTAGCCATAGTGGTCGGTGGTGACGGCAATATGCTTGGCGCCGCTCGGGTATTAGCTAAACACAATGTTGCCGTAGTCGGTATCAACCGAGGCAACTTAGGCTTTTTAACCGATATCAATCCGGATGACTTCGAACACCAACTAGACACTATTTTTGCTGGCGAGTGCCAAATCGAGCAGCGTTTTTTACTCGAGCTTGAAGTGTACCGAGGAGGAGAGCTCCAAAGCACCAATTCAGCGGTAAACGAAGTGGTGTTGCACCACGGAAAAGTTGCCCATATGATGGAATTTGAAGTCTACTTAGATGAAAACTTCGTATTTAGTCAACGCTCTGATGGGCTTATTGTTGCTACCCCAACCGGTTCAACGGCCTATTCATTATCTGGCGGTGGGCCGATTTTAACGCCGAATTTAGACGCCCTTAGCCTAGTACCTATGTTCCCCCATACGCTCAGCGCTCGCCCCATAGTAGTAGACGCCAACAGCACGGTGCGAATGAAAGTATCCAAAGAGAACAAAGATAATCTGCAGGTCAGTTGCGACAGTCACATCGTGCTCACCGTATTACCCGGAGACGAAATAGTCATCCGTAAAAACCCAGCAAAATTATCCTTAATCCATCCTAAAGATTACAATTATTTCAACGTGTTACGCACAAAACTAGGCTGGGGTAGTAAACTTTACTAACCCTATTTGCAACACAACAACCTACAAACGAATCGCCACAACGTTAGCCGTTGTCCTAAGATAGTTGATTATTTGTTAAGCCAATTTTTCAGTATATCTAGAGGAGTTTTTGTAGGTCTACGCGTACCGTTTAAAGCTATATACAATAGGGCGTAAGTAAAATCTGGCTAAAGCGCAAAAGCTACCGGCAGAGTCGCTTTTGGTTAAACATCTAACGTGAAAATTTGCTTACAGTTAATTCATCGTTAACCATGGCAAACATCACTACACAAAGTCTTATCTCACTTGCAACACCCATAGTCAGTACCTGGCTAAAAATATCTTTTTATTTTAGCTGCACATGTAACGTTTAAAAAACAATCTATCTTATTGATTTACAACAATTACACCTAATTGTACAAAATGACACTGTCATTAAAACCTACAAAGTTCACTAGACAGGCGCGAAAATATGTATATATTCACAGTTACTGTATGTTTGAACAGGTGTTGGTATGTTACTTCATTTATCTATTCGAAATTTTGCTGTGGTTAAATCATTAGACATCGATTTAGCGCAAGGTATGACTGCCGTTACGGGTGAAACCGGCGCCGGCAAGTCCATTTCTGTTGATGCCTTAGGTTTGTGCCTTGGGGACAGAGCTGAAGCAGGTTTTGTGCGCAGTGGCGCTGACAAAGCTGAGATCTGCGCATCATTTGACGTGAGCAAATTAACACTCGCGACTAAATGGTTGCAAGAGCATGAATTGGATGATGGAGATGATTGCCTAATAAGACGGGTTATTTCAAGTGAAGGTCGCTCTAAAGCCTTCATTAATGGTACGCCTGTGCCGCTAAGCCAACTGAAATCTTTAGGTCAATACTTATTGAGTATTCACGGCCAGCATGCCCATCAACAAATTTTAAAAGCAGAGACACAGCGTGAACTGCTCGACAACTTTGCTGAGCACACTTCTTTACTGAATAAAGTAGCGCTGCACTATCGCACGCTGCAACAAAAACAAAAACAATATCGCGAGCTTTTGGCTGGTCAGCAGCAACGCGCGGACCGTTTCCAGCTTTTGTCTTATCAAGTCTCAGAGCTAGATGAGTTTGCAATCGGTGAAGGTGAATTTAGTGAGCTTGAAAGTGAACATAAAAAACTCAGCAATAGCCAAGCCCTGTTAGAACAAACCCAATTAAGCTTTTATCAGCTGTATGAAGCAGATGACTTCAATGCATTGTCAGCTGTGCAAAACAGCATAGATAGATTAACGGAATTACAAGATCACGACCCTTCCCTGTCGCCCATTTTAGCGCTATTAAATGAGGCCAGCATTCAAATTGATGAAGCCGCCCAAGAGCTTAGAAACTACACTGAGCAATTAGAAATTGACCCGATGAAAATGCAGCAGGTAGAAGCCCGTTATTCGCAAGCGTTGGATTTAGCTAGAAAGCACCAAGTGCAAGCTGAAGGCTTATATGATTATCATCAAACGTTGGCCCAAGAATTATCACAACTATCACAAGACGATGAATTACTGGAAAGTATACAAGAAGAATTAATTTCATTAGAAAAGCAATACTTTCATAGTGCTGAGCAACTCAGCTTATCGCGCACCAAAGCCGCCGGTAAATTAGCTAAACAAGTCGAAAGCCAAATTCATAAAATGAATATGGTTGATGCGATATTTAAAATTGAAGTTGAACCGCAAGCCAACAGTGCCCCAAGTAAACACGGTTTAGATAATATTCAATTCAAAGTATCAACGAACAAAGGCCAGAGCTTAGATAAAATTGAGAAGGTCGTTTCTGGAGGTGAGTTATCGCGTATTGGTTTGGCAATACAGGTTATTAGCTCTCACAATAGCCAAGTTGCCACTATGATTTTTGACGAAGTCGATACCGGTATTAGTGGTTCAACGGCGTCAGTAGTGGGTCACTTACTGCGAAAGTTAGGCGAGAGCTGCCAAGTAATATGTGTCACCCATTTACCCCAAGTAGCAGCTCGAGCGCATAATCAAATGTTTGTCACTAAGTTCAGTGACAAGAAAACGACTGAAACCCACATGATTTCTTTACAAGAAAGTGAACGAATTGAAGAGTTGGCACGTCTACTAGCTGGAGACAAGTTAACAGATTCTGCGCTCGCCAACGCCAAAGAGTTACTACAAATCAGTAATTCATAACAATTATGCATTGATTAGGCTATCTTGGCTGAGTTAGGATGCTTCGCCTAAGGACCTTTAGCGAAGTATGTGTAGGGTCATTATTTACCTATTAGCTGAGAATTTAAATAAGAATGAAGTTTAGAAATATATTGGTGGTGATTGCTGCCTCGTTGATGTTATCTGCATGTGCTGATTGGATTTATCGAATTGACGTTCCCCAAGGTAACTTTTTGGATGAGCGTGACGTAAGTAAATTGCGTATTAACATGACAAAAGAGCAAGTAGTGTACGTATTAGGAAAGCCCGTTGTTGAAGACTCTTTTGATCACGACACTTGGTATTACTTGTATCAGATGAAGCGCGGCATGGCTAAACGCGGTAAAGACTTTCGTAAGGAACTGACTCTTAGCTTTGTAGATAATCGTGTTAGCGAGGTTTCTGGAGACTTTGAGCTCTCTGAAGACTTCTATACTCCGTTAGATGAGTAAGCCCCACCTTAAGAAGTAACGAATGTCGGTTAATTTATTCCTTGTCATTTGCATGCAGAATAAATTAATCGACCTTCAGTTCACTTACCAATAGTCACCCTATTTTTGGGCCTTGTAATCTTTTTGAGCCCTCCCCTTCTATCCGCTTTCATGCTTTATAAGCTTATTTAGCACTATTTGATTTGCCGGCAAATCCGCTAATCTCAACGAGAGCAGGTATATTTGTCATAAAACTGACGGTAATTCCCGCTAATATTAGCCGAGCCATGGGCGCTTGTGGCATAATATGCGCCGCATTTTCCTCAAACCGTCGCGCTAATGAATGCATAACTTGATATCCACTTTATGACTTTCAGCTTTAGCGCTTATCGCTAGCACAATGAATAGCGCCGAGGAATAACACTTTTCACCTCAAATATCGGAAGAACACATTGTTAACGACCGCAAACATCACTATGCAATTTGGCGAAAAGCCATTATTTGAAAATGTATCAGTTAAATTTGGTAACGGAAATCGTTACGGCTTAATCGGCGCAAATGGCTGTGGTAAATCTACCTTTATGAAAATACTAGGGGGAGATTTAGAGCAAACAGCAGGTAACGTATCAACTGACCCAGGCGAGCGCATTGGTAAGTTGAAACAAGACCAGTTCGCTTACGAACAATACAGTGTCATCGATACGGTAGTGATGGGTCACAACGAGCTTTGGAAAGTCAAAGCTGAGCGTGATGCGATTTACGCTAACCCTGAGATGACGGAAGAAGATGGTATTCGCGTAGCAGACCTAGAATCTGAGTTTGCGGAAATGGACGGGTACACAGCCGAAGCGCGTGCTGGTGAGCTATTGATTGGTGTCGGTATTCCGGTTGAGCAACATTATGGGCCTATGAGTGAAATCGCTCCGGGCTGGAAACTACGAGTGCTATTAGCTCAAGTTATCTTTTCAGACCCAGATATCATGTTACTCGATGAGCCTACCAACAACCTGGACATTAACACCATTCGCTGGCTGGAAGGCGTATTAAATGAACGTAATTGTTCGATGATCATTATTTCTCACGATCGCCATTTTCTTAACAGTGTTTGCACCCACATGGCAGACTTAGATTACGGTGAGATCCGTTTGTTTCCAGGCAATTACGATGAATACATGACGGCCTCGACGCAAGCGCGTGAGCGACTCGTCGCTGATAATGCCAAGAAGAAAGCACAAATTGCTGAACTACGCACCTTTGTTAGTCGCTTTTCAGCAAATGCTTCTAAGTCTAAACAGGCGACATCGCGCGCTAAACAAATAGACAAAATCAAACTTGATGACATTAAACCATCAAGCCGTCAAACCCCTTTTATCCGTTTTGAGCAAACGAAGAAACTACACCGTAACGCCTTAGAAGTAACAGGCTTAAAGAAGTCCTATGAAAAAGAGTTGTATAACGGCTTAGACTTAATGGTTGAAGTAGGCGAGCGCATCGCGGTTATCGGTGAAAATGGTTTAGGTAAAACCACCCTGCTTAAATGTTTAGTCGGAGACACAGACTTAACTGCCGGTGAAGTAAAATGGTCAGAAAATTCAAATATCGGCTATTACGCTCAAGACCACGCCCATGAGTTTGAAAAAGATATGACGCTTATGGAGTGGATGTACCAATGGGCGCAAGAAGGCGATGACGAGCAAGTCATGCGTGGCACGCTTGGCCGCTTACTGTTTTCGCAGAATGAAATTACTAAGTCTGTTAAAGTCATATCTGGCGGCGAACAAGGTCGAATGATGTTTGGTAAGTTGATGCTTCAGCGCCCAAATATTCTGGTGATGGATGAGCCAACAAACCACATGGATATGGAGTCAATCGAATCATTAAACTTGGCTCTAGAAAACTATGCCGGTACGCTTATTTTTGTTAGTCACGACCGAGAATTTGTTTCGTCAGTAGCGACTCGTATTATTGAAATTACCCCAAATGGTGTTGTGGACTTCCGTGGCAACTATGAAAGCTACCTAGAAAGCCTAGGCGCCTAGCGTATGATTGAGAGCGCTCAGCGCGCGCTCTAGATACAAAAAAGCCTGAATCACATTTAGTGATTCAGGCTTTTTTTTTAAAACTTAATAGGCTGATACAACGCTCTGTATAAGCCGAGTGTGATTAGTTGTTAACTAACCATTTAACAAATTGCTTTGCTTCAATTGCGTTGGCAAATTTAGTGCTTTGGCGACCTTGTTTGTCGGCAAATGCCACGCTTTGTTTGTTTACAGAAATTGAATGCACTGGGTGCACTACACGGATCTGAGAACCGTTATATAAATAAGACATAATAAAACTCTCTTTCAATTAGCGCGATAATTTGACGCGCGAAATTCAACGAAGCTTCACTATAGATTTGACGATAACTTTACGACTTTCTACAAGTCTAGGAGTGGTATACAGCGAGCACATGCTCACTCGTTCGCCGTTCAATAATTCAGCTTAATATTTTTGTTTTTAAATGCTGGCTGACTGGATCAAGGTAAGACAAGACATTAACGCGTTACCGAAATGGTAACACTGCTTATAAATGCGGAGGTTGATTCATAAGCAAGGCAGCACATTACAGCACTTCTAAAATAAACGCAATAGCTATTTTAATAATATTTAATGCTATCATGCCCTATTGGTTATAACTTAATTTGAGTGATATATGCCCGCTAAAATTGCCGTATTTGTCGATGTGCAGAACATTTATTACACCACCCGCGATAGCTACCAAAAACAATTTAATTATCGTAAATTTTGGCAACACTTAAGTGCACAAGGCGACATTGTTATCGCTAATGCCTACGCCACTGAGCGCCACGACACCCAACAACAAAAGTTCCAAAGTGCGCTCAAACACATCGGTTTCAATGTGAAATTAAAACCCTTTATTCAACGCAGTGACGGCTCGGCTAAAGGTGACTGGGATGTGGGGATCACCATAGATGTATTAGACGCTGCCCCACACGTCGACACTGTCGTTTTGCTTTCTGGTGATGGGGATTTTGACTTACTGCTCAAAGCCGCAAAAGACAAATATAAGGTGGGCACAAAAGTGTATGGCGTACCCGCGCTTACTGCGAGCTCACTAATGAATGCCTGTGATGAATTTATTGAGATTACCCCGTCGTTACTTCAGTAAAACGTTATGAACGACTAACCCATAAAAAACCTGCGAAAGAGAATACCCCTTCGCAGGCCAAGCTCAATTAGTAACCCGCAAGTTAGAAAATATGTGAAACGATAAACGCAGAGGTATAGGCTAATAAACCATAGCCTGCGAATAGGCCCCAAGCTATTTTCTTGCTACCTGTTTCCCCTTTGAGAGTCGCAACGGTTGCAACGCACTGTAAAGCGATCACATAAAATATTAACAGCCCAAGCCCCGCCCCTAAGGTAAGGCCATCAGCTTGAATATTTTCAGCTAATCCGGCGATATTTTCGTCAGCGCCTTCAATGCCAAACAAGGTTCCTAATGCGCCAACGAATACTTCACGTGCCAAAAACGAAACCAATATGGCAACACCGTAACGCCAATCTAATCCTAGCGGTTCAAAAACAGGCTCTATCCACTGACCAAGCATGGACAAGTAGGAGCCTTGTAAATCATGCTCTGAGCTTGGGAAGTACCCCAGAAACCAGATAACCACAGATACCATAAAGATGACGGGCCCTGCCCTACGAATAAATTGTTTAGCGCTAGTGAGCACGCGTAATATGAGTGGTTTCCAATGAGGCAAACGATAGTTAGGCAACTCTAAGATAAATGGCATCTCTGCTTTATCGCTGTCATTTTCAGTAAATTTATTCAATAGCACGCTGACGATGAGAGCAGTGACTATGCCTAAAAAATACAGCACAAAAAATGCAGTACCTTGAAGGCTCAGTAGCCCACCTAAATAGGTGGTATTCGGTATTAGCACCGCAATAAGCAGCGCATATACCGGCAAACGCGCAGAACAGGACATTAACGGTATCGTCATCATGGTAATCAAGCGTTTACGCGGTGATTCAATCGTTCTCGCTGCCATAATAGCGGGTATGGCACAGGCGTGACCCGACAGGTAAGGAATGAAACTTCGGCCAGACAAGCCAAAGTAACTTAGTGGCTTATGGCATATCAAAGCAGCACGTGCCAAGTATCCGCTATCTTCAAGTAAGCCGATAATTAAAGTCAACACCATGATCTGCGGCACAAAAACGAGAAACGAACCGAGTCCTCCAAATATCGCATCTTGCAGAAAATCATTGATAACGCCTTGGCCGATAACAGATGTTACAGCTACGGCTAGCCAACCAATAATGCTCTCAACGCCGTCCATTAGCGGCGTTGCCCAAGTAAAAATACTCTGGAATAAAACGAACATTATGCTGAAAAATGCGACACCACCCAAAACACTGTTTAACAAAAAACTATCAATGGTATTTTGTTGTTTTAAAACGATATCAGCATGAATTCCATATTGCTTCGCGATACGGCGACTAACATTAAATACGCTGTCATCATCTGGCACGCGTTGACGTGGAATGTATTTTTCAGGCTGTGAGGCAACCTCGTTTAATGCCAACTTGAACTCGTGTATGCCCACTAAGGTTTTAGCTGAAAGCGGAAATACAGCCGCGCCTAGGTCTTCACTTAACTTATCGCAATCCACCTGATGACTGAAACGAACTACCTCGTCAATCATGTTTAAGGCGAACACTAAAGCCTTGTCATGTTGCTTAGCTAAATCGCGTACCTGTAAACCAAACACTAAGCTTCGTTCTAGGCGAGTGGCATCCAAATTACATACGATGACACCTGTATTGTCGTCATGCATCGCCTCGTGAATTTTTTCGACTGCTATTTCTTCATCACGTGAGAGCGTGCTTAATGAATACGCGCCAGGGAAATCAATCAGTGTGTGTTCACCAAATTTACCGCTTTTTAGTTCAACTGTTACACCGGGAAAATTAGCGACTTTCTGACGCATCCCAGTGAGTTGGTTAAACAACAGACTTTTCCCTGAGTTGGGTTTACCTACTAATATTATATTTTTCATGACGCTACTTGATTGTTCGAACACTAAAAAAGCGCTCAAATAGACATTAATGCTATTAAGTGATTACCCACGCGAAAATGTGTCGTTTAGGCTAGATGTAAAAACAAAATAAGATAGTTTAGCTAAGGCTACTGACAGCAACCTTGTCGGCAATACTCTGTTCTAAGGTATAAACACAGTCACCAATTTGAACAACGACCGGTCCATTCATAGGACTACGCCGAAGGCATCGAACAGACTGACCGTCAGTCAGCCCCATTTCTAATAACCGATTCGTTACCGCAGGCAACAAGGCATTATCTAAGCCACTGATTAAACCGGATTTTTTTGCGGGGATATCCCAAAGTGTCATCGCGCCCTCATCAAACAATTGATACAAATGAAAATTGTTTTCATTAATACCATAAGTTTGACCAAAGGCGCAACGTCAACTGATTAACTCACTTTTAAGTGGTCTGCGACCAAAAATGCCATTTCAAGCACTTGGTCAGCATTTAAGCGCGGATCACATTGGGTTTTGTATGCTTGAGCGAGATCATCATCGCCAATCTCATATGCACCACCGGTACACTCAGTCACATGCTGACCGGTCATTTCTAAGTGAATACCACCAGCATGCGTTCCTTCAGCCTTATGCGCTGCAAAGAACTGCTGTATTTCACGTAAAATAGCATCAAAGTTACGCGTTTTATAACCGCTTGATGCTTTGAACGTGTTGCCATGCATAGGATCTGAACTCCACACTACATTGCGTCCTTCTTGTTTTACGCGACGTAATAATGCAGGTAGGTTCTGTTCAAGGTTGTCAGCCCCCATACGGGTAATTAAGGTTAAACGACCAGAGGTATTTTCTGGGTTTAATGCATCGATAAGGCGGATTAGCTCGTCACCTTGCATCGTCGGCCCTACTTTTACGCCGATAGGGTTATGTATACCGCGGAAAAATTCAATGTGGGCATGGTCAAGTTGACGTGTACGCTCACCGATCCACAACATATGAGCTGAACAGTTGTACCATTTGTCGGTTAAGGTATCCACGCGCGTCAATGCTTGTTCATAATTCAGCAAAAGTGCTTCATGAGACGTATATAAGCTGGTTTCATGCAGGGTTGGCGTATTGCTAGTGTTGATACCCATAACATTCATAAACTCCAAAGAGTCTTGAATTCGACGCGCCACATCTTGATAACGCTCTTTAAGTGGATTGTTTTCCACGAACGCCATATTCCACCTATTTACTTGATGTAAATCTGCTAAGCCGCCTTGGGCGAACGCACGAAGCAGGTTTAAGGTCGAAGCGCTTTGATGGTATGCATCAAGCATACGTTGTGGGTCGGGTAAACGTGCGGCTTCGGTAAATTCGAAACTGTTGATAATGTCACCACGGTAACTAGGAAGAGACACATCGCCAATAGTTTCAAAGTCGCCAGAGCGTGGTTTGGCGTATTGCCCTGCCATGCGCGCGACTTTGGTCACAGGGCAACGGCCTGCAAACGTCAATACAATTGCCATTTGCAAAATAACTTTAAAGGTATCGCGAATTTTTGGCGCATTAAATTCATCAAAGGACTCAGCACAATCACCACCTTGCAGTAAAAAACCCTTACCGTCAGCAACTTGGCCTAACTCTTTAAACAACTGACGCGTTTCCGCAGCAAAAACGAGAGGAGGATAAGATTTTAGCTTTTGTTCCACATCGTTTAGATGTTTTTGATCATGGTAAGTGGGTTGTTGCAGAATTGGCTTTTGACGCCAACTATCAGGTTGCCATTGGCTCACATTGTGTCCTTAAATATCAGTAGAGTCGGAAATGAAAATGGGTTCACAAACCGCATGCTCTAAACACGCAGATGTCACGCTCAATCATACCTTATATCCGCCGTGATAAAATATACTTAACGCAAAGAATATACTTAACCGGCGCATAAATGAGCATAGTCGAGTTCGTTAACCTTGCAATAAAAGGTTAGGAAACTGACACCGCACTATTTTAGCGCTTACGCCGGTTTAATGTTTGCGTTGGCGTATATTACGTATGCTGTTGCTTAATATGTTCGATTAAGCCGTCTGATGCTTGTTCAATTAAATCTAAAACGTATTCAAAGCCCCGTTTTCCCCCGTAATAAGGATCAGGAACCTCTTCTTCGTCTGCCTCACAAAAACTCATCATGAGAGAGATTTTATGTTGATACTCCTCAGGACATATTTCCTTTAAATTACGTACATTCTCCTTGTCCATAGCTATAACGTAATCAAACTGCTCAAAATCACTGCTATTAACTTTACGACACTTTATTTTTTTAAAGTGATAGCCTCGCCCTTCTCCTACCGTTCTTGAGCGCTTATCAGGTGGTGAACCAATATGCGCCCCTAAGGTACCGGCAGAATCGATTTTAATTGCCAATCCTGCGTGTGCAGCCTTGTGGCGAAAAATAGCTTCAGCTGAAGGAGAGCGGCAAATATTGCCTAAACACACAAATAAGACTGATGTGATATTTTTTTCTACTTTTCTGTCAAACACCTAAATAACACCCGTAAAAATTGTTCATTGTTTTGAAAGGAACCCAAGCTGGAGTTGCTAAGCGTCCTGTATAAACGTTAGGCCAAACACGCTATCGCTAACAGTTCGAAAAGGTAAATATGCATTGCTTGCATGATTACCTTTCCACAGTTGATGGCTTTTTGGTAACCTATATGAATATAGGGTCAGATATGCATCATATGGATGAATCGATAAAGAATACAACAGCTTGCCATCAAGTTCAGTGCCACGAGTGCGCCTATGTAGTTGAGGTTCCAGCACTCTTTCACCGTCAACGTGCACATTGCCCTCGATGCCATTATGTTATCACAACCTATTATCAAAATATGACACAAAAGCTAGTGGCGTTTTCGCTAGCCTCATTGATTTTTATGGTTGCGGCATTGTGCTTTAAATTCTTATCCTTCAGCGCTAACGGCCAGTATCATGCCATCAATATCATTGGCAGCATAGAAGCCCTAGCAGATAACGATTACCTCGGCTTAGCTATTCTACAAAGTGCGGTGATTCTCGTATTACCCTCGACTATTTTGCTCTGTTTATTGTATTTATTGATCCCCGTTTTATTTGGTAAAAAGCCCAAACACGCCGCACCGCTATTAAAGCTCATTTTCACGTTGCGCCCCTGGACCATGGTGGAGATTTTTCTGGTGGCGGTTTTGGTCAGCTTAGTCAAGATTATGTCCATGGCTGATATTGGCATAGGGCTTTCATTCTATGCTTATGCGCTGTTTGCCATTTCCATGACAGCGATGCTCATGTATTTAGATCAACATCAACTTTATATTCTGACGTCTTGTGAGCTTCCTGCACCTCCAAAACCTCGTCCAGCCTCCCACAGTATTCAGACGACTTGGGCCTTATTAGTCACTTCGATTATGTTTTACATACCGGCTAATACGTTGCCCATTATGCACACTAATATATTGGGAGATGACCAACCTAGTACGATATTAGGGGGCGTAGTCACCCTCTGGAAAATGGGCTCTTACCCTATTGCCGCGATTATATTTATTGCCAGTATTTTAGTTCCAGTCGGTAAGTTGGCCATATTATGCTGGCTGAATTATTCCGTACAAACTGATTACTATGGTGGTCAAAAAACACGTATGGTCGGCTACCGTATTACTGAGTTTATCGGTCGCTGGTCGATGATTGATGTTTTTGTAGTGGCTATTTTGGTCAGCCTTATACAACTAGGAAATATCATGAGTATTTATCCTGGTTATGCAGCATTGGCGTTTTGCACTGTGGTGATACTAACCATGCTGGCGGCTTTTTCATTTGATACAAAATTAATTTGGAGTGAACAATAATCATGGCGAACAATGGTGAACCTGCTGATATTAAGCACGTTAAAAGCATTTCGAAAATATGGTTAGTTCCCTTCATTGCTGTATGCATGGGTGGGTGGATGTTCTATCACCAGTGGAGCAATCAAGGACCATTGATCAGTATTGTGTTTGAAAATGCATCAGGATTAGAAGCAGGTAAAACGAAAATAAAAATGCATAACGTTGATGTAGGCGAAGTTAAAAGTATTGAACTGACTGAAGATTTACAAAAAGTTCTGGTAACAGCGCGTATGTCAGCCAACTCTGAAGGTTTATTACGCGAAAACACCGAATTTTGGTCAGTAAACCCGCGCATTTCGCTCAATGGCATTTCTGGCTTAAATACTTTAGTATCAGGCACTTACATTAATATGTCGACGAATCTAGAAGGTCGTTCGAGTCGAGATTTTGTTGCCCTATCTGCACCACCTATTACCCCAAGCGGCACACCAGGGTTACATGTTACGTTAAACAGTAACGCTGAGTTCGCTTTCAAAGAAGGTGATCCTGTTATCTATAAAGGGCTAAAAGTAGGCGAATTTGAGAGTATCTATTTTAACTTCGATGAACGCGTTGTGTACTACAACACCTTTATTCAAGCGCCTTATCACAAACTCATCACGACCAATACCAAATTTTGGAATACCAGTGGTGTAGAAATGGACATAGGCGCAAACGGCTTTAAAGTCAAAAGCAGTAGTATAGAAACGCTCATTACCAATGGGGTCGCATTCGGCGTCCCTGAAGGTATGCCGCAAGGTGAGCGAGTGAATGAGCGCTCGTATTTTAGCATACATGAATCTTATGAATCAGCGGCTGAGGAACGCTACAAAGAATCCGCTAAATTTGTGATCCTAGTAGATGATACCGTACGTGGATTACGCGTTGGTGCCCCAGTAGAGTACCGAGGTATTAAAGTCGGTAAAGTACTGGAAATTAACCCGCCTAATGGTAAGCAGCACAAATGGCTGGACTCAGGTGTGGCCATTCCCGTGGTTATTGGCATTCAACCGGGCCGAGTTGAGCAAACTGATGATGCAGCGGGTATCGAATTTATTAATCAGCAAATCAAAATCTGGGTAGAAAACGGTTTTAGGGCATCATTGCAAACCGGCAATTTATTAACAGGCGCACTGTTTGTTAATTTAGAACAATATCCCAACGCCCCTGTTGCCCAGATGGAGCAGTTCCAACAGTATTCCGTGATCCCAAGCATTTCAAACGAGTTTTCTCAAATAACGGAAAAGGTCAGTGCCATACTCGATAACATCAATGACATGGACCTCGTGCAGATGTCCTCAGCAGCGAATCAGATGATGGCTGACATTAGTGCCAGTGCGAATAGTATGAACAGTACGGCTGATGATTTCGCTGAAACATTAAAAGAAATGGATGAGCAACAAGTCAGTGTGAAGCTTGCAGCCGCGCTGTCAGGCATAGCAGAGTTAACTCGAGGATTTTCTTCTGGCTCTAAAACAAATAACGAAATTAACGATACATTAGAGACCTTACAGCACAGATTACGTGAGTTACAACCTTTGTTACTTGAGCTAAACCAAGCACCGAACAGCCTTATTTTTGATAAATCTCCCAAGCCCTATCTTCAGCCTGGAAGTCAACCAAATACCCAGCAAGGGAACTAATAATATGAAACGATTGAGTGTATTAATCCTGCTTTTCACATTAGCGGCTTGCAGCACCTCGAAAGCGCCGATGAAACAGTTTTATATGTTAAACAGCCATACTCCGCTTATATCAGCCTCTCCAAAAGAGGTAAAGCGAGTGGTCGTTGTCGATAGAATATTGCTAGCTGATTACCTTAAACGCCCTAATTTGGTGATGCAAATAGAGGGCAATCAACTGTACTATTCTGATATTGATCTTTGGGCGGAAAACTTACAAACCGGTATTTATAACACCCTACTCGCGTGGTTAAATGACAAGGCGACAGAAACACGTTTTATTGCTTATGATTCACCTGATGCACCCCGCAACCTCGAACGCCTTGTTATCAGTATCAAGCGTTTCATGCCCACAGACCAAGGGAAGGTCATCACCAGCGGCCAGTATTGGCATGTGAACAAAGCTCAAACCGATGGGCTGACGTCGCAGGAAAGTTTTGCATTTACCTCTGAATTATCTCAACAAGGATACAGCCACAGTGTTACTCTACTTGCAGAACAATTGCTAAAACTCAGTAATCAGATAATTAATGATATTGAATAAGCAAGAAAGAAGGATACTAAACACATATGTTTATCGTTAGTCGTTTCATTAGAAATTATTTAAATACAGGAACAAAAGCGAGTAACTCTCCTGCGGTACGACAGCAAATCCAAGTCACCAACCTATTCGGTTTTATTGGATATTTTATTACCTTTATTTTAGGTGTAGCTGCCATATTTCGCAGTCAATGGGTTCATAACGGCGACTTCTATCTAGGAGTGACGTTATTAATCGCTAGTGTTTTATTCTTTACCTCACGGATAATTCTTAAATATTTTCAAAGTAAAAATGGCTATAAATTTTCTGCTAATTTAGTGACGTCGGCACTCATGTTACTGATGTTGTATTTGATTGTGATGGGCGGGGTAAAAAATACAGGTCCTTTATGGATTTATATAGTTCCCCCAGTCGTGCTGTTTTTTGGTGGTTTAAAGAGAGGGCTAATTCAACTGGGCATTTTCGCCCTAGTCGTCATTCTTATTCTTGAGTTCCCCAACAATGGTCTCTTGTTTGCTGAGTACAGCAATGAGTTTCGCTCTCGTCTTATTTATTCATTTATAACCGTCAGTATGCTGTTCGTGTTCTATGAATATTCAAGACAGCGCTCATTTAAAACGCAGCAAGAACTTAGTAAGAAATTTGAGCAACAAGCTCGTATTGATTCCTTATCTGGCTTGCAAAACCGCCGAGGCATGTTAGAAAAACTCGAATATGAACACCAGCGGACCCTCAGGCACAGTAAAAATATGACCCTGATGATGTGTGATATCGATCATTTTAAACAGGTGAATGATAAATATGGTCACGATGTCGGCGATATTGTGATTAAACAAGTCGGTCAGATGTTCGCCAATGGTTTGCGTAAACAAGACACGGTAGCGCGCTGGGGCGGAGAAGAATTCCTATTTATGTTGCCCGAAACCTCCCAGCAACAAGCGTTTGTGTTAGCTGAAAAATTACGTAAAAAAATAGAAAGTTATGAACAAAAAGTAGACTCTACACATTTATCAGTCACGGTGAGCATTGGCATCTATCAGATGCACCCTCAAGACAAACTAGATCATGCCATTAGCAGAGCGGACACTAATTTATATCGCGCTAAAACACATGGTCGTAACTGTACTGTGGTAACAGACTAACCACTTTGCCCGCTACCTAGCTAAGCAATGGGGCGAATAAGCAACGCTGTCGTTATATAACCCCCTAGAGCTGGCCATTAATCGTCAGACAGAATAAGCGAAATACATGCGCTCTAAACAATATCAGCAACAAGAAGACCTCACATTTAACTGGCGCGTAATAAAACAACTGTGGCCTTATCTCTTAGAGTTTAAACAACGCGTATTTTTCGCCATGCTTTGCTTGATTGCCGCCAAGGTCGCCAGTATTGGTTTGCCTTTCATACTCAAGCATGCCGTCGATACCCTAAACGCCGAAGACTCCAGCAATTCGATAGTACTTGTGCCCTTTGCGTTAATTGCCGCATACGGTCTACTGCGTTTAGCGAATGTATTATTCGGGGAAATTCGTGATACGCTTTTCGGCAGAGTCACCGAACGCGCCATGCGTCGTATCAGTTTGCAAGTATTTGAACACCTGCATAAATTGGATCTTGATTACCACTTAAATCGTCAGACAGGCGGTTTATCACGGGATATTGAACGCGGCACGAGCGGTATCAGTTTCCTTATGCGCTTTTTAGTGTTTAACATTGTCCCGACCCTATTAGAGATTTTAGCCGTTGTAGGCGTGCTATTTTATAATTACGGTTGGAGCTTTGCGGTCATCATTTTAGTCTCAGTCATCAGCTACATCAGCTTTTCTGTTAAAGCCACCCATTGGCGTACTGAGTTTGTGCGCGCGGTCAATCAAGCGGATTCGCTCAGTAATACCAGAGCCATTGACAGCCTTTTGAACTACGAAACCGTAAAGTACTTTAATAACGAAGAGTATGAAGCAAAGCGCTACGATGTAGCCCTAGCAGATTGGGAAGTTGCTAGGCGCAAAAACCGATTATCTCTTTTTGCCTTAAATGGTGGGCAAGCCACTATTATCGCCATCGCTATGACCAGTATGATGGCCGTGGCGGCTTATTATGTCGCTCAAGGCACCATGACCATAGGTGACTTTGTGTTAATCAATGCGTTTACAATGCAAATTTTTATGCCGCTCAACTTCCTCGGGTTCGTATATCGAGAGATACGAGGGGCGCTAGCAAACATCGAAAACCTATTTGCCCTATTAGGCAAATCATCAAATATTGTCGATAACGAGAATGCAAAAACAATTAAAGTCAGCGAAGGAGAAATACGTTTTTCCCAGGTTAACTTCGGTTACGGACCAGACAGGCAAATTCTGCATGATGTGAGTTTCACTGTACCTGCCGGTCAAAAAGTGGCCATAGTGGGCCCCAGTGGCGCGGGTAAATCCACCGTCATCAAGTTATTATTTCGTTTTTACAATCCAACTAGCGGCGAAATTTACATAGATGGCCAGCCCGTCAGTGATTCCACCCAAGCCTCACTGCGTCAAGCTATTGGAATAGTGCCCCAAGACACCGTCTTATTTAACGACAGCATTTTTGAAAATATTCGCTACGGCAACCCAACAGCGAGTGACGAGCAAGTCAATCAAGCTATCGAACATGCTCACTTATCAGCGTTTATCAACGCCTTACCAAAAGGCAGGGAAACCAAAGTCGGTGAACGAGGATTAAAACTATCCGGCGGAGAAAAGCAGCGCGTGGCGATTGCCCGTACCATTTTAAAAGGAGCGCCTATATTACTGTTTGACGAAGCCACCTCATCATTGGACAGCCAATCGGAGCAAGCTATTTTAAGTGCCTTTAAAGAGATTGCTAAAGGCCACACAAGCTTGGTTATCGCTCATAGGCTCTCGACGATCGTGGATGCAGATAGCATAATAGTTCTGCAAAATGGCCGTGTGGTTGAGCAAGGAAATCACCCTACACTTCTGAGGAATAAAGGCCCCTATTATCAGCTGTGGAATACCCAACAAAAAGTGAATACGCAAGATGCCTGAACAACCAAATCAACAGTTGATTGACGCTGTTAACCAAACCATGCCATTTGGAAAATATGCGGGTAGAAAATTGCTAGAATTACCAGAGCCCTACCTGGTGTGGTTTAGCCAAAAAGGGTTCCCAGAAGGAAAACTGGGTCAGCAATTGGCGCTAATGCATGAGATTAAGGTAAATGGCTTAGAAAATATGTTACAGCCGTTACTCAGATAATGTACACCCCTCGTTCCCGTTTTAATCGCTCAGGTCATCGTTCTAGCCCTAAACAGAACGAAAATATTGATAAGCAGATACGAGTATTGCACCAAGCGATGGCGCTAAAACTAATTGCCCAGCCTCAGCTTCGTCAACAGGTTATCGACACCATTGAGTCACGCTACCAAAATGGCCTATTACGCCATGGTGGTTACCTAGTATGGATATGCTTGATGGAATGTATCGAGGAGTCACCCGATGACTTTATTCAAGGAGTGATAGCCGACACACCCCAAATGCGAAAATTGCGCCGAAAAACGCCCTTTATCAACGTATTAACAGAGCAAGAGCGTCAACACGCGTTACACAACATTATTCTCTGATTTTCTTACGTATCGCTAGCCAAACAAAAGGAAAACAAAGAAAGGCAAATGCATTGGGCGCACCCGCCGAGACGGTTGAGGACGCTTGCGTCTGTGGTTGAGATTGGATCAAAAAAGTACTGTAAAGATCATTCGATTCGCTCAACTGAGTGTTATGTGCATTATCAAAGTCTTGCCCGTAAACATTCGCTAATGCACTGCCATTTAAATAACTACCATCCATGCGCAGACGGCTACTGTCATCTCTATACAAGCCAAACGCGTAAGTTTGATAATATCGAGTGCCTTGTGTCATACCAAATAAGGTTTGCCAGTTTGTCGCTTGCGCATAACAATCGCTGGTGTTTGAGCAATTTCGCTCATAGTTAGAAGGTTCTTGTGTATCGTGACGAACCAACTGAATATCGGTAAAAGCGCTATCAAGTAACCCATAGACCGCATCAGCTGAGGCGTATTCCCAGCCAGAATAGGCGTTGCCTGCGTCGTTGTAGCTCAAATGATTAGTCAATGTCAGGTCAAGCCAAATCAAGCCAGTTGTATTGTCTTTAACGGCAAGATTATCCCCTGTTTCAAATGCATCCCATTGAATAAGTTCTGCTTGAGTGCAAGGACTGAGTAAAATACAAACGAGTATAAGGGAGCGCGCCAGGTTATCCATTTTGAGTACCGTGATCTTATTGTTTTTATTGAATAAAAACTAATCTTATCAAGATATCAGTGATTGAAAATTAGCCAATGGTATGACCAGAAATATACCCTCTAAAACGAAAAAAGCACCCGAAGGTGCTTTCTTTCAAACGTATAAAGCTGTCGATTAACGACGTAGGCCTAAACGCTTGATTAGATCTTGATAACGCTCAACGTTCTTACCTTTAAGGTAATCAAGAAGCTTACGACGCTGGCTAACCATGCGTAACAAACCACGACGTGAATGGTGGTCTTTTTTATGGTCAGCAAAGTGGCCTTGAAGCTTGTTGATGTTAGACGTCAACAATGCAACTTGAACTTCAGGTGAACCAGTATCACCTTCTTTTACGCCAAAATCAGCAATAATTGCTGCAGTTTCTTGAGTAGTTAGTGACATAACTTTCTCCAATATAAGAGCTAAAAATACAGCAGGCCGATCACTAATTCAGCCGTGCCAAGAAGCGCGTATTATAGTGACAAACGATTAATTAGCAAGGGCAAATACAATTAACCTTGGGGGCTAAAGACGACAACGCGTTTTGGCGCCGCTTTATTGTCATTATCAATCTCAGAAACGCCTAAAAATACCTGTCCCTGAGTACAATAGGTACGCACTAACGTCCCTTTGGCAACCTGCTCTTCACTTTCATATGGCACGGGCTGACCGTGTAAAAAAGAATCTCTTGCTACCGGTGACAAATGCACACTAGGTAAGGCTTTTACCGCGCTGTCCATGGGTATCAATAAGGGATCGAGGATGTCGGTTAAAGGAATTTGCTCGGCCTGTGCTTTCTCAAGCAGAGATTCAAGCTTTTCAAAAGTCACCATTTTTTCACTAGGATAATCAGCAACAGCGGTACGATGTAACTTACTCACATACGCACAGCAACCTAGAAGCTGCCCTAAATCATCAACCAGAGAACGAATGTAGGTGCCTTTACTGCAATGCACTTCCATATCAACTTCATCACCTTCAAAGCGAGTAATGTTAAGCGAGAAAATCGTGATATCACGGGCTTCACGCTCAATTACAATACCTTGACGCGCATAATGGTATAATGGCTTTCCTTGGTGTTTCAACGCAGAGAACATAGACGGCACTTGTTTAATTGGCCCTTTGAATGTCTCGCAAGCCTCTTTTAACTGTTGCTCAGTCACATTCACATCGTGGGTTTCAACCACGTCACCGTCAGCATCTGAAGTGGTAGTACGCACACCTAGTTTTGCTGTGACGATATACGTTTTATCAGCGTCTAATAAAAACTGTGAAAACTTGGTTGCTTCGCCTAAACATACTGGCAGCATACCCGTTGCCAGCGGATCAAGCGCGCCTGTGTGCCCTGCTTTCGCCGCTAAAAACGCGCGTTTCACTTTCTGTAATGCTTGATTTGAGGATATCTCTAGCGGTTTGTCCAATAGTAGAATACCGTCTATTGCACGACCCTTACGACGTCTGGCCAATCCTTAGTCCTCTTGTTCTTCATCAAGTGAACGCCCTGCATTGCGAGCTCGTTCTTTGTCTTTGCTTAGCGTTTCGTCAACCAAGTTACTGATACGAATACCTTCACTTAAAGAGCCGTCACGAACAAATTTAATCGCAGGAACCGCGCGCATACGCATACGGTTTGCCAATAACGTGCGAATATACCCTTTGTTTTCTTCTAGGATAGCCAAATAATTCTTCATCACTTCTTCGTCATTCTCAAAGAAAGTCACATAAATTTTGCTATACGACAAATCCCGAGACACCTCTACGGCTGACACTGTCACCATACCCAACCTTGGGTCACGGTTCTTGAACTCGTTCTGTAAAATACTGGCGATTTCTTTATGGATCTGCTGACCTACTCGGTCTGTACGAGAAAATTCTCTTGCCATTCTAATCTCCTAAAGCATCAAATTATGCTTTTGTTAAGACAAAACGGAGGCCTAAGCCTCCGTTTTAATTCAATAGTCATTAACGCGCTAACATTCTATGTTGGCGAATTATAGCTCACGCTCTACTTGAACGATTTCAAATACTTCGATTTGGTCGCCCACTTTAACGTCATTGTAGTTCTTCACGCCGATACCACACTCAACACCGTTACGTACTTCTTGTACGTCATCTTTGAAGCGTCTTAATGACTCAAGTTCACCTTCATAGATAACCACATTCTCACGCAATACGCGGATAGGGTTACTGCGTTTAATTGTACCTTCAACTACCATACAACCTGCAATCGCGCCCAATTTCGGTGACTTGAACACGTCACGTACTTCCGCCAAACCAATAATTTCTTGTTTGAACTCTGGGGCTAGCATACCGGTCATCGCCATCTTAACTTCATCAATCAAACTATAGATAACACTGTAGTAACGTAAATCAATTTCTTCTGATTCGATGATACGTCTAGCACTTGCATCAGCACGTACGTTGAAACCAACCACGATAGCACTAGATGCTGCAGCTAAGCTGGCGTCTGTTTCAGTAATTCCGCCTACACCGCTACCCACAATGTTTACCTTCACTTCAGAGGTAGACAATTTAGTCAGTGAGTCAGAAATCGCTTCAACTGAACCTTGAACATCGGCTTTAAGTACAATGTTCAACTCGCTAACGTCACCTGCTTCCATGTTGGCGAACATGTTTTCAAGTTTCGCTTTTTGCTGCTTAGCAAGCTTAATTTCACGTTGCTTAGCATTACGCTTAGTCGCTACTTCACGGGCTTTACGCTCATCTTGAACCACTAAGGCGTCTTCACCTGCCACTGGCACACCAGACAAACCAAGTACTTCTACTGGCGTCGACGGGCCCGCAATTGCAACATTTTGACCGTTTTCATCACGCATCGCACGAACTCGGCCATACTCAATACCACAAAGTAGGATATCACCGGCTTTAAGTTGGCCTTCTTGCACCAATACAGAAGCCACTGGACCACGACCTTTATCTAAGCGTGACTCAATAACAATCCCTTTAGCAGAGCCTGTTGGCGGAGCTTTTAAGTCAAGTAATTCAGCTTGCAAGCTAATTGCTTCTAGCAATGCATCAATACCTAGACCTGTTTTCGCAGAGACGTTAACAAACTGGTGTTCACCGCCCCACTCTTCTGAAATCACTTCAAGTTGTGACAATTCAGTTTTAACACGATCTGGATCGGCGCTTTCTTTATCCATTTTATTGACTGCAACAATCAAAGGAACGCCAGCTGCTTTAGAGTGCTGAACCGCTTCTTTGGTTTGAGGCATCACGCCATCATCTGCTGCTACAACCAAAACAACGATATCCGTTGCTGTGGCACCACGAGCACGCATTGCGGTAAACGCGGCGTGACCTGGCGTATCTAAGAACGCGATGCGCCCATTATCAGTTTCAACACTATACGCACCGATGTGCTGAGTAATACCACCGGCTTCACCTGCGGCTACTTTCGCGCGGCGAATGTAATCAAGTAACGAGGTTTTACCATGGTCAACGTGTCCCATGATAGTCACAACTGGCGCACGAGATGCCAAGTCAGACGTTACGTTATCCGCCAACAATTCATCTTCTAACGCGTTGTCGTTAACAAGCTCGTATTTATGTCCCATTTCTTCAACGACTAATACCGCTGTTTCTTGGTCTAATACTTGGTTAATCGTAGCCATCTCACCCATTTTCATCATGGCTTTGATAACTTCAGTGGCTTTAATAGCCAACTTATTTGCTAAGTCACTAACGGAGATCGTTTCGCCTAAACGTACAATACGCTCAACCGGTTGAGCCGGCTTGTTAAACGCATGCTTAAGGTCAGAACCTGCATTGCGTTTTGACTTTTTACGACGACGTCCGCCACGTTCAATTTTAATATCATCAGCATCTTCAGCTTCTTGTGCATAACGGTTACTGTGTACATGCACTTCTTCTGCTTCTTGCTTCTTACGACGCTCTTCTTCTTCTTTCCAGCGACGTGAGTTTTCTTCAGCCAGCTTGCGCGCTTCTTCTGCTGCTTTTTTCGCATCTTCTTCAAGCTTACGCTGCGCTTCTTGCTCTTGCTTCTTGCGGATATTTTCCGCTTCAGTGCGAGCACGCTCTTGTTCTGCTTTTTCCTCGGGGCTCAAAGCAGACTCTTCAGCTTGACGCGCTTCAGCTTCTTTTTTCGCTTTTTCTGCACGAGCAAGACGTTCTGCTTCTGCCTTCGCTTTAGATTCAGCGGCTTTTTTCGCTTTCTCTTCAGCCGCTTTTTTCGCTTCTTCTTCGGCGGCTTTTTCAGCTTCAAGCTGCGCTTGTTGCTCAGCTAATGCACGAGCCGTTTCTTCTTCCGCTAAACGCGCTTCTTCTACATCAGTACGTTTAACATAAGTGCGTTTTTTACGTACTTCTACCGTTACCGCTTTAGACTTGCCCATATTGAGCGTGCTGGTCGTCTTGCGTTGTAATGTCATTCGCTTGGGCGCTTCAGAGCCCGTACCGCCATGTTGTTTGCTTAAATAATCCAACAGCTGACGTTTTTCATCTTCAGTCACGTTTTCATTTGCCGCTTTAACAATATCAGCATCTTTAAACTGCTTAACTAAGCGGTCAACCGAAGTGCCGATATCGGCGGCGAGTTTTTCAATGGATACTTCTGCCATATTCGTAATTCCTCTTTGGTGACCCTATTCTTCGTTAAACCAGACAATGTTACGTGCAGCCATGATTAATTGGCCCGCTTTTTCTTCGTCTAGTTCTTCAATATCGCTGATCTCGTCTACGCCTTGCTCCGCTAGCGCTTCAAGATCGGTAATACCGCGACTTGCCAATGTGTAGGCAACATGGCGTTCCATACCGGCTAAACTTAATAGCTCTTCTTTTGGTTCAGAGGCTTCCAATGTCTCTTCGTTGGCTAACGCTTGCGTGGTTAAGGCAGCGCGCGCTCTGCTACGTAAGTCTTCAACGATATCTTCATCAAGACCGTCAATTTCAAGTAGCTCATTAATGGGTACATAAGCGATTTCTTCAAGCGTTGAGAAACCTTCATCAACCAATACCGCAGCAAAATCTTCGTCAATATCAAGACCATTAACGAAAACAGCTAGCACTTTAGAGTTTTCTTCTTCGTGCTTGGAGTTTAAGTCTTCAACCGTCATCACATTCAATTCCCAGCCCGTAAGCTGAGCGGCTAAACGTACGTTTTGACCACTGCGGCCAATCGCTTGTGCTAAGTTGTCAGACTCAACCGCAACATCCATCGTGTGGTTATCTTCATCTACTACGATTGATGCCACTTCTGCTGGTGCCATTGCGTTGATAACAAATTGCGCTGGGTTATCGTCCCACAACACGATATCAACACGCTCGCCACTTAGCTCGCTGCTCACTGCTTGCACACGTGATCCTCGCATACCAACACATGCACCCACTGGGTCCAAACGTTTGTCATTGGTTTTCACTGCGATTTTAGCTCGTGAACCTGGATCGCGAGCCGCTGCTTTAATTTCTAAGGTCTCTTCAGCAATCTCAGGCACTTCTAATCTGAATAGCTCTACCAACATGTCTGGGTGAGTACGGCTAATAAATAACTGTGCTCCGCGCGCTTCAGGTCGAATAACGTAAAGTAAACCACGAACACGGTCACCTGGACGGAAAGTTTCTCGAGGTAGCATGTCATCGCGGTAAATAACGCCTTCAGCGTTGTTACCTAAATCGATAATAATGTTATCGCGGTTAACCTTTTTGACTGTACCGGTAATTAAATCACCGACACGTTCTTCGTACTCTGCCATCACTTGAGCGCGCTCAGCTTCACGTACCTTTTGTACGATGACTTGCTTAGCCGTTTGCGTCGTTATACGGTCAAATTTAATGGACTCGATTTGATCTTCAACATATTCACCTAATTGAATATCTGGCTCGTCAATTTGCGCTGCAGACAAGGTCATTTCAGCAAATGGATTCTCTTGCTTTTGATCATCAGCGATAACCATCCAACGACGGAATGTATCGAAATCACCTGTAACGCGGTCGATAGATACTCGAACTTCAATCTCGCCTTCAGTTTTCTTTTTAGTAGCACTTGCAATGGCGAACTCTAACGCTTCAAAGATTTTTTCTCTTGGAACTTGTTTTTCATTTGAAACGGCTTCCGCCACTAACAAAATTTCTTTATTCATGATTGCCTCACTGATTATTCTTTAGCAAAAGCCTTTATGGCCATCTACTCAATCAAACGTTGGAACAACATTGCCTTTTTCAATATTGGCAAAGGCCAATACAAATTCTTGGTTATCGACTTCAATAGTTAGCATGCCATCAGCTTCAGACAATAATTTACCTTTGAAATTACGTCTGTCTCCCATTGGCATTTTCAATCGTAATGTGACGACTTCACCCACTGAATCAATATAATGCTGTAACTTAAATAAGGGACGTTCCATGCCCGGTGAGGACACTTCTAAGTTGTATTCGGTATTAATAGGGTCTTCCACGTCAAGCACAGCACTTACTTGGTGGCTTACCTCTGCGCAATGATCCACCGTAATACCATCAGGGTGATCAATGTAAACGCGCATGGTTGAGTGTTTTCCTGCGCGAACAAATTCAATCCCCACCATCTCAAAACCAAGGGCTTCGACAGGTGCGGTCAACATTTCAGTTAATTTCTGTTCTAGTTGTGACAAAACTCACGCTCCAAAAACGAAAAAAGGGCCATCAGCCCAGAGTAAATTAAAAACAGGATAAAAAGGATAACAAAAAGCCCCGTACAAGCGGGGCTTTTTGTTTCTGGACCCTAGTCCACTATTCTCACCGAAAATTGACTGAATGCCAAGTTTCAAAAAGTGGTTGCGGGAGCAGGATTTGAACCTACGACCTTCGGGTTATGAGCCCGACGAGCTACCAGACTGCTCCATCCCGCGCTTGAAATCTTTGTCGATAACAACACATCGTAATGTGTGTCGCGTCTCGAGTGGGGCGTATTATACATAGCTAACGGGACGGTGCAAGTGTTGTGAAGCATAAATCACAAATTAATCCAGAAGTTTAATTGCTCTGTATACAATTCATACAAATCAGCTGGTTACGTGTTGCCCTAAACGTAGAAAAGATCCATTTTAGCCGCCAGTTTAAAGTCCAACTCACTTAAACCACCCACGTCGTGCGTTGTTAAATTGACTTCTACTTTATTATATACATTAAACCACTCAGGATGGTGATTGAGCTTCTCGGCCCAAATAGCAATTTGACTCATCCAGCCGAATGCACGGATAAAACTCTTGAACTTAAAACTTTTAGTCAGTTTATCGTTGTTAATTTGCCACTGCTGCTCTGCCGGTAAATCTTTGTTTAACTCATTCAACTTCGCTTGGGTTTCACCCTCTGTTAATTTGTCGACCATATCATCCTCTTATTTGATCATTCTACGTCACCGTCTATCATGCCGTTGCAGAGTTAAAATGAAAGTGAACGGAAGATTTAAATACTACTCATGCGGGCACTTAAGTTTACAAGGCGACATAACAAAAAAACCTGCCGAAGCAGGTTTTTCATAATAAAAGTAATGCCTAGAACTCTACTGCGAAGCGTGCGTAAATTTGACGGCCTCTTGGATCATGTACCTTACTGTCGAAACCACTGTTGGTGAATAACTGTGGTGGCTCTTCGTCCGTTATGTTTATGCCGCCAACGGACAATACATAGTTGTTTTGTGTGTCAAACAAGGCGCCCAAATTCACGTTGTACTGCACGTCATAGGTCACTTGGCTATCAACGCCTTTAAAACCACCTAACGCTTCACATGAACCTGTATTAACGCTGCCATCTGCACAGTTTTGATCATCATCATAGCTATCTATATAACGAGCAAAAATGTTAGCTGAGTGTGCACCTGAAGACCAGTTTAAACCTAGATTCAAGCGTAGTTCAGGAGACGAGGTACCAATATTGGTAAAGTTTCTGCGACCCGCTCCGTCTATTTTACCCGCCTGAGGGTCGTCTAGCTCATATTCTAAAATATAAGTGGCATTGATAGAGGGTACAAACATGCCAGCATCTGTGTCTATTTTATAACTGGTCACAAAATCTAAACCTGAAGTTTCAAGGGAACTAGCATTCACGTAAGTGTTGTTCACTTGAGTCAGCGGGCCAGTCAGTGGGTCACCTGCACGAACAACACGCTCAGGATCGCTTGGGTCTAAATTCAACACGGCCTGCGGATTCTCTTGAATAATCAAATCTTCAAATTCGAAGTTCCAGTAGTCCACTTCAATAGAAAAGTCGCTAATCGGCTCGAACGACACACCAAGATTGTAAGCGGTAGATTCTTCAGGTTTTAAGTCTTCATTCCCTATTGTACGTACTGCTGCAAAAGCATTCGCACCGATAAGAGGGTCAACAAGTTGTTGTAGCGAGGTGCCACCACCATTTCTTAAAAATACCGTTGGTGCTCTGAACGAGGTTGATATTGAACCACGGAATGAAAGCTCTTCACTAGCACGATAAGAAAACGCCACTTTTGGATCAATCGTATCGCCAATAGAACCGCCGTAATCTTCGTAACGCACAGCAAGCTGAATATCTAAATCGTCAGTTACCGGTAGTGCCATCTCAGCAAACGCAGCCCACACATCTAATGATCCGTCAAAGTCAGGGTTACCTATTACAAACGTAAAACTGTCTTGATTAGCCAGTGCGTCGTAATCTTGGCTCAATGATTCTTCGCGGTATTGCATACCAAATGCAAGGCCAGCAGCACCGCCGTCCATATCAAACACATCGAACGACATAAAACCTTCAAATATTTGCAAATCAGATTTTGAATCGATGGTTTCAAGCCCTGTAAATGAATCAATTACGTACTGAGAGTTAGGCGCAGTTGTGTACGATGTCGCGAAAGGATTAAAGTACTCGCAATCACCCTCGCCTGGCGTACCTGTTAACGGATTACATTGTCCGCCGCCCAAACCATTTAATGCTAAGTTAAATTCTGTGTTCAACACGTCCGGAACGCTGAAGAAGAAGTCATTGGTGGCATTGGTATAACTCAACTCCCAGAAGCCATGCTCTAGCTCACCTTGCAATGCGGTGTTAAAACGAAATGTATCAGATTCCGTATTAGCAAAATCAGGGGCTTTACCGTTACCTTCAGCACGGCCGAAAAAAGTAACTGCTTGTCCAAATGGGTTTTCAGGGTGATCGGCGGGCACGACTGTGCCTGTTAAGATAGGGAAACTAGGCGCGCCACCACGAGATGCGCGGTTACGTGCAAAGCTAACTTCAGTCGTCCAGCTCATTTCGTCAGTCAATTCATATTCTGCTTTTACATAAGCATTAAGACGAGATTCATCTGGTACGTATGAATAATCTTTACCGAAATCAAACATACACAGGCCAACATCTAAGCCTGGTACAGTCCCTGGAGGCGCGAGTAATGATGGACTTCCACCGAATTCCTCACAACCATAGGGATCAATAAACGGCGTAGGCCCAATAAAATATGAGCCTGGGTTACCGAGCGCACTGCTGTCATCTTGCGGGCGACTTAAACGACGATCTTTAATAAAAAGAGGTGAACGATTGGTATAGCTCACTGCCGCTATAATACTGCTATCATCGCTGCTAGTGCCCCATAAACCTTGCAATACATATTCTTTATTATTGCCATGAGCACCGTCTTGGTAGTCTGCGCTGAGCTTAACGCCGTCATAATTTCGTTTGGTTATAAAATTCACCACGCCTGCTACCGCATCTGAACCATATAGTGCTGAAGCACCATCTTTGATAATTTCTACTCTGTCGATCGCAATCATAGGAACCAGAGAGCTGGTATCCACAAAGTTCAAGCCATTGTTGGTCGGCTGCGCTGTAACCACTTGGCGCTTATTGTTTAACAACACCAAAGTAGAGGCAACACCTAACCCGCGCAGATTGATATTTGAAGTACCTGCTGTGGCGTTTTGCGTGAATGCATCTGGGTTATTTTCAGCCCCGGTGTTAATGGTGAGGGTTTGCGTGATATCGGCGATGTTTTTCGCGCCTAGCGCGTCAATAGCAACACTATCAACGACGGACAAAGGGGAAGGTGATTCAAAGTTTTCACTACGGCGAACGAAGCTACCGGTCACCATAATCATTTCTATATCTTCTTTTTTCTCTACGTTAGCTTCTTGGGCTAATACGGTAGGCGAGGTTAATAAAAATTGCGCGGAAATAGCCGCGGCTAAAGCACTGACTCGTGTGTTTATCTTCATCGTGTGTTCTCGAGGTAATTATCAGATTAAAATCGAGCGTGTAAACAACGGCTTCCACTCAGACTGACCGCGCGTCAATTTTGTCTAATAGTTATAATTCTAACCAGTAAGTGACTGATTCTCGGGCGCTAAACTTAAGCGACACAATGATAGTAGGGGGGGATTATTGATATGTAAACGCAATGTTACTTATATGTAAATATTAGCTCAATTCATGGTCAGACCAGTTAGGCATGATAGAGCAATCTTTTGGGTAAAAAGATTGCTCAGACTAAAGTTTAACCCAGAAGCATCATTAAGAATTTACCTACAGCAGCAGGCTTGTCTCGTCCTTTGATTTCTATCTGCGTGTCGAAGCTAAATAAGGTGCCAAGGGGCTTCTTTTCTTTACTGGCCAAAAAAGACACAAAACGTATTTCATCATCAACACGAACTGGCTCTAAAAAGCGTATTTTATCTATTCCGTAGTTCAATACTGTTTGACTTGCGGAATCGAGCTGAACCATATGATAAAAGGACTCTGGCATTAATGTCACACTCAAATAGCCATGAGCAATCGTGGTTTTAAAGGGGCTTTCTCTCGCACATCTTTTTGGATCCACATGAATCCATTGGTGATCTCCCGTCGCATCAGCGAAGAGGTTAATCCGCTCTTGGTCGATTTTCAGCCAAGTGCTTGGCGCTAGCTCCTCACCTAATTCAATTTCCAACAAACCTTTAGCCATCTGTGGCTCCTTTAGAGTGTAATATCATCACGATAACGCTAGCACCGAGCCTCTCGGTGTGGCAACTCACCTAAAGTTATTGAGATGTATAAATTAAATTGGGCATAAATACCGACAAATCTAGTTAAAAGAGCCGTTAAAAAATGGTCAACATTCACAGTGGTGATGAAACGGTTGAGTATACAAGAGACCATTCATCTTGATAATTAGGCACTTTGCCTGACATGAGAAATTTATTTCTAGTGAAGTGGTCTGCATCTCAATACAAATGACTATGTGCAACGGTTTCCAAGAGGCTCAAATGATAAAAAGGTGGCTAAGTGTTGCGGTATTAAGTGGTATGTCGTTCTTAACCCAAGCTTATTGTATTGACGACTGGGCTTGTTTTGAAAAAATTAAGCGAGGTAAAACCATAGAATACTGGTTAAGTAACAACAAGCCCTACCCTATTACTTCAACCCTTGATGTGGATACCCGTAACCTTAAAAGTGAAAATTCTATAAAGGACACGTACAGCGAAACTCGCGTGCTCCACGCATTAGCCCGAGTAAAAATTCTAACCCTGAGTGCCATTGACGCCAACCGTTCGGTTTCAAATCATGAAAGCTTCTATTGGACTCCCGGCATTAAAAACGCCAAGCATAATGATAGTTATCGTTATGCTCTACCCTATGCAAAGAATCAATCCTTTAGAGTGGTTCAAGGATTCAATGGTGGTTATAGCCACCAAGGTGCATCACGCTACGCCGTTGATTTTGCCATGCCTATAGGCACGCCTATTCATGCTGCACGTGAAGGTCAAGTTATCGATTTGCAAGAAAACCACCGCCGTGGAGGGGCCCATCGACGTTATGCCAAATATGCCAATTTCGTTACGCTACTTCATGAAGATGGCACCACAGGTGAGTACTATCACTTACAGCACAAAGGTGTCGCAGTTGCGCTAGGTGATCACGTTCAGCGCGGACAGTTACTAGGCTATTCAGGTAATACAGGTTTTTCATCACTGCCGCATTTACACTTCGCGGTGTACTTCGCCAAAAGTCATGGTAAATACCAGTCGGTTCCCATCACGTTTAATACCAATTCCAATAAATAACTAACCACTGAGCGTAAATTATTAAAAGTAAATGGTATAAAAACGCGTCTCACTGGGGCGTGAACTCATCAGCTACGCCTAGTCAGTGAATGTAGATAAGCCAAACTTAGCTGACGACAACACCTGCTCATTCCTATTCAAAATTAGCGCCCCGTTATGGATCCACAATCGACTTTAGGCTTTCGCGCTTTTCAATAACATATTGATTTAAAAGTTTATTGACTTGATAAAAGCGGAATAAAAACGCTATCTGTGACGAAATATTTACACAGCATAACAACCTAGAGACACACCTAAAACGAAGAAATATTTGATCTATTCAAGAATATGCGTAGTATTAATTGCAACTGGTCAGATGAGCGGATGAGTAAATTATGAGTATTAGAACAAACCTGAAAAAAGTATTACCTGCAATTTCCGTAACTGAGCAAGAAGCATTAGATGCGGGAGATGTATGGATTGAATCGTCAATTTATCGTGGCAAACCAGACATGCAAGCGTTGCGTGCAATTCCTAAAGCAACGCTAAGCGCTGACGAACAAGCATTTCTAGACGGCCCCGTGCAAGAACTGCTAGAAATGGTCGACGATTACGAGCTACAAAACAGCAATCACCTACCACAAAATGTGCTGGACTTTTTATCAGTCAATAAATTTTTCGCTTTGATCATTCCAAAGAAATTTGGCGGATTAGAGTTCTCTCCTTATGCCAACTCAACCATAGTGGCCACCATTGCCGTTAAAAGCAGTGCTGTTGCGGTTACTGTGATGGTTCCAAATTCGTTAGGCCCTGGCGAACTATTGATGCACTACGGCACTACAGAGCAGCAAAATCAATGGTTGCCAAATTTAGCTGTCGGTAAAGACATTCCATGTTTTGCCCTTACCAGCCCAGAAGCTGGCTCTGATGCGGGTGCTATTCCTGATACGGGCATAGTCACGAAAGGCCAATATAACGGTGAAGAAGTACTTGGTTTATCCGTCACTTGGGATAAGCGTTACATTACGCTAGCACCAATAGCGACTGTGCTTGGCCTTGCATTTAAAGTGTTTGATCCAGACAACCTACTTGGCGATAAAAAAGAGCTAGGCATTACCTGTGCTCTTATTCCTAAATCACACCCAGGTGTTGAACTAGGGAATCGTCACGATCCTATGGGTATTCGTTTTTATAACGGCACCACTCGCGGCAACAAAGTGTTTATCCCTATGGATTTCATTATAGGCGGGCAGAAAAACATTGGTCGCGGCTGGCAGATGCTGGTTAGTTGCCTAGGTGCAGGGCGCGGTATTTCACTTCCAGCAATGGGAGTTGCTTCTGCTCAATCGGCACTTAAATCCACTGCTGAATACTCATTTGTTCGTGAACAATTCGGCGTGCCCATTGGGCGTTTCGAAGGTATTCAAGAAAAGCTTGCCGATATTGCAGGCAAAACCTTTGTATTAGAAGCCATGCGAGTATTAACCACTGAAGGTCTGGGTTTAGGCCTTAAACCTTCTGTTGTCACTGCGATGGCTAAATACCACATGACTGAATTAGGCCGTGATGTGTGTAATACCGCCATGGATATTCAAGCGGGTAAAGCAATACAACGTGGCCCACAGAATACCTTAGCCAATGGTTATGCGGCACAGCCCATTGCAATTACCGTTGAGGGTGCGAACATTCTAACTCGAAGCTTGATGATTTTCGGCCAAGGTGCGATGCGTTGTCACCCTCACATGAAAGAAATGGTTGATTTGATCCACAGCGATGAGCCATCAGCAGACAAAGAATTCAACAAGGTATTGGGGAAAACAATCAGCTTTAGCGTTAAAAATGCCTTACGCAGTTTTAGCAAAAGCTACTTAACCTTTACCCGTTCGGCGCAGTCAAGCTTGCCTGAAGTGAAACCATACGAAAAACGCATGAATGCCCTTTCCGCCAAACTCGCTCCACTTGCTGACTTGTCTTTGTTAGTGCTAGGCGGTGATTTGAAAAAAGCAGAAATGCTATCGGCTCGTTTGGGCGATGTAATGAGCTACTTGTATGCCTCGATGGCTGTTGTACGTTTCTATGAGCAACGTGTTACTAACCGCGTCGAAGCCAAGCCATACTTTGAATACGCCATTCAATGGTGTTTACAACAGGGTGAGCAAGCGCTAAACGAATTCGTGAATAACTTCCCGAACACAGCTACCCGTGGCTTAATGCGCGTGTTAACCAATACCTATACACGTTCAGTGCCGGCCATCTCTGACAAGCTAAAACGTGAGCTATCAGATGCGACCATGGCACAAAGCTCTATCATGGCGGATTTAACCCACTTGGTTAAGGTCATACCTGGTGATGGTAACCACATCAACCAAGAGGCATTTGCGGCAAAACACGACGTAATGGCCATCCTTAAAGTCGTGCAAAAAGCACTACGCAAAAACCCTGTGGTCCCTTTTGTTTCCTTTGAACATGCAGTGACTAAACTACATGAAAACGGTGAACTAAACGCAGACGAATACGCTCGCGTAATCGATTATAACAATAAGCGACAGTTAGCCGTGCGTGTTGACGAATACACCTTTGATATGGAACTGCTTGATGCCAATCAACAGTTAGTCAAGGAAGGTTCTCAGCCGCAAAATAACGCCGCATAACAGCAGGCGGGGAAGCAAAAAGGGGATGATATTTATATCATCCCCTTTTTTTATTTTTGCTGTTTATAGATATTTTTCCATTACACATGTTAGCGCTAGGCCAAAGCGCTAACTTCTGCCAGTGCCTGCTCTATTTCTTGTTCGTTATTAAGCAGTGACGGTGCAAAGCGTGCGTAGCTTTGACGATAAGGCGTGCTGCTCATGATAATGCCTTTGGCGTGCATCTTTTCTACCACTGTTTCGGGCGGCATGAATCAAACAAATTTGCCGCCGCATTTACACGGCTGATTTTGCTTGACAAAGACGGCTTACGGAATGAGTATTATTTTACTCATTATATGGAGCGTCTCAAATGATATAAGGAATGTATTACGTTTAAAGTTAGTAAACTTCTATTTTTTGCTTTATCTGCCCCCTGCCAATAGTAATTGCAAACCAAGCATTTACTAAGATTTGTGGATATATGCCGTCGGGTAAATTTCAAGAACCCGTCGAAAACACTTTGACTGGTGATAGTTACTACCCTGAGTGTCCAGCTAGCATCTCTCGCACAAGTTCAACTACTTGTGTTGTAGTGCTCCCCAGCCCTCGAGCAGAGGGAGGCGTGACTTACGTGCAGAGCCACGACCAAGTTACCCAGACTTGGGAGCCTTGTTTATGAGCTACACGGCGGATATTAGCTCTATTAACAGGCTTGTACGCTAGTAGCGTACAAGCAATTTTGCAATAGGAAAGTAAAACGTGTTGGTCATTATTCTTAGAAAGTTCAATCTTATGTTTATACTGTTTACAATTCCACTAGCTTACGCCTCTGCTCAGCAAGCATACCAAAATGAAAAATCAGCTAGTGAAGACATTGAGAGAGTAGAAGTGCTTGGTTCTAAACCATTAAGTTCTCTTTTAAAGTTACGACACGAAAAGCGTTTCGCTTTTATGCATAAGTTTAACGATTTAATTGACGATGAAGATTTACATTTCGTATGTAAAAAACAAGTCGCCACTGGCTCCCACATTCGAAAGGAAGTGTGCAAAAACCAATTTGAATGGCGTATTATCCGAGAAATAGTAGACGAAGAAGTATCCAAAGGGAACGAGACCGGAGCATATGCAATCGCTCTCATGGGAAGCCAAGAACAAACGTATAGAAAAAAAGATTTATTGGAAAAAATTAACGGCCTTCTTGAAAAGAATGATGATTTTGCCAAATCATTACAAGAATTTAATAGCGCTGATGAGGCTTATAAAAAAGCGCATGCGAAGAAATTTGGCGTGTTAAGCCAGCATAAAAACTGATTGCCCATTCTCGTTATTGGATACGTCTCGTTATTGAATACGTCTCGTTATTGAATACGTCTCGTTGTTAAATGCTTCACATCGTATTGAAATCTACAATCAGGTCACAGCAAGCGCGTTAATAATATACACCACATTACGCAAGAGCTCGGATCTCAGCCAGCGCCAATTCTATTTCTTGTTCGTTATTAAGCAGTGACGGTGCAAAGCGTGCGTAGCTTTGACGATAAGGCGTGCTGCTCATGATAATGCCTTTGGCGTGCATCTTTTCTACCACTGTTTCGGGCGCTACCCCTTTCACATCAAAACACACTAAGCCAGATGAAAGTGAACTGTCACTCGGTGTATACAAAGTCACATGAGGCATTTTTGCTAGGCCTTGTTTAGTTTGCGTGTTTAATTGATGAATACGCTTTTGCACGTTTGCCTTGCCTAATTGAAGGTGTAATTTAAATGCCTCAGGCAATGCCCAGCGGTGCTCGAAAGAGTGAAAGCCTCCAGGAGACATATGCTCGCCAATTGGCACTTTATCTTGCGTCGTTGACCCCAGCCAAACATCGTAAGACGCTCCGAAGCTGGGAATAACAGGTTCGCTTTGGGCCCATGCTCGTTCATTTCCCCACACCACGCCTGTGCCCCTTGGCCCAAAGATCCACTTGTGAGTGCCGGCAACAAAAAAGTCACAGCCCAACTGACTAATATCTTGATCTTCTATGCCAAAACCATGAACACCATCAACACAAAATAGTATTTGTTGGTCAACTTTACGCTGACGGTTTAGCTTAGTAATAATGTCTGCCATAGCCCGAATAGGCAGCTTTACGCCAGTGGATGAATGCACCCATGTAGCAGCCACCACTCTTGTTTTATCAGTGATAGCGTCGCGCAAACGCGTTTGCACATCGGCAACACTTACTCGTGAAGGCTGATCGTACAATGCTATGCGCTTTACTTGTGCCCCTGTGCGATTGGCACGATGCGCTAACGACATATCAGTAGAGTAATGATCATGCACAGTTTGCAGTATCTCATCCCCGGGTTGAAGTTTTAGCCCACTGTAGATCAGGCCCAGCCCCATGGTTGTGCTGTCTGTTAAGGCGATGTGTTGTGCTTCACCTCCCATATAGTCAGCGGCAGCCTGCATTATTTCACCGTCAATGGTAAGAAAGTGCTGATGCCAATAATCGGACGGGTTCTCATCAAATGCTTGTCTGTGCTTTTCGATGGCTTGGGATACAGGTTTGGGATGAGAAGCTAATAAAAAAGTAGATAACTGGATGTAATCTCGTGTTAGTGGAAATAAGTTACGCAGCGCCTGCCAATCTCCCGGCTCAAGAGCATTATTTGCCTCTGCTACCTTAGGTGCTGTTTTTGGTCCCGCTTTTAATACAGACGATATGCTGACCAAACCTGCCCCTGCGCTCAATCCTAATGCATGTAAAAATTGACGTCTTAACATCTGATTCTCCCTTTTATAATTCTTTTCGCCGCTCCTATGGCTAAGAAACTGTCTACAACGCGTTAAGCCATGAAGTAAGAAAGCTAAGTGTAGGGGCTATGTGTAAATTTCGCCTTTTTACAGTGCAAAAGCGTCAAAAGTACACTTGTTTAGAACGAACTGAACAAACAATGACGTCACTAACAGCGGAAGGTTAAATCGATAAAAGAAGAGTACTGAATTATTCAGCACAGTGCCTTCGAATGGCGGCACTGTGCACTTGTGCTAGGCTTGCGAGGTTTATTTCACTTCCATATGCGGTGAGCGATAAACGATTTCGTCGTTCAGATCGATACCAATTCCTGGAGTTTCAGTGACTTCAAAGAAGCCATTTACCGGCTGTGGATCTTGAATACACAATTCGCGGTTCCAGTCTTTAATGGCGTAGGTATGGTGCTCGTGAATTAAAAAGTTAGGAATGGCCGTTTCTAGATGCAAACTCGCCGCCGTTGCTACAGGACCACCGCATACATGGGCCTGAATGCGCACGTCATACACATCAGCATAGTCGCACACTTTTTTCGCTTCGGTAAAACCACCACATAAACCGATATCGGGCTGTAATACGTCTAAGCTCTGGTCTTCTAGATAGGGTCTAACACCCCAACGGTTATATAAGCGCTCGCCACCGGCAATGGGCACATTGACGCGCTTTGCGACCTTATCGTGTAACTTAGAGTTTAAGTAATTCACTGGCTCTTCGTAATACAAACAGCCGATGTCTTCTACCATTTCACCTAGCTGAATGGCCGTGGCAACCCCAGGTAGACTGTGGCATTCAAAAATAATATCTACGTCATCGCCTACTGCGTCGCGGATGGCTTGCAGTCGTGCTCTAAATAAACGCATTTCAGGCTGGGTAAATAACTTGGTACGGTCAAAGTGCCCTGCTCCGGTTTTGTCATACACGATTGGGTCTACTTTTACTGCATCATAGCCTTCGGCGACGGCTTTTTCTGCTGCACGCCCGTAGTCAACCGGATCATTCAAACGCGTTACTTCTTTGTCCCAATCGAACTGTAACTGACTGGCATAAGTACGCAATTTGCCGTTTGTTTTACCACCCAGCAATTGGTACAAAGGTACATTTAGCGCTTTGGCTTTAATGTCCCAAAGTGCCGTATCTATCGCACTCATGGCAGCATAAAATACTGGGCCGCCACCTAAACCCCAGAACCCTTCTCTGAGCATTTTGCTCCACAACAATTCTGTGTTGACTGGATTAAAACCGATTAATAATGCCTCAGCGATTTCTTTGATCATATGCGCAGCAGCGCTGTGTCCCCAGTCGTATGCAAGGCCCGCTTCGCCAACCCCAGCGATGCCTTCATCCGTATGAATACGAATAAAAACCGGGTTCCACACTGGGCGTTTAGGGCATTCAATATCAAAAATTTCGACGCGAGTAATTTTCATTTATGCTGTTCCTGAAAGTAAATTTTAATAAATTGAGTAATATCGGGGATTATTCACAGAATAACGGATCGAGTTTATAGGCTTTACGTAGCATGGCCGGCCAGGCTTTTTGGCCACCGGTTTGCCCACTGTGTACCACATTAGCTTGGGCATAGATCCCATCGACAATCGCTTGCGGTATTTCAATAACAGACTGATTTGCTTGTAACAGATCCATTTGAATTTCACAGGCGCGCTGCAAGTCATAAAAACGCATAAAAGCGTCCCCCACAGTCGGACCTAACGTTAGGCCACCATGGTTGTGCAACAACATATGATTGTTGCTAGCTAAATCATCTTGCAAGCGCTTTTTCTCATCAGCATTTACCGCAAGGCCTTCATATTCGTGATAGCTCATTGATGATAACGAGAACATGGCATATTGACTCCAAGGCTGTAAACCGCCTTGCAAACTGGCAACACTAATGGTGGCTTTAGTGTGTAAATGTATCACGCACTGGGCGTCATGACGCACTTCATGTATTGCGCTGTGAATAGTGAAGCCTGCAGGGTTAATGGTGTATTTTGAGTCATCAAGAATATTACCGTCTAAGTCTACTTTGACTAAATTAGACGCGGTAACCTCTTCGAAAGTCAGCCCAAAAGGATTAATCAGGTATTCGTCCGTCCCAGGAATACGTGCTGAGATGTGGGTGTAAATGAGATCTCCCCAGCGGGCATCAGCCACTAAACGGTAACAGGCAGCAAGATCTACTCGAGTTTGCCACTCAAGGTCAGAGACTTGCCCTTTTAAGCTTCTATCGGATAACGCAAACACCTTCGCTCCTTTTTTGATTGTCTTTCACAGATTCAACTTACCATTTGATAAGCAGTATATTTGCCCCGCTATACACGCCAACTCGGCTGCTGTTAGGGCATTTCGCCATTGACCCATTTATAGTAACTGAAACGCGAAGAATATCCGATACCTTAGGCGTTTAGCTTATAGGTTTTGTGTATAGCAGGAGAAGGTTTTGCATCCTTAATTCACTTGCTTTTTCTGTTTCAAATGCATCAAGCGTGGCACAATACCCAACTATTCCAACCGAGCACGAAGCAAAGCACATTTCCCCACGTGCCCACATAGCAAGCAGAATAAAAGGTGATAAACAATGAAAGCAGGTGCATGTCACATATTGGTCAAAACGGAAAAAGAAGCACAGCAACTTAAAGCGCAATTGGACAAAGGTGCGAACTTTCAACAACTAGCGAAAAAGCATTCACTTTGCCCATCAGGTAAAAAAGGCGGCGATTTGGGTGAATTTAGCCCGGGTACTATGGTCAAGGCATTTGATAACGTGGTGTTTAAAAAGGACATTTTAACCGTACATGGCCCAGTGAAAACTCAATTCGGTTTCCACCTCATCAAAACCCTATATCGCAGTTAATTCCCCCCTTACAATGGGCTCGGCTCAGCTTGCAGCCAATTTAACGGATCATATTGAGTCGTGGCGCAGGTCACGTGCAGTGTGAACGCGTGGCGCGATTTAGCTGAGCGATTTGGCGCGCTAAAATGCGGCAGTAAACCGTCAAAAACCACCAGCGAGCCTTTTTTAACTTCAAGGGGTCTAGCGTCTTCATCTTTCGGCCAAGGCGTGTCATCCAACACCTTTAGCTCTTTGCTGTCATCAGCAAAACGCATAAATTGCTCGCGCAGTGGCGTATCGCTGCCGTCAGCTTTAACTTGTAAACAACCATTTTCAATCGTAGCGTCTTCCACTGCAATCCAGAATGTCACCACGGACAAAGGATCACTTAAAAAATAGGTACCGTCTTGATGCCAGCGGATCACTCCGCCAATCTTTGGTTGTTTGAAAATATACATAGACTGGTGAATTTGTGGCGCCAGCAAACCAAGATCGTTGGCGACTTGACGAATACGAGGGTCGTGACTGAATTTTTTAAACACGGGGTTCAAGGTATGTAATGCGTGACCAATTTTATTGATGCTAACTGCTTTTTCTTGCTGTAATTCACCGCTTTCGTTGAAGGCCTCTTCTTCAAAAAAACAGCGAATTTTATCGCCTGATTGCAAAAAATAATCATCTCGAGATTTACTTTGATCTTGGGTAGAAAATACAGCGCGTGTTGAATTCGGATCGAATTGCTCCACTATCGCTTGCGCTTCACTTTTCAAGGATTGCATATCTGCCGCTGAAAAGTATTCGCTGAGCACCACGTATCCATTAGTTTGAAAAAGTTGTTTTTGTTCAGTAGTTAACACGCAAGACCTCACTGTCGTTTACAAAATTTTTAACAGTATATTGGCAAAGATTTACGACAAGCAAGCAGAGGTTAAATTGTACTTTGCTTTTCTCTTTTACGAATGTACATCGCATGATCTGCTTTATGCAGCATATCGCTAACGCTGATGTCACTGTGAGCAAAAGTCACGCAGCCTACACTGGCATTTACCTTAATTTGCACACTGTCAGTGCTGATTTTTATATTGTGAAGACGCTGAGTCATTCTCGCCTTAAGCGCCATTGGTAAAGACTCGTCCTCAAATCGCGCCAATCCCACAAATTCATCTCCCCCTAAGCGCCCTACTGCGTCTTGGTCGCGCATTTGCTTGCGAATAATTTTAGCGATAATTTGTAAAACTTCGTCTCCCGCTTTGTGGCCATAGCTGTCATTTATGTGTTTAAAATTATCCAAATCAATATACAACAAGCATAACACCCCGCCGTTCGCCTGATGTTCACTAAGCATTTTTTGCGCGGCGTTTTCCCATCCTCGCCTGTTTAATACTTCACAGAGGGAGTCGGTCATAGCCTGCGCCTGAGCAAATATTTTATCGTTGTTAATCCGCTTGATCCGCTCCGATGTGGCTATCGCCAGTAAAAAACTCTCAATTGCAAATGAGTAGATTAAACCGTAGCGCTCAATAAAAGGACTCACGTCGCCGAACCATAAGCGAAAGACCATGGCACAACATACGATGCAAGATGCCAATAGCACTAAACGGGCTGTATGAACCCGTAAATAAGAAGCGTAACCAATTAACGCAAAGGTACACAGCATCAGCAGCATAGTGATAATCGACATCACTGAAGAAAGCCAAGAGAATAATTGCCCCCTTGCCATAAACTGCAACGCGATAGATATAGCTAAGACAAATGCGGCAGGATAGACAACTGTAAAACGGGTAAATCGAGGCCAGCGACGCTGTAAATCAAGCAAGGCGACCACGAAAATGGTGCCACTGAAAACCGTCAATCCAGCAAAAAGTAAATTAACTGAACGATTATTAAATGTGCTGCCATTGAGGAAAAGATCGAGGTTTCCTTCTTGCAAAAGAAAGAATACACCGGCGCAAAGCACGTAATAACAATAGTAATGAAAACGCTCGTCGTTAAGGCTACGTCCCATAAAGAACAAATAGAAAACCAGCGTGATGCACAAGCCAAAAAACAACCCTAGCAACAAATTGTGTTGCTGCCCCACTAGCGCGTAATCGCGCCAGCTTTGTAGGCGTAAACTGGCGGTAAAATCTTTCTCAGCATCGATTTGAAAAGCAAGCTTAAAATTTCCTTGTGGCAACGCGTAAGCGAGTTGATTTGCAGCCAATGCGCTCTGCTCAACGCCATCTATCAGCAGGACACTGTGTCGAATAAAGCCATCTTTAGTCATTAACACTCGCGGTTGTTCAAGAGTGCATTGAAATGAAAATAGATTATCAAACTGAGTAACTGGAAGGCTAAGCGAAGCGGCAAGGGTTAAGTCTGACACCTTAGTCTTGTTGTTATCACTCAATAGTTGGCAGCGGTCTAATGGCTGGGCAGATACAGAGTAGCTAAACAAACCAAACCCTATCAAAAGAAGGCTTAATAAACGAAAGTGTGCACCTATATTTAGTGCCATGACACTTAGCTTACGCAGAACATGAAAGTACGTCATAGTTAATATATACACGTTATTAGCACTTTTTCCTGTTCAATTTCATCAAGATGTTACACGCGCTTAATTTCAGTAAAATTTAAATAATATCAGTTAATATTTGACTAACTTTTAGTGAATCTCACAAAAAATCTGTAAACCCACATTATTTTAGCTGTCTGAAAACAACAAATAACTATTAAAAACAATAAGTTGGATAATTGGCATAGCAACTGCCTACTCATCATAATAAACATTGAACACACAATGAGGGATCATGGCTATTCTACCTGTCATATCAGTACTAAGTGTATTGGCATTTAGTCCAACAACGCATACAGCGCATCCGACTTTACAGGCTCCTCGCACACATTTAAGCCCCGTACATTTGAGTAAGAGCCCCGAGGTTTTTAATCAAAGAAATACCGAACTCGGCCTGGCGTACTTTGCCACGCAATCAATTCAGTCTAACGTTGCTCACGTCGGCCTACCTTCAGGCACATCGGTCAGGCGCATATCATCAGTGAACGGGAATATTTATAGCCCGTTTGAACTTTATGTTTCATCAAGTATTTTTACAGATAGTGGCAACATTACCCTAGGAGCCAACAGTGTTGTGGCGGGCTCCATCAGCACGCACAAAGGCAAGGTTTTACTCGATAGTGTGACAGTGGCAGGAGATATTAAAAGCCAATACGGCGACATATCTCTCAGTGGAAATACACTGATATACGGAGACGTGGTCCTTGGCTATCCAAACGCTCTAAGTCATTGTCACGAGGGTGATGCATGTCACGTTCAACTGACAAATACGCTACCACGAGTACATATTGGCGAAAATGTACGTATTCTTGGTACCTTAGTCATTAATGGTTTAGCGACATTAGAAATAGATAACTCTGCGTCTTTGCTTCAAATTCACTTTAATACCGAGTCATTGGAATATGCGCAATAGTGTGTCTTTTTAATCGCTAGACGATCTTTTATGCCAACATTAAAACCAAAGCGCCGAAACGTACCAACAGAACACTTTAGATTAATTATTGTATAAACCTAAGATTGCATTGGTATTCGTCTTTAAATCTCGGGGACTGAGCGCATTGTGATACTTCGATGATAGAATAACGATATTATGCGAAGCAATGTTATACATATAATAAGAAGAGGTATGAATGAAACACTTCCATGTCGCCAGTGTCATGTTGGCTCTCAGTTTGACCAGCACTATGAGCTTGGCGCAGAGCACCACTGACTATCAAGACCAAGCAAAACTGCATGATATCGCCAAAGCTGTCTCACCTGAACGTATTGAGGCCGATATTCGAACTTTAGTCGGCTTTGGCACTCGCCATACGTTATCTGAAACCGAATCAGATACCCAAGGAATTGGCGCTGCACGGCGCTGGATAAAAAATGAGTTTGAACAGATTTCCCAAGCCTGCGGTGGCTGCTTAGAGGTCTATTTTCAATCTAAAACCATCAGTGGTGAAACGCGAATTCCAAATGCAACAGACGTGGTCAGTGTTATCGCTGTACAGCGCGGAAGTCACGATCCTAATCGCTATGTATTGATGTCTGGCGATATTGACTCTCGGGTCTCTGACGTAATGAACAGCACCTCTATTTCCCCTGGTGCTAATGACAACGCGTCTGGTGTCGCAGGGACTTTAGAAGCAGCTCGCGTGTTATCAAAGTATAAATTCAATGGCAGCATAGTGTACGCAGCGTTAGCGGGTGAAGAACAAGGATTATTCGGAGGTAAAATACTGGCCGAACAAGCTCAAAAAGACGGTTGGCGCATCAAAGCCGTGCTGAACAACGACATGATTGGCAACATAGAAGGCATTGACGGGGTGATTAACAACACCACTGCACGCATATTTGCTGAAGGCACTCGCCAAACAGAGACACCTGAAGAAGCCCGTGTTCGACGCTTTACAGGTGGCGAAGTTGACTCACCAAGTCGCAATTTAGCCCGTTATATAGACCTGATGGCAGATCGCTACATTTCAAATTTAGATACCATGGTTATTTATCGATTAGATAGATTTGGTCGCGGCGGTCACCATAGACCATTCAATGACTTGGGTTATCCGGGTGTGCGGATTATGGAAACCAACGAGAATTACAATCGTCAACACCAAGACATTCGCAGTGAAAACGGTATCGATTATGGGGATACTATCGAAGGGGTTAACTTTGAGTATGCGGCAAAGCTGACTGCGCTTAACGCAGTATCGCTTGCTGGTATGGCATGGGCTCCCGCCCCTCCTGCGAAAGTAGAGATTAATGGCGCTGTCAAACCAAGCACCACCTTAAATTGGCAAGCGCTAGATCCTAAACAAAATCCACGACTTAAAGGCTATAAAATCTATTGGCGTTACACAGATGCACCGCAATGGCAGTTCAGTCGTTTTGTGGGCAATGTGAATAGCTACACGTTAGACAATATAGTGATCGACAACTACTTCTTTGGTGTGGCCAGTGTGAGTCAAGATGGCGCAGAAAGCCCCGTTGTATTTCCAGGTGCCGCAGGGGCGTTTGGCGAATAAATGGGTACGTAATAGCTCTCTTACAACGTAGGTGCCTTAGGCGCCTGCGTTATGCATAAGACACTGGTAGCGTATTATCTGAGCTACCAAACATGTTTAATCGGTCCAGCTATCTAATCGAAAACATACCTAACCCAGCAACATACTTATCTCGGTAAATATAACTCCCTCAACAGTTTACTTATACTTTTCTCCACATATCTCCTTGTCCAGTTGGCCCCTTGTCATAGTAGAAATAGGCTACATTGAAAATTCGCCGTAAAATAGCGCTAGCGTACTCGTCATTTCTTGGTCTTTTGTGTTTTGCGTTTGGCCTCGTCTACCTTGCTCTCGCTACTTTAACTACTAAGCATTCCAGGTAGTTCAAATTTTTTGAATGAACATCTCAAATCATTCTAATTTCATTTCTTTTATAGGCGAGGTACATTTACCCCATCGCCGCAGCTTAATAGTTAATAAGACTAAAATGCATGGCAGATTGATAAGATTGAACACTATTAACATCAAATATTTTGAGGAAGCATCATGAAAAGCACATTTTTGAACAAATTACTCTCATCTCAAGCGGGCTTGTCAGCACTAGCACTGAGAATTCCAGTAGGCATTATTTTTATTGCTCATGGGGCCCAGAAGTTATTCGGAGCCTTTGGCGGCTATGGCCTTGAAGGCACCGGCCAATGGATGGCATCTATTGGCTTAGAGCCTGGCTACACACTTGCCTTTTTAGCTGGTAGTGCCGAGTTCTTTGGCGGCATAGCGTTACTTGTTGGTTTGTTAACACGCCCCGCGGCAGTGGTTCTCGCTATTACTATGCTGGTCGCTATTTTTAGCGTGCACATTAGCAATGGGTTATTTATGGCAAATAACGGTTATGAATACGCCTTAGCGTTACTGGCTGCCTCTGTGTCCTTGATGTTTTCTGGCGCAGGGAAATTATCGATTGATTCCGCTATTGCCGCGCGTAGTGAGCAATAGCGGCGCTTTTTTCCACGACACTTTTTCCACGACTTTTTCCCCAACGACACTTATTTTCGAAGGAACTTATCCTGGATAAAACATCGGTTCGATGGGGCTTACTTTTGATACAAGTTACTTTTGATTAAACACTGACGGAGGACACCATGATTGATATCCGATTAGCAGCAGATCGCGGACATGCAAACTTTGGATGGTTAGATAGCAAGCATACCTTCTCGTTTGGCTCATATCACGATCCAAAGTATATGGGTTACTCGGCACTTCGCGTGATCAACGATGATGAAATAGAGCCTGGTGCAGGCTTTGGTACTCACGGGCACAAAGATATGGAGATCATTAGCTTTGTGACCCAAGGCGTGATTGCTCATAAAGACAGTATGGGCAATGTGATTAACATGCCAGCTGGTGAGTTTCAGCTGATGTCTGCCGGTACAGGCGTGACACACAGTGAATACAATGCCTCACAAAGTGAGCCGCTGCATTTATTGCAGATTTGGATAGTGCCTAGCAGTAAAGGAGGCACGCCGAGCTACCAGCAAAAAAATTTCGGCGAGCACCAAGGACTTACCCAAATTGTGACCCCGACAGGTGAAAATGGCACCTTGGCAATCAAACAAGATGCTCGATTAAATCAGGTACTGTTAGCGCCTAGAACCAGCATACGTGTTGACATCGATAAGCAGCGACATATTTATCTACACCAAGTTGACGGCACACTTGATGTTAATCAGCAGCGTTTGCACCCTGGAGATGGGGCACAAGTAACTCAACTGGACTCGCTGCTATTAGCAAACAATAGCAAGGTTCCAAGTGTGGCTTTAATGTTTGACCTTCCTTGATGAAGATAAAGTACAATTAAGCCAACCTAGCTGCCTTGATCCGCTTCAAGGCAGCTTATTTTTTTATGGAGAAAATATGCGCCACGCAGTAACCCTTGACGCACTTAGAGTACTCGAGGCTATTCATAACAAAGGCAGTTTTGCAGCTGCTGCTGAAACACTATTCAAAGTGCCCTCGGCACTGACCTACACCGTCAGCAAGTTAGAGAATGATTTGGGTGTCGCACTATTTGACCGAAAAGGGCAAAGAGCCATATTAACACCAGCGGGAAAACTCGTACTCGACGAAGGCATTGAAATACTCAGGGCTGCGAGTGATCTTGAAGAACGTGTTCAACAGTTAGAGTCTGGTTGGGAATCGAAATTGGTGATCGCCAAAGACACTATCATTAGTGAGGCGCCACTGATTGAATTGATTTCACAATTTTGTTCATTAGATAAACATGTCGAAATTACAGTTATCGAAGAAGCGTTAGGCGGTGGCTGGGACGCGCTGCAATCAAATCGTGCCGATATCGCATTGGGGGTGACAGGTGAATTACCCAAGGGCCAATACGACGTTGCCCTTTTAGGTGAATTAGAATTTGTATTTGCAGTGAGTGCTGACCACCCACTGGCGGATTTTATCGGATTAATTGAGGGGCAGCACATCCGTCAATATCCGTATATTGTCGTGGCAGATAGCTCTCGTACATTACCTGGGCGCACCAGCGGCTTGTTTGACAACAAGCAATTAATCCGAGTGAGCAGTATGTATAGTAAAGCGCGTGCCCAAGCAGCTGGGATTGGTGTGGGTTTTTTACCTATTCATATTGCCAAACCGTTTCTAGATGACGGCAGCTTAGTGGCCAAAGCAACCTCTTTACCTAGACCGCCCATTTCTATTTATTTTGCCAAGGAAAAATCAACCTCAGGTAAGGCCGCCCAGTGGTTCTGGCAAAGGTTGAACCAACATGATTGGCTCAACCCTCAATAAAACGCTTAGGCTAGCTGCGGCGCCAATTGTTAGCTACTAGCAGATTGCAAGCAACGAGCAGCTTGGCTGCTCGCCTCTCGTCATTTACCCAGCATAACGGCCTAAACCTTATAGTTTCACCATCAATTTGCCGTTATTTTGGCCAGTTAATAACATATTCAACCCATCGACCGCTGATGCTAAGCCATCGAGTACATGTGCTCGGTGTTTAATTTGTCCTTTCATCACATAGGGCGTTAACTTCGCCAATAACTCAGGCACTTGGGCATAATGGTCAGGCATAGTGAAACCTTGAATACTCAAACGCTTCTTAATAATTGGGATCCAATTTGGCCCTGGGCTAGGCTCACTGGTCGCGTAATCAGAAATCATGCCGCATACCGCGATACGACCATGGGCATTCATGTGTTCGAAAATATGCTGCTGTATCGCCCCACCTGTGTTTTCAAAAAAGATATCAACACCTTTAGGTGCAAGCTCTGTCAATTTGGCGTTTATATCATCTGATTTATAGTTTATTGCACCGTCAAAGCCCAGCTCGTTAACTAACCATTGGCACTTCTCATCAGAGCCTGCCACACCGATTACGCTAAGTCCGTCTGCTTTTGCTAGCTGCCCAACAATGGAACCAACCGAACCTGCAGCACCGCTGACAACAATCGTTTCCCCCTCTTTCGGTTTAGCCACGCCATACAAGCCTTGGGTGGCGGTCAACCCAGGTAAAGCAAAAACAGATAGAGCTTGCTCTTCACCGACACCAGCCGGTAATTTATTTAAACCTTGACCTGTGCTGACGAAATACTCCGTCCAGCCGGTCATTCCCATTACCTTTTCGCCCACGGTAAAATCAGGATGGTTACTTTCAATGACTTCGCCAATACCTGAGGAACGCATAACATCGCCTAGGGCCACAGGTGGAATATAGCTTTTTGTATCTGAGCTCATCCAACCAATCATCGCAGGATCGAGAGACATGTAAGTTTGTTTTACTAAGATTTCTCCAGGGCCGGGGCTTGGCATGGCTTTTTCAACCACTTCAAACGTTGATGCTGGAATAGGGCCAGGCTCGGGGCGTTGAATAAGATTAACAGCAGTATAGGTTGACATAATTTAACTCCAATTTAATACATTTAGACATATTCACTGCTTTAGCAGCGTTAAATATATTATTAGGCATTATTTTGTTAATATAACCCCCATAAACGACCAATCTTTATTGCCTTAAAGACAACAATAGAAATAATCTAGCTTATCGAGGATCTATGGATCAACTCAGAGCCATTCGCTACTTCTGCAAAGTGGTTGAGACCGGCAACTTTACCCAAGCCGCCAAAGCGTTTCACGTTCCTGCCTCTTCGCTGTCTCGCCGAGTGGCTGATTTAGAGAAAAGTCTTGGGGCCACCTTGCTGAAACGTTCGACTAGAGTAGTAAAATTGACAGAAATTGGACGTACCTATTACGCACAGGTCAATGACATTCTTCGACAACTCGAGCTCAGCAACGATACCGTGCGTAGTTATCAAACTGTGCCCACAGGACAACTTCGAATAAGCGCCATGGTAGAATTTGGGGAGCCAATATTGTTCCCCTTATTAGAAGAGTTTTCACAGCGCTATCCGCAAATTGTGCTTGATGTTCGTCTTAGTGATGAACTGTCGGCATTAACCCGAGATGAAGTCGATATTGCGATACGTGGTGGCTATGCACCGAACGAACGAGTCGTTGCGATTAAACTGATGGAAAACCAATTCGTGGCCGTAGCGAGTCAACAGTACTTAACGCAATTCGGCACCCCAACTTGCCCTTGGGAGCTTAAAAATCATAAAGGACTGTACTACCGCACGCCGAACGGCCCATTGCGCTGGGTAAGTGAAATAAATGGTCAATGGCAAGATGTATCCGCACCGCCAATCGCTGTTTCAAATAATGGTAAATGGCTTTTAGGAAAGGTATTAGCGGGCCAAGGCATCATGATGGCCCCAAAATGGCTGCTTAACGAATATCTAGATGCTGAAGAGTTGCAAGAATTAACACTGACCCCGACTGTAAACATTACCTCGAGCAGTGATTTTGGTATTTATCTTTTGTATCAAAAACAGCGATATTTGGTGCCTAAAGTGAAGGCCGCTGTGGATTTTTTAGTCGCACGCATCAAGCAAATACATGCTTGAGTAGGTCTGTCGAAACGTGCAGCAGTTTAGTTGCCAATAGCTAACAAATTTTTTAATAATAAGTCGTCATTGTAGTAAGGCGCACTGCGCATGGTGACTAAATCACGTTGTACAACGTTAATCCCCATTTCACGTAAACGCTCAAATGGTATGCCCCCTGCGTAATATTTTTCATTTACATCAAGCAAAATAGTACTGATGTATTGTGATGGCTTCAGTGGTTGCTCTGTATGCTTACGTAAATAGCTTAATAGAGTCAAAATGCAATCTTCTAACGTCATGCCCAGCTGTTCAGGATCGTGACCGAGATTAGGAATATACACCTTAGGGTTAGGGTTGTTGGCCACGGCTTCTCCCACTCCAACAGGCAAGAGATTGGCTAGAATACTGGTAAAAAAGCTGCCTGGGGGGAAGCAAATCAGATCGGCTTGTTCAATATATTGGCGATTTTTCTTTAATAAATAGCAGTCGACTGGTTCGGGGTTTTCCTCGCTCTCACACAAGTAAAGTTTGGTGATTGCACTGCGCAGCGCTGGCGTCTCTTTTGCTGTTAATAAGTGTTGCCCGACGACTGTGCTACCGTCGTTTAAATCTGCCGCTATGTTTAAATTACTTTCGACAATAGGCCTTACTGTACCGCGGATATCTAGCATTTGATGAAAAAAATCAATGCCACACTGCAGCCTTTCATCGCCAACACAGTAAGAATCGACAAACAGCAAATTACCAATACTCGCGCCTTTTAAATCAAACTCTTGGGGCAAACACTGAAGCACACGGGCGATTTTTTGACAAAACAGTTGGCGCTTATTGGCTTGTAATGAAGATACGAGAGGGTCTTTTCCTTCAGCCATTAATTTTAAATGTGAACGTAGTGCCTGCTGAGATGCGCTTGAAGAAAGTCGATACCCCAACAGCCGAGAGACAACGTCTTGCTCTCGTGTTCCGTTGTGACTAAGGGCAAGTAAGCGATTTCTTAAGTCCCCTACTCCGGGTAACGTAAAGTGTCGCCGAATAGTTGCTGAACTACCACCTGAATCAAACGGCGTTACAAGATGCACTGAATTATGTGTTGTCGCACTTAATGGCCGACAAAAACCGCGCAATGCGCTGCCACCACTAAAAAACAACAATTTTTTACCTTGATGCGCAAGATATTGCTGAGCTTTCAAGGGAGTAACCCGAGATACGGATTTGACTTGCTGAGTCTGCTTAACACGCATAAAGAGATGCATTCATATGAGGAGGCTAACCCTGAGAATATTGCTATTATTATGTATAATAGATTACACCTTCAGATAGAAAAGCCAAGGGAGAAAACGATTTAGTAAAAACGCGGCTTCTATCGGTACCGTTTCGTAACCTCTCACCAAGTAAAACTAGCGTGTCACTTGGTAAATTTAACTAAAGTAAAATGCGGATTTGCTTTCAAGGCTTGCATTGAATGAATTAAATTAAGTGTAATGCTTAGCTCGCCATCGGCGGTATCAAGCACGATACATTCTTCTTTATGCTCATTATATACAGTGTCCTTTGCTACCCCTTCAACCTTATTGCTATTGTCTAGCGTTAAAGCGATAGGCATTTTATACAAACAAGCTATCTCAATGTAATCTTGCTCAGCACACTTCATTCGTCACCTCATAGCGGGTTTACATTAAAACCAATTCCATTAAATCATTGTTCTTTCAGAATTCATCCGGCGCGTTTTGAACAAGGCGTCGGTGTGCAGTAATGGTTGTTCCCTTTCAAATACCGAGAACGCAGTGCAAAACCCGCTGGGGAATTCCCTTCGGGCGAATTTTAAAAGATCTCACTCTGTGTTGCTCAAACTCGAAAGAGCACAGGTTAGTTTTTAATAAAGGGCTATCGTTTAAGCGCCTTGATTAAGTCCTTTTAAATCTTCGCCCAGTGGTTAATTAATTAATGCAATTTGGTAAAATTTAACGTTAAAAAAATAGCCCACAATGTGAGCTATTATAAACTTTCGATCAGCGATTGCCTTAGCGCGGAGGAAACATGCCACCCGGTCCGCCTGGAGGCATCATACCTTTCATATTACGCATCATTTTTTTCATGCCGCCGCCGGACATTTTTTTCATCATTTTTTGCATCTGCGTAAACTGCTTTAATAAGCGGTTTACGTCTTGAATTTGCGTGCCTGAGCCCATTGCAATTCTTCGCTTGCGTGAGCCTTTTATGGTGTCAGGTTTTGCGCGCTCAAGTGGCGTCATAGAATTGATGATTGCTTCCATTTGGTTAAACGACTTGTCATTGGCTTTGTCTTTTACCTGAGCAGTCATGTTCCCCATGCCGGGCAGTTTGTCCATCATAGACATCATACCGCCCATGTTACGCATTTGTTCTAACTGCTCTTTGAAGTCTTGCAGATCAAAACCTTTGCCTTTTTGTACCTTCTTGGCAAGGCGTTGCGCTTTGTTTTTATCAACTTTACGCTCGACTTCCTCGATTAAACTAAGCACATCTCCCATACCAAGTATGCGCGAAGCTACTCGCTCTGGATGGAACGGCTCAAGGGCGTCGACTTTCTCTCCCATCCCCAGAAATTTAATCGGTTTGCCCGTAATATGACGAACAGACAGCGCTGCACCACCGCGAGCATCACCGTCGGTTTTGGTTAAAATAACCCCGGTCAGTGGCAATGCTTCGTTAAATGCTTTGGCTGTATTGGCCGCATCTTGTCCTGTCATGGCATCTACCACAAACAGCGTTTCTATTGGCTTGATAGCTTGATGAAGGTCTTTAATTTCTCCCATCATCTCAGCGTCAATGTGTAAACGGCCGGCGGTATCAACAAGCAACACATCAAAGAATTTTTTCTTTGCGTGCTCAACAGCATCGTTAACGATATCAATTGGCTTTTGTTCAATCGTAGACGGGAAACATTCCACTCCGATTTCTGTCGCAAGGGTTTCAAGTTGCTTAATCGCTGCAGGACGATAGATATCAGCACTGACCACAAGGACTTTTTTCTTTTCGCGTTCGGTTAAATACCGCGCCAATTTACCGACACTGGTGGTTTTACCTGCACCTTGTAAACCAGCCATTAGAACAACAGCTGGCGGCTGGGCAGCTAAGTCTAATCCTTCATTGGCCTGCCCCATGACAGATTCCAATTCCGCTTGCACGATTTTGATAAACACTTGGCCCGGATTTAGGCTTTTCGAAACCTCGGTGCCTACCGCACGCACTTTCACCTGCTCAATAAAACTCTTTACTACAGGCAAGGCGACATCGGCTTCAAGTAGCGCCATGCGAACTTCACGCAAGGTGTCTTTGATGTTGTCATCAGTTAATCGGCCGCGGCCGCTAATGTCTTTGAGCGTTTTGCCTAAGCGTTCTGTTAAATTTTCAAACATAGCAAATGGGTACAATATTAATTTCAGATAGACTAATGATACCTAAATTCCACGCAGATAAGAACCAATGCAGTACAACAAATAAAGTTAATGAGAATTATTGTTAAATACTAGGTATGACAAGGCATAATGGTTATACTCCGACGTCTTGAAGCATTTAACGTGCGCGTTTTTGCCCTTCGGCTTCGCTCGTAAAATCGCTCAACATCAATACCAAAATCGAGGTTAGATCATGTTGTTAGGCTTAATCTGCTTTTGCCTATATGCTGGCGCTGCTGGCGTTATATTATTGAAGTTTTTTGACCATAAAGGTCCAAATCTAAAGCTGTCTTACGTATTCGCGATGCTTGCTTTAGCAGGTCATGCTTGGCTATTGAATAACGATATTTTTGTCGGCCTTGGCGAAAACCTAAGCATGCTTAATGTCGCCTCCCTCGTTGCTTGGCTTATCAGTTTAACTATGTTGCTGGCGGCCTTCACCATGCCCAATACGATATTGCTGCCTGTGGTGTATTCCTTTACTGGGGTTATCATTCTGCTAGATCTGTTTATCCCAGATGCTCATATTATGCACATTGGCTTGCGCCCAGAACTAATGATACACATAGGCTTAGCCTTATTTGCCTATGCGTGCTTAGGCATAGCTTTGTTATACGCGTTACAATTGGCGTATATCAATATGCGCTTAAAAGAAAAAAAGGCTTCTTTGCTTCATTCCTCTTTACCTCCTTTAATGATGGTCGAAGGTATTCTGTTTAAACTTCTAACCGTTGGCACTATCTTATTAACGCTCTCGCTAATAAGCGGGTTTGTATTTTTAGAAAACATGTTTGCTCAAGGGCAAGCCCACAAGACTATTTTATCTATATTGGCTTGGCTGGTGTTTTCTATCGAGCTATTTGGGCATTTTAAGTTTGGTTGGCGTGGTAAGCCTATTATTTTCGCTACTATTGCAGGCTCATTATTATTAAGTTTGGCCTATTTTGGCAGCCGTTTTGTCAAAGAAATAATTTTGAGCTGAGCCTGTTTTTAGCCTTTATCTATAGTAAAATAAGCCAACTTTGCTTGAAACGTTGGGAATTTGCCCTTAAAGTTTCGCTTTAACAACCTTTAGGGAATCCTTAGTTGGACGATATATCAACAGGTAGTCTATTTATTCTACTTGGTATTTTAGTATTACTTTCCGCTTATTTTTCTAGCTCCGAAACCAGTATGATGTCGATCAATCGATATCGACTTAAGCACCTGGGTAACGAAGGCAACAAAGGGGCGTTGCGCGTCCAGACATTGCTTGAGCGACCTGACAGGTTAATTGGTTTAATTCTTATTGGTAATAATCTGGTTAACATTGCCGCATCTGCCGTAGCGACAGTTTTGGGTTTGCGCTTGTACGGTGACATGGGGATCGCAATCGCCACGGTGGTTTTAACCTTGGTTATTCTTATTTTTTCTGAAGTTACCCCTAAAACAGTTGCTGCGCTCTACCCTGAAAAAGTCTCTTTCCCTGCATCATTTTTTCTTTTACCCATGCTCAAAGTGCTATATCCATTAGTATTTTTAGTTAACGGGATCACCAACTTTATTCTTAAATTATTGCGGATCAGCACAGATGACAGTGACAGTGGTAGCCTCAGTAGAGAAGAGTTGCGTACCGTTGTGCATGAAGCGGGGGCCATGATCCCCAAAAAGCACCAAGATATGCTAGTCGGTATTCTGGACCTAGAAAAAGTCACTGCCGAGGACATCATGGTACCCCGCAATGAAATTGTGGCGATTGATATCAACCATGAATGGAAAGACATACAGAAACAACTAATAAACTCACAACACACTCGGGTTTTACTATACCGTGACAGCATTGATGATGCAGTTGGATTCGTCCATGTGCGTGATGCCCTGCGCTTGTTGTCTAAAGATGAATTTACTAAATCCAGTCTGTTGCGAGCCGTTCGAGAAATATACTTCACCCCCGAGTCGACTCCGTTACATACCTTGATGTACAAGTTTCAAGCCGTGAAAGAGCGAATCGGTTTAGTTGTAGATGAGTATGGTGATATTCAAGGCTTAGTGACACTAGAGGATATTCTTGAAGAAATTATTGGTGATTTCACCACCAGTATGGTGCCTGATCACAGTAAAGAAGCTGATACCCAACAAGATGGCAGTGTTTTAGTTGACGGTAGTGCAAACGTGAGAGAACTGAACAAAGAAATGGATTGGCATTTCCCTACTGAGGGACCAAAAACCCTCAATGGTATCATTCTAGAATATTTAGAAGATATTCCAGAAGCCAATATCAGTTTGCGCTTAGCCGGTTACCCACTTGAAATCATTGAGATGAAAGATAATGTGGTAAAAACCGTGCGTATCATGCCTCAGTTCTATTTGGCTCAAGATAATAATAAAGCTGATTAGAGCTGATTAAAAATGTGTTACTCAGGATTTTGGCAGAGAATTATTTGCCAGTCTATTTTGACGAATTTTTTCTTTAGCTAACTCTACTTTTGAGTTCAGGTTTGTCAGGCGATCATAAATACTCTGAAGCTCAGTGTCGTGAGTCAGTTGCGCGTTTGATACGTGATGTTCTAGTACCTGCTTTAAATACGCAGGTAAATTTTTGCCTGGCATGAATCTAACCTCTCTAACGAGTTATCGGTTCTCATACTCAAAACTATAGTGGAAGTTTATCCCTTAACTTCATGATGGGTGATAAATGTCCAGCACCGTCCCTGAGTGTGTAGCTGGTTGATAATCAAGCAACACTATACTCGATGTATCAAAAAATAACGAATGTTGCTCTTTGGTTATTTCATCTAGGAAGTAACTAACAAAGGGCATATGACTGACAATCAACAATGAATCAGAGACTTTCTTTACCTCTAGTAAGTAATCAACATAGTCATGCGTCAGCCAGATATTGCCATCAGGTGTTATATCGTCTGATACGGCGTGATGATGAACATCCACATTTTCGCTAACGGCGTCTAATGTTTGCTGCGCCCGAACATAAGGGCTAACCAAGCTCATCTCAATGCCTTCTGAATAGCGCTGGTTTAACCACTGCCCTGCTACCATAGCTTGTTGTTGGCCAAACTTCGTTAACTCACGAGAACGGTCGTCATCTTGTACTGGTTCTGCGTCGCCGTGGCGCATGATCATAATCTGCATAAATTACTGCTGAATAGTTAACAAACTTTGTTACGCTTAATATAACAAATAAATGTTTGAAAATCCGAGAGTTGAGTGTTTTTTAAGTTATGCTATTTAAGCGCAATATATGACAACAGGATCTAATATTTTGCTTACTCATCATCTCGACAATCGTCACTACCTGTATTCTCAACTTGAGAATGGGTTGAAGGTGATCCTTGTCGAAGATCAAACCAGCGAAACCTGTTCTGTGGCGGCGACCATAGGCAATGGGCATTTTAGTGATCCTGCTGATTGCCTCGGCTTAAGTCACCTTTTGGAGCACATGCTGTTCCAAGGGAATAAGAAATATAAGACAGTTGATGCGTTTGATACGTTTCTCTCTTTGCATGGTGGTACGGTAAATGCTGCCACGGGCTCAGAATACAGCCATTACTATTTTTCTGTAAATAATGAAAATCTTTCGACTGCGCTTGATCATTTCAGCCATTTATTAACCCAACCATTATTTGAAATTGAGTCCATTAAAAAAGAAGTTAGCGCTATTGACGCTGAATTTTCATTAAAAATAAATGACGATTTACGTAGACTGTATGAAGTCCATAAAGAAACATCAAACCCTGAACACCCCTTTAGTCAATTTTCCGTCGGTAATGCCAGCACGTTAAACACGTTGAGTCTTAAAGAAGTTCAACAGCGTTTGTTTGCTTTGCATCAAAATCAATACGTTAGCCACAATATGACGGTGTGCATCATCAGCCCCTTTGACACGCAAACCTGCTTAGAGCTTGTTAAGGCGCATTTTGGGTCTTTTGCAAACAGGCAAGCACCCCCTGCGGCCCCACTCCCAGCGCTTTATTTAGATGAGCAGTTGGGGATCAGAATTGATATTGCACCACTGAAATCAGCACGGAGGCTTATCGTGACCTTCGCTCTGCCCTCTATGCAACATCTTTATCGAACCAAACCACTTTGCATTATTAGTGAGTTGTTAGCAGATGAAGGTCCTGACGGTTTGCTTGGGCATTTTAAAGCAAAGGGTTTTGCGACAAATATTAGTGTAGGTGGGGGTATTGAAGGCAGTAACTTTCGAGATTTCAACGTCAACCTACAGTTAACCGAAGCAGGTTTAGCCAATATTGACCTTATGCTGGAAACGATATTTCAATATATTGAAGATATAAAGCAGCACAATAAACTTCGCTACTTCGATGAAAAAAGCACACTGCTCTCCCAAATTTGGCAATTTGCTGATGCCATAAAGCCCACTGACGAAGCAATCAGCTTATCGAGTAGCATCTTTATTTATCCACCAGAGCACCTCATTGCGTCAGAATATATTCTGGATAAGCCGAATCCTGCTGTTGTCGACGAAGTGCTAAATTTTTTCACCCCGGAGAATATGCGGGTCAAAGTGGTTTCACCAAACCCTAAAACAACTTTTGTTAGTCGGTGGTACCAGACCCCATATAACGTTTCCGCGATTCCATCGAGCTTAATGCAAAAACTGCAAAACGCCTCGTGTAACCCATTATTAAAATTACCCGAGAAAAATCCGTTTCTTAGTCGTAACCATTCGCGGATAGCAACAGATGCACAATTTATTATTCCGCAACAAACATTTGACACAGCAGATTTTAATGTGTGGTTCGGACAAGATAACCAATTTGAGTTACCTAGAGGAGATTGCTACGTTTCATTTGATTGCCAAGCCGCCACGTTAGGCGTAGAGGCTGCGGCTACAAAGAAATTATGGATAGCCCTTTTAAATAACCATTTTCAGCAACGTTATTATCAGGCCAATGTTGCTGGGTTAAATTATCACTTGTATTCGCATCAATGTGGTTTTTCCCTTCATACAAGTGGCTTTAGCGCCAATCAATTAATGTTTGCACATGAACTGACTGAGCAGATTCACACGTTCGAAGACTTCAATAAGCACTTCGAGCAAGTGAAGCATCAGCAGTTGCAAAGTCTGCACAATAACCTGCTTAATAAGCCAATCAACCGCTTATTTACCAGATTATCTGCACTGATGCAGCAAAATACCCACACGCCTCTGAGCATGGTTAACGCGATAGAAAAAGCCAGCATAGAACAGGTCTATGAGGTGAAAAGCCAAATGCTGAATAATAGGTATATTGAATCTTTAATCTTTGGTAACTGGCACAAAACAGAGGCTGAACAGTTTTCATCTAGTTTATACAAGCAACATCAAAAGTTTACAGGGCATGGGAAATTATCGCGCAGTGTGTTTGATTTATCTCAGCAGCGCTCGCTATTACATTCACTGCCCTGTAATCACCCAGATGCGGCGGTCGTCATTTATTACCAATCACCTAACGCAAAGCGGCGCGACACCTTATTGACCATTTTATTAGAGCAGCTTGTGTCACCTGTGTTCTTTAATTTTGCTCGCCAGCAAGCACAGTTGGGTTATCTGGTAGGTAGTGGTTATGTTCCCTTTAATCAACATCCTGGTATGGCTTTTTACGTTCAGTCACCACAGTATTCCGCCGAGTACTTAATCACAACAATCCGCGATTTTCTGCAAAAATTCACCGTTGATTTACAGCAATATCAAAAAAATTGGAATGATATAAAACAAGGTGTAATGAAACAATTGTGTCAAAACGATGCGAATTTAAGTATGAAAAGCCAACGTCTGTGGTCTGCATTAGGTAATCGAGATTATGCATTTTCTCAGAATAAAGATACTGCCAACGAGTTAACCAATATTGAGTTTTCTGACTTGATGACATTCGTCAAAGGGTTAGTCATCGGAAAAAATACTGGTGAATTAATATTGTATAGTGATCCAAATCATAAAATATCGGCAAGCGAGTTATCCGTAGCCCAGGTGACAGATGTTTCGGAGTTCAAAAAACATACGCCTTTGGTAGAATAAACCATTAAGATTCAGCCGATAGACCGAACAAAACACTGGTTGAGGTAAAATCTGTGTATTAGCGTTAAAAAGTAACGATTAAAACTTGTTAAGGCCCCGTATTTTAGGCATATTTAGCCTAATGGATGCAATGGATTGGTTCCTAAATATTAATAATTACAAAGCAGAAAAACTGCTGACAGGTGTTAATTGCATACTTTAACTATTCAATCCTTCTTTTGCTGGGTGTGGCTTATAAGCACTACTTTGGGCTTTTTAAATACAGCGCACGCCCAATCCTTTTCTTTTGATAATCTCACCAAAGCCGATGGCTTAACTCAAAATACAATTACCGATATTATCGAAGATAAACGCGGATTCATGTGGTTTGCCACCGCAAATGGATTAAGTCGTTTTGATGGTTATGAATTCGTTAACTACCAACATAACCCCAATGATATAACTTCTTTACCTCATGACTTTATTAGGACATTACAGATTGATCAGGAAGGAGCGTTGTGGGTCGGAACTCAGAACGGTTTAGCTCGGTATAACCCATTGAGTGATAACTTTACCCGCTACAATCAGCACAATAGTAGTTTAAATAACAATATTATTAACGCATTGAGTCTTTCTCAATCAGGCCGCTTACTAGTGGCAAATGAGTCCAACTTATATCTTTATTCCAAACAGACAAATGACTTTACCCCCGTTGAAATTTCGTCGGGCCGTCTGCCACCTGAAATTAAGTCCATACTTGCTGGAGAGGCCTACACGCTAATTGGCACATATGGTCATGGTATATTCCTCTTAGAAAACGACAGCCAAACACTATACGATCTTAAGACTGCAAACCCGCTTAATATAACCGTACCAGGGGAATACTTATTCGACGTTAAACATATTGGTGACATTTATTGGTTTGCTACAGAATTAGGTGCTTTCGCATGGGATCAAGCGACCAATACACTGAATCATTTCAGCACAGAAAGTACTCCCAACCTTCTTGGAAACGAAGTGCGAAATATCCAGCCAGGGCATGACGGCTCGGTATGGCTCGGTACATCAGCTGGGTTGACTATAGTGAACGAGACGCTAGACGTAACTAAGCATGTGCCTCTGGATAGCGGATTAAATAATCAGGCTACTCAATCTGATGCTGGAATATTTCTACTCAGCATGTTCCGTGACAGCAATAACACTATATGGCTAGGCTCTCACACCGCTGGAGTTTACCGATACAACCAAGACTCTGCTCTTTTTAAACATTATGTTGCTAACCAAGCCGTTGAGAATACCTTGGCTGGAAATGTGGTCTGGTCAATCAAACAAGACAGCAATAACATAATTTGGCTTGCCAGCCAGTCTGGAGGTATATCTGAATTTTCTCCCCAAAAAGAGCAATTTACTTCCTGGCTTAAAGGATTTGAACACAGCATTTGGGATATGACTATTGACGAAAAAGACCGTCTTTGGCTGGCCACAAGCGGTGGAATTTATATATACGAAAAAGATAAAAGTCGAGAGTTAAAACTATTAAAAGTGTTATCTCCAGGTAACTTCTATTACAGAGTTTTATATTCTGAAAATAAAATTTGGCTTAAATCACAAGATAATAATTTGCGATGGATTGACACAAAAGATTTTAGTGAACACTCCATTCAACTTCGAAGCACTGGGTTTAAAACGCTAGATCCTATATTTATCGACAGCGATGAAAGACTTTGGTTAAGAGGAAATAACGAACTTCTGATATTTGACTTGGTCTCTCAGAAACTTACGAAATTATCAAGCGACCCCTTATTAACTAGCAATAATTTTAGCTCTGTCGTTGAAACAGCAGAAGAGTTTTGGCTAGCATCACTTGAATTCGGTCTCATCGTTTTAGACAAGCAAACCTTTCAAATAACCCAGAAAATCAATGTAAATACGGGGTTATTTGACAACCAAATTGTTAAAGCGCTAAGAGTAGACGACAGCATATGGTTAACGACCATGGCCGGAGGCATCGAAGAAGTCTCTATTTCATCTAAACAGGTTGTTCAACAAATCACTCCAGAGCGACTAGATTTCAATGATTTCAATGAAGGCGCAGGACTAGTTACCCTTGATAGAAAAATACTTTTTGGTGGCTCTCAAGGGTTTAATTTATTTGATCATGAACAAGTATCCCAGAATAAAAAATCATCTGCCGATCCAATAGATGATAGTTTACTGACGCCGCCAATCATTACCCACTTAGGGTTATTCAATAGGAGGGTCACAGTTCACAGTGTAGGCACTCCCCTTAATAAACCTATTTACCTTACTAATGAACTTACCTTACCAAACAGCTCTAATCACGTGAGTTTAACGTTTGGTCAACTCAACCCGTTAAACGCTAATGGCTATTCGTATCGTTACAAATTAAAAGGTTATTCTGATAAGTGGCTAGATGCGGATAAACGTACTCGAGAAGCAACCTTTACTAACTTAGATTTTGGCCAATATCAGTTTGAAGTGCAAAGTCGCTATAATCTGAATCCTTGGTCAGATTCTCAATCGTTAACCATCAATATTGAGCCTCCTTTGTGGCTTCATCGCAATGCCTTGGTTCTATATTGCATTTTAGCCTTGTTCATAGCCTTAAGCGTTGTTAAGCAATATCGCTCTAAGCGTATCGCCCGCTTGGCCATCACCGAAAGTGAAGAGCGCTTGAAGTTGACCCTGTGGAGTAGTGGTGACGAGCTTTGGGATTGGGATATATACCAAGGACAAGTCTTTCGTTCAAATACTTGGGGCATTATGGACTTCCCCCAAGATGACATTCGGGTTAACAGCGCGTATCAAGCCAACATTCACCAAAATGACATTAAGCGAGTGCAGGATGCGCTAAATGAGCATCTGCAAGATAAAACTGAACATTTTGAAGTAACTTATCGCGCCAGCACCTTTAAAGGTGAATGGCTGTGGGTACTTGATCGCGGCAAGGTCGTTAGTCGAGACAGTAACAATCAACCCATTCGGATGACAGGTACGTTCAAAAATATCAGTCACTTAAAAGTAGCAGAAGAGCAATTAAAACTGTTTAAGCGTTCTATTGAGACAATTTCTGACGGCGTGTTTATTGCGGATACCAGCTTTAGATATATTTCGGTGAACAAAGCATATTGCAAATACACAGGTGAGACCCGTGATCAAGCTCTTGCCAGCTACCTGACGTTCCACCAATACCCAGGGGCATTTACCGAAGAGGTGAAAAAGTCACTTCGCCAAAAAGGTAACTGGAACGGAGAAGTAGAATCTAGACGTATCAATGGTGAAAAGTACGAAATGGAATTGAACATCGATGCAATCAACGACGAAGATGGCAGAATCAGTCATTATGTTGGGGTGTTTTCCGATATTACTCCACGTAAAAGCACCGAGAAAGAATTGCTTAAGTTGGCCAATACCGACCCGTTAACTGACCTACCCAACCGTTCATTTTTTCAAGCTAGCCACAATAATATTGTTCGCCGCGGAACGCAGCACGCACTGATTTGTTTGGATATGGATAATTTTAAGAAAATCAATGATTCGCTGGGACATCAAACTGGTGACTTATTGATTAAACAAATAGCGCGGCGATTGCAAAAATTGGCCGGTAAAAGCGCCACCTGTTACCGCCTCGGCGGGGACGAATTCAGTATATTACTCGACAAAGACACAGATGTTCACAACGTCACTCACTTTTCACAATCTATTTTGGATGATTTAGCCCGCCCATTCTTAATTAACCATCAAGAGTTCGTACTAGGTGCCAGCATTGGTATCGCGTTTTTTCCAGAAGATGGTAGCTCACCGCAAGAATTACTTAAGAACGCAGACACGGCGATGTACTTTGCCAAAAACGCTGGAGGGAATAAGTATCAATTCTTCAGTGGTGAAATGAACCAAAATGCGGTGCGTCAACTACAAATAGAAAACCTAATTCGTCACGGCTTAAAAGAAGACCTGTTCAACGTTTACTATCAACCTAAAATTGATATTGCTACTGGTAAGTTACTCAGTATGGAAGCACTGGTGCGCTTCGAGCATCCAGAAAAAGGCATCGTTAGCCCAGCGCAATTTATTCCTTTAGCTGAGCAAACAGGTCAAGTTATTGACATCGGGGAAGTGGTTTTACGTAAAGCCTGTGAAGATACGAAACGCTGGGTAAAAGCGGGCATCTTTACCGGCCGCGTAGCCGTCAATATTTCAGCACGTCAATTTGAATTACCTGACTTAGACGAGAAAATCGCCGATATTTTGCAAAAAGCCGACCTGTCGCCGCTTCATCTGGAGTGTGAAATTACCGAAGGCACTTTGATGCAAGATCCCGATAATGCCCTTCGCATGATGACTCGTTTACGTGAGCGCGGTATACACCTCGCGTTAGATGATTTTGGTACAGGGTACTCATCGTTAGCTTATTTAAAGCGCTTTCCGTTAAATACACTAAAAATAGACAAAGCTTTCATTGATGACATCGCCACGAGTAGTGTCGACCGGCATATGACTGCCGCTATAATCACTATAGCGCACAATCTTGGCCTTAAAGTCGTTGCCGAAGGGGTAGAACATGAAGAGCAGATGTCAATTTTACGTCGTTATGAATGTGAAATGCTTCAAGGTTATCTTTATAGCAAACCTTTAAGCTCTTCTCGTTTCGAACGTTTACTCAAAGAAAATCATCAACTAAACAGATTACTGCAAGGAAGTTAATGCTAGCGCATTAGCTTCCTTTCATATTTTTTGCAGTCTTCTATTTTCACACTTTTAAATTCGTCAGGTAAAACTAATAACCCCATACTACATGGGCTAGCGGGTTGTTTTTTGTACAAGTCGTGATTTTTTGAATGGGTCAATTTGGCTAATTCTATTCAAAATTTTATTTTTTGAGACGCCTCTTTCTATCCTTTTTAAAACGGCCAACCGTCAGCGACTTCCCGTGTGACTCATCAATTGAACACTAAATATAAACGCATATTTTTTCTACCTGATACACATTGGCACGCAATAAGCATTAATAGTTTCGACTGACAAATAATAGTCAGCGAAACGTCAATAATAAAATATTAAGAGGAATATCCAATGTTAAAAGCTTATGCAATCGCTCTAGCACTTACTACTGCCGCTCCTGTTGCTACTCAATCTGTTGAAAGTGCAAAAGCACCTGAAGCAGCTAAAACCACTACAACAAGTGTAGAAAACAAAGCAATAAAAGTAGGTTCTGTTAGATTTTAATCAACGTCGACTTTAGCTGAATAAACATTATTCAGTCAAAAAAGAGAGAGGAACTCTCTTTTTTTATGCCTGTCATTTAGTGAGTAAAACGACTATGCCTGAACGGATTAAGAAAAGGGTATGCCGTACTGACAGCCCAGAATACAGAAAAGCCGAACCTTTTAACAAGGTTCGGCTTTTTATTTTTACTAATGAAAAGGAAGGCTAACTGTAGAAGGTGGCGTTATTCTCAGCCATTTCTACTAGGCACTTAGCTGGCGTAAACTTGTCACCAAATTGTTGTTGGTAATGGCTTAAACGTTCTACGACCTGTTGAATACCTAAACTATCCATGTATCTAAACGGCCCACCTAAGAACGGCGGGAAACCAATACCGAATATAGCACCTATATCTCCATCTCTGGCACTGCGCACCACACCTTCATCAAGACACATTGCAGCCTCGTTTAGCATTAATAGAACGCAGCGTTCTGCAATAGTACTTTCACTTAAACGGCTACTTGGTGTAATACCTAATAAATCATAGACACTCTCGTCGACTTCTTTGCCTGGTTTTTTACCTTCATAATTGTAAAAGCCACGTTTGTTCTTCTTGCCTTTTCTGTCATCCGCCAATAATTTGTCGAATCCTGGGGCTGAACTAAAACGCTCACCAAACTCAGCAACTAAAATCGGGCTAATCTTCGTCCCCACATCAATGCCTACTTCATCTAGCAGCTTGATAGGACCAACTGGGAAACCAAATTTCACCAAGGCTCTATCAATTTGCTCAATCGGCTCGCCGGCTAATAATATTTCGGCCGACTCATTCATATACGGCGCCAATATACGGTTAACATAAAAGCCTGCTCCGTCTTTTACAACAATGGGTGTCTTGCCTTGCTTTTTCGCTAGCTCAACCGTTGTTGAAATAGTCTGATCAGACGTTCCTTCATGGGCGATGACTTCAGCCAGTGGCATTTTGTCTACTGGAGAAAAATAGTGCAGGCCAATAACATTTTCTGGGCGCTTGGCATTGGCAGCAATTTGACCAATTGGGATCGAGGAAGTATTCGAAGCAAAAATAGTGTGCTCTGAACAATGTGTTTCCACGTCAGCAACCATATTTTGTTTTAATGCCAGATCTTCAAAAACCGCTTCAATCACAACATCCGTATTGTCGAAACCTACATAATCAACAGAGCCTGTTAAACGCGAAAGCTGAGATTGCATTTGAGAATGCAACATGAAGCGGCGTTTCACTTTTTTGCTCAAAATGTCATAAGAGTATTTCATCGCATGGGCAATGCCATCACTGCGGATATCTTTAATGCGTACGGGCAATTTCGCTTTTGTTGCTGTGACAAAGGCGATACCACCACCCATTAGGCCACCACCTAACACACCAATTTTCTTCAATGCGTTAGGAGCAACACCTTCAACCCCGTTCTCTTTTTTCATTTCAGTCGTGGCGAAAAACAAACTGCGTAGAGCGGCTGACTCAGGTGTCATCACAAGATGACCAAAATGCTGAGCTTCTAGGGCGTAGCCTTGTGCATTACCTTTTTCTAAACCTGTTTCGATACAATCGATAATACGCTCGGGTGAGGGGTAATTACCCAGCGTTTTGGCTTGGGTTTGCTTACGCGCTTGTTTGAACATTAATTTTCTGCCCATGGGGGTGCGCTCAAGAAACTGCCCCATAAGATCAAGCTTGACTGGTTTACGTTTCGGCTTGCTTTTCTTCGCCATTTCAATGGCCACATCAAGTAAAATCGAACGTGGCACCATGTCATCCACAATACCGTATTTTTTCGCTTGTTTTGCTCGTACCGCCGACCCTGTCAGCATCATTTTCATGGCCTGCTGTACACTGATCAAACGCGGCAGACGTTGCGTGCCGCCACTGCCTGGCAACAAGCCTAATTGAACTTCGGGTAAGCCTAGTTGGGTCTTGTCATCGTCACTACACACTCGCATGTGGCAAGCAAGTGCCAGCTCTAAACCTCCGCCTAACGCAGGTCCGTGGATTGCAGCAACAAACGGCACCGACATATCTTCAATACGTTGGAAAACAGCTTGTCCCCCCTGGCCTATTGCTTGTGCTTCTTCAGCACTTTTACACCCTGCAAGCATCGAAATATCAGCGCCCGCTACAAAAGAGTTGTCTTTTCCACTGATAACAACCACACCTTTAATACTGCTGTCGCTCTCAATCTGGTCAAGCATGGCTCCTACTTGATCACCAAACTCAACTTTGAGCGTATTCATGGTTTCCCCGGGTACATCCATACTTAAAATAGCAATACCATCATCACGTTTGGTAAGGGTAAACGCGCTTGGGGCATGTTGCTCTGTTGTATTTTCATTGGTCATCATATTGCCCTTATTCAGTTTCAACGATCATTGCAGCGGCCAAGCCACCTGCAGCGCAAGCGGTTACCAAACCACTGCCACCACCGCGTCGTGTTAGTTCATTTAGCATTTGAGTTATCATTCGCGTGCCTGTGGCAGCAAAGGGATGGCCATAAGCGAGTGAACTGCCCATTACGTTAAATTTGTCCATGTCGATTTCACCTGTCGCTTTACTGCGGCCCAATTTTTCTTGGGCAAATTTGTCACTGGCGAACATTTTCACATTCGCTAACGTTTGTGCAGCAAACGCTTCATGCATTTCAATCAGAGTTAAATCATTCAGTGTCATTCCTGCTCTATCTAATGCAATGGGAGTGGCATAAGACGGCCCCATGAGCATATCTTCCCACACATCGATTGCGGCAAAAGCATAACTCTTGATGTATCCAAGCGGGTTATAACCCAATGCTTTCGCTCTACTTTCGGTCATCATTAATACCGCTGAAGCACCATCTGTTAGCGGCGTTGCATTTGCGGCGGTCACCGTCCCGTGTTTCTTATCAAATACCGGGCGAAGCTTGGCGTATCCTTCTAACTTTGAGTCGAAACGAATGTTGTTATCTTTCTCGAAGGCACTCTTATAAGGCGCAGGGTACGCAGTCATCACCTCTCCCGCTAATTTGCCTTCATTCCAGCTTTGCGCAGCTAATGAGTGCGAGCGATGGGCCAACTTGTCCTGATCTGCTCGACTAATATTGTGGGTCTTTGCCATCTGTTCAGCGGTTTGTCCCATGGACAAGCCCGTAGAATATTCAGCCACAGCAGGTGGAACTGGCAACAAGTCTTTTAAGCCAAGTTTTTTCAGCACATTCCACTTTTGTCCGACTGTCTTGGTTTTTTGCAGATCTGTTAAGGCACGGGCTAAGTTTTTCGATACACCAATTGGTGAAACTGACGTCGAATCAGCACCACCCGCAATACCCACACTGATATTGCCAAGCATCATTGATTCAGCAATGTTCACTGTAGATTGAAAACTTGTTGCACACGCGCGCGACACACTATAAGCATCGGTATGCACACTCATACCTGTACCTAACACAATCTCGCGAGCAATGTTCGGTGCCTCTGGCATTTGCACCACTTGCCCGTATACCAATTGCTCAATGGATAACGGATCGACGTTGTGTTTTACCAGCATCTCATTAACAACCATTTTGCCTAAATCAACGGCAGGAACACCGTGAAAGTTGGTTGCCATTTTAGCGAATGGTGTGCGTAACCCCGCCACTATGGCGATTCGTTCACCGCTTCGAGTTGTTACTGTTTGTTTTGCCGTCATGATTTAACCTTAATGTTGAGTCGAAACCAAGTGGTCTGACCTGTAATTTTGATGAATTGTACAGGGAGAATGAAAATTTTGAAAGTATAGATAATATTGTGTCATTTATAAGCAATTACAATAGCCACTTAAACACGTGTTCACAATGCAACCTCGCAATATCGTTAAGCACACAGTGGAACGTGAAACTAACGAATACACGAATTTGGTAATGTTTTACTATTGATCCAATTTAGTAACCCAGACAATGACTTATACGCTCTAAATTGCATACAAATAAACGCAACTTTGTCATTTGTAACATTGTTTTTCAGTAAGGGAACCCTATATAGATAGCATTGTCTGTAAACACAGTTTATTTTCCCGTACACCTATGTACACCATTCAACGCAGGAATAATAAAAACACATGCTTTCAGCTCAATTTTCGCAACTACAAGCGTATTTAGACTCGCAAGTTATCGGTCAAACAACCTTGACCCAAAATATTCTCGTGGCATTACTCGCAGATGGTCACTTATTAGTTGAAGGCCCCCCCGGCCTTGCTAAAACCCGTGCGGTAAACTCTCTTGCCAATGGCGTAGAAGGAGATTTTCATCGGGTTCAATTCACACCTGATTTATTACCCGCAGATTTAACCGGTACAGATATTTATCGTCCTGAAACCGGTCAATTTGATTTTCAAAAAGGACCACTGTTTCACAACTTGGTGTTAGCTGATGAAATAAACCGAGCGCCGGCGAAAGTGCAATCTGCATTACTTGAAGCGATGGCAGAAAGACAAATTACCGTGGGTAACAAAACATACCCTCTACCTGAATTGTTCTTGGTTATGGCAACCCAAAACCCTATAGAGCAGGAAGGTACATACCCCTTACCTGAAGCACAATTAGATCGCTTTTTAATGCATTTGGAAATTGATTACCCTGGTGCTGAAACAGAACTTGCAGTACTCAAACTAACCCGCAACGAGTCTTTACATAGCGCCCCGGTTACCGCGCCAAATTTGACTCAGCAAGATATATTTAGTGCCCGTAAAGCGGTGCTAGAAATTCACTTGGATGAAGCCTTAGAACGCTATCTCGTTGAACTGATTATCGCCACCCGACAACCTGAAAAATACAGCGAGCAGCTAGCCAGTTGGATTGAGTTTGGCGCGAGCCCAAGAGCAACGATTGCCCTCGATAAATGCGCCCGAGCCCACGCCTGGTTGATGGGGCGAGATTTTGTAGGGCCCGATAACATACAAGCCGTATTCCATAACGTGTTACGTCATCGTTTATTGCTTAGTTATGAAGCTGAAGCTGAGGGTGTCTCGAGCAATCAAGTACTTGATAGCATTTTGCAACATGTTCCTGTCCCTTAGGGCTGTCGTATATGCAGTTATCCCAAGATATTCCCCAATGGTTAGCCACGCATCATAGCGATGGGGTGAACCTACAGATAAAAGAGCTGCTTTATTATCGCACCAAAGCCAGCTTATTAAATTTAGCACTAGGTCGCCCAGCGCAGGCAAAACTTGCCGGTGGCTATTTAGCTAAAACTAAAGGTCGAGGCATGGAGTTTGACGAAGCTCGTCACTACCAGCCAGGCGATGATATTCGCGCTATAGATTGGCGTGTAACAGCACGAACCGGGAAAACCCATACCAAAATCTACCGAGAAGAAAAAGAACGCCCAGTGTTCGTATTAGCGGATCTTTCAAGTTCCATGCATTTCGGTACGCAGTTGCTGTTCAAATCGGTGCAGGTTGCCCATTTAACCGCACTGATTGCGTGGGCAGCCCATAAGCGAGGTGATCGTATTGGTGGCTTGGTGTTTAACCAAACTCAGCATAAAGAATTTAAACCTTTTTCCCGTCAAAAAGCCGTATTGTCTTTGTTAAATGGAATGGTGAAACTTCATAAGCCTCATGAAATACAGGATAAAAATACTGTCTCGAATGTGACGTTTGCAGATGCTTGCGCACGCTTGCGCCGATTAGCGCATCCTGGCAGTTTGGTATTCGTGTTAAGTGATTTCGCTCAATTAAACGATACTGCTCAACAGCATTTAGCGCAGCTAAGCCGACATTGCGAGGTCACAGCCTACCCTATAAGTGATCCGTTTGAGCACACTCTTCCGCAAAGCAAGTACCAGCAAATGCTGAATTTAACCGACGGCTATAACGAGCAACAAATATTGCTCGGCGAGCAAGGTATTGCCACCCAATACCAAACCGAACATGAGCAAAGATTCAATTCTATTCATTCTAGGTTAAAAAAAAGCCGCGCCAATGTAGTCCCGATCAGTTGTGGTCTCTCATTAGAACGCCAATTAGCAAAACGCAGTAGTGAAACAGACGTATGAACCCGTTAGAGCAATTAAAAGACATTCATGTTCCCCCGCAAGTCAGTGCATGGCCTCCCGCTTATGGATGGTGGTTAGTTGCCTTGGTATGCATCCTCGCAGTAGCAGTTATCACTTTTGTGTTGATGAAACGTCGTCGCTTCAATAGTGCAAAACGTGAGGCATTAATTGAACTATCACAGATATCCAGTGAACAAACAGATTGGCCTATTCGAATAAATACATTACTCAAACGGGTGTGCTTACGTTATTTTCCCAATGAGCAAGCGGCAAATCTGCATACTTCACAGTGGCAGGATTTTCTATCAGGACAATTGCCTGAGTCTAAACAAGCCTCTTTTAATACCGCTTTTAGTACTTTTCAATCTCAATTGTACCGACCTGATGCGCCAAATGCAGATGACTTTCAGCAAATCCACACTCAGGTTAACGTGTGGTTAAAAAGTGCCAAATTCACAGCAAAACGAACCTCAACTGCTACAGGAGCGGCCCATGTTTGAGTTTGCATGGTGGTGGATGTGGTTCGCCCTGCCCTTACCCTTTTTAATTTATTTGCTACCAGCCAAAGCCCAAGTTCAATCAGCAGCCCTGAGAGTGCCCCATTTACCTCAAGGGCTACAAAACGTTTCAAAGCCGCCTACTAGCCGCCGTGGTTTTTTACTCGTTGCTGCACTGGCTTGGATAGCCCTAGTCGGCGCGAGCGCGCGACCTCAGTGGTTAGGAGAGCCTGTAAGCATACCTGCACAAGGGCGCGATCTTATGATTGCCGTTGACTTGTCTGGCAGTATGAAAATCGATGATATGCAAGTTAACGGTCGCCAAGTTGACCGCTTACAAATGATTAAATCAGTGCTTCACGATTTTATTCAACGCCGCGTTGGCGACCGTCTTGGCTTGATTTTTTTCGCTGATACCGCCTATCTGCAAGCGCCCTTAACCTATGACCGCGAAACGGTCTCACAACTTCTTGGTGAATCGTTGATTGGTTTAGTGGGGGAACAAACCGCCATTGGCGATGCTATTGGCCTTGCTATTAAGCGATTCCAAAGCAAAAAAGAATCAAACAAAGTGTTGATTTTATTAACTGACGGACAAAATACCGCGGGTAATATTAGTCCTCAACAAGCCAACGAGTTAGCCATAAATAATGGTGTGACCTTATATACCATAGGCGTTGGCGCAGATCAGATGATGGTCCAAAGCATATTTGGAAGTCGCCAAGTTAATCCTTCACAAGAATTAGATGAGAGCATGCTAACCCAGCTAGCTGAATCAACCGGTGGACGCTACTTTCGTGCCCGAGATGCCGAGAGTTTAAAAGCCATTTACGACAAACTAGACGAATTAGAGCCCATTGCGCGAGAAAGCAGGCAAATGCGCCCGTTACAAGCGTTGTACTATTACCCTTTAGCGTTTGCCCTATTCATAACGTTCTTGCTCGCGCTCAAACCGCTTGTGCTTAGTTGGGTATCCAACATAAGTCACTCTAACAAAAAAGGAGCCAAATGATGGTTGATATGAATATCGCCGATTTTCATTTTTTGCGTCCTTTCTGGCTGCTAGCCATTATTCCATTGATAGCGCTAGTTGTAGTGCTCAAACGTATGAGCCGACACAGTGGTGGCTGGCAATCTGTGCTCCCTACTCACCTATATCAACACTTAGTAGCTCAAAACGGTCTCAAATCCGCCAAGCCGCCTTTTTACATATTAACTACAGCCTGGTTATTGGCCTCAGTTGCGCTAGCTGGTCCCACTTGGCTTAGGTTGCCGCAACCTGTTTATCAGCTTAACAGTGGCAAGGTCGTGGTATTGGATATGTCGCTTTCCATGCGCGCGACAGACGTTTCCCCTAATCGATTAACAAGAGCAAAATACAAAGCAATCGATTTAGTAAAAGCCATAGCCGAAGGTGAAACTGGCCTTGTGGCTTATGCGGGCGATGCATTCACCATTAGCCCATTAAGTTCTGACGCGCAGAATTTGACGACTTTGATCCCCAGCTTATCCCCTGAAATCATGCCAGTAGAAGGTAGCGAGCCTTTTCTGGGCTTAGAGTCAGCCATTAACTTATTACACAATGCCGGTTATCAACAAGGTGAAATATTCTGGATCACTGATGGTATTGAGAACAGTCAAGTGGCGGAGGTCAGCAAATTACTTGAAAATTCGCCCTATCGTCTTTCCGTGCTTGGCGTTGGCACCGCGGATGGAGCACCAATTCAATTATTAAATGGCGATTTCTTAAAAGACAGCAGTGGCGCTGTCGTGGTACCCAGATTGCGTGCAAGTAACTTGAAGATCCTCGCCCGCAAAGGGAAAGGAAGATACATTGCGATGCGTACTGATGACAGTGATATCGATTACCTTAAAAACCAGTCTGTAATCTCTAGCGATGAGGAAAAAGAAGGCGAAGCTAATGAAAACTTCGGCGATAAATGGCAAGAGATGGGCCCTTATTTACTACTTCTTTTAGTGCCTCTCGCCGCTTATGGTTTCCGCAGGGGCTTGCTCGGTATATTCGCCCTGTTTTTGCTACTGCCTGCATACACACCCACAGCCAGTGCAAATTGGTGGGACGATATGTGGCAAACCAAGAACCAACAGGGTCAGCAAGCCTTTCAAGCTGAGAATTATAATGCGGCTGCAGAGCATTTTGAGGACCCAATGTGGCGCGGCGCAGCAGCATACAAAGCACAGGATTACGACGCCGCGCTTGCTGCATTCCAACAAGCCAAAGGTGCGCAAGCCAGATACAACGAAGGTAACACCCTTGCTCAGCTAGGCAAACTTGATGAAGCAATTGAAGCTTATGACAAAGCCTTAGAAATTGACCCTGCTCATGAGGATGCCAAAGCGAACAAAGCTCTGCTTGAACAACAAAAAGAACAGCAAGATCAACAACAGCAGGATAACTCTGATCAGCAACAAGGTGATGACAGTCAGCAAAATGACAACAGCCAACAGAGCGATAACAGCGAGCAAGGCGATAATAATCAACAAGGCGAACAACAAAACGAGCAAAGCTCAGATCAACAGCAAAGTCAGGGCTCGGAACAGTCTCAAGACGGTAATAGTTCAGATCAAAGTGACGCCAACCCCTCTCAACCTGAAGATCAACCTGAGCAAGACAACCAAGGAGAGCAAGAAGGCGAAAACGAGGGTGATGAGCCATCAGCGGAGCAACAGAATAAAGACGCTTCTGCGCAGCAAGAAGAACAAGACTCCTCGGCAAACAATCAATCATCACACGCTATGAATGATGATCAGCAGCTTAATGAGCAAGACGCTCAGGAGCAACAAGCGTCAGCAGCAGGTGTTCAGTCACCCGAAGAGCTTACAGACGAACAAAAAGAACAAATGCAGCGTATGCAAACGTTACTTAATCGCGTGCCAGACGACCCCGCTTTTTTACTAAAACGCAAAATGCAGATAGAAAACCAAAAGCGTAGACAACAACGTACACCGACTCAACGACAAAGGAATTGGTAGCCACAATGCAGTTATTCATCCGTTATTTCATCCGTTCATGCTTATTGTTGTGGGCATTTTCTTCAATGACTTTTGCACAAATTGATGAGCTGTCTGCCACTGTGGACAAAAACCCAGTGCTTGCCGATGAATCAATCACCTTGAGCGTAGTCGCTTCTGGTAGCGCGTCTCGCGACGCATTCGACGCTACGCCGTTAAACGCAGATTTTATTGTCGGTAGAACCTCTGTCAGTTCGCAAACTCAAATGATTAATTTCGACACGACGCGCACCACAATTTGGACAACAACTCTGATCCCGCGCAAACCTGGGCGCTTTGTCATCCCCGCTTTTACCATTGACGGGAAAAGCTCTGATCCGATTAATATGATGGTGCTGCCTGTTTCTGCCCGTCAAAGTACAGAAGGGCGAGACGTCTATGTCACCACATCAGTTGACACCAACGAAACTTACCTGCAACAGCAAATTCGTTATACGGCAAAACTATACCTAGCGCGTGATCTTCAGCGAGGCAGCCTTTCAACCCCTACCTTAACGGATGGTGAAATTCGCCAAATTGGAAAAGACGCAGAATATAACGACATTGTAGATGGAAAGCGCTATCGCGTGATAGAGCGTACATTTTCCGTGATCCCGCAAAAAAGTGGCACGTTTACCATCCAAGGGCCGGTTTTTGAAGGAGAGGTCGTTCAAGACAGACAACAAAGTTTCGGTTTTTTCAGCCGAAGCAAAACGATTAATCGTGTTGGACCACCACAAGAAATTAGCGTAAAGCCAATCCCAGATAATTATTCTGGAGCATGGTTACCCAGCGAATATGTAGAGTTACATGAAGAGTGGCAACCAGATTCGGGCGATTTTACTGTAGGCGAGCCAATCACGCGCACCCTGACACTGACTGCTGTCGGAGTAGACGAAGCGCAATTACCCGCAATAAACAGTCAATACCCGTCAGGGGTGAAAGTGTATCCCAACCAACCTAACACCACAACCATTGAAAAAGATGAAACGTTAATTGCCCAGCGTACAGAAACCATTGCCATTATCCCCAGTCAAGCAGGACAGTTCACTATTGATGAGGTGAAAGTTCCGTGGTTTAACATTGTCAGTGAACAAGTCGAATACGCTACTTTGCCTAAGCGTACCATTACGGTTACCTCTGCCTCAGGCACTTCTCCTGCGGCTTCATCGCCTTTGTCTGAGCCAGATGAAGACGGTGCTGTCGGGCCAACAACAGATTCCGCCCCCACCTCAAACGCATTAACTGATGGCACAGGAGTAGTGTACAAAGAGAATTGGTGGTCGATGAGCAGCTGGATATTACTCGCATTATGGCTTTTGACCCTATTGGGTTGGGTATTACATGTTAGTCGTCGCGGTTCAGTGAATAACGTAAATGCCTCTGCAACATCACAAAAGTTGAATACTCCAGTAACAAAAAACACCTCTGAAAAGCAGGCTTGGAAACAACTACAAAAGGCAATTGAGAAGCAAGATAGTAATGTCATCATTGAGGCATTAACCATCTGGTTAAATACCTTACTGGGTAGCACAAATAAGTCTCTGAGTGCTATACAGCAACGCCTACACAATAAATCATTGAACAAAGCAGTGAATGCTTTGTATGGGGCTAAATTCAGTCAGCAGAGTACCCAGTGGCAGCGTGAAGAACTGATATCAACATTAAAATCTCTTCGTCAAGACATCCCAGTTGACCAATCAAAAGGTGAGCTCCCTCCCCTTTATTAAAGTACGAAAGTATACACACTAAAAGCGCAAAGTAGATAAACATCTACTTTGCGCTAATGCTCGCCATTAAATGCAACAAAGGGCGAATTGCACAATGTGTTCCTTTAACGAATAATAAGAACAAATAATAAAGGCGGAATTAAATAATGAATTTGCGAAAGCAATTTAAAAAAGCCTCGGTCTCTAGTGACATGCTAGATAAACAAAAAAGATATGAAACCTTGGTCCAAGCATTACATGGCGATATTTTCCGCTATGCGTATTGGCTGGTTAAAGATAAAGCGGTCGCTGAAGACATAGTCCAAGAGACATTTTTGCGTGCCTGGAAATCACTTGATTCGTTAAAGGATGAAAAAGCAGCCAAATCTTGGTTGATTACAATCTTACGACGGGAAAACGCTCGCCGTTTTGAACGTAAACAATTTGACTTGGTGGATATCGATGATGTGTCTATTTCAGACGATCAATTGACCCATGAGGTCGAAATTGAACATCGTGAATTACGCGAAATCATGGCATCGCTCAGTGAAGAGTACAGAGAACCACTCATGTTGCAAATCATGTTTGGGTACAGCGGTGAGGAAATTGCCGCTCAATTAGACTTAAACAAGAATACAGTAATGACCCGTTTATTTCGGGCACGAAGCCAAATTAAAGAGGCACTAGAGAAATCAAATGACAATCGAGAACGGAAAAATGGATGATTTAGAGTTTCGCAGAACCATTTATGCTGATCCGAATTGCAATGACGAACGAGTCAAAGAAGCGGCAGCAAAGGATCCTGCAAAGCAAGAATTTTGGGCGGAGCAAAAAAGAATTGATGCAAGTTTAAAGGTTGCAATGAAAGTAGATGTGCCTGATAACTTAGCAAACAAACTTATTTTGCGCCAAACCATGCAAACCCATCAACATGACAAAAAACGTGCACGCGTGCATTTAGCACTAGCTGCATCATTGGCATTTGTTGTTGGTGTGAGTTTTACCTTATGGCAACAGCAAAATTATATTGATGTGTCAGCGCAATCTATAGCCCATGTTTATCATGAAGGCCCACACGCGCTTGACGCCAATGAGAATTTTTCATTGCAACAGGTTAACGCCAAGCTTGCACAGTATGGTGGGCATATAGATGATGAGGTTGGCCAAATATATTACGCCAATCATTGTGTCTACCAAGGTGTAAAAAGTCTGCATTTGGTGATGCAAGGGGAAAATGGCAAAGTAACCGTATTTGTCATTCCTCATCAAGATGGCTACAAAGCAAATGATAGAGCCAGCGATGGGTATCTTACTGCGGAAGCGGTAGAGTTAAAGAACACCAGTTTAGTGATTGTCAGTGAAAATGTGCATGACGTTGAGCAAACCAAAGATAGACTGGCTAAACGTATGACCTTTTCTGCATAGATTGCGGCTCGTTTATTCGCTAACGCATTTGTGATTGCCCAAAAAGGAGCTTTAGCTCCTTTTTGCTGTTTAGTTTGCACTTCTTAATTCACGCTATCTTAGTTAACACTATTTAGTCCACGCTGTTGGGCCAAATGCATATCTATATGCTCTATCCCTCCGTCATCATAGGGTAAGCCCTGCACGTGAAAGCCAAATTGCAGATAGAAATCGCTGGCGACGGTTTGCGCTGACAACATAACGTCTACGCAAGAAAATCTATCTTTTATTAGCTCAAGACTTTCTCTAATGAGTGTCGCACCTAGCCCTTTTCCTCGATGGGACTTTGTACAAACCACTCGCTCTATTTTAGCAAGCTCACTTACTTTTGCTTCGCGCACACGAGCATACGCTACTAATTCGCCTTCACAATATATGCATATATGCAGACTAGATTGATCAAAATTATCAATATCATTGTAGATACTTTGTTGCTCATCAATAAAAACATCCTGACGTAAGCGTAAAATTGCATATAAATCGTTCAGTTCCAGCTGATAAAAGGCGTTAACCTGGGTTTTATAACATTCAGGCACTAGTGTATTCCTAGGTTGCTTGGTAGCATGGAGCAATAAAATGGGCGCTAATTTGCTACAGCGTACACGATAATAATTAATCTGCATTATATTTGAAGGACAACATGGAATCAGCCACTTTTATCTCTTTAGGTTTGTACTTTCTTGCGATGCTCGCGATTGGATTGTATTCATTTAAACAAGCGAACACAGACGTTGAAGGCTACATGCTAGGTGGCCGTAATTTGAGCCCTAAAGTAACAGCCTTATCGGCTGGTGCATCCGATATGAGCGGCTGGATGTTGATGGGACTGCCTGGTGCAATGTATTTGACCGGCCTTGCCAGTGCGTGGATTGCAATTGGTTTGGTCATCGGTGCCTACTTTAATTATATTCTCGTGGCACCTCGATTACGGGTATATACCGAAGTGGCAAATAACGCTATCACCATTCCAGATTATTTCGAAAACCGCTTTAATGACAAGAGCCATGTATTACGTATTGTCTCATCTATCGTTATCGTGTTGTTTTTTACGTTATACACCTCATCTGGCGTTGTGGCCGGCGGTAAGCTGTTCGAGACGTCGTTTGGTTTAAACTATGAGCTGGGCTTGTATATCACCGCGGGAGTGGTCGTGGCTTATACCTTATTTGGTGGGTTTATGGCAGTGAGCATTACCGACTTCGTGCAAGGGTGCATAATGTTTATTGCCCTAGTACTTGTTCCTGTTGTCGTATTAATCGATCTTGGCGGTTGGCAAGGTGTGACCAATTCGCTAACAAGTTTAGACGGTCGATATCTTGATATGTTTGTTAGTGCGTCAAGTGGTCAAGTGATATCTAGCATCGCTATTATTTCCATGCTTTCGTGGGGCTTTGGGTATTTTGGCCAGCCTCACATTATTGTGCGTTTTATGGCAATTCGCAGCGTAAGCGATATTAAAACAGCACGAAGAATTGGCATTACCTGGATGATAGTGGCCATTACCGGCGCGTTGGCAACAGGTCTATTAGGCCTTGCTTATGTTACCGAGCATGGTTTGCAGATGGACGATCCTGAAACTATCTTCATCTACCTTTCTCAACTACTCTTCCATCCGCTTATTGGGGGCTTTCTTTTAGCGGCAATTTTAGCGGCTATTATGAGTACAATTTCCTCCCAATTGCTGGTGACCTCGAGCTCATTAACCAGCGACTTCTACCAAGCCTTTTTCAGACGTGATGCCAGCCAACATGAGTTAATTATTGTAGGGCGCATATCAGTAGTCATCGTTGCCTTGGTTGCTATTTTACTTGCTTACGATAGAAACAGCAGTATTTTATCTTTAGTGAGTAATGCATGGGCAGGCTTCGGTGCCGCATTTGGACCATTAATTTTATTCAGTCTATTTTGGAAACGCATGACGCTGGTCTCAGCCATAAGTGGCATGTTGGTGGGTGCTGTAACAGTGTTATTATGGATTTATTTACCCTTTACCATTAATGGTCAAAGCCTGAGTGCTTGGCTATACGAAATTGTACCGGGTTTTATATTATCTAGCTTAACCATAGTGGTACTAAGCCTAATGTCGAAACAAACTGACAGCGCTATTATTACTACATTTGAAAAAGTACAAGCCAGATTAAATGGCTCAGCCTCGGGCAGCGGAAACGCATCTTGATGTTTAGATAGGAAATTAACATGAATTTTTATGCTGCCAGACAACCCATATTACATGCAGATAAATCACTATTTGCCTATGAGTTGTTGTTCCGTGATAGTTTAGAAAACACTTTCCCAAATATAAACGAGGATGAAGCCACGGCGAAAATGGTGGCAAGTCTGCAATTTAACTTGGGGTTAGACAGTTTATTACCCAATACCCTGGCTTTTATTAATTTCACCCACAATTCATTACTTGATGGCTACCCATTGATGCTCCCTAAAGAGCAAATTGTCGTGGAAATATTAGAGACGGTAAAGCCAGGTAAAAAGCTGTTAAACGCCTGTATCGATCTGAAAAAGAAAGGCTATATCATCGCCCTCGATGACTATATTCATCAGAATGTTTGGTTGCATTTTTACCCTTATGTCGACATCATTAAAATCGACTATCAAGAGACCTCGCATCATCAAATTCTACAAATTATCGAAGCGATTAAACCCTTTCCTAATATCAAATTACTGGCTGAAAAAATCGAAAACCATCAAGAGTATTTGCAAGCGTTAGAGTACGGCTGTTGTTATTTCCAAGGTTACTTTTTCAGTAAACCTGAGTTAATTAAAAACACAGCGTTAACTCCCTCGCAAATGGCGATTGCCAAATTAATGGCTGAAATGGCAAAAGAAGAGCCAAACATTAAGCTCATTTCCCAGGCGTTTGAGTCTGACGTGAGTCTTTCATTTAAACTCTTACGCTATGCTCAATCCCCCATATTCAAACGCACAAAGCAAATTGAAACCATCAAACAAGCCATAGTCGTATTAGGCCAAAACGAATTGAGGCGGTTTGTATCTTTGTTGTTTACTGCCCAGTTTAGCGAAGGCAAACCGGCTGAATTAACCGTCATGTCATTGTCTCGCGCGCATTACTGTGAATTACTCACGGAATATTCTAATCAGCGTGACGGTATCGCATCTGCATTTCTTGTAGGGCTTCTGTCATTACTCGACGCCATGTTAGACGCAGACATCGCAGAGCTTATGGCGAAACTGCCTATTTCCCAGGCCATTAAAGACAGCATTGTGCTGCGACAAGGAGAACAAGCTCAATACCTTATGTTGAGTGAGTTTTTCGAAAATGGTCAGTGGAGCGACGTGAACAGATTGTGTGAAAATCTTGACGTCAATTTTGATGATGCATTTGCGATGTTTCAACGTTCACAGCTTTGGGCCAAAGAAAGACTTCAAGCGCTAACCTAATTACCAATTCAAGTCCTTCATTCAAACTACTGTCACTTTGTCATGATATATTTTTAAAAAATATATCATGACGTCTAGTTTTCGTGATATTGTTCTATGCATATAAGATTTTAGTATATCCATTAACCTAGCACGAGAAACTCTATGACTTCGTCGATTCCAAACGTTACACATTTGAAACAGCTAGAAGCGGAAAGTATTCACATTTTTCGTGAAGTGGCAGCTGAATTTGATAACCCAGTGATGCTTTACTCCGTAGGTAAAGACTCCTCGGTATTGTTGCATTTAGCCCGTAAAGCTTTTGCACCCGGTAAAATTCCTTTTCCTTTGCTTCATGTTGATACCACGTGGAAATTCCATGAGATGATTGCCTTTCGTGATGAAATGGCAAAGAAGCACGACCTAGACTTGTTGGTTCATATCAATCAAGAAGGCGTTGATATGAATATAAGCCCTTTCGTGCATGGCAGTGCTAAGCACACTGATATAATGAAAACGGTTGGACTTAAGCAAGCATTAAATAAATATAAATTTGATGCGGCCTTTGGTGGTGCACGGCGTGACGAAGAAAAATCACGAGCCAAAGAGCGTGTTTATTCTTTCCGTGATGAAAACCATCGCTGGGATCCCAAAAATCAACGCCCTGAATTATGGAATATCTATAATTCACAAATTAACAAAGGCGAGAGCATCCGTGTATTCCCTATGTCTAACTGGACTGAGTTAGATATTTGGCAATACATCTACATGGAAAATATCGAAATTCCTTCGTTGTATCTAGCCAAGCCGCGTCCCGTTGTTGAGCGCGATGGTTTGCTGATCATGGTTGATGATGAACGCATGCCTTTAGAAGAAGGTGAAACCCCAGAAATGCGTTCAGTGCGTTTTAGAACACTGGGCTGCTACCCGCTTACCGGCGCAGTTGAATCGACGGCAAATACGTTACCTGAAGTCATCCAAGAAATGCTGCTAACGAAGACGTCTGAACGTCAGGGCCGCGTGATTGATAACGATTCATCTGGTTCTATGGAAAAGAAAAAGATGGAAGGTTACTTCTAATGGAAAACAACATTGTTTGGCATCAACATGACGTCGACAAGCAGCGCCGCGCTCAGGCTAAAGGGCAAAAACCGTGTGTTGTATGGCTAACAGGGTTAAGCGGCTCAGGCAAATCTACCATTGCTAATTTATTGGAAAAAAAACTAGCGGATAATGGTAAACATACCTACTTGCTCGACGGCGATAACGTGCGTCATGGGCTCAATGGCGATCTTACCTTTAGCGATAAAGACCGCGTTGAAAACATTCGTCGCATCAGTGAACTAGCTAAGCTCTTCGTCGACTCAGGCTTGATTGTAATTACTGCATTTATCTCGCCGTTTAAAGGTGAGCGTGACTATTGCCGCAATCTATTGCAAGAAAATGAGTTTGTAGAGGTGTTTGTTGATACCCCTTTAGATGAGTGCGAAAAGCGCGATCCTAAAGGGTTATATCAAAAAGCACGTGCTGGAGAAATCACCGATTTCACAGGCATAAGCTCCCCCTATGAAGCACCAGAGTCGCCAGAGATTACTCTCAACTTTAGTGGCCAAAGTGCACAGGAGTCTGCTGAGCAGCTTTTCACTCAATTAAAGCAAAAAGGATTGATTGACTAATGCTAGATAGCACATTAATAGACAAAGTGACGCAGATTGCTCACCAAGCCGGTGAAGCCATAATGGAGATCTATCAGCGTGATTTCGCCATTTATGAAAAATCTGATGAAAGCCCGCTTACTGAGGCCGATTTAGCTGCCCACAATTGTATTGTGAGCGGCTTGCAAGCCATATCAGATTTACCTATTTTGTCAGAAGAGTCTGCCAATATTCCTTGGTCAGAGCGACAAACCTGGGATAAATACTGGTTAGTAGACCCTCTTGATGGCACCAAAGAGTTTATTAAAAAGAACGGCGAGTTTACGGTCAATATCGCGTTGATTGATAATGGTGAACCCGTCTTTGGTGTGGTTTTCGCCCCCGTTTTAAAACAAACCTATGTCGGTGTAGTAGGCCAAGGTGCTTATAAGCTTGAAGGCGATAGTCGCACAGCCATTAGCCCTAAAACAAAGAGCGAAGGCGAACAGTGGCGCGTAGTAGGCAGCCGTTCACATCAAAGCCCTGACATTCAAGCGCTACTTGCCAAACTTGGCGGAGAGCCTGAGCTTGTCGCCATGGGCAGTTCATTAAAGTTATGTTTGGTTGCTGAAGGTGCAGCACATTTGTACCCGCGTTTAGGCCCCACGTCCGAATGGGACACAGGTGCAGCTGACGCAGTGGTTCGTGCTGCAGGTGGTAAAGTGACGATTATTGAAAGTGCCACCAATGTGTTCGACGAACACGCTAAACCTCTTAGTTACAATCAAAAAGAATCCGTTTTAAACCCTTATTTTCTTGTGAGTTGCTGATCATGAATAGTGAAAATGCGTTATTACAATCTGACATCCTTGCGTACCTTGAGCAGCATGAAAAGAAAGACATGCTGCGTTTTTTAACCTGCGGTAGCGTAGATGACGGTAAAAGTACTTTAATTGGTCGTTTATTACACGACTCGAAAATGATTTATGAAGATCAACTTGCCGCTATTACTAAAGACAGTAAAAAGTCTGGTACCACTGGCGACAAAGTAGATTTAGCGTTGTTGGTTGATGGCCTTGCCTCAGAGCGTGAGCAAGGGATCACCATAGATGTAGCCTACCGCTACTTCTCAACGGATAAACGTAAATTTATCATTGCTGACACCCCTGGACATGAGCAATACACCCGCAACATGGTAACAGGCGCTTCAACCTGCGATCTTGCGATCATATTGGTTGACGCCCGCGCTGGCGTTAAAACCCAAACCCGTCGTCACTCATTTTTAGTATCTCTACTAGGCATAAAACATGTCATTGTGGCGATAAACAAAATGGATTTGATGGAATATAGCGAAGAAGTATACGAGAACATCAAAAAAGATTACTTGGTCTTTTCTGAGCAACTCGATATCCCTGATATCCAGTTTGTCCCTATCTCTGCGCTTGATGGCGATAACGTTGTTAACAAAAGCGAAAATACCCCTTGGTTTCAAGGTAGTACATTGATGAAAACCTTGGAAAATATCGAAATCGGCAGTGATGCCAATGTCGATGATTTCCGCTTTCCTGTACAGTATGTTAACCGCCCTAACCTTAATTTCCGTGGTTTTGCTGGCACTGTGGTGTCTGGCCAAATCAAGAAAGGCGATAAGATCACAGCCCTTCCCTCAGGTAAGCAATCAACCGTGCGCTCTATCGTTGGTTTCGAAGGTGAGCAAGAGATAGCACATACCCCGCTGACAACCACAATCACCCTTGAAGATGAAATTGATATTTCACGTGGTGATATGATTGTTAAGTCTGACAACTTGCCGCTGCAAAGTAGCGCCTATGAAGTCAACTTAGTCTGGATGGATGAATCCCCATTAATGCCTAACAAGCAGTATGGTTTCAAATTCGCCACTAAGTTTGTTCCTGGCAGTGTAACGAATATCGATTATCAGATTGACGTTAACACCATGGAACACAAAGAGGCAGTGCGACTTAATCTAAATGAAATTGGCGTCGGTAAAATTAAACTGACCCAGTCTGTTGCTTGTGATCCGTATACGAAAAACCGTGAAACAGGTGCATTCATTATCATCGACCGTCTCACTAACAGCACAGTAGGCGCCGGTATGGTGATTGACACAGCGCAAGAATCAAGTGCAAAAGCTGAATTTTCGGAATTTGAACTTGAGTTTAACGCGTTAGTCAGAAAGCACTTCCCTCATTGGAATGCTACCGATATCACTAAGCTGTAGGCGCAACGTCGATACTATATGGACATAAACCAGTTTCTGGTATTAGCAATATTTACCGGTACATTAGCGGCGCTTATTCTGACGAATAAGCGCCCTTCTTCTATTTTTGCAGGTACACTGCTCGCGCTCTTATTGAGCCAGCAACTGTCTCTTTCAAACATAGCGAATAATTTCACTAACCAAGGTTTAATTACCTTGGTGCTGTTGCTCATTGTCAGCACCGCCGTAGACAAAACTTCGTTGGTAAAACGTCTTGGCCGGACTTTGATAGTGGCAAACTTTAAACACAGCTATTGGCGATTATTCGGGCTTACTTTTGTTTCATCCGCTTTTTTAAACAATACAGCGGTGGTTGCCAGCCTGATCGGCCCGACAAAACAGAATCAATACCATCCTGCTTCACGTTTGCTTATCCCGCTTTCCTATGCAGCTATTCTAGGTGGCACGGTAACGCTAATTGGTACCTCAACAAACCTGATCGTCGATAGTTTTATGCGTGAGCATGGTCACGCTGGCTTTAATTTTTGGGATTTCACGCTGTATGGTCTTATCGCCGGGCTCAGCTGTGGTTTATTGATGTTTCTGCTCAGCCCTATGTTGCCTTCAATCGAAAATAAAAACCGCCAATACAACAGTTATTTTATCGAGGCTAAAGTAGAAGCGGACTCTGAGTTAATCGGTAAAAGCGTTGAACAAAATCACTTGCGAAACCTACCTGATTTATTCTTAGTCGAAGTGGTTCGCAACGGTCAACTCATTAGCCCAGTCAATCCGGGCCTGGTGATACAACAAAACGATAAATTGATTTTTTCTGGTGATATCCAAAAAGTAGATAACCTAAGTCACATTAAAGGTTTGTCTCTGTTTGCTGAGTCAAATGGTTTACTGCGTGATAACCTCACAGAGGTGATTATTTCAAACCGCGCACAGATTATTGGGAAAACCCTTAAAAGCATCGGATTCAGGGCATTGTTTGACGCGGCGGTTGTAGCCATTCGCCGAGATGGGGAAACACTGTCCGGTAAACTGGGGGAAATAAAACTTCAATCTGGGGACTTTTTATTACTGGCCACTGGCCCTGACTTTGTTCAGCGTCAGAATTTAACCAAGAACTTTTTTATATTATCTGAGAAAAAGGTCGCGAAAAAACTACTCAATAAACAAGAGTGGATAACCCTAGGTGGGTTTATTTTGACAATTGCGCTAGCGGCAGCGAGCGTTGTCCCACTGGCCACAGGATTACTCTTTTTCTTAGCAGTGTTAGTAGCAACCCATGTCACGTCAATGAACGAAGTAAAACGTCACTTGCCTTTAGAGCTTATCATCGTGATTGTTGGCGCGTTGAGCCTTGCCAGTGCGCTTGAAGGTGCTGGAGTTATTACCTTGCTCACTAACGTTCTTGAGCCTTATATGACAAGCTCAAGCCCGTTTATCGCACTGGTCATTATTTACCTCACCACCTTGCTATTAACCGAAGTCGTCACCAATAATGCTGCGGCAGCATTAATGTTCCCCTTTGCTTATGGCTTAGTAGAAAGTTTAGGTGTGCCGTTAATGCCCTTTGCCTTAGCCGTCGCATTTGCTGCAAGCGCAAGCTTTATTTCACCCTACGGTTATCAAACAAATTTACTGGTATTTAGCGCAAGCAATTATAAATTTAAGCACTTTGTGAAATTTGGCCTGCCAATTTCGATTTGTTATTCCGCTATCGTGCTATCTCTGTTGAAATACACGTACCAGCTCTAATGCTGTTAAGAGCTTGAGTCATATCGACACTCTCACGCTTGAAAAATAGCGAACCATTGAGTCAAAAAAAGACGAGAGCATTACTGCTCTCGTCTTTTTCTAAGCGTGATATAAGTGTAGTTATTATCTTTTTGGCGCGCGGCGGGAGCTAGTTTTAGCTGATGATGCAGAGTGATTTTTCACTTGGCTTCGCTCTGGTCCTCTATCCGACTTCAATCCTCGATTACCGCTTCGTTTTGCAACATGATTTGTACGCTTATCTGGCACGGCAGTGTCCGTTTTGTGCTTAGCGTCCTCGGCTGTTTTCGTCGAGCCCGCCACCGCACTGTTGATTTCGTGCATTTCATCGGGCGTCAAATTGCGCCACTGTCCTACTTTTAACCCTGCTAAACGAATAGACATGATGCGACTGCGCTTTAGCTTAGTCACGCCATAGCCTAAGTACTCACACATACGCCGAATTTGACGATTTAAGCCTTGCGTTAAAATAATTCGAAAGACGAATTTGCTTTGCATGGTTACCGTACAGGGTTTGGTGACAGTGTCGAGTATGGGCACACCAGCCGCCATAGCCTGTATGAAGCGCTCGGTAAGCGGTCTATCCACCGTCACTATGTACTCTTTGTCATGGGCATTTTCGGCGCGCAGAATTTTATTGACTATGTCCCCGTCGCTGGTCAAAAAGATCAACCCTTCAGAAGGTTTGTCTAAGCGCCCAATAGGGAAAATGCGCTCCCGATGGCCAATCGCATCAATAATATTCCCTTTCACATGGCGCTCTGTGGTGCAGGTGACACCAACCGGCTTGTGATAAGCCAAATATACTCTGTCTGACTTATTTTCTGCACTTGCTTTAACCAAGTTGCCATCCACTCGTACTTCGTCACCTGGCAACACCTTAGTGCCTAATTCGGGAATAACACCATTGATAGTCACTCGGTTGCTATCAATTAATTTATCTGCTTCTCTGCGAGAGCAAAAACCAGAATCACTGATGAACTTGTTCAAACGAATGCTGGAAGAGGTTGTATTCGAAGTATTCAATTTATTTCACTATATGTTGGTTAATGCCATTCGTTTTGCCCAGGCTGGCTAGGCAAAACGAATGTAAAACCTTAGAAAAGATAAGTTACGCAAAGCATCGTTGGGCACGAGTTAATAAAACCTGCTCTTGCTGAGCAACAGGACCATGTTGTATCCAACGTTTTAACAAGGACGCCTTATCATACTCAACACCTTGTTGCAGTTTATCCGCCATCAGTTGCAACTGTATTTCTTTGCGTAATGAATCGTCCGTCTGGGGTGATGGAACATCGCTAACGATCTCAAGCATCAATGTTAAATTTAGCCGCGGAACATCATGTTGCGCTAACGCTTTAAACGATTGCTGCCACTGGCTAGGTAAGCTATCTATTTCCTCAGGTAAAGCCGGAGTTTCCCAGCGTTTCAACACATCAAATAACTTGCTAAAACTTTGTGTCTTCGCTTGTAGCTCTAGGCTGGCGCGTTTTGCTTGGCGCTCCTCACCCAGCCCTGTTAAACGGCGAAACAAACCTGAGCTTAGACCCTTAGGTAACGCAGATAGTTGTGCTTCTAAATCAGCTTCAACAGCGCGCGTTTCATCCAGTTCACTGATGCTCTGTGCGGCGTTGATTGACTGCTGCATATTTGCCAATAGCCCATTGACCGCTGAAACTTGGGCGTCATTGGCCTGTTTCTGGTGTTGATTGTGTGCTTTTCGCTTCGCAAACACGGCATCGTTAGCTTCACGAAACTGGTTCCACAGCAGGTTTTCAGACTTACGTTGTACCTGCCCTACTTGCTTCCATTTTTCCTGTAACGCCTTTGCCTGTTCGATGGCTTGCGTGACATCGTCTACTGAGCTTAACCCTTGAGCTTGGGTAATCAATGCCTGCTTTTGAGCAGCATTTTCATTGAAATACGCCTCAATTTGCTTTTTAAGGGGGGCCAGGGCTTGACGGTATGCGTTGTTTAATTCTGTCTTAACAGTGAAGTCTACATCGCCGATTTTTTGCCATTTTTGTTGCAGCTGTTGAACCACTTTGCTCAACTCACTTGCTTCTAAGCTTTGCTCTGCTAAGTCAGTAACCTCAACGATCAATGCTTGCTTTTGCACAAGGTTGCTCTCGCGCTGAGCTTGTTGCTTTTCAAAATGCTCACGACAAGGTGCAAACGCTTGCTCAATTAACGTGTCAAACTGCGCGTTTAACGCGTCATCCTCAGGGGTATTTAACACCCCTAAGCTATTCCATCGCCGGCGTAACTCTTTGACTTGTTCTGCGCGAAGTGACACCGACAGGTTTGCTTTCACTAACGCTTCTGCCTCTTCAAGTAAGGCGGGTTTGCGTGGCATAGCAATATAGGCCTGCAATGACTTCAACTCTTCTATTTTGCTACTAACCTGCTCATACGTACGTTCGTTACGCTTTTTTTCCGGCTCAGGTAAGGCATCAAACCACTTACTCACCTTAGCAAACAGCCCTATTGCCGCTTTATACTTACCTTGTTCGATAAGTACCTCGATGGCTTTGGCTTTGCTACGAATACGACTAACCTCTTTTGAGATGCCAACAGTCAGAGCTTTAATTGCGCTTTGCCAGGTTTGCTGCAAAGCGCTAAATTGTTTATCTAGTGCTTTAGGCCAGCTGTCCTGATATGACTCACGCAATTTACGCCATTGACCCTGCTTTTCTTTAAGCACGTGTTGAGCTTGTTGCACGTCAATCGCTTGCTCGGGAACCGCCATTTGGGCAAATTCCGTTATCAAGGCATCGGCTTGTTTCAGTGAGTCTTGAAATGCGGGAAGGTGATTAAAGGTATGCTGGCGCTTTTGCAATGCAACAAGCAACGAATTTAACGCAGCCTTTTGTGATGCCATGCCCACTGAATCAGCTTCTAGTATCAAGTTTTCAATTCGGCCAGTGCGGTTTTGAATCTCTGTTTGCGCTTGCTCAGTTTGTGCCAGGGTAATACTCGAAATATCCCCTGCGAGCATGTCAGACAACCAAACCTGCATGGCTTGCGTATCGGCAGTGGCATGTTGAACAGCGTCTGCTAGGTTACGTTTCTTTTGTTCTGCGTGGTACAAGGGTGCCAGCTCTGCATCCAAAATGTCTAACTTGCTACTAAGCTCATCGAATTTCGTTATAAACTCTTGACGTTTATCAGCTGAAAGACAATCAAATTGAGCTGAATATTGGGCATATTCTTGATTTAGTTTACTGCGTGTGTCCAGCAACTTAGCATAATCGCGCTGTTCTCTAAGGGCCAGCAAGCGCGACAACACAAGGCGAGTGCTCTTTTCTAAGGCAACAGGCTGTGTTTTGGCAAACTCTATTTGCTCGAGTTTGTTTTTTGCTAAAGACTTAATATGCTCACCAGGCGCCTTTTTAATGATTTTTTGCAAGCTTGCCGGGCTATCAGCGTATACCAGTAGCGCCTGTTGCAAATCACTATCTTGGCTTGCTAATAATATAGGTAATGCTAATTGCGGCTTGTTCAACACTGACAAAATATGCAGCACTAATTTAGGCTCTTGCTGCACCCAAGGCTGTTTAATCAAGCGCTCTAGTAGCTTATTGTTTTTGCATTCATACGCAAACTCACGCTTTTTTTGTTGGCTTAACACACTTTCATCATCGCCAAATAAGGTATTTTCGACCATTTGCTGAGCGCGCTTTAAGACGCGTTCGCTCTTAGCAATTTCAGACATTTTATACCAGAGCACGAAGCTGTTTAACTTGCTTAAAGCAGCCAAACTAACGTTCACATCTTCATCATTAAAGGCCAGTTCATGTAAAATCGACTTTTGTTCTGGCACCTCACCAGACAAAGAATCAATTGCAGCAATCCGCACCGCGGGTTTAAGGTCTTGGTGCTTAGGGCGAAACAGTTTTTTAAATATCATTTTCGGTAAACCGCGCTATGGTGTTTTTGTCATTAAGCTCTTGCTTGAATTGCTGGCGACTTTTTTGCACTATTTCACCGCTTGCACCGACCGTCATATGCTGATCAGATTTCAGCACTTTCGCTTGATATAACATCACAGCCTGCATAGTCGTTTCGCGCTGTGCTTCGGTTAATCGGTTGCCATCCAGCCATTTACCGGTTTCAACCGCTTGCAATAATTTTTGATAAACCTCTGGGGTCATCGATTTAAGTAACATTTCTGGGTTCATTAATTAGACTTCTTGACGAAAACGAGACGCACACGATTAACGATGTACCAAACAAAGCCAATGACTGCCACGCCCACTGCAATGTTATATTGCAATTCACCTGGTACAGCCCCGCCCCAATACATAAAACCAAACCCTGTTACAAACATGAGCATGGCTATCATTGATTGGGTTTGAATTTTTTGTGACTTCAAGTATTTCTGTAAATTGCGTTTACGAGCAATGTCCTCTTCGCTTGCTTGGCCTAAAGCAAAACCGCAATGGTTACATTCTTCGGCTTTATCAGAGACTTTTTTATTGCACGATGGGCAATCAATTAATGCCATTATTCACTCCACTACTTTTATGGTTAACTATTTGACCTTAACATCAGATCGCAAAAGCGCGGACAATGCCGCGCTTGGTGCACTATCACACTAATTACGATTTATGTTCTTTCTTAAAATCATCCCAGTATTGATTGACTGATTCTTTCATTTCTTTACGCAGTAAAAATATGCCTAATAAGTTCGGTAATGTCATTACGACTATGGCGACGGCAGAAAGTGTCCATACCAAAGTGGTATCTGATACGGCCGCCCAAACAAAGGCGAATACGTACACCACTCGATATGGCATGACTGATCGCGGCCCTAATAAATAGGTCATCGCGCGGTCACCGTAATAGGACCACGCTATCGCTGTTGAAAACGCGAACAATAACAAGCCAATCGATACAATGTATTTTCCTGATTCACCAAAGAACCCTTTGGTAAATGCCAGAGCCGTAAGACTCGCAGAATGGATCAGCGACTTACCCGAGACGACTATGTTGTCTTTAATCAGGCCACCATCAACGACTTTCAATTTACCAGTGAATAAATCTTCATCTTCACCGAAAGTAAATTTAACCTCTTCAGCTACTGAGCGTGCGTTCAATAACGTATAGCCACTGCTAATGGATTTACCATTAACGATTTGAATCTCGCCATTAAAAGGCTCGACGGTTGAGGTATCAAGATCATTGATATACGCATACAAGGCTTGGCGATCACTCTCATCCGTATCCGTGTAAGTGCCAGCAACTATCATCATATCACTGCGGTCAAAGACGTTTTGATGCTTTTCTTTCCACACCCCTGACGACAAAATAACCAAACCTGTGATAGTACAAATAATAATGGTGTCAATGAAGGGTTCCAAAATAGACACCATACCCTCAGACACCGGCTCATCGGTTTTCGCCGCTGCGTGAGCAATAGGCGCTGAACCTTGGCCCGCCTCGTTCGAGAATAATCCGCGGTTTACGCCTCGGTTAAATGCGTAAGCAATGGTCGCCCCTAAAAAGCCTCCAGTCGCCGCAGAGCCGGTAAACACATCACCGATAACTGACGCAAAAGCAGGCCCAATATTCTCAAGATTTGAGAAAATAACCGCCATAGCACCTATCAAGTAAATCAATGCCATCAAAGGTACGATTTTAGAGGTAACCGCAGCAATACGCGTAATGCCGCCTAAAATAACTAAGCCAAGCAATACACCTAAGATGCTGCCTACCACTAGAGGGTCGAAACCAAAAGTTGACTCAATACTGGCCGCAATATTATTACTTTGAGGAAGATTTCCCGTACCAAAGGAACTGATTACCGTAGCAATCGCGAACGCAACAGCAAGCCATTTCATATTTAAGCGTCTGTCCATGTAGTACATTGGGCCGCCTGCCATGGTTCCGTCAGCTGTTTTAACCCGGTATTTATGAGATAACGTCACCTCAACAAACTTTGTTGTCATACCGAAGAACGCGGTCGCCCACATCCAAAAAAGTGCCGCTGGGCCGCCTAAGAAGATAGCAAACGCCACTCCACCGATATTCCCCGTTCCAACTGTACCTGATAATGCAGTGGTTAATGCTCGAAAATGCGTGGTATCCCCTTCAGAGCTTTTTTTATCATATTTACCCGTTACCACTTGCCAAGCGTGCTTAAAAAAACGCACTTGTGGGAATTTAAGGTAAATTGTAAAAAACAAACCTGTTCCTAGCAGCACATAAGGAAACCACCAAGCGCCCCCAAGCATTCCATCTAACATTTTTAATAAATCATGAAAGCCTTCCACACTGTTCCCCTTACTTTTTTGTTTTTAATCGTTATAGTTTTATTATTGTGATCTTATTATTTTAAGTTGGATCATAAAGCTTACAGATACGCTGATTAGCGCAGCTCGTCTACCACCGCACGTATCGCAACGAGTACGTCTTGACCAAGTTGCTTACAGCGAATAGGTGACCAGCCATAGGCCGTATCCGGTATTTCAATATTATCTTTAAACGGCATTTCTAAGGTGTACGCCAAGCACGAAAACGCATGAGCAATCGCATTAGTTGCCACTGTCATATTCGCTTTGCCTGGTTCGTCTTTATCGTAACCGAAAACATCCTGAAACTCAGGCGTTGCGGTTAACAGCGCATTTTTAAATGTGCTTTCTAGCTGTGCTATTCGTCCATCGTAGTTAGGGTTGCCTTCACTACCGGCGACAAAATTATAAGGTAGCGCTTCATCACCGTGCATATCTAGGAACAAATCTACGCCCGTTTGCTGCATTTTTTCCGTCACTAAAAATACTTCTGGGCTGTTGTCCATACTCGGCGTTGCCCACTCACGATTTAAATTAACTCCTTTAGCGTTAGTGCGTAAATGGCCTCGCACCGAACCATCCGGGTTCATATTTGGCACAACATAGAAGACCGCTTTATCTAACAACAACCGTGCTAGACCATCATCCTCGTCCAACAAGCGCTCTAAAAGCCCTTCAACAAGCCACTCGGCCATGGTTTCGCCTGGGTGCTGTCGTGCAGTGATCCAAATTGCCTTTTTCCCTTCACCGGGTTCCCCTATGGTCAACATTGACATGTCTCGGCCATCTAATGTGTTACCTAGAAATGTCTCTTCACACAAATCATTAGTTTGTGCCCAAGCAAGTAAATCTAAATGTCGCTCGTAACCATAAGGCGCAAAATAGGCAAAGTAGATTTGCCCCTGCTCAGGTGTATGCTCGATGATAAGGTTATTGCCGTCAAATTCAGTTTCGACACGAAACCACTCTTGTCTATCGTAAGATGCAACGGCTTGGTAGTTTTTCCAGCCTTCAGGGTACGCTGATTTTTCGAGGTCGGTAATAGTGAGGCGATGTGATATCCAAAGGCGGGTATCTAATTTAAAATGAAACCATTGATAAAAGTCTGATTGGTTGTCTTTATTAATTGCGAGCTGAATGTCGCTTTCGCTGTGCGTTGATATAACGCGAATATTACCACTGTCAAAATTGCTACTAATTCTCACATTAACTGTCCATCTAATTTAACCGCGGTCAATTTAGCATAATGTCAGGCTAAAAAGCCAAAGATGCGCTGTTTTTTGTCAGCAGAATTACAACATTTTATCCTGCAAAGCTGAGCCATGCTGTGATAGTCAGAGACATTGTTTGCCACAGCAAAACGTATTGTTTATTTCCCGTACAAAAAGACCTATACAAAAAAGGCGTGCTACCTAAACAAGAAAGTAACACGCCCACTCAGAAACTCGGTTTTTACGTTATAAAAAGATTATTGTACCTTTGGTAAATTTGGGTAATACAGACCCGCCATATCCTGCACCACGCGCAATACTTGGCAGCTGTAACCAAATTCATTGTCATACCACACATACAAAGTGGCTCTATTACCCGCGACAATTGTGGCTTGAGAGTCCACCACAGATGCAGCTCGCGAACCTACTAAATCAGTCGACACAATTTCTTTTGAGCTGGTGTAATCCACTTGATTTTGTAGCGGTGAAAACAATGAAACATCGCGTAAGAAGGCATTTATTTGTGCCTTATCAGTCTCTTGAGACAAGTGTAAATTTAAAATAGCCAGTGACACATTCGGCGTAGGAACGCGTATAGAACTCCCCGTTAACTTACCCTCAAGTTGCGGATAGGCTTTCGCCACAGCGCTTGCCGCTCCCGTTTCAGTGATCACCATATTCAATGCAGCACTGCGCCCACGGCGATCCGCTTTATGGAAATTATCAATGAGATTTTGATCATTGGTAAAAGAGTGCACCGTTTCGACATGCCCGCCATTAATGCCGTATTCTTCATCCAGCGCTTTAAGCACAGGCGTAATTGCATTTGTGGTGCAGCTTGCTGCAGACAAAATAGTATCTTGCGATTGGATATCGGTTTGGTTTACCCCATAAACGATATTTTTAATTGCGCCTTTACCCGGAGCCGTTAACAGGACTTTTTTCACCCCTTTGGATGTTAAGTGCTGCCCTAGCCCAGCCTCATCGCGCCACATACCGGTATTGTCCACGACAATGGCGTTTTCAATACCATATTTGCTGTAATCCACTTCACTGGGTGCGTTAGCGTATATGACCTGAATATATGAGCCATTTGCTTTAATGGCATTGCGTTCTTTGTCAACTGTGATGCTGCCATTGAAAGGGCCGTGCACTGAATCTCTGCGTAACAAGCTGGCGCGCTTTTCTAAGTCGCCTTCTTTGCCGCCACGAACCACTATCGCCCGTAAACGTAATTTATTGGTTTTCCCTTGGCGCTCAATCAATAGTCGAGCTAACAAACGTCCGATTCGGCCAAAGCCATAAAGTACGACATCTTGTGCGGTATGACTGTCATCAATATCTAAAATATCAGCAAGCTCTTCTTTTAGGTATTGCTCGATACTTTTGCCTTTATGTTCATCTTTAAAATGAAATGCATAGGCTAACTTTCCAAGATCAATTTGCGCAGGCGCAAGCGGTAATTTGCTTAACTCTTCAAGTAAAGGCCAGCTCTCGCGTAAACGCAGCTTCGTACCTTCTTTTAGGCGAACGGTACGGTGAGCTTTAATGATGTCGATGGTTGAAGCCCCAAGCATGGGACGACCATAAATTGATATTTCAATGGCTTTATTGCGATACAAATTCCCCAGTAACGGCAACATACGCTCCGCGTATTCTTGACGTTCTTGCCAACTGCTCATTAATGCTTGTTCAGATTGTTGATTCATGATCTTTAAAAACTCTCAAAAAACGTAGGTTGGCTCATAAAAAGCGACGAGATTGCTTGGATAAAGCAAAATGGGCCGTTATTCTAATCAAAGGAAGTAAATGCGCCAAATTGTTGAAAATTTACTAAATTCAGTAATTTGTGTTCTAAAATGGCAATATATTAGTAAATTAACTACAAGAGGTTTTATGCGAATTGCAGGCGTACTGTTGTCTATTTTTGCCGTCGCGGGGTGCGATGTATTGTTTCCGATGACGGCCACTAGAATATGTGAAGAACACGCCGAATTTTGCGCTGATCTTAACCCTGATGGTTGGTGCTTGGCCGAGAAAAGCCGCATTATCAAGCATCGATATGCCTACGACCAATCCCCTAGTGAGTTACTCGATTACTATTTATTAGAAGATTTTGAGAAGTATAAAGTCTGCATTAATAACGCGGCGCAAATAGAGCATATTGTACAGGTAGAAAAGCAAACCAAACGCAGACAAGCAGCCGTAAATGCAGAGCGCGAATTAAACCGTCTAATACATAAAACGCGTAACTCTAAAGAACCCCACTTGCTGCTTTATCACTGGTCTCGCTTTGGAAAACAAGAGGCATTGAAGCACTTCTTAGCGCTTGAAAAGCAAGGAAAACTGAATACGCCAAGCCTGCAATTAGGGCTCGCTTCTTATTACGTTAAGTTTGATTTAGACAAGGCGAAACACGCTTTATTTACTGCTTTGTCTCTGTATTCAGAAGACCAAGAAATAGACACAGATATATTTGTTAGCTTAAGTACCATAAACCTTAAACAGGAAAACTATGCTGATGCCTACGTATGGGCTTATGTTGCGAGTGAATTTGATGTACAGAACATAAGCCTTACGGAGATAAGACGCGCATTACCGTCAACGGTCGATACTGAAGCGTTAAAAGATAAGGCATTTGTATATATAGAAAATATCGAAGACAGAAGGTTTTTACTGTAGGTACTTGCAATTCTTTGTACAAAAAACGCGCAACAACTGAAAAAAACTTTCATAAAATAAATGTGAATTTATGCGTTTTTTTCAGTTCTGCGACTATTTAATTCCATTTTTCCGCTAACAAGCCGTTATTCAGTACTTTTATTGAACGATAAAGAAGCCGAATTGACACAAAAGCGCTCACCTGTAGGTTGAGGGCCATCGTTGAACACATGCCCTAAATGCGCGTCACAATGCTTACATACTATTTCAACGCGTTGCATGCCATGGCTATTATCTTGATGGAATTCGACGTTTTTCTCAGCACTTTGCGCTGAAAATGAAGGCCAACCACAACCCGCATCAAATTTATCCTCAGCATCAAACAACTTTTCACCGCAACAACGACACACATAATCACCTAGCGCCTCATTATTGAGTAATTCACCAGTAAAAGGACGCTCAGTTCCTTTTTGTCGGGTGACACGAAACTCTTCATCACTTAGTCTTTGGCGCCACTCTTGTTCAGTTAACTTCATAAATTTACCTCAAACTTTGCCATTGTTTGCAATAAATATGGGGGCCACTTTCGCTTTTTCTAGACAAAATTTTATTGACTCATTCAGTGCAGTGGCCCCCTACCGTTTGCATGGCTTTATATGGCGTTAAATAGGCAAATACTGTTACTGGCCTGTTTATAGCAATTTTGTACCACCACTTCAGGTTGCTTACGCAGGTCTGCGTAGCGCGTATCTAGGGTTAATTTCCAACGTTGATTTGGCACATAAGTCGGACAATTAAACTGCACGTCATGGTCGCTGGCATTAAATACAATAAGCCAATGTTCAGTGGTTTCACCGGTTTCATATTCTTCACCCCGTAGCTCAACGGCAAAGCATTGGTTATCAGGGTCATGCCAATCATCTTCGAGTTTTCGTGCCCCGTCAGAGCGGTACCAATAAATTTTTGCCACATTGTGCGACAAATCAAAATTATCATCTCGAAGTTGCAAGTGATGAAGCAACACACTTTCTTTACGAATATTGATAACATGCTGACAAAACGCTAAAAACTGTCGCTTATTTTCATCTAAGTCCCAGTCTAACCAACTGATGGGATTATCTTGGCAATAGGCATTGTTATTACCCTGTTGTGTGCGACTTAACTCATCTCCGCCAAGTACATGGGGAATACCTTGTGAGAGCAACAGGGTGGTAAATAAATTTCTCTTTTGCTGTTCGCGTATGGCAATAATATCGGTGTCTGTTGTGGGGCCTTCTACCCCGTAATTGGCCGATAAATTATGCCCATGACCGTCGCGGTTTTGCTCACCATTTGCTTCATTATGACGCTCTTGATAACTCACCATATCTTGTAGCGTAAAACCGTCGTGGTAACTAACGTTATTTACCGAGGTTAATATCGAACGGCTTTCTTTTGGAAAAACGTCTCGAGAGCCAAGTAAACGCGTGGCAAAGTCACTGGTAGTGCCTTTATCACCGCGCCAAAATGCCCGCACGGTATCGCGATATTTGTCGTTGCATTCCAACCAATTTGACGGAAACTGACCTAGGCGATATCCACCATGACCAATATCCCAAGGCTCTGCAATTAACTTGCAGCCGATCAGCACTGGATCTTGACGAATAGTTCTAAAGAAACCAGACAGGGCTGAAAACTCATAAGGGTCGCGACCCAAACTCGCCGCTAAATCGAAGCGGAATCCATCCACTCCCATTTCTTGCACCCAATAACGTAAGGCATCCATAACCATTTTGAGTACATAAGGAAAGGCAGTATTAACACTATTACCACAGCCTGAATTGTTGACAAATTTGTTGTAGTCAATCGCGCCGTATTCGTTGCGCTCAAACAGGTAAAAAGACGAGTTATCTAGTCCTTTAAAAGACAGCACTGGCCCGTCTAAGCCGCCTTCAGCGGTATGATTAAACACCACGTCCAGTATGATCTCGATGCCCGCTTCGTGATAGCAGTCGACCATGGTTTTAAATTCTGCGATAGCATCATCGATAACATACCTTGGCTCGGGACTAAAATAATTGATTGGGTTGTAGCCCCAATAATTAGTCAAACCTTTATTGGTAATGTATGGCTCGGGCATAAAGGCTGCCACAGGCATTAATTGTACTGCACTGATCCCTAAGTCTTTTAAATGCTCAATAATACACGGCTGGCACATACCCAAGTAGGTACCCTGCAATTTTGTCGGTACGTCTGGGTGCTGCGCCGTCATGCCTTTAACATGCGCTTCGTAGAGTATGGTGTGATCAAGCGGCGTATTCGGTTTCGCGGGACGCTCTTGCTTACCTGAGTTTGCAACAACAACGCTTTTAGCCACCATTTTTTGGCTATCGCCAGCGTATAACTTAGCATCCCAAAACATGGGACGACTAAGGGCTTTCGCGTATGGGTCAATTAATAATTTCTCAGGCAAAAAGCGCGAACCTGACGCATCATGATCAGCCCCTGATGTACGATACCCGTATAACTGCCCTGCCTGAATGCCTTCTACGTAACAATGCCATACCTTGCCAGTTTTTGCGGGCATGTCGATAATAGCAATTTGCTCTTCGTCCTTTTCGCTAAAAAGACAAAGCTTAACCGAATCAGCATTAGGACAATGAACCGCAAAATTACATCCTCCCTCATCAAGCACGGCTCCTAAAAACAAAGCACTACCCGACTGAACTCGATAATTAACTGCTGTCATGGTTTACTTACCCTTATACAAAATAAATATCGTTGCCAACGGCGGTAATGACACACTAATAGAATACGCTTGATTGTTCCATGGCACTGCTTCGGCCTTGACGGTTTTATTCAAGCTGTGGCCACTACCCCAATATTGTTTGTCATCTGTATTCAATAACACGCTGTATTCGCCCAACGCTTTCACACCAAATCTAAAGTTGGTACGTGGGACAGGAGTAAAATTGCTAGCCGCATACAATTGCTGCTTAGCATCTTTTGATTGGCGCAACATGACCAAAGTACTTTGCTCAGCGTTTTCATGATCTATCCACTCAAAACCACGGTAATCGTGATCCAGCTCGTGCAACGCAGGGTACTGAGTATAAATCTGATTTAAATCACGATAGAGCGCTTGTATACCACTATGCTTGTCAAACTCCAGCAAATGCCAATTGACTGAGCTGTCATGATTCCACTCTGCTGATTGGCCTATTTCATTGCCCATAAAATTGAGTTTTTTACCTGGGTGAGCATACATAAATGCTGCATAACAACGCAGGTTTGCCGCTTGTTGCCATTCATCACCAGGCATTTTACGCAGTAGCGAGCCTTTACCATGCACCACTTCATCGTGAGAAATGGGCAATACGAAACTTTCATCAAATGCATACACCATCGAAAATGTCATTTCACCATGGTGATAGCGACGATAAGAAGGATCTTTTGAAATATAGTGCAGCGAGTCATGCATCCAGCCCATATTCCATTTAAAACCAAAGCCTAATCCTCCTTCAAATACCGGACGGGACACTTTCGCAAATGAGGTAGATTCCTCGGCTATGGTCATGGCATTCGGATAGTGAGAATAGACTTCTTTGTTCATCCACTGGAGTAAACTGATCGCTTCGTAGTTATGATTACCACCATCGACATTGGGCACCCACTCACCGTCCTCTCGTGAATAATCCAAATACAGCATAGATGCCACCGCATCAACACGAAGGCCATCAATGTGGTACTTGTCTAACCAGAATAACGCATTAGCGACCAAAAATTGGCGCACGGTATCTTTACCAAAATCATAAATACACGAGTTCCAATCTGGGTGCCAGCCTTTGCGCGGATCTTCATATTCGTAGACATGAGAACCATCAAAGCGCGCCAAACCATGGCCGTCCTCTGGGAAGTGCGCTGGTACCCAATCAATGATCACGCCAATACCATTTTGGTGACACTGATCGACAAAGTATTTGAAGTCATCAGGCCCACCAAAGCGACTCGTCGGAGCAAATAAACCAACGGGCTGATAGCCCCAAGAACCATCGAAGGGAAACTCAGAAATAGGCAGAAGCTCTAAATGGGTATACCCCATATCTTTTACATAAGGAATAAGCTCGTTGACCAGCTCGCGATAGGTTAAAAACGTTTCCCCTGACTGGCTGTCGGGGCGCTTCCATGAGCCTAAGTGAACTTCATAGATACTCATGGCTTGCGCATACTTATCGCCCTGAACTTGTTGCTGCCATTGACTGTCATTCCATTGGTATTGCTCATGATCAAACACAACAGACGCATGAGATGGATATTGATCAGCATAAAAACCAACAGGATCGGCTTTATGGGGTAGCTCATTCCCCTGTCCATCTTTGATTTGGTACTTGTATTTATCACCAGCTTTCACGCCTGGAACCACCAGTACCCAATAACCAAAATCGGTTTTTTGCATGGGTAAACATGAACCATCCCAGTAATTAAAATCACCGATAACCGATACCGCACTTGCATTCGGAGCAAACACGGCAAATCGAGTGGCAGAAACAGCGTTTTTCAAACCAACATCTAATTCAATTAATTGTGCACCCAACTGTTGATAGACATTTTTTGGCAGGTGGTCGACAAAATGCACGGCATGAAAGGCTTGTTCTTGAAATTGGTACGGGTCAATGATGCGATACGTATCTTGAGCGTTTTTTACCTCGAAGGCATAGACTGCTGGGGGCTTGCCTTTAGTAAACTCAGCACTAAACAGATCGCTCTTGCCTTGCCTTTTAAGTTTACCTATGACCTTTTCAGTGGATAAATCAACCACACTTATTTCACTGGCATTGGGCACCCAAGCTGTGATGGAAAACGTTTTGTTAGTTTTTTTAACACCTAAGTGGGAAAAAGGAAGGGTACATTGAGCGCGTTGAAGCTGTGTTTCTATTTGCATTGTGCCGCCTTGCAGTGTTGGCGGCCTGACATACAGGCCGCCTAGATTATATTATTGTTTTGCTTGACGTCTTACCTCGGTCAAGCGGTGAGCGAGTGACTGCAGCTCACTGTTAGCAAAAATATCCTGTAAACTATGTGAAAGCTTACGTTGCCAATTTGGGTATTCATTGAACGTACCTGGAATGTTAACGGGTTCGTCCATTTCTAACCAGTCTTCTAGTTGCAAACTCAATAGGGAACTTGAACCGCTCGCCATATGAGTTTGCATACCAAAATTTAATGCCTTGGTCATCCCTACCTGATTGACATCACGACTGATCTCCTCAGAAATAGAACCGTGTCCATGTAAGGTATCTAAGATGGCCTGTTTGTTATCATGTCTGCTCTGGTACAAGCTTGCAAGTATCTCTTCTGTTGGATACAAACCCAAGGTCTTACCCAATTGCAAGTCATCGCAGTGCCAGAAGCCATTTAAGGTAGGCATATCGTGCGTGGTCAACGTAGACATTGACTGCACAGGATAATGACTTGGTGAGAAAAAACCGCCGTCTTTAGCTTGCTCGAAAAAGAACACACGGTACGAATACACGCCATTATCAGCCAGTTTTTCGCGGATTTCTTCTGGTACAGTACCTAAATCTTCACCGATTACCATAGCCTGATTACGATGGCTCTCCAGCGCTAGAATGGCTAACAAATCATCCACTGGATAATAAACATAGCCGCCTTGCTTGGCGCTATCACCTTTGGGTACCCACCACAAACGCAATAAGGCCATCACGTGATCGATACGTAATGCGCCCGTGGCATGCATATTCGAACTAAACAAATCAATGATAGGCTGATAAGCCTGCTCATATAGCTTGAGAGGATCCATCGGCGGCAACCCCCACGTCTGGCCAAGAGGACCTAAAATGTCTGGTGGCGCGCCAACACTGGCATCAGTGCAGTACAAGGCTTTATTTCCCCAAATCTCAGCACTGCCTTCACTCACCCCGACGGCCAAATCACGGTATAGACCAATTTGCATCTTGTGCTCTAGAGCGACTTTATTCGCTTTTTCAAACTGCAATGCCGCTTGCCATTGTAACCACAAGAAGAATTGCACGCGTTTGGCATTCGCTTTTGCGAATTTAGCCACAGCGGGAGAATCAAAATCCGCATATTCATCAGGGAATACCGGCCAGCCCCAAGAGGCCTTTCCTTTACTGGCTAAGTCTTCTTGCAGTGCATCATATACAGCAATAGTCTGCAGACTTTCACCGCCTTGCTCTATGAATGCTTTAAAGGAGCGGTTTTGTTGCGTATTCTTGCTCAAATACTGTTGAGCCTGCCAATCAAAAACAGCGCTTAGGGCGTCGAGCTTAAGCTTTGTTACGCTGGGATAATCTACTAAGTCCGCTGCGCGAGCGTGATCAATAGACTCTTTAAAATCAACTTGATTCACAATCGCCTGTACGCTTGGTTGATGAAAGCCATCAATTGCGGTGACATCGATATAAATGAAGTTCAGCCAACGACGCGAGGACGGGCCATACGGGCTGCATGCTCCTGGATTAGCCGGATAAAGAGAATGAATGGGGTTTAGTCCGATAAAATCTGCACCCGTTTTGGCGGCTTCAGCGGTTAGATAAGCAAGATCACTAAAGTCCCCTATCCCCCAATTATGGTCGCTGCGCACACAATATAACTGCACACTTAGCCCCCACACTTTATTCCCGTCAACCAAAGTTTGTGGCTGATAACAGGCATCAGGGGCAATAATCACCCGCATTTCACTGAGTGACTCATCATCCACAACTAAGGCAAGAGTGTGATAACCCAACGGCAAGTTACATTCAATCGAGATAAAATATTCATGAAACTCTATTTCATCAATATGATTCACATTGACTAACTCACCCTCAATGGGTTCAAAGGTGACGCGCTGAACGTCACCACTTTCTAGCGTTATCTGGGCAGTATATTCGTCTGTCACCAATTCAATTGGCAAACGAACAAAAAATGAAAGGGCATCATTATTACGCTGAACATGAACAGGATTTAACGGAGTTAACCAATCTTTTATCATGCCCTGTTTAACCTGCTCTTCTAAAGCAGCTTGATCGTCTACCTTGTATCCCATCACGTTCAGTAATTTTTTCTTTACGGTCGACTCGATAGTCGCAGGCTTGCCCCAAGCATCGGTGTAATTTGATTCGATACCGCGATGTTCTACAAGCTGATCAATCAATGAAGATGTCATTAACGTTTGATTCCTATAAATGGAGACTATTTTCAGCCGACTATTATTAGCTAAACGTGTCGCAAGGCGAAGTTGAATACGTTTGCATTAAATAAATCTGTAACAAAATAACATTTTTAAGCGATTATTTTGCCTTATTTATCCATTTAGTCCATAATTTCGTAATTATATTTCACAATTAAGCTGATTCAGCTTAATTAGAGTTCGAACTTACGACCCGTTTAGAGGATGTATATATGACTATTAAAATTGGTATCAACGGTTTTGGCCGTATTGGTAGATTTGTTTTTCGCGCAGCATGTGAGCGCAGCGATATCGAAGTAGTCGGTATTAACGATTTGTTAGACGCAGAATACATGGCGTATATGTTGAAATACGACTCAACACACGGTCAATTTAAAGGCACTGTTGAAGTTCAAGACGGACAACTTATCGTCAACGGTAAAACTATTCGTGTGACTGCAGAGCGTGACCCTGCGGCACTTGCATGGGACGCCATTCAAGCTGAAGTAGTCGTTGAAGCAACTGGTTTGTTTTTAACTGACGAAACTGCTCGTAAACACATTACCGCCGGTGCCAAAAAAGTAGTGCTTTCTGCGCCATCTAAAGATGACACACCTATGTTTGTTATGGGTGTTAACCATGACACTTACGCGGGACAAGAAGTTGTTTCAAATGCATCTTGTACCACCAACTGCTTGGCGCCATTGGCTAAAGTACTTAACGACAACTTCGGTATCGTTGACGGCCTTATGACCACAGTACACGCAACAACTGCAACACAAAAAACCGTTGATGGCCCATCAGCCAAAGATTGGCGTGGTGGACGCGGTGCGTCTCAAAACATCATTCCTTCATCTACTGGTGCTGCAAAAGCAGTGGGTAAAGTTATCCCTGAGCTTAACGGTAAATTGACTGGTATGGCATTCCGCGTACCTACTGCTGACGTTTCAGTGGTTGATTTAACCGTAAACCTAGCAAAACCGGCTACATACGAGCAAATTTGCGCAGCAATGAAGTCAGCGTCTGAAGGTGAACTTAAAGGGATCATGGGTTACACAGAAGATGCTGTGGTATCTCAAGACTTTATCGGTGATACCCGCACCTCAGTATTCGATGCCACTGCTGGTATTGCACTTACTGACACTTTCGTGAAGTTGGTATCTTGGTACGATAACGAAATTGGTTATTCAAACAAAGTATTGGATTTGGTTGCTCACATCAGCAAATAAGTCCATATCGCTTTATTGTAAAAAGGCAGTCATCTACACTAGGTGACTGCTTTTTTTTGATCTTAAGGGTCTCTCTTTATGCACCTATGTAAAACCGCATCTTTGCTTCCACAAGATGATATCGAAATGCTGATCATCGATAACGATCATGCCCATGCGACTATCTCTTTATTCGGCGGCCATGTTCTAAGCTTCATCCCTAAACACGATAATGTGCAACGACTTTGGTTAAGCAAAGAAGCCATGCTCGACGGCCAGCATCCAATAAGGGGCGGGGTCCCAATTTGTTGGCCTTGGTTCGGCGCTCACGCATCTGAAAGTGGTTTAGCTTCTCATGGTTACGTGCGTACCCAAAACTGGCATGTGGTAGATTGCGCGGATGAACCTGAGCAAACGGTCGTTCGACTCAAGCCGAGTACAACACAAGGAGAGGGTTTTGAAGGTGAAACACAATTGAGCTTAGTCTTGTTCATAGGACGAGAATTGCGCATTCAATTGGTCACTGAAAACACGGGCAGCGAGCCACTCAGTTATACCAGTGCATTACACACTTATTTCAACATTGATGATATTAACCATTGTGAATTAACCGGTTTAGACGGTGATTATTTAGATAAACTGCAAGATTATCAGCGTATCAGCACCCCTATCCCCTACACGTTTAATGAAGAAACGGACAGAGTGCACTTAGTTACACCTGAGTCACTAACAATTGTCTCAGGGAATATTAAAACCCATATTCAGTCAAACGGTCACGATAGCATAGTTGTATGGAACCCATGGGCTGATAAATCAAAAAGCATGCAGGATATGGAAGACCAAGGCTATAAAAATATGTTGTGCGTTGAAACGGCTGTTACGCAAGGCCAGCAAGTATTGCCAGGGCAATCCCATACACTAGAGCAAGTGATTCGCTAGCATCCATATACTTCTCATTTCATAACCTTTTACACCAAGCAATAAAAAAGGAGCCGATGGCTCCCTTTTTAAATCTCGTTAGCGCAGTATTGTTGCTAAAGCAACTTACCACGCTATTTTGCTAAACGATTACTCGTTGCCTTCAGCGGGTGCTGCTGGCTTTTCTAGCAATTCTTTGATGCTCAAACGAACACGGTTCTGACGGTCAATTTCCATCACTTTAACGTTAATGATTTGACCTTCGCTAAGATGGTCAGCCACTTTATTCACACGCTCATGAGCGATTTGTGAAATGTGAACTAGACCTTCTTTACCCGGTAAAATTTCAACGAAAGCGCCGAAATCAACGATACGTGTTACTTTACCTTCGTAGGTTTTACCTGCTTCAACATCAGCGGTGACTTGCTCAATTTTGCTGATAGCGATGTCCGCTTTTGCACGCTCGGTAGCGAAGATTTTGATTGTGCCATCATCTTCGATTTCGATGTTGGTATCAGATGCTTCAGTAATAGCACGGATCATCGCGCCACCTTTACCAATCACGTCACGGATTTTATCTTGGTCGATTTTCAATGTGTAAATACGCGGAGCAAATTCAGACATTTCATCACGGTGACCAGAAATCGCTTGGTCCATCACACCTAGAATATGCAAACGCGCTTCTTTTGCTTGTTTCAGAGCAACTTGCATGATTTCTTGAGTGATACCTTCGATTTTGATATCCATTTGAAGCGCAGTAATACCTTCAGTGGTACCCGCTACTTTAAAGTCCATGTCACCAAGGTGATCTTCGTCACCCAAGATGTCAGAAAGAACAACGAAGTTTTCATCGTTTTTCACAAGACCCATAGCAATACCAGCTACTGATGCCTTAATTGGAACACCCGCATCCATCAATGCCAAAGACGTACCACAAACTGATGCCATTGAAGACGAACCGTTTGATTCAGTGATTTCAGACACCACACGTACTACGTACGGGAATTCTTTTTCAGACGGCATAACCGCTTGAATACCACGTTTTGCTAGACGACCGTGGCCGATTTCACGACGCTTAGGTGAACCAACAAAACCTGTCTCGCCTACACAGTAAGGAGGGAAGTTGTAATGCAACATGAATCGGCTATCCACTTTACCGTTTAGGCCGTCAATCATCTGTGCGTCACGCTCTGTGCCTAATGTAGCAGCTACGATTGCTTGCGTTTCACCACGTGTAAACAAAGCAGAACCGTGGGTACGGGGCAAAATGCCCGTCGCTACGTCAAGTGCACGGATCATCGCAGGGTCACGACCATCGATACGCGGCTGACCAGCAAGAATACGTGAACGTACTACGTCACTTTCAAGCTCATGTAATAACTCAGATACTTCTTTTGCATCTTGTTCTTCATCAGCTTCAACGATAGCAGCAACGGTTTTATCTGTTAGTGCAACAATCGCGTCTTTACGTGCCATTTTGTCAGAGATTTGATACGCCTCTGTCATTTCTGCTTCAGCAAGTGCTTTAATTTTGTCTTTAAGTGTGACGTTAGCAGGCTCAGCAACCCAATCCCACTTAGGCGTGTTAACTTCAGCAGCAAATTCAGTCACTGCATTAACAACGGTTTGCATTTGCTCATGACCATACATTACGGCGCCTAGCATCACGTCTTCAGATAAGACTTCAGCTTCCGACTCAACCATCAATACTGCGCCTTTAGTACCGGCAACTACTAGGTCTAGCTGGCTAGTTTCAAGCTCAGAAGTACGTGTATTAAGTACATATTGGCCATCAGTGTAACCAACACGCGCAGCACCAACAGGACCATTGAAAGGCATACCTGAGATAGCAAGGGCAGCAGACGTACCGATTAGCGAGATGATGTCAGTTGGAATTTCAGGGTTAGCTGAAACAACCGTCACTATGATTTGTACTTCGTTCATAAACCCGTCAGGGAATAATGGACGAATTGGACGGTCAATCAAACGAGACGTAAGTGTTTCGTATTCAGAAGGGCGACCTTCACGCTTGAAGAAACCACCTGGGATTTTACCCGCAGCGTACGTTCTTTCTTGGTAGTTAACCGTTAATGGGAAGAAGTCTTGGCCTGGCTTGGTGTCTTTTTTACCAACAACAGAAACCAACACTGATGTGTCGTCCATGCTTGCCATAACAGCAGCGGTTGCTTGACGAGCGATTACGCCCGTTTCCAGCGTGACAGTATGCTGACCATACTGAAATGATTTAGTAATAGGAGTCATTATTTTCCTTTAAATTTTAACTAATGCTTTCTTTATCGCTTTTAAATGCGGCGCATAGTATAGCGGTAAGGCTGGGCTAAAAACAGCAACTTGGGGGAAATAACCCTGAAAAATAGGCATTTAATGTAACGCGATATGCGTTTTTGTGAGTGGATGTCATTTTTATGAAAGTTTTATGTACAAATTGATCGAAGTATCCGAAGTAACACATGGCTATAACCAGAAAGTGTCAACGTGTTAAATTGTGTCAAGCAGCCAAGATAATCACCACGGATCAACTGTTAACCTGTGGTGACTAATTCTAAAGCAGCAACTGTTTAATGCTATTTTCTATTGGGCTTCATAGGCCAAACTGATTGGATAGAACCACCTAGCATTAACAAAATAGTTAAGCCAGCTTGTGAATCTCACCCCTTGGGCACTTTGCTCATCATAAAACGGATGGGGTTGCGCTTCGGTAGCAAAGTCATCCGTGAGTATGGTGTGAATTGAGCCTTCACCGATGTAATACTGATAATTGCGTGTGGTATCGGCAATCTGCCCAAAAGAGGCAGTCATGCGGGCATTCCAATCAGCAAAGTACAGATAATCACTAGGTTGCAAAGCCCAAGTGAACGGGTTGGTATTGCCTTGATCGATTTGATCCATGACTTTATTGAATAGCACCTGCACTCCATCAAATTCCGTTGTGTATTGTGCAAAGCGACTTCTCGGGTAGCGATAAGACAAACGCTGGAATAAATCGACATTCAAGTCCGCCGCGGTATAAGTTCCCAGCCCACTTCTAAAAATTGTCGGCAAGGTATTTTCAAAGTTCCACGGGCTACCACTACGAAATACGTCGTCAACGAACCCCTCTGATACAATGGATGCAGAGGCATCAGCAAATAACATAGCCTTGGCCCGAGGAAATGCAGCTTGTAAATAAGGGAAATTCAGTGTCGCCCCGTAGCCACCAGCACTGGAGCCTGTGACCAGCATTTTATCGATAGCATTTTTATGCCAGCTACGCCCTTTAAAATGCGTTTTCATCCAGTCTTGCACGGCCAAAAAGTTATCAAACCCCTTGTGTTTCACCGGCACGGGTGCTCCTGGAAAACCAGTAATACTGCCATCTACATCCGTGTATACCACTTCGCTTGAGCCAGCATGAAGATCCCCCGTGCAATAGGGAATAAACACTTTGCTCCAATCTTTAAACGGGTTTCTACGATTGCTGTCGTCAAAAACACCACCGGCGTCGACTGGCGAGTTCTCTTGTAATATGGAGGGGTTATACGTAGGACGATCACCTTCTACGGCTTCAAGTGCTAACGAGGCTACGCAAGTGGCATCATTCCAACAAGAGCCGCCACCGTTAAAATAAACCAACACGTTCTTGCTTTTACCTTGCTTAAAATAGAACTGAAATGAATTGTCTAGCGGCGTTCCGTCAAGTGGATTTGGTACAGTTTCAAACGCGCAAGAGGGCGTGATTGTTTTTGACTGGCCACTTGGATCAATTATCTCCATTTGAGATGCCACTGGTATGGTTTGCCATTCGTTTTTGTCTTGATGATTGTGATGTTGCTTTGCCAACGCAGGCAGAGAGCTTAGTAACACTATAATGCTAAATAAATACTTGCTTTTCATATGCTTCACTCCGTGAGATAAAAACGCCAAACTAAAAAAACACCTATACAACTTGCAAGTATTTAAAACTATCCACCGAAGAAGTCTCATCCAATTGCGCACTCAACAGACAAGGCTCAAGGGATAACTAACCACTCGGTGAAAGTAGATTTTATTTACCCTCCATTAGGTAAAAAAATTATAAACAGATTTGCTTTCAGGTTATACAAGAAATTGACGCTCATTAGAGACAATAAAATTAATGAGTGTAAAAAATACTAACTATTTCATATTCCGATGAACGAACTTAATGTAAATATGACCCTGTGATCGCAGACATGTAATGTTGGCCGAATGTTAAAATCGACACGGCGCTTCGATTGTCATGGGCTGGTTCGAGTGGGGATGCAAAAATTCAATCCAAGATGCATGAAGTAATAGGCGCTCAGCGAGTTGTTCGCTCTGGTCATTCGCATATAAGTCACAGCCTAAAATTGGATGCCCCATCGCTAAACTGTGTATCCGTAATTGATGGGTTCGCCCCGTTTCAGGTGTGAACTCGACGTGAGTTCTAGGCGGGTTTTCAAGGTACTCAATAACGCGGTAATGGCTGATGGCTTCTTTGCCCTGTTCAAAACATATTTTTTGTCGCGGAAAATTAGCAGGATCTTTCGCGATAGGCACACTCACCCTGCCCTCGCGATCTTGGACCTTACCGAATAACACGGCGCTATAGCGCTTCTTTACGCTACGCGCTTGAAATTGCTTGGTAAGCTCGCCATTGCTTTTTTTATCAAGGGCCAGTAGCAACACCCCTGACGTGCCAAAATCAAGCCGATGAGCCATCAACGCGGTGGGAAACTGCTTCACGATACGGTAGTGCACAGAATCTTTATTCAAGGGGTTCTTTCCCGATAGACTAAGCAAACCACTGGGCTTGTTCACTGCCAATAAATAGTCGTCTTGATACAAGACAGTCACCGCCTCAAAGCAAGGCGGGGCAATGAAACTGTCGACTATGGGCGTCGCGACAATTTTTTGGGGATTGTCATTTTTCATCGTGTTGCTCAGAAGCGTTACTGAGCGAATCTTGATTATCTTCAAACGGCTCGCTGTTAGGCAGCGCAAAGTCATCATCTTGTAGTAAACGTGCATCGAGCTTTTTGTTTGACTGCACACCTAAGGCTTTAAATTGCTCAGCTTGGCGGATCAGATTGCCTTTACCCGTGGTGAGCTTATTCATGGCAGCATCATAGTTACGCTGCGTGGACTCCATAGATTTACCCACTTTTTCCATGTCGCTAACGAACCCATGAAATTTGTCGTATAGCTTTCCTGCGTTTGCGGCAATTTTCTGGGCGTTTTGATTTTGATATTCGTACTGCCAAATATTATTAATGGTGCGCAGTGCCACCAATAAGTTCGTTGGGCTGACTAACATTATATTGTTGTCAAACGCCAACTTTACCAATTCAGGCGCATGTTCAGCGGCGAGTAAGAATGCCGGCTCGATTGGAATAAACATCAAAACGTAATCTAGGGAGCGTAAGCCTTTTAAATCTTGATAATCTTTATTACCTAACTCTTTGATGTGGTTGCGCAAAGAGGCAACATGTTGATTCAAGTAGACTTGTCGAGACTCCTCATGCTCTTCGTTAAAGTACCGCTCATAAGCCGCAAGTGATACTTTTGAATCGATTACCACGTCTTTGTCATTCGGCAAATGTACCACCACATCCGGTTGATAACTTTTGCCGCTATCATTTTTTAAAGCAACTTGGGTGTCAAACTCATGCCCCTCACGCAGTCCTGACTCCTTTAATACCCGTTCAAGTACCACTTCGCCCCAATTTCCTTGCTGCTTGTTGTCACCCTTTAAGGCTTTGGTCAAGGCAGCGGCATCCTGGGTGATTTGTCGGTTTAACTCCTTTAAACCCAAAATTTCTGTTTTTAGAGAAGCTCTTTCTTGACCTTCACGCACATATTGATCGCTGACCTGTTTTTTGAACCCTTCAATCTGGTCTTTCAATGGGTTGAGTAACGCATCTAGCCCTGCTTTACTCGATTGCTGAAAAGAGTTGTTTTTTTGTTCAAAAATCTTGTTTGCTAGGTTTTCAAACTGTTGCTGTAAACGTTGCTCAGATGATTCAAGTAATGCGAGCTTTTCGTCACTGGCTAGTTTTTCTTGTTCGAAACGGGCCGTTTTTTCCGCTAGTTCTTCACGCAAGTCTGATGCGTGTTGCTGAATTTGCTGATAGTGGCCCTGCCAACGCTTGCTATCTTGCTCAAGCACAGGAATACGTGCGACTTGCTGCGTTAACTGCCCAAGTTCATTTTGTTGACTTAACTGCACCTGACGTAACTGCGTATTCTCGCTAGTAGACGTATGCAGTGCCTCTTTTAAATCTAAAATTTGTTGCTGAACATAACCCTGTGTTTGTTGGTAATGTTGCTCTAACTGGCTTTTTATTTCTGCATGCTTACGGCGTGATAACAATGCATTTACCCACCAGCCGCTAACGATACCCAAGGCGGCGATTGTGCCAAGTAACATTAATAAATTGGGATCATCAAAGGAGAATTGTGCAAGAAAATTCATAGGGTAAAAGCGGTCCTGTAACTAAAATATATAATGGAGAAACCAAAGCGTATTGGCGCAGAATGTAGCATAAAAAAAGGCGCCATTAATACGGCGCCTATTTTGGATAGAATGAGAAAATTACACGGTTGCGTTAGCTTCTTGTATTTTCACCTTCCAAATTGCCGGTCCAGTTTCATGGGCATTGGCACCTGTGCTATCTACCGCAACGGTGACAGGCATATCTTTGACTTCAAACTCATAGATGGCTTCCATTCCTAGGTCTTCAAAGGCTACAACCCGTGACTTTTTGATGGCTTTAGACACCAAGTAAGCTGCCCCGCCCACTGCCATCAAGTAAACCGCTTTGTGTTTGGCAATGCTATTTATTGTAGCTGGGCCGCGCTCTGCTTTACCAATCATGCCGATAAGCCCGGTTTGCTCTAGCATTAAATCAGTGAATTTATCCATACGCGTTGCAGTAGTCGGTCCGGCGGGACCAACCACTTCGTCACCTACTGCATCAACAGGGCCAACGTAGTAAATGAAACGGTCCGTTAAATCAACGCCATCAGGTAAACCTTCACCGTTATCCAACATGGTTTGAATACGTTTATGAGCCGCATCACGACCGGTTAACATCTTGCCCGAAAGCAATACAGTTTCCCCTACTTTCCACTCTTGAATGTCTTCTTTTTTAACGTCATCTAAGTTCACGCGGCGAGTGTCTTTGCTGACTTCCCACGTTACTTCAGGCCAATCATTCAAATCAGGTGGCGTAAATTCAGCTGCGCCAGAGCCATCAAGATGGAAATGTGCATGACGGGTTGCTGCACAGTTAGGGATCATGGTCACAGGAAGTGAAGCAGCATGGGTAGGCAATGACTTGATTTTTATATCGACGACGGTTGTTAAACCACCAAGGCCTTGGGCACCAATCCCTAAGTCGTTTACTTTCTTAAAGATTTCTAAGCGCAGCTTTTCTTCGGTCGTTTCGGCGCCTCTGTCCATGAGTTCTTGGATATCAACGGGATCCATCAAGCTCTCTTTAGCCAGTACCGCTGATTTTTCAGCTGTACCACCAATGCCTATACCAAGCATCCCTGGCGGGCACCAGCCAGCTCCCATAGTAGGTAACGTTTTAACTACCCAATCTGCGATGCTGTCATTGGGGTTTAGCATAACCATTTTAGATTTGTTTTCTGAACCGCCCCCTTTCGCGGCGATCATTACTTCAATACCTTCCCCTGGCACAGTATCGATGTGCACAACGGCTGGGGTATTGTCTTTGGTGTTTTTACGTGCGCCAGCTGGGTCAGCAACGATAGAAGCCCGCAATGGGTTGTCTTTGTTGTTGTAAGCGCGGCGTGTACCTTCATCAACCATTTGTTGAACCGTCAGGTCAGTTTTATCCCACTGCACGCCCATGCAAATTTTCACAAAACAGGTCACTATGCCTGTGTCTTGGCATAACGGACGTTTGCCTTCAGCTGACATACGCGAATTAATCAGTATTTGCGCCATTGCATCTTTCGCAGCCTGGCTTTCTTCCTTGTTGTAGGCCTTCTCGACGGCCTTGATATAATCTAGCGGGTGATAATAGGAAATAAACTGCAAAGAATCTTCAATGCTATCGATAAAGTCCTGTTGACGGATAACAGCCATAGTTGCCTCTTGTTTGATGTGTCACATAGTTTCGACAAAGTCATGTCAAAGCGCTCGACAATTGTCGTTCGTAGGTCGCGCATATGATAACCTGTGATGATTGATTGCTCCACGATAAATCGCCTTCTACGTCCCGCAATGCGTGTTTTAGGCAATTATCAAACGATTGAACACGCTAAACTTAACGGAAATTCAGCTTTGCCAACCCTTACCATCACCCCGCTAACCACAACTAAAAACCCCAGTATGAGTCACTTGTTCCAGCACTTTTCCAAGCAAGATTGGGCCATATTACTCGACTCAGCGGACAGCACTCACATTGATGGCCGATACGATATGATGGTGGCAAACCCTATCGCAACACTCGTTACCAAGGGAAATAGCACGCAAATTTGTTATCCGCTACAGCCGCAAAACAATGACCTTAGCCACAGCGATCCTATGTCTTTGGTGCAAACCGTGTTAGAGCAATGTATAGGCAAACATACCGATTTAGAACAAACACCTTCAGGGAATTCGTCTTCACTGCCCTTTAAGGCGGGCGCTATGGGCTATTTTGGTTACGATTTGGGTCGCAGGTTCGAAGATTTGCCGCAACAGGCAATGGACCCGTATTTAGCACCTGATATGGCAGTCGGCATTTATCATTGGGCTGTCATTAAAGACAATCACACCCAGCAGTTTTACTTATGCCATTTTCCCATTGCACAAACCGACAACGCACCCACTGCCGCTGAGTTAAACGCCTTATTAGAAGATAGTGATGAAAATGATACCGGCCTTGCAGAGACTTTTACTCTAAATGGACAGTGGCAGTCTAATATGGAGCAAAGCCAGTACGTTAAAAAAATAGACACCATTAACGCCTATTTACATAGCGGTGACTGCTATCAAGTCAACCTGGCCCAGCGTTTTGATGCCCCATACACAGGGGATGAATACCAAGCATATATACGCTTACGTCGTGCCAACAAAGCGCCGTTTTCTGCTTTTATACGCGTTCCAGAAGCCGTGATAATCAGTATTTCACCGGAACGGTTTTTGTCGGTTGATAGACAGGGCAAGGTGCAAACTAAGCCCATTAAAGGCACCCGCCCTCGTTCTTCAGATAAAGCGCTAGACCAGCAGAATATTCAAGCGCTGCAGCAATCGAGCAAAGATCAGGCGGAAAACCTAATGATTGTTGACCTACTGCGCAATGATTTGAGCAAATCGTGCGAGCCACACTCGGTAGATGTACCTGCGTTATTTGAAATTGAAAGCTTTGCCGCTGTGCATCATTTGGTGAGCACGGTTACCGGCCAGCTAGCAGAGGAGCATACGCCTCTTTCTTTACTAAGAGGCGCATTTCCAGGAGGCTCTATTACAGGAGCGCCTAAAATTCGCGCCATGCAGATCATCGAAGAGCTAGAGCCTCATAGGCGCAACATCTACTGTGGCAGTATCGGATACTTAGGTATCGACGGAGATATGGACACCAGTATATGTATTCGTACATTATTACTCGAAGATTCACATCTATATTGCTGGGCAGGCGGCGGGATAGTGCTAGATTCATTACCGCTAGACGAATACCAGGAAAGTTTAGACAAAGTGTGTAAAATACTGCCCGTATTAATGGAAGGGAACGCCTAAGCACATGAATAAGAATGAATTTATTTCTCGCTTTCATCATGCTCGCACCATTCAACCTGAAATGGACTATCCCCTGCGCACAGCAGGCAAACCTGCAGCTGTGCTAATGCCCATGCTTGAAAAACAGGGTGAATTGAGCATGTTATTCACATTGCGCGCTCGCCATCTAAAACATCATGCTGGTCAAGTGAGTTTCCCAGGCGGCAAGCAAGAACCAAGCGACGAAAACTTACTGCGCACAGCCTTACGTGAGACCCATGAAGAAATCGGTATTCACCCTCAATGTATTGACGTGATAGGCAGCCTTCCGCGTTATCGCACCGTGAGCCGCTATGAGGTAATCCCATATGTAGGCTTTGTGAGTATGCCCCTTGAATTAACCTTAGATACCAACGAAGTTGAATCCGTGTTTGAAGTTCCTCTTTCGTTCTTACTCGATAGAAACAATCATTTTATTCATTGGGTAAAACGTAAGAATTCAGTTCAGCACCCCATCTACTTTATTAAATGGCATGAACAGGTTATTTGGGGAGCCACAGCTGCCTTTGTGCGCGTGTTATCAAACCATATTGCACAAGACCTTTCAGCCCAGAACTAATACCTGCCTTTCTTACGTTTATCGCAACAATATCTTTACATTGTTTAATGGCAATATATCGAAATCGATAGTTGTTCCTTTGTCTACAAACCTGCACAATTGACGCCTCAATTATTCAAAAGGTTTTGCGTTTTTATGATCAGTGTTTTTGATATGTTCAGTGTTGGTATTGGCCCGTCTAGTTCACATACTGTGGGCCCCATGCGTGCGGCGAAAGAATTTAACCAACAATTAAAAACACAAGACCTTTTTGCCAAGACAGACGAAGTTCGCGCTGAACTATTTGGTAGCCTAGGGCAAACGGGTAAAGGTCACGGCACAGGCAAAGCAGTGATCCTAGGTTTGCTCGGCCATGCACCTGAAAGCGTAGATGCCAGTGCAGTAGACGGCATGCTCGAAGAAGTTGAAAAAACGCAAAAATTATTGTTAGACCAAGAGCGTTTAGTCAAGTTTGCGGCCAAAGACGCTATCGTTTTTCACCGCCGCAAAACCCTACCCCATCATGCCAATGGCATGACCATTCATGCGCTACACAAAGGCGATATCATTGCATCCCAATCTTATTATTCAATTGGTGGTGGCTTTATTATTCGCGCTGAAGACTTTTTAGAGCAAAAAACCGCTGCCCTTACCTTAGTAGAAAAACCGGTACCGTTCGCCTTTTCAAGCGCAGAGGAATTAGTCCGCTTGTGTAAAGAAAACGGTCTATCGATAAGTTCGTTGATGTATCGCAACGAACAAGTTTTTCAAACAAAGAATGACATTACCGACAAGCTTTGGCATATCTGGCAGGTGATGGACGAATGCATTCAAACCGGTATAAAAACTGAAGGTATCCTACCAGGTGGTTTAAAAGTAACGCGCAGAGCACCGGGCTTACACCGTCGCCTTCAAAGTGAGAAAAACGCCGACCCTATGGTGGCCATGGACTGGGTGAATTTATTTGCACTGGCCGTTAACGAAGAAAACGCCGCGGGCGGCCGTGTGGTAACCGCCCCAACCAATGGAGCGGCAGGTATTTTACCAGCCGTACTGTGTTACTTTGATAAGTTTGTGCGTCCTGTAGACAAAGACATTGTCAGTCGCTACTTACTCACTGCTGCCGCTATTGGTATTCTGTATAAAAAGAATGCGTCTATTTCCGGTGCTGAAGTGGGCTGCCAAGGTGAAGTGGGTGTCGCTTGCTCAATGGCAGCAGGCGCATTAACTGAAATAATCGGCGGCTCGGTAGATGCAGTAGAAAACGCCGCCGAAATTGGTATGGAACACAACCTTGGCTTAACGTGCGACCCAGTGGGAGGATTAGTTCAAGTCCCTTGTATTGAACGTAATGCCATGGGCGCAATTAAAGCAATTAACGCCTCTCGCCTAGCCCTGCGTGGCAGTGGTCAGCATAAAGTATCTCTCGATAAGGTGATTAAAACTATGTGGGATACGGGTAACGACATGAAATCAAAATACAAAGAAACAGCCAGAGGCGGTTTAGCGGTTAACATTATCGAGTGTTAATGCGTTTCATATTTTCGCTCTGGCGCTAGGCACAAAAAAAGAGGCAATATTTTGCCTCTTTTTTTGTTTTAGGATGATTAATGTCCGCTTAAGCTCATTTCAAGTACACAAATTGACCGCACTATTTAACCGGTAAGGTTAACCCTTTAAACATGCGTTCAACCTCATCGTTATTTTTCTGCATCATGGCTTTTTCAACCACACTCTTGGTTAAGTGCGGTGCAAAGCGTTCAATGAAATCATACATGTAGCTGCGTAAAAACGACCCTTTACGGAAACCAATTTTAGTGGTGCTGTATTCAAACAAGTGACTGGCATCTATTTTAACCAAATCGCTGTCTAGCTTTTCGTCAACCGCCATTGATGCAATCACACCAATACCTACGCCTAGGCGTACATAGGTTTTAATGACATCTGCATCGGTTGCGGTAAAGACAATTTTCGGGTCGAGCCCGGCTCGGCTAAAGGCCTGATCTAACTCTGAACGACCAGTGAAGCCAAATACATAGGTAACCAGTGAATACTGGGCAATATCTTCGATGGTAATAGACGTACTTTGCGCTAACGGATGATCTCGATTAACGATGATGCTGCGATTCCAGTGATAGCATGGCAGCATGACTAGGTCATTGTACAAATGCAGTGCTTCTGTAGCGATGGCAAAGTCTGCTTCGCCTTTTGCCGCTAAATCACTTATTTGAGAAGGTGTTCCCTGATGCATATGCAATGACACACGAGGGTATTTGTTCATAAACCCTTTAATAACATCAGGTAATGCATAGCGAGCCTGAGTATGAGTGGTCGCTATATTAAGCTTACCTTGATCAGGTAATGTGTGCTCTCTAGAAACCGCTTTGATGCTCTCAACTTTTGCGAGGATCTCTCGCGAAATATTAATTACATCTTGGCCTGCGTCTGTTACATGGGTTAAATGCTTGCCGCTACGACCAAATATTTGCACCCCAAGTTCATCTTCTAACATACGTACTTGCTTGCTAATACCCGGCTGAGAGGTGTACAAACTTTCGGCTGTTGCCGACACATTCAAATTATTGTTGAGCACCTCAACGATGTAACGAAGCTGTTGTAGTTTCATGGCAATGCCTTGATTGTTATATTCAGAGTTCTATATATATTAATTTCTTATATACCGAGCGGGCCATTAATTCCATAACATTTTAACGAAAATGCTAAATTTTTCGATATGGCCAGACACTAACGCATTGTAAACTAAAGGATACTCGATTTTTATGCTAGTGTATTCTAGTCATTTATCAGCTCACGGTTAAGTATGAACAACGACAACGGACAAATTGATTTTGCCACAGTATTAGCCTCAGCGGTGCACGACATGAAAAATTCTTTATGTCTGCTCATTCAATCCATTGAAAATCTCGGGCACACGCTAAAAGACCAAGATAATGAAGTGGGTGAACATTTCGCTTCTGCACACTACGAAGCGTCTCGCTTAAATACTGGGTTAGTTCAATTATTGTCTTTGTACCGAGCAGGCATGGACAATATGCCACTAAACATAGATGAACACTACATCGAAGATGTCATCGATGAAATACTTGCCACCAATGAGAGCTATATAAATCATAAAAAAATCACCCTAAACATTGAGCAAGAACCCGACTTAATGGGATACTTCGACGCTGATTTAATTAGCTTATTGCTCAACGACATGCTGATTAACTCTATGCGATACAGTAACAAGCATATTTTGCTCAAAGTGTTCAGCGACGCCCATCATCTTATATTTGAAGTACAAGACGACGGACCGGGGTATCCAAATAGTATGCTTGAAGCAAATACTGTCACTATGCAAAATTATGATATCAGCCAAGGGCGAACTGGCCTTGGCTTGTTTTTTGCTAGGTTAATCGCAGAAGCACACAAAGCGCACGACAGCACAGGCTCCATTTCACTTGCGAATGGTGGCTCGTTAGGCGGCAGCGTATTTACCTTAAAAATTCCTGTCTAGCATTTGCCTGTTCAGGTCAGTGGCGAAAAATAGAGTAATAAATGATCTTCCCTATAATAATTGTTCTTATCGTATCGTTAATTGTCATGGCTATCATAGTAAACGCCGTGCAACAGCATCGAAATAAGGTCGAGTCTGAAAAACGCATCGAAGTAGCAAAACAGAAAAACGTTATCGATGAAACGGAAGAAATTTTACTTGCCACCGAACACATCAAAGTCAGTCAGCAATTAAAATATATTTTGCAACAGCGTATTCTGAACGCGCTGAAAATTATTGCGCAGATCAACCCAAGTGTGATGGATATTAATAGTCGCCTAGAAGCGGCTAACAATAAATTGAAGGAGTTCGCTGGCAACCAAGAGCCGGTTTCAAGTGACTCGTTCTCCCTGCCTAGTAGCGACAAACAAGTCGTTGTTTACATAAAATGCGTTAAGAAGATGCGCGGTCTGCTGCGCTCTGAATACACAAAAGGACGTGTGGATAGCAGTGCTTTTGTGGTCGAAGACAAGTTTTTAGAACGCCTACAACTTCGGGCAAATGTTGAAACGTTAATGCGCCGAGGTGAATCTTCTATACAAGCTCAACAACTGGGCTCCGCCCGCCAATGCATCGAAAAAGCAATCACCGCCTTGGATAGTCAAGCCCAGCCAGACGACTATATTATTCAGCGCAAGCAAGAGCTAGAAGGCAAACTAAAACAAATTCAAGACAGTTTACGTTCAGCCAATACGGAAGATGTACTCAAACGCAAAGAGTCGGAACGTAATGAGTTAGATGAATTATTCTCAGAAAAGAAAAAATGGTAGAGCAACGAAATGCGCCTTTGTGTATTCACCTTTTCGTATTCGCCTCTGTTTATTCACCTCTTTTACGGCAAAGGTGATTGTTGATTCACCCAATCCCATAAGGCTTGGGCCGATACAGACATATTGCTTTGCACTTTTTTAACCATTCCTACTCGTTTACTTAGCCCGGGTCCCTTAATAGGCAAACAGACTAAGCCAAGGCGCTGCATTTGCTGCTGACATAACCCGGGTACAATAGACACACCTAGTCCGTGCTCTACAAATTGACCCAAAGTCGCCAATTGCGAAGCTTCGGCAACCATATTTAGCTTTAATGCCAAATGTTCATAATGACTATCGACCCACCTACGTATCGCCGAGCCCCGGTTCATAGCCACAAACGGGTATTGGGCTAGCTGACCCCAACTTACCTCACTGTTTGCACTTAACGCGTGTTTACTTGGTAATACAGCAATAAATTTATCGCTAAACATAGGGTGAAATGTGAGCCCTTCTAATTGCTCAGTTTCAAAGGTAAAGCCCAAGGCGACCCTTTCCTCTAACACCGCTTTAATGACTTGCTCCATCACGATGTCTGCCACGCTCACTTTCACGTTAGGGAACTGTGATTGAAACTGGGACAAAATAGACGGTAAATGCCCAACTGCAAATGATGGCATGGCAGCAATCGACAATTTCCCTCGGCCCATAGAAAAAACCTGCTGCAAATCGCCAAAGGCATCTTGCCAGTCATTCATCAAACGTATAGCTGTGGGCAGAAAATCCTGCCCTTCAGGGCTCAATTGTACTTTTCGGGTAGTGCGCGAGAACAGCGCCCCGCCGACCTGCTCTTCCATTTTTTTGATCGCACTGGAAAGCGCAGGCTGAGACAAGCACATTTTCTGGGCCGCCTCAGCAAATGTTGAAGATTGCGCAACTTGCACAAACGCTTGAAGTTGTCGGTAAGAAACATTCATGACTCAGTGGCCCACACCCTATTAATAAATAAAATTTATTAATAGGCATATTAATTCAACTTTACTATCAAAAGATAGTCTTTATATTGATGTTAAATAAACGTAAACGAGGAATGAACATGGCAGGTTTTGACAAAGTAGTGAGCAGCTACGAAGACGCAATGGCTGGCTTAGAAGACAACATGACCGTTATCGCAGGTGGATTTGGGTTATGCGGTATCCCAGAGGGCCTTATTGGACAGATGAAAAAAATGGGCACCAAAGGCCTTACCATAGTGTCGAACAACTGCGGCGTCGATGGGTTCGGTTTAGGTTTGCTACTTGAAGACAAGCAAGTAAAAAAAATGATTTCGTCTTATGTGGGTGAAAATGCGCTTTTTGAACGTCAATTATTAGATGGTGAGCTTGAAGTAGAGTTAACGCCACAAGGCACCCTAGCAGAAAAAATGCGTGCCGGTGGCGCAGGTATACCCGCTTTCTATACAGCGACCGGCTATGGCACACCTGTAGGTGAAGGAAAAGAAGTAAAAGAATTTAATGGCCGTCCATACATCATGGAAGAATCCATTACTGGAGATTTTGCCATCGTTAAAGCGTGGAAAGCTGACCGATACGGCAACTGTATTTATCGCCACACAGCACAAAACTTTAATCCTATGGCAGCAACTGCTGGTAAAATTACTGTACTGGAAGTGGAAGAACTCGTTGAGCCAGGTGAAATAGAGCCAAGTCAAATACATACCCCTGGTATCTATATCGACCGCGTGATTGTAGGGCAGTTTGAAAAACGTATTGAACGAAAAGTTTTGGCAAAAAATTCAACCGAGCAAGGGCAATAGGAGATCATCATGGCACTATCAAGAGACCAAATCGCCATGCGTGTGGCACAAGAATTTCACGACGGCGACTATATTAACTTAGGTATTGGTATCCCAACCTTAGCCGCTAATTATGTGCCCGATGGCATGGAAGTGATGTTGCAATCAGAAAACGGATTATTAGGCATGGGCCCTTATCCCACTGAAGAAAACGTAGACGCTGATATGATAAACGCGGGTAAAGAAACCGTTACCGCGGGCGTAGGCGCTTCTATTTTTAGCTCAGCAGAGAGTTTCGCCATGATCCGCGGCGGCCATGTTGACGTTACCGTTCTTGGTGCATTTGAAGTAGACGTAACCGGTAGCATTGCCTCTTGGATGATCCCAGGTAAGTTGATTAAAGGCATGGGCGGAGCAATGGATTTAGTAGCAGGTGCGAAGAACATAATCGTAACCATGACCCATGCCGATAAACACGGGAATTCAAAATTGCTGGAAGCCTGTACCCTCCCCTTGACTGGCGTGAACTGCATTAACCGTATCATCACCGACTTGGCTGTGATTGAAGTGAAAGAGGGAGCGTTTCATTTACTCGAGCGCGCCCCAGGTGTGAGCGTTGAAGAAATAAAAAGCAAAACCGCTGGTAAGTTGATTGTCAGCGACAACGTGCCAGAAATGCGCGTGTCATTAAGCGAATAATCGACAAAACGTAAAATAAAGCTCCATAAAATGTGCGGCAATTGTATAATGCGCCCAATCCCATTTTAGAGTACTTATTTTTTGCAATTTAGCGATTTACCATTAGATCACCGCTTGGGTAAAGCCTTAGAGATTAAAGGGTTTACCCAAGCAACTGAAATTCAAGCGCAAGCCATTCCTTATGCCCTTATGGGTAAAGATTTGATTGCCTCGTCAAAAACAGGCTCAGGAAAGACATTAGCTTTCCTGCTACCTGCTGTGCAAAGAGTGTTAACCAAACAACCTCTAAGCCGCAAAGACCCACGAGTGCTCATTCTTGCGCCCACTCGCGAACTGGCGAAACAAGTCTTTTTTCAGCTCAAATGGTTAATTGCCAAACATCAGTTAAAAGCCGCATTGATACTAGGTGGTGAAAACTTCAACGATCAAGTAAAAGCCTTGCGTCATTACCCTCAGTTTGTTGTGGGTACAGCGGGTCGAATTGCCGATCACCTCTCAGGTAAATCTTTGTATCTAAATGGACTCGAAATGCTCATTATGGATGAAGCTGATCGCATGCTCGATTTAGGCTTCTCTGAGCAGTTAAAACAAATAAATGCAGCCGCTGATCATCGTAAACGCCAGTCCATGATGTTTTCAGCCACTTTAGATAATGCCGCGCTACATCATCTCACTCAATCGATGCTAAAAGCCCCACAGCGGATCAGCATAGGTATTTCCAGCGCTGAGCATAAAGACATACAACAACGTTTCTTTTTAGCCGATAACGTCACCCACAAAGAACGCATGTTAGCCCACATCATCAACGAGAAAGACCATCGTCAGGTGATCGTGTTTACCGCTACCCGTGCCGATACTGAGCGGTTGTCGAGTCTGCTAAAAGAGCAAGGTTTGTACAGCATCGCCTTAAGCGGAAATTTAAGCCAAGGGCAACGCAATAACATCATGAGTGAGTTTGGTCGCGGTCAACAACACATTTTGGTGACCACAGATATCGCCTCTCGCGGTTTAGATTTACTTAACGTTTCTTTAGTGGTGAATTTCGATTTACCTAAACTCGCAGATGAGTATGTACACCGTGTGGGCCGCACCGGTCGTGCGGGTAATAAAGGTGAAGCCGTATCATTTGTAGGGCCCAAAGATTGGGCGAGTTACCTTTCTATCAAAAGCTTTTTACAACAAGAAATCAGCTTTAGCGAAATTGAAGGACAAGAGGCGAAATTTAAAGGATTACGCCCCCCTAAAAAAGCCAAACCCACCGTTAAAAAACCCGCTGGGAAAAGCGAAAATAACAAAGGGAACGCAGGCTCAGGAGCAAATAATCAAGGGCCTAATCGGGTTAAACCTATGCAAGGAACAGAAGTAGGCGATCGACCCATGAAACGTAAACCACGCAAATCCATTCAAGACAACGAAGAATAACCTACGCTAGAAAAGCGAAAGCTGGACGGTTTCTACCCGTCCAGCATTTTCACTTATTTATATGTCTTTATTTCCACGACTCAAAGAAATCAGCCACATCACGGTTTGGCTTAGGCGACGCATCTGTTACCGGCGTACCTAAATACAAAAAACCGACAATTTCATCATTTTCGGCACATTCTAGCGCCGCTTTAACGTTCTCATCTCGCGCATAACTGCCTGTTCGCCAGATACCATTAAAACCTTGGGCAACCGCTGCCATTTGCATGGCATGCACCGCACAGGACGCAGAAGCCACCTGTTCTACCCAAGGTACTTTCGGATGTTCAGCATATTTAGCGATTGCCACAATCACCATAGGGGCGCGTTTCGGTAACTCCGGTGCGCGCTCAATTTCTTTTTCGGTCATGTCAGCATCGATTGCTGCACGCTCGAAAATATCCCCTAGCTTAGCTAACCCAGATTTTTCACAGACAATAAAACGCCATGGCGACAAACAAGCATGATCTGGGGCACGAAGTGCAGCTTGCATGATATTAGTCAACTCCTCACCTTCCGGTGCAGGCGCTTGGAGTCTAGGATGTGAGCTACGATTAAGTAGCAAGTTTAAGGCGTCCATAAAATAAAAATACCTCAAAGGAAAACAGAATGTAGGCCACCAGTATGGCGACTATCATAGCGCGGAGCAATAAAAAAAGGCGCACAATGCGCCTTGATTTTTATCGTCATTATGCGTTATTCAGGCATAAATTTTTTGCGTAAAAAATAATCCACACTGGTAAATTTGCCGCCGCCGGTAAAAAACAAAGACAGCAACATAAAGAAGTAAGTCATCGCAAATTCAATCCCGTTGTTTAAGATCACAAACTTACCGCTGGATGTCAGCCAATTGTAATTGCCGTGCTCTTGCAACAGGTTTTTAGCCGCGGCTAATTTGTCCGGAGCGCTCATTACATTTTCATTTAACATGATTGTCCCATCTGATAGCCAACTAGATGCATCCGCAATAGCTGGCCAGCCATTTGGCCAATGCACGGTAAATGCAGCTACCAGCATAGTAAACATCAATGGAATAGACGCCCAGCGCGTCGCTAAACCAATCAATATAAAGATGCCACCGAGCAGTTCCGCCGCAATCGCCAACGACGCCATTAAAGCTGGCGCAGGCAGACCTAATCCATAGTCAGGACTGGCAAACCAATCAACGGTATTGTCAAAACTGCCAAGTTTTGTCCATCCCGCTTGGATCATCACAGGGGCTAAATACAGTCGCAGTAGCAAGGGCGCTATTCCCTCAAAAACCGATGCCTTTTCTAACGTGCGCTGTGCACTTGTGGCTAAATTTAATACGCTCATAATGGTTCCGCTAACAAAATTGTTACTCATTAGATAGCAGATACTCGTAAAAACTTTCAATATAGGCGAATAATAATTAGCCTAGCCCCAGTTCAATCAGGCAAACTGACGGCTAGTTCAAGAGTGTTAACAACGCAATTAATAATGTCTACGGGTAAGGATGTGAGCAAAATATATTTATTTGATTGGGGAGACACTTTGATGGTCGACTTCCCCAGCGCCAATGGAAAAATGCACCTGTGGCAGAACGTTGAAACCGTCAAAGGGGCCTCTACCACTCTCAAGCAGCTAGCACAAAAGCACGATATTTATATCGCTACCAATGCAGCAGATTCAAATGAACAGGATATTCAACAGGCGTTCGAAAGAGTAAATTTAGCGCAATACATTTCCGGCTATTTTTGTTTCGCAAATACTGGGCTGCATAAGACGTCCGCTGACTTTTACCAGCACATCATTAAGCGGTTAAACGTAGAAGCAAGTTCAATAACAATGGTGGGCGATACCTTTGCAAAAGATGTACTCCCTGCCCTTGAATCGGGGATCAACGCCGTTTGGTATAACCCAAAACACTTGCCACAACCCGCACTAAACAAGCCCCTCACTAAAAATCAGAGCTTCACGGTTATCAATCAACTAGAAGCACTGCTGCCTTGAAGGAATGTTGCTTCGAAGTAAGCACTTTCTTATCCTGTCAAGATGGGCAATGTTTGAGAAAGCCCCGCCTCTAATTCGCGGGGGTGCCGCTGTGAAATTTAAAATCACTATCAGGCTGCAGGATCAAATCCGCTTCTACCTGTGCAAAAAACACAATCCGTGCTGATATGTCATGGCCTGCTATTTCTTCGGCTAATGTTAGGTAGTCTCGATAATGACGAGCTTCTGAGCGTAGCAGTGAGATATAAAAATCCCCTAAGGGTTTGTCTAAGAATGGGGCAATTTTAGCAAAACGCTCACAGGAGCGCGCTTCAATGTAAGCACCGCAAATTAGCTTGTCGATGAGGGCATCAGGCTCGTGGGTTTTAACATGCCGTAAAAGCCCTTTTGCATAACGACTCGATTCAATTTTGTCATACTCGATATCGTAATTATGCATCATCTCGAGCACTTGGTAGAAATGATGCAACTCTTCGCGGATAAGCATGACCATTTTGTCGACTAAATCTTGCCCGTAGCGACTTCCAGATTTAACCAGCATAGACTTATCTAATTTTAACTTTTCAAGCTCTCTCCAGTCGCCAATTTGACGATAGGCAAAATCCTCATAGGGCTTTAACCAATCAAGCAAAGCTTTGGCGCTGTCTGCATCCACCGCATAGCGACGAATTAGAAACATCGCACTTTGCGCGGCCTTTAATTCACAAATGAGATGATCCGTCAAAAGTACGGCTAAGTTTTCTTTCTTAACGGCTTCGGTGACCCACTCATCTGGTGTATCACATTTTAAAAACGCTTTTATAGGAGCTAACAAATTTTCCAAATTATATGACCTACACTACACATCAACATTATATCGCTAAACACACGTTAGCCTAACAGCAGCGCATTGTAACATAAGCCTGATACAACACTCTTAATACACGTGGCATTTTCTGCTATCCCCTGGGCGTTTTTTATACAAAATGAAACCGAGCTAAGAGCCACTCTAAATGAAACAAAACAATCGACGTATTACTAAAATTTATAGTCAACATTAAGCTGATGCATAAAACTGTTGACGAATTAACCAACCTACAACAGAATAAACGTTAACTAGTTGTAAATTCATTGTTAAAAACAAAAGAGCGAGTAACTATATGATTTTGAATCACCTGTGGGGATTGTACGCCCATCCTAAAGAAGAGTGGCACAGCATTGACGACCGACACGAAACCTACTTTTACAGTTTAAGCCATATTGCTCTTATCTCACTTATCCCCGCCGTAATGACATATTACTCTACCGCCTATCTAGGCTGGAGCATTGGTGTTGGCGATACCATTAAATTAACAAAAGAAAGCGCTGGCATAATGAGCGTCGGCACTTATTTAGGCTTGGTAATAGGCGTATTAGCCTTATCCGTTTTGATTCACGAATTAGCCAAAGCCTTTGATTCAACACCCACTTATACCCAATCACTTGAACTGGCAGCGTATACGGCAACACCTTTATTTATGGTCGGGTTTGCAGCCTTCTATCCGGTTTTATGGTTTGTGATGCTAATTGGTTTAGTAGGCTTAACCTACTCGGTTTATTTGTTGTACACGGGCACGCCCATCTTAATGCACATACCGGAAGAAAAAGGCTTTATCTATGCCAGCTCTGTTGTAACCTGTGGCCTGGTACTTCTCACTATTTTGATGGCTGCATCGGTTATTTTATGGAGTATGGGCATGGGCCCCGTATTTACCGGATAGCGAGTTTTAAAACCTCGGATACAAAAAAGCGCTGAACATTCAGCGCTTTATTATATTGGATTGAATTGAATTGAATAAAGCTATGAATCTTCCTGCATGTTATGCATTTCTAGGTTACTCAACTCCGTTTGAATGCCGGCATTTTTAGCTCCTTCATTACGCAACGTATCAATGCGCTCTAAATAGTTTTGATCTACATCACCTGTGATGTAATTGCCATCGAACACAGACGTTTCAAAACGACCAATCTCCGGATTAAGTTCAGTAACAGCTTCCACTAAGTCACTGATATCTTGAAAAATCAGACCATCGGCACGTATTAGATCACTGATTTCCTCAATTTCACGGCCATAGGCAATCAGCTCATTCACCGAAGGCATATCGATACCATATACGTTTGGAAAACGAATTTCCGGAGCAGCAGAGGCAAAATATACTTTCTTAGCACCAGACTCACGCGCCATATCGATGATTTGCTCTGACGTCGTACCACGCACAATAGAGTCATCTACCAGCAAAACGTTTTTGCCAGCAAACTCTGACGAGATCGCATTTAACTTACGACGCACTGATTTACGGCGCATCGTTTGTCCAGGCATGATGAAAGTGCGACCAATATAACGGTTTTTGACAAAGCCTTGGCGGTACGGCAAATTCAACTCAAGGGATATTTGTAGCGCCACATCGGTGGATGTTTCAGGGATAGGAATTACCACATCAATATCCATGTCAGCCCATTCCCGTGCGATTTTCTGACCTAATTTACGGCCCATGTTCACTCGGGATGCATACACAGAAATGCCATCAATGAACGAATCTGGACGCGCGAAGTAAACAAACTCGAAAATACACGGTGCGTTTATCGCTCCATGAGCACATTGCTGGGTATGCAGTTGGCCACTTTCGGTCACATAAATCGCTTCACCTGGTGCTACATCTCGAATAAAAGTAAAACCAACGGCATCGAGTGCAACACTTTCTGAGGCCACCATGTACTCGTCACCAAATTCGGTTTTGCGCTTACCTAAAGCTAAAGGACGAATTCCGAAAGGGTCTCTGAAAGCCAACATGCCATTACCTATGATGGCTGCAACCACTGCATACGCACCGCGTACTTTTTGATGTACTGTTGTTACCGCCTTAAAGACTTCTTCAGGCGTCAGACTTAAACCTTCACAATTGTGTAGCTCATGGGCAATGATGTTAAGCAGCAACTCAGAATCAGAGGTTGTGTTGATATGCCGCTTGGCAATTCTAAACACTTCGTCTTTCAAGTCATGGGCGTTGGTCAAATTACCATTGTGCGCAAACGCAATACCAAAGGGAGAGTTAACATAGAAGGGCTGCGCTTCAGCGGAACTTGAACTGCCAGCAGTAGGATAACGAACGTGCCCAATGCCAAACTGACCAGTAAGACGCTTCATGTGACGCGTATGGAATACATCACGGACTAAACCATTGTCTTTACGAAGATGAAATACACCATCATCAATGGTGATGATCCCTGCGGCATCTTGCCCACGATGTTGCAATACGGTCAATGCATCATACAAAGACTGATTTACTGGACTTTTACCTACAATTCCGACAATACCACACATGTGAGTTACCTTTTTATACGGGTCTGTTAAACGGGTTTGATGAAGCTTGAGTTGCCTTGCAAATACTGAAAGAACCACTCTATCACTAAGCTAAATTCTGGAATGAGCAATGATGTTTTCCATCCGTCGGCATCGGCCAATGGAGTAAACGTATCGACAAAAAAGAGTAACGCGCTGACGATTAATACGCCGCGTAACACACCAAATATAGCGCCTAATGCGCGATCAGTGCCTGATAAGCCAGTGTAATGCACTAACTGTGAAATTAAATAATTCAGTAACCCACCGAGTATTAATGTCACGATAAACAAAATCGCAATAGCCACACCGTTTCGTATGGTTTGATCATCAATACTAGTAAGATAAGTAGCCAGGTCTGCGTAAAAGCGGCTAGCAATAAAAAAGGCGCAGAACCAAACAGCTAGCGAAATGGCTTCCTTAACGAAGCCACGTATTAAACTGATAACAGTGGAGAGCAGAATCACACCAATAATGGCGTAGTCTATCCAGTTCATATAAATTGATAAATCCGCTGGTGATGCATAACGTGGCTCAAATGCTTAAGACTCACGCCATGACACTAAATTCGCGCGCATATTACCAAAACTCATCACTAAAATCTTGCTAATTTTAGGATTAATACTGATTCATCACTGAACCGTGAATGGTGTAATACGACCTTTTAAGCCAGTAAGTTTGGTTAATTCAGCTAAGGAGTTTTGCAAGCGCACTTTTTGCAAATCTGGGCCGACAAATACCTTGGTTAAGGTGCCGCTGCTGGTCTGAACCGGCCTTGAAAACGCACGATAACCGCCCTTCTCTAACTTTTCGAGTAATTCTTGCACGTTTTTCTTATGCCTAAATGTTCCCAACTGCACGACCCAACCAGCGCCTTCTAGTAACGCTTTCTCGTAAGCTTGGGTACTGGATTTGGCAGTGTCCTTAGCCGCTACAGGTGTATTTTCCTTCTCGGCTGAAGCTGTCTGAGCAGCTACATCTGCATCATCTTGTTCGTTATTCTCAACACCTGCGTCAGCATTGCTTTGATTTTTATCATCAAGCGCTTTGTCTTCAACTATCTCGATGTCTCTAGAGGCGAGATCCGCAACGTCTTCACTTGAGAAATGGTTAGGGCGCTGTACCGTCTTCACAGCCGGGCGTTCGGGCAGTTCAACAAACAGCTCTTTTTCACTTTGGGTTTTACCACCCAGCAAATCCGGTAAAAAAATAACAGCGATAGCCACTATAATAACCGTACCAATTAATCGATTTTTTAGCGCAGATGTCACTCGTTTAATCCTTCATTCGTTAACCTAAGAATGTCTGATACGGTAAAAAAAGAACCGAATACCACAATCAAGTCTTGCTCATGGGCCAAAGCGTTGGCTTTTTCGAACGCTTGGGCAACCGTGGAAAATTCTAGCACTTTTTGCTGCTCGTCTAATACTGATTTAATTTCACCAGCAGTAGCCCCTCTTGGCACATCTAAGCCCCCCAACATCCACTGGGCACCTAGTTGCGAAAAATCCGCTAGGCTTGCTTTAATATCTTTGTCTTTTAACATTCCAACAACCAAGAAAAGGTTGTTGTAATCACACTTGGCTATTTGCGACAACAGATAGCCAGTAGCGTGGGGGTTATGTGCCACATCCACCATCACTTTGGGTGACTGAGACAGTATTTGGCAACGACCAGGTACACGAGTGCCCTTAATCACATGGGCGATTTGCTCTTCAGTTAAACCAAGTTCAAGTATCTGCAGCACCTGTAATCCGGTAGAGACATTCTGCATGGGAATGTGCGGCAAGGGTAAATGTAAGTAGCTAACGTCATGATTTGTCCAGGTCAAAACATCATTTTCAACTTGGTACTCAAAATCTTGTCGTTGCCACCACGCAGAGGCATTGTTTGATGCTACCGCATCTATCAACGCCTGATATTTTACTGACTCTCCTATGACCACAGGTATATTCGGGCGCATAATGCCCGCTTTTTCAGCAGCCACAAGCTCTTTGGTATCTCCTAGCCAATCTTGATGGTCTAAATCGATACTGGTGATTACGGCAATATCAGGTGATACAACATTCACCGCATCTAAACGGCCACCTAGCCCAATTTCAAGTAACGCGATGTCGACGTTCGCATCATGAATAAATTTAAGCCCAGCTAAGGTGCCGAATTCAAAATAGGTCAGTGGGATCTCGCCTCGCGCTCGCTCAACAGCTTGAAACGCACGGCAGTGTGCTTGCTCGCTACCATCTACGCCATTAATACGCACGCGCTCAGTGTAATCGATTAAATGAGGCGAGCTATAAACCCCCACCTTTTTACCGGCAGCCAAACACGCCTGCTCTATAAACGCGCAAGTAGTACCCTTGCCGTTAGTGCCAGCAACGGTAACAACGATTTGATTTGAGAACGAAATATCAAGTTGCTCGAACACGTTAATAACGCGGCCTAAACCCATTTCGATATTTTTAGGATGTAATGCGCTGAGATGATCCAGCCATTCATTTAAAGACCAGGCCTCGTAATCAGAGGCCTGTTTAGAAGATAAATTTGTCATTAATGTACTGAGGTTTTATGCGTGTTGATGATGCAACTTAGATAATATGCTATGCAGACGGTCGCGCATTTCACGTCTGTCGATAATCACATCAATTGCCCCTTTCTCAAGCAAAAACTCACTGCGCTGAAAGCCTTCAGGTAAGGTTTCACGCACAGTTTGTTCAATAACACGAGGGCCAGCAAAGCCAATAAGTGCTTTAGGTTCAGCAACATTCACATCACCTAACATAGCCAAACTTGCAGAGACACCGCCCATAGTAGGATCAGTGAGAACAGAAATATAAGGCAAGCCCTTCTCGCTCATTTTAGCCAAAGCAGCACTCGTTTTCGCCATTTGCATCAGCGAGAGTAAGGCTTCTTGCATACGTGCGCCGCCACTGGTCGAAAAGCAAATAAGCGGCATATTGTGCTCTAAACACGCTTCAACAGCTTTTACAAAGCGAGCACCCACCACAGAGGCCATAGAACCACCCATAAAGGCAAATTCAAATGCCGCAACAGCTACCGGCATGCCTTTTAACTTACCCTGCATTACAACTAGGGCATCTTTTTCATTAGTGGCTTTTTGTGCAGCAACAATTCTGTCTTTGTATTTCTTCGAATCTTTGAATTTTAGTAAATCTTTTGGCTCAAGTTCCGCACCCAACTCGACGCGCTCACCTTGATCTAAAAATTGATTCAACCGAGCTCGCGCAGAGACGCGCATATGATGATTACATTTAGGACAAACGCCTAATTGTTTTTCTAGCTCAGTTTTATATAGAACCGCATCACATTTACCACATTTGGTCCATATACCTTCAGGTACATTACTTTTAGTGGGTGATTTAGTACGCGGTAATATCTTTTCAATCCAACTCATTAATTTAAACCTTCTTTGGCAATCATATCGTTGTTTTTATTGAAGATATGCAACGACAGATGCAACGATTAATTTTCTAGGCGCATTCAAACCGTATTAAAACACAGTTATCCAAAGTTACGAAAGTAAAACTGGTCTTAGAAGTCGTCAGCTAAAAACAACGGGCCCATTTTTAAACGAGGAAGTTCAAACACTTCTGGGTACGTCACATGCACTAAATAAAGTCCGTTCGGCAATGCGGTAATGCCTGCTTTAGTACGATCTTTAACTTCTAATAATTCATCTACCCATTCGACGGGCTTCTCTTTATGCCCAATAGCGACCAAGGTACCAGTGATATTGCGCACCATATGATGTAAAAACGCATTCGCTTGCACATCAATCACAATATAGTCGCCCATGCGCTTAACGCGAATATGAGACATAGTACGGGTGGCTGTTTTAGCTTGGCAGTTGACCGCTCTAAACGAGCTAAAATCGTGTTTGCCCACTAACTTCTGTGCCGCTTGGTTCATCAATTCATGATCAAGATCACCATAAATATGCGTCACCCCATTGGCTAAAATACCGCTGCGCAAGGTACTGTTGTAGATAATATAACGATAACGTCGCGCCGTGGCTGAAAAGCGCGCATGAAAATCATCAGGCACCGCTTTAACCCAGCGTACTGATACGGTATCAGGTAAGTAAGTATTGATACCTAACGTCCATGCTCTATCTGGGCGTTGGCTATTCGTTTCAAAATGCACCACCTGCCCTGTTGCATGTACACCTGCGTCGGTACGTCCTGCACACACCACGCGTATAGGTTCATTGGCAATACGCGTTAAGGCTTCCTCTAAGTGCTGTTGCACACTGATAACTTCATTTTGCCTTTGCCAGCCGTGAAAACCGGCACCGTCGTATTCCACTCCTAACGCTATACGCATGTAACTAATTACCTCTTTAATAAATTGCCGCGTATTCTAAAACAGAACACAACAATATGTAGCACTAACTTTGCGCAATTGAACATTTTTACAAAAACACAAAAAAACGCGAATAATAACATTATTCGCGTTTTTGAATTATCGCTGAACTTTTTAGGCTCAATAAGCGCTAATCATGCTTGAAATCGGTCGAGTGCAAATCATGCTTTTTCATTAGCTTGTGTAAATCAGTTCGATTACGCCCTGCAATTTCAGCAGCGCGCGTTACGTTACCGTCTGTCATTTTCAGTAACTTAAGCAAGTAGCTTTGCTCAAATGCGTCACGAGCTTCGGTAAGCGTTGGCCACTTTTGTTCTGAGCTAGACAAAGCTTGTTCGACAAGATGCACAGCAATAACGGATGTTTGCGTTAATGCCACGCATTGCTCAACCACATTGACTAATTGGCGCACGTTTCCTGGCCATAACTCGGTGGTCAACAATTGCATTGCATCATCTGAAAAACGACTCACACGTACTTCATGACGCTCGGCGCTTTTCTTTAATAAGTAACGTGCCAGCAACGGAATATCTTCGGAACGTTCACGTAACGTGGGCAAGGTTAAATTCACCACGTTTAAGCGATAATACAGATCCTCTCGGAAATTCCCTTCGCTCATTTCTGTGGACAAATTCTTGTGTGTCGCAGAGATAATTCGCACATCAACTGGGATTTGCTTGCTGCTACCTACCGGGCGAATCACTTGCTCTTGCAATGCACGTAATAATTTTACTTGCAAAGGCGTCGGCATATCGCCAATTTCATCCAAAAATAAGGTACCGCCATCGGCTTCTCTGAACAAACCTTGATGCTCATTTACCGCACCGGTAAACGCACCTTTGGCGTGGCCGAATAATTCAGACTCTAAAAGATTTTCCGGTAACGCACCGCAGTTTATTGCCACAAAAGGTTTGTTAGCCCGTTTACTGGCTTTATGAATAGCATTGGCTAGCAGCTCTTTACCTGTACCACTTGCACCACTGACTAAAACACTGACATCACGTTGTGCAACTCGGTGGGCTTGATCAAGTAGTTGCTCCATTTGCATAGAACGGGTGATGATTTGCTCTCGCCACGCTCCCGCTTGCGAGCCTTGACTTTGACTGACCGCTTTGGCTAATAAATCGCGTAATTCTGTATGATCAATCGGCTTAGTCAAGAAACCAAAGACCCCTCTTTGGGTCGCCTCTACCGCGTCTTGAATGGTGCCATGGGCTGTCATCAATATAACAGGCAGGTCTTTGCCTAAAGACATAATCTCTTCAAACAAGCTCAAGCCGTCTAGACCTGGCATTCTAAGGTCGCTTAATACCGCATCAAAGTTTTGGGTATTCATTAAACGCAAGGCCTCTTTGCCACCTTCTGCGCTTTGCACACTGTAGCCTTCGCCTTCTAGGCGTATGGCCATTAATCGCAGTAAACTCTCATCATCATCTACGAGTAATATTTGTGGCTTCAACGACGCTTCATTTTTACTCACTTAGGATCTCCTTTAGCGTTATCCATAATGGACGCTTCAATCTTTAATAATTGTTCAATCTGACTACGCTGTTCTTCAATTTGCTCTCTTTGTTGGTCAACCAAGGCTTGTTGTTCTTCAATTCGGGTGGATTGCCCACCGTTAATCTTGCTTAGGGTCACCACGGCAGATTCCGATTCGAGCAAGACTTGGCTTGGGTGGTAGATCATCACACTGAGCATGTCTTGCATGCCGCCATCAAACTCTTTGATAAGACTCAATGCCCAAGATTGAGAGCGAAGCTTATCTTGATAAGGAGTGTCTTTACCTTGGCAAAGCAGCACCTTGCGCAGCAAATCCTGCGGGCTATCGCTCAGCAAAGCGATTTCAGCCTTACGTTGTGCCCACGTCATTTCGTCGCCATCTAGCCAATAATTAAGCCAATAAACAACATCACAATTTTGCTCAACAGAGGCTTCAGGGGTCTTATATAAACAGTAGTTTCTTTCGTGAAGCACTTCTTGACGCTCAGCAGCGGTCTCGTTCTCAGGTATTAGTTTACAACCGGCCAAACTCAAAACGACTAAGCTTATCCCTGCTTTTATTATTTTCGCTTTCATTATTTTTTCTCAGTTAAGGGGATAGAAACACGGAAACACACATCCGCGTAATCCACGTCTACAATTTCAACTTTACCTCGCATCATACGCGCACAATCGGCTACGATCGACAACCCCAGTCCAGATCCAATAATCCGGTCATTTCGTTTTCCTTCACCGCGATTAAATGGTTCAAATAAAATAGCGCGTTGCTCGGGTGATATTTTTTGCCCGCGATTGGACACATCAAGCACCTGAACATGTTTCTCTTGATAAAGTTTAATATTGATTGGCCGCCCTTTACTGCCATGAGCAATGGCATTTGATAACAAGTTATCCAAAATACGACGAAACAATTTCGCATCTGCATACACTTGGTTTAATTCTATTTTGGTATCTAATTCATGCTTGTTTTGTTGTAAGGCCAAGCGATTATCCGTAATAAACTCTTCGATCAACGTGGCCGTTTTTAACCATTGGAAATCAGGTTTTGCCTGTTGCAGCAGCAAATTGTAGTCAAGCAACTGCATGATCAGGGTGTTTAATCGATCCGTGCTGCTATTGAGCAGAGACATCACTTCCATTTGCTGCTCCGTTAGCTCACCCACGACTTGTTCTGTTAATAATGAACAACCCTCTTTAATACTGGCCAACGGTGTTTTAAGCTCATGCGAAGCATGGCGCAACAACGCGTGGCGAAGATGCTCTAACTGGGTTAAGCGATCTGCAAGACGGTGTAACTTGCGTTCTACCAGAATAAGTTCTTTGGGCCCAGAGTTAGAAATTTCTGGTAGCTCATCCTCTTGAAGAGAGATAGCTTGAATTACATGCTCCAATTTGCGCACTGGTCGCAAAATCAACTGACTACCAAAAATGATCAACATTAGACTGATACTGACCAATAGAGCGGTCAGCCAAGCTTGCGTTTGCTGCACAGAACTAACATAGCCCTGACGTTTTTTGATCCTGTCATCGAGTAACGAATCAACACTTTGCCCTAATTCGGTCAGCGCTCTACGAAACTCTGCAAGCTGTGCGTCGAGCAATAATTGATCGCTTAACCTGTCATAACTTTGAAACCAAGTTAAACGCTCAGAGAGAACATGACACTCTTGTGAGTTTTCTAGCTGCACACACAAGCTACCTAAGGCTTCTGTAAAACGTTCGACGTATTTGTCAGATAGCTCTTTTAATTCTGCTTTATCTAACACGTGGTATTGTCGGATCAAGCGTTCAATATCCACCGAAAAACTTTCAAGGCTATTCACACGCCGCACCATAGCCACCGAAAACTCGGCTTCATTGGTGGCGATCTCTCCCATTCTTCCTAATGTTATTTGGCTGTGCCACAGCAGTACCACTAGTGGTACCAGCACGAGTGCAAAGCTGACTAAGGTAAGCTGGCGTAACGATCCAAGCTGCATTGGCAATCCTAACAATCTAATCCTTCCTAATTGGCCAGCATAATAACAAAAGGTGGTAACACTAGGCAGAAAATATGATGGTTTAACCTAATGCAAAGCAGATTTTCGACCTCGCTTAGTTCAAAGCGTTGCCATGGGATCGTCTAACGTGGACCGTGGTTAATTCGTGACGGCTGATCAAACCATCACCATTAGTATCAATACGACTAAATGACTCAAGGATAATTGGATCCGCCACGGCCTCTTTAATCGATATCTCACCGTCGGCGTTTTTGTCCAGACGTTGCAAAATATCATCCTGTGGCTGAGATGGGATCGCCATAGCAAAACTACTTGAAAACGTAAGTAGGCAAGAAATGAATTTACAAAAAACGCGTTTCATGAATGTTATATCCGCAGCACAAAGGCAAAATTGGGTTCAATGAAAAAGATAAATAGCATCCTTGCCTTGCAATAAGCGCAACTCGTAAGCCTAGCTAAAAATGCATAAGAGCCATCAGTTGCAAACGCCATCGCAGCCAATAACAGTATTAGTGTCGACCCTTATTATTTTCACCGTACTTGCTATCCATGCGTCACTCCCGAGGAACCAGTCGAGAAAAGTACGATTACAACTTTAGTATTACAATATCTAAGCCAAGTTTATTTAATTCATTAAAATCAAATAGTTAAATTAATTACAAGAGGAGAAGTCAAGTAGACAGCAACCTTAAGTGTCGCGAATTTAAGACAAAATTAATGATACAGTCGTCGAGTACGGGGAAACGCTGCAGAAATGGCCTCCCCTGAGGAAATTGGTCAGATTTATGGTGTACTCAATTAGATACACCCTGCCGTAAAGTTACAATTCACCGGCTGCTGAAAGTTTACTTTGAATGAATTGGCTATGGGAAACATACAGAAGGTCAGCCACCCTTCTTATCATGTGCTCTTCTTCTGGATCCAGTACATCGTCTGCGTAGGCTATTTTCCAAAGGCCATCAATAATCCCGCGCCGCTGCTCTGGGGTACACGTATCATTGATAACCCGAGTAAACTGAGAGAAGTCTACCGCTTCGGCCGCTTTATCTTTGGTTAAATCAAGTAATTCAGTTAACTGAGCGTCATCTAAGGTAAAGCGTGTACGTAGGATGTGCTCATAAGCGCTTTGTTCTTCTGCGCTAAAGTCGCCATCGGCACGCATTAATTCGTAGAGCAAAACGGCAGTGGCTACCTCATGGTTGTTTTCTCGTCCTGCTTGTTCGTCTTGACGTGTCTTTTCTTCAAACCAATTTACTAACTTTGACAACATAACCACTTCTCTTTCGTTCTCTGAATAACCTTATATCTAACGATTATTCAGTAAATTACAAGAGGGGGTGAGCAATGTATCGATAAATGGTCGCTCTTACGCGCTAAACATGACGAGGTGCTTAAGATCTAAACGGATGCCGATCCTTTCACCAAGAGCATGGTCGTGGTGACTCGGAGCCAAACAAAGCACTGTTGCCGAAGGATCGTCATGCAAAGCAAGTTCATAAAGTATGTGTGCACCTTTAAACGCACGCGACATGACCAAAGCCAGATTCTGACTATTGTCATCATGTACTATGTCGTCAGGACGCACCAACACATCAATGTTTGTTGCACCTGCAAACTGTGTTATTTGTTCTTTAGTGAGGGAAAAGACGCCCAGCTTGGTTTTAAGGTGAATGTCGTCGGCGCTGTCCGCCATAATAATTTGCCCGGGTAACAAGGTGCCTTGGCCAATAAAACCGGCGACAAATTTGTCTACTGGCCGGTGGTACAACTGATATGCCGTTGCCCACTGTAATAAATGCCCCGCCTTTAACACCCCAATTTTATCTGCCATGGCAAATGCTTCGTGCTGATCATGAGTGACCAGCAATGCACTCGTACCTGCTTGCTTTAGAATACGCCTTATATCTTGCGCTAAGTCTTCACGTAGCTCAGCATCTAAACTTGAAAATGGCTCATCAAGCAATAATAAATCAGGCCTAACCGCCAGCGCACGCGCAAGGGCCACCCGTTGTTGTTGACCGCCTGATAAGGCATGAGTGAAACGTTCGCCGATATCCGGCAAGCCCACCAACGCAAGCAGTTCGTCAACCCGCTGTGCCTTTTCTTTGCCACTACTGTGATGTAGTCCAAAAGCAATATTTTGCGCTACATTCAAGTGTGGAAACAAGGCAAAGTCTTGAAAAACAACGGCAACTTTGCGCTTATCCGGTGCAATATGCGTATCTACACTGGCCACCTGAGTACCTCTTAGAGCAATATCCCCTTGGGTAACAGGTTCAAACCCCGCAATTGCGCGTAAAATAGAAGTTTTCCCGCATCCTGATGGGCCCAGCAAGCAACCTATTTCTCCAGAGTTGAGCGAAAAAGTTACCTCGCTGACCACCGTTTTATTGTCGTAAGCAATACTAATATTGTTCAAATCAAGCATTTGGTTTCACCTTCATAACACCGCACTGTCATTGCTTTTGTCACCTATCTTTACCTGATTCAAGCGCTCTGGTTAATAATACAACCGGTAATATTCCAACCAACACGATGGCTATAGCAGGAACCGCCGCATCTTGAAGCCGCTCTTCTGAGGCCAGTTCAAATGTTCTTACTGCTAAGGTATTAAAATTAAAGGGGCGCAGTATGAGTGTGGCGGGTAGTTCTTTTAATACATCTACAAAAACAAGCAAAATCGCACTGAGAACGCTAGCGCGTAGTAAAGGTATGTGGACTGTTTTTAAAACAGCGAAGGAGGACAACCCCATTGAACGCGCCGCATCATCCATACTTGGTTTGATGCGTTGTAACCCTGCTTCAACATTGTGTAATGCCACAGCCAGAAAACGCACAGAGTACGCCAGAAGTAGCGCGACTAATGTACCTGAAAATATCAAACCAACACTGGTGTCAAATAGCGACTCGGTAAGCGCATTCAGAGCATCATCTGCGGCGCTTAACATCAGCATTGCGCCAATAGCAATCACTGTACCTGGTATCGCATAACCCAAACTAGCTATTTGCACTTGAGAGTTTAGCAACCAGTGACTGCGTAAACGCTTCGCGTAAGCAAACAGCAAAGCTAAACCAACAGCAATCAACGCAGCGCTTGCGGCTAAGTAAAAGCTATTCCAAATCAAATCGATAAAGCCACTGTCAATTTGCGTGGTGGCGCGCTCTGCGGCCCAAATTAGCAATTGTGCGCAAGGAATAATAAACCCTAAAGATACCGGCAACAAACAGGCTATCACCGCCCACACTGCGGATACTGGGGTCAACGTTAAACGCTTAGCGCTGTTTTGCTTTTGGCCTTGATGAAAATAGCGTAAGCGACGGCGAGAGTGTTTTTCAATCAACAAAAGCACCAACACAAAACTGGTTAGCACGGCAGCCAACTGCGCCGCCCCAATCGCATTTCCTAAACCATTCCAAGTACGAAAAATACCCGTGGTAAAGGTACTAATACCAAAATACTGCACGGTGCCATAATCGGCAAAGGCTTCCATCATGGCCAATGCAGTACCGGTTAAAATGGCCGGACGAGCTAGCGGAAAAGCAACTTTACGAAAATAACCAAAGCCGCTAACGCCCATGCTACGGCTCGCTTCATAAAAGCTCGCTGATTGCTCTGAAAATGCCGTGCGCGCTAACATGTACACGTAAGGATAAAGTACCAGCGATAGCATCAATATTGCACCGCCTACTGAGCGCACATCAGGAAACCAGTAATCATGATATGTCCAGTTGAAGGTAGCGCGCAGGTGAGTTTGTAATGGCCCTGCCACATCCAACATACCTGTATAGGTGTAAGCTAGAATGTAGGCAGGCATCGCCATGGGTAGAAGAATAAGCCACTGTAAAGTGCCACGCCCAGCAAACTCGTAACGAGCCACCAGCCAAGCTAAGCTTGTACCTAGCAATAGCGTCAGCCCACCCACACTAAAGGCTATCAGTAATGAATGATAAACATAGTCATTAAGCACTGTGGCAAACAGGTGCTGCCATAATTCTTTTTGGGGAATAAAAACGCTGGTAAAAATTAATAAAACCGGCACTGCCAATAGTAAACTAAAGACAGTGACGGCCCATAACCACGGCTCTCGCCAAGGACTAATTTTCAAAAGAGAACAGGTCGGTAAAATAAACTATCGAGTTATTTCCAACCTGCTTTATCCATCAATACCACTGCTTGACGGTTTAATTCGCCTACCTTAGCAAGGTCAACATCTTCGGCTTTAAAGTCACCGAATGTAGTCAACACTTCACTTTGCTCAACATCAGCGCGTAAAGGGTACTCATGATTGGTTTTTGCGTACCACTCTTGCGACTCTTCTTGTAGCATGAAACTCACTAGCTTTTGTGCTGCAGCGGCATTAGGGGCGTGCTTTGTAATGGCGGCACCAGAAATATTGACGTGGGCGCCACGGTCTTGTTGATTCGGCCAAACCACTTTTACTTTGCTGGCCGTTTCTCGCGTAGCTTCGTCTCCATCACTGGCCATACCCGCCAAGTAGTATGTGTTGGCAATGGCGATATCACACTGACCTGCCACAACGGCTTTAATTTGATCGCGATCTCCACCTTTTGGCGTGCGAGCAAAATTCTTAACAAAGTCATTTAACCAAGCTTGGGTTTTCTCTTCACCAAGCTGAGCAATCATAGCAGCCACCATGGATTGGTTGTAAATATTGCTTGAAGAGCGAATACAAATCCTACCACGCCATTGTTCATCAGCTAAGTCTTCCATACGGGACAACTGGCTGGCATCAACGCGCTCAGGGGCAACCATCAAAGGCCGCGCTCTTAAGGTAAAACCAACCCAGTTGCTATCCGGATCAATATAATTTTGTGAGATCAATCCTTTAAACGCGTCTGTTTCAATTGCTTGGGTTAGACCTTGCTCTTTTGCACGGTATAGTCGACCAACATCGGTGGTAATTAAGATATCCGCTGGGCTGTACTTCCCTTCACTTTTAAGGCGCGTGATAAGCGCATCGGCTTTGCCGGTAACAAGGTTAACTGATATACCAGTATCAGCACTAAACTTATCGAGCAACGGCTTGATAAGAGCCTCTTTTCGCGCAGAATACACATTAACTTCTTGCGCAGATGCAAATGCACTAACGGAAATACAACTGACTAAACCCACTAATTTAAGAAAACGTTTCAAACCTATATCCTGTTTCAAATAGTATTTATCGAATGAATGACAGCCTAAAGCAATTGAGAATAATTATCAATTAGGTAAGCTTTTATTGACTTTCAAACATAAGGTAATGACTTTCATGCATGTCTAACGCCTCATAAGTGCGCTGAGCAACCAGATTTTCCCGCTCTACATAAAGACGGTAGCCGCACACATTACCTGCGTCATCTCCAAGAGCCCGCACTTTATTATATAGCGCGCTATAAAGCCCTTTACGGCGAAATTGCGGCACAATATAAACACTTTGTACCCACCAAAACTCACTGTTACGCCAATCACTCCACTCGGTTGTTACCATCAAGCTGCCAACCACTTGCTCATCTATTTCAGCGACCAGGTAAAAGCCTTTGCTTGCATCGTTAATAAGATTACTTACCCCTAACGTTAACACGTCGCTATCGAGTTGCTTACCTTCGGTTTCGTCAGCCATAAGCTGATTGAAGTTAACCAAAGATTCGATATCACTCACCTGGGCTTTTCTGATGATTGTTTGTAAGTTATTTTGCATATCTAGCCTTTTTAGCTTTTCCGTGAAACTTCACTTTATACGTTAAACATCACTTCGACCGCGTTACCAGCATCTAAATACTGCACGCTATCTGTTAACTCTGCCACTAACTGAATGCCACGTCCAAAACAATCCTCTAAACTGGCTTGTTTTAAGCGAAGCTGATAATCAAACCCTGGGCCCGAGTCACGCACCAGAATAATCAAACTACGCTTAACGGGATCAAATGATAGGGTCATGCTGATTTCTGCCTGACTTAACTGCGCGAGGCGCTGTGTACGCAAATCAAAATAGGCTTCAAACCCATCAGGGGAATGCTTTAAAACAGAATCAAGCTTTAATACCCCGTGATCTAGAGCGTTGTTGTACAACTCGCTTACAACAGTAAATAAACGAGCGTGTAGCGCGTACATGCCAGTTTGGCTACATACCATGTTAACCACACTTTGCACGGGATCGCCTTCTTTAATAGCGCTAGCGTCTAAGTCAAACGTTAAATGAAAAGGTATTGGCGCAATAGTCTGCTGGTGCTCTAAAGCCAAAAGAGATTGACACGTATAGGAAACGCAAGTTAAGTCATCCGAGGGACTGGTATTTTGACTAAATTGCGTAATCCGCTCAAATAACTCTGTGACCGTCACATCTGCTTGAGCTGCCACCCAATGTTCAATTTGTTTCTCACTGAGCATATTCTGCTCAGGATCCATGATTTCTATCACACCATCTGAAAAAGCCAGTAAACGGTCGCCTACCGTACTTTGATAGCGCTGAATTTCTTTGCCCATCTCATCGGCGTCCAGTATGCCTAATGCCATATGTTGTGACGAGAACCGTTCAATCACGTCCCCTTCAGCGTTAAATAGCAGTAGGTCAGGCATACCACTATTCCATATTTCCAAACGGGTACCACAAAGACTTACATGCACCAGCGCGGCAGCAAAAAACATATCGCCAGGCAGTAATTTTAATAAGGTTTCATTTAGAGTCGCAGCCATTTCAAACACTGATAGTCCCTTGCTCGCCATTGCATGAAAAGCCTGAGAAACCGGCAACGCACCGATAGCTGCAGCAAGGCCGTGACCAGTAAAGTCACCGACTAAATAATAAAGTCCACCGTTAGGGCCAGCACTAAACAATAATAAGTCACCATTAAAATCCGTTGCGGGAAGTAACTTAAAATCTAAATAGGGTAATAACTTGTTGTCGTTCGTTACTGCATTGCCAAAAATATGCTCAACAATTTTATGCTCACGCTCCACTGCGTTGCGATAAAATATTAACTGCTGATTTTGTTCATATGACTTTTTACTTAATTCTCGGGTCCGAGCATGGGCACTTATTTTCGCCGCAAGAATAGTTTTATTAAAGGGTTTGGCAACAAAATCGTCGCCCCCTACATCAAGACAACGCACCAGACTGTCTTCGTCATCCAATGCGGTAATAAAAATAATTGGTAGATAGATTTCATCTGTTTGAGCCTTGAGCAAGGGTGCCACTTCAAAGCCGCTCATGTCTTCCATCATCACGTCGAGTAACACTAATTCAGGCTGAATGCGCTTTGCTAACGACAGTGCTTCGTGACCACTTTCTGCTTCGTAGCAGTCTGGATAACCGTTCTGTTCTAGCATGTGCACCAATAAGAAACGGTTTAAGGAGTCATCATCAACAATAAGTATACGCATAATTAGGCGAACCACCGCTTAGCTAGCAAGCAAACTAGCTGATTTCAAATTTTTTATCGAAGCGTGCAATTTGTAAAATTTTAAGCACTTGAGGGCGGGTATTAGTAATTTTAAAGGTAGACACCTTTCCTGATAATAGCTTTTGCATGTTCAATAACATACCCAGCGCTGAGCTATCCATATACGCGGTTTTGTGTAAGTCGATTGTTACCTCTTCCACATCTTCAATATCAGTTGAAAAAGCCACGCGAAAATCTTGCACTTTACCAAAATCAAATACTTCATCAGCGACCACCGTTAATTGCTTTTTGTCAGCTGAAAATTTTCGTTCCAAACTCATGCTTTACTCCATAAAACTGCGCTTAGTTGCTCTTACATTAAATAGCAGTTTGCGCATTTTGCCTATAAACATCACCGCTTTTTTAATAGAATCACATTTTTATTCTCATCTTCCAAGCTAAAGCGATAGTCAACATGAGCCAAGATAATCTTGTATATAGTACAGATGGTGGTCGAATTGCTGCTAAAAAAGCGCAGCCTTCACGCCCGCAAACAGACGGTATTATCCGTATCCGCAGAGAAACAAAAGGCCGTAAGGGTAAAGGAGTAACCACTTTGAGCGGCATGGACATGGATTCAGCACAGATCAAAACCTTGTGTTCTGAATTAAAGAAAATGTGTGGTACTGGCGGTGCAGTAAAAGACGGCGTCATTGAAATTCAAGGTGATAATAGAGACAAAATAAAACAAGCTTTAGAAAAGCGCGGCTACACTGTAAAGCTAGCTGGCGGATAATCCGCTAAATTAGTCCCCAACAAAGGTTTACCATGCAAAAGATATTGTTAGCAGACTTAAGTATTATTTTGGTCGAGCCATCGGATACCCAACGAAAAATTATCAGTACATTGCTGCACAAAGAAAACGTCGAAAACGTTAATGCCGTTAGCAATGTCAAAGAAGCCATAGAAGCCATCAATAAACAAGGCGCTGACTTGGTCGTGAGCTCTATGTACCTTGAAGATGGTACTGGTGTGGACATATTAAAATCAATTAAAAACTCGCCTGAACATTGTTCAATCCCGTTTATGTTGGTCTCATCGGAAAATCGCCCTGAAAAGCTAGAAGAGTTTAAACAAGCAGGTGTGGCGGCTATGCTTCCCAAACCGTTTAGCACCGAGAACCTCTCCCGTGCGTTAAAAGCGTCGTTAGATCTTATTAACACCGAAGAATTAGACTTAAATTTATTTGATGTTCGCCAAGTGCGTGTTTTGTTAGTGGATGACAGTAAACTAGCGCGAAACCATATCAAGCGTGTTTTACAAGGCTTAGGCATAGAACAGATAATTGAAGCGGAAAATGGTGCTTCAGCGCTCACTAAACTTAAAGAGCACACGTTCGATTTAGTGGTAACGGACTACAATATGCCAGAAATGGATGGTAGAGAATTATCCGAGTTCATCCGTTTTAACAGTGAAACGTCGCATATTCCCATTATTATGGTAACGTCAGAATCTGTAAACAGCTTGCATATGGCCAATATTCACCAGACTGGCGTGAATGCTCTGTGTGATAAACCCTTTGAAGTTGAACAAGTTAAGATGTTACTTATCTCCCTATTAGAGGAGTAGATAGCACTAAGAAACATGCACTTTTAGCCTGTTTATAGAAAATATCTACGCTAAAGGCTATTTTAGCATAAGGTAAAGATTGACATTGGGCGCTCGAGTTAATAGATTCGAAAGCTCAGTGTATTCAACTGATAATAGTTTCAGCGCGCCAAGCCTGTGTTAAATCATTTATATACAAAGAACTTATGCCTTACCCAAAAGGCTTTTTAACCTATCTATGGAAGTGAGTAAAATGTCGGTCGTGGAGCTAGATAAATTAAGAGAACAAATTACCTCAATTGATCAGCAGTTACTGAAACTGCTCGCTGAGCGTCAGCAGTGCACCAATCAAGTGGCTGAAACCAAAATTACCCATCATATTCCGGTAAGAGATCACAAACGCGAAGAACAACTTTTAGTCAGTTTAATTAAGCGTGGCCAAGGCCATGGACTTGATGCCCATTACGTTACTCAACTGTTTCATGTAATCATTGAAGATTCGGTATTGAACCAGCAGGCATTGTTGGCACAACGAGCAAATCCCGGAAGCAGTTTACCACTCAACCGCGTGGCATTTTTGGGAGACAAAGGCTCGTATAGTTACCTGGCAACACAGAAGTATTTCTCTCGCCGCCCGGGTGAATTATTGGAAATTGGCTGCCAGAGCTTTGGTGAAATCATCAAAAAAGTCGAAACCAACGAAGCGGACTACGCTGTATTACCTATTGAAAATACCTCGTCAGGCAGTATTAACGAAGTCTATGACCAGTTACAGCACACTCATTTGTCGATTATTGGTGAGCTCACCCATCCTATCAAACACGCGTTGCTAGTGAGTAAAACGACCGACGTACATCGCATTAAAACCTTGTATGCACATCCTCAAGTATTTGCTCAATGTAGCCACTTTTTAGCTGAGTTAGGTAATGTTGAGGTGATTACCTGTGATGCTACATCCACGGCAATGATGACAGTGAATGAACTACAAAGTGAGTCGGTTGCCGCAATTGGCAGTGAAGCTGGCGGTGCGCTTTATGGCTTACATGCCATTAAGTCGAACCTAGCCAATCAAAAAGAAAACCACAGCCGTTTCTTCGTTGTCGCTCGCCAGCCAGTTAATGTGCCGTTGCAAGTTCCAGCTAAAACGACGCTAGTGATGTCCACAGTGCAAAAGTCAGGTGCGTTAGTAGAAGCACTGATGGTGCTTAAAAGTAACAACATCAATATGACGAAACTGGAATCGAGGCCGATCACGGGCAATCCGTGGGAAGAGATGTTTTATATCGATGTTGAAGGCAACATTCAAGATGGCCCTATGCAAGTGGCACTTGAAGAGCTGAAAAACACGACCCGTTATTTTAAAGTGCTGGGGTGCTACCCAAATGACGAAATAAACCCGACGAAGATTGCGGCTGTAAATGCCCTTAAAGAAGAGTAACCCTTTACGGTATTTTTAATCATTGTCAGATAAGAAGGCGCTTTTTAGCGCCTTCTTTTTATTTTATCGCGATAAACACGATAGCTAAGGGCCGACGCAGGCATCAATAACGCGTTAAAACCAAAATAACTCAATAAACTCGCGCCTATCACACCGCCACTGTACGTTGCCGCCAATGCATTTTGTAAACCGCTCGTGCCAACGAGTGTTGCCGTGCCTGATAAAGGGGAAATAGCTTAATGGGAAAAGCTTAACGGCATTCACACTGCCAACAACCAACGCCAGTGCGAATGCACCGTACTGGACCGGCCTTGGTAACTGTGAATCCAAAAAATCATGAAATTATCGTTATTTGTATTTAGGTGCGCGTTACTCGCTTATGGTTCGATCATCGTTGGCTTTTAGCAGCAATTTTTTACTGTCCACCAATGATTGTTTCGAATAATCGCCAAACCACGCCCCGACTTTGAAAAACAATTTGATAAACGCGCCCTTGTCACCTTTTTTGAGCATGTCTAATGCGTTGTCGAAGGTATCTCTAAAGCTAGTCAGAACAGCGACACTGTCTTTGTTGTTAAAGATAATGTCTGTGTATAAGGCTGGGTCTTGTGCGAACAAACGCCCTACCATAGCAAGCTCGAGTCGGTATATCGGCGAACTGAGTGAAATAAGACGGTCAAGGGACGGGTTTTCAGTCAGTAAATGTGCCCCGAATACATAACTTGAGAAGTGACGCATGACCTGAATAAACACCATTGAGTCATCGTGTTCTTGAGCGTCGGTTTCTTGCAGCGCCGCACCCCACACTCGCATTTGTTGTAGCAACCATTGGTACTTATCTTCTTCGCGGCCGTGGCATACCACCACAACTTGTTTAACCATACTAGATACGTCAGGGCCAAACATGGGGTGTAATCCCACCACAGGCCCTTTATGGGCATTTAACATTGCGTTCAGTGGCACCGCTTTGGTACTGGTGATATCCGCTAAAATGCAGTCTTCAGGAAGGTTGTCGAGTTTAGCGATAATTTGTTCAGTCAACTTAATCGGCACTGCCACGAGTACTAGACTCGCGGTAGCGAACATATCATTCGCTTTGGGCCAATCATTTTGCTCTAAAATATCAACCTTGTATCCGCTTCTGGTGAACATATCGACAAAGATACGCCCAAGTGCCCCGCCCCCGCCGATAACGACAATATTTTCTACCTCGGGAGCGCAGCACATGTAGCGCTTATTTTGCGTATGATACGACTCACGCATAATACGGCGTAACAAATCCTCTACTAATGTGGGCGGAACCCCCATTGCTTTTGCTTGCTCGCAGCGCTGTTCAATCAGCTCAGCTTCTCGCGCAGGCACATACACAGGTAAACCAACCTTACTTTTATACAAACCAACTTGCTCGGTAAGCGCAGCACGTCTAGCTAAAAGTGCAACTAACTCCGAGTCCACAGCATCAATTTGGTCACGTAGTTTTTCTAGTTCGGTTGGCATCAAAGTTCCTTCTAATTCGGGCTGTTCATTTTATTTAACCGCAAAGGCAATACAGTAATAAGTTTATCACGCATATGGTTGATTAACTCGTCTGTTGCTTCCCAATTAATACACCCATCGGTAATTGACACGCCATATTCTAATTCACTAGGCGTTTTACCTTTATTGCTTTGATTGCCCGCGTTTAAATGACTTTCCAGCATAATACCAATAACTGATTGGTTTCCGCCAAGTATTTGGTTCACTACATTTTGTGCGACTAACGGCTGACGGCGATAATCTTTACTTGAATTAGCATGGCTACAATCAACCACTAACCCGGCGCTTAGCTTAGCAGCGCGCATTTCTTCTTCGCAGTCTGCTACGCACACTGAGTCATAGTTAGGTTGCTTGCCGCCTCGTAAAATAATATGCCCATCGGGATTGCCTTGGGTTTGAATGACGCTAACTTGTCCTTCTCCATTAATGCCCATAAAACTATGGCCTGATGCGGCTGATTGCAATGCATTAATCGCAATGCCTAGGCTGCCGTCAGTACCATTTTTAAAGCCAACCGGCATAGATAAACCACTGGCCATTTCGCGGTGAGTTTGTGATTCAGACGTGCGAGCACCAATGGCTGACCAGCTGAAAAGCTCAGCTAAGTATTGGGGGCTAATGGGGTCAAGTGCTTCTGTCGCTACGGGTATCTCAAGCTCGGCTAACCAAATCAGTAGTTCACGGGCTTTGCGTAACCCTGTTTCAATATCAAAGGTATCGTTAATATGCGGGTCATTGATTAGCCCTTTCCAACCAACGGTAGTGCGGGGTTTTTCAAAATAGACACGCATAACAATGTACAACGTATCTTTACATGATTCATGTAGCTCTTTGAGTTTAAGCGCATACTCTTTAGCGGCTTCAATATCGTGAATGGAGCAAGGCCCACTAATGACTAAGAAACGATGGTCTCTGCGGTGAATGATATCAGAGATAATTTTTCGTGAAGACTGGATCACAGACAAGGCATGATCGGTAACAGGAAGTTCACTTTTCAAGGCTTCGGGGGTTATCAGTACCTGCTCTGAGGTAACGTTAATATTGTTAATGTTGTCGCGTAACATAATCTTGACTCACATAAGTAAAAAATAAATTAAAACTGCTTAGCAGTCCTTCTAGAAATAACACATTTAAAGCAAGCGGCCGATTAGATGTAAACATATAATTACAACTGCAAATTAACTTTTTATGTAATTTGATTGACTTTTTAACAGTTGCTAATTTTTTTCGCAAGAATTAATTAATTAATTCGTGTTTTCGCTCAAAATACGCACGAAATAACCCGCTAAAAAGACACTATCATCACCAACGCTTATAGCTGCACATTAACGCTTATAGCTGCACATTAACGCTGATGACTGCACATCAACGCCCATCGCTGCACATCAACGCTTACACTTTGCCTACCACAGTATAGGTCAACAAATTTGCGGTCATGTAGCAGATCGCGATAGTCTTTAGTATTACCCGCGCATTATCCTCGCAGGTAAGTAACATCACAATAAACAACATCGAACGACAATATAGTCGTCAAAGTATTTAACTCAGGGATCTTTATGAAAAAAGCAGTACTCAGCCCAATTGCGATGGCTGTTATGCTTGCTGCGTGTCAACCTGACAGCACAAGTAACACAAACACAGACCAGCAAAAAATTACCCAGCAAGAAACAGCCCAACAGACAAACGATATCGTCAACACTAACCCTCTATTAACCCAATCAAGTGCCCCATTTGGCGTGCCTGAATTTTCCAAAATAAAAATTGAACACTACGAGCCTGCATTTGAGTTCGCCATAGCGAAAAACAAACAACAAATCGATGACATTGCCAATTCAACTGAAACCCCAACATTTGAAAATACCATCGAAGCCATGGAAAAATCAGGCCAAGCACTGAATCATGTAACCACGGTTTTTTATGCACTAAACGGTACCGATACCTCTAAAGAAATGCAGAGCATTGCCAAAAAAATGTCTCCTCGTTTATCTGCCTTAAATGATGACATTTATCTTAATGCCAAGCTATTTTCTCGCGTAAAAGCCGTATATGAACAAAAAGATCAACTGGATTTACGTGCTGACCAGCAAACGCTTCTCGACGATAGCTACCAGTCATTTGTGCGTGGTGGCGCTAATTTAAATGATGCAGATAAAGCGACACTACGTGACTTGAACGGCCAATTGTCCAAATTATCAGTGCAATTTGGCGAAAACTTACTCGCTGAAACTAACGCATTTGAGTTGGTTATCGACAACAAAGCAGACCTAGCAGGGTTACCTGACGATATTATTGCCGCTGCCGCCGTGACTGCTACCGAACGCGGCCACGACGGTAAATGGGTATTTACCACCCACCGCCCAAGTAAAAACCCGTTTTTAACCTATGCTGAAAATCGTGAATTACGTAAGGCTTTGTACGAGGGTTATATTCAGCGTGGTGACAATGACAACGCAAACGACAATAAAAAATTAGCGTCTAAAATTGCTTCATTGCGTTATCAAAAAGCGCAGTTGCTTGGGTATAAAACCTACGCGAATTTCGTACTCGAAAAGGCTATGGCCAAAACCCCTGAAAATGTATATGGCTTACTTGACCAAGTTTGGCCTGCGGCCTTAGCCCAAGCGAAAAAAGAAGCAGCCGATATGCAGGATATGATTGATGCTGAGGGTGGCGACTTTACCCTAGCCGCCTATGACTGGTGGTATTACGCGGAAAAAATCCGCAAAACCCGTTACGACCTAGATGCAGAGCAGACTAAGCCGTATTTTTCTCTTGATGCTACCCGAGAAGGTGTTTTTTACACCGCCGAAAAACTATGGGGCGTCACATTCAAAGAGCGCGACGATATTCCTAAATACCACCCAGATGTACGCACTTTTGAAGTATTCGACAAAGGTGGGGAAAGCATTGGCGTATACATGACCGACTACTACGTGCGTGAAAGCAAGCGTGGCGGTGCATGGATGAACTCTTACCGTAAGCAACAAAAAATGTTTGGCGAGAATGTTAAACCCATCATTTATAATGTGCTGAACTACCCTCGTCCCGTGGAAGATGCGCCGGTTCTACTGACGTTTGACCAAGCATCTACTTTGTTCCATGAATTTGGTCATGCCATTCAAGGCTTGCTGTCAGACGGTTATTATCAATCTCAGACTGGCACTTCTCTACCTCGTGATTACGTAGAATATCCGTCACAGGTTATGGAAAACTGGATGATGGAGCCTGAAGTGTTAGCTCAGTTTGCTAAGCATTATCAAACAGGCGAGGTGATCCCAAAGGCATTAATCGACAAGATTCAAGCGGCAGGTAAATTCAACCAAGGCTTTGCCACGACAGAATACATGGCGGCCGCGTTATTGGATATGAAGTGGCATACCCTTGAGACCGCCACCGAGCAGGATGCTGACGCGTTCGAAAAAGCAGCCATGGACGAGATTGGCTTAATACCTGAAATAACCCCTAGATATCGTACGGGCTACTTCTCACATATCTTTGCTGGCGGATATGCGTCTGGTTATTACGGCTACATCTGGTCAAATATTTATGACGCCGATACGTGGCAAGTGTTTAGCCAAAACGGTATCTTCGATCAAGATACTGCCAACGGCTATCGTAAGCATGTGCTTGAAACTGGCGGCACAGAGGATCCTATGATTATGTATCGTCGTTTTAGAGGACAAGATCCTAAAGTATGGCCGTTACTTGAGCGCCGAGGATTGCTTTCTGAGGAACAGTTAAAAGCGATGAAAGAACAGTAATTGTTTACCGACGTCGCACCAAGCCCTGTTTAACAGGGCTTTTTTATGGCTGGTAAACGTCTATTTTGGCAAATATAGGTGTAATACCAATCCGCATTAATAAGTGACCGTCTCAGAATGCGTCCAGCGGTTTTTGATTAAGGCGTCGCTATGCAGTAATGGTTGTTCCCTTTCAAATAGTGAGAACGCAGAGCAAAAGCCGCTGGGGCATTCCTTGCAGGCGAGTTTTAAAAGGGCTTACACTGCTTTGCATGACTTCGAAAGAGAACAACTATTCATTCAGTCATGCGCCTTGTTTAAGCCCTTTTAAACTCTCGCTGAGTGATCACTTATTAACGTGGAATGGTATAAGCTGCCTGTAAGGATTGCGCAGCCTCGGTATCTCCCCCTTTATCGGGGTGATACTGATGAATTAACCTTAGATATTGACGTTTTACTTCTTTTAACGGAGCGTTAAACACAACTTCAAGTAGAGTGTAACTCTCTTCAAGCTGTTTTTGATTGACCTTCGCATATGCACCCAGGCCGTTCTCAGCTGCGTAGAAATGCTGCCAAAAACTGCTGAGTAAGCTATCCACATTCGCAGCTGAGGTGCCAATTAAATTATTCCAGTCTAGATAATACACAGCTAACGGGTCGCTGTTGGTCAGCCCGCTGCCAGTCGCTTGCTCATTGTACGGCAAAGGTAAAATATTGAGGGTATGAATATCGATATCCCCAATATGCTCTTTTCGCCAAATTTGCCTTAACTGATACAGCCCATTGAATAATACGAAATGAGTTTGAAATAAGCCTAATGTGTCATTCAGGTTTAATGAAGAAAATAGATCCCTTGGCGACGCGTTTATCACCTCGCCTAGCTGCTGAGCACGCTGCTTATAAACCCTTTGTAAACACCTGAGTAAATCATATTCACTCACGCCAGTAGGATGCCTAAGTAACAAAGATTCAAGGGTGACAAGCAGCGACGGTGTGCTTTTTCCCCCTTGAAGAATGGCTAATGGATCACTTAATCGCGCGTTGTTATTCGACACTAGTACTAACGGTTGATGTGTTGTCAATTTGGCGAATAACCACAGCCGGCACGCCAGCGACCACAGTATCTGCCGCTACATCTTTGTTGACCACAGCACCCGCTGCGATAACGGCGTTGTCCCCTACGGTGACCCCATCTAAAATTTTTGCCCCCATACCAATCCACACACTGTTGCCAATGGTAATGGGCCTTGCTGTTTCAAGACCTTTATTGCGTCTTTTCGCATCAAGGGGATGAGAAGCAGTGGAAAGCAACACACCAGGGGCAAGCATTACATCATCGCCAAAGGTAACGGGTGCAGCATCTAAAATAACCACATTGTGGTTAGCATAGAAATTTCGCCCCATGCGGATATTGTATCCATAGTCACAGTAAAACGTCGGCTCTATCCACGCATTAGGTGATTCAGCAAACAGGCTCTGCAAAGTTTTCATGGCTGACTTACGCTGGGCTTCAGGCGCTTGATTAAACTGCTGGCAAGCCGCCTTTGCTATCGCTCTATCCTGCTGTAATACTTTATTACTCGGAAAATACAGTTCTCCTCGCAACATTTTTTCTTTTTCGCTTAACTTTTCCATTTGTCTCCTGCTTGCACTGCACAGTTTTAAAAGAAGTTTCTCGTTAGACTCAGCACTTACGGCTTTGCTCTGCTTTGCGTTACTATTCGCTAACTTGCGCTTTATTATCCTTAAAAGTCCATGCCACAAAACGACTTATTTTTTGCCCTTGACCCATATCGACTTTAATAAACTTTTTCGCTCCAACGTATTTCACGCTGGTTTCAATCGCTTTTAAATGTGCGCTTTTTGACACTAAACAGGTAAACCAGTCCACTTGCTGCTGAACATCCACGCTTTGGCTGATCATACGTTGTATAAACGCGAGCTCTCCCCCTTCGCACCAAAGTTCATTGTTTTGCCCTGCAAAGTTCAGTTTACTTCCCTGTGCAGCTGACGTTTTGCCTTTCCTGCTATGTCTTTGCTTACTGCGCTCAAGTCCTGACATCTTGCGCTGGCTCCCCGTGGCAGCATCGCTCGCAGATTTATGAAATGGCGGGTTGCACAAACTAAAGGTAAAATGTTCATCCTGCTGAATGATCCCAGCAAAAATATTATCTTTGCTGTGCTGTTTACGCACTGCCAACAGCGGTTTCAACCTTGAGTTATTATCAATGAGTGTGTTTGCACAGCTTAACGCTACATCGTCAATATCACTGCCAACAAAACGCCAGCCGTACGTCTGACTGCCAATAATGGGGTAAATTGCGTTGGCACCTACACCTACATCTAGCCCAGTAATTTTGCTACCGGTAGGCGTTTTCCCATTATTTTCCGCTGATAAGAGGTCCGCTATACCGTGTATATAATCTGCCCGCCCTGGCACAGGTGGGCATAAGTAACCCGCTGGTATGTCCCACATGCTCATTCCGTAGTAGTGTATAAGCAAAGCCGCATTCAGCGCTTTAACAGAATCGGGGTTAGCGAAATCAATACTTTGCTGGCCACTTTTTGCACTAATGAGATGCGCGCGCAGCGCTGGGTAACTTTGGCACAATTTGGCCATAGGATAGCCGCTGTGGTGTAGGTTACGCGGATGCATGGCAGGACCTTTTTTGAGTAGCACTTTTTCGCGTGGTTTTACTTTGCTTTACAGCCAACTTGTTCTGCCCTTGTGTCGTTAATTTTATGTTTTTTAGAGCGCTATTTGTGCAAGATAGGCGTGTCGCCAAGTAAATATCTCGCCCCCGGCCCTTTTACTGCAATTTTATCTTCTTTATTGTACAGGCGACATTTATCTAAAGACAGACAGCCACACCCAATACACCCCGCCAATGAAGATTTAAGTTCATTTAACTGTGCAATGCGCTGTTCAATCCGCTGATTAAAAACGCGGCTTAGTTTCGCCCAATCGGACTTTGTCGGCGTTCGCTTGTCGGGCAGCGTATGCAAAAGTTGGCGTATTTCATCCAAGCTATACCCCATATTTTGCGCAATAAGGATAAAAGAGACTCGGCGGATCACCGACCGAGGGAACACCCGACTACCACCTTGCGTGCGTATAAAAGGAATGAGCTGTTGATTTGCATAATAGCGTATCAAGGAAACGGCATTCCCAGTGCGCTTTGCCACAAAACCGATACTCACTAATGGCTCTTGAGACATAAAAATTTAAATTTCTTGTTGATCTAAAGTTCACTTTAGATATTAAGCTGTCGCCATACAATAATCCAGTCAATAAAAAAGGAAATATTATGCGTCCAGCTATGTTTGAACACGTTAATTTAACCGTCAATAATCCGGACAAAACCGCCGAAGTACTTTGCCAATTATTCAACTGGCATATTCGCTGGTCAGGACCAGCAAAGGATGACGGCTACACTGTGCATGTGGGCTCTGAGACCGCTTATTTAGCCTTGTATAAACCGAAGCGCCCGGTAGACGCTGACTTAGATCACCGTAACCTAGGCAAAGTGAATCACCTCGGGATTTTGGTCAATGAATTAGATGCTGTAGAAAAAGCAGTCATCGCCCTTGGCTTTAAAACCTTTAACCACGGTGATTATGAACCAGGAAGACGCTTTTATTTTATGCTCAGTGAAAGTATCGAAGCGGAAGTAGTGAGTTATACCAGTTGAGCAGGCAGTAAAAAGCCCGCAAGATGCGGGCTTTTTTATAAGTTAACGGTAACGCAAAATTAATATTAGTTAAGCTTTTCTTTGATACGTGCAGAACGACCTGAACGGTCACGCAAGTAATAAAGCTTAGCACGACGAACATCGCCACGACGTTTCACAGCAATTGAACTAATTGCAGGGCTGTGGGTTTGGAACGTACGCTCAACACCTTCGCCGCTAGAAATCTTACGAACTGTAAAAGCAGAGTGTAGGCCACGGTTACGTTTAGCGATTACAACGCCTTCGTATGCCTGAAGACGCTCTTTCTCGCCTTCTTTAACGCGTACTTGAACAACAACTGTATCACCAGGGCCAAATGCAGGAACATCAGTTTTTAACTGAGCTTCTTCAATGCGCTTGATGATATCTTGATTGACTTTACTCATCATATCCTCTCATCCCAGAATAACTGCCATTTTGCTGCAACAACTCTTGCTGATATTCATCTAACAAACGTTGCTGCTCCTCAGTCAGAGCTAGGTCGTTTAATAATTCAGGGCGTCGTTGCCAGGTTCTACCTAGCGACTGTTTTTCACGCCACTGTTTGATTTTTTGGTGATCACCACTCAACAACACAGAAGGAACTGATTGGCCGTTCAAGTTTTCTGGTCGGGTATAGTGCGGACAATCTAGCAAACCGTCGCTAAACGAATCTTGCTCGGCAGATTGTGCATGCCCTAATACACCGGGTACCAGTCTTGCGACCGCATCCATTAAGATCATCGCAGGTAGTTCACCACCACTGAGGATATAGTCACCAACAGACCATTCTTCGTCTATTTCAGCTTCTATTACTCTCTCGTCGATACCTTCGTAGCGACCGGCGACTAGAATCACACTTTCATTTTCAGAAAGCTGCTTCACACCACGTTGAGTTAACGTTTTCCCCTGAGGTGAGAGATAAATCACCTTAGTTTTTTTCTCGGCAGCCTGTTTTGCTGCACGAATAGCGTCTAATAACGGCTGAACCATCATCAGCATTCCGGGACCACCACCGTATGGTCGGTCGTCTACAGTACGATGTTTGTCGTGAGTAAAATCTCTTGGATTAAAGAAATCTACTTTCAACTTACCGCTTTTTACAGCTCGCCCTGTTACGCCCTGTTCGGTAAAAGTCTGAAACATTTCTGGAAACAGACTGACTACCCCAAACCAACGCTGTGTATCTGAACTCATTAAAAGCTCGGATCCCAGTCAACCTGAATGGTTTTTGCCTCACGGTCCACTTGCTTAACGACTTGGTCGATTAAATAAGGCACCATGCGTTCTTTTTGACCGAAAGCATCTTTCAAATTGGCTTTGATTAACATAACGTCATTCGCACCCGTTTCGAATAATTCTTTCACGACACCTAAGTTATAACCCTGTTCGGTTACTACCTGCATGCCGACTAACTCTCTCCAATAAAATTCATCACCATCTAACTGAGGTAGCTGTTGAGCTTTAATTGAAATATCGAGATTTTTGATACTTTCAGCATCATCTCGTGTTTCAACCCCAACCAGTTTGGCAACCAATCCCTTATTGTGGGTTCGCCATTGGTCAACGACGATCTCTTTAGTATTCCCTTCTTGGCCCACAAGCCAAGGGGTATAACTGAAGATACCGTCTAATTCATCGGTATATGATGTGATCTTGACCCAACCTTTAACACCGTAAGGTGCACCGATTTTGCCAATCACTAATGTGTCAGACGCGTGACTCATTTATACCTCAATCTTGCTTCGCAATTGCAATTAAGCAGCTGCTTTTTGTGCATCTTTAACCAAGCGAGCAACACGGTCAGAAAGGCCAGCGCCATTTCCTACCCAATGCTCTACGCGGTCTAGATCAAGACGCAAACGCTCTTCTTGACCTTGTGCTGTAGGATTAAAGAAACCAATGTTTTCAATAAAACGACCATCGCGTGAACGACGGCTGTCAGCAACCACTACTTGATAAAATGGACGCTTTTTCGCGCCACCACGCTGTAAACGAATAGTAACCATATTTGCCTCAAACTCGTTGTAGCGTTAACGTTAACTTATGTCCTTTTTAACTATCTAACGATTCACCGCTAGATAAAAGGACGCCGTATTGTACGGATTTTAGGCTTGATTGCAAGTCTAGTTAGCAAAGAATAGGCGATTGATTTATCAGGATTATATTTAACCTGAAAACTGGATAGGCCGAACTTCTCGATAACGCTCTTTTGTGCCTAGCGGTGTTGCATTGCCTAGCAATAACAGGCTATTTAGCGCTAAATAGATTTATGAGAGGTCTTTAATACCAACTCCATTAAATAAAGCAAGATGCCCTAAAAAACGTGTAACTCATTTAACCGTTACCGTAATTTACAGGGAAATACGCTCTTGGTTTTCATCAAATAGCAATATGTCTTCTAGCGCGAACGTCAAGTACACTCGCTGGCCTATACTTATTGAACGATTATCTACCACCACCACTGACTGCGTATCATCGCTGTCATGTGTGCTGCTGTTTATGCTCTGAGGGGCATCGTAGGGAGCGAGATACAGGTATTGAGTATCCCCTAAGTATTCAACTCTACTCACCTGCATGCTAAACCCATGAGCAATAAAATCTAACGAAACACAAAATGCTCTTGGTCGTATTCCTACGATGAGTGTTTTATGGTGTAAGGCTTCAGGTAGCTTGCATCTCAGCTGGTATTCTACCTGATTGATTAACCGCACCCCCTGCCCATCTGCTAGGCCATCAAAGACATTGATTTTCGGCTCCCCAAAGAAACGAGCAACGTATAAATTTTTCGGATAACGATACAGGTTTTCAGGCGTATCAAATTGTTCAATACCGCGCTGACTGAGTAGCATAATACGCTGTGCTAACGCCATAGCTTCGTGCTGATCATGGGTCACAAACAATGTGGTGGTGGCCAAATTTTCGTGCAGCTCTTTGAGCTGGTGACGCATTTGCACTCTTAAAGTTGGGTCAAGGTTAGAAAAAGGCTCGTCGAATAGAAATACTTGGGGCGATGACAGCATGGCTCGACCAATTGCGACACGCTGGCGTTGACCGCCAGATAACTGCCGAGGGAACCGTGCCAACAGATCTTCAATCGCTAAGCGCTCGGCAACCTGCTCTACTGCGTGTTTAATCTTCGAACGCTGAACCTTTTCTGCGTACAAGGCATAACCTAAGTTATCGGCCACGCTTAAATGCGGAAATAAAGCATAGTTTTGAAAAACCATTCCCACATTGCGTTGCTGACTCGCCAAGTGATCAACGCGCTGGGAGTCAAACAATATCGCGCCTTGCGTCAATGTCTCCAGCCCTGCTATGAGCCTGAGTAAGGTTGACTTTCCTACACCAGAAGGTCCCACAATGGCCACAAATTCTCCCACGGCAAATTCAGCAGTTAGTGGAGGCAAGCGAAATCGGTTCGTTGTGCTTTCTAAAACTGTTGAAATGTTTTGTAGGCTAATTTGACTCATCAGTGAAAACAACCCGACTGTGAAAACAATGGCAAGATAAACAAAAAAGGGCTGTAACTCTCGTTACAGCCCTTTTTATAATATGGTGCGGATGGGGAGACTCGAACTCCCACGGCCTAAGCCACAGCCCCCTCAAGGCTGCGTGTCTACCAATTCCACCACATCCGCGTGGTAATACTTTTAGCTTTGAGGTACGTCGCTCGCAGGTGCATCTGATGTTGTAACGGGTACATCAGATTCAACAGGCGCTGGAGTAGATTGAGCAGGCTCATCTAGAACAGGCACTTCAATATTTTGCCAGTCATCAACTGCTTTCTCTTTATCTGCAGTTTGATTCCCTAAAATTAAGCTAATCACGAAGAAAAACGTAGCTAATATTGCGGTAGTGCGAGTTAAGAAGTTACCAGAGCCGGTTGACCCAAACACTGTGTTAGAACCGCCACTACCAAACGACGCGCCCATGTCCGCACCCTTGCCCTGTTGAATAAGAACAAAGCCGATCAACATAATCGCTACTATCAAATACACTACAATTAATACTTCGTAAAACATCTGTCGCCTCTATCGCTTTGCTGCTAAGCAAATGCTTAAAAAATCTTCTGGATTTAAACTGGCGCCGCCAATCAATCCACCATCAACATCAGGTTGTGAAAACAGTTCAACAGCATTACTGCCCTTGACACTTCCACCATATAAAATCACGCATTGGTTAGCGATATTACTATCTTGCTTAGCCAAATGTTGACGAATAAATGCATGCACTTCTTGTGCTTGTTCTGGGCTTGCAGTTTTGCCTGTTCCTATAGCCCAAATCGGCTCATAAGCAATGACAATATCGTTAAATGCCGCAATACCCACTTTGTTTATCACGGCATCAATTTGTGCCGCAATAAAATCAAATAACTGACCACTTTCACGAATATCTTCTGGCTCACCTATACAAAATAAAGGGATGAGCTTGTGCGCTAACGCCAACTCAACTTTATCGGCAACCAATTCGTTCGACTCGTTGTTATCAGCTCGTCGTTCTGAATGTCCCAATATAACATATTGGCAATTCATTTCTTTCAACATGCTGACGGCAGTTTCGCCTGTATGCGCACCAGATTCAAAATGACTAATATTTTGACCACCTAAGGCAAAGTTACTGTCATTGAATCCACCTAAATAAGGAAAAGGTGGGCACACTACAACATCTACATGAGATATATCTGCGTTGGAAAACAATTCTTCAACTTGCTTTATTAAGGCAAGATTTCCGTTCATCTTCCAATTACCTGCGACTATGGGTCGACGGTTATTCGTTTGCATCCTAACTCCTGTAGCGCCAGTGAAAAGCGCGCGAGATATTAACCAACCTGCTACTAATATACAAGTAGAAGAATTGAAATTTAACGACTTTATTCAGTAAATCGCGTCAGTTATTTAATATTGCTGTTTTATTGCCCAGTTGCTTTGCGCACAGCGTCTGCGATATGCTCTGCCCACTTGCGTGAGTCAGCAGCATCGTTAGCTTCAACCATGACGCGTATCAAAGGTTCAGTACCACTTTTACGCAGTAGCACCCTTCCCCGTTCGCCCAATGCTGCTTCAGCTTCAAGTACACTGTTGTTAACCGCTTCAGCAGACAACGGAGTGTCTCCTTCGTTAAAGCGCACATTAATCAGCGTTTGTGGGAATTTGGTCATACCCCGGCTTAATTCGTTTAATGTCATATTGGCATTAATCATCGCGGCCAGTACTTGCAACCCAGCAACAATACCATCACCAGTAGACGCTGCATCGAGGTTTAGTACATGCCCAGATCCTTCACCGCCAATTGACCAACCCTTTTGACGCAGCAATTCAAGTACATATCTGTCACCGACTTTGCTTCGTTCAAAAGGAACACCGAGTGTACTTAATGCGACTTCTAGGCCTAAGTTACTCATTACAGTGCCGACCACACCACCATTTAACTTGCCAGATTTAAGGGCGTCACGTGCGATGATATAGACAATTTGATCACCGTCGATAACATTACCATGGTGGTCAACGAGCATAATTCTATCGCCGTCACCATCTAAGGCGAAACCAAGATCCGCTTTGTTTTTGATAACACTATCTACAATCGCTTTCATAGAGGTAGCCCCTACCTTGCGATTGATATTTAAGCCATCAGGCTCAGTGCCTATTTCAATGACTTCTGCACCTAGCTCACTCAGCACATTAGGTGCAATGTGATATGTCGCGCCATGTGCGCAATCGACCACGATTTTCAGGCCTTTCAAGGATAAGTTTGACGGGAAATTACCCTTACAAAATTCAATATAACGGCCAGCAGCATCGGCGATACGTACCGCTTTACCCAGTTTATCTGATGCGACGCATTGCATTGGCTTGTCCATTTCGGCTTCGATCGCCAGCTCTATATCATCGTCTAATTTAGTGCCATCAGCAGAGAAAAACTTTATGCCGTTATCATAATACGGGTTATGAGATGCACTGATCACGATCCCTGCTTCAGAGCGAAACGTTTTAGTTAAATAGGCAATCGCTGGCGTAGGCATAGGGCCAAGTAAGCCGATATTAATGCCGGCAGCTGATAAGCCTGATTCTAATGCTGACTCCAGCATGTAACCTGATATACGCGTATCCTTACCTATGATGACTTTGTTTGTGCCACTGCCAGCTAGCACTTTACCAGCAGCCCATCCGAGCTTCATAACGAACTCTGGATTAATTAGGTTCTCACCGACTTTTCCGCGAATACCGTCGGTTCCGAAATACTTTCTGTCACTCATTATTATTTTCCTTTTGTAACATAGACACAATTTTGACTGCATCAACTGTTTCTTTTACATCATGTACACGTATGATTTGCGCGCCTTTAAGCGCTGCAATCGTCGCCAATGCTACGCTCCCTGCTAGTCGCTCATCCGTGGTTCGGTTTAGCAACTGGCCTATCATTGACTTTCTCGACATCCCAACAAGTAATGGGTAGCCCAATAGGTGTAACGCTTCTAACTGCGCAAGCAACTGATAATTATGCGCTAAACTTTTTCCAAATCCAAAGCCTGGATCTATCAAAATTTGATCTTTGTGAATACCCGCTTGAATACACGCTTGCGCTCGAGCATGCAAAAAGTCATGCACGTCAGTCTGTACATCATCGTAATGAGGAGCATCCTGCATGCTACGCGGTTGACCACACATATGCATTAAACACACTGCTACCTGTGCATGAGCGGCTACTTCTAATGCCCCTGGCTCCTGCAGCGCTCTAACGTCATTAATAAGCCCTGCCCCTGCATCTACCGCAGCTTTCATCACGGCAGGCTTACTGGTATCGATAGAGATTACCGTATCAAAGCGGGCATGAAGGGCCTCAATAACGGGCACGACTCTGTCGAGCTCCTCCTGCTCAGTGACATCGTCAGCACCAGGGCGCGTGGACTCTCCACCTACGTCAATAAGATCGGCGCCTGATGTAATCATTTCTTCGGCGTGATTAATCGCATTACTAATGGTTGAGAAGCGTCCGCCATCTGAAAATGAATCAGGCGTGACATTGAGGATCCCCATGACCTTGGGGCTATCCAAATTTAGTATTGTATGAAGAAAATTCATTGTTGGGCTTTGAACACCTAAGTGGAGCTGAAAAAAAACGCTTTGCTGATTACTCAACAAAGCGTTGTATTCACTACTAATTTAATTAGTTAGTTGCATCGCCCGGTTTTCCAACCGTAGGGTCAGACTTTTTCGTCTCTTTCTTGTCGCTCGAATCATCTTTAGGTTCATCACTGACTGACGCACCACCGGTTGGCGGAGTATTGTCATTTTTAGAATCTTCAATCCAATCAGCTGGAGGACGAACATCTGTACGCGCCATCAAATCATCAATTTGTTTCGCATCAATGGTTTCATATTTCATCAAGCAATCTTTCATTGCGTGCAAAATATCGATGTTATCGGTCAATATTTTTTCAGCGCGTGAATAGTTTCTATCAATTAATGATTTCACTTCGGCATCAATTGCACGAGCGGTGTCATCAGACATATGCTTAGATTTCGCCATGCTGCGACCAAGGAACACTTCGCCCTCTTCTTCAGCGTAAAGCATTGGCCCCATCTTAGTCGATAAGCCCCATTGTGTTACCATCTTACGCGCTATATCGGTAGCACGTTCGATATCGTTTGATGCACCTGTGGTGACTCGGTCTTCACCTAAAGTGAGCGCTTCAGCGATTCGACCACCAAACAAGCTTGAAATCATGCTTTCAAGATGTTGCTTACTGTGGCTGTATCTGTCTTGCTCCGGCAGGTACATAGTTACACCTAACGCGCGACCACGTGGAATAATAGACACTTTATAAACCGGATCATGCTCAGGGACTAACCGGCCCACAATGGCGTGACCAGCTTCGTGGTATGCCGTATTGGTCTTTTCTTCCTCTGACATCACCATGTTTTTGCGCTCAGAGCCCATCATGATTTTATCTTTGGCTTTATCAAACTCTTCCATCGATACAGTGCGCTTACCGCTTCTTGCAGCAAACAAAGCAGCTTCGTTAACCAAGTTTGCTAAATCAGCTCCTGAGAAACCAGGTGTCCCTCGTGCAATATAAGAGGGTTCAACGTTGTCCCCTAACGGCACTTTACGCATATGTACTTTTAAAATTTGCTCACGACCGCGAATGTCAGGCAAACCAACGTGTACTTGACGGTCAAAACGACCTGGACGCAATAGCGCAGGGTCAAGTACGTCAGGGCGGTTGGTTGCAGCAATAACGATAATACCTTCGTTTCCACCAAAACCATCCATCTCCACCAACATTTGGTTCAACGTTTGTTCACGTTCATCATGCCCACCGCCCATGCCGGCACCACGTTGGCGACCAACAGCATCGATTTCATCGATGAATATAATACAAGGTGCCGCTTTCTTAGCTTGCTCGAACATATCACGTACACGAGATGCACCGACACCCACGAACATTTCAACAAAGTCAGAACCTGAAATCGAGAAAAACGGTACTTTTGCTTCACCGGCAATTGCTTTGGCTAACAAAGTTTTACCTGTACCAGGAGGACCCACCATAAGCACACCAGTAGGAATACGGCCGCCTAGTTTTTGGAATTTACTTGGGTCACGCAAGAAGTCGACTAACTCAGACACATCTTCTTTTGCTTCGTCACAACCTGCCACGTCAGCAAAAGTCGTTTTGATTTGGTCTTCGCCCATCAGGCGCGCTTTACTCTTACCAAACGACATGGCACCACGACCACCGCCGCCGCCTTGCATTTGACGCATGAAGAAAATCCATACCCCAATAAGCAACAACATAGGAAACCAAGAAATGAAGATAGAGGTCAGTAATGACGGTTCTTCAGGTGGTTCTCCAAGAATTTTTACGTCTTGTTTTACCAAATCTGAAATAAGTTGGTCGTCAAAATATGGGATGTACGTAGAGAAACTTTCCCCTGACCGCTTCGTGCCCTTTATTTCACGTGATTCACTATCAATACGCACCTCACGGATTTGCCCTTGATTGGCTTCTTTAAGAAACGTTGTGTAATCCGTTTGTACCTTTGATGACTCTCCCGGAGAAAAACTCTGGAAGACTGACATCAAAACGACAGCTATGACCAACCATAGGATTAAATTTTTTGCCATGTCGCTCAAGTTGTTGACCTCTGTTATTTCAATTTTGTTGCGAATCTCACGCCTGAGACTACTATAATTTAAAGCCCGTCGCTACCAGATAAACCTCTCTTGACCGCGCACGAGATGAATCAGGTTTACGTGTTTTGACTACTTTGAAGGCACTTTTGACCTCATTAAAGAATTGGTCAAAACCTTCACCCATAAAAACCTTTACGGTGTAACTACCGTTTTTCTTCAATACTTGCCGGCACATATCCAGTGAAAGTTCGACTAAATACATCGATTTTGCTTGGTCTGCCGTGTCATTGCCTGTCATGTTCGGCGCCATATCAGACATAACAACATCTACGTTCTTGCCACCAATTTTGTTCAATAAAGTGTCAAGTACTGCTTCCTCACGAAAATCCCCCATAAGGAAATCAACGCCAGGTAGAGGGTCCATAGCCAAAATATCGCAGGCGATAACATGCCCGCTCTCTCCGACCTGTTTTACTGCATACTGCGACCAGCCCCCTGGCGCAGCACCTAAATCGACAACCGTCATCCCAGGCTTTATCAGGCTGTCCTTTGCTTGAATTTCTTCAAGCTTAAACACTGCCCGAGAACGAAGGCCTTGTTTTTTTGCCTGAATGACATATTTATCGTCAAAGTGTTCTTTTAACCAGCGTTTACTGCTTTCAGATTGCTTATTTTTACCCATTGGCTTCGTTTGTCATTAGGAATACTTGGAAGATGGCGCTAGAATACTGCTTTTCAACTGTTCACATTCAATATAATTGTAAGAAATATTACTCAATGACTCTATCAAATAAGCAAAAACAACACCTAAAAGGCCTCGCACATTCACTTAAGCCAGTAGTTCAACTTGGCGCAAATGGATTAACCGAAGGCGTATTGGCTGAAATTGAAGGCGCACTTAGCCATCATGAACTCATTAAAGTTAAAGTCCCCACTGACGACAGAGAAGAGAAAGCTTTAATAATGGATGCCATTATCCGTGAAACAAACGCTGAGAAGTTACAAACGATCGGCCACACCTTGGTATTATTTCGTCAAAGTGACGAGAAAAAGATCGAGTTGCCACGTAAATAGCGTTGCTGCCTAATCCGCCCCGTAACAAAGCGAATAATATTCGGCTTTGATACGGGTTCGGTGGGCCGCATTATGGTTTATCTGCTAGCCACCTGAGTAGCTCTCATTTAGTGGTGGTGACCACCTACCCCATGCGCGTGACCATGCTGAATTTCTTCAGGTGTGGCTTGGCGAACATCAATAACCTCTAGCGCGAAATTCAGCGTTTTACCCGCCATTGGGTGGTTTAAATCTACTGTCACCATAAATTTTCCCACTTTTATGACAGTGACTTCTCGTTGACCTTGCTCAGTGTTCACCACTGCGGTCATACCAGCCTTCCATTTTTTGGTCCCTTTTTCGTCCTGCAGGTGTTTAGCCGGAATACGCTGCTCAGCGTTCTCGCGTATTTCACCATAGGTTTGTGCTGGCTCTAGTTCTACCGTAAAACTGTCGCCAACGTTTTTCCCTGCAAGTGCAGCTTCAACTCCTGGCATCATATTGTCGTGGCCGTGAAGATACGCTACAGGCTCTGCATCACGGTTGCTTTCCAGTTCGGTGCCATCTAATTCTGTAATGGTGTACTTAAATTGAACAACTGTGTCTTTTTCTATTTGCATCTTTTATCTCTTGTGAACGGTAAATTTGCCGCAGTCTATCAGATCATCTTCTTGGTGAAATCAGATTTGCTGTCGTGATGGCATAATTGCGCTTTATTTATTGGAATTGGCATCAGTCTTCATCAGCGCCATTCACTACATTGGCGATATTCAGCAAACTACTGACCGCCATATAGTTAATTGTGCCTTTAGGGTAGCGTCCTTTGGCATTCATTACGCCTACCTCTTTATTCATCAACAGCTCTAGCGCTTGGTCAACAGTTTCAACAACACAAATATGAAACTTGCCAAGTTTAACCGCAGCTACCACTTCTTTATCTAACATCAGTGATATCTGATTCGACTTGGGAATTATCGCTCCTTGGGTGCCGGTTAGCCCTCTGTGCTGACATAACTTGAAAAAACCTTCAATTTTTTCATTTACCCCACCAACAGATTGTACTTGCCCATACTGATTGATAGAGCCGGTTATGGCTAAATCTTGACGAGTCGGAATGTTAGTAAGTGCGGATATAAGAGCAACTAATTCAGCCAAAGAAGCGCTGTCACCATCTATGTGACCATATGATTGTTCTATTGCAATATTCGCCGATAACGTCAGGGGGAATAACTGCGCATATTTGTGGCCCAAATACCCGGTTAACAGCATCACTCCTTTAGAGTGAATCGGTTGACCCAATTCTACTTCACGCTCTATATCCACAACGCCATTCGCCCCAGCGTATACCGTGGAGGTAATCCGGGCAGGCGTACCGAATAAGCTATCACCGACTTCCAGTACAGTCAGACCGTTGACTTTACCAACGTCTACGCCTTCAGTGGCTATCAGAATTTGCCCTTGCTTAATATCATCAAGCACCGCTTCGCTTACCCGGCCCGTGCGCCTCGTTTTAGCGCTTAATGCTGCTTCAATATGCGTCACATCTAAATCTAGCTCTTGCTTTTGGCGACAGAAATATAAACTCTCGTTAAGCAACTCGATAACATCCGAGAAGCGCGCCGATAAACGTTGTTGATGTTCAGCCATGCGCAGGCTGTATTCCACTAGTCGGTACATTGCCTTAGGCGAAATACTGTTTAACCCTAGTTGTGACACTTGATGTCGTACGCGCCCGACAAAGTCATACAGGGTTTGTTTGTCTAATTGAATTTCATGGTCAAAATCCACCAATACCCTAAACATCTCATAAAACTCATCGTCAAAATCTTGCAGGTTGTAATAAAGCTCACGGGAGCCAAGCAGCACAACCTTAACGTTGATGGGTATTTGCTGAGGGTTAAGGGTAATAGAATTCACCATGCCGACATCGGGTTGAGGTAAATCCATTTTAAGATGCCCTGACTTGAGCACTAACTTTAAGGTTTCCCATGCGTAAGGCTGTAAAATCAGCTTATCCACATCCAGCAGTAAATAACCGCCATTTGCTCGGTGTAAGGCACCGGGGCGAATCATCCTGTAGTTAGTAAACACAGAGCCTGAAACATTGGTGTATTCAACACGCCCGAATAAATTTTGATGTGTCGGGTTAGGTTCGTATATAACAGGTGCGCCGCTTTCTAACTCATGACTGACCAAAATGTTAGGCAGGTACTGTTCTTCAAGTACAGAGCGACGGTCATATTCGTCGTGTTTATCGTCTTTTTTATCATCCGCCAGTATTTCTACTATGGTTTCAACCAAATGCGGCTTGAGCTGGCGTAAGAACTTTAAAATCCCTAAATCCGATGCATATTGATGCTCTAGGGCTTTTAGCAGGGGTTTTATTCCCTGCTCTGCAGTGTCTTTTTTCAGCCGCCTGAGCTGTTCTGATGAAGCACGTTTCCATTTAGGTAATTCTAATAACGCTTCACTCAGGCGGTTTTCCAACTCATCGATAAGTTGATAGTAATTCTGACGCTGGTCGTCGCTCAGCTTAGCAAAGTCCGCATCATTGATTGGTTTACCATCCACTATGGGCGAAAAGCTAATATTGCCATTATCTTCATATAACGCGACATTTTGCGCCTGAGCAAGTTGTTCTACAGAATCAATGGCGTGATCATAGCGTTGATCAAACTCACGGGTGATAGTGACTTTTTTGCGCTGGTAGCCTGGGTTATCAAAGGCGGCCGGAAAGGTATCAAGTAATTCATCAATTAACTTTTCCATCTCTTTTACCAGTTGCTTACTTTCCCCAGGAGGAAGACGTAAAGCAAAAGGCTCACGCTCATCTTCGAAATTATTGATATAACACCAATCATCTGGGGTAAGTACTTTTTGTACGTATTTAGCGATATATTCGTGCACCAAGGTAAATCTACCTGTGGCTTGCTCGCCCATCACATAAAGATTGTAACCCTTTGCATTAATACCCAGCCCGAAATCCAAAGCTTCTCGTGCACGTGCTTGCCCTATAAAGGTAGCCTGCATAGCGTTGTCATCTTTCAGGGCGTGGTTAATTAATCGTCGACTAGGCTTGGCGGTAATTTCTTTTAAACTCAAGGCGTATTTAAGATGCATGGTTAGCTGGCTTTGTCCTTTTAAGAGCAAGTGAACTAGCACCTGCTCGTCGCGAAATTCTCGTTTGAGGTGAATAACGTAATTGATAAACTCATTAGGTTGCGCTTTAGCACATAACATTGCGCATTAGCATATTGATTAATAAGCTGATATCCAATGTTAATATAATAACAAAAAACAGGAATAGCATGCTTCACTTTACTCACATTAAAAAGTTTATTTACATTCTTAGCCTTGGGTTATCTTTTTCATTCTCTAGCCATGCCAGCGTTAAGCAGTTAAACAAGCACGGCTTTACGCTTGAAAACACCGTGCTTATTAACGCACCGGCAAAGCAGGTTTGGGCAGCACTGGTGAGCGACATTGATTATTGGTGGCCAAAAGATCATACATGGTGGGGCAACAAGGGGACCTTGACTTTACGCCCTGTGGCAGGTGGTTGCTTCTGCGAGACTGCAGGTGAGAACTCAGCCGAGCATATGCGCATTAGTTTCGTTGAGGTTAATCACATATTACGCATGACAGGTGGCTTAGGGCCACTGCAAGGAATGGGCATTTATGGGGCTCTTACATGGCAGTTAACAGCACAAAATAACCGCACCAAACTCGTCTTAACCTATCAAGCCCATGGGGTTATCGAGGGCAACTTTACTGAATTAGCGCCTATTGTGGATAGGGTGCAGAACAGCCAATTAATGGCGTTAGCCGAATACATAAAACCTACAAATCCTGACTAAAGGAAAGATTTATCCCTTAAGTCATTATTTTTTACGATAAATATCGTTAAATCCCAGTTCAGCTATTGTGACCCAGCAAACCGTTAGGGTATTCTTACCGGCTATCTTATTTCATACACCTTATCTTCGCGGAAACTCTTTTTAATGGCCGAAAAAATTTACGAACCTCAGAAAATAGAACAAGAGGTACAAGCGCTTTGGGAAACCAATCAAACTTTTAAAGCAACAGAACAAGAAGATAAAGAGAAATTCTACTGCTTGTCTATGTTCCCTTATCCAAGTGGGCGCTTGCACATGGGTCATGTGCGTAATTACACCATAGGTGATGTTGTTAGTCGTTTTCAACGTATGAATGGCAAAAACGTATTACAGCCTATGGGTTGGGATGCCTTTGGTTTACCTGCAGAAAATGCGGCGCTGAACAACAATACCGCCCCAGCCAAATGGACCTATCAAAACATCGATTACATGAAAAACCAGTTAAAATCTCTTGGTTTTGGTTATGACTGGGACCGTGAGGTAGCCACCTGTAAGAAAGAATACTACCGCTGGGAACAATGGTTCTTCACCCGTCTTTATGAAAAAGGCCTGGTCTACAAGAAAAACTCTACGGTTAACTGGGATCCAGTTGATCATACCGTTTTAGCGAACGAGCAAGTTATTGATGGTCGAGGTTGGCGTTCAGGTGCCTTAGTCGAGCAAAAAGAGATCCCTCAGTGGTTTATTAAAATCACTGACTACGCTGAAGAATTGTTGACTGACCTTGAACAATTAGAAGATTGGCCTGAACAAGTACGTGCCATGCAGAAAAACTGGATTGGTCGCTCAGAAGGCGTAGATATCACATTTAACCTGAGTGAGTCTGCAGCGGATATCAGCAGTTTTGATGTTTACACCACGCGCCCTGACACACTCTACGGCGTTACATACGTCGCCGTTGCAGCGCAGCATCCCCTAGCGTTACATGCAGCACAAACTCGCCCAGAATTAGCCGAGTTTATCGAATCATGCAAAAACACCAAAGTGGCTGAAGCTGAGCTTGCCACCATGGAGAAAAAAGGCTGCGATACCGGCTTATTTGCTATTCACCCATTAACAGGTGAAAAAGTAGCCGTTTGGGTCGCCAACTTTGTATTGATGGGTTATGGCTCAGGCGCAGTGATGTCTGTTCCGGGTCACGATCAACGCGACTGGGAATTTGCACAAAAATACAGTCTGCCTATTAAGCAGGTAGTAGAGCCCAGTGCAGATGACCCGCAAGAGTGCGACCTCACCACAGCCGCTTACACAGAAAAAGGCGTATTGGTTAACTCTGGAGAATTTAATGGATTGGCCTTTCAAGAGGCATTTGACGCCATTGCTGCCAAACTAGAAGCTCTAGGCGCAGGCTGTAAGAAAGTGAATTATCGCTTGCGTGATTGGGGCGTATCTCGTCAGCGTTACTGGGGTTCTCCTATCCCCATGCTTAATCTTGAGAACGGTGAATCTGTTCCTGTTCCAAGCGATCAGCTTCCGGTTGAATTGCCTGAAGATGTACAAATGAACGGCGTTATTTCCCCCATTAAAGCAGACCCTGAATGGGCGAAGACCGAATATAATGGTCAGCCAGCTCAGCGTGAAACAGATACGTTCGATACCTTCATGGAGTCATCTTGGTATTACGCCCGCTATTGCAGCGCACAAAATCAAGATGCCATGCTCGACCCGGCCCAAGCTAATTACTGGCTACCAGTAGATCAGTACATCGGCGGTATTGAGCATGCTATCTTACATTTGTTGTATTCACGTTTTTTCCACAAACTGCTTCGTGATGAAGGCTTAGTTAGCTCTGACGAGCCTTATAAGCGCTTGCTATGCCAAGGTATGGTACTGGCTGATTCATTCTACAGAGAAGATGAGAACGGCAAAAAAGAATGGTTCTCACCAGCGGATGTCGACACAGAAAAAGACGAAAAAGGCCGAATTACGCTAGCCACACTGCGCAGTGACGGAAAACCTGTTGAACACGGCGGCATGACCAAAATGTCGAAGTCGAAAAATAACGGTATCGATCCTCAGCATGTTATCGATTTATACGGTGCAGATACCATACGGGTATTCACTATGTTCGCGGCGCCGCCTGAGCAAACATTAGAATGGGTCGATTCTGGTGTTGAAGGCGCTAACCGTTTTATAAAGCGTGTGTGGAAACTCACTCAAGATCATATTGACGTGCTTAATGGTGAAGCGGCACCTGCGATTGACAAGGCCGCCCTGACTAGCGAGCAAAAAACATTGCGCCGTGCTGTGCATCGTACGATTGCTAAAGTCACAGATGATGTGGGTCGACGCCAAACGTTTAACACTGCAGTAGCAGCCATTATGGAGCTACTTAACAGTTTACAAAAAGCCCCTCAGGACAGCGCACAAGACAAAGCTGTTATGCATGAGGCCATTGAGTCAGTGGTGTTATTACTAAACCCTATCGCGCCGCATATGTGCCATGTGTTGTGGCATGACCTTGGGCATACTACAGATATCGAAACCGCAGCTTGGCCTGAGGTTGACGAATCTGCGTTAGTAGAAGACGAAAAACTGATCATCGTGCAAGTGAATGGTAAGGTACGCTCTAAAATTACAGTTGCTGCTGATGCAAGCCAAGATGAAGTACAAGCACTTGGATTAGCACAAGAAAATGTACAGCAATTTGTTGAGGGTAAAACCATACGCAAGGTCATTTATATTGCCGGCAAATTGCTTAATATCGTGGCAAATTAACGAGTGAAAAACGCAATGCGAAACCTCATCATCTGTTTATTATGTAGTGTTATTATCAGTGGCTGCGGTTTTTCATTGCGTGGCAATTATGAGCTACCAGCAAGTGTCTCTCAATTGAGAGTAGGCTCAGCCGAGGCACACTCAGCACTTGAGCGCGCACTTCGCAATGAATTAAAGCCATACGACGTAGATGTAATTGATGCCAGCGTTGAAGGTAATTCTGATGTTACCAACATATACCTGCTGAGCGATGAACTCGACAGACGCCTGTTATCGTTGTTCAGCACAGGGCAAGTGGCTGAGTACGAATTAATCTACACGGTACGCTACGAACTTCAGTTTGCTAACAGTGATGCACAATTATTGGAATTTGATATCAAACGCGAGTATCAGGACGATCCCGACGCCGTATTAGCAAAGTCTCGTGAACTCGAACTCGTGCTATCTGAAATGCGCAAGCAAGCAGCAATTCGTATTATCCATCAAATATCTATTGCCCAACATACATTATCTAATTCGGCGCTCGTTACTCCCTAATGCAAGTTTATCCGAATCGTTTTGCCGCTTCGTTAAATAAAGGGTTACAGTCCTTTTACTTAATATTTGGTGACGAACCCCAACAAAAGCTAACCGCGATTAATCAGATACGAGAGATAGCCCTTGCCCAAGGGTTTGACGAGCGTCAAACCTTGGTGGCTGACGCCCAATTCGATTGGCTAACCTTACTCGAAGCAACCCAATCGTTATCGCTATTTTCGTCTCGTCAGTATATTGAGCTCGAGTTGCCTACAGGTAAACCAGGTACCCAAGGCAGTAAAATACTCACTGAGCTTAGCACGCAAAATAATCCAGACATTTTGTTGGTTATTCACGGGGCGAAAATTGGCAAAGACGTTCAAAACAGTAAATGGTTTAAAGCGCTAGATAAACAAGGTAGCTATGTTCCATGCTACCCATTAGAAGGGAATGCGCTGCACCAGTGGTTAACAGAGCAAATGCGTACCCAAGGCCTGAACGCTTCTTCTGACATAAGTCGTTTACTCGCTGAATACTGTGAAGGTAATCTGCTGGCGGCTAGCCAAGAGATCGAAAAACTGTGTTTACTCTACCCTAACGGTAACCCGACCTTAGAACAGGTTGAACAAGCAGTGGTTGATCAATCCAGATACAACGTCTTTCAGCTAATAGATGTATTGCTTGCAGGCGATAGTCAAAAGTCGGTAAAAATGCTCTATCGGCTTGAAAGCGAAGGTGTTGAACCAAACATCGTTTTGTGGGCATTAACCCGAGAATGGCAAACCCTATCTGCCCTGCAAGCTAATAAAACAGCAGGGCAAAGCATAAACTGGAATCAACACAGGATCTGGAAAAATCGTCAAGGGTTGTATTTATCTGCCTTGCAACGCTTGTCTCCTGTTCATTTACAACAGCTACAGCACAAGCTTAACGTCATGGACTGCGCACTCAAGCAATCCCAAGTCGAGCGTCCTTATGTTGAACTATGTCATTTGTGTTTGCTTTTTATTCCCATGTCTTTAGAGAACTTTGCACTAAATTGAACATTTTACGACCTGCATTAGGCATCTTTGGCGGGACTTTTGATCCCGTGCATTATGGCCATACTCAACCCGTTATCGTAGCCGCGCGCCAAGCCGCAGTGCAATCTGTGGCTATGCTGCCTTGCCATATTCCGGTTCACAAAGCCCATGCGCCAAGTGCCAGCCGGCATCGCTTAGCCATGTTAAAATTGGCGATTGAACAATACCCACAACTTTACATCGATGAGCGTGAGATCCACAGCGATACCCCCTCATATACGATCCATACGCTACGAGCACTTCGGAAAGAGTATCCGAAGCACCCCTTGTGCTTTTTTATCGGTATGGACTCATTGCACTCACTTTTGAGCTGGAATGAATGGCAAGCGCTATTCGATTATTGCCATTTTGTGGTCTGCTGCCGCCCAGGTAGTAAAAAACCACTGAGTGAAGAGCTAACCCATTTGCTAGCACAGCGCCAAGTATCGACAAATAATGCCCTTCATAATGCATTAAATGGTAAAATATTTCTCGCTGACACCCCTGAGCTAGCGATATCCTCTAGTGAAATACGTCAGCGTATCGAAGATAAGCAACCGACCGACGACATGCTCGATCCTAAGGTGCGTCGATATATAGAAACACATAAGTTATATCAGCCAAGCACGACTTTCTGATAAACTGAGAATTCGTCCGTTCAATATAAGGAATCCCTTTGGATCACCAACAGTTAAAAGCCTTTGTGGTAGAAAAAATTGAAGACCTAAAAGGTCGAGATATCATAGATTTAGACGTGTCAGAAAAGTCTAGCGTGACTGAAACCATGCTAATTTGTTCAGGGAACTCAAAACGTCATGTTGTTTCCATCGCCGAAAATGTGGTGGTTGAAGCGAAACAGGCAGGTAACCCACCTCTAAGCATAGAAGGGCGCGACGTGGGTGATTGGGTACTCGTCGATTTAGGTGACGTTGTACTGCACGTGATGCAAGAAGACGCGAGAGAATTTTATCAGTTAGAGAAACTTTGGGGCTAATTGACCATCATAGTGCTAGCTGTAACATTGCAAAGTAGATAACGCCATGCGAATTCAACTCATAGCCGTAGGCAGTAAAATGCCAAGTTGGGTCGAACAAGGTTACCAACAATACGTAAAACGCTTTCCTTCTGATATGCCCTTAAGCCTGACAGAAATACCGGCTGGTAAGCGTGGCAAAAATGCGGATATTAAACGCATTTTGCACAAAGAAGGCGAATTAACCATGGCGGCTATTCCTAAAGGGAATCGCATTGTCACTTTGGAAGTAACAGGCAAGCCCTGGGACACGCCTACGCTCGCCAACAATATGGAAAAGTGGCAAATGGACGGTCGCGACGTAAGCTTGTTGATTGGCGGCCCTGAGGGGCTAGCACCAGAATGCATTGCCGCATCAGAACAAAAATGGTCTCTTTCTCCTTTAACCTTGCCCCACCCTTTGGTACGGATTATCGTCGCTGAAAGTTTATACCGAGCTTGGTCAGTGAACGCCAACCACCCTTATCACAGAGAGTAGTCATGGCGCGTAACAGGGTAACGATTAAAGACCATACGGCTGAAGCAAACCTGTTTGCCAGACGTACTGTCATTGCCATGCTGGTTATTTTTACGATGATCGCCATGGTGCTGAGCAACCTTTACTATTTGCAAGTCACTCGCTTTGAAGATTATCAAACCCGCTCAAACGGCAATCGCATTAAAGTCTTACCTGTGGCCCCTAACCGTGGGTTAATTTATGACAGAAACGGTACTCTGCTCGCGGAAAACCGTCCTGTTTTTAATTTAGAAGTTATCCCTGAAAAGGTAGATAACTTAGAAAAAACCCTCGGCTTGCTTAGTGTATTACTGGATATAGAAGAAGACGAAGTCACCGACTTTTATCGCGAAATCAAACGTAATCGTCGTTTTAAACCCGTCTCGTTACGAAAACGTTTAACCCCAGAAGAGGTGGCACTCTTCTCGGCAAATCAACACAAATTTCCAGGCGTCAGCGTAGAAGCACGCTTAACACGGCACTATCCCTATGGAAAAACCTTAACCCATGTATTGGGATACGTTTCTAAAATTAACAAGAAAGATCTGCAGAAACTTAGCGAAGCGGGGCTTGAAGCAAATTACGCTGCTACCCACGACATAGGAAAACTCGGTGTCGAAAAATACCATGAGGATATTCTGCATGGTCAAGTGGGTTACCAAGAGGTAGAGGTTAATAACCAAGGGCGTATTATTCGCACACTTAACTTTAGCCCGCCTGTTCCTGGGCAAGACATTGTGCTCAATATAGATTTAAAATTACAGCAAGAAGCTGAGCGAATACTTGATGGTGACAAAGGTACCATCGTCATGATGGACTCAAACGACGGCGGTGTACTGGCCATGTTTAGTAGCCCAAGCTATGACCCGAATTTATTCGTGCATGGTATCAGCAGCAAGAACTACAGCGGTTTATTAAACTCTAATGGCCGCCCCTTAATAAACCGCGCGACACAAGGTCAGTATCCCCCTGCTTCAACCATTAAACCGCATTTAGCATTAGTTGGCTTAGAAGAAAAAACCGTTACGCCAGAAACGCGTATCTTTGATAACGGTAAATATCGTTTGAAAAATGTCGAACATGTTTGGCGAGACTGGAAACGCTGGGGTCATGGCTGGGTCGATTTAACCTCGGCTATTGAACAATCCTGTGATATTTATTTTTACGATCTCGCCTATCGCTTGGGAATTGATAAAATCAGCGACAACATGTTCGAGTTCGGGTTTGGTGATTACACGGGTATCGACTTACATGAAGAGTCGGACGCTAACATGCCGAGTCGCGGCTGGAAGCGCGCTCGATTTAATCAGCCTTGGTACATTGGTGACACTATTCCGGTGGGGATTGGACAGAGTTACTGGACAGTAACCCCAATTCAATTGACCCAATCGATAACCACCTTGGTTAATCACGGTCAGCGTTATATTCCACAAATTTTACGCGGCAAGTACATCGACAAGGAACTTGTCTTTGAAGGCAGCAAAGAACGCCGCCCCATGGATATTCAAAATGTCAAAAACTGGGACACAGTTTTAGACGCTATGTATGGCGTAGTGAACCGCAAAATTGGTACCGCTCGTCGCGCATTTGTGGACACGCCGTACGTATCGGCGGGTAAAACGGGCACAGCACAATTGGTAGCCATAGCCCAAGACGCCAAATATGACGCCGACAGCCTAGCGGAAAACTTGCGCGATAACGCCATGTACGTTGGGTTTGCCCCATATGAAAAACCAGAAATCGCCGTTACCGTAGTCCTTGAAAACGCCGGCGGCGGTAGCTCTCAGGCAGCACCATTAGCAAGAACCATGATGGATAAATACTTTGAACAGCGAGAGTTTTCCCCTAAACCTGACGTTATTGAACGCGAGGTCTCACAAGATGTCGCACGTCACTCTGCCTCCCACAATCATTAAGCTTGGATCACCATTATGAATATGATGTTACGCACCAAGCTTGACCCAAATAAACGCACATTTCTCAACCGCATTCACTGTGATGGCCCACTATTGGTTGGCCTGTTAGTGTTGATGGCTGTCGGTTTGATAACGATATATTCAGCCGGAGGCCAAGATTGGCAACTGATTGATCGCCAACTGGTCCGCCTTGGTCTAGCCCTTGGGGTAATGCTGGTTGTGGCGCAAATTCCTCCCCTTGCCTATCAAAAATTATCCATATATTTTTACTTACTTGGTATCGCCATGTTGATAGCGGTTATTATTTTTGGTCACGTAGGTAAAGGGGCGCAGCGCTGGTTGGACTTAGGCGTTGTGCGTTTTCAACCCTCTGAAATTATGAAGCTCGCGGTACCTATGATGGTGGCTTGGTACATCAGCCAATTCAACTTGCCTCCCAAACTAAGGCACATATTGTTCGGCTTTATTCTGGTTGGCGTTCCCACGTTGCTAATTGCACAACAACCTGACTTAGGAACTTCGCTGTTAATTGCTAGTTCAGGAGTATTTGCACTGTTTTTAGCTGGCATGAGCTGGCGCTTTATCGGCGGCATCGCCTTAGCCGTATCCGTATTCAGCCCAATTATGTGGAACTTCCTTATGAAGGAATATCAAAAACAGCGGGTGCTAACATTTTTGAACCCTGAAAGTGATCCTCTAGGCTCAGGCTATCATATCATTCAGTCGCAAATTGCCATTGGTTCTGGTGGAGCCGAAGGAAAAGGTTGGTTACAAGGTACCCAGTCCCAATTAGAGTTCTTGCCTGAGCGACATACTGATTTTATCTTCGCCGTATTCAGTGAAGAATTCGGATTTTGGGGTGTGGTGGGCTTACTAGCGATATATACCTTCATCGTTATACGCGGAATGATCATTGCCAATCGCGCTCAGGATGCATTTAGTAAGCTACTCGCGGGAAGTATCACCCTCACCTTCTTTGTTTATGTATTTGTTAATATGGGGATGGTATCAGGTATTTTACCGGTAGTCGGTGTGCCACTACCTTTGGTTAGTTACGGGGGGACATCCATGGTGACGCTGCTTGCAGGCTTTGGCATTTTAATGGCTATTGCAACACAGAAACGGTTATTGTCTCGTTAACACCCATGCCTGAATTTACTAAGGTATTCAGTTAAAAATAATAATATTGTCATTGTATGGAGCAAGTGTGGCTATTCTAATTTCTTTTAAACCCAGTCTTCGCCTTGTAGTGAATGCTTTACTTGTCATCCCATTTACAGTGATTACCACTGTCTCTAGTGCTGAAACAACCACAGACAAAGAAGCGGCATTCATTGAAAATATGGTCAATGAACATAAGTTCAATCGCGAGACAGCGCAACAGGTCTTAAACCGAGCGGAAAAAGACCAAGCGGTCATCGATGCCATTAAACGCCCATGGGAGGCAAAGCCTTGGCATCAATATTACCCCATATTTCTCACTGAAAAGCGTTTAGAAAAAGGTTTGGCATTCTATCAAACCCACCGCACCACCCTTGCAAGGGCTGAAGAAAAATATGGTGTGCCCGCAGAAATGATCGTGGCAATACTGGGAATTGAGTCATTTTACGGCACATATAAAGGTACTTACTCAGCTTTGAATGCGCTTTATACGCTAGGTTTTCATTACCCACCACGCGCATCATTCTTTAAAAAAGAACTAGCTCAATTGTTAATGCTGGCTAATGAAGAGCAATTTGATGCCTCCGCATTAAAAAGTTCTTATGCTGGGGCGCTGGGCTGGGGTCAGTTTATCCCATCGAGTTATCGCCACTATGCCGTGGACTTTGACAATGATGGCGTACGAGACCTATTGAATAACCCAGTGGATGCCATTGGCAGTATCGCCAATTACTTCAAACGTAATGGCTGGCAACGAGGCGAAGCGGTGGCATTTCCTGTAAATGCCACAAGTAAACAAGCGAAGCCATGGCTAAGAAAGTCGCTTAAATACCGTGAGACCTTTGGCCAATTGCAACAAGCAGGTATTAATCTTAATGTTGAAACAGCTCAACATTACGCTATCGATAGCCCCGATGCGCAGTGGCAAAACATAGGGCAAAAAAGCAGCGTAAAGTTACTCGATTTCGCCCAGCCTGATGGTAAAGACTATTGGCTTGGCTTAAAAAACTTCTATGTGATTACCCGCTATAACCACAGTAAATTGTACGCAATGGTGGCATTTCAATTTAGTCGCCAGTTAGCCATGGGCATTAAAACGATTGATGAAAAAGCACAAGAAAATGCTATTTAAGACACACATTTTAACGCTATTACTGGTTTGTGTGACTGCCTGTACCAGTTCGTCAAATCCGAACAACGGGCGCTACAGCCAGCATAAAGACTCAGCCCCAAATGCGATAAAAGAAGGGATCAAATTTGATGACGCTGAGCCCATGTACGAACCCTATGCCCTAGCCAATTTACGCAGCTATTCGGTTCTAGGAAAGCACTATACGCCGCTAAAAACTGGTAAGGGGTATTCCGCTACGGGTGGTGCGTCTTGGTACGGTCAGAAATTTCATGGTCACCTTACATCGAACGGTGAAACCTACGATATGTATGCCATGACAGCAGCGCACAAAACGTTACCCCTGCCTTCATATGTAAAAGTAACTAATTTAAAAAATGCACGGGAAGCCATAGTACGTGTCAACGATCGTGGCCCTTTTCATGACAACCGCATTATCGACTTATCATATGCTGCTGCCATGAAACTAGGCATGCTAAGCACAGGTACAACCGAAGTTAAATTAGAAGTCATTCACATTGATGAAGCTGGCACGCAAACCGTAGGCAATGGTATATCTGTCCCTCCTGCTCCGCTTAAGAACGATTCAGAAGCAAATGACAAGGTGCAAATCGCATCAGCACCGACAGTCCCTTCATTAGGCGCAACCACCGAAGTGGCGTCTGCTAGTACCGCCTTACCCCAAACAGCCATTGTATTGCCGCCCGACAATGCACAACAAGATCCGGTTTTTATTCAAATTGCAGCGCTGACCAATAACCAACGAATTCATAAAATTGGAAATGCACTGGCGAGTCTTTATCAAGTGCCGTTTGTCGCTCCGTTAGAAGAAGGCTTATATCGTTTGCGTTTAGGTCCCTTTGACTCTGACCAACAAGCAAACGGCATTTTAGAGCAATTACGCAACACAGGGTATGGCGACGCTTACAAGTTTCATCCAATGAATTAGGCGGCGCTTACAAACATCATCTGATGAATTAAGTAATGCAATAAACTTTTTACTGGGGTGGTTGTCCAACTGGCGTTTTATCAATTTTGTTTTGTGTAACAATTTTTGTTGCTGGCAAAGCAAAGTCATTGAAAAACTGATATATTAGCCGTCGTTTTAGGCACAGCACGCCAAAAATACATTATTAACAAATATCACATTACGGTAGGTCCATGCGAAACACCAAGACACTCATATTAGCCATATTTAGCTGCTTCTCTCTTTCCTTTTTCTCTCATGCGGCGAGTGCAGCGGTTATCATACCTGACGCACCCACCGTTTCAGCTAAGGGCTTTATTTTAGTTGACTATCAAACAGGCAAGGTAATTGCCGAACAAAATGCTGACATTCAAATCCCCCCTGCCAGCTTAACGAAAATGATGACCAGCTATGTGATTGGTAAGGAAATCGCCAACGGCAATATTAAAGATACTGACATGGTGACAATTTCTGAGAATGCATGGGCCAAAAATTTCCCAGATTCATCGAAAATGTTTATTGAAGTGGGCACACAGATTTCTGTGGCTGATTTAAATCGTGGCATTATTGTCCAATCGGGTAATGACGCTTGTGTTGCTATGGCTGAGCATATTGCCGGCAGTGAAGATGCCTTCGCCAGTATGATGAACTTGCATGCTGAAAAACTAGGCATGACCTCGACTAATTTCGTCAATAGCCATGGTTTGCAAGACGCCGACCATTACACAACGCCGCGTGACATGGCGACCTTAGCTCGTGCTCTTATTACTGACGTTCCTAACGAATACAAGGTATACAGCGAAAAAGAATTTACTTACAACAACATCAAGCAATACAACCGTAATGGCTTGCTGTGGGATAAAAGCCTGAACGTGGACGGTATTAAAACAGGCCACACTTCAGATGCTGGTTACAGTTTGGTCTCTTCTGCTACCCAAGGTGACATGCGTTTAATCGCTGTGGTTATGGGTGCTGACAGCGAGCGTGCGCGTAAAGTTGAAAATAAAAAGCTGCTTAAATATGGTTTTAGATTCTATGAAACCATCACCCCTTACCAGGCGGGTGAAAGCTTCGTGTCACACCGTATATTTATGGGTGACAAAGAAACAGTTGATCTTGGTATTTCTCAAGATACCCCCATTACCATCCCTCGCGGACAAAGCAAAAATTTAGAAGCTAATTTCGAACTTGATAAAAAGTTAGAAGCGCCTTTGGCGAAAGGCGAAGTAGTCGGAAAATTATTTTTGCAATTAGACGGTGAAGACGTAGCCGAATATCCCTTGGTTACATTACAAGAAGTCAATGAAGGTGGCTTGATTGATCGCCTAGTAGACTTCGTTAAACTACAACTTGGCTTCGATAGCTAAGACGTATTGAGCACATTATTATGCAAACTCAATTTGATAAATTACTCGATTTTCCCTGTCAGCAAACCTTTAAGGTAATGGGCGTTGCAGACGAAAAGCTACCTGATCAGGTAATAAATTGTTTACAAAACCATGCACCGGGTGACTATTCACCCAGTGTTAAACCAAGCTCTAAAGGTAACTATCACTCGCTGTCAATCAGTGTACGAGTGACAAGTAAGGAGCATATGGAAACCATCTATACTGAGCTTTCTAAGCTTGAATTAGTGCGCGTGGTTCTTTAATCGTTTTTTAGATCTAGCGCATCTTACGATGCGCTTTTCTTAGACAGGACACCCATAAGGTTTGAACGACACTACCCCCGTTATTATTCGCCAGCTCGGCCGTCAACCATACCAGCCGATATGGCAAGCCATGCAAGACTTCACTGATAACCGCGATGCACACAGCCAAGACGAAATATGGTTAGTGGAGCACGATCCTGTTTTTACTCAAGGCCAAGCGGGTAAAGAAGAACACCTACTCGCCCCTGGTGATATTCCCGTAGTAAAAGTCGATCGAGGTGGTCAAGTCACCTATCATGGGCCTGGTCAACAAATGATGTATGTTTTGCTAAACTTAAAGCGTCACAATTTAGGTGTACGTACATTGGTTAGCGCCTTGGAAAACTGCATTGTTGATACTCTAAAAGAGTACGCGATTGATGCCTACCCAAGAGCAGATGCGCCAGGGGTATATGTCGATAGCAAAAAAGTATGTTCTATCGGCTTACGCATTCGCCGCGGTTGTTCGTTTCATGGCTTAGCTTTGAATGTAAATATGGACTTAGCCCCCTTTCAGCGAATTAATCCTTGTGGTTATGCTGGCCTAGAAATGGTAGATTGCACCCAATTAGGCGGACCAGACGCATTATCTGTTGCTGGCCCAGCCATCGCCGACAAATTATGTTCATTGCTTGGTATTGCAAGCGTCGAAAACAAAGAAGGTTTTGATGAGTAACGCACGTCCACAAGCCGGAGTAAAACTCCGGGATGATGAAAAAGTTAAACATATTCCGATCACTATCATGCCTACTGAAAAGGCGGAGATGCTGCGCAAACCTGATTGGATAAAAATTCGATTACCGCGCACCACTGATCGTATTGATCACATTAAAAAGACATTGCGTAAAAACAACTTGCACTCGGTCTGTGAAGAAGCAAGCTGCCCTAACTTAGCGGAGTGTTTCAACCACGGTACTGCCACCTTTATGATTTTAGGTGATATTTGCACCCGTCGTTGTCCGTTTTGTGATGTCGCTCACGGTAAGCCATTACCGCCAAGTGCGGAAGAGCCAATTAAATTAGCTAAAACCATTGCCGAAATGCAGCTTAAGTACGTGGTTATCACCTCGGTTGACCGAGATGATTTGCGTGACGGTGGCGCTCAGCATTTTGTTGATTGTATCAACGCAATTCGCGAACACAGCCCAAGCACCAAGATTGAAGTACTGGTTCCAGATTTTCGTGGCCGCATGGACAAAGCACTAGAGATATTGAAAAACGGTGTGCCGGACGTGTTTAATCACAACTTGGAAACCATTCCCCGTTTGTACCGCGAGTGTCGTCCTGGTGCAAACTACCAGTGGTCTCTTGATTTGTTGAAAAAATTCAAAGAGCAACACCCTGATATTCCCACCAAGTCAGGCTTAATGATGGGCATGGGTGAAAACAAAGAAGAAATTGCTGAAGTGCTCAAAGACTTACGTGCACATGATGTTGAGATGCTTACCCTAGGTCAGTATTTACAACCTAGTAAGCATCACTTCCCATTAAAGCGCTATGTACACCCAACTGAGTTTGACGAGCTAGGGGAAATCGCCAAAGAAATCGGCTTTACCCACGCAGCTTGCGGGCCTATGGTACGTTCAAGTTACCATGCAGACAAACAAGCAGCCGGCGTTGAAGTGAAGTAACTACAACACAGCGTTTTAGCATCACCAAAGATTAATAAACAAAACTCGCCAACCGGCGAGTTTTTTGTTTCTATTGCTTTATACCCGTGAGAGGGAAGTTATTTAATGGAATTGGTATTATTTATTTGAAGTGGTATAAAAATCGGAGCGTAATAAATGAATGTAGACAAAGCACACAAACGAATCGAAAAACGGGTGAAACGCGGGTTTCAGGGTTACCCCATGATCAGCATTCAATACTTTGGCCAAAGCAGCGAATTGGCTAGCAAGGTGGAAGTCAGCTTTATTGAGCAAGAAGGCGCACCAGCAATGGCTGAGAGTTTTAATAGCAGCAACGATATTCGCCAAGATGAAACGGTACAGACCACCATTATAAAAATCATTGATAGGGTAGACGCAAAAACAGTCACCCTGGCTGAAACCGTGCTACCGCTGTGACAACACACAGAATCTTTCACACAACTTACTCAACCATAAATAGGGATTTGATACCAATATGCCGCGCAAACTCGCTTTGAAGAGCACAACATTCGCCAACAGCAAAATGAAAACCTTCCTAATGACCTGCACTATGGCAGCAGCCGTTACGCTTAACCCGAGTCACGTTAGCGCTAATCCTCTCGCGCCTACTTTGAGCAAAGAACAAGTCATAGAGCAGCTCAATTTATCTCATCATTTTGAAGGCGGGTACTTCCGTCAAACGTTCAAAGCAAACCATAGAGACAAAGTAACAACCAAGCGTGGTGAGCGCGTCACAATGACAGCGATTTTCTACATGCTGACAGACGACAACAACATTGACCATTTTCACACAAAGTATTCAGACGGCATTGAGTTTTATCATATGGGTGCACCTATTACCTACCACATGATTTACCCTGATGGGCGTTACGAGAAAGCCGTGGTAGGCCCAGATATCCAAAATGGTCAGCAATTGCAACTCGCCGTACCAGGCGGCACATATAAAGCGGCAGAATTGCCCTCAGGCTCTTATGGATTAGTCAGTGAAGCTGTGTCTCCAGGTTGGGAAAAAGAAGACATGATAGAAGTAAGCCAAGGGGAGTTACTCGAAAAATTTCCTCAACATAAAGCCATAATAGAGCGTTTAGCGAATAAGAAACCTCATTAAGTCAGCAGTAAATCCCTTTAAGCTTAGCTACTTTTTATAACTGAAAAAGTGAGTTGACAGTCAATGTGCTTGAGCAACTTATTTACACCAACGGTACAGCAACCTGTTGGCTGGGTTGTTCAAGCTTAGCCACAATATGGATATCACACTGGGTTATATGGATTTGTTGGCGAACGAAAAATATATTTAATTCGTCAAACCTGTGCTCATACAATTCAACACTGCCGACAAATCTGCCATCTCTTGCTGGTGCAGTATAATAAGCGCCTTCGACTTCTTTTTGCAGGGTAAACGCCTGCTAAATCTAAAAACCGAAACGTTGCACTGGGTTCGCTCATTGTTTACCTCTGTTGTGCATGTTAATAAACCGGTGTCATACTTGGCTAACCATAGCAGTATAAGGGTACAGCATGGTTGATAACGCTAGGCGGCAATAACGCTATTACGCCCGTTATTTTTCGCTTGGTATAGGCCAACGTCAGCGCGATCTAATAATGATTCAACGCTATCGCCAGGCTCATATTGCGCTACACCTACGCTAACCGTTAACCCATGACCACAAATGAGCTGCTTGGCAATGTCTTCGCGAATGCGTTGCGCTAACTGCATGGCGGTTTCGAGTGATGCGTTGGTACATAACACAACAAACTCTTCCCCGCCCCAGCGAGCGACTATATCTTGTTCACGCATAAGATCTTTTAGCTTTTTGGCGAGTGCTTGCAACACCTTATCACCTTCAAAATGGCCATATTGATCATTAATTTTCTTGAAGTAGTCAACATCCAGCAACATTACACTTAGTGGGTACTGTTCATCGACCCCGGGAAGAAAGGCTATCAGGGTATTTTCTAATTTTTCTCTATTGTATAAACCCGTCAGCTTGTCCGTCTCGGCTAATTGTAAAATCTCAGTGTTTCTAATTGCCAATGTATCCTAAGCAGACGAGCGAGCCTGTTCATAGAAACGAAATAGCAATATATGCGCGATGCTCACCTCTATCACATTCAGTAATGAGCCAAATGCAAAGAATGCAGGCCGCTGCGTTTCCATTTGCTCATACACGACAAGTGCACAAATGAAAAAGGTAAAGGTACTGACCCCAGTACCGGATGTTCGTCCTAGCAAGAAAAAAGCAAAAGGGGGTACAAGAGTGGCCCAATATAGGGAATGAGAATACCCTTGGGAAGTAACAACGAATAATAATATGAGCGCGGTCACCATAATCGTAACGGCCCACGAGGTAACTGTTACATTACCTGTTGCTCTGAACCATGCAAAAATCCCTAGTGAAAATAGCAGCCCAGTGCCATCTAGCAAGGCTAAGGAAAAATCGCTGAACGTCACAATATTGATGATGGTAAGGATCAAAAAATAACTTGTCGTCACAAGTAATGCATAGGAAATTAAGCGCGTGCGCCAATAATCTGAATTAGTCTCGACTTAATCTGACATTTCTTCTTGAAAAAGAGAGAGTTACCCATTTTGATAAAGGTGTCGAATCTTTTAATCAAAACAACAAGGTAACTCTCATGTTGCATACTAGCAATCCAATTATTAAACACAAAGCAGGTTTACTCAATTTAGCTGAGGAACTTGGAAACGTCTCAAAAGCTTGTAAGGTGATGGGCGTTTCACGCGATACTTTCTATCGATATCAAGAACTGGTTGAGGAAGGTGGTATTGATTCATTGATCAATCGTAGTCGCAGAACACCTAACCTCAAGAACAGAGTTGATGAGCAAACAGAGAAGGCGGTGATAGAGTCAGCCGTTGAGTTTCCAGCTTACGGCCAGCATCGAACCAGCAATGAGCTACGCAAAGCTGGTGTGTTTGTCTCAGGCAGTGGTGTACGCTCAATCTGGCTAAGGCACAACCTCGAAAACTTCAAAAAACGTCTTAAGGCATTGGAAGAAAAAGTAGCTAATGAAGGGATCATTCTTAGTGATGCTCAGATAGCGGCACTTGAGAAGAAAAAGCACGATGACGAAGCTTGTGGCGAGATCGAAACGGAACATCCCGGCTACCTTGGCTCACAAGATACGTTTTACGTTGGCAACCTAAAAGGGGTTGGCAGGATCTATCAGCAGACCTTCGTTGATACCTACAGTAAAACCGCTTTTGCAAAGCTCTACACGACCAAAACGCCTATTACTGCTGCTGATATACTCAATGATAAAGTCTTGCCGTTCTTCGAACGTCACGAGCTGCCAATGCTGAGAATACTAACTGACAGAGGCACAGAATATTGTGGCCGTGTTGACCACCATGATTATCAGCTCTATTTGGCAATCAATGACATAGAGCATACCAAGACGAAAGCTATGTCCCCTCAAACAAATGGGATCTGCGAGCGCTTTCACAAGACCATTCTGAATGAGTTTTATCAGATAACATTCCGTAAAAAACTGTACTCAACAATGGAGGAATTACAAAAAGATCTAGACGATTGGATCGAAACCTACAACAATGAACGAACTCATATGGGCAAAATGTGCTGCGGCAGAACGCCAATGGAAACATTACTCGATGGGAAAACGATCTGGGCGAATAAAAATTTAGCTCAAATCTAAACTGACAGCACCAATTGAAAAACGGGTAACTGTCAGATCAAGTCTGAGCTACTACAAATAATCCGTATGGTCACAAGGATATTGAGGGAACTCTTTAAACCAAAATCTCAGCATAATTTTTGTGGCTAAATGGTCTTAATGTAGTTTTAAACGCTGCTGCCAATTACCGTTATTTTGTGCTTCACAGGCTTGCTCGCTGTCATAGCGCACGTGGTGTCTGGCATCTTTTAGCTTGATCCCAACTTTGAGTAGTTGCCCTTGGATCTGACGACGCAAGTACACATCTAGTTGTTGCGCTTGGGCTTGCTCTATTGAGGCTTGAGTATCAAACACGCAAATAACCGCTAAGCTGCCCGGAAAACGATCGTAGCTGGCGGTATGTGTTATCCACTCAAAGCCAGGCACTTCTTGTTTAGCTTGCTCACAAACTATTGTCAGCGCTTTAATCACATTGTTATCTAGCTTCTTTACCGTTTTTTGCATATTTGATACTCAGGCCCTAACGTTTAGTCAGTTAGCAACTATACGTAGTCGCAAAGGTATGCAGTATTAACAGATACTTGCGCTTTAAATTTTACGTTTGCATCTACTGTAAATACTTGGCCGGCGGCGAATGTTTTCCATTCTGTTTCACCTGGCAATAAAACCGTCATCGCGCCACTTACCACGCTCATGGTTTCGTGTTTTGAGGTTGCAAATTCATACTCACCAGGAGCCATAACACCTAAAGTAGAGTTGCCTACCGCTGTATCAAAAGCGATAGATTTTACGTTACCTTCAAAATATTCATTTACGTTAAACATGGTTCTACTCCTGTTATATTAATTTTTGCGGCGCTAATGTATCAGCTTTAAGGTTTTCCTGCACAGCCAATAGTATCTTTTTCTTCAAAGTTTACGCCCCTTCCATTACTCTTATGTTCCATCACTCTCTAACGACAACCACCATTCATGATCATTCAATCTCATCAAAGTACCATCTCAACACCTAGCGGCGATATGCAAACCTCGATATATCGGCCTATAGCCCAGGGCACTTACCCAAGCATTATTTTTTATTCTGAAATATTTCAAGAAACCGCGCCGATTACTCGCAGTGCTAAACTGCTCGCAGGCCACGGTTTTGTTGTGTTAGTGCCTGAGGTTTTTCATGAGTTAAATCCCATGGGTACCGTACTTGCTTATGATGACGTAGGCAAAGATAAAGGAAATGCCGATAAATTTGCAAAGCCACTTGAGCAGCACGACAGCGACACCCAAAGTATGCTCAACTTTATCGACACACAAAGTTACTGTAACGGGAAAATGGGTAGCATGGGTGTTTGCATAGGCGGTCATCTTGCTTTTAGGGCAGCATTGAATCCAAGGATCGCAGGGGCCTTTTGTTTATATCCAACCGATATTCACTCTAATACCTTACCTTGCGCACAGGGCAACGACTCGCTAAGTCAATGCGCTAAAATTAATGCTGAGTTGTGCATGATTTTTGGCAAGCAAGATCCCCACGTATCTCGCGAAGGTCGAGAGTTAATTAATAAAACAATGCAGGATCACAATCTTAACTACACCTGGCATGAGCTAAATGCCCAGCACGCCTTTATGCGTGATGAAGGAGAAAGGTACGACCCTGTATTAGCAATTCATTGCTACCAAATGGCTATTCAGATGTTCAATCGCTGCCTCAGCTAAATGCATATTTATCGAGCGCTTAACGGTATGAGCCTATTTAAAAGTATAGGTGTGCTCCGGGCATGCAGGAAAGCGCCGCCCTGCAAATCGGGCTATACGATAGCGCTGAGCCTTTTTCCTGCCCTATTGCTTTTGTTATGCGCTTTTTTAAGCCAGCCTTCTTTAGGTGCTTCATCATCACTTGACACCCAAGCAGCGCGAGTCGAGCGGGTCGAAAGTCGTATAAAACGCATCAACGCTGGAGAATTCGACCAGTTTGAAATTCATGGTTTTAAACGCTTTAGTGCCCCTGACAAGGCCAAGCTAACCCAGTGGGTCAAAGTAGGCGTTAACGCCACGCGGGATACACTAGGCGTATATCCATCACGATTGATATTCCACTTGGTGCCGAAAAAATCAAATCAACCTGTGCCATGGGCTTACACACGTCGAGATAACCCTCAACGTATTTATCTGCACGTGGATAGCCGCTTTCAGCAAGATAAATTCATCAATGACTGGACGATTTATCACGAGATAAGCCACTTAGCCATTCCCTATTTAGGCAGCAGATACGCTTGGCTTGCAGAAGGATTCGCCAGTTTTATGCAGTATCAAGTCATGGCAAAGGCAGGCATATTAGCAGGTACAACAGAGCAGAATTATACCAAGAAAATCGCTCCGCATTTAAAATGGTTCAACAGTGATTTACCCCCTGCCTCTATTGCAAGGCGCTTAATGAGTAACAAGCAATATCCCTCGGCTTACTGGGGTAGCGCATACTTTTTCATTTTGGCCGATAACATTTTACAAGAACAACACAATACCCGGCTCACTACCCTAATCAGTCAATATCAGTTTTGCTGTAATGAACCCCATGCCAGTGCCGAGCAATTAATGAGTGATTTAGACGGATTACTCGGCGCGTCGGTTTTCACTCCTCTTCTTGAGTCATTTGAATCCTCACCTGCGCGTCAGCTGTATCCAGAGGATTTCACTAAGCAGGATAACCTAACAAGAAAGTGAGCCTGTAGCGTCTCTGACTCGGGATTTCTGCACCCTATTTAGGTTACAATTCTGCCAAACAAGTTTAAACGAGTTATCACGTGAAAAAACAAATCTACGTTGCTTATACTGGCGGTACGATCGGTATGCGCCCATCTTCAAAGGGCTATGTGCCAGCAGCAGGGTTCTTATCAGATACCATTGCTAAAATGCCTGAGTTTCATCGCCAAGAAATGCCTGACTTCACCATCAACGAATATGAAAGTTTGATTGATTCTGCAGATATGAGTCCCAAAGACTGGCAGCAAATTGCAGATGATATACAGCAAAATTACCAAGACTATGATGGGTTCATTATCCTGCACGGCACAGATACTATGGCGTATACAGCGTCAGTGCTGTCATTTATGTTAGAGAACTTAGGAAAGCCCGTAATTGTTACTGGCTCACAAATACCCTTAGCGCAACTACGCTCTGACGGCCAAGAAAATCTATTAAACGCCCTTTATTTAGCAGCTAACTATCCTATTGCCGAGGTTAGCTTGTATTTCAACAATAAGCTTTTTCGTGGCAATCGTAGTCGTAAATTGGATGCCGATGGCTTTGACGCATTTGGCTCGCCTAACTTTCCCGTATTGTTAAAAGCTGGCATTAACATCGAAGTGATGGCCGGTAAAGTGACACCCATTAGTCAACAACCGCTATTGGTCAGCAATGTCACACCACAACCGGTTGGCGTGGTCAGTTTATACCCGGGGATCAGCGCTGAGGTTATCCGAAATATTCTACAGCAACCCGTGAAAGCGTTGATTTTACTTAGTTATGGGGTGGGTAATGCACCTCAAAACGCTGCTTTGTTAAACGAACTTAAACACGCTAACGACAATGGTATTTTAATCGTTAACTGCACTCAATGCTTACGCGGCAAAGTCAATATGTCTGGTTATGCAAATGGTAACGTACTACAGGACGTAGGCGTACTATCAGGTGGTGACATGACACCAGAGGCTACATTAGCGAAATTACATTACCTATTGAGTAAAACACTTAGCGTGACAGAAATGAAGAAAATGATGACAAGTAATCTTAAGGGAGAGCTTACTGTCTAATACGGGGAGTCAACATTGGCTCCACTATGTTAAACACATCAAATTTAAGGCATAAAAAAAGGCAAACTAGATGTTTGCCTTTTTTTGGAATTCGTATTTAATCAAGCAAGCTTGAATTAAAGTACTACGATATTCTCTGCTTGAGGACCTTTTTGGCCTTGAGTTACTGTGAACTCAACTTTTTGGCCTTCAGCTAGCGTTTTGAAGCCAGTACCAGTAATTGCACGGAAGTGAGCAAATACGTCAGGACCATTTTCTTGCTGAATGAAACCAAAACCTTTAGATTCGTTGAACCATTTAACTGTACCAGTAGTAGTAGACATAGTCTTTCCTATAATTTTCAAGAGTAATAAAAATACCTTTTTCAAGGCGAGGTTTGCTGAAGCGTGTTGCTATTACTTATGATATACAAGACGAGGTACTACAATGGAACATCGAAACAGTGTGCATAAATATCAAACGTACTTTCAAGCGCGTTTAGAATAACACCCTTCGCAGTTACGTCAACCTTTATTATCAGAAAGACTGGTCTAACAAGCTCTTCTTTATCAATTTTAAATCAAATACATACGGTACATTTGATTTGGCACATTGCCCCAAGCCAGCATCAACCTGTAAACACGCCGTTTTACACAATGTTAAGAAGCTAACGGATCATTTAGGCATATACCGGCTAGGTATACATGCAACAAGTAAAGCTCCCAGTAAGGCAAAGCCCGTGGCTAACGTAAAAGCAAGTTCAGCCCCCTGTCCTTGCTGCCAAATCAACCCAGCACCAAAGTTTCCAGCCGCTCCACCAATGCCAAAGCCAATACTGGTATATAACGCCTGCCCTTGACTGCGAAACTGAACCCCAAAATAGTGATGAATAAAATTGATAGAAGCGGCGTGAATCAAGCCAAAACTGAATGCGTGCAATAACTGACTCACGATCAGGGTAGGCCAAAACTGCGCAGCCACTGCTAACAAATACCAGCGCAGGCCAGTCAACAACATACTGACAAACAAGGTCCATTTAACGCCAAAGCGGCCAATCAACCTTCCTGCCAACAAGAAAATAATCACTTCAGCGGCAACACCTAGGGCAATCAACGCGCCCGTTTCTTGCCCCGAATAATTTAAATCTCGGGCGTAAAGGGCGAAAAAACTATAATAAGGACCAAAACTGATTTGAATGAGAGTAGAAGATAAAATAAAGCCGATAAACACCTTGGTCCGCACTTTACGCCAGATTGAGTCTGCAGCGCTCGATTTATGCTCGCTGGCAGTGGCTTCTTTTAAACTCAGGGTGACTAAAAATAAGCCTAGTAACACCGCACCGCTAATATAAATCGGTGCCTCACTGGAAAAAACATCAATCAATTTCCCTGCAAGCACCGTCAGCACGATAAACCCTATGCTCCCCCACAAGCGCACGTGGCTGTATTTTGTGGCATCACCCCGCACGCTGCCAAGGGTAATGACTTCAGTCTGCGGAGCAATCGCAGTAAAAAATAGCATCATTAAGCCAAATGCTATGGTTAACCCCCAAAAGCTATTTAACCAAAAGATGGAACAAAATGTAGCAAAGGTAAGAAAGGCCCCAATCTGCAGAATACCAAGCGATTTTCCCGATTTATCAGCAAAAGAAGCAAACAAATTCGGGCCAATAATACGCATCAATGTCACAAGGGCAAATAACTCACCAATTTCTTGTGAGTTAAAACCTCGCCCGTCAAGAAAAACGCCGAGGTAAGGCACTAACACGCCTAGTTGACCGAAATACAAAAAAAAGGTCAACGACAGCATCACCAGATTCCCTCTAGCGTGAGCTCCCTGCTCAGTTACCACTGAAATACTTATTTACTTTGAGCAGGAATAACAGGTGTTATGGATTGCACATCGGCGTTTTGCCCCCGGTGACGAAGGTAGTGATCCATCAACACCAACGCCATCATCGCTTCAGCAATGGGAACTGCGCGAATACCCACACATGGATCATGACGCCCTTTGGTTACTACCTCAGCCGCCTCGCCATTAATATCGATACTTTCTCCTGGCACACTGATGCTAGACGTGGGTTTAAGCGCCATATGTACGACTAAATCTTGGCCGCTAGAAATGCCCCCTAGCACCCCACCAGAACGGTTTGACTTAAAGCCTTCAGCTGACATCAAATCACGGTGCTCACTGCCCTTTTGTTCGACGGTGGCAAAACCATCACCAACTTCAACACCTTTTACTGCATTTATACCCATCATCGCGTGGGCCAAATCAGCGTCTAGGCGATCAAAGATAGGCTCGCCCAATCCCACAGGCATATTCGTTGCGACAACGGAAACTTTGGCACCAATTGAATCGCCCTGCTTTTTCAGGTCACGCATGTATTCATCTAACGCGTCTAGTTTGCTTTCATCTGGGCAAAAGAACGCATTTGTATTGGTGACACTGTGGTCAACCTTATCGATTTTAATCGGCCCAAGCTGAGACAAATAGCCACGTACCTCAATGCCTAAATGGGTTTTTAGGAATTTTTTCGCAACTCCACCAGCTGCCACACGGATAGCCGTTTCACGAGCTGACGAGCGGCCGCCGCCTCGGTAATCTCTCAAACCATACTTCTGTTGATAGGTATAGTCCGCATGACCGGGGCGAAAAGTATCTTTTATTTTTGAATAATCATTGCTGCGCTGATCGGTGTTTTTGATCAATAAGCCAATGCTAGTGCCGGTAGTTTTTCCTTCAAATACGCCTGATAAAATTTGTACTTCGTCTTCCTCGCGACGTGCCGTCGTATAACGAGACGTACCGGGTTTACGGCGGTCTAAATCTACCTGTAAATCGGCTTCACTTATCTCTAAACCAGGAGGGCACCCATCAATTACACCGCCAATGGCAATGCCGTGACTTTCCCCAAAGGTACTTAAAGTAAAAAGCTTGCCAAACGTATTGCCAGCCATAGTGTTGTATTCCTCGTATTCGGTTATTGCTAATGCGTTATCTTAAATGCTCAAATGCTGTTTTGCGGTATCTAAGAGGCAAAGTAGGCCACTAATTCAGCTCTGCTTATGGCAAAGACACCATGGCCACCGCGGGTAAATTCAACCCATTGCAAGTTTAGGTCTGGATAAACATGCTCCATATGAAATTGGCTGTTACCCACTTCAACAAATAACCAACCCTCGTCAGTTAAGTGTGCCGCTGCTTGGCGCAACATTTTGTTTACTAAGTCTAACCCGTCATCTCCTGCGGCCAAGGCGAGTTCAGGCTCATGGTGAAACTCGTCGGGTAAATCAGCCATGTCTTCGGCGTCAACATAAGGTGGATTACTAATGATGAGATCGTATTTTTGCCCTTGTAGTGCATCCATCAAATCCGATTGAATAGGATAGACTCGCTCACTAAGCTGATGCTCATTAATATTCATTTCGGCAACTTCAAGTGCCTCAGTGCTGATATCAACTGCATCTACAGTGGCATCTTCGAACGCGTAGGCCAAAGCAATTGCGATACAACCGCCACCAGTACACAAATCTAAAATATGTGTGGGCGGGACTGTCACCCAAGCGGCAAACTTATCTTCGATTAGCTCTGCAAAAGGGGAGCGAGGAATGAGTACTCGCTCATCAACGTAAAAAGGTAAACCACAAAACCAAGCTTGGTTGATTAAATAGGGTAGCGGAATTCGCTCTTGCGCCCGGCGCTGAACCAAAGTCGCGATATCACGCTTTTCAGTTTGCGTTAAACGTGCCTGAAAAAGCTGCTCACCGGTTTGCTCAAGCATATCTTGCGGCAAGTTTAAGGTATGCAGCGTTAAACAAACAGCTTCATCCCAAGGGTTGTCCGTACCATGGCCATAAAACAAACCGGCTTGATTAAATTGACTGACCGCCCAACGCACCATATCGAGCATCGTTTGCAAGTCGTTCACGGCTTGTTCTATATCCACACTGTTATTCATGATTTACCTAAATATTTGTTTCGCTTAAACAAGCACCCTGCGTAGTTTCACTACCTAGATTTTGTTAAACTGCGCTTAACGATCGCCTTACACCCAGCTTGCTGTATATCACTATGAAGAAACCCTACGCACCAGAATCATCCGATAGCGCACTATTTCGTAGTGAGTTTACTGATGTAAAGCCAATAAAGCAGGACAAAATACCGCCTCAACGCCTTTCCAGCAAGCACAAATCCGCGGATTTAACGAAAAAGCACGATCCTCTGAGCGAGGTAAAGCAACGAAATGCAACTTTTCAATTTTCAGATGGCTTTGAAGGTTATTTTGACAGCAACCAACCGTTAAAATATGTGCAACCAGGCGCTGACTCATACGAAGTGAAACGTTTGCGGCGCGGGGAATATCCCCCCGACCTCATTTTAGACTTGCATGGTTTAAATAAAGAGCAAGCAAAATTAGAAATTGCCGCGCTAATTTATGCTGCACAAAAGCAGCATTTTCATTGTGTGTGTATCGTGCATGGAATAGGCAGTTTTGTATTAAAAAAGAATGTGCCGAATTGGCTCATACAGCACCCTGCCGTAAAAGGTTTCCACCAAGCGCCATTAGAATGGGGTGGTCAGGGTGCCCTACTGGTGTTGATTGATTTACCCCAGGTTCACAGCAAATACTAATACCAATTCCATTACATAATTATGAGGCCCTGTGGTTTACCTCGCTAACCTAATCAGGCACCCGCGTGAGTTTCTCACACTCAGCGTTTTTGCCCGCTCTAGTTCTTTGCTCGCGCTAGCCCTGTGCCGGCTCCTCGCTAGCTCTAGCCCTTTGCTAGCTCTAGCCCTTTGCTAGCTCTAGCAGTTACTGTCAAAGCCAGGCAAGAAGGTGCTTTAACAACGAGACCGAGTTAAGCCCTACCGCGTGTTATTTACGGGAATTGGTATTAAAGGGTTGCTGAAGCAATATTTGTTCGAATTCGGGTTTAGGTAGCGCCTTACTAAAATGGAACCCCTGGATATAATCGCAACCGTAAAGTTTCAACAAGTCTACCTGCCCTGCGACTTCTACCCCCTCTGCCACCACAGAAATGCCTAATTCGTGGCACATGGTTATCAACCCCGCGATCATGCTTTGTATTTCCTTACAGCCTTCAATGCCATCAACCAAGACTTTATCGAGTTTCAATACATCAATAGGTAATTTCGCTAAATAAGCAAACGAAGAATAACCTGTCCCAAAGTCATCCATGGCAATACTTAGCCCTAGAGACTTGAGCGCTTGAAGTATTTTTAACGTTTGTTCAAAGTCTTGAATCAAGCACGATTCGGTAATTTCCAGCTCAATTAACGATGGCGGTAAGGCGTATTGTTCAAGTAGGCGAGCGAACTGCTCTACAACACTATTATTCGCTAACTGACAGGCCGATATATTGATAGCCACCCGTTTTAAATCCGGACTAAATTGATGCAGCTCAGCAATCATTTTTACGCTTTGGGTAATCAGCCATTCCCCTATTTGCTCTATTTGACCATCAAGCTCACTGAGGTTTATAAATTCATTCGGCGGGATCCACCCCAGCTCTTTGTGTTGCCAGCGGATCAGTATTTCAGCACTATCAATTTTCTGTTCTGGCAAATGTACTTTAGGCTGAAAGTGCAGATAAAACTGATTTTCACGCAGGGCACCATTGATAGAGTTCTTAATTTTAAGCTGTCGCTGTTGCACGTCGCGCAACGCAGAATCGAAACGGCATAACCTTTCTTTTTCCACATTGTCCACTGAAAACGCACAACGCAAATTCTCCAGTAAGCTTGTAGGAGAGTCACCGTCACTAGGTGCCAATGCATAGCCCATCACGCAATTAATTTTTACGCAGCCTTGGCGCTGGGTGTTTGGCTCATTTAACTTGTGATTAATGGCTGATAAGCGACTATGGATAATCGCTTCACTTTCATAATCGGGAATAATAATAAAGATTTTGCCATTATCAAAAGCGAAGGTTTGACTCCCTTGGGGCAATTCACTATTCACTAACCCCCTTATTTCGGTTAGTAGCCCTTTAAAAATATTCGGCCCAGCGTGTTGCTCCAAAAAATCATAATCTTTGATTTTTAGTGATACCAAGCAAAACTCTTGCTGCATCTCAAATTGATCTCTAACCGCTTGCTCGAACGCGTAATATTCTGGGTTATGTTCACCTTCCAATACGCGTTTATTGAGTAAGCGAGTATGGTATTCGGTAAATGCACCACCTATTTCATCGATTAAATCCTGATTGTTCCATGGCTTGCGCAAAAATTTATGCGCTGCCCCACTATTCAATAAACCGATAGCGGAATCAAAATCGGCAAAACCGCTTAGCACCATTGAAATCACATCAGGGTAAGTACTTTTTATTTGCTCAATCAGTTCAGCACCAGACATATGCGGCATGCGAAAATCAGACAAGACCACTTGGATATTATGCTCTTGCATAATCGCCAAGCCTTCTTGAGCGCTATTGGCAACGTAAACCTCAAATGGCGTTTTGACTAAACAACGTTTTAATGACGACAATATATTCGGCTCATCATCAACGACGAGTAGCTTACCGGCTGGTGCTTTTACATGTGATTGCTGACTCTTCATCGCGACTCACCTTTACCTGTTTTAAATAGCGTATCAACTGATACAAAAAATACTGAAATCAAAATGTATACTGACCTTCAAACCGAAAACGAAGCCCTTGTTCTTTCTCACCTTTAATGGTTTGCATATCACTTACCCGCGCCCCTAGCCACCAATTGCGAGCCATTTTTTTACGTAGTCTAATGTCTAGGCCACGCAAGTTTGCTGTAGCGAAACGGGCAGTGGCATTTTGTGCAAACTCACTAATTACCCCAAACCTTTCAACTCGAAGGTAGCGCAGGTGCCATGCATAATCTCCGGCCTGCTTTAGCTTGCCCTGAGATAACTGCACGACCACACTGTTTTTTTGGTCCGCGAATTGTTCGAATTGAGAAAACCCCTTTAATGAACGTCCCAAATCAATTCCTAGTTGATACCCTTTATAGTTGAGGCTGCTGGATAAACGCAAAAACTGATTATCAAACTGAGTATCTTTTTTCGCATATTTTGCATTGGCCTCTCCTTGGTAGTCCACAAACCAAGGGGAAACATCTAACCTTATCTGGTCAAATGTGTACGACATATTCCACTGAGCGATATGCATCAACCCAACGAAGTCACTGTCTCCATCAAGAGGCTTTAATGAAGCAAATTGCAATTGGTGCTGCTTTGAAAGCTGATAATCCACATGGATCCCCACCGGGCTTAAATTTCTATCCCAAAATGCATCTGAAAGTTGTTTGGTTTTCCAAGGAATTTTCCCCATAAAAATAGTGGTATTTTCAAAGCGTCCGGTCACAAATAGTCGCTCAACAAATACGTCATTATCTGGTTGAGGCTGAGTATTAAACCGATGGATCGTTATTGCCGGTACGTTTTGCTTATTTTTTAAACCAGTACTCAGTCTACCCTGGGCCGACCAGTTGTTATTGATCTCACCTTTGACTCCCAAACGTACAATCGCTCTCAAACGTTCACGGTCAGGTATGTTGATATGCTGCTGCTCATTCTCATAACGTAGTAGCACGCCACCAAATACATCAAGGTCTTTTTCACTCGCTGCGTTTGCTGCGCTGGTTAGCACAAGTGTGATGGCACCAATTAGTTTTCGCATTGCGCTTTCCTGCATGTCAATGACATAGATGAGTTGATGTGCTTAACTATTGCACAATGTCACTATTGTCACATATTACACTTTAGTCCTATTTGTCATTTTTGCTTTGAGTGTTATAACTATGTCATCGATTTCGTAGCAGCTAAGAGATAACTATGAAAACACTAACCTCCGGTGAGATAGCAAAATATTGCGATGTCAATCTGCGCACCGTCATCCGCTGGATAGATAGCGGGCGTCTTAAAGGATTCAAACTGCCTGGTGGCGGTAACAATCGCGTCACAGAGGAAGATTTTGTCGATTTTCTGAAAAAAAATAGTTTGCCTTTGCCCGCTAAATACGCACCTCAACAACCCTCTGTACTCATTGTTGATGATGAGCTTCAAATGGCGAAGTCCATTAGTCGAGTTGTAACCCGTGCAGGATATAAAAGCATGATTGCTACCGACCCTTTCAAAGCGGGCTCATTACTTTCTAGTTACAAACCTAGCTTAATGACCCTGGATTTAAGCATGCCCGGTGCAGATGGGTTTGAAGTAATTGAATTTGCCAGAAAAGAGTTTGCGGACAGTGGTTTAAAAATCCTGGTGATTTCAGCACTTGATGAAGAAAAGCGGCAAAAAGCTGTCGATCTAGGTGCCGACGCCGCGTTAGGCAAACCCTTTTCGAACAAAGACTTGCTAAACGCCATAGAAACCCTTTTGCGCGACTAAGCAGTAATAAGTAAATAATAGGAGTACGACATGAAAACGTTCATTTCCCTAATAAGCGGTTTATTACTGACATTTCAAGCCCTTTGCGCCCCGCAAAGCACAGCCCAACAAAAAGAATCACTGACGTTCGCAGTCGTACCACAACAATCGGCGAAAAAACTCGCCAAATTATGGACGCCGTTATTAACTGAAATCAGTAAAAAAAGTGGTGTAAAACTGATATTTACCACTGCACCCAATATTCCGATGTTTGAACAACGCTTAGCTAAAGGTGAGTATGATTTCGCCTACATGAACCCTTATCACTTTGTCGTTTACAATAAATCCACTGGGTACCAAGCGTTGGCGAAACAAAAAAACAAGCGTATACAAGGTATTATCGTTGTTAAAAAGAATTCAGGTATTACTGAACTTGGCCAACTTAAAGACTTAACGCTCGCTTTTCCTGCTCCGGCTGCATTTGCCGCTACCTTATTGCCTAAAGCAGATCTAAAAGCTCAGGGTATTGCTGTAACGAGTCGCTATGTTTCGTCTCACGATTCGGTTTATCTAAGTGTAGCGCGCGGCTTATTCCCTGCTGGGGGCGGCATCATGCGCACCTTTAATAACGCGCCGCAACACGTACGTGACGAATTACAGATATTGTGGAAAACCCCAAAATATACACCTCATGCTATTGCTAATCATCCATTAGTACCTCACGAGGTATCTCAAAACGTACAGCAAAGCCTGTTAACCCTGCACACATCTGAACAGGGGGCGCAATTGCTAAAAGCGATTAACTTTACGCAGTTCGAAACCGCACAAGACAGCGATTGGAATGACATTCGCGTCCTAGGTATCGATTCACTGTAACGTTTATCATATTTTAACCGCCTAACAAGGGGAGCATCGTCATGTCTTTACGTGGTAAAACCATTATTGGCATCGCCAGTATCGAAGCAGTGCTGCTTATATCCCTTATTATGACGGCTGTAACATTCTTGAGCCAAGCCGTAAACAACGACTTGGTAAAGCATGCCTCAACGACAGCGACCTTGTTTTCAACAACCACCAAGGATGCAGTTTTATCATACGACCTTGCATCACTAGACGACTTCGTATTAGAAGCACTGAAAAACCCCGGAATTGCATACGCTCGCGTAATCAGCAGCACCGAGGGGGTGTTATCACAAAATGGCTCTAAAGAAGCCTTAACGCGTGTTTTTAAGGCCGATCAACACATGGAAGATGTTACCGATGGGATCTTCGATACGTATGCCAATATTGTTGAAGGGAATAATATTTATGGCCGTGTTGAGATTGGTATCAGTACAGATCATGCTCACAGTTCGATATCAAAAATAAAACAATGGACCACCTCTATCGCTGTAATAGAGATGATCTTAGTGGCGCTGTTTTCCTACGCCTTAGGTCATTATCTAACACGCCAACTTAAAACCTTGAGAGTAGGCGCCAAAAAAATATCCCATAGCGTTATCTCAGGTGATTTTAGTAACACCCATATTCCTATCAAAAGTAAAGATGAGCTTGGCGAAGTGACCCACGCATTTAATCAAATGGTAGAAACCTTGAAAGCTGAGTGTATTCGCGTAAAAAATTATCAAGAAGAGTTGGAGAACCTTAATCAAACACTAGAAAAACGAGTTGCGGCACGTACCCAATTATTAGAAAGCAAAAACGAGCAACTGAGCCTAATCAATTTTGAGCTTAAAAGTGCCCAGCAACAATTAGTACAAGCGGAAAAGATGGCCTCACTTGGCCAACTAGCAGCTGGAGTAGCCCACGAAATTAATAATCCTATTGGTTTCGTGAATAGCAACTTGGCGTCGCTAGCTGACTACGCGGATGTTTACATTCGTTTAACCAAACTTATTAAAGACTGGAATGAAAGTGACAAAGATACTGAGCGCCAAAGTATAGAAGCCCAAATAAACGACATGCTTAGCGATGAAAATATCCAATTTATGCAAGAAGACACCCTCGCTTTAATTCAGGAATCGAGCGATGGCTTATCCCGGGTAAAAGACATTGTTTCAGGGCTAAAGCTGTTTTCACGGGCCGACAGCCAAGAGCGCCAGATATTCAATATTAATGATTGCGTGAAGACCACATTGAGCATGGTCAGCAACGAACTGAAATACCACTGTGAGATAGTTACCAAGTTACAAGATGTTCCCCAAGTCGACATTAATGTTGGTAAAATCTGCCAAGTTCTCACCAATTTATTGATTAATGCAGGCCAAGCGATCAGCCAAAATGGCGTCATTAGCATTGAAACTTACAGTCATGATCAATTCGTATATCTGAGTGTATGTGATACGGGAAATGGTATTCCTGCGGATGATATTAAACGTTTGTTTGACCCCTTCTTTACCACTAAACCTGAAGGTCAAGGCACTGGCCTTGGATTAGCCATTTCATATGGCATAGCACAAGAGCATGACGGCGATCTGACGGTAAAAAGTGAAGTCGCTCAAGGTAGCTGTTTTACCTTGAGTCTTCCTGCTGTACAGCAAGAGGCTGGGGTTTTAAACACAGCGGCAAACACGATTTAGTGCGTAGATAGCGTCAATATCAAGAGGCAAAAGTATGAGTGAACCTAATATACAAGAAACCCCCATTTACACTGTATTGTGTGTTGATGACGAGGTGAATATCTTGCAAGCAATGAAGCGTATTTTGCGTAAACAAGCGTTCAACTTACTTACAGCGCAAAGCGGCGCACAAGCATTAGAGTTAATGGCTGAGCACGATGTACATTTGATTATCTCAGACATGAAAATGCCTTCCATGTCTGGGGCTGAATTTCTGCAACAGAGTATTAAAATAGCGCCTGATTGTTACCGTATTTTGCTTACGGGTTATGCCGATATGTCATCTACCATAGATGCGGTCAATAAAGGCCACATCGATTGTTACGTGCAAAAGCCTTGGGATAATAACAAGCTGATATGTACCATCAATGACGGACTAGCAACGGTTAAGCTCAAGCATGAAAATGCCCGCCTACAGGCTTTGGTGAATAAACAAAATACCCTGCTCAAAGATTTGAACCACAATTTAGATGAAAAAGTAAAACTGCGCAGCAAACAAGTTGCGCTAGCCATGGAAAAACTCAAACGTAATACCTTAGCCAACCAACGTGTTCTTTATAACTTTATTAGCATCAACCCAAATTTAGACGGTGGATTTGCCCAAAGTGTTAGCCACTTAAGCGCTAAGCTAGCCGAGCAATTATCGCTCTCAGATGAGCAACAAGCCCACATATCGTTTGCGGCTTTACTCTGCGAAATCGGCTTATTGGGTTTAGACACCGCATTATACTCAAAGCCTTTTTGCGAATTGAATTTCAATCAACAACATATCTTTCTTCAACAAAGTAAATACGCTGAGCAAATATTGGGGCCAGCAACTCACTTGCGCCCAGAACTAGATATCATCATCTGCCAATTTGAGTTCCCTGATGGCAGTGGCCCAAATCAACTGTCATTAGAGCAAATTCCAATCGGTGCGCAAATTTTGGCAGTGGCCAGAGATTTTTGGCGTCATAAGTTAGGCCGTATTGGTAAATCTGCATTATCGAATCATGAAGCGATTGGTGAATTAAAAAAATACCGCGGACTGCGCTATACACCGAAAATAATAGATATTTTGGTTCAACACCCCGAAATTATCAGTATCGAGTTTATTGAAAGTGCGATAGCGGTAAACGACTTACGAGAAGGCATGCGTTTGAAAAAGGATATACTGACGCAGCAACATATCCTTGTTTTACCCAAAGGGCATGTGTTTTCAGCCGCCTCCATTTCGCAGCTTATCCAATATGAAAAACAGAAATCTGAACGTTTTGAAATATTTGTAGAGCAGCCAGAAAATGAAAAACTCTCCGCGGGCGCCTAACCATCAAGAAGCGGAAAGCTAAGCGAAAATAGCGTTCCCTTCCCCACCGTTGAGCTAACTTGCGTCAGAACATTGTGCGACTCTAATATGGCATACGAAACAGATAAACCGAGGCCGGTACCGACGCCTACAGGTTTGGTAGTGAAAAATGGGGTAAAGAGCTGATCTAGGGTTTTTCTGTCCATACCGCACCCTGTGTCGCGTACCTCAACGAGCAAAGCATCGGGTGTAACGTGTGCTTTGAGGGTTAATGTTCCACCAGCGTCCATGGCGTACGCTGCATTTACAAATAAATTCACAAACACCTGTTGCAACTGACCTATATTACCAAGTACCTCAGGCAAATCATTGGGGATCTGATTTTCTACAATATGCTCATATTTAAGCGCGTTCCAAGCGATTTTTAACGCCCCTTCGATACACACGCCTAGGTTTATCCGCTCTAATTTTCCATCACCACTGTGGGAGAACGTTCTGAGATTTTCGACAATCTCCTTAACCCGTTCTAACCCTTCTAAATTGGAGCCGAGTAAATCTTTTGCATCCTGTTGTATGTAAGCTAAGTCAATGTTATCGCACAGTTCTTTGTAGTGCTGAGCATCCAATTGACCGGCGGTTTCAATATGGCGCAGCATGGATTCATGCAACGTTTGATAGTCTTGTAAGTACTCTTCAAGCATCTCTAAGTTGGAGCGAATAAAACCAACAGGATTGTTAATTTCATGGGCTACACCCGCCGCTAATTGACCAAGAGAAGCCATTTTTTCCGATTGAATTAACTGGCGCTTCGCTTGTTCTAAGCGGTTAACGGTATCTTGCAGCTCTACCGTGCGCTTACGTATATTCACATCTGTTACTCTGCGGTTTATACCGCTTAACAAGTGCTCACGCGCAGTCCCTAAAACAGACAGTGCCTCCTCGTCGATAAACTCGGCTCTGCTAAAAAATGCCAACCAGGCAATTTTGTCTCCTAATAAGGCAAAATTAACAAACACAATCCATTTGAACCCAGACATAGCTTGGCTCGATTCATCATCAATGGCCGAGACAAGCCACATGCTTAAACACTCTTGCTGATGAAGTGGTAAAAACTTGACTGCTTGCTCAAAAAACTCCGTGTCCGTAACCCACTGATTCGGTGCGCGCCAAATATTGTCTTCTTGTGAGTCCAGCGCTTCACCGTCTTTTGTGACAATAAATAAGCCACATTCAACTGAGAAGAACTGCCCAGTAAGCTCAACCGTGTTACTAATTAGCTCTTGCAGAGAAATGTCGGACGATACATCACCTGATGTTTGGCGCAAAAATTCAAGCTCAGCTTGCTTTTTCTTGGCCATCGCCAACGAAGCTTGTAAAGATTGATTCGCTTCATAAACCGCACGTGAATGATACTCCAAATGCTGTTCAGACATCACGCGGGCTTTTTTCTCGCGCTCAACCTTTCGCTCAAGTACCGCAATTCTTGTTTCGAGATCCTCTCGCGATTTAGCCAACTTTAGTCACCTTCATTACGCACCGCTCTCCCCCCTCATGTACACACTCAGGCTGCTCCACACTTACCGTCTGCCCAGTATGCGCTGCTAAGCCTTGAATAATGCCTTCACAGAAATAACACATATGGCGGGGGGAAATATAATGAAAGGTCAACGAATTATCTGTTTCTTGAATAAACTCAAACTCGGGCAAAATGGCCTCTGGGTTGAGCTTTTTCACTTCCACATGGATCACCGCCTGCACACCATAAAGAAACTCAAAAACATCGGTAAACTTATGCGCTTCGGGTGGCGCAGCTAGTAATAGCTCTTTGAACATCCATTGGCCAAAAGCAAATTGCGCTTGTTGCGCTGATAACTCCTGCTTTAGCATAATAAGGCCGACGAGCGTAAACAGCTCTTCGTCATCATAGGTAGCGACAGAGGTATAAATACCTTCACTGGGCAGAGTTGCTTCTTGTAAAAGCGCATCCCAAAACTCTTCTCCCCAGAGTTCATCTACGAACTGGTTCAACTTTACAAAAATGATACCTTTCATACTTCGTCTCCTTTAGCTTCAACGTCTCGCTAGGTACTCAGTGCGGTTGACAACAACCACACCTCCAAGATAGACGATGCAGCCACCGAACCTCAACGTAAATTAGTCTACATCTGCATGTAAACTTGTCTTAAATTTGCAACATTCTTATACTAAAAACACGACGAATAAGATTTAACCATTTGTTTTTTATACACTATTATACTTTGGAACAAGAACTGCATTTTCTTTGTCAACGATAATGTTGAACCTGATACTTCGTTTAGGATCAACATTCAAATAACGAAGGAAACTTAAATGTTTGATTCTCAGCGATTTGACACCTCAGAAACGCATAGCACGTATACGCATCATGCAACGCCGCAACTCACCATAGACAATACGCGTGGCTTTAGTCGCATCGTGACGTTTAGCGATGGCAATCAACAAAGTTATCAATTACCTAAATGTAGAAATACTAAACAGATTAGCGTGTTTGGTCTAGGCCACAGCGGTGCTTTGTCAGCGATTTGCATGGCGGCTTTAGGGCATAAAGTGATTGGTATTGATATGGATCAACGTAGAATTAACGCGCTAAACCAAGGTCGCACATTTTCCGATGAAGAAGGATTGCCAGAACTACTTGAGCAAATCGCTTCGTTTCGCAATCTTGTGGCAACTGATGACGGTTTTAACGCTATTAAACGCACTGCCTCATCACTGATATGTGTCAATGATGACGGCGATCACGCATCCGATGTCAGTATCGATAAACTAAAAATTATTTGCGAGCAAATCGGCTTAAGCCTGCGCTACAAGGAGCAATACCACAATCTAGTATTCTGTCAGCATGTGGACGCCGACATTCTAAAAACAGTATTGCTGCCCATCATAGAAGAGCAAAGTGGCAAAAAAGCCTCTGAGGCATTTGGATTGGCTTCTATTCAAGGTGGTAAAGAGAAAGCGCGAACCATTAAAGATTTTTATCAACCCGCTCAGTTCACGATCCAGTTTCTCGACAAACAGAGTTGCCAGTTAACAGAGCAACTGTTCAGCGGATTCAAAGCAAGTATTCGGCGTGTAAGCTGGTAGAAAACAGGGCGTAACCTCAATAAACATGTTCGCAAAGGTTATACCCTGTACGCTAATCGCTAAACTGGCAATTACGCTTAATCGCCAGTTTGCATAATGCGCTTCTTAGCAATAAATCTCGCGCCTAAGCAAATACATCCACTTGATTTAATGAAGACGAGTCAGATTGTTCAGCCGATAACGAGGTCAAAATGTCTTTAAAAGCGCCGCCAAGTTCCTCTTGAGACATACTGCTACCCTTATCTCGTAGGCTGTCTAACTGGGATTTTAACGTCGTTTGCTGATCTTTACTCAAGCTAGCCAACATATCGGTAACGACGCTTTGCTCTTCACTGGATAGAGTTGAAACCGCAGACTCCAACCCTGGTGGTACGCCGCCTTCCCGTGGTGGCGGTGGAGGTCCTTTAGGACGATTCACCTCTGACGTATTCATAGGGTTAACAGCTTGGCTTGCAGACTGTATTTGCATGTCATGTATCCTCTTTCAGTTAATGTATCAGTACCCTTTATCAGTGCACTTTATGAATACGCTAGTCTCTTTTCGCATCCTGTGGCACGGCCACCAAGGTATCGTTCATCATTTGGCAGGTAGCACTAAGAGAATCGCCTCGTCTGGTTTCCACTGTCACGCTGTCACCTTCAGATTTGTTTTCACACGCTTCAAATGCTTCAGGCGGCGGACGGCGTTCGCCTCCCTGTCCACGTCCTTCTTGTGCATAGCTACTAATACTACTCATAGCTAACAGGCTTGCTGCGAAAATTAGGGTTGAGATTTGCATATTTTTTTACTCCATAATTAGTCTACAACGAATACTAACAAGCAATTGTGCAGAAACAGTGGAGATTACATGGAGAAGTCCGACATTCTTAGCGCGGTGCTGGTGCAGCCCGCTTCGGCGAATGTATACTAGTGTCATGAACATATTCCGCAAAGTTTTCTTATCTTTTCTTGGGCTTACTGCCGTCACACTATTAATTACATTGGGCCTTGCACGATGGAGCTTCGATCAGGGCTTTCTCAATTTTATAGCCGGCCTAGAACAGCAAAGGCTTACCCTATTAGGGAACAACTTGTCGGCTGCATATTCTCATAATAACAACTGGCAGTTGGTTATCAGTACGGGGCTTGAACGATTTATTGATACCAGCACGCAACCCATGCCTCACAGCGCTCGTCCCGGTGGAGGCTTTGGGCAGCCAAGTCCTTTGCGCCCGCGCAATCCTAAGGCAGGTGCTCCTTTTCACCCACCTCAAGCGCGCAAGGAAAACCGCCCCCCTACAGCCCTTTTCAATACACAAGGGCAATGGTTAACAGGTGATAAACCTAAGCCACACACCCAAGAGGTACTCAGCCATGAAATTTATGTTAACGGGGAAAAAATTGGTGAATTACGCAGTTGGTTAAACGACATACCACAACGTTCATTAGCTTCGTCATTTTCGATTCAGCAAAGATACGCCAGCATTGCCATAGGTTTATTATGTCTGTTACTCGCCGGTGTCGCATCTTGGTTGCTCGCTCGGCGCTTAACATCCCCGGTAAATTCCGTACTTCATGGCGTAGAGCGTCTTAGCCGAGGTAATTATGACCTGAAGCTAGATACCTCGCGCAGTGATGAATTGGGCAAGCTTATGCAAAACCTAAACGGTCTGAGCCATATTTTGAACGAAACGCGTAGCGCAAAAAACCGTTGGTTTGCCGATATATCGCATGAGTTAAGAACCCCCTTAACCATACTAATTGGTGAGCTAGATGCGCTTGAAGCGGGCATCCGCCCCTTTGGTCCTAAACAGATTGAATCTTTAAAACATGAGGCCTTGCTGTTACACCGCTTAGTTGACGATTTGTATCAATTGTCCCTGTCTGATGTAGGCGGCTTGAAGTACCACTTTAGTCAGCTCGACATCAGCTCAGCCCTTGAAAATGTGTGCTCATCCCTACAAAGCAAAGCACAAGGTAAAGACATTATCATCACACCGAATATTCAAAAGAATGTAGTAGGCTTGGTCGACCCGCAGCGCATTGAGCAGTTGTTTATTAATTTAATCAATAACGCGATTATTCACACCAATGCAAAAGGTAGCGTTCAAATCGCCCTCTTCCAAAAGGGGAATGCTGTTGTATTTGAAATTAACGACACCTTACCTAGCGTACCTTTTGAGGATTGCGAAAAGTTATTCGATCCCTTGTATCGGCAAAATGCATCGCGTAACAGAGCCACACCTGGCGCGGGATTAGGACTAACCATTTGCAAAAATATCGTCAATGCACATCGTGGCAGCATTCACGCAACCCAATCGGCACTAGGTGGTTTGTGTGTGACGGTCAAAATCCCCTTAACCAAGGAGCCAGCATGACTAGCCAACAACAGGTTCTCGTCGTTGAAGATGAACCTAAAATCGCGCAAATATTAGTAGACTTTCTGAGTTTAGAGGGCTTCTTAACACACGTCGTACATGATGGCGATGAAGCCGAAGCAGCAATTAAACAAGTAAACCCAGATTGCGTGATCCTTGACTTGATGCTGCCAGGCAAAGATGGCTTGAGTATTTGCAAAGATGTACGAAAATTTTCTCATGTACCGATCATTATGTTGACCGCCAGAGTAGATGAAATAGATAGATTAATGGGACTAGGATTCGGTGCTGACGATTATGTCTGTAAACCCTTTTCCCCACGTGAAGTTGTGGCCCGTGTGCAAGCCTTGTTGCGCAGAGCGGCGCTCGGCGCCCCGGCTGAGAAAACAGCACCCAACATACTTACTTTCAAGCATATTCGCATCGATACCGAGCGATTCGAATGCACCATTAATGGCAATATTATCGAGTTAACACCGGTAGAATTTCGTTTATTGAAAACCTTATTGGGAAAACCAGGAACGGTTTTTTCCCGAGAAATACTTATGCAACGTTGCTACGAAGATGCGCGTATTGTCAGTAACCGCACAATCGACAGCCACATGAAGAACTTGCGCAACAAGATTTCCCTTGTTGACGACCCCCAACCCATTTTGCAATCCGTGTACGGTGTGGGCTATAAATTAATGTAACACACATTCAATAGCGTGCATTTTGTGCGCAAAATCCTCAGTATCTGCACCGTTTCTGCGTTTTATATTCGTAACGTTAGGGCAAACCAATAAACCTAGATACTTGAATGAAACGTATAATGTGTACCGCACAAACCTATTTGATAATTGCACTTGGTGTTATCTTATGTGCCTGTGGCGACAGCTCTACGGACGCTAATTACGAAGAAACGGGGCAAGAACAAACCTCTACCGAAACTTCGACAGATTCAACTACTGACGACGTTGAGACGGGGTCAGAGACAGAGCCTGACAGTGATGCGTCAGTGACAGCCAGCTCCCTGTTGTTTTTCGATGACGCTGTCATTGAGACCATCACGACACAAAGTTGTACCCTGTCAGGTGGTACACAAACAACCTGTTATCGTATTACTCTGGCGGGTGAACCAGCAGTAGATGAAATAGGCCCATTCTGCCCACCCACAATAGAATCGGACGCTTCCCAAGGTGGCATTTGGTTTGACGGTTCAGGTGAGGTTTACGATATCGATGGCGAATTTATCAGCAACTTAGATCAGCTTTACGGTGATGGCTGGTTATTATACGACCCTAGCACAGGCGAGGTGAATATCACTGATACGCAAGCCGCTTGTGAAGCAGCAGCCAGACCGAATGTCGACCCTGCCTACCAAAATTACTGCGTGCAGTGCGATTTAGAATATTACGGCGGCGGTGTAAGTGAAACCGTGCTATTGCCCGTCACGCCAGTCCCCCTCTCGACCCCGAGCTATGTTAACGCCAATATGGGCGTCTCTTTAAACGGTGTGATATTGGCAGCACAAGCGCCTGTCGATGCCATATTGAGCAACTATACGATTGCTGCTTTTGATGACTGCGGCGGGCATATCAATCCGTTCGATGGCTACCATTACCACGCCGCCACGGGTTGCTCTACAGCCAGTGAAGAAGAAGACGGCCACGCCAGTCAAATCGGCTATGCACTTGATGGCTATCGCATTTACGCCATGCTAGACGCTAGCGGTTATGAAGAAACAGACTTAGACGAATGTCGAGGTCACACTGACGATACGAGAGGCTACCATTATCATGTGGCCAGCCCAGGTGAAAATATGTTTATCGGTTGCTTTCACGGTGAGCAAGGTGAGTGGGTCGCGAGTGAATGAAACATCAAGCGGAGCAAGAAATGATAGTAGATTCAACAAATGCACGTTTTAGCTGGCAAATGCGCACTCGCCCATGGTGCAAAGTCGTTGCTGTATTAGGCACACTAACCTTTACGGCTGTTGCCCATGAAGGCCATGTGGACAAAGATGCGCAACTGGCCTGCAAAGAGAAGAAACTGCGCGCGTCATGTCAGTATGTAAAAGAGACTGGAGATAACGTGGCTAAGGTGTACAGCGGTTTTTGTCAGAAAATATCCAGCAATAAAATGTGCGTTCGTAATCAACCCATTAAGACTATTGTGCTCGGCCCCCTCGAGAATTAAGCGCTGTTAATAAAAAGTTGAGGGCGTACCTGTTTGAAAGCACGCCCATGTATTTATTTGCTTAGCTTAGTTTTACTTTGCTTAACTGCGCTTTGTTTAGCCGAGCTTTTTCAGTAGCCATACCTCTTCATTTGCAGGTAACTTACCTTTTAAACCGCCTTCGACGTCCACGCTGGCAAGCAATTGAATGGCATAATCATCAGCATAGTGTTTGGCTATCTCTTTGGCATTAACGCAATGCGGCGGGCCTGGCATTAAATGCTGTTGATAATCAAAGCTAATGAGTAACTGCGGCGCAGTGCCGCTTAACTTACGTATATGCGAGGTGTACTTTGCTCTTACTTCTGATGGTAAAGCGACCAGTGCAGCGCGGTCGTATATCCCATCTATTTCACCCACTAGGTCGCGGGTGAGTTGAAAAATATCTCCCACATACACGTCAACCGCTCTGTCATTCACAGTGGCATGATAATGCACTAAACCAAGGTCTTCTCGTTGTGACACTTCTGGCTGTATTTCCATGTCGTGAAATAACTGTTGCACAGCGGGCTCATGTAATTCAGCCCCCACCACGTTAAGGTCGTTGGCTAGCAGCCAAGCTATGTCGCGCGTTTTGCCACACAAGGGTACAAAAATTCTACTACCCTGAGGCAATTCGAGAGCGGTAAAGTGAGCCTTTAATAAAGGACTACCTTTAAATTGATGAAATGCTATTTCGCCTTTTTCCCATTTGTCATACCAGTAATTTGCTTGCATATTCGCTCCATCATATACCAGTGAAACAGCTGAGCTATTTCGATTTCATTTATAGGGTCTGTATCATGCCACTTAAAGTCGACTTTAGGTCAAGTGCCACTTGCGAAATATCACATCACAAATACAAACAGCCCAGATGACGTAAATGCCTTGCTAAAGTACACCTTTCAATTTAGCTAGCCCATAGGCATTCACCGTGGACGCATCTTTGATTTCACCGGATAAAATCATTTCTTCAAACTCAGTTAAGGTCACCTTTTTAGTGATTAAACCTTCTTCTTCTGGATCTAAATCAATTTCGGTAAAGGTAAGCTCGGTAGCAAGGTAAATATGATACATTTGGTTGCAAAAGCCGTAGGCCAAGTACTGATCTCCAAGGTAGTGCATTTTATTGGCGACTAGCCCGGTTTCTTCCTTTAATTCACCTGCCGCTAACAGAGCATGGTCTGCATCAGGGTTTTCTTCCCATGCGCCTTGAGGCAATTCCCAGCAGCGTTTTTTAATGGGGTACCTGAATTGCTCAACCAAATGCACGTATCCACCTTGTACGGCCAATATAACCACGAAGTCCGGCTTTTCTACTACGCTGTATACGCCTTGATGGCCACTACTGCGGCGAATTTTGTCTTCTTTTAGACGCATCCATTTGTTTTCATACACCACCGTACTGGCCAGCGTTTCTATCTCGTCGCTCATTCCTTCTCCTTATGGGTTACTTTAATTTGATTTGATTTATTTTGGATATTTCGATTTGCTTGCGCCGTAAATCGTAATTGGAAAGAGCCCTATCCTAGCGCAAAAGTAATTCCATTCCACGCCTCGAATAAAAGTATTCAAAGCATTTGTTGAGGTGTTTTATTTTCGCTGCGTATACGTAGTAACATGATGCAATTTAACGGGTAAGGCGTGAAAGTAATCCAGCTAAATAGGGCAAAAAAGCAGCTCCTTGCCAGAGATGAGAATAGCCAGCTAGTGCAGCAGCTATATGCAGAGTATGGCAGTGCCTTGCGCCGCTTTATTCGCGTGCGCTCACGCTTAAGTGACAACGATTGTGAGGATGTCATGCAAGAAGTATATGAGCGCCTGCTTAAGCTGGATGACTTAACGCAAAAGCTATCGGGTAGAATGGATACCGTTCGCAATTATCTGTTTCAAATTGCGACCCATATTTTAATCGATCGTGACCGCCGCGCTAAGGTGCGCTGCAGTGACAACCATGTGAGCGAACAAGACACGGCTATATTTTCATCGATATTTTCCCCAGAACGAGCGCTGCAAAACAGAAAGCAGCTCCGAGAAATTGAAATAGCATTGGCAGAAATTAAAACCAGCCACAAACAGGCATTTATGTTAAATAGAGTAGAAGGCATGAGTTACCGAGAGATCAGTGACGCATTAGGCGTATCAGTTAGTACGGTGGAAAAATATATCTCAGCCGCTTTGGTCGCGATCAGAGCAAAGGTGTCGCCCATATGAAAACGGATTTAAACCAAGACGCCATAACCAAACAGGCCGCTAACTTTGTGGCGCGATTATATTCCGGTGAGCTAAGCGCAGAAGAAGAAAACGAAATTTATGCTTGGTGTGACCAATCTCCCCAGCACCAACAGGAATTTGACAATATGTTAGCGATTTGGGACAGCAGTAATCAGCTGTTTCAAACGGCTGCACCCGTCAAAAAGAAAAAACACACGTATTGGTATACAGGTATTGCAGCGAGTTTTGTGTGCGCCGTGTTAGCCATTTGGTTCGTTGCCCTGCACCCATCTGTGTCAACAAAACAAGTAGCCCATAACGAACCGAACCGTTATCACACTGCCGTAGGTGAAATAAGTACGGTGGGTTTACCCGATGGCAGCATAGTCACGCTCAATACCAACAGTGCCATTAAAGTCGATTTTTCAGGTAGCCAACGGCGTATTTTATTAGAGCGAGGGGAAGCGTTTTTCGACGTAGCGAAAGATGCTACCCGGGTGTTCAGCATTAACACCGGTGAAAAAACCATTCGGGTAATTGGCACAAAATTCAATGTGCGAAAATCTGACGCGACACTAAAAGTGTCTGTCGCTGAGGGCTTAGTAGCGGTGCAGTCATCTACCCTGCCCAGCAGCGATCAAATTGACTTCGAGGAAGCTGAAACCCTACTGCCTGCAGGGTCAATTGGGGCATTTAACGGCACCAGCGAAGTCATTGCACAAGTGACCTCAAAAGAGGTAAACGCCAGTCAGCAGTGGCGCCAAGGTGTTTTTCGTTTCGATAATGAACCATTAGCCAAGGTGCTGACTGAGTTCAACCGCTATCGACTAAAAAAAATAACCCTAGAAAACCAAGCCTTGGGCAAATTGAAAATAAGTGGCGTGTTCAAATTAACAGACGGTGACAGTATTTTATCGGCACTTGAGGCGGCGCTACCTGTGGAAGTAGAGCGTTATCCTGAGTACATCGAGCTGACGGCGAAAAACTAATTTTCACTTTTAATGGAGGATCATAATGTGCCTTGCGTATACCTCTAATAGGAACAGTCACATCTAATAATAATAGAGGCATACAAAATGAAACTGCACATGAAACTACATAAGTCGTTTAAGCTCAGTCCCCTTGCTTGCTGCGTCATGCTTATGCTGCCCGCCAGTCACAGTTTTGCTGCACAAGACACGCGGCAAAACATTGATATACCGGCGCAAAACATTGAATCAGCCCTGCTCGAACTTGCACAAGAAAGTGAAACCCAAATTTTATTTTCCTCTGCCATTACCCAGAACATCACCACCCGCGCGATATCAGCAAATTTAACCGTAGAAGAAGCCTTAGCGGTATTACTTGAAAACACGTCTTTAGAATTTGTTAAGCGCTCTAAAAGCACCTATATCATACGTGAAAAAAACGCGTCGTCTTCGGTCGCCCCCAACACAGAAAATAGCACTGCTTCTGTAGCCGCCACGAAAGAGGTATCAGGTACATCAGCAAAAAAGGCTGACGGCGAAGCCAGTGTTGAGCGCATTAAAGTAGTGGGCTCAAATATCCGCGTCAACCAAGATTCTGGCGCATTACCTATTACCACTTTTAGTGCCCAAGACTTTGAAGACTTAGGCATATCAAGCGGCGCTGATTTGCTGGCAGAATTACCCCAACAAGGGGAAGTTAGCTTCAACAGCGAACGCGTGGTTGGCGGTGTCAATGATGCTCGCGGTGACGTTTCCTCCGTTAACTTGCGCGGCATTGGCACCGGCTATAGTTTGACCCTGTTGAACGGTCGACGATTAGTCCTGCACCCCGGCACCCAAGCTGAAGATTTAGTCCCTGTTACCACGGTTAACTCAAATGCTTTGCCGGTACGCGGTCTTAAACGGGTAGAAGTGTTACGTGATGGCGCCGCAGCTATATATGGAACAGACGCTATCGCAGGGGTTATTAATTACGTACTCAAAGACAAAAACACTGGTGGTGATTTACAATTCCAATACGGTAAAAATGACGGCACTGACAAAGACACGTTTAGCCTATCAGGCTCAGGTGGCTGGTTTTTTAATAACGAGCAAACCCACTTAACACTCAGCGCGAGTCTGTATCAACAAGATATGTTAATGGCATCAGAGCGAGACTATGCCGCCAGCTCAGACACCCGAAACTATCCAGGGTTAGCAGCTGAGTTTGTTGGTAATACGTCCCTAGACGGACGCACGACTTCCACACCTTGGGCAGAACTAAGCTCTGAGAGCCTAGGTACTTTTCATATTCAACCCGACACGTTTGACGGCTGCGAAGTGGCACTGGATAACGGCATTTGTGCCGATGGCGGTAGCTTAGATCGCGAATTACGTTACGACTCAAACTCTGAACGCTCTCTTAGCTCAGAAGTTAGCCGTGTTAATTTGTATGCACTTATGACCCATAACTTATCTGATGAAGTTGAGCTGTATGGTGAAGCCCTTTATTACCAAGCACAAGCTGATCGATTACGTGAACAAAGCGGGAACTTAACGGCCCAGCGTTTCACTGTATCAAGTGACGCTTTTTACAACCCATTTGGTGAAGATGTAACCGTAAGACGCTACCGCCCCATTGATACTGGCCCACGTAAAATAAACGTAGAAGATTATTCTTATCGCTTTCTAACGGGGCTCAGGGGTTACTATCAAGACTGGGATTGGGACACAGCCGTGCTTTATTCAAAAGCCCATACGCTCGATACTGCGAACCGGGTCAATACCACTTTATTTCAACAAGCTGTGAACAGTACAGATCAAAGCACAGCCTATAACCTCTTTAACGGTGGTAGCCTGACCTCACCAAACATTGGCGATGACACAGGCAATGACCAAGACGTTATCGACAGCTTTATGTTCAATATTGAACGTGAATCTGAAACCGAGCTTGCCCTTTATGATTTTAAACTATCACGCCCCGATATTTTTGCCTTACCTGCTGGCGATGTAGGCATGGCTGTGGGCGTGGAATACCGTTACGAGAGCTTCTCAGATGCACGCAGCGATGCGCTAAATGGCACAGATAGCTTTATTGACATAGTAACAGGTAACGCTTCGGCGCTTGCCAGTACGGTACTAGGCAGTAGCCCAACGCCGGACTCTTCAGGCAGCCGCAATGTGTTTTCAACGTATGTAGAATTTGCCGTGCCTTTGTTAGCAGATCTACCGCTAGTGAAAAGCTTGAACATGCAACTTGCTGCCCGTTATGAGCGGTTTTCCGATGTAGGCGATATCACCAAACCCAAGGTATCGTTAGCTTGGCAGGTGAATGACATGATTCAACTTCGCGCGGCCTATGCAGAAGGTTTTAAAGCACCAGGATTACCTCAAACAACAGCCGTTGATGTGTCACGCTCTAACACCCGTTCTGATCCCATATCAGGTATTCGTCAAGGCACCCTTGAAATACGTAATGGTAGCGACGACCTAAAACCTGAAACCAGCACCAACACGTTTGCAGGAATTGTATTTACCCCAATAAAAAACCTAACGTTAACGGCGGACTGGTGGCATATAAAACAAAAAGATGTGGTGGGAATATTAAGTAGCCAAACGCAAATTTTGTATGATGCACTACTTCGAGTGGATGGTGGCAGTAATACCAACGTGATCCGTGATGACAATAACGAGATTTTGTACGTTACTAACGACTATACCAACCTGCTTCCTCGGGAAATTAAAGGCATCGACTACAGTATTTTTTACAAGATGAATACTGAGCTGGGTGATTTTACCTTCACTGCTAATGCGGCTAATTTAACCCAGTTTGACCAAGGGTTAGACCCCGTCACGCAGCGCGTAGTGACCGCACAAGAGAACGGCAACGAAGCGGTACTATTTGACGGTGAAACTGTTGGCATACCAGGCGCGGCGGGTGATTTATTAACAAAAAATGGTCGCCCAGAATGGCGCAGTAATATTGGTATAAGATGGCAAAAAGACAATTGGGGCGCAGGCATAAAATACAAATATATCAGTGAGTTAGAAAATGTATCCCTGTCTTATTTTGACGATGCTGGCGATTTGGTTTACCAACAAATTGACGATTGGTCCACGGTTGACGCCTATGCTTCATATTCGTTTACACAGCAAAACAGTTGGCTAGACAAAACTAAATTAACGTTGGGCGCACGTAATCTCGGTGACAAAGAGCCTCCTTTTACCTCGGGAACATTTGGTTACGAGGCTGGCGTACATTCATCCGCAGGGCGTTACCTGTACATGACCTTAAACAAGAAGTTTTAGTCTCTTAGCAGCTCAGCCAATCAGGGGTACGCTGATTGGCTTTTTCTTATTACCTATATCTGATTACCTATAAAGGACGGAATGCTATCAACATGCTTAGATATTTTTTCCCCATACTGTTACTCATCACTTTTTCAGCGTTCAGTCATGCCAAAGACTGCCAGTTTGACGACGTCACCTTTCACAGCGATTTTAGCACCGCCCGTTTAAGCACCTGCGAAAGGCTGGCTAAACATGAATACCATATTGGCATTTTGCCAGAGAATGAACCCGTCAACCCTAGCCCTTGGTTTGGCTTTAAAGTGCAATCAAAAACGAATACCGAGGTAAAAATAAAACTGACCTTCAACGGCAATAACCCGCGTTACCTACCTAAACTCAGTACGAATGGCAAAGATTGGCAAAACATTCCGTTTGAGACCAAGGGCAAAGAAATGTGGTTAAGCCTAAGCACTGGCAAAAAGCCTGTCTGGATTTCAGCCCAAGAAGTCATTGATAATCAAGAGTATGACCAGTGGTTAGCCCGCCTAAAAGCGCAGCGCCCTGATCTTCATATTGAAACCCTAGGGTCATCAGAAAAAGGCCGCCCCATTAAAGCGGTTGTAAAGCAGTCACCAAACAACGACGAATGGCTGATTATTGTTGGCAGACAACACCCTCCTGAAGTGACAGGCGCTATGGCTTTATTTGCGTTTAGTGAAGCCTTGTTACTCGACAACACCTTGAGCAATCCCTTTTTCAAACGTTTTAATCTGCTCATGGTGCCTGATTTAAACCCTGATGGCGTTCACACCGGCAATTGGCGGCATAACGCCAATGGTGTTGATCTAAACCGCGACTGGAAAAACTTCGCCCAAGCGGAAACTCGCCTAGTTCGTGACAAAATGGCGAGCATAGTGCAAAACGGCGGAAAAATTGTATTTGCCCTCGATTTCCACTCCACCTTCCACGACGTTTTTTACACCATGCCGGACGACCACGATTTGGCTCCGATCCCCCTTATGAAAGGCTGGTTAGCAGATTTAGATGCTGAAACAGGTTGGGTTTTTAAAACGGTGAATAAATCGGCGTCATCACCCGATAGAGGCATCTTCAAACAATATATTGCCGATCACTACAAAGTACATGCTGTGACCTACGAAGTGGGCGACAATACCAATCGACAACTGATCCCTTATGTGGCCAAGAAAGCAGCTAAAGCGCTGGTAAAAAATCTGCTTGAAGTCGAACCAGACGCGTTTTACGTTAAGCAGAAATAGCCCACTAATTAGCAATGATGCCCAGTTGTTCCAGCCCTTGGCGGGAGCAAAGGGCATTTTTTACAGTAGTTTCACCTGTACCTCACGCACACGCCTTCATGCTAATATCCGTAGACTTGCTAGCACAGCACCAGACAATAGGAATGCATGAAACTCGTCAAAGCAAACGATACACATTTAACTGAATTAATGGGCTGGTTTGAAGACGAGGCGCAACTTGTTATGTGGTCAGGGCCGGGGTTTCGCTATCCATATGATGTGGTCACATTCAAACAAGATTTGAAACTAACAACCCTGCCCTCTTTTTCACTGCTATCGCCACAAGGCGCTTTACTGGCATTTGGCCAATACTACTTACGCGAAAATCGGTGTCACTTAGGCCGCTTAGTGGTAAACCCTGCCAATAGAGGCCAAGGTATTGCCGCTACATTAATCGCAAACTTAGCTGCTAAGGGGAAAAAAGAGTTAAAGGTAAACAGCTGCTCGCTATTTGTGTTTAGTGACAATATTTCTGCGATACGTGCTTATCAAAAATTGGGTTTTGTAAAAACCCAATACCCAACTGATATGCCTTTAGCCGGCTGTATCTATATGGTTAGCGATTTAGGCTGATGCTGTTTTGTTAGTCACCCAAATACCAAAGCCCCAAAATGACTATAACAAGATAAACTAGAAAGGTTGCTATATGACTGGAAGATTGATTGGCCCCCTCACTGTAAACGCTCGCTTTCTTTTCCTCTTCAAACTCATCGAACTGAAATCCGTAAGCATTTAAAGATTTACCAACGTGAATTTTGATATCTATTGCTCCTGCTCCAAGCGCTAGCTCTCTAAAAGCACGATCTTCAATGGCTGTTAAGCCACCCTCAGTTTTTTCCATAGGGTGGATAATTACCTTAGGGCGAAGACGAATATATTTGAAATTGCTTAGACTTTTAAAAGCGTGTTGGAGCAATTTTTCACCCACAAAGAAATCAGAAAGAAGCGCTCTAGGATGCGAAAAAGGATTTACCGCAACCTCATTTTCTTTTAGTGAACTTACAGCTCTCTTTCCGATTCCGGAAATAACCTTTTTTCCCTTTGCTTGATTCTGAATTACAACAATTGGCGAATCGTCGAATGACTCATTATTAGCCACGTCAGTAACTTTTAATCGACCTTCCCAGATTTGCACATAAAGAACTGAAGAAAAGCGTTTTATTAATTTTGAAAACATCCAATGTCCTTTGTGACTAACTTTAGGCTAAGGGGCTCTAACGTGTGGGCTAACATCCGAGCAAAGTGAATAAGCTCGCGTGTTAGCATCCCAGCGAGCGACTACAGCAGTTCGTTATATGCCTCCTAACTACCCAATCGTTTTGAACGGGTTTCAATAATCTGGTCTGGCTTCGTGTCAGTCGGTGTTTCAAGACTGCCCTTTTCAATACACGAAAATTCGATCTCTGTTGAACCTAATCTGCCCGGAATTGATGAAGTGACCGCTTCTTTAATAATCTTCATTTCTAGTCCCTTAGAAGAACAAAATAAAGAAGCTTCTCTGTAAACCTCAGCTTTGTTTTCTAGAGATATGCCAACACCAAGGCTACTATCTTTTTTACCGAGATAGTAAGAATCTTGCCCTAACGGCACAACACCTGTGCTTTTACATGAAACAACCGTAAGCAATGCAAAAGTAGCTCCGAAAAAATGAAAGAGTTTCATAAAATTCCTTTTAGCACATAACACCCCGCTCTAACGAATCCCCTCATAATTTTGAGCAGAAACAATAATATAGACACGCATGACGCTATTTTATCTAATAAATTTCGCCAAAAACCAACTAGATAACAACACCATGTGTGATATTTCTATCTTACACGATTTGCTTAAAAAACAATGCCCTAATCTACATGC